>Ga0123357_10000001_pt1 | contig 379745 bp, 340 predicted proteins | sample TergutEmb28metaG_FD_89873 | JGI IMG/M metagenome (GOLD analysis project Ga0123357, IMG submission 89873) | Embiratermes neotenicus P4 segment gut microbial communities from Petit-Saut dam, French Guiana - Emb289 P4 | ecosystem: Host-associated > Arthropoda: Insects > Digestive system > Gut ...
ATGATATGCCTGGTGCCGACAACCTGCCCGACAAAACATTCGTCTTCGGCGCTGTATTCAATCAAAGCGGTATAACTTTTATACTTCATGGTGTTGATCATGGCGTCATTCCAAGGGATATGAGGAAGTCTTTAACCTTTTTAATGACGTATCCCTTCGCTTCTTTCTGCGGATGGGGGCGATGAACATATAACATTTCATTATCTTTGCCAAAGCCGACTTTTGACCCACCGCGATTTTTTTACCTTACAGCCTATTGCCGTGAGCAAGGTTTCAATATCTGTCCACGAAATATTTTGGGTACAGGTTCGGAAAAAATCGCTTCAAAGGTTTCCCGCTGTTTTTTATTCATGACGAATAATAACACGGTCCACCTCCACGTCAAGAGAGCCTTGGCAGCGTTGGCAAATAGCCGATTTCCAATGCGGGCCTTGTGCCCCAATCTCGTGCCGCATGACGGTCTCTTTGGAGTCCGTCATGCCTTCTCAATACGGCCTGGGGGAGAATAAGGAAACGGTCCGATTTCAGGGTGAGTGTGCGGCAATATCTTCTCCCTTTGCGGGCCCAAGGAATTGAGGAAATCCCTGGACATCTCAAGGACAGATCATTTTCAATCATCCACAGATGCAACATATTGTTTATCCGTAATTATACCGTAGAAAAAACTATGAGACAGCAGGGGTTAAAAGTGCTATCGTGAAAATCGGCGGGCTCAAAAAGAGCAGGAGGACCGAGGAGAAAATCATGAAGATCGGGTGATGGCAACTCGCAATCAACCCTTCGATATTTCAGTAAACTCTACGATTAATCGACAGCATACAGCTGAGATATGCAACAGCTCGACTAACTGTCATTATTGAAAATCTCGGCAAGAACCTTTGACTCGCACTTTGGTTTCCTGTGTATGGATTTTCCCCTAGCCTTGGATAATGAGCCCACAGTCTCCCATCACACCACAGATAAAAATGGAGCAGACATGAACGCCTCAATTCTCGAAACCATCAGGCCTGCGGGCATGACCCGGCGCCAGTTCATCAAAAGCGTCATCGCCGCCGGCGCTGTCTCCTCGTGCGGCCTGCTCCACTTCAAACCGGCCGGCGCTGCTCCCAAGACCTCTCCTGAAGCTGTTGAACGACTCATTACCCTGAGCGTGAATGGACAACAGCGCCGGGTGGATGTCATGCCTCAGGAAACTCTGGCCCAAACCCTGCGGAACAAGCTCGGGCTTATGGGGCTTAAAATTGGCTGCGACCGCGGAGAATGCGGGGCATGCACGGTGCTCATCGATGACGTGCCGCACTACTCCTGCTCGATTCTTACCCACAGTGTCCGGGGCAAGAATGTGCTGACCATAGAAGGTCTGGCTCGATCCGACGGCACATTGCACCCCTTGCAGCAGGGCGTTCTCGATGAGCAGGGTTTTCAATGCGGCTATTGCGCCCCGGGCTTTCTCATGTCCACCCTTGGATATCTCAAGGCCAACCCCAATCCCAACCGGCAGGAACTGGCGCACGCGGTCTCGGGAAATCTCTGCCGTTGCCTGGATTATGACAAGATCCTCACTGCCCTGATGCGCGGGGCCGAATACATGCGAAAGGGGTAAATCATGCCGCAAAACGACACTCTTTTTACGCCAAGACTGACGGGGCAGAATTACACCACGCCTGACCTGCGGGCCAAATTGACCGGTACGGCACGTTTCGCCGAAGACTTGCAGGCCGAGGGGATGCTCGTCTGCAGACTGCTCACCAGCCCCCTGCCCCATGCGCGGGTTACCCATCTCGACACCAAGGCCGCCTTGACCATACCCGGTGTGCGGGCGATTCTCACCGCTGACGAGCTGCCGCCTCCGGCTGATTTTGTGACCGACCGTGGAGAGATGATCAAGGCCAGCCCGTGGGCGGAACGCGGCTTGACCATGGAGCCGCTCTTTCAAGGGGAACCGATTCTGGCGGTAGCGGCGATCGATGAGGCGACCGCGGCCGCAGCCATTGAGGCCATTGAGGTTTCCTTTGATCCGCTTCCCTTTGTCATTGACCCCTTGGACAGTTTACGTCCGGAAGGCCCTAACGCCCGGACCGACGGCAATGTCTGGTTGCCGCCGGGAAAGCCTGGTGAACAAGCAAAAGTCGGCGAACTGAAATGGACCAGTGCTGAATTCGAGGCCGCCGGCAAGGATCAACTCCCCTTGGGGAAGGCTGGCAACGAATGGGCCTACGGCGACCTTGAGGCCGAAATGGCACAGGCAGCGCTTATTTTGGACGAAACGTTCGTGACGCCCAATGTCAGCCACCAGACCTTGGAAACCCGTTCGACCCTGGCCTGGTGGGAAAACGGCAAGCTCCATATCGCGGTCGGCACCCAAAGCACCATCCAGACCGTGCCGGCCCTTGCCAGGTGGCTCAACATGGCTCCTGACGATATTGTCCTCATCAGTGAATACACCGGGGGAGGTTTTGGCGGCAAGGGCACCGCTTCTGTGACGGCTATCATTCCGGCGCTGCTGGCGAAAAAGGCGAACGCGCCGGTCATGCTCCGTATTTCCCGGGAAGATGAGCAAGCCATCGGACGGGCGCGGCCGAGTTTGGTCGGTCGCATGCGCGCCGGTTTTTCTCAAGAAGGTCGTTTGCTTGGCCTGGATATGTTCGTGGTCATGGATAACGGCCCGTATGAGGAACAGCATGATGCGGCCACGTCAGGACGCATGGCATCGCTGCTCTATCAACCCCAAGCCATGCGGTGGCGCAGCGTGACGGTGCTCACCAACACCCTGGTCCGCGGTTTCCAAACCGCGCCGGGCGGGCTGCAAGCCTGCGCCCTCATGGGTCCTATGTTAGCGAAAGCAGCGCGCAAGCTGAACCTCGATCCGTTGGAGATATGTCGCATCAATGCGCCCGAAGGCCAAGCCCCTGTTGGCCCCTTAAAAACGGACGGCTCCCGGGATGTGGCCACCAGCGCCTTTGTCAAACAGGCGCTTGACCAAGGGGCACAGGCATTCGGCTGGCAGGGACGCCGATCACGACCCGCCCTCAACCATCCCCTCCGCCGTGGAATCGGCGTGGCGACCGGATGCTTTGTGGCTGGAACGATCGGGTTCGATGGCCTGTTCGTCATCACTCCCGAAGGCAAATTGCGCATCCATTGCGGGATCGGCAATCTTGGCACGGAATCCTTCAGCGATGTGCAGCGGGTGGTGGCCGACGCCATGGACATGCCCTGGGAATCCTGCGAAATACTCTGGGGAAATACCGGCAAGCACCTCGCGTGGAGTTGTGTCTCCGGCGGCAGCCAAACCATTCACTCCATGTCGAGAGCAGGGCTCGCCGCGAGCCTGGATGCCCGGGCAAAGATAATGGAAATCGCCGCGAAATCCCTGGGGGGTGCCCCGGAGGATTTTGCCATCGCCAACCAGCGCGTTTTCCGGAAAACGAACAATGGCGAGGGGCTGAGCTTTGCCGAGGTTGCCCGAAAAGCCATTGCGCTGGGCGGTGCATACGATGGTCATGAGTGCCCAAACGATGTCAACAAGATGACCAAAAAATCCGTCGCCGCCCTGGCCGGGCAAGGGCTGGTCGCCGTGGCCCGCGATACCTTCCCGCGCGAGGGCCAAACCTTCTCTTTTGTGGCCGCCTTTGCCGAGATTGAAGTGGACACCGAGACCGGCATGTACCGGATCGTGGACTTTCACGCCGAGGCGGACGCGGGCGTGGTGGTCCATCCGCGCGCCTTTGCCGGGCAGATGGGCGGGCGTTCCATGTTCGGCATTGGTCACGCCACCAGGCAGAAATGGTTCTATGATTATGAACACGGCATGCCGGTGTCCAGGCGTTTCTACCAAACCCGTCCGCCAACCGTGCTTTGTTTCCCGGAAAAATTCACCTGGGGTGCGGTTGGCCTGCCTGATCCTCAAACCCCGACTGGAGCCCGGGGCATCGGGGAACCGCCGACCGCGGCAGCCTGCGCGGCAATCTTATGCGCGCTGAGCGATGCCTTGGGTGACGACAAGTTTGTCCGGGCCCCGGTCCTAGCCGATGCTGTCCTGGCCGCCATTGAACCCGAAACCTGGCATCCGGCGACAGGCCTTGCAGCTAACGTTTAATCGTTATCAGCCGCCGATACCCCGGTGGCGGGAGAAAACCCATGGCAATCATACGTGACGGGATACCCCCTTTCGAACTCTTCAGGCCGACAAGTGTTGAGGATGCGTTGACTCTGGCCAAACGTCTTGGAGCCGATGCCTGGCTGCTGGCTGGAGGGCTCGACAGTTTGGAGCGGTTTAAGGACCGCATTATCCAACCCAAAGCAGTGATTGATCTTGGCGCCATCGACGCGCTTCGCGGTATCCGCCGGGACGGTGGAGATTTGGTCATCGGACCGCTGACCACGCTCACCGAGGTGCAGCACCATCCGGATATCCGCGCCCATTTCAGCCTGCTCGCCGAGGCGGCCGGAGAAGTCGCTTCACCCCAGATCCGCAACCAGGGAACCCTGGGGGGCAACATCTGTCAGGATACACGCTGCTGGTATTACCGCAGCGGCTGGGATTGCTATCGGGCCGGAGGCGGCACCTGTTATGCAAGCGAAGGCAAGGACGGGCAGAACCGCGAACATGCCATCTTCGGGATCGAGGGCTGTGCGGCGGTTTCACCTTCCGATGCCGCTCCGGTCTTGGTTGCCTTAGAGGCCCGGCTGATCATTCAACATGCGGAAGGCGGGCGGGAAGTGGCGGCCGAGGATTTTTTTGTTGGCCCGGAAACGGATATCACCCGCTTAAATGTGCTGCGGCCAGGCGACTTGCTCACTGAAATCCGTTTGCCGGCGACTTGGGCAAACGCGACCTTTTACTTTGAAAAGGTCCGCGACAGACCGGTGTGGGATTTTCCGCTGGTCAATATCGCAGCGGCAATGCACCTGAGCGGGGACCATATCAACAAGGCGCGATTTGTTCTGGGAGCGGTAGCGGCCCGCCCTTGGCGACTGCCCAAAGTGGAAGCCGCTGTGGCCGGCACATCAAGAAAAGCTGCTGCACAAACGGTTGCGCGCATTGCCGTCGATGGCGCGACGCCGCTTGCTCACAATGGCTACAAGGTCATACTGGTCCGCAATTTAGTCAACCGCGCCATCCTTGGCAAAAAGAACGCATAAACCGTACGGAGAGCAATGACCCGTGATCGAACTGGAACAGATTAAGAACCACTGTGACGCCATCGAAGAATGGTATGAATTCATGCTGGCGTTTGCTGCCCAGGGTATTGCCGATGATCGGGAAGCCCGGTACGGGAGTCAACTCCGCGAATTGCTTGCCAAGGCTGTTGATGCCGCAACCAAGCTGCCGGCATCGTATGCTGCAATGGTTGCACGTTTACAACCAGCTGGCATGCAGAACTATATAAAATTTCTTGACGTGCTGCAGGTAGACGCGGCCAACGCCTTGGCGGCAATGGAACTTGTTCTTGTCCAACCGAAAATTTCATCCCAACTGATCGATAATCTCAATGCCTCACTGCATGTCCGCACCCTGCTGACCGACGTTTTTCTCCTCGACGAAATTGTGCAAGTACAGCGTCTGCCGTAAAGAGCCTGCCCGCAGTCGCGTACCGCTCTCAACTGTGGGGACCATGGTGAAAAAATCGGCTTTATTGCTTCTCGGGATATGCGTGGTCTGTGCCGGTTCTCACTCCGTTTGGGCCGAATCCTCGTCCCACCCGGACGGCGCCTATGCCTTACAGGATGAAACCGTCACCATACCGGCAGGCACAGGCAGTATGCCCATCTCAAAACCATAGTATTTCGAGACGCCTCGCTGTTTGTCCTACACGGCATGGCGGCTGATTATATCCGGCAAGATTACGAAACCTTCCGCAAAAGCGCCAACGGCAAAAAGCTGTATGCCGATGGCGTCATCGACGCAGCCAATTTTATTATCGGAGAAGAACGCTTTGCCAATAGAGTCGGCGGCTCGCTGCTTATTTTTGACAGCCGTCATCGACAACCTGTGGTTGGCGACATCAGCGTTGGCAACCCACTTGAAAAGGTATTTGCCGCATACGGTCGCCCGGACTTTGCATTACAAGATCGCAACCTGATCGGCTATAAAACGGCACGTTATTATCTCGCGTTTCGAGGCACCAAGAGTGTTGAGCGTATCTATGTTGCCAAGAGAAACGTGCAAAAACGCCGAGATGGCATACTTCCCGCATACTTGGACGACGGTGGCGACAAGTGGAACTTTCCCCGCGAAGTCTTTCCTTTTGCAGCATGGGGCTTGCGGCACACCCAGCTTTGGCGCGGCAGCATGACCTACTGCCACCCGGACGGGCTTTATATCTGGATAGACGCGGACCCTAAAGAAAATCAGGTGTATATTTTTAACGATTATACCGGACTGGCGCCAAAACAGCCCGCCGCCAAGGATAACATCCACTTTGTTGGATATGATTATCCCGAAAACAAAATGTATCTGGCGGTTCATGAAGAGGAAGCTCTGCAAAAGCAATTCGCGGACGAAGGCTCTCATTCACCGGACAAGCGTATGGCGGCTGTGGTCTTTGGCAACTGCACGTACGAACGCGCCGGGCTTTTGTTCCGTTATCTGGACGGCAACGGCCCTGACACCTTCATCACTCCCGGGCATTTTCCAGACAAGCCTATCTGGCTAAGCGGACGCTATGTCGGCATTGAAACCATGCTCGGCTTCGGCATCTACGATCTGCAAGCCAACCCGGCAACCGAGGCGGACGCGGTCTTTTATATGCAATACCTCGATCCAGCCGGTCCTTTTATCAAGTATTTTGACCAAGAAAACGAGACGCTCGTCTTTGGCACGAATGGCGTCACCATCCGCAAAAAAAGTGGAGATGAAACAATAGAAATTCCCGAAGATGAGCACCTGCTGCTGCATCTGCGCTACGACAAGCAAGGAAACATCTCGGTGACCACGGGCAAGGTGAGGGAAAGTGTCTCCCAACCGGAACAAGACGCATGAACCGACTCCTTTTGTCCTGAACGAAAGGCCCGAGCGGGATATAGACTCTCATGTTTCCGTTCTCTGTCGGGTGTACCCCAAAAGAAAAGCGGATCAACGTGTTCAACGTTGATCCGCTCCATTTGTGCTGATCGTGAGCGCAACAGCCGCGGTTGTTATCCTGAGACGCCGTTGCTGTTCTCAGGGAGCAAGCAGTACCTGCGCAATGATGCCGGTGCCGATAGCCGCCAACACAAAGTTGCCGTCCACCAGCAGCCACTGGTGGCCATAGGGCGGCTCGTACAGACCGTACCTCGGCCAGTCGCTGATGATGTAGCGCTGGTAGCCGCGGCTGTAGTAAGGGGGCATGGCGTATCCAGGGCGGAAGTAACCATGTGGGCTGCGCCAGGACTCCGAGAATTTATAGCGGTTGTAGCCTGCCGGCGCCGGAGGCCGCGTGTAAGCTGACGGACCGTGAGGCGGCGGGCCGTATACTTTGGCCGGCGGCGGGCCGTATACTTTGGCCGGCGGCGGCCCTGGCGGCTTGACGGCGGGCGGATGCGGCCTATTAGGATCGGGTGGATAATAGTCCGGGCCGGCGGCCTGCGCGACGGCGATTTGGCTGACAATCAGCATGAATGCGACGATAGCGCCCAACAAAACTTTTTTGTACATGACACTCTCCTTTTTGATGAATTGGCGCGGCAAAAACCGGTATTGCCGGTAGTGGGTAAGAACCTGGGCAAAAAGTAGAACAATGGCATGTGAAGAGTCAGAGGACATGTGCGCATTTCCTGAAGGAAGGGCCATGATTAAGTAAAAGTCTATCGTATTGCAGCAGGAATGCAAAGATTTTTTGTTTCAGGACGGAGACGCGCTTTGCGAGCTGATTCGCGACATAATCCAGCAAACTTTGGCAGCCAACCTCTGGCAGCAGAAAGGAGCGTGGCCCTGATCGGCAAGGACAAACCGCACCGATTGCCGGCGAGCCATGCCCCTGCAAAACATATCCGCGAAGATCATCGCGCAGCCAACGGCACCATGAAAAAACTGATTCAACGCATCTGCACCAGCCTGGCCGCCGGCCAAGACCTAGTACTCGTGACTATCTCCAGCCAGTCCGGCTCCACGCCACGCCTGGCTGGCGCCAAGATGATCATTTCCCGTGACGGCCGCATCAGCGGCACCGTTGGCGGCGGGTTGGTCGAAGCCAAAGCCATGGAGGGAGCCAGCACCTGCTTCGCCACCAGGCGCTCTCTGCGCCATGCCTTCGACCTCGACAATAGCGACGCAGCCGCCACCGACATGATCTGCGGCGGCCGACTGGAACTTTTCCTGGAGTATATCGGCGCCGACGAGGCCAACCGGCGGACTTTTCACGATCTGTTGACAGCCGTGCAGTCTGGTCGCCGGGTCGTCTTGGTCAGCCAACTCACGGACGGCAACGGCCCCGCCCTTCGTTTTGTGGTCGATCACCAAGGGGCGGAGAGCCGCGACGATATTGCCGGATCTTTGCTGACAGCGGTCAAACAGGGCAGTTCATCCATCGCAACCTCGGCCCTGATCAAGCATCAGGAGCAGTTCTATCTGCTCTCCTCTTTCGCAGTGACCGGCACGGTCTACCTGATCGGCGCCGGCCACGTCGCCGCCTGTACCGCTGAAGCCGCCACCCGGGTCGGTTTTCGGGTGGCAGTCATGGATGACCGTCCTGAATTCGCCAACCGCGAACGCTTCCCCGAGGCCGACACCATCAAGGTACTCCCCTCCTTTGCCGATTGCTTCCAAGGTTTCGAGATTGACAACGACTCCTATCTGGTGATCGTTACCCGCGGTCACCTGCATGATATGGAGGTGCTTCATCAGGCCCTACGGACCGAGGCCGGCTACATCGGCATGATCGGCAGCCGCAAGAAGCGCAACGCCATTTATGCCGAACTGATGGAGCGGGGCGTCAGTGAACAGCGGCTGGAGCAGGTGCGCTGCCCAATCGGGGTGGCGATTGAAGCCGACACTCCCGAAGAGATCGCGGTGTCGATCGTCGGCGAACTGATTTACCAACGGGCCACTGCCCGCAGGACATGGCGTCTGACATAAACGCGATCATTCTGGCCGCCGGCTTCTCCTCGCGGATGGGCGAGATGAAGGGGCTGCTCCCCCTGGGGGGGCGCACTATGCTGGCGCGGTGTGTGGATCTGTTCCTCGACTGCGGCATCAAGGATGTGGTGGTGGTCACCGGCCACCGGGCCGATGAGGTTGGAGCTGCAGCCAAGGCTGCTGGGGCGCGGGCCGCCTTCAATCCCGACTATGCCGACGGCATGTACGGCTCAATCCGAACCGGCGTGGGCAGGCTGGCCGCGCGCTGTCCCGGCTTTTTCCTGTTGCCGGTGGATATCCCCCTGCTGCGTCGCGGCACCATCCATCTGCTTGCCCGATCATTTGCCGAGACGCGGGCAATGCTTTCCTACCCGGTGTTCGCCGGTCGGCGCGGACACCCGCCGCTCATTCATGGCGATTGCATTGCCGCCATCCTGGCCGAACGAGCACCCGAGGGCGGCCTCCGTACCCTGCTGGCCAGGATTGAGGCGAAACAGCCGACGCAGGTGCGGGAGGTACAGGTGGCTGACGCCAATATCCACCTTGACCTCGATACTCCGGAGGATTTTCTCGCCGGCAGCCTACGGTTCGAGTGTCGCGGCTGGCCCACCATAACCGAATGCGAGACGATCCTCACCCGCATCCACCCCATGCCAGCCAAGGGACTGGCCCACGGACGGGCCGTGGCCGAGGTGGCCGTGGCCATGGGCGAGGCGATCAACCAGCACAGCGGCCGGAACATCGATCTGGAGTTGTGCCGGGTTTGCGGCTGGCTACACGACCTCGCCAAAGGCCATCCCCATCACGAGACCGAAGGGAGGCGTTGGCTGGAGGCGCTGGGCTTCGATCAGGCCGCCGCCATCGTTGCCGCCCATAAGGTTCTGGACTGGACCCCGGGGATGGCAATTGGCGAACGGGAGTTGGTCCATTTGGCGGACAAACTGGTGCGGGGCAACCGGCTCGTTGGTATCGAGGAGCGATTCGAGGAAAAGTTGAGCCTCTATCGGAAAAATCCCGAAGCGATTCGTGCCATCGGTTGCCGTTACCAGCTGGCCATGCGGTTGGCCGCTGCGGTCGAAGAGGATATGGGGCAGTCCCTGACAGTGTTGAGCGAAATTGCCGGGCCCACCTCTAATCGCGGCGACGGTACCTGGAGCGAACAGTGCCGGTTCGGCGTTTCATCATCACCACCGCCGCTCCGAACAGGGCGAGAAAGAGGATGAATCCGACTCCCAGGCCGATGAAAAAATTCCCCCAACTCCCGCCGACAGCGTTCTTGGTTGGTGGTTCCGGCGGAGTTGTTTCCGCTGCCGGAGACGCGGATGCCCCGTCGCCAGCGGATGTGGCAAAAGTCACGCCGCCGGCGCCCGGCTTCGATTGTGCGGCGGCGACGGGTTTCGGCAGAGCGGCGGCCCCCATCAATTCCGGCTTCGGAGGCACGATGGTGAACCCTTTGTTGATCAGCTCGGTGGCCTTGGCATCCCGGACCTTGCGGTCCTTGCTGCCCATGACCACGGCAATCATCCGCACACCGCCCCGCTGGGCGGTCACCGCAATCGAAAAACCAGCCGCCTGGTAGTATCCGGTCTTGAATCCGTCACAGCCGGCAAGCTGACCGAGCAATTTGTTGTGGTTATGCATCATGAATTTGTCTTCCCGGAATCCTTTGCTCCGGGTACTGGTGTACTTCAAGGCTTCGGGTTGTTTGGCCAGGGCACGGCAGAGAATGGCAAGGTCACGGGCTGTGGTCACATCGGGTTCCTGCCCTTCGGAGGGCGGCAGGCCATGCACCGAATGAAATTTCGTATTTTTCATGCCCAATTCCTGCGCCTTCTGGTTCATCAAGACAACAAACCCGTCCTTGGACCCAGCAATATGCGTCGCCAGGGCAACGGCGGCATCGTTGGCGGACTGCACCATCAGGGCATACAGCAAATCCTCCACCGAAAATTGCTCCTTGGGGTCGAGATACACCTGGGAGCCACCGGTCTTGGCCGCTTCCGTCGTCACCTGCACCATCTCGTCCAATTTCAGGGTTCCCTGCCCGATACGCTGCAGGATCACGTAGAGATCCATCAGTTTGAGCACGCTGGCCGGGTACAGTTTGGCGTCGGCATTGGCCTCAAACAGAACCTTGCCGCTGTCAGCCTCGATCAACAGGGCGGATGCGTAGGGGTCTTGGGCAAGGCTTTTCACCGGTGCCCGCGCGGCCCAGACAACGGGAACCATCATCAGCACGAGCAGGATACAGAGTGCACAACGTTTCATCTTCTTCACGACTCCCGGTTCATACATTGAATACAGAATTGATGGGACAAATGCATTGTCGCACCAGTTCGCTGAACTGGTGAATGCTTACCACAAAGCACCCGTCGGCACCAGTGAAACCATGCCGGATCAGAACAGTCGGGCAGGAATGCGCATCTTTGCCACCCCCGAATTCTCCATGTTTTTTGCCATATTCGGGCAGATCAATACGCTGTACAAAATCTTGCTTTCCCGAGTCCCTGCGGGTATTAATAATGTAAGCATGGAGCATCGGACAGCGCCTTGCCTCGTACCATCATTTTGTTGTCCAGCAGCGCCTTTTTGCCGGACAACAGCTTGCTATTCAGCGTTTCTCATGGCGCATTGCCCTTGCCTTCCGACCAGAAAGATGCACCCCCAAAATTAACCATATTGTTCAGGAGCGACCATGTTCAAAATCGTACGGACAGAGGAACTGGTTCCGACCTCGGTGTTTCTTCACGAAATCGAAGCTCCGAGGGTGGCGCGCAAGGCGCAACCGGGTCAGTTCCTCATCTTGAAAGCCACGGAAACCGGAGAGCGCATTCCTCTCACCATGGCGGACACCAACCCGGAAACCGGCACAGTGACGGTGATCTTCATGGTCGTGGGCAAATCCACCGCCATCTTTTCCGCTCTGAAGGCGGGCGAAACCTATACGGACCTCATCGGTCCCCTCGGCCGTCCGACCGACATTGAAAAGGTCGGTCATGTGGTCTGCGTGGGCGGCGGCACCGGCATCGCGGTGCTGCATCCTCTCGCCCGGGGCATGAAGAAGGCCGGCAACAGGGTCACCACCATTCTCGGCGCCCGCAGCGAGAATTTTCTGATCTTCAGAGAGCAGATGGTCGCCCTGTCCGACGCCCTGATCGCCATGAGCGACGATGGCTCCACCGGCCGCAAGGGATTCGTCACCGATGCCTTAAAAGAGGTCATAGCCACGGACAAGCCGGATCTGGTGGTGGCCGTTGGCCCTGTCCCGATGATGCGGGCTGTCAGCGAGTTGACCCGACCCGAGAAAATCCATACCCTGGTGAGCCTGAACCCGGTCATGGTGGACGGCACAGGCATGTGCGGCTGCTGCCGGGTCACGGTGGGCGACGAGATTAAATTCGCCTGTGTCGACGGTCCTGAATTCGACGGCCACAAGATTGATTTCCACGGTCTTACCCAACGCCTGAACGCCTACAAGGCTGCGGAAGCCGAAGCCATGACGGCCCATCGCTGCCGCATGGAAGCTCAGGCAAAACAACTGGAACAACAGGCATAAGGCTTACCGGAGAAGAGCTATGCAAGCAACGCAGAACACACCCAAAGACCGGCATCCCATGCCTGAACAACCAGCCGATGTGCGCCGTCATAATTTTTTGGAAGTGCCGCTCGGCTATACGGAAGAGTTGGCCAAGGCCGAGGCATCCCGCTGCCTCCAATGCAAGATCCCCAAGTGCGTGGAAGGCTGCCCGGTGGCTGTGCCCATCCCTCAGTTCATCCGGGCCATCACCCAAGGCCAGCTTGCCGAAGGCATCCGCATCATCTGGGCCAAGAACGGCCTACCCGCGGTATGCGGCCGGGTTTGCCCCCAGGAAAACCAATGCGAGGGGCAGTGCATACTCGGGAAGAAGGGGAAGCCCGTGGCTATTGGCAATCTGGAGCGCTTCCTCGCCGATTGGGAACGGGCCCACGGCGACGGTTCCCTGCCGGGAAAACAACCGCCCACGGGAAAACGGGTGGCGGTGGTGGGCAGCGGGCCATCCGGGCTGACCGTGGCCGGCGACCTGATTCTCAAGGGCCATGCGGTCACCCTGTTCGAAGCCTTCCACAAGCCGGGCGGTGTGCTGAGTTACGGCATTCCTGAATTTCGTCTGCCCAAGGACATCGTCAGGGCGGAGGTCAGCATCCTGGAAAAACTCGGCGTGGAACTTGTCTGCAACACCGTTATCGGGCGGGCGGTGGATGTACACGAACTTCTGAGAGAGGAGGGGTATGACGCGGTCTTTGTCGGGGTCGGCGCCGGGCTGCCCCGTTTTTTGAATATCCCCGGGGAAAACCTGATCGGCGTCTATTCCGCCAACGAATACCTGACCCGCGCCAACCTGATGAAGGCATACGATCCGCTCTACGACACCCCGCTGGTCCCGGGACAAAACGTGATGGTGGTGGGCGGCGGCAACGTGGCCATGGACTCGGCGCGTACCGCGCTCCGCATGGGTGCGAAATCGGTGAAGATCGTGTATCGCCGCTCACGCGAAGAGATGCCGGCGCGGGCGGAGGAAGTCCATCACGCCGAGCAGGAGGGGGTGGAATTCCTGCTGCTAGCCAATCCGCTCCGGTTGGACGGCGACAGTGACGGCCGCCTGACTTCGGTCACCTGCGAGCGGATGACCCTGGGCGAGCCGGATGCCTCCGGCCGCCGCCGTCCGGTTCCGCTTCCGGGGGCTGATTTCACCATGGACTGCGACCTGGCCATCATCGCCGTCGGTTCCGGGGCCAACCCGCTGCTCACCAGTTCCGAACCGGCAATCAAACTGAACCGGCGCGGCAATATCGATGCCGATCCGGAAACCGGCAAAACATATATGCGGGGCGTCTGGGCCGGAGGCGACATCGTCACCGGCGCCGCCACGGTGATCCTGGCCATGGGCGCGGGACGCAAGGCCGCTGACAGTATGCACGAGTACCTGATGCGCGGCTGGTAAACCGATTCCGATCAAACAAAAAAAGAAACAGGCTGGAGACCGTGCGCAACGGTTTCCAGCCTGTTTCTTTTTTGCCCAGGATCAGGCCCGTATCAGGCCTTTTTCACCTTGGGAATGAAGATCTGGTCCGGATCAAGCACATCGTGGATAAAATACAACTCTTCCTTGGTCGGCGGTGAGGTTTCGCCTGCGCACCGGGAGGTGTCGAGATCGAACTGGCAGAGTTCCTTGATCTCCGCCGGTGTCTTGCCCGGATGGCAGGTATCCAGATACATGTGGCCATCGTTTTCGTCAAAACGGAATACGCCGGCAGTGCTGATCACCGCCGAGGGCCCGCCGCGGAAGGATGCGCCATACAACTCGCTGCGGTGCACCCACTCGCCCCCGGGCCACTTTTTCACCCGCCATCCGGGGCTGGTGAGGTAGCTCACCCGCTCGACGAAGCGGCGCTTCTCGTGCACCATGATGAACACTGTCCGTTTGGCGAACGCGTTGATGTCGGGATTGCCGCCGCTGCCGGTGAGGCGAAGCTCCGGCGCCAGATAGTTGCCGATGCAGGTCGTGTTGACGTTGCCATACAGATCGATTTCAGCGCCGCCGAGATAGCCGAGATCGACATAGCCGCGCTGGGCGATGGAAAAGGTGTCGTACAGACCGGAGGAAAGCGAGGCGCCGGCGTCACAGCGGGCGTCGCCCACCGAGGTGGGCAGCTCCGGCGGCCGGCAGTCGATGGCCCCGGCCTCGAAGATCAGTTTCAGATTCGGGGCATGGGTCTTCTGGGCCAGCAGGATGGCCACCATGGGCAGACCGGTGCCGGCGAAAACAACTTCATTGTCCTGTACTTCACGGGCGGCGGCGCAGCACAGCAGATCCGCCAGGCCATACTCTTCGGGCGATGCATAGTTGCTCATCGTATCTCCTCTCTTCTAGTTGCGGGGTCTGTAGTTGAGGGCGGTATTGGCCCGGAGATTCAGCATGCGGGACCAGCCAAGTTTTTCCAGGTAGCTGATATGATCAAGTCCGTAAATCCACTCCTTGGCAAAGTCGTCAAAGCCTTCCTGGGTGCGGGTGCGCCCGTAGAAATCCTTGAGGAAAGCACCATCGACGTCATAGCAGCCGAACACGCCCGTCGGGTGGGCGCCGAAGGGACACTCGAGGATGTAATCGACTTCGAAGCTGGGGACGGTGTTTTGATCGGCGTTGCGGCGGAGATACTCCTCGGGGACGATCTCCTCGGCCATGACGATGGTGATGTCGGCGGCGCGAACGGCCTCGGGGTCGGAATTCAACTGACCGGCCACCCGGACCGTGCCTTCCTCGCCCACCTGCTGGACGCAGAGGATGGCCACGTCGATCTTCACCGCCGGGATCAGCACCTGGGGTCCGGCATCGAAGAAGGGGTCCTCGGTAAAGATGTACTTTTGTTTGGCGATCCGCTTGCCGTCACGCCTGCCGGCGCGTCCCAGCATATCGTATTCCGGATTGTGGAGATCGGTGCCGAGCGAAGTCTGGGTGACTGCATAGGGGGCGCCCTGGGCAGCGGCAGCAAAACGGAAGATCATTTCCGCGTGGCTGTAGTCCTCGACTATGACCTCCTTATTGATGACCTTGCGTGACATGTTGGCGCCATATTTGCCGTAGAGTTCATGCCCGACCCAGCAGGATTCCCATATATCGACACAGCCGGCGCCCACCAGAAACTCGCTCTGGGGCCCGCCATTGACCTCGATCAGATGCAGGCCGCGCCGCTTCTGGCGAATCAGTTCGTAGACTATGGCAAAGGGTCTCCGCCAGATGGTGAAACCGGAGAAGGTCAGGCTGGAACCATTCTTGACGATTTCCGCCGCCTGTTGCAGGGTGATGCGTTTGTTCGTGCTCATGCTGTTCTCCTTGCTGTTCAGGCGGAGATCCCCCGGAGAATCTCCCGGGAGATGATCAGCCGTTGGATTTCACTGGTGCCTTCGTAAATGGTCGTAATGCGGGCGTCACGGGCATAGCGTTCGACCGGGAACTCCTGAGTGTATCCGTAACCGCCCAACAATTGCAGGGCATTGTAGCAAGCCCGGTTGGCGCTCTCGGTGGCGAACAGCTTGGCCATGGATGCCTCCTTGGCAAAGGAACGCCCCTGCTCTTTCCGGAAAGCGGCGTTCAGCAGCAGCAGGCGGGCCGCTTCCAACTCGGTGTAGGAATCGGCGATCATCCATTGAATCGCCTGAAAATTGCTTATTTTCTGATTGAACTGTACCCGTTCGCTGGCATAGCGGGTGGCGTAGTCCATGGCAGCCAGCCCCACACCCAAGCCAAGCGAGCCGATGCCGATCCGCCCTCCGGCCAATTCGCCCACCGCAATCCTGAAGCCGTCGTTCGGCTTGCCCATCATACTTGAGGCCGAAACACGACAATTCTCGAAAACCAGCTCGTTGGTGGCCGAGGCGTGCTGACCCATCTTCTTTTCTTCCTTGCCGATGGTGAGTCCCGGAGTGCCAGTCTCAATCAGAAAGCAACTGATGCCCTTGCCCTTGGGCGCCTCCTTGTCGGTCACCGCCCAAACAACAAACACACCGGCATAAGGAGCGCTGGTGATGAAAATTTTGGAACCGTTGAGCACAAAGAAATCGCCGTCTTTGACTGCGGTGGTGACCATGCCCGAAGGATCGGAACCAGCGGAGTTCTCGGTAAGGCCGAAGCTGCCTGCCGCATACTCGCCCGAACAGATTTTGGGAATGTATTTCTTTTTCTGTTCTTCCGTGCCGATGGCTTGGATCACCTCGCAGACCATGTTGTTCACCGAGACCGTCACCGCCGTCGAGGCGCAGGCCCGGGCGATTTCGGTCATAGCCACGCTGAAGGCAACTACGCCGGCTTCCGAGCCACCGTATTCCTCCCTGACGTTGAGCCCCATAAATCCCAGTTCCGCCAGTTTTTTCAGGTTGGCAAGCAGGGTCACCCGATCCTTCTCCTGATCGAGTCGGGCGGCCACCGGTTCAAGTTCGGATTTGGCAAAATCCCGGGCAGTATCTTGGATGAGTTTTTGTTCCTCGGTTAAATCCAAATTCATGCTTACTCCTCCTGTTGAATATTCGTGACGGGTACAAGGTGAATAGAAAAACTCTTTCTCCTCCTTTTGTTAAGGCCGCACCCCATCTTCTTTGCCTGCTGCCATGGGGCGGACTCACAGTTGCACCCCCCAGGCCCGCCGCCACCAACGCCCTTCCCTCCTCCGGTTGTTCCTGGAATGACGGCAAAAACAATCCCGTAACTAGCGAGCCCCCTTCTCCTTGCGTTTTCCTTACCTCCATTCCGGGCCGGAGAAGATACACATTCCCTTCTCATCCGATGGGTTAGCCGTTGTATCCGTAAACGGCCTGATTGGCGGAACGGGACAGCGCTCTGAATGCATATGCAGAAAACAGGATCATCGCTTCACGATCATGGCCACAGCCTCTCCTCCCCCGAGGCACAGCGACACCAGACCGCTTTTTTTGTCCTGCCGGATCATTTCGTGCATCAGCGTAACCAACAGCCGGCAGCCGCTGGCGCCAATCGGGTGGCCCAAGGCCACACTACCGCCATTGACGTTGACTTTGGCCGGGTCGAGGGCCAACGTCTTCAGTGCTGCCACGGTTGAACCGCTGAACGCTTCGTTGATCTCGTAGAGATCAATGTCTTCCTTGCTGAGACCCTCTTTGGCCAGACATTTGGGCACCGCCCAAATGGGGGCCACCAGTACGTATTTCATGTCGATGCCATAGGAGGCCTGGGCACCGATGGTGGCCATGATCGTGCAGCCCAACGCCTCGGCCTTTTCTCTGCTCATCACCACGACTGCGGCGGCGCCGTCGGAAATGATCGAGGCATTGCCGGCGGTGGTAACCCCACCTTGCTTGAAGGCCGGCTTCATCTTGGCCAACTGTTCGTAGCTGGTTGCCTGGGGGCACTCGTCCTGACGAAACACCTTCGGATCGCCTTTGCGCTGCGGGAGTTCCACGGCCACGATCTCGTCCTCGAACTTGCCGGCAGCCTGCGCTGCCAATGTCCGCCGGTAGGATTCGGCAGCATACCGGTCCTGATCCTCACGGCTGACCTCGTAGCGTTCGGAGCACAATTCGTTGGAAATACCCATGTGGAAGTCGTTGACGATATCCCACAGGCCGTCGTGCACCATGTGGTCGTGCAAGGTGGCATCGCCCATACGGTAGCCGAAGCGCGCCTTCTTCAGGAAATAGGGCGCCATACTCATGTTCTCCATACCTCCGGCAACCACCACATCGGCATCGCCTGTCTGTACCGCCTGGGCCGCCAACATTACGGCTTTCAACCCGGAACCGCAAACCTTGTTCACGGTGACTGCCTCTACCTCCCAGGGCATACCGGCCTCAACAGCCGCCTGCTTGGCCGGGTTCTGACCATACCCGCAGGGAAGCACCATACCCATAATCGCCTCGTTCACCTCTTCCTTGGCAATACCGGCACGACGAATGGCCTCGGCAATGACGATACCCCCCAATTTGGTGCCGCCCATGGCAGCCAAAGTGCCGTTGAAACTGCCCAGAGGTGTCCTGACCGCGCTGACGATCACTGCTTCTCGCATAATTCGTTCCTCCTTTTACCAATGATTTCGCTTTAATGTGTGCGCGGGAATTTCGCCGCCCACCATCGAACCAGGATACTGCGACGATCTATATATGCGCCTGTCATCCATGTTTAAAAACAGGCTTTCTCTTTTCCATGATCGCGGTTGTCGCTTCCTTTCGTCCCCAGATGGCAAAAGGCGCATCCAACCAACGGACTTCGTGGACGATACCCGCAATACCCGATTTGCTGTCCGTGCGCAACCGCCATTACATCACAAGCCAGCGCCAATGCACCGCCCTGGGAAAGGGGCGGCCGGCGATGACCAGTTTTCCCAGCATTCCCAAAGATTCGAAGGCGGATTGGTCTTCCTGAAAACAGGCGCAGGCGCTGATCAGTCAATCCTATGTATGTATGCGCGCGCCGTACCAACGAAAATTCAAGGAATATCCTATTGACTTGTCGAACAACAACATGAAGCAAAAAAGCGCGTGGGAGTGGGAGAAAAATTCTGTACAAGGGAGAAGATCATGGCGTCTGGCGTTTACCCGAACATCCCATCTCTGAAGGAGACAACCATAATCCAAGGGGATTATCTATCGCTACGCTTGACGAAGTGAAAGACCTTTTACATGAGACCGCGATTTTTTTTCAACCCGCCCCCTGATCCCGGTGCATGCACAAAAAAGACCGAGCCTGCCGCTTTTCCAAAGAATGGCGAGCCGTGTAGAGGCAAAAAATACAAGGGTGAAGGATTGTGCGGGAAGAGATCCGCAGGCAGACGCATCATGCGCCCGGAACAGGCGACACCGCCATGGTGCGGGCGGCGCACGGACGGCACTATGTGCGGAAGGAAGATGATCAGCGGGGATTGCGGGAACAGCCGGTAGCAGGAGAAAAAAAGCGGAGGGGACCGAACGGGGCTGGTCTAAGACCAGCCCCGGCATCAGGCGCAATCAATGTTATTCCTTTCCGCAGGCAGCCTTCTTGGACATTTTTTCCACTCCCTTGCTTCCGATGTGGCAGGAAGTACAACGGGTATTGGCGGCAAAGGAGATATTGCCGTTGTGGCAGACACCGCAATACCTGCCAGCATAGAGCGCCCGCATGTTAAATTTGCCGAGTTGTTCTTCGGCGGCTCCCCGGCGCATCTCAAATTCTTTGTCGTGACAGCTGGCGCAATCCAACCCCAGGCCGACATGTTCCTTATGCTTGAACAACACGCCTTTGACCGGCCGGTTGAACACGACGATCTCCGGTTGCTTCATATCGCTGCCATGGCATTTTTTGCAGGTCTCCGGCCCGGTGGTATTGAACGCGGTCGTACCGTTGTGGCAGGAACCGCAATATTTACCGGCATCCAACGAGGCCATATTGTAATCACCCTTGGCTTTCGCGGCTCCCAACTTACGGTCGAACAGACTCGGATGACAACTGTCGCACGTCAAACCAGCCGCCACCACATGGGTCTTGTGGCTGAACATGTTCTTGACTGATTCCATCTCGATGATCTGCGTATTACCAAACGATTCGTACTGCTTCACCGGGACGGCTTTGTCAGCGGGGCTGGTCGTCGGAGCGGCATCTTGTTCCTTCGCCACGGAAGTTCCCACGGTCGCGACAAACCACAGGGCAGCGATCAAAAGCATCTTCACTTTCATATTGTTCTCCTTTTACCCTTTATATGTCCAAAGTCACATTCATATAAAACACGTTGGGCAAAGCGCCAGTCTCAGGGCGCAGGACCCACACCGTGGTCTCCGGTTGATGCACGAGCTTGTACACTTCGCTGTTCGGGTCGCTGAGGTCGCCAAAGACCCTGACTTTAGCGGGGCAAGCTTCGACGCAGGCCGTATCCTTCATGCCCTTGGTGAGACGAGTATCCCAGCAAAAATTGCATTTGTCCACCGCCCGGCGCTCTTCATTGAAATAGCGGGCATTATACGGGCATGCCGCCATACATGTTTTGCAACCGATGCATTTCTTGCTTTCCATCATGACAATGCCGGTGACTTTGTCTTTGTAGGTCGCCACGGTCGGACAAACGCGCACACAGGGTGGTTCGTTGCACTGGTTGCAGAGGACGGGCATGAAAATCGTCTCTTTTTCCTGAGGGCCGATATTTCGGGTCCGTTCGAGAATTCTGGTCCTCCAGCCATAGTGCGGCACATGGTTGGTCTGGATGCAGGCATCCATGCAACGCTCGCAGTCAACGCACAGATTTTGCCGCATGACCATGCTGTAGTGAGGGCTGTAAGCATGTCGTTTATCCTGCGGCATGGAAGCCACGGCGCCTTTTGCGCCACGGACAGAGGTCAGCGACAAGATCGTTCCCCCCATGAACAATCCGGTGATGGCTAGCCCGGCACGCAGAAAGGTGCGGCGTTCCAGGGAAGGGAGGTCGTCCACCCCTTCATTGGTTAATTTTTCCAGCTCGTTAATGTTCATTCCATGCCCTCAACAGAAAAATAATAAAGACGAGTCGAGTACCTTGTGCTCCAAGACCCTGTTGCGGCGCAAGCAAGCCCGCAAATGAATGCCCACTCATTAATTCTTAAAAACAACACGGGAACATACTTCAAAACCTTGAGAAGAGCAAGTTCCCAAAATATGACAGCCCTCTGTCTTGTTGCGGTAAGACGACCGGCGTTTTTTTACCCGGAGTGTTCGCGCTTCTGCCTTTCCAGCTCACTCCCCTCCTCCCCGGCGGCCTTCTTTTCCCCGGCCTGGGACATGGCCCGCATGGCTGTTCTCTCAACCTTGGCCGCGCACCGTTCATGGATCGCCGCAGGACAACCGGCCACTTCCCAACAGGGAATGTGATCCAGTAATTTTTTCAACCCGGGTATGCTGATACCTTCCTCATGAATAAATGTCCGCAAACAAGTGACCCAGCGAATGTCATCGGCGGAAAATATCCGTCGATTGCCTGCCATGGCAGGCTTGATCAAACTTTCCTGTTCGTAAATCCGCAACGTTCGAGGATGCACGTTCAACAATTTGCCAGCTACACCGATCGGATAGATCGGCACGCCTGATCGAATCGCCTGAATTTCCGTTTTCTTTCTCGCCATACCGCCTTCCTGTCAACGAGGAGCATCAGGATGGGCACAGAATCGCCATCAATGGTCTTCGGACAGATGACCACGAAACAGCCGCTCGCCCATCATGAAGAGAATGGTGCAGAAAGTGAATCCGGACAGCGTCACCATCCACTCGTGCAGTGTCGGCGTATAGGGCAGAATATGGGGCAGATCGACGATGTTCAGCTCATGGAAACCAGGAATGCTCAAGCCCATGACCACCAAATCGTAACGCATGACAAAAATGCCCACAATACTTGCCGCCGAGCCGATGGCCATGGCAGTCAAATTCCTGGCGCGGACCGCAAGAATGATCAGCAGAGGAATCGTCAAGCCCAGCGCCACTTCCCCGTACCAGAAGTTGTGGGCAAAGGGGCCGTCGAGCAGAGCCATGAAGGCCTCGTATTCTCCCGGCGGATGCCCGGCAAGGCCGGCGATGCACTTCCAGGTGGTGAAAAACATGATGACGATGTAGAGCAGAGCTCCCAGTTTGGCTACCGACCGGAGGGATTCCTGCAACTGCTCGCTCATCTTCCAGCCATTGATTTTGTATCCGAGCCAATGGAAGAAGATGACCGTGGCGCAACCGGACATCATGGCCGAAACGATGAAGTAGATCGGCATGTACGGCCCATGCCAGTATTCCCGGCCATTCAGCAGACCGAAGACCGCGCCCAGATTGGAGTGGGCGGCGACACCCGAAATCACTCCCAGCAAGCCACACATCCCGGCAATTTTGTGGCGCCCGGCCTGGAGCAGAGCGAACTCTATCAGCATAAAGACGAGATAGGCCCCGTACAGCGTTCCCATCCACCAGATATTGGATGTGAGATTAGGCGAAATGACGTTGTATACCGCCATTCTCCAAGGGTTCTCGATCTCGAAAAAGATCACCAGAAAACCGGATACGATGGTGGCGATGGCCAGATAAACCGAGCGTTTGGCGATCGGTTTGAAGGCGGCAAAACCGAAGACATGACCGATGGACGAAACCAGGCAAAGCCCGGTCGAGGTGACGACGAAGAACACATAGGCCGCAAGCATCAAGCCCCACGGTATCTCACGGGTGACGCCATAGGCATGCTCATGGCCGATCAACATCGCGTGCACCCCAAAACCAATACCCACGATGGTCAGGAGCCAGAACAGGCCGATGGTCCCGTTATACAGCTTCGATTGGCTCCCTTCAAGCCCTCCTTCCTGGGGCAAGACCTTTGCTAACATCGCCTTCATGACACCTCTTCCTCCTTTGCCGAGGCCGACACGCCCAGTCTGCCATCGCCTCTGCAGTTCATTGCTTGCCCCATTGGCCTATCCACACAATCCCGACAAGATCCGTTGCTTTTTCCCTTTCGGCCGAAGAGCCGGCTTGATCCCGGATCGAACAGCGCAGGCAGCAACGCCCTTAAACCAGAAAAACGAAATCGCTTCCACACCCGGACCCGGCTCTGCGGGCTGCCCCGGCGATCTGGAACCTTGCTTGTTCCCAGGTACGACGCCGTGGTCATTGTTCCCGCAGTCAACCTCACCCCTGTTTCAATACTGCAGCAAGAATCTTAATATCCGGCTCTTGACCGGCTGTCAAGAAAATCTCCAGTCGATTATAAGAAAAATCTAAATTATATTATTATGTTATCAGTTATAAACAATTATGAATTTAAACAAAATAATAATTTATCAATAAATCCACAGTCAATCTTGCCAATGCTGGGCATCGAATGGTGCTCCCATGTTCGGCAAAACCCTCATCCTGACAACCAGCAGCAAGACGCATATACCCGCAGAGAGAGAAAAAACTTCCCCACATCAACTGGCAACAGGACGATTCATGCCTCTGCCTGCCTCCAGGCGACCGCGCTCTGTTTCCCGATCCCCTTCGTCATCTTCCAGACAAAATCTCTCCTTAGTCAAGGAATTGTTCGACCGAAAATCCCTGTCTTGGACTGGAGCCTTTTGCCGGGAAGAGATCGCCGCGCAACATGAGCCGGGACAAGATTCGGGCATTTTCCTTGACAAGGTATCCAGCAAGCTGTTAGCTTTTTTGGAATGAGGATTCACTCATTTTTACGGCCCTTGCCTGCATCAACATGGTAAATGAAATCAACGGATAAGCACAGAAAGATCATTCGCGCCGCCACCAAGGTTTTTGCCAAGAAAGGCTTCTTCAACGCCAGGATCTCCGACATCGCCAAAGAAGCCAAGGTGGCCGATGGCACCATTTACCTGTACTTCAACAATAAATTCGACATTCTCCTCTGCGTCTTCGAACAGGAACTCGGCAAACTGATTGAACATGTCAACCTGTTGCTCGACAAAGAAACCAGCGCCAAAGCCAAACTGGAAATCTTCATCACCAACCATCTCGAAGAGATGAAGAAAAACCGCTATCTCGCCGAGGTCATCCATATCGAGCTGCGTCAGACAGCCAAAATCATCCGGGAATACAGAAAAAATACCTTCAACGACTACCTGAAAATCATTGGCGTCATTATCGAACAGGGGCAAAACGAGGGGACGTTCCGCAGGGATATCCAACCGGACGTTGTCCAGCAGGTCGTATTTGGCGCCTTGGATGAAATTTCCATCTGCTGGCACACGGGCAGTTCCTGGCCCTACACTCCGGAAGAGGTCAGTGCCCAACTGACCAGCCTGTTCCAAACCGGTCTGCTGATACCGGCAACCTGACATCTCCCTTATTCGCTGCCCCCTCTCTCTGGGCTGTCTGCCTCTCCGGCCCACAGCCGCCTCTTCCTCCCGCCTGCCGCTTATCGCATGGTCGAGGAGGCTGAGATGGTGATGATCTCGAATTCGCGCAGCCCTCCAGGAGTCTTGGTCACCACCTCATCGCCGACCTCTTTCCCGAGGAGCGCCCGGCCAAGGGGCGAAAAAACCGAGATCGATCCTTTTTTCACGTCGGCCTCCTCGGGTCCCAGAAGCTGGTAGGTGACCTCGACTTCGGTGGCCAGGTCCATCAAGGTGACAACGGTTCCGAACACCGCCCGATTGATGGACACTTTGGAACAATCGATGATTTCAGCCCGGCCGATCTTATCCTTCAGTTCGAGAATCCTGCCTTCGACCAGACTCTGCCGCTCCTTGGCCGCATGATATTCGGCATTTTCGCTGAGGTCGCCATGCGCTCGCGCCACTTCGATGGCCCTGACAATTTCATGGCGCTCCACCCGCTCAAGCCGTTCCAGCTCGTCCCGAAGCTGCTGGTTGCCAGTCAAGGACATCGGGATACGTTCCACCATCGTTCATCCTCCCGTGGATGTTCTGTCACAAGGTTATAAGAAGAAAGCGCTGGGGTATTCCCAACGCTTTCCGGTCCATTCCTACTGTTGCCAACTCCGATGAGATGTTGGCGTGTGCCGTGTCTTTATGCCGTTGCGCAAGCGGTCACGATGCTCGTTCATCCACCACGATAAAATCTCCGGATGGTTGCAACCACGTACACCAACTGCTCGTCCGTGAGTTCCGGAAAAATGGGCAGCGCCAGAGAACTGGCCGCTGCCTGCTGCGCCACAGGGAAAGATTGCCGCCTGTATTGCTCCGAACGAAGGCATTCCTGCTGATGCAGGCAAAGGGGATAATAGATCTCGCACCCCACGGAATGCTCCTGGAGGTGTTGCCGCAAGCTGTCGCGTTCGGCGACAAGAATGACGAACTGGTTGTAGATGTGGTGATTGCGCCGGTCGGCCCCGGGGATGTCACCATACACTGCCTGCGGCAGGGTCACCGCATCACCGGCGAGCCCCGCCTCGTGGAAAAGTTGGCGGTATCGGTCAGCGTTCCGCCGCCGGGCCGCATGCCAGGCGTCAAGATGTTCCAGCTTGACCGCCAGAACCGCAGCCTGGATCGGATCGAGCCGGAAATTGCCGCCCACCCGGGAGTGGTAATATTTCGGTTCCGCGCCATGGTTGCGGTTTGACTGCACAACCTCGGCAAAATGGTGGTCAGAGGTGGTCAGCATGCCGCCGTCGCCGATGCCGCCAAGATTCTTGCTGGGAAAGAAGGAAAAACAACCGCACAATCCCATTGACCCGGCACGGCGCCAGGTCACCGCGCCATTCTCCTCGTACGGACACTCGGCGCCAATGGCCTGGGCCGCATCCTCGATAACCGGAATGCCGTATTCGGCGGCCAGCGCCGTGATCCGGCTCATGTCGGCGCACTGTCCATACAGATGGACCGGAATGATCGCCTTGACCCGGCTGCCGTTTTTGCGGTCGCCCGCCAGGGCCTCGGCCATGAGGCCAGGATCGATATTGTAACTTTCGGGCTGGATATCGACAAACAACGGCTGCGCCCCAAGCCGCAGGATCGTGCCCATGGTGGCGAAAAAGGTGTACGGGGTGGTCAGGACGAGGTCGCCCGGACCAATCTCCAGAGACATCAGCGCCGCCAGCAGGGCATCGGTTCCCGAACTGAGTCCCACTCCATACTGTGCGCCACAGTATTGGGCAATCTTCTGCTCCAGGCTGGCGACCTCCGGGCCGAGGATATAACCGGTGGAATCGAGCACTCGGGTGACGGCCTCAAGAATACGGGGACGCAGGGCGGCCAGTTGCGGTTTCAAATCAAGTAACGGTACATTCATGGGTGAACAAACGGGCTGATAAGGGATGGGGGAGGAAAAAAGCGAAACGATCAGGAGAGATGATCATCTGGTCCGGCTGCGAGGATCACACCATCGCCATTGAGAAAATCCTGAATGTCAGGCAGTTCTTTCTCGAGCTGTTTCCGTAATTTTTTCAATAAATTAACTTCGATCTGCCGCACACGCTCCCGGGAGATGTTAAATTCATCGGCAATGGTTTGCAGAGTCTTGGGCTCGTCGCTGAGTAAACGGGAGGTGAGGATGATCTGCTCCTTGTCGTTCAACCTCGTACTGAGATCGGCGAGGACGACCGCCAGCCGTTCGCGCAACTCCTGGCTGGCAACCATTTCCTCAATGCCCGGTCCGTCGTGCGGCAGAAAATTTTTCTGTTCATCCTCGGAATCGCTGCGCACCGGAGCTTCCAGAGAAACATCCCAGTTGTCCATGCGCTGGCTCATCTCAATCACTTCGCTTTCTTTGACATTCAGCCGTTCAGCCAGCAATTTGACCTCTGGCTTGAACCCCTGCGATTCAAGAAACTTCTTCTCTTTGTTCAAACTGAAGAAAAGCTTTCGCTGAGCCTGGGTGGTGCCGATTTTGACCAGCCGCCAATTATCCATGATGAATTTAAGGATATAGGCACGGATCCAGTAAGCGGCGTAATAGGAGAATTTTACTCCCCGATAGGGATCGAATTTCCTGGTCGCCTGCACCAGGCCGACATTGCCCTCCTGGATGAGATCCATAAAATTCTGCATCCAGTATTTCTGAAAATCCATGGCCACCTTGACGACCAGACGGAGATTCGAGGAGACTAGGCGATAGGCGGCGTCGGGATCGCCGGTTTCCTGGAAGCGCGTGGCCAACTCTTCGGTCTCTTCCCGGCTGAGCAGCTCATATTGGCTGATTTCCTGGAGGTAACGATGCAGGGCTGGATTGCTGAGCGTCGGCAGGTTGTCGTCCTGACTGGTCAGCATCAGGGCGTGCTGCGGCTGCTCGTCCAACTCCAGATGATCGATTTCGCTCCGGTCGCTCATGTTTCTTTGCTCGGTCGTAATAACGCACAACCCTGCAAGGAGTGAAGACTCGCATGCAGGGTTTTGGCTGCGAGATTACCCGAAAATAAAAAAAAACACACTTGAATATCCACATAAATTGGGTGAAGAGTTTTTTTTTGCGGCAATGTATGCTATGCATACCGCCTTTGGCCCAGCCCTCTTCGTCTCATGCCGTTTTCGCGTCCCTATGAATACAATACGTAATTTCAGCATCATCGCCCACATAGACCATGGCAAGTCCACCCTTGCCGACAGGATGATCCAGCTCTGCGATATCGTCACCGACCGGGAATTCAAGGACCAGATCCTCGATACCATGGACATAGAGCGGGAGCGCGGCATCACCATCAAGTCGCAGACCATTTGCTTACCCTTTGTCGCCGCCGATGGCGCCACCTATACCCTGAATTTGGTCGATACCCCCGGACATGTGGATTTCAGTTACGAGGTTTCGCGCGCCCTTGCCTCGTGCGAGGGGGCGCTGCTGCTCATCGACGCAGCCCAGGGAATCGAGGCCCAGACCTTGGCCAATCTGTATCTGGCCATGGAAAACGACCTTGAAGTCGTCCCGGTGATTAACAAGATCGATCTGCCGGCCGCTGAACCGGAAAAGGTGGCGGCGCAAATCGAGGAGGATTTGGGGCTCGACGGCGCCACCATCCAGATGTGCTCCGCCAAGACCGGCCAAGGAGTGCGCGAGCTGCTCGACGCCGTGGTCCGCCTGCTGCCGCCGCCTGAGGGCGATCCGCACCAGCCGCTGGAAGCCCTGATCTTCGATGCCCAATACGACCCGTACCGCGGCACGGTCATCTCGGTGCGCATCGTCAACGGGACGATCAAAACGGGTGATCAGATCATCTTCATGTCCAACGGTGCCGAGTACCGGGTCGAAGAACTGGGCATTTTCCGCCTGCGCCGCGAACCGAGGCAGCAACTCGCCGCCGGCGAGGTCGGCTATATCGTCGCCGGAGTGAAGACCGTCTCCGATACCCGGCCCGGCGACACCATCACCCTGAAGGAACGCCCTTGCGCTACGCCCTTGCCTGGATTCAGGGAGGTGCAGCAGGTCGTCTTCTCCTCGCTGTACCCGATCTCCACCGACGAATACGAGGAGTTAGCCACTGCCCTGGAAAAATTGAAACTCAACGATGCCGCCCTCACCTTCCAGAAGGATTCCTCGGCGGCGCTCGGCTTTGGCTTCCGGTGCGGTTTTCTCGGCCTGCTCCATCTCGAAGTGGTGCAGGAGCGGTTGGAGCGCGAGTTCGACATCAATTTGATTTTGACCGTACCCACGGTCAAATACACCTTTTATTTGCAGAACAAGACGATGGTCGAGGTCGACAATCCTTCCTATTTTCCCGACCCCAGCACCATTGCCCGCGTCGAGGAACCCTACATCAAGGCGACCATTCATATTCCCGAGCGGTACATGGGCGTGGTCATGACCCTGTGCATGGAGCGGCGCGGCGAAAACACGAAATACCACTATCCCATGCCCGGTCGCATCGAATTCACCTGTGAGCTGCCGCTGGCCGAGGTGATTTACGATTTCTACGATCGGCTCAAGTCGGTGACCCAGGGCTACGGCTCGTTCGACTACGAACTGATCGATTACCGCCCCAGCGACCTGATCAAACTCGACATCCTGGTGAACGGCGAGCAGGTTGATGCCCTCTCCCAGCTCACCCACAGATCCAAGGCCAGGGAGCGGGGAGTCAAGGCGTGTGAACGGCTCAAAGAAGAAATCCCCCGCCAGATGTTCAAAATTGCCATCCAAGCCGCGGTCGGCAGCACCATTATTGCCCGGGAAACCATCTCGGCCCTGCGCAAGGACGTGACCGCCAAATGCTACGGCGGCGACATCACCCGCAAGCGGAAGTTATTGGAAAAGCAGAAAGAAGGCAAGAAACGGATGAAGACCGTGGGCAATGTCGATATTCCCCAGCGGGCTTTTCTGGCGGTACTTAAATCGGATCAGTAGCAGGGAGTCCGGCGGTCTGAACCACCCCTCTCCCCGCCTGGACAAAAGCGGTCAGCCGCTGGCGCAGGCCATCCACGCCCTGGCCGGTCTGGGCGGAAAACAGGAGGCGCTCGCCGGAGGTCAAGCTCAGACCGGCGTCCAAGGCCGCCGCGTTTTTCTCCTGCTGGTTGCGGGACAGTTTGTCCGCCTTGGTATAGACCGGCAACAGGGGCTTGCCCAGATAGCGCAGCCAGTCGATCAGCTCGCGGTCCAGTTGCTTGAGTTCATGGCGCAGATCAATGATCACCACCACGCAGGCCAAAGTCGGCCTGGTCTCGATGTAGCCGGAAATCAACCCCTGCCAGCTCTGCCGGATCTGCCGGGACACCCGGGCAAATCCGTAGCCGGGCAGATCGACCAGGCAGCAGCCGTCATCCACCTGAAAATAGTTGAGGCTTTGGGTCTTGCCCGGCTTGGCGCTGGTCTTGACCAAATTTGCCCGGCCAACCAACCGGTTGATCAGGCTCGATTTGCCGACATTAGACCGGCCTGCGAACGCGATTTCCGGATAGACCGGCGGCGGCAGTTGCTGGTTGGTATGGGCGGAAAGGAGAAACCGCACATTGCAGAAATCCATGGGTCTCCCCTCTCGACGCTTCCGCCGCTTCCGTTCAAATAACCTTGTTCAGGGAATATTCGATGATGCCTTCGGCGCCGGCCTTTTTCAATTTCGGCACCAGATCGCGCACCTGATGTTCCGAGATAACCGTCTCCACCGAAAACCATTCCTGTTTGTACAACTGGGCCACGGTCGGGGCGTTCAGACTGGGCAGCATGGAGATCACCGCGTCCAATCGCTCCTTGGCGACGTTCATCTTCAAGCCAACGATCCGGTCGGCCCGCAGTGCGCCCTGAAGCAACATGGCGATGTTCTCGATCTTCTCGCGCTTCCAGGGGTCGGCCAGGGCAGCCTTGTTGGCGATCAACTGCGTATTGGACTGCATCAACTCGTGGATGACCCGCAAACCGTGGGCCCGGATGGTCGACTCGGTCTCGGTGACCTCGACGATGGCATCGGCCAGGCCGGACACGACCTTGGCCTCCGTCGCGCCCCAGGAAAAGGTAATCTCCACCGCGAGGCCACGCTGTTCGAAAAATTTGCGGGTGACGTTCACCAGTTCCGTGGAGATGCGCTTGCCGTCAAGCTGCTCAATCCTGGTAATGTTGGAGTCGCCGGGCACCGCGATCACCCAGCGGGTGGGTCTTCTGCTGACCTTTGAATAGACCAGATCAGCGACAACTGCCACGTCCGATTCATTTTCCAGGGTCCAGTCCTTACCGGTAATGCCGGCGTCGAGCATGCCGGATTCCACATAGCGCGACATCTCCTGGGGCCGGCAGATAGAGCAGGAAAGCTCCAGATCGTCGACTTCAGGGAAATAGTTGCGCGAGGTCAGTTTGATCTGCCAGCCCGACTTGGCGAACAAGGCGATGGTGGCGTCTTCCAAGCTGCCTTTCGGGATACCTAATTTCAATACATTCATAACGTTACCTGTTGGATCAATCGTTCATCTTGAACAGTCATCTAGTGCCGTACACCGTAGCCGGATCAAAAACACGCTCCTGAGCGCAAACAGTGAGGCAATCTCCATCCACTTTGCGGTAAAAACAACTGCGATATCCGGTATGGCAGGCTGCTCCGCCCAACTGTTCGACCTTGTACACCACCGTATCTTGGTCGCAATCGACTAAGATTTCTTTGATCAGCTGCACATTACCGGACGTTTCCCCCTTCAGCCACAGGCTGGAACGGGAACGGCTCCAGTAATGGGCCTTGCCGGTGGCCAGGGTTTTTTCCCAGGCCAATCGGTTGATATAGGCGAGCATGAGCACCTCGCCCGTTTTGAAGTCCTGGACAACGGCGGGCAAAAGACCATCGGCGGTCTTGGCGAAAGCGAGCTCAATCATGGCGTTCCTGTATAAGCAAGAATTGCAGCCTTCGGCACAGGGAGTCTCTCCCCGGTTTTGGCACGGTATTTGTGGGTTTTGCACAGGTATACATTCATGGTCGCCTTGTCAAGTCTGCATCATTTCGCCTGGATTCTTGTCAAACGTCAGGGCAGCGGCTATAGTGACCCCACGCCTGAACCACGTTTCCCGATAAGGATCCCTTCCATGTGCCCTGTCCAGCTCTTTGATGTCGTATCCGTCAGCTATACCGCCACCCTGCCCTCCGGAGAGATCATCGAATCCACTCCCGAAGGCAAACCGCTCACCCTGGCCATAGGCTCGGGCCAAATCCTCAAGGCGGCTGAGGCCTCTCTGCTGGGCATGGAACCGGGGCAAACCAGAACCGTGCATATTCAACCCGAGGATGCCTTCGGCCCGTATCGCCAGGGGTTGGTGCAGGAAATTCCCAGCGCCGTTTTCGCCGGTCGCATCGATCCCAAGCCCGGCATGGTTCTCTCGCTCAATATGACCAAGGATGGAGCGGCCCACCAGGTTCCCGCCACGGTCCTTGCCGCCGGCAACGAAACCGTGACGGTCGATTACAACCATCCCCTGGCAGGAAGAGTCATCACCTACACGATTACCCTGCACGCCATCGGCACCTGACGCCCTTTTCCGCCACGGCACGTCCGGGACGACCGACCGTCCTGGCAAAAACTGCTGGAGCATTTTGATGACGAAGTTCAGGAGACGCGCAAAATCCGTGGTCAAACCTTCCGCGCTTTCCTGAATTGTTACGAGCGATTGCGTATGCAGTTCCCTCGCAATGAACGAACCAATCATGCCGAACTGATAGATGGTTCTTCCTTTCGTCTCAACCCGTCACCTTTTCCGTCTCATGCTCTCCTGTTAGGCCGTTGCGCACCACCTCGGCGCGTGGGGATGCCCATTTGTAGCGCCATAACCATCCACGGGCCGAAGGATTATCGGCTCGAGCCAAATCCCGAAATTTACCGGCAGTGGCGTCGGTTTTACGTTAGGGGGCGGATATGGCAAAGATCAAAAACATGACCGCACAGCATCTTCCCTGTGGTGCTCATCGCCAATTTGATGGATTTGACCCGGACGGTAGGGGGTGGTTGCGCCGCATTGCCGCCATCTCACCCACACTGGCAGAAAAGCTGTCATGACAAAAAAAGCAGCGGGAACTGTTTGACCGGCAGGATGAGGTTGAGCAGCAGCGCAACGAACTCATCGGCCAGTTGGAAACACAGCGTCAGCAACGGGCAAAGGAACGTACCTTGTTGACCATCGCATGGGAACTGAAATGACCGAACCAACCATCATCTGTCCGAAGTGCAACACTGAAATTCGCCTTACCGAATCGCTGGCAGCGCCGTTGATCGCGGCCACACGTCAGGAGTTCGAGCAGCGGATTGCTCGGCAAGATGAAGACATTGCCAAACGCGAGCACCACATCCGCGACAAAGAAAAACAGATCCTCGAAGCCAGGCGCACACTGGATGAACAGGTGGCGGATCAAGTTGCTGCGCAACTGAAGGCCGAGCGCACCCGCATCGTTACCGAGGAAGCCAAGAAAGCGAAGCAGGCAACGGCAGCGGAACTCGAAAGCAAAGCGCGTGAACTGGCCGAGCTTCAGGATGTACTCAAGGCGCGTGATGGAAAACTGGCCGAAGCGCAACAAGCCCAGGCTGAACTCATCAAAAAGCAGCGCGAATTGGACGATGCCCGGCGCGAACTGGAACTCACGGTCGAGAAGCGTGTCCAAAGCGGTTTGACCGAGGTGCGTACACAGGCAAAGAAGGAGGCGGAAGAAAGCCTGAAGCTCAAGGTGCTGGAAAAAGATCAGACCATCGCCTCGATGCAACAGAAGATCGAGGAACTGAAACAAAAAGCTGAACAAGGCTCCCAGCAGTTGCAGGGTGAGGTGCAGGAACTGGAATTGGAAAGTCTGTTGCGCGCCAAGTTTCCCTTTGATTCCATCGAGCCGGTTCCCAAGGGCGAATTCGGCGGCGACGTACTCCAGCGCGTGACAGGCCCAAGCGGCCAGCACTGCGGCTTCATCCTCTGGGAATCCAAGCGCACCAAGAATTGGAGCGACGGATGGCTGACCAAACTGCGCGAAGATCAGCGGAATGCCAAGGCGGAAATTTCCGTGCTGGTTAGCCAGGCACTGCCCAAGGGCGTTGAATCGTTCGATGTGATAGATGGCGTGTGGGTGACTGGTCCACGCGCCGCCCTGCCGGTCGCCACGGTGCTCCGGCACTCGTTGCAGCAAGTCAGCATGGCTCGCGCCGTTTCCGAGGGGCAGCAGACCAAGACAGAGATGGTGTATCAATACCTTACCGGCCCCCGCTTCCGCCAGCGGGTGGAAGCCATTGTCGAAGCGTTCTCCCTGATGCAGGAAGACCTGGACAAGGAACGCAAAGTCATGATGAAGCAATGGGCCAAGCGCGAAACACAAATTGAGCGCGTGATGGGGGCGACGGTCGGAATGTATGGTGATTTGCAGGGAATCGCAGGCAAATCGTTGCAGGAAATCGAGGGACTTGAACTGCCGGAGCTTGAATCGAGCGCTACGGTGACGATGCAACCGCAGGAGGATTGATGATGCGCAAGAAGAAGGAAACTTCCCTTGTCCGCTCCTCGCCGGCTGAATACCTCACCTTCGCCGCCGCCAGCGGCGAGCGGTCGCAATCCGTGGAAATGCGCTATGAGGACGAAAACATCTGGCTGACCCAGAAGATCCATTGATTCCGTCATTTCGACCAAAGGAATCTCCGTGGCTGTAGCGATAACTAGCTGAAATATTTTCAAGATTTCTCTTCGCTGCGCTCATCGAAATGACAAAAAAAGTCCTGATCAATGTTCGGTGAGTAACGCCGCAGGATACCATTGAATGGAAAGTGAAATAAAGACCAAAAAAATGGAACTCAGCATCGCGGGTCAATCTTTCGAGAACCTGGAAAAAGCCAATGAACACGGCGCAGAATACTGGAGCGCCCGCGACTTGCAGCCTCTGCTGGGGTACAGCCAATGGCGGCGCTTCGAGCAGGCGATTGATCGGGCGGTAAGCTCTTGTAAACAATCTGGAAACCCGCCTGAGAACCATTTTGCCGGCGCCGGCAAAATGGTCGACCTCGGATCGGGAAGCGCCCGAAGTGTCGACGACTACCATCTCTCCCGCTTCGCCTGCTACCTGATCGCCCAGAACGGCGACCCGCACAAGCCTGAGATCGCCTACGCCCAGAAATACTTTGCCATCCAGACCCGGCGGCAAGAGTTGAGCGACCAGGCCTCAGTCGACCAGGAACGGCTGGAGTTGCGCAAACAAACTACGGCGGCTTGGGGCGCGAAGCCATCAAGCAGCACAAGGCCATCCCCGACAAAGACAACCTGCTCGACCGCATGAACGCCACCGAACTGGCCGCCAACCAGTTCCGCATGACGCAGACCCGCGACAAACTGGCGCGCGATCATGTGCAAGGGCAGACGCAGGCCATAGAAACGCATGAGCAAGTCGGGCGCGAAGTGCGCCAAGCCATCCAGCGGATCGGCGGCACTTTGCCTGAAAATATTCCACCAGCCGAGCACATCAAGGAAGTTGAAAAACGGCTGAAATCGGCAAGGCCGAAATTGGTGCTGGACGACAAGGATGCCAAGGAGTTGCTTTGGAAGAAGGATGGTGGCGATGCGAAAGATGCGTGAACTTTCCACGGTGGCGGCATGACACGCGACCTCATCAACAAAACTACGCGCAACGAATTCCGCGAGCTTCTTGTCGGATACACCCTGCGCGAAATAGAAATGACCTTCGATGCTGGGGGGCTGACACCGCGTATTGGCTATCAACCTACCGTTAGCGGTCAACGACGCGGTTTGGTGGAAGCCTATTATGCCAATCTCGACTTCACATCACCTTCGGACGTAAAAAAACTGCTTTCTGTTTATGAGGAAATCATTGAGAACCTGACACAGGCTGCCGAGCGGCAGCCTAGCGATAGCTATACGGCGACCATTAACGGTTTGCTGCGCCGGATGGAACGGGATGGCTTTCGTCACGAAGGAGGGCGGTTCGTTTCCGATGCGCTGAACGTCAGCATCGCTCATACGCCATCGTTGGTGCAACTCAGCGAAGCGTCTATACAGGAACATTTGGAAAAGGCTCGCCAAAAAATCGCTAGTGGTGATTCAGCGGGAGCCATTGCCAATGCTTACACGCTGATCGAAGAGTTTCTGAAGCAACTTCTTCGCAAGACTAATACTGCTTTCAACGAAAATGAGGGTGATATTCGTTTGCTCTACAAACTCCTTGCCGAGCCACTGCATCTTGCTCCGAAAAACGACTCTCTCGAAACCTATCTGAAGGCTATTCTGGAAGGACTGCAACGCCAAATTGGCGGCCTATTCGAATTGGCCAACAAGGCGAGTGACCGACACGCTCGCAAATACAATCCAGCGCCGCATCACGCACGGCTTGCGGTTAACGTAGCATTTACACTTTGCGAATTTCTATTGGAGTCCAATGAATATCAGCAAAATAAAAAAAGGCGAATGGCATGAGTATGCGGCAACAACGGTTGGAACTCACCTGGATCGGCAAGGAAAAACGCCCCAAGCTGGAGGCGCGGATTCTGCTTGAGGATGCGGAAAGGTCGTATCACGCCAAGCACCGGGTGACGAACAGGGATAGTTTTGACAACCAGCTGATTTTCGGGGACAACCTGTTGGCGTTGAAGGCGCTGGAGCAGGGGTTTGCTGGGAAGGTGAGGTGTGTGTTCATTGACCCGCCGTACAACACCGGACAGGCGTTCGTTCAAATACGAAAACGTGTACCTGAATGCCTATGAAACAGGATCGGAAGCCCGAACAGGCATCGGCAAATGGATCGCCTTTTATAATCACATCAGGCCCCATAGCAGTCTGGACGGTAAAACTCCGGACGGCTGGTACTATGAAGACCTTTTAAAGGCCGCCTGATGAGGGAAAAGGCAAGCTAAAAACCGCTATCTCCTGTCCAAACAATAGGAACCACCTCTCCCTGACCGCTATGAAACACATGCCAAACCAAGAGAACGATTCTGCCCATGCCCGCCTGCAACATCTGGTCGCCACCTTGCGCGGCCCCGACGGCTGCCCCTGGGATAGCAAACAGACGCCGCTCACCCTGAAAAAATACCTTCTGGAAGAATGCCAGGAATTGGCCGACGCCATCGACAGTGGCGATGAACAGGCCATTTGCGAAGAGATGGGCGACGTCTCTTTCATCCTGACCATGCTGGCCGCCATCTTCACCGAACAGCATCGTTTTACCATCGAAGATGCCCTTGAGGGCGTCGTGACCAAGATGATACGGCGCCATCCCCATGTCTTTGGGGACGCAACCGTCACTGACGAGCAGGCGCTGCGGGAACAGTGGCGGCGCATCAAGGAGCAGGAGAAGCGTCCGGACACGCCTTCTCTTTCCTAACCTGCTTTTCTCTTGACATTTCCCGCCGATTTCTACTATTTTATATAATTTATCCCAAACACCCTTCTCGCTCTCACCGTCAGGATAGAAGCGAGGGCCAATCAGACCACGAGGAGGAATCATGCGTCATTACGAAACCACGTATATTCTGCGCCCAAATCTGGGCGAGGATCAATGCACCACAATCATCGATCGGACCAATGCCATCGTCACCAACGATGGCGGCACGATCATCTGCCTGGATCGATGGGGAGTCAAACGGCTGGCCTACGAAATCAACCGGGAGATCCAGGGATATTATGTCCACATGAACTATGCCGCTCCTGGCAAGACGGTCGACGAAATTGAGCGTATCTTCAGAATTGATGACCGGGTTTTGCGTTACCTGACGGTCAAGTTAGGCGACAACATGAATGCTGAGGCCATTGAGGCCGAAAAACAGCATATCGCGGAAAAAGCCGCCGCCCGCGCCAAGGCGCAAGCCGAAAATTCCGAAGGCGAAGATTTTGACGGCGAGCCTCTGGACGAGGAAGCCTCGGAAGAATAATTCGCCATTTCGCGCCAGTTTAACGCAAGGAGTTTCCAATATGCCTCAGCAAAAGAAAGTGTTTTCCCGCCGCCGCGTCTGCCGTTTCTGTACCGATAAGGAAATTGTCATTGATTACAAGGACGCCAAAACCTTGAAAAACTTCGTCACCGAACGGGGCAAGATCGTTCCCCGGCGGATTTACGGCACCTGTGCCAAGCACCAGCGGCAACTGACCGAGGCCGTCAAGAGAGCCCGGCAATTGGCCCTGTTGCCCTACATGGGAAACACTCAGTTTTAACGTATTCTCTCGGGATGATTGGTTCCAGGTTCAGGCGGCAATCTTCTTCATTGCCGCCTGACCAACTTTTTTTACTGATCGCCTTATTTTTTCTGCCTGCGGCCCTGCCCTCCGCACTGGGATGGCTGACAGGGTTTCTGGCGACGCCGGTGTGCGTCCCGCTGGTGGTGCACGGCTACCCGAAAGGGTTGCGGCTTGTGGCCATTGCCCTGGCCGTGGCAGGGGCAGGGGCGCTGGCGGTGCGCCAGATCGAAATGTTTGCCTTTTCGCTGACCTTAGTCCCTCTGGGCGTCACGCTTTTCAGCAGCGTGCGGGCCAAAGAGTCGGCGGTAAAAAGCGGCGCGAAGGGATTGGCCGCGCTCGCCATTGCTTGGATACTGTTCTGGACAGTGTACGGAAATCTGACCGGAATAAATTCCTACAATATGCTGCTCAAGGCGCTCGACCTCGGCTTGGAACAGACCCTGGAACTGTCCAAATCCAAGGATGCCGGACTCTCGCCGGAAATAATTTTGCGACTCAGCGAGGTGACCGCCGCCATGCGGGAAACCATCCCCCGCGTTCTTCCCGGCCTGCTGGCGGTGATGGTCATGTGCACCGTGTGGTTGAACATGGTCCTGATCAACAGGTTGAGCGGCTGGCTGACCGGCACCACCCCCTGGGAACCTTATACGGCCTGGCGTCTCCCGGAACACCTGGTCTGGCTGCCCATCGGAGCCATTGCCGTCATGCTGCTCGGCACGGGCTGGCTGCAGGATGCCGGGGGCTGGCTGGCGATGATCGCGGGCCTGCTCTACTTATTCCAGGGACTGGCCGTGTTCGTTGCCCTGCTCGAGCGGTGGCGGGTGCCTCCGCTGGTGCGGACGATTTTGTACCTCATCGTCTTTCTGCAGACCTACGGCCTGTTGCTGCTTGCCGTACTGGGGCTGATCGACGTCTGGTACGACTTCAGAAAAACAAAAGAAACCAATGCATGACGGTCGGGCTGTTGAATCATGAACACGCTTTGCCCGACTCGTTTGACCACCGCAATACACGATACAACAAAGAGGCTCTGATCCATGGAAATCATCTTGAAGGAAACGATTGAAACGCTGGGGCTAGAAGGTGAAATCGTTAAAGTGAAACCCGGATATGCCCGGAATTTCCTCATTCCGCAACACAAGGCGGTGTTGGCCACCAAGGCCTCGCTCGCCCAGTTGGAGAAGGAAAAGGTGGCGATCGCCGCCCGCTTGGCCGAGCAAAAGAGGCAGGCCGAAGGCTTGGCCGCCCGGCTTGCCGGACAGGTCGTCATCCTCCATAAACGGGTTGGCGAGGAGGATCGGCTGTTCGGATCGGTCACCAACAGCGACATCGCCGCTGCCCTCCAGGAGGCAGGCATCACGGTGGACAAAAGGGCCATTCTCCTGCCGGAACCGATCAAAATGGTTGGCGAGTATACCATTACCGTCAAGACCGGAAACCAGGTCAGCGCCTCCATTCAGGTCCAGGTCGTTCCGAGAACCGTCGAAACTGCGCAGTAACCTGCTTGCTGCCGCGGGCCTTGCGAGAGGCGCCTGATCATTCTCGCAAGGTTTTCCCCCGCTGTGCATCCATTCCGGGTCATCCGTCATAAGTGCCTTTTCTGGTTACAGAAAAGGCACTTGCATTTTCGACGTGCCATTCCCTGGTCAGGCAGGTATAGTTGCGGCAACCTACGGTATTCACCCCCCTTGATGCGCTGAAGCCCCCATGCAACAGACCATGCCCGCTGCCGTCACGCTCTCCAACAAAATGGTGCCTCCGCAAAATGTCGAAGCGGAGCAGGTGGTTTTGGGGACGGTCCTGTTGCAGGACAAGGCATTGCTGCATATCATCGAGATCCTTTCGCCAGGCGACTTCTACCGCGATGCCCATAAAACCATCTATACGGCGATGCTCACCTTGTTTGAAAGGCGGGAGCCCCACGATCTGATCACGGTCACCGGCCTGCTGGCCGACCAGAACAAGCTGGAAGAGATCGGCGGCGCGTCCTATCTCGCCTCGCTGACCGACATCATCCCCTTCATCGGCACCTTGGGCCATCACGCCCAAATCATCAGAAAAAAATCGACCCTCCGCCGCCTGATCCAGACCGCTTCCGAGGTGGCGGCCCGATGCTTTGACGCGCAGGATGACATCGAATCCCTGGTCGACCAGGCGGAAAAGACCATCTTTGAAATCGCTCATTCCAACAGGGGGTCAGGATTCCAGCCCATGTCGACCGTGGTGCCCCGAGCCTTTGACCGGATCACCAAATTATATGAGCGACAGGAGCACATCACCGGCGTGGCCACCGGCTACGACGAACTGGACCGCATGACCGCCGGTCTGCAATCGGCTGAGATGATAGTCCTTGCCGCCCGGCCTTCCATGGGCAAGACTGCGCTGGCCATGAACATCGTCCAGCATGCGGCCCTGATCAGCAAGATCCCGGTAGCCGTGTTCAGCCTGGAAATGTCCACCGAATCCCTGGCCCTGCGTATGCTCTGCTCCTTAGGCCGCATCGATTCCCAGCGTATCCGGACCGGCAAGCTCCATGAAAACGACTGGCCCAAACTGACCCGCGCGACCGGCATGCTGGCCGATGCCCCCATCTTCATCGACGATTCCGCCGGCCTGACGGTGCTGGAGATGCGGGCCAAGGCCAGACGACTCAAGGCCGAACACAATCTCGGCCTGATCGTGGTCGATTATCTCCAGTTGATGCAGGGCAAGAGCGGGGTGGAAAACCGGGCCCAGGAAATTTCCGACATCTCCCGGTCGCTCAAGGCCATGGCCAAGGAACTCAACGTGCCGGTGCTGGCGCTTTCCCAGCTCAACCGCAGTCTGGAAAACCGCACCGACAAACGGCCCCAACTCGCCGACCTGCGCGAATCGGGAGCCATCGAGCAGGATGCCGATGTCATTATGTTCATTTACCGCGACGAGGTGTACAACCGGGCTGAGGATAACCCGAACCGCGGTCTGGCTGAGATCATCATCGGCAAACAGCGCAACGGACCGACCGGGGTGATCAAGCTGACCTTTCTCGGCGAGTACACCACCTTTGAAAAGTATACCGGCCGCCTGCCCGCCATTGACTTCGCGGCCGGGCCAGCCTCCGACTTCGATCTTCACTGAGCCGACAAGAACCATTATGCCACCCACCCTTGCACCCAACGACCGCTACGACTTCAAAACCATCGAACAGCGCTGGCAACGGCGCTGGGAAAAGGAGAAGACCTGGAAGGTCAGCCACTGCCCTAACCGTCCCAAATACTACGTGCTGGAGATGTTCCCCTATCCTTCCGGCCGCATCCACATGGGGCATGTGCGCAACTATTCCATCGGCGATGTCATCGCCCGCTACAAGCGCATGCAGGGCTTCAACGTCCTCCATCCCATGGGGTGGGACGCCTTTGGTCTGCCCGCCGAAAATGCGGCGATGAAACGCGGCATCCATCCCGCTGCCTGGACGTACGGCAACATCGACTACATGCGCGGCCAGCTCAAGGCCATGGGGCTGAGCTACGACTGGGACCGCGAGCTGGCCACCTGCCGCCCTGACTACTACCGTTGGGAGCAGCAGCTTTTCCTCAAGATGCTGGCAAAGGGGCTGAGCTACCGCAAGGAGACCACGGTGAACTGGTGCGACGACTGCCAGACCGTGCTCGCCCGCGAGCAGGTCGTCGACGGCGCCTGCTGGCGCTGCGACCAGCCGGTCCTGCCGAAAACCATGTACGGCTGGTTTCTCAAGATCACCGATTATGCCGAGGAATTGCTGGCTGATCTGGACCAACTCACCGGATGGCCGGAAAAGGTGGTCGCCATGCAGCGCAACTGGATCGGCAAATCCACCGGTCTGGCCTGCGAGTTCAAGATCGAAGGCAGCGAACAGGCCATCACCATCTTCACCACCAGGCCGGACACCATCTTCGGCGTCACCTTCATGTCACTGGCCGTGGAACACCCCCTCATCGAGATGCTTGTGCAGGGTCAACCACAGGAGCAGGCGGTCCGGGCCTTTGTCCACGAGACCGCGCTCGCCAAGCAGCGGGCCAATCTCGACCAGGAACTCGACAAACAAGGCGTGTTCACCGGCGCCTACTGCATCAACCCCTTTACCGACGAACGGATACCGATCTATGTCGCCAACTTCGTGCTGATGGAATACGGAACCGGAGCGGTGATGGCCGTTCCGGCCCACGATCAGCGGGATTTCGAGTTCGCCCGTACCTACGGCCTGCCCATCCGGGTTGTCGTGCAGCCGGAGGGCGATCCCCTCGATCCGGCGGCCATGACCGAAGCGGTCGATGGTCCAGGCGTGCTGGTGCATTCCGGCCCGTTTACCGGCATGGAATCGACCGCCGCCCAACAGGCGATCATCGCCGAAGCGCAGCGCCGGCAATTCGGCGCCCCCCATGTGACCTACCGGTTGCGCGATTGGGGCATATCCCGCCAGCGCTACTGGGGCGCGCCTATCCCGGTGATCCATTGCGATTGTTGTGGAATCGTGCCGGTCCCCGAATCCGATTTGCCCATCCTGCTCCCGGGAGCGGGCGATCCCAACGGCGGCCACAGTCCGTTGCATCAGCAACCCGACTTCATTGCCACGACCTGTCCGCGCTGCGGGCAACAGGCCCGGCGGGAGACCGACACCCTCGATACCTTCGTCGAATCGTCCTGGTACTTTGCCCGCTACACCAGCCCCACCCTCGACAGCGCCCCCATCGACCAGGAGGCGGCCGCCTGCTGGCTGCCGGTCGACCAGTACATCGGCGGGGTCGAGCATGCCATTCTCCATCTGCTCTATGCCCGTTTTTTCACCAAGATGCTCCGCGATCTCGGCATCCTGAAGGTGGATGAGCCCTTTACCAACCTGCTCACCCAGGGCATGGTCATCAAGGATGGGGCAAAGATGTCCAAATCAAAGGGCAATGTGGTCGATCCCAATGACCTGATCGAACAGTACGGCGCCGATACCGTCCGGTTGTTTTCCCTGTTCGCCGCCCCCCCGGAACGGGATCTGGAATGGAATGCCCAGGGGGTGGAAGGGGCCTTTCGCTTTCTCAACCGGGTGTACCGGATCGTCACCACCCAGCATGCCTGCTTCGGTCAAACGGCAACCGTCGATCTGTCCGCCCTCAACGCTTGCTCCAGGGCCCTGTACAGAAAAACGCACCAGACTATCAGACGGGTGACTGAATCCATCGAAAGCAATTTCCACTTCAACACCGCCATCTCCGGTATCATGGAACTGGTCAATCTCGTGGCCTCGCCCGTTGACGAACCCATTGACGCCGTAGTGCTGCGCGAGGCCCTGGAAACCATCCTCACCCTGCTTTTTCCCATGGCGCCCCATTTCTGCGAGGAATTGTGGCAGATAACCGGCCACGAACAACCCCTGAACGACGCTTCCTGGCCCGCCTTCAATGCGGACGCGGCCAAAGAGGACGAAATCACCATCGTGGTTCAGGTGAACGGCAAGGTGCGGGGCAAACTGCTGGTCGCCGCTGACACCGACGAGGCTGCTTTGCAACGGCTGGCCATGGACGAGGAGAAGGTCGCCAAGGTGCTTGCCGGGCAGAAACCGAAAAAAATCATCGTGGTGCCCAAGAAACTCGTCAATATCGTTCTGTGAACGATCGACTTTCCGCTTCTCTCACCGCCGCTGTCATGATGGCGAACACAAGGGGTAATCATGCTGAAACGCACTTGCTTGCCGTGGAACTTACTGCTGATCGGCACGCTTCTGTTGGGCGGCTGCGGCTATTTCTTCCCCAACGTATACGAAGGCCCGCATCAGACCATCTCCATGCCGGCCTGGAAGAATCGCACCAACAAGCTGGAACTCGACATGCAGATCTATCAATCCCTGGCCCGCTGGTTCCAGAAATCGAACTCCGTCAAACTGGTCAGAGATAAGGGCGGGACAGCTGACCTGATCCTGACCGGAGAGATCGTGTCCATCGATCTGCCCAGCGTGAGTTGGAACACCATCTCCGATGTCACCAGCACTCAAGTCAAGCTCATTGTCCGTTACACCCTCAAGGATCGGGCAACCGGCAAAGCGCTCTGGGAGGTGTCGGACAAGCTCTATTCGGCCGACTACTCGGTTTCGACGGCCAGCGCGGCGGCGGACGAGGCGGCCCTGACCAAGATCATCGACGACCTGTCCGAGGACATCTATGTCGGTGCCCTCAGAAAAATACGAAAGAAACAGCTCCAGCCCCAAGCCACGCATTGATGCCCTTTATGCCCTCTCCCAGACACCTCGGACGCTCCTGCCAGGGTGCCTGGGCTTGTTTTCTGCTATGCACCCACTCTCTTTGCCAGGTTTTCCTCCGCTCACCGTCGGCCCGCTGCGCCTTGCCTCTTCGCTGATCCTGGCCCCCCTGGCCGGGCACACCGATCTGCCCTTTCGGCTCCTCTGCCGTGAATCCGGCGCGGCCCTCTGTGTTTCCGAGATGATCAGCTGCCATGGCCTGGTCTTTGAGCAGGGCAAAACCCACGACCTGTTGCGCACCGTGCCCCAGGAGCGTCCCTTCGCGGTCCAACTGTTCGGCGGCGACCCCGAAATCATGGCACGGGCGGCGGCTATCGTCACCAGCCTGCCGGTGGATCTGATCGACATCAATATGGGATGCCCGGTGCGCAAGGTGGTCAAAAAAGGATACGGCGCCGCCCTGATGAAGGACCCTCATCGGGCCGAAGCCATCATCCGGGCGGTGTGCGCCCGTACTTCCCTGCCGGTGACGGTGAAATTCCGGAGCGGCTGGAGCGACGAGCATATCATCGCCCCGGAATTCGCCGCCATGGCCGAAGAGGCTGGAGCGGCGGCGGCCGTCATCCATGGACGCACCTGGGCCCAGGGGTTCGGCGGCAAGGCGGATTGGGGCGTGATCAGGGAGGTGAAGAACGCCGTATCGATTCCGGTAATCGGCAACGGCGATGTGCTCACCCGTGCCGACGGTAGGGCCATGATGGCGGCAACAGGGTGCGACGGCGTGATGGTCGGCCGGGGAGCGCTCGGCAATCCCTGGCTGTTCGGACCGGACGACCGCCCGGTCTCGTTGGCCGGACGGATGCCGGTGATCATGCGGTATCTGCAGTTGGCTCAACAGTTTCTTCCGCTGCCCAAGGTGCTTTTCAAGGTGAAGAACCAGACGGCCAAACTGCTCACCGGCTTAAGTGGGGCGGCCAGTATGCGGCAGGCGCTCTACGGATGCGACAGCATTGAGGCGATAGCGGCGGTGCTGCACGACCAGCACGCCGGCGAAGAGAGGTAGATCCTACTTGCGCGGCTGGGCAGGCGGTTCCGGGGCGATCGGTTTCGGCGCCGCCATGTTTTCCACCTGGCGGTAGAGTTGCAGCGACAGGCCTTGCGCCCGGTTCAGTTCTTCCCAGGACATATCCATCATCAGGCTGTTGCGGTTGATGGCGGCGGTCGTATTGCCACGGCTGGCAGCCAGAGAATACCAGGCATAGCCTTTGGCCCGGTCGATATCGGTGCCGGTACCGGAAGCATACATCAGTCCCGTATTGGCCTGCGCCATGGCATCCCCCTGAAAGGCCGCCTTTTCGTAAAGGACCAGGGCTTTTTTATAATCACGTTCGCCCCCGAGCCCGTTGTAGTACAGATAGGCAAGATCGTTCTGGGCGGCGAGGTTTCCATTCTCGGCGGCCCCGGTCAACCATCTCTTGGCCTCGAGAAAATTCTGCGGCACGGTGCTGCCCCGCAGGTACATGCCGCCGATGATGGCCAGGGATTCGGGGGAGGTCTTGCCCTGCTCCGCCGCCATGAGCAGCCATTTAAAGCCGCCGCGCTTGTCCGGATCGGTTCCCTGCCCCTGGTACAGCATGCCGCCGGTCACGAACTGCGCCTCGGCATCGCCCCGTTCCGCCGCCTGCCGATACAGTTGCAGGGCCAGGGTATAGTTGACCTGCTGGTTCATCCCGTAATAGGCACGGTACGCCTGCGCCTTGAGGCGGCGGGCCGTCTCGTCCTCATCGTTGGCGCGCGCGCCGCACAGCCCTGCCAGCAACAGGCAATACACCACCACGACTACCGGCAACATGGTCTGGAAGATCACTCGACGATGCAACAACACGCGGGCCTCCTGCGTCCTGACGACACGATTCCATGGTCTCCTGCACGATGGTGCGCAAGGGGCATTGATTCCATTTCCATTGCGACAGCGCCGGATGTTTCCGGCTCATTTCGGCCAGCGCAGCGGGCGGTGGCCGGACAAGAAGCCAACCCGCCGAAGTTGCATCATGGCTTAAGATTGCTCTCGGCGGTCGAAATGACGCATCGCCTCTGCCAAATCTCGCTGTGCGGATCACAGCTTGCCTGATTGGAAAATGGAATTGATTCCGTGTTTACCCGCAACGACAGGAATGTTCAAGGCAAGAAACAAAACGCCATCTGAGCGGCCTGACGTCTTCAACTGGTCAGGGCCCGGTAGATTTCCGACATTCGAGCCGGCAACTTCCTGATCTGGTCGATGAAGATGTAACTGACCTCGCCGTACATATGCGCCATGTACGCATGGGCTTGGCGGTCGATGGTGATGCAGAAGGGATGAATGCCCCTGGCCTTGGCTTCCAGAAGGGCATGGCGGGTATCCTCGATGGCGTAATCGCCCTTGTAGTCGTCATAATCCTCGGGTTTGCCGTCGGACAGCACGATCAGCAGACGGACCTTGGCCTCCACCCGGGCAAAAAGCGAGGTCATGTGCCGGATGGCCAGCGCCATGCGGGTGTATTCCCTCGGACCAATGGCGCTGATCCGCTGGCGGACCGTCTGGCTGTACGGCTCATCCATCCGCTTGACCGGGAAGACTTCGCAGCGCAGCCTCCGCATGCCAGAAAAACCGTAAATGGCATAGCGGTCGTCCAGCATCTCCATGGCTTCGCAGATGAGGACCAGCGCCTCCTTGATCGACTGTCCGACCCAGCCGGATGTGGAGTTGGACATATCCACCAGAAAGACGGCGGCAATGTCGCGGTGATCCCTCGCCAGGCGGATGAAGAGCCGGTCCGAGGGAGGCTGGCCGGCGACACTGTCGGCCAGGGATTCCACCAGCCCGTCGAAATCGATATCAACGCCATCCCGCTGCCGCCGGACAAACCGTTCGCCGGTTTGCAGCAGTTCGAATTGATGGCGCAGGCGGCGGATCTGGCCCCGGTACTGTTTGAGCGTCTGCTCGACAAAGGCGTTCTGTACCGGCTGCACTTCCTTTTCGTTGACCACGCACCACTTTTTCCTGAACCCCTTGCGCCGGTAGTCCCATTCGTCGTAAACCACGTGCTCGGCCATCCCTTCTCCCTTCCTGCCGCCGGCATGCGGACCGCGGGCGGCAGCACAACCCGCTTTGCCTCCAGTGGCGCTGACCGTCTGCTCGATCATTCGGGTCGAACCGTGCTCCTGGGGTGGATTGAGCGCCGGCGCAGCCATCTCGCTGATGTCGATCTGCTGGCTCTGGGACTGCATGAAGGGGGGCAACTGCTCCCAGGCATGTTCCGGCTCCATGATCAGGGCGGCATCATACCCTCGTCCGCCATCGTTGCCGGACTGCGGATCGACATCGATCTTCCCGCGCACCGCGGGAAGGGATGCGGCATATGCCTGCATCATCCGCACTTCCTTGTCTGCCTGTTGCTTCATGCCCAGATTGCGCATTTCCTGGAGTCTGAAGACTCCCTGAAAAATCAACGGATTGGTGCCCGCCAAATGCTCTTCTGGCGATAAAAGCGGCATCAACTCGCGGACAGCCTCCAGACTGGCCGAGTTGTCGATGGATTGCCCCGAATATTGGCGCAGCAGGGCCGTCGCCTGGTCCACCAGGGCGGAGTGATTTTCAGCAGGCCATTGGTCGCGCAGCAATCCCCGTTGCATCCAATCCAGCACATTGAGCGCAGAGGCCCCATCGCCGGACAGCGGCAGGCGTGGCAGCAGCGGTGTTGCCGCCCGCATCAATCCCGGCAATTCCCGGCGCAGAAAAGAGAGCATCCGGCCGGTCTCCAACAGGTGGAACAGCCGGCGGGCACTGTCCGGCGGCTGAAATTCCGAGAAAAAACAATCCAGGGGATGGGCGCTTTTCCGATGCAGCTTGAGAAAGCGGGGGGCGGCGAACATTCCGGCGGCAAGGCTCGCCCATTGGAAAGAAGCCATCAGTTTGTAGAGAAGAAAGTTCTCCTCATGTTCGACGAATACACCGATCTCGCCGGGCAGGAAGATGGCTTGCGAATCGGTGGCGGCCTCGGCCGCGGCGAGCAATGGCAGTTCGCGGCCGGCTAGGCCGTTGACGTAGGGTTGCAGCCGGGACCGGACATCGGTCAGGCGCAGGCAGCCCTGACCGCGCAACTGCCGGGCGAACTGCTGGTCGACATCGGCCATGAACAACTGGGCGCCGGCCAGTCCGCCGGTTTCATAACGGTCGAGCAGGGTGTGCACCCATAAGGAGAGCTCATCCAGCGCCAGATGGCAGAGGGCCGGACCGGCAGCGGAGAGGTACGCAAAGCACAGGGCGTGCGAGACCGGCCAGATAGCGGGAACCTGCGCGAAAATCTCCTCCAGGCAGGCGGAGTCGCTCTCAACCAGCGGGCTGAGCGCGTCCTCCACATCCCATTCGTTGGGCAGGCTGGGGGCGACCAGTTGGTAAAATTTTTCTTTGAGGCCTTCGAGATCCATGGAGATCAAAAAAGCGAGGAAACCATCTCGTCCAAGGCGGCCAACAACTCCCGGTCGTCGGTGAGCGCCTCGCTGATGGCGGCGCGGCAGGCGGTCTTGATCGGAATGGACCGGCCGATCAGTTTGCCGGCCTGAATGAGGAGCCGGGTGGAGGCTCCTTCGGCCAGGCCGGAATCCTTGAGTCCACGGGTCATCCCGGCCAGCTTGACCAGGGACTTGGCCAGTTCCGGCTCCAGATGTCCTTCCCGGCAGACGATTGCAACCTCCTTGTCCGCAGACGGATAGTCAAAGGACAGGACGACAAACCGCTGCCGGGTCGAGGCCTTGAGATCTTTGAGCACGCTCTGGTAGCCGGGGTTGTAGGACACCGCCAGCATGAATTCAGGCGGAGCGGTCAGCAGTTCCCCTCGCTTCTCGATGGGAAGCTGGCGCCGGTCGTCGGCCAGAGGGTGGATCACCACGGTGGTATCTTTGCGCGCCTCGACGATTTCGTCCAAATAGCAGATGGCTCCGGCCCTGACCGCCAAGGTCAGCGGCCCGTCGGTCCAGACCGCCTCCCCGGCGCTGATCAGATAACGGCCCACCAGATCGGAGGTGGAAAGATCGTCATGGCAGGACACCGTGACCAGGGGCCGCTGGAGCCGCCAGGCCAGATATTGCATGAAGCGGGTTTTCCCGCAGCCGGTCGGTCCCTTGAGCAAGAGCGGCGAGCCGTCATGGTATGCCGCCTCGGCGATGGCCAATTCATCGCCGATGGCCAGATAGTATGGTTCTTCCTCGATCCTGAACTCGTCGATGCGCATCTGTCGTCCTGCCATGTCCTGCCCCTTAAAAAGACTTCTCGTCATTTGATGTGAAGTTAATGCATAGTGTATAGGTTGGGGTGAGTTTGTGAACCCCAACGCCATCACCGTTCCCCAACGGAGGAGTCATCGCTCGCCCCTGCTGCCCAATCCTGCGACAGAAAGCCTTGGCGGATATAATTATGGATCGAGTGTACGGCCATTCTGAAGCCCGCACCACATATCCATGTTTGACCGGGTTGATGTGAACGTAATCCATGTATCGCTACATTCTGGTAGTGTGCTACGATACGCCAACCTGTTATAATCCCCCAAAAGAGTCCCCTACTTTTCAGAGTATTGAAAAACTCCAACACCAGGCATTGACGGCACAATATGCGGAACGGTTTACCGACGAGTTGCTACATATTGTATACTAGAGAGCACTAAAAACCCTTTTTCAACATCCTGCTAGGGAAAATGGCGGAAGTGATGGGAAGCTATAATTTCATTCTTGTCATCTTTGGGGTATTGGTTAGCGGAGCGGCGATTATTCTCGGATTTGTGACTGTTCGTCTGTGCGGTCGTCTGTTCGTTCGGCACCTCTCTGGTGACAAGTCGGCGGACAGCGGCTTGGCGGCACCTTCGCTCCTCAATCAGGATTCCGACTCGGGCAAATCTGGAAGCCCCATGAGCCTGCGCGAGGCGTTGATTATCGCCAGCGCGGCTGCGGTGGCCGCCTTTTTTTTCGCCCTGTGTTTCAGCGGGCGCGATGTATGGCCGCAATTTTCATTCGTTCTGTTCTGCCCTGTGGCTTTTGCTACTTTAGCCGTGTCCCTAAAATGCCTAGGACTTTTAAATAATTGCCGCGCCCTTTTTCTTTCGCTCCCCTTGCTCATCGTGGCATCATTCAACGCGATTTTCACTGACAATTTTTTCACCTACGGGAATGTGTTGGCGGCACTCGGTCTGTTCACCCTATTTCTTCTCATGGCCTTGAGTAAATATCCGCCGGATCCGTTCAGTCGGTTCGGATTGAAGCTGTTTTCTCGGGCGGCATTCGGTAATTGGGGGGCTTGGTTCGGTCTCATTAAAATTTTGGCCATAGGAGGTGCCCAAAAGCCTCATGCTGGTGCATGGCGGAAAATACTGTATGGAGCTTTGCTGGCTCTGCCGATTATCGTCGTTCTGACCACCCTGTTGATGTCGGCCGATATGGTCTTTATCCAACTTGTGCGGGATTTATTGGGTTCACTCATACGCTTTGATTTTAATCGTGACAGCTTCGATCACCTTATGTTTGCCACCTCACTGGCTGTCGCTTGGATTTATTTTTGCGGCTATATCGGCCAAAGCCGCAAACTTGCCTCAATCCCCGCAAGCCGACCAATCCAACGCCCTCATACCGACGCGTTGATCAGCGCCACTTTTCTGATGCTGGTCAATCTATTGTTTTTAGCCTTCTCTCTGGTCCAAATTGCCTATTTGTTCAACGGCGGATTTATGACTTTACCGCCTGGGATAATCTACTCCCAATACGCCCGAGAAGGTTTTTTCCAACTACTTGCAGTGACAGTCATAAATTTTCTTCTGATCATGGCTTTTTTAGGCTGGATGGAAGGCATACGGGAAAACCGGCTGCTGCGTTTTCTGTTATTGTGCCTTTGCCTGTTCACCAGCGTTTTGATCGCTTCTTCCTTCTATCGCATGTCCATGTATACTGAGGCCTATGGCTACACCGCTCTTCGGCTGAAAGTAATCACCTTTTTGAGCCTGGAAGTATTTTGGGTGCTGATAATTGCAGGGCATTTGCTTCAGGCGCGAATCCCTCTCGCCCGGAGTTTTCTGGCCACCAGTTTCATCTTTTACCTTATAGGAAATGTCACCGGCAGCGACTATTTCGCTGCCAGATTGAATGTCAAGCTGCTTGTGGCCGATCGCCTTGATTCTCTTGACACCCGCGCTCGCGCCATGGGTATAGATGGTTTGCATCTGATCAAACCGCTCATGGAAGATGACCGTTATATCTGCCTAGATTACAAAATAAGAAAAAAATCCGCGTTAGTGAAAATGGAAAGCTTCTGGGCGATGCCTCCCCATACTTTGCATAATCAGCCAACGGATTTTGAGGATATTATTGATTTGAATCACTGGCGGCTGATAAGGACACCTTGGCAGAGTTGGTCATATCTTAAAAATAAAAGCCTAAATTCAATTAATGCTGAACCTCAACATTTGCCGGAATGGTGGACTCAGGAGAGCAGTTTGTATTTTAAAAATACATTTATAAATTTAGCTGTAGCCAAGAATGTTGCAAAAGCGTCGCGAGCATATTCGCCAACTTTAGACGAGCTGAAGCGACAGGCGGATCGAGGGAGTGCCGAAGCTCTATTTATGTTAGGGGTGTACTATGCTGACGGACGTGGCGGCGTTCTTAAAGATCTTCATCTAGCGTCGGAATGGTATCAGAAGGCAGCCAGCCAGGGAAATGCCAACGCACAAATTGCCTTAGGCCTGATGCACTATTACGGAAATGCCATAACCAGTGACCGGCAAACTGGATGTGCTCTAGTACACCAAGCAATTGAAAAGGTAGACCAACAAAAGGCCGCCCAACAACTTGTTGACAGCTGGTACATGCAATTGGTGCGTAGCTGGTATAACCTTTACTGTGACTCATAAAATGAGATTGTGCAGAGGGAGCAAATCGCCTCGGCTCGACCAAGAGCCCGAAAAATATCCTGCAATAATAAGAAGAGGGACCGACATTGACAACCTCTGCTTTACCGGGCGATTTCATTTGCTTATTGCGTAATGGCCAGGCCCTGAGTACACTGCGCTAATGGTGTCGATTTTTTCGACCCCACCTCATTCACCTCCCGCGACCCAGCCATTGTCCATGTGCATCGATCTTCATACCCATTCCATCTACTCCGACGGCAGCTGCACTCCGGCGGAGCTGGTCGCCTTGGCGGTTGACAGCGGTCTGCGCGGACTGTCCCTGACCGACCATGATACCGTCGAAGGGGTCGAGGAAATACGCCGCCTGGGCACCGAGGCCGGATTGACCGTCATCTCCGGGGTGGAGGTCAGCACCAAACTGCATGAACGCACGATTCACATCCTCGGCTATGGCGTCGACCCCGCCAATACCGACCTGCAGCGCTGGCTGGTCCCGCTCCAGGAAGGACGGGAGCGGCGCAATGCCATCATCATCCAGAAATTGCAAGGTTTGGGCGTCGATATTACCACCGAAGAAGTCGAGACGATTTCCCGCTGCGGCCAGACCGGGCGGCCGCACATTGCCCGGCTGCTGGTGGCCAAGGGAGTGGTGGACAGCTTTGATGCCGCCTTCCGGCAATATCTCGGCCGCAACCGCCCGGCCTGGGAGGCCCGGTTCAGCTACTCCGCCGCCGAGACTATCGCCATGATCCATCAAACGGGCGGCCTGGCCGTCCTGGCCCATCCAGGGCAGATCGACCCCACGATGTCCAGCCAGCCGGCATTGATTCGCGAGCTGGCCCTCCATGGCCTCGACGGTCTGGAATTGCACTATCCCACCCATACCCGGAGGATGAAGAAGCAACTGAAGGCGCTTGCCGCTGAGCTTGGCCTCCTGATGACCGGGGGCAGCGATTTCCACGGCGCCACCCGGACCACCCATCATCATCTTGCCAGCAAGGCCTTGGGATTCTGCCCCCCCTGCTCCATTCTCGGGCAACTCACCGCTCGCCTCGCCGAACGGCATCATTAACCTATCTTCTGTTGAGTCGCCATGCACACCATTCTCGTTGTCGATGACGAACCCAATTACCAGATTGTCCTGGCCGAGATCCTCAGGGACGAAGGCTACGAGGTTTTCACCGCCGACAGCGGTGGCGCCGGCCTGCCCATTGTTAAAAGCACCGACCTGGACCTGGTGGTCTCGGACATGAAGATGCCCGGCATGGATGGCATCGAATTCCTGTCAAAAATCAAAGAATACAACCGCGAGCTGCCCGTCATTCTCATCACCGCCTACGCCGAGGTGGAAAAGGCGGTCGAGGCCATGCGGCTGGGCGCGTTCACCTATCTGGCCAAACCGTTTTCCAACCAGCAACTTCTGGCCAGCGTCACCAAAGCTGCCGAACATTACGGCCTGATCCGCGAGATCAAGCGGCTGCGGGACGAGGCCACTCCGCGCTCCGGATTTGGCGGCATGGTCGGCAAGAGCCCGCCGATGCGGATGGTCTACCAACTGATCGAGAAGGTGGCGCCCGCCCCCTCTTCGGTGTTGATTACCGGGGAATCCGGCACCGGCAAAGAACTGGTCGCCCGGGCCATTCACAACTTGAGCCCGCGCAAGGACGTCCCCTTCATCTCGGTCAACTGCGCAGCCTTATCCGAACATCTCCTGGAAAGCGAACTCTTCGGCCATGAAAAGGGAGCCTTCACTGACGCCATCGCCATGCGCAAGGGCCGATTCGAACTGGCCGACGGCGGCACCCTTTTTCTCGACGAAATCGGCGATATGACGCCCCAGCTTCAGGCCAAGCTGCTGCGCGTGCTCCAGGAAAAAAACTTCGAGCGGGTCGGGGGTTCGGTCACCCAGCAGGTTGACGTCCGCATTCTGGCCGCCACCAACAAGGAACTCAAGGATGAGGTCGAAAAGGGTCAGTTCCGGGAGGACCTCTACTACCGGCTCAATGTCATCCATATCCATCTGGCGCCTCTCCGGGAACGAGTGGACGACATCCCGGCCCTGGTCACCCATTTCATCGAGAAAAACAGCCGTAGCCTAGGGAAATCTCTCGATATTTCACCGGAATCCCTGCGCCTTCTCGTCAGTCTTCCTTGGGAAGGCAACGTGCGGGAACTGGAAAACACCATCGAACGGGCAGCCATTCTCTGCAACGGCGACCGGATCGAGCCCGAGGATGTGCACCCGGACTCCATGGAACTGACCAGCGCCCACGAATGGAGCGCGAGCCTGGATATCAGCCAGTTCATTCCGGCGCATCTCAGTCTGGCCGAGGTGTTGAGCGGCATCGAGGAGAAGCTGGTGCGCAAGGCCCTTGACGACAACTTTTATGTGCAGGCCAGGGCTGCCGAGCAGTTGGGGATCACCAAGAGCCTGTTGCAGTACAAGATGAAGAAATACAACGTGCAGCGGCGCAAACGGTGAGCAAGGGCCGTCTGCCGATGATGGCCGCCCCTGGTGGGGGAGGGGCGCCGGTCAGCAATACTTGCGGACCTTTTCCGGGAGCGGCACGTCAACGCTCGCTCCGCCCCAGTTGAGCTTGTTGCGCAGGATGTTGAAGTAGCTCTTCCACGGCGAGCTGACGATCAAAAGCGGTTTGGCGGCCTTTTTCACCAAAAGGTAGTCGTTCTCGGTGATGGTCCATTGCAGCTCGCCGTCGACAATCACCTTGACCTCGCCAGCCGGGGCCAGCAACTGGGTGGTGACTTTCTGCCGGGAACCGAGCAGCACCGGCCGCGATTCGAGCATGAAGGGGCAAATCGGGGTCAGGACGATGGCCTCCAGTTCGGCATGGACCACCGGTCCGCCGGCCGAAAGGTTGTAGGCCGTCGACCCGGTGGGCGTCGCCATGATCAGCCCGTCGGCCCGATAGGTGGTGACATATTCCCTGCCCGCCCAGCACCGCAGCCGGATCATGGCCTCGGTGCTTTTTTTGACGATGACCACCTCGTTCAAGGCAAGCATCGAAGCGCTCTTCTTGCCGGTCATCCCATGCACATAGGCGGCGGACAGCATGATCCGCCTTTCCATGCGGACCGCATCCCCGCCCAGCAAGGTCTCCAGGGCCTGATAGCGCTCATCGGCGGCCACCTCGGTGAGAAAGCCGAGATGGCCCAAATGGATGCCCATCACGGGCAGTTGGTAGCGGCTGGCCTTTTCCGCCACATGGAGCATCGTGCCGTCGCCGCCGAGCACGACCAAAAGATCCATGCCCGGTTCGATGGCGTTCAGTTCCGCCCTGATCCCACGCCGGGTGAACCAGGCGATCATTTCCTGGCCGATCTGCTCCACCTCGGGGCTGTTCGGGCGGGTGATGACCCCCACGCACCTGATCTTCATTCGCCCAATGCCTTGGACCGTTCGGTTGCCGCTACGACCGCATCCATGAGCATTCCCCGCAGCGCCCCGTTCTCCAGCACCTGCAGGCCGGCGATGGTGGTGCCGCCGGGCGAGGTGACCTTGCCCTTGAGGATCGCCGGATGTTCGCCGCTTTCCTGGGCGAGCCGGGCCGAGCCCAGCACCGTCTGCACGGTCAGTTGCCAGGCGATGGGCCGGGGCAGGCCGGCCAGCACCCCGGCATCGATCATGGCCTCCATGAAGGTGAACACATAGCCGGGACCACTGCCGCTCAGGCCGGTCACCGCGTCCAACAGATGCTCCGGCACCTCGACACAGGTTCCCACCGCGGCAAAGAGCGCCGTGGCGATCTCCCGATCGCTGGCCGTTGCCTGCGGATTGGGGCTGAAGGCGGTGGCGCCGGCCTGGACCAGGGCCGGGGTATTGGGCATCACCCGGATCAGCCGGGCCGGGACAGCGAACGAGTCGGCCAGGGCGCGCAACGTCACCCCGGCCATGATCGACAAAACCAGGTGCCGCTCGCTGACCAAAGGACGGTAGTTCGCCAGCACCGGGGCCGCCAACTGCGGCTTGACGGCCAAGACCAGAATTTCGCTGTTTCGGCACAGGATGTCCGGATCTTGGGTGCAAACAACGCCGTATCGCCTGGTAAGCAGCTCACACCGGTCCGTTACCGGTTCAGCAATGGTGATCTGTTTCGGCGCAGCCAGACCAGATGCCAGGATGCCGCGAACCATGGCCTCGGCCATCTGGCCGCCGCCGACGAAACCAATGGTGGAAAGTGTCGCGCCCATACTCGTTTTGTTAACCGTCCGGTTGATGCACAGAGGGAATGGAACAGAATCAAAAACGACCCCATTATACGCGGCTTCGAGGCGGGCTACAACCGCTTGTCCGCCACAAAAACCCTTTACGGCAAAAAAAAAACCGCCGGCTGAGGCCGGCGGTTCGCTGTAGCGGTCGAACGTTTTTTCAGGATACCCGCTGTTGACTCAGCAGGCAGCACAAACCGGCCCGGAGGGCATCGCCTCTCCCGCCGGGGCAGCGAAGGGGGGAAGCCGGCGGCCCGCACCCCGGATGGCTTGGCCCTTCTGGCGGGACCAGGATGCGCTTTGTTCCCTGGAGGTCACGTATTCCCAGGAATGGGGACTGTCGATGATGGTCTGCATGAAAGCGCGATGCAGTTCATGGCCGGAGCGGTCGGCAATCACGTGACCGAGCACCGGAGACCCGAGCAAGGCGAGGTCGCCGATGACATCGAGCACTTTGTGGCGGATAAATTCATCGTCGAAGCGCAGGCCGTCCTCGTTGAGAATGGAGCGCCGGTTCCAATGAATGGCGATCACGTTGTCCAAGGTGCCGCCCAGGGCCAGTCCATTCTGCCAGAGCTGCTCCACCTGTTCGACAAACCCGAAGGTGCGGGCCCGGGCAATCTCCTTGCCGAACCGTTCCGGCATCACTTCCACCGAATACTGCTGCTCACTGATCAAGGCGTCGTCGAACTGAATCCGGGCGGAAACCTTGTAACCGTCATAAGGATCGATCCGCATCGATTTATCGCCATCGGCGTAGCAGATGGGCCGGGTGATCCGCAGAATCTTGCGCAGGGCGTGCTGCCGACGCAGTCCGGCGGTTTTCAGCAACCGGACGAATGGCCCGGCGCTGCCGTCCATGATCGGCACCTCATGGGAATCAAGGTCGATCACCGCATTGTCGACGCCGTAGCCCCGCAATGCCGCCAAAAGATGCTCGGTGGTGGAAACGGTATGCAACCCCTCGCCAATGGTGGTCGCCAAGGTGGTATCGACCACTCGCTCCACCCGTGCGGGGATGACGGGCCGGTCATCGACATCGGAACGAAGGAACAGGATACCAGTGTTCGCCGGGGCCGGGTTGATGGTCAGATTGACGGTCCGGCCTGTATGCAGGCCAACGCCGCAACAACTGACCGGACGCTGGGTGGTATATTGGTACGGCTCTATTTGATATGCCATGGGTGCGTACAGGGGATGAGAATGAACGGAAAAATAAAATTTATCAAATATATGCAATTATCGAACCAACCGTCCCAAGAGCGCGCCCACACAACAAGTCATATTATTTCATCAATAAAATCAATTTATTATCAAGAGAACAACTCCGGGGCCACCAGTGACCCCCGATCGCTCCTTGTGGCAAAAAAAACACAGTCTGCCCTGCCGGCCTAAGGTGTGGGCAATTAAACACAACAAACGTTCCGGCCATCAATGCGGAGCATGCCATGACCGGAGCGCTTCGAGGATACAACGGGAAAAATCCGCATCGGTTTCCACCTGCATCCTCAATCCGTGCAGAGGAAGCGGCAGATGGGTCGCGCAGCCGGCCAACTTGACCAGATCCTTTTCCGTGGTCAGCAGCCATTCCGCCCCTGATCTCCGGGCCTCGGCCAGCAGCCGGTTGAGCAGTGGCTCATGGTAGCGCTGATGATCGGCCAGGGAAAGAAATCCGGCCAGGGAAAAGCCCTGGCTGATCAGGGTGCGCTGAAACAGCTCAGGATGCGCGATGCCGCAGAAGCCGAAGCAGGGGCGTTGATGAAGCGGCTTAGTCTGCGCGGGAACGATCATGCCGGATGGGACGAGCGCCACCAGGCATTCCATCCGCAGGCCAGCGAATGCAACCGGGATGCCCGGAAACTTCGACCGGAGCAGATCGGCAAACCGCTCGGCCCGCTCACGGTTGGCCTCGTGTACCCCGGTCATGACGAAGCCGGTGGCCCGCCGCAAGGCCGCCACCGGCTCCCGCAGGTCGCCGCCGGGAAAGACCCGGGAGTTGCCGGCCAGGCGATCGGTGTTGAACAGTACCAGATTGATGTCGCGAATGATCTGCAAATGCTGAAAACCATCGTCGAGCAAGAGCACGTCGGCACCCATCTCCTGGGCATGCCGGGCAGGCAGTCTGCGGACGATGCCGGTCAGCACCGGCACGCCGGGCAGTGTTTCGGCGAGCAGCCGCGGTTCGTCGCCGGCGGCCTGGGCATCGAGCAGCAAGGAGACGCCGTCGGACACCAGATTCACCTTGCCGCCCGCCGTGCCGCCATACCCGCGGCTGATCACGGCGGGCCGGAAGCCATGCTCCTGGAGCAGGCGGGCCAGGTATTGCACCATTGGGGTTTTGCCGCCTCCGCCCAGGGTCAGATTGCCGATACTGATCACCGGTATCTCCAAGCGATAGGAACGCAACACCCCCCGGCGGTACAACAATACCCGCAGATGCATGGCAAGGCTGTACAGGGGGGAAAACGGACGGCCGAGGGCGAAATAGAACGAGTTTGTTTGCATGGTGGTTCCACCGGACCAAAAGCGGGATCAAGGCGCACTACCTTGCCGATCCGGTCATTTTTAGTGCAAAAAAAAGAGAATACGGTATGAAAAAAGCACAGTAGAGCATTGCCGCCGCTTTTGCAATTCAATCCCAAGATGAGGCTGCCACCGTGTCGCATGCACATTTTTTTCTCATCGGACTCGCAACGCTGATCTTATCGGTTGGCGCCACGGGCACCGCTCCGGCTTCCGAAACCATCAAGATCGGGGTCGCCGGCGCCCACAGCGGCGATCTGGCGCCCTACGGTCTGCCGTCCCTCAAAGCCGTCCAACTGGTGGTCAAGGAGATCAACGACCAAGGCGGCATCCACGGCCTGCCGGTGGAATTGCTGGTCGAGGATGACGGATGCAAACCTGAACTCGCCACCAACAGCGCCACCAAGTTGGTCTCCAGCGGAGTCAGGGCGGTAATCGGCCACATCTGTTCCGGGGCCACCAAAGCAGCCTTGCCGATCTATCATGCCGCCAAGGTCCTGGTCATCTCTCCGTCGGCAACCGCCCCCTCTCTGAATCAGGATGGCGAATATCCGTTTTTTTTCCGAACCATCGCCACCGATGACATCCAGGCCAAAACCCAGGTCGACTTTGCCCTGCAAACCCTCAAAGCCGGCAAAATCGCGGTGCTTCACGACAAGGGCGATTATGGCAAGGGGCTGGCCGAACATGCCCAATCCCTGATTGAGCAATCCGGCAAGGCGCAGATGGTCCTGTTTGAGGGCATCACTCCGGGCGCGGTCGATTACTCGGCCGTGGTCCAGAAGATCAAACGTTCGGAAGCCGAAGCGCTCCTGTTCGGCGGATACCACCCCGAGGCATCGAAACTTGTCAGCCAGATGCGGCAAAAACGGATCACCATCCCCTTGGTCTCGGATGACGGCATCAAAAACGATACCTTCATCAAACTTGCCGGCAAGGATGCCGAGGGCGTGTACGCCACCGGACCGGCCGATGTTGCCAGCAATCCCGCCACCAAGCTCTACCGGGAAAAATACAAACAAATCGAGGGGACCGATCCGGGCGCCTTTTTCAACAATGCCGTTGCCGCTGCCCTGGCTCTGACCAACGCCCTCGCCAAAGCGATGTCCGCCGATGCGGAAGCGGTGGCCCATGTCCTGCGCACCGAAAAGGTTGCCACGCCCTTCGGCCCGATCACATTCGACGCCAAGGGTGACCCGGTCGGCATCGGTTTTTCCCTCTACCAGGTCAACAACGGGCAGTTTGTGCAGATCCGATGAATGCTGCCCGTCGTACCCAGGTGGTGACCGTATTCCCGCGCCACCCGTCCCGGCGCCGCCGCTCGGCATGACTCTTTTGGGGATGTATCCGTGGAGTATTTCTTCGAGTTACTGTTCAGCGGCCTGACCCGGGGATCGATCTACGCCCTGATCGCCCTGGGGTACACCATGGTCTACGGCATCATCGGCTTGATCAACTTCGCCCACGGCGAAATGTTTATGATCGGGGCCTTCACCGCCCTGATCGCCTCCTCGGTCCTGTCGATCTACCATCTGCCTCTGCCTGCCATTCTGGTCCTGGCCGGCCTGGCAGCCGCCGTCTGGGCAGGAGCCTACGGTTTTACCGTGGAGCGGCTCGCCTACCGGCCCCTTCGCGGCGCTCCCCGGCTCGCGCCCCTGATTTCCGCCATCGGCATGTCCATCTTTCTGCAGAATTATGTTCTGCTGGCGCAGACTGCAGATTTCGTGCCCTTCCCCTCGCTCATTCCGGAATTCGCCTTTCTCGAACCCTACAGCGCCATCATCAATTCCTCCAGCCTGACCATCCTGGCGGTTTCAACCCTGGTCATGACGGCTCTCACCCTGCTGATCCTCTATACCCGGACCGGCAAGGCCATGCGCGCCACGGCCCAGGACCAGAAAATGGCGCTTCTCGTCGGCATCAATGTCGACCGGATCATTTCCTTCACCTTTGTCACCGGTTCGGCCCTGGCGGCCATCGGCGGTCTGCTGATCGCCTCCCATATCGGCCAGATCAACTTTGCCATAGGCTTCATCGCCGGCATCAAGGCCTTCACCGCCGCGGTCCTGGGCGGCATCGGCTCCATTCCCGGCGCGGTTCTGGGCAGCTTTATCCTCGGCCTGACAGAAGCCTTTGCCACCGGCTATATTTCCAGCGATTACGAGGACCTATTCGCCTTTGCCCTGCTGGTGCTGATTCTCATCTTCCGGCCAGCCGGCCTGCTCGGCAAGGCAACGGCGGAAAAAGTGTGAGCACAACACCATGAAAAGCCCGCCCATGCTCACCAACAAAGATGTCCGCCATGCCGTGCTCACCGGGTTCTGGTTCATGTTTCTCACCTTTCCCCTGCTGGTGATCAAGGTCAATCCGACCGAACAGACCGTGACCTGGCGATGGGCCAACATGCTGTGGGTCGGCGGCGTCAGCGCGGTGATCGCCCTCGCCTGCCGCCTGGTGGCGACCCGCAGGGCTGGCAGGGCAGAACTGCTTCGTCAGATGCCGGCGCAAACCACCCATGAACTGCATCCGTTTGCGCTTCCTTCTCGGGATCGCCTGATCCCGTTGTTCGGCGTCATCGCCCTCTTTTTCATTGTTTTTCCGTTTGTATTCTCCGCCTACCAGGTCAACATCATGACCACGGCCCTGATGTACGTAATCCTGGGATTGGGCCTGAACATCGTGGTCGGATTCGCGGGATTGCTCAACCTCGGCTATGTGGCCTTTTACGCGGTGGGCGCCTACACCTACGGCCTGCTGCATTTCCATTTCGGTCTGGGCTTCTGGGCGGCGCTGCCCATCGGCGGCCTGCTGGGGGCACTGTTCGGCGTCATGCTCGGTTTTCCGGTCCTGCGGCTCCGGGGCGATTACCTAGCCATCGTCACCCTGGGGTTCGGGGAAATCATCCGTCTGATTCTGGAAAATTGGCGGGAATTCTCCCAGGGACCGAGCGGCATCGCCAATATCGCCCGGCCGGGACTGTTCGGCATTGACATGTCCCTGGAGCATTCCCTGGTCTATCAATACTATCTCACCATTGCCATAGCGCTCTTGACCATCTTTGTGGTCAACCGTCTGCGGGACTCACGGATCGGCAGGGCCTGGTTCGCTCTGCGCGAGGATGACATCGCCTGCCAGGCCATGGGCATCGACACGACCGCCGCCAAACTGACCGCCTTTGCCCTGGGGGCGGCATGGGCCGGGATGGCCGGCGTGCTGTTCGCCGCCAAAACCACCTTCATCAACCCGGCAAGCTTCACCTTCATGGAATCGGCGATCATTCTCTGCATCGTGGTATTGGGCGGCATGGGGTCGATCATCGGGGTCGTGGCCGCTGCCCTGATCCTCATGCTCCTGCCCGAGTATCTGCGGGCCGTGGCCGAATACCGCATGCTTGCCTTTGGCGCCATCCTGGTGGTCATGATGATCGTCCGGCCGCGCGGGCTCACGTCGCAGACGCGCCGAATCTACCACCTTCCCCATTAACTTGCGGCATATTGGCACGGCCATGCACCCATTGCTCACCGTCAGCGGCCTGACCATGGATTTCGGCGGCATCCGCGCCCTGGACCAGGTGGATCTGCGCATCCTGCCGGAAAAAATCGTGGCATTGATCGGCCCGAACGGGGCCGGCAAGACGACCTTGTTCAACTGCCTGACCGGCATGTACCGGCCCACCGGCGGCCACATGGCGCTGACGCCGCCCGGGCTGCCGGAACGGCGCCTGCACGGCCTGCCTCCCTATCGGATTACGGCGGCCGGGCTGGCCCGCACCTTTCAAAATATCCGTCTTTTCCCCAACATGACCGTGCTGGAGAACGTGATGGTCGGCCGTCATTGCCGCACGACAGCCAAGGTGTTCGGGGCGATTTTCCGGCCGGCGGCGACGGTGCGAGAAGAACAGGAAACCGTTGACAGGTGTCTCGCCCTGCTCGAACGGATCGGGTTGGTTGATCAGGCGAACGAATATGCCCAAAACCTGCCGTACGGCGCCCAGCGCCGGCTGGAGATTGCCCGGGCCCTGGCTACAAGCCCGAAACTGCTGCTGCTCGACGAACCGGCGGCAGGGATGAATCCCCAAGAAACCGTGGAACTGGAAAATCTGATTCTCTCCATCAGGGAGGACGGTCTATCCATCCTGCTGATCGAGCATGACATGAAGCTGGTGATGCGCCTGTCCGACCATATTTTTGTCATGGATTATGGCCGGATGATCGCCGAAGGGACGCCCGACGAAGTTCGGCGCCACCCAGCGGTCATCAGGGCCTATCTGGGCGAGGTGGAAGCCGATGCTTGAACTGCGTGCCATTGATGCCGCCTACGGCAACATCCAGGTGCTCCACCAGGTCAGCCTCCGGGTGGAGCATGGAGAAATCGTGGCCTTGATCGGCGCCAACGGGGCCGGCAAGACGACAACCCTGATGGCGATCAGCGGCTTGGTACCGCCCCGCCGGGGCGCGATCCTGTTCGAGGGCCGCCCCGTCAACGGCTTGCCGCCGGATGCGCTGGTCCGGCTCGGCATCTGCCAGGTGCCCGAAGGCCGTCATGTCTTTCCCGGGCTGAGCGTGGCGGAAAACCTCGACATGGGAGCCTTTCTCCGCCGGGACCGCCGCCAGGTGGCCACGGACAAAGAGCAGGTGTACAATCTCTTTCCGGCCTTGCGGCAACGGCGCCATCAGCCCGGAGGAACCTTGTCCGGCGGCGAGCAGCAGATGCTGGCCATCTCGCGGGCGCTGATGGCCAGGCCCCGGTTGCTGCTCCTTGACGAGCCTTCCATGGGTCTGGCCCCGCTGATGACCAAACATCTTTTTGCCACCATCGTCGCCATCAACCGGGAACAGCAAACCACCATTCTTTTGGTGGAGCAAAACGCCAACGTCGCCCTGCAGGTAGCGGATCGGGGCTATGTCCTTGAAAACGGACATATCGTCATGCAGGACACCGCTGAGGCGCTCCGTCGCGCCCCTGCCGTCCAGAGCGCCTATCTCGGCATCTGATTGCCGGCTTCATCCTCGGCCCGCCGGTCAAAAGGCAACGGGAGAATATGAAAAATTGTGCGCACCGGCGCGACAGGTGTTGCATATCTGGGACGTTCTCATGTTCAGCGATACGCGGCCACGGCGGATGCCGGCCTGATCGGCGCGGCCGATCCCGATCCGGTCATTTTGAGTGCAAAAAAAAGAGAATACAGTATGAACAAGACACGATAGAGCTGACCGCCGTTTGGGCAATGCAATCCAAGGATGAGCTACCATCGTGCATGCACATCTTGTTCAGCGGAGAGCAGCGCTGGCCTTCGCACTTGGCGTACGCCGCGGCACCATCCCAAAACTGGTTGCCCGGATGTGCACCGGCGCATCGTTGCGTTTAACCTTCAAAAAACTCTTTCAAGGCAACACCATGTATAAACGTCTTCTCTTCCCGTTCGTTGCGGCGATGGCGCTTATCTGCGCAATGACGCCGTCCGTCCACGCCAATCCGAATCCGGCCGCGGCAAAAAGCCCGCCCCTCAAAGTGACTTCCCGCTGCGACGTGGCTGCCCTCGCCCCGGATGTCGCTGTGACCGTCACCGTGCTGGTCGCTATTGATACGCCTGCAATCCAAACCGCTGATAAACGCCCGCCCGTGGCCGTGAGCCTGGTTATCGACCGATCCGGTTCAATGGAGGATGCCAAAAAGCTCGATTACGCCAAGAAGGCCGGTAAAACTCTGATAAAAAGCCTTGGACCGGATGATCAGTTTGCCCTCACCATCTACAATGACCGCGTGCAGGCGCTGTATCCCATGGCCAAAGTGACGGATAAGGAAAAACTGTTCAGACTGATCGACTCCATCACGGCTGACGCCACCACCTTTTTGTCCGGAGGGCTGGAGGAGGGCATCAACCAGCTTAAAGGCATGGGCAAGGAAGGCCCTTGCCGGGTCATCCTGCTTTCCGACGGACTGGCCAATCGCGGCGTCACCCAAGCCGAGCAGGTGGCCGCCATCGGCGCGAACGCCAAAAACAAGGGCATCACCGTCACCACCGTCGGCCTCGGGCTTGATTTCAACGAAGACCTCATGCAGCTTCTGGCGCAACGTTCCGGCGGGCAGTATTATTATGTCAAGGATTCCGAGGACCTGCCCGCCATGTTCACGCAGGAACTCAATCTCACCGCCGCCCTGTTCACCCGCAACCTGAAAGCCGTGTTCATTCCCCACGGCAAGGTCAGCGACGTCAAGGTCTACGGCTACAGCAACGCCGTCAAGGACCAGGCTACGGACATCGAGATGAGCGATCTTTCTTCCGGAGAGCAGCGCCAAATCCTGCTCAGCATGCAAGTGAAGCCGGAAGCGGCCGCCGGTGAGCAAAAATTGGGCGCCTTGCGCTTAAGCTATGTCGATCCGGCAGAGGGTGACACGAGAACCGTTGATCTTCCCGTGGAACTCAAAATCATTGCCGATGAAAACGCCCGCAAGGAAGAGACCGCCAAACAGCGGGACGCCATCCAGCAGGTCCGTGACGAAGCCATCCTGCTTGAGGCCGAACAGGCTCATGTGACCGCCATCAACGAACTGGAGAAAGGCAACGTGACGGCAGCCAGGAAGATCCTGTTGGAACAGAAGAGCGTTCTGGCCCAGGCCGCTCCGTCCAACAAAACCGTGGCTAGCAAGATGGAAGCCATAGACCAGGACGAGCAAAACCTTGAACAGGCCGGTCGTGATCGGTCCATGCTCCAAAAAATGAGCAAGGCCAGCAAGTCCTCTGCCTATCAGAGTGCCCAGGGCAAATCACAGGGCCTGATGCTCCAGAAGGGCGACAAGGGCTTTATGGTCGAAAAGCTGCAAAACGCGCTCAAGGAGAAAGGTTTTTATGCCAAGGACGTGGACGGCGTCTACAGCCAGAACGTTGAGGATGCGGTCAAGGCGTTTCAGCGGGCCAAATCCATCAATGCGGACGGCATCGCCGGACCGGCCACGCAAGATGCTTTGGGGATCAGGTAGTCGTTTTGCATAAACCGCATTGCCGATGCGCAGGGCAACAGCCGCCGCCAATCCAGGAGCGCTGTGCCTCTCTCGGAGCTGATTGCCGAATCGGAGCGCACCAACCACAAGAAACCAGGCGAACATGAAAAAGATTGTGAAAGCAGGCGTAATAGGTGTTGGATATCTAGGGCGTTTTCATGCCCAGAAATATGCGGCCATGGCGGATGTCGAACTGATCGGCGTAGCCGATTCCGATCCGGCGCGGGCCCGGCAGGTGGCTGATGAATGCGCCACCCAGCCTTTCAGCGACTACCATGCCCTGCTCGATCAGGTCGATGCGGTGTCGGTCGTGGTGCCGACCAGCCTGCACCACGAGGTGGCCAAAGCCTGCCTGCGGCAGCGGGTCGATGTCCTGGTGGAAAAACCCATTACCACCACTTTGGGAGAAGCCGACGATCTGATCCGGCTGGCCCATGAACAGCAATGCATTCTCCAGGTGGGGCATCTGGAACGGTTCAATCCGGCGGTGCTCGCCATGCGGCCCCTGCTCACCCATCCCCTGTTCATTGAGGCGCACCGGCTCAACGTGTTCAAGGAACGGGGCACGGATGTGGATGTGGTGCTCGATTTGATGATCCACGACATCGACATCGTGCTCTCCATCGTCAATTCGCCGATCGTCTCGATCCTCACCGCCGGCGCTCCGGTCATCACGCGCGTGACCGATATCGCCAATGCCCGCCTGATCTTTGCCAACGGCTGCACGGCCAACATCACAGTGAGCCGCGTTGCCATGGAACCCTTACGCCGCATGCGCATCTTTCAACCCGGCCAATACCTGTCGGTTGATTTCGGCCGCAAGGAAATCATGACGGCGCGGAGGCAACCCGGTAAAGACGGCGGCACCCCGGTGCCGGAAATCGACAAGTCGGCCTTCCCGGAACACGACGCCCTTGAGATGGAACTCAGCGATTTTGTTCACCATGTCCAAGAGCGCAGCCAACCGGACGTCAGCGGGGAAGAAGGACGGCGCGCCCTGGATGTGGCCCTGCAGGTGATTGCCCAGATCCATGACAACCGCGATCGGATCGCGCAGATTCTCCAAGACGAGGGCCGCGCCGATCTGCTGTCCTGGCTGCCGGCCAACTGACGACCAATGATCGCCTCCGGACAGAGCGACCAACATCCAGAAGTCATGATCGTGGCCGGCGAGGCTTCGGGCGATCTGCACGGCGCCCATCTGGTCCGGGCCATGCTGGCCCTGGACCCGCGTCTGCGCTTCTGCGGCATGGGCGGCCTGGAATTGCGCTCTGTCGGGGTGGAACTGCTGGCTGATGCCGCCAAGCTGGCCGTGGTGGGAGCGGTGGAGGTGCTCAGCCATCTGGGCGATATCCTCCGGGCCCGCCGCGCCCTGATCGAACGCATGCGGGCCCGCCGACCTGACCTGCTGATCCTGATCGACTACCCGGACTTCAATCTCCTGTTGGCCAAAAAAGCCAAACAGCTCGGCATCCCGGTCTTTTATTACATCAGCCCCCAGATCTGGGCCTGGCGCACCGGCCGGATCCACTCCATCAAACGCCTGGTCGACCGGATGGCGGTGATCCTTCCCTTCGAGCCCGCCTTTTACGCCCGTCACGGCATGCAGGTCGATTTTGTCGGTCATCCGCTGCTCGATTCGGTCAAGCCGGGATTGTCCGCCGATACGTTCAAGAGCAAGCTCGGCATCGAACCGGGCCAAACCTTGGTGGGACTCCTGCCCGGCAGCCGGCGCAAAGAGATCGCGGTTCTGTTGCCAATTTTCCTGGCCGCGGCCGGCCGCATCGCCCAGAACATGGGCCAGGTCGTCTTTCTCCTGCCCCAGGCGCCCACGATCAGCCGCGCCCTGCTCGACGAACACGGCCTGGCCGCCTGGCAGGAGCGCCTCGATATCAAGGTGATAACCGAAGACCGGTACGCGGCGATGGCGGCCTGCAACGCGGCGGTGACGGCATCAGGCACGGCGGTGCTGGAACTGGGCATTCTGGGAGTGCCGACCGTGGCCGCCTACCGCATGAGCCCCCGTACCTACTGGCTGGGGCGGCTGCTGATCCAGAGGCTGCGTTTTTTTTCCCTTATCAACCTGATCGCCGAACGCGAAGTCATCCCCGAACTCCTGCAGGATGGAGCCAGTCCCGATCAGATAGGACGGGAAACGCTGAGCATTCTGCAAGACGGCACCAGGCGGCAAGCCCTACTGGAAGGCCTGGCAGAGGTACGCCGCCGTCTGGGCAGTCCGGGCGCCTCGGAGCGGACCGCTGCCGCCGCCCTGGACCTGCTCGCAACCCGAGGAGCCAATGGATGATCTGGAACCGGTGACCCTGCCCATTGACGGCATCCTGGATCTGCACGCCTTTCACCCGGCGGACATCCGCACCCTCGTTCCGGACTACCTGGAAGAATGCCGTAAACACGGCATCCTGCGGGTGCGCATCATTCATGGCAAGGGGACCGGCACCCTGCGGCGGACAGTACATGCCGTGCTCGGCCGGTTGGACATGGTGGCCGGATTTCGTCTGGCTGACGAAACCGGCGGTTCTTGGGGGCTACGCTGGTGGTTCTTCGGCAGGAGGAGCCATCGGCTCGACCAATCCATGCTCGGCGGCCAGACTGCGCACCTGGAGCATGAAGGTGGAGGGCAGCGGCAGCTCACGGTCTTCCTGGAGGATGCCAAGGGCTCTGGCCATAAGTAAGGAGGGCATGGAATGGATGCCCTCCTGATTGTCGCAGATAGCCTTCATGCGCAGGGTATCGGTGAGCAACGGCACCAGCGGGGCACAGGTGACGGCGAGATCACGCAGTTCCCGTTCCACCAGTTCCCGGTTGGCCGCGCCAAAAGCCGCCACCGCCGCATCCGCCGGCAGGGTGCCGAACAGGTTGTTGATCACCGCTCCGGCCAACTGCGTATGCTCGGGTTCTGTCCGATCGATATACCGGTCATGGATGCTCTGCCGCAGGTTCCTGAACAGCAGCATCTGCACGGTGACGATCGCCTCCCGCATCACCGGGATGAGCTTGTTGTCAACCAGGGGTTTGTCCATGGCCGCCGCGGAGCCGCTCATAGCACAGCCCTGACGGCCGGATCGGCGGCAAACTGCTGATACAAACGCAACCGTTCCGCTTCGTCGGCAACCGTGGTTTCCACGGTGACGCTCAGATAGCGGCCGCCGGAACTGACGTTGCCGTCGGCAATCTCGCAGGCCGAGATGTCCACCACCGTGCCGACTGCCGCGACCATGGCGGCCCGTTCCTCCCCGATCAGACGAAACTGCCATCGGCAGGGATAGTGAATTTCCGGCTTGCAGCCGCTGTTGCTGGTGTTCATGTTTCTGCTCCTTGCACGGCCTTATACTGCAGTCTGCCATCCCTGCCAATGAAAAGGGTGTTTCTTTCACGCTGCAATGGTATGTTTTGTTGGCGTCTCCTCTCTCTCGTTCATCCTCGGAGCAGTGCCATGAGTTCTCCTTTTCTGGTTGTCAGCCATCATCTGAACTTTGATAGCTTTTTCTCGGAATTTTCGAACTCGTTCGAGGCGACCGTGGTCAGGAGCGGTGCGGATGGGCTCGCCACCCTGGCCTTGCTCACCTCCTGGAAGGGTGTGCTCGTGGCCGCTCAATTGCCCGACATGGACGGCCTGGACCTGATTGAGCAGGCAGACTCGATTTCCAGCGCCGTTCCCCTGCTCCTGGTCCCGGACGCCCGGCTGGCCGAACTGCTGCCGCTGGCCAACAACCGCTCTGTTTTCCGGGTGATCCCGGAAAGTACACCTGCGAACATCCTGGCCACCATCCTGCTCGATACCGTGCGTCAATTCGACCTCCTCCAGCAGGAACACCGCCTGCTGGCGCGGATCGAACAGATGACGTCCACTGACCCGCTCACCGGCTGCTGCTCCAGGCAGCACATCCCCCCTCTCCTGCACCGGGAGCTGCGCCGTTCCCTCCGCTACCGCCATCCCCTCTCGATCATCCTCTGCGATCTTGACGGGCTGACAAAGATCAACGAGACCTTCGGCCACTCGGCCGGCGACGCTATCCTCTCCGGCTTCGCCCTGGCAGCCAGTCAGGCGACCCGGCAGGATATCGATACTGTCGCCCGCTGGGGCGGTGACGAATTTCTCGTTATCCTGCCTGAGACCCCAATCAGCGGTGCGGGTATTGTCGCCACCCGGCTCAGGGAGCGGTGCATCCAACTCGGCCATGCCGCCGATGGCAATGTCATCGCGTGCAGCGCCAGTTTCGGGGTGACCGGATTCATCCCGGAAAATGCGGACCGCCACACCACCGCCGAAAATCTGCTGCAGCTCGCCGAACATTGTCTGCTCCAGGCCAAGGCCGCCGGCGGCAATCAGATTCTCTACTGTCCGTAAACGCCTCCGCCTCGCGGGGCCGCACTCGCCATGCCCCGCAGAAACCGATCTGCGCGCTTTTGGCCGGGAATGGTTGCCTCTGCCGGAGAAAACAGGCCAAGCCATAATCGGCTGGAGTTGCGGGTGCAACGGGCTACGTCCAGGGCTGCTCTCCTGCGATCATTGCCTTCAACCGCGCGATGCGCGCCAGCGAAGAGCGGATACGATGCGGATCGACCCGGTTGCGGGCAAGCAGAGCCTCTATTGCCCCAATCCCCTCTCGCACGGCATGTTCGGTCGGTCTGAGATTGTTGCCGACCACCACTACATCCACTCCGGCAAGCACGGCCCGCTGCACGGCTTCCGCGTATCGCCAGCCTGTGCTGATGGCGCGCATCTGGATATCGTCGCTGAACACCACCCCGGCGAACCCGAGTTTCTGCCGCAACTGTCCCGTGATCATCTCCGGCGACAAGGTGGCCGGCAGCCCGGACGGATCGAGCTGACGATTGATCAGATGCGCTGTCATGATCCCGTCGCAATAGCCCGCAGCCAGCAATTCCCGGTAGGGCTCCAGCTCGACAGCTTGCCAAGTGGCGGTGGTATCGACGAAACCGAGATGGGAATCACCGCCGGCGCTGCCGTGGCCGGGAAAATGTTTAAGACAGCAACCGACACCTTGGCGATGATGGGCCTCGATGAAGATGCGGGCGTGCGCCGCCACCAGTGCCGGATCGGAACCGAAGCTCCGCTGATGGCGGCCGATGATCGGATTATCCGGATTGAGATCGAGATCGACCACCGGCGCGAAATTGAAGTTGATGCCGTATCCGGCCAGTTCCGCCGCCATGCGGTCGGCGGCGCATGCCGCGGCCGCCATGCCCTCACCGGCCAATTCCGCGGCACTGCGGGAGGGCAGGAATCCGTCCTGTGGCGTCAACCGGCAGATTTTGCCGCCTTCCTGATCAATGGCAATGAAGGGAGGGAGGGCGGCAAAATGACGCAGTTGGGCGATCAGGCGCTCAAGTTGCCGGGGCGAATCAATATTCTGCACCGACCCGTCGACATTGCGGGCAAAGAGGATCACTCCGCCCAGACGATCTTCGGATAACGCCTGGGCGAGCCAATGGTCTGCCTCGACCTCGCAGCCGCGAAACCCGACCAGAAACATCTGGCCCAGATCCAGTTCGCTCTCCATCGTCTCCCCCTATACCCCGCCTGCCGCCATCATCGGTCGAAAATTTGACAACAGACTGCCCGCTGCGCTCATCATCATGCAAACCGATACGGAACCATTTGTTTTTATTGAATAATACAAATTATTATATAACGGGCACAAAAATAGCTAAAACAGGCAAGGCATCGCGGTATGATGCGCTCCGTACACGAGTCTCTGTCACATCATCACCTTAATCCCTCTCCAATGTGTGACCGTTATGAACGTGAAAATACTCGATGATCAGGCTGAGGTACAGGTTGCCGCCACGATGGCAAATCTGCTGTCCGAACTGTACCACCACCAGAGGCAATCAGAAAAACTCCAGAAAATCAATACGCTCCACCAAAGAATGGCGGGGATTCTCGACCTCCCCTCCATGATCAAAACCTATTCCATCTGGCTGATGGAGGTCACTGAGCACGAGCTGATCGGCTACCACAACGCATCCCGCCAGCGCATGCACATGTTCTGCTCCTACCACGGGCCCAAGCGGCGGGAAGCCATCCAATTGGCGCAAAGGATCATGGAACAACCGGCGGATCAGGCGCCAGACAGCACGCAAACCATCGGCTTCAACGTCCACAAGTGGATATTTGACCATGGCGACAGTCAGGGGGTACTGGTCATCATGGGCAAGGGAGAACCTCTTGCCGAGGACGAACTGCAATTCATCGACGAGTCGCTCATTACCCTGTCGGAACCGTTCAAGCGGGCGCTGAAATACGAAGATATTTTTGCCCAGGCGCACCAGGACAGCCTAACCGGCCTGCCCAACCGTTTTGTGTTCGAGGAACGGATCGACTCCATTGTCGAACAGGCCCGCCGGCACAGCCGGCCGCTCACGCTGGCCGCGCTCGATCTGGATCGTTTTAAGGCGGTCAACGACACCATGGGTCATTTTATGGGCGATCAAGTGCTGAAACAGGTTGCCGATACCCTGCAAAAGGAAATTCGCCTCACCGACATGCTGATCCGGATGGGCGGCGACGAATTCCTCCTTGTCCTGCCCGACACCAGTATACTGGAGGCCAGATTCCTGGCCGAGCGGCTCTGTCTGGCGGTGGAGCAGCTCAACATCAACACCAATGTCGGCAAATTGGCAATCAGTATCGGCCTCTCCGAATGGCAGCCGGATATGACCATTCCGAACTGGCTCGAACAGGCCGACGACATCCTCTACCAGGCCAAGGCCAACGGCGGAGCGCAGGTCGCTGTCAATTAATCGTCTTTCTGCACAACCATCTCTGGCGCGCTTACTGCCGCGCCAGTTGTATTTTCAAAGGGATGCGGTGCAGCGAGTCTCCCTGCTGTTCGGTGTGACCGAGCTTCCAAGCCGTGCAGCTCAGCGTGCCGCCGAGAAGCTGTTCAATACCTTGTACCAGCCCCTTGATGTCGATCACCGGGTGCCGGCCGAAGACTTCCGGCAGGCCGTAGGTCAGATTGCAGGCCAGACAACGTCCCGGCCGTTCATGCAGATTGAGGAAAAAATCAAGGGTGTTGTTCTGCGGATCATACCCTGCATAGGTCAGGGCAATATCGTAGGCCCCTTCGCTGGCATCGCCGAACAGGGCATCGAAAAAAGCATCGGAGCGCTCCGGTGGAAACAACGACCGGAGAACTTGCTCCGTAAATATTTGCTCTGGCTGTATCATTGACTGTCATCCTCTGTCAGAATTCCGTCTACACGACATAACACCTCCCATCCCCCGATTGTCGCGCATGCACCGTCACGGATGCGACTTTACCCAGTGGCAACCATCGGTGTCAACAGACATTGCGCCTCTGCCCCTGCTGTGGTAGAAGAGTGGCTATGCATTATGCCCCTTTCTCCCCGATCTCCGATCAGGCAACGCCCCCATCCCCGACTCCATTGGCCGAGCAACTCAATCGTGCGCAATACGCCGCCGTCAACCATGGCGACGGCCCCATCCTGGTCATAGCTGGAGCCGGATCAGGCAAGACCCGCACCCTGGTCTACAGGATGGCGCATCTCATCGCCCGGGGTGTGACGCCCGAATCGATTCTGCTGCTCACCTTCACCCGCCGCGCCGCTCAGGAAATGCTCAGCCGCGCCGGTGATCTGAGTGCCGGTTCCTGCCGCCGAGTCATGGGAGGAACCTTTCACGCCACCGCCAACATCCTGCTCCGCCGCCATGGGCATCATCTGGGGCTAGGCGCCAATTTCACCATCATCGACCGGGGCGATGCCGAAGGCATCATCAACCTGCTCAAATCATCACTGGGCATGGCCGGAGCCGGCAAACGCTTCCCCTCAAAACGGGTGGTGATGAACCTGATTTCCGGAGCAATCAACAGGGCGACCACCATCGAGCAACTCGTGCATGGTGATCATATCCACCTCATTGAATTTACAAACGATTTCTATACAATCGCCGAACATTATCGTCAGTTCAAGCTGGATCACGGCCTGATGGATTACGACGACCTGCTCATCAACTGGAAGAGGCTGCTGGCCGAGTCGGAAGCGGCCCGGAACGAACTGTCCACCCGGTTTCAGCACATTCTGGTGGACGAATATCAGGATACCAACCTGCTGCAGGCCGAGATCGTCCGCTTGCTGGCCTTTCGCCACCACAATGTCATGGTGGTCGGCGACGATGCCCAATCGATCTACAGCTTCCGGGGAGCGGATTTTTCCAACATCATGCGGTTTCCCGAGCAATTTCCAGGCACCGCCATGGTCAAGCTCGAAGAAAATTACCGTTCCTCCGAGCCGATTCTGCAACTGACCAATGACATCATCGCCCATGCCGAAAAAAAATTCACCAAAACGCTCTTTACCAGTAAAACCGGGGGCAATAGGCCGCAACTGGTGGTAGCCCCCACCGAAGCCGCCGAGGCCCGTTTCGTGGTCGAGACAATCGAACGACACCGGCAGGAAGGCGTGCCGCTCCATGAAATCGCGGTGCTGTTCCGCTCCGGTTATCACTCGTTCAAGCTGGAAATCGAACTGGCCAGCCACGCCATCGACTTCGACAAGCGCGGCGGACTCAAGCTGACTGAATCAGCTCATGTCAAGGATTTGCTGTCTTTTTTCCGGGTGGTGATCAACCCCTGGGATAACCTGAGCTGGAACCGCATCCTGTTGCAGCTCGACCAGGTCGGCCCCAAGACAGTGCAAAAGATCCTGGCAGCCCTCAAGGCAGCGGACTCCCCCTTCGCCGCCCTGGACGCCTATCGGCCGAGTCCGAACTGGAAAGCCCAATTCGAGGTGCTGACCGCCACCATGCGTCGGTTGCTGGAGCCAGGTTTGACCCCTTCCGATCAATTCGATCTGGTCATGCAGTATTACGGGCCGGTATTCGAAAAGATGTATTACGATGATTACCCCAAGCGACGCCGGGAGCTTGACCAGATCAAAGTCCTGGTCACCGGATACGACAACCTGCAAGCCTTTGTCGATGACACCGCGCTCGACCCGCCCGAGGTTGGCGCTGGCGCTGATGTCTTCGCCGCCGACATGCGACTCGTGCTCTCCACCATCCATTCGGCCAAGGGGCTGGAATGGGACACGGTCTTTGTCATCGGGCTGGCCGAAGGCCGCTTTCCCCATAGCAACGCTACTCCTGGCGAACAGTGGGAGGAAGAACGGCGGCTTTTGTATGTGGCCGCGACCAGGGCCAAAAACCAACTGTACCTGAGCTATCCGCGGGAACTGGTCACCCCCGACCGGCAGCAGATACGGAGCGCGATGTCGCCTTTTCTGCGGGAGATCAGCCCCGGCCTGTACCACACCATCGACCGGGCCGGCACCAGGAGCGAACCGCTGATGAGCCAGTACCAACCTGTCCTACCCCCGACATCCGCAGCCGCAAGAGCTGCCTCCCGGCCGATTTTTTCCGAGGGGATGCGAGTCAGCCATGCCTTTTTCGGCCCCGGACGGATCGCCGCAATTCCGGGACCACGCCGGGTGGAAGTCCATTTCGACCGCCACGGCAGCAAGATTCTCCATCTCGACTACGCCAAGCTCGATCTCCTCGAATAAACGAAACGGTGTTGCCCCATGTCTGCGACCATGAGCACACGCCAGGCCGAAAACTGGCTGGATCAACGTCAGATGTTCACCATCAAACTTGGTCTGGACACCACCCGAGCCTTGCTTGCCGACCTGGGCAATCCCCAGGAACGGCTGCGGATCATTCATATTGCCGGCACCAACGGCAAGGGCTCGGTGGGCGCAACCCTGCTGGCGATTCTCTCGGCCGCCGGATTCCGGACCGGTTTCTACTCCTCGCCGCACCTCATCAACGTGCGGGAACGGTTCCGGATCAACCACACGATCATGGACCAAGCCGATTTTGCCGCGCTGACCTCCAGATTGGCCGCCCTGATCGACACCCGAAACCACCAACCCACCTATTTTGAATGCACCACCTTGCTCGCCCTCATGTGGTTTGCGGAGCAGGGCGTTGATGCCGCCATCCTGGAAACCGGCATGGGCGGCCGTCTCGATGCCACCAACGTCGCCTCGCCGCAGATTGCGGTCATCACCGATATCAGCCGCGACCATGAACAGCACCTCGGACCAACCCTGGCCGCCATTGCCGGAGAAAAGGCCGGGATCGTCAAGCCTGCCATTCCAACTGTCTTTTCCGGCAGAGCGCCCGAGACGATCCCCGTGATTGAGGCCCGATGCCGGCAGTTACACAGCCCGCTGTTCATCTTTGGCCGTGATTTTTCAGCGCATGCATCCGCAGACAACACTTTTGCGTACCGCGCCATCGCCGGCGCACCCCTCACCGCCCTGCCCCTACCCCTGCAGGGTGGCCATCAGGTGGTCAATGCCGCCTTGGTCCTGGCGGCGCTCGAAGTGCTGGCTCCGGTTTTTCCTGTCGCGCCCGGAGCGCTGACCACCGGCTTGCGGCAGGTCCGCTGGCCATGCCGCCTGGAGTTGATTCCTGTCCGGGACCGGGAAAGAACCGTGCGCGTTCTTCTGGACGGCGCCCACAACGAGGCGGGTGTGGCCGCCCTGGTGCACGAGGTGCATACCAACTATGCCGGCTGCCGGCTGCTGTTGATCTGGGGCAACATGGCGGACAAGGATATGGGTGCCCCTTGGTACGATCTCCTGACCCTGGCCGTGACCATCATGCTCACCCGCACCGACTCGCCGCGCTTCGCGGACCCGGAAACGCTATTGGCCCAACTGCCGTCCAAGATGCGCGCCAAGGCCCGCTGGTGTCCGTCTGTCGAGCAGGCATTGGCGATGGTGGTGGAACAGGCAGGGCCGGATGATCTTGTCTGCGTGGCCGGATCGCTGTACCTGGCAGGACGCGCCCGCCAGGTACTGTTAGGGGGTGCCGCCGCATGAAAAAAGCATACTATGGCTTCGCGGCCATCGACGAAGCTATGATCCGGGCCGAGCGCAACAAGGCCCGGATCCTGCGCAAAAGCCGCTGGTGGCAGCAAAAGACCGCTTCCGGCACCTGCTGGTACTGCGGCCGCCAGGTCGGCTACCACAACCTGACCATGGACCATGTCATTCCCCTGACCCGCGGCGGCCGCAGCACCAAGGACAACCTCGTTCCCTGCTGCAAGGAGTGCAACACCAGCAAACAGTCGCTCCTGCCGGTGGAATGGGAGGATAACCCTGCTCAAAAAGAGTAGCGTTGGGCCTACCGCCCGGCTGACCGATCTGGGCAGCGGCAGAAAAAGCAACTCTAAGCTGACCTCTCTATGAACCGCAAACGCCGTCCGCCGGCTGGAAATCGTAGCAGCCTCAACTCTTGTTCTGATCGATGGTCACGGTGAAATCCTCCAGCTTGACCAGAGCGTCCTTGCCCTCTCCCACCAGGAAAAAGGAAAAGGATTGCCGCGGCTTGGGATTATAAAAGGAGAATTCCACCTTGCCTTCCTCCCCGGCATGAAGGATCGGAAAATTGTCGAAGGGGATGTCGTGGCTATCCGCATTCCATTCCTTGATCAGCAAATTCAGATTGATTCCCGTAACCGGCGCCTTGACTGCCTTGACCCGGACCGAGACATGCACGGTCGATTCGGCGGGAAAGTCGAGATATTGCGCTCCGATCAGACTCTCAGACCACTCGCTGCTGACCTTTTCCGGTAGTTTGCGTAGTTCGCCCTTGGCGAACCGGAACACCCTCGGTCCCGGTTGCGCCAGCAGTTTGTTGTCCAACGTCCGGGCGATGGCAAAAATCTGACGCCCATCCCCCTTACTGTCCCGATGCAAATTCGCAGGCGGCTCACCGAGGATGCTGGCGGCCTGCCCCATCCGGCAGCTGCCGTTGTCGGTGCATTCATAGCGCAGGTTGCCGCTGGTTAGCCAGCGCAGTTTGGAGGTGGTGAACGAGATCATGTCGCGGGGCTGATCGTAATCGCGGAAAAAGCTGCGGCCGATGACCGGAGAAGGAATGGCCAACCCCATGTAGTCGAGGATCGATGCGGTGATATCGACCAGACCGTAGCCGCCTGCCTTGATCCGCGGCAACTGCTGCTTCTCCGGTGCCAGCACGATGCCCAGCCCCCAACTGCTGATCCAATCCGCCAGCTCGGAACCGTGCGACTCGTCGGAGGTGATAATCACCAGCGTATCCTTGAGCACCCCATCGCGGCGTAGCCCGTCGATGAACCGTCCCACAACCCGGTCAAGCTCGGCTACGCTGGCGATCTTGCGCGAGGCATACCGCCCGGCGACCTCGTCGGTCACCCCGTAGGGCTGATGGGTGGCCACAGTGAGCAGGGTCAGCATCCAGGGGCCGCGCTTCTTGCGCAGACCGTTGATATACTGGCGGGCACCACGAAAGAAGACCTCGTCGATCACTCCCCATTCAAAAGGGAAGGGATTGGGTTCGGTAAACCACTCACTGCCATGAACCCGCTGGAATCCGATGGCTTCCATGACTTTATCCTTGGCCATGAACTGAAGACCGGCGGCCTGGAGGAAATGGGTGGACCAGCCGTTGGCCGCCAGTTGCGCCGGCAGGCATTCCCCGGCCCGGAAGGGATTTTGCAGCAGTTCAAAGGCCTTGGGCGTATCGTATGAGAGCTTGCTGTAGTCGCCGCAGAGCATTGAATAAAGACCACGAATGGTCTGGTGGCTGTGCACGGCGAAATCGGGAATGAGCATCCCATCGACCGTGCTTCGGGCCAGATTGTCCATGGTCAACTCGTCGCTCTCCACCGCCATGGCCCGGCGCATCTCAGGATGATAGAGGCCGGTGATACCCTCAAGGACGACGATCAGCACGTTTCTGGCCTGCCCTTTGGCGGCGAGAAGAGATGTGCCCTCCAGGTCGAGTTGCCGCAGCCCGACAGGCAACTCCGCCTCGGAGATCGGTTTCACCTCCTCGCGTAGCGCTGCCGACACGGCATCCTCGACAAACCAGTGCAGACCGTTGTAACGGGCGGCGACAGGCTGTTCGTCATATTGGCGGCTGACCATGCCTTGCACCAAAAACAAGCAAAGCGCCGCCGCCATGCCGCCCCCCAAGGCCCGATTCCCCCAGCGGGGAACGGGTTTGACGGCGGTCAAGAGCGCCGTGGTCAGCAGCAGGCCCGCAAGCCAGGGAGAAGAAAGCCTGAAACCATCGACGCTGGCGCTGATGAAATCAGGATCGGTCAGGTAGCTGAGATCGTGCCAGGTAGGCAGTCGCTGCATGGCGGAGAACAGCTCGACAGTCGCTGTCTGGGACAGGGCCCAGATCGCAACAAGGGGTATCCTCAGCCAGGGCGGGCTGCTCCGGGCCAGCACAAAAAAAAGGGCGGCGACGCTGAGGTCGGAAAACAAACCAATGGGTTCGGTCAGGCCGTTCCCCCAGAGGCGGCTCGCCACTGGCAGGCAACAGGCCGCCACCAGGGCAGTGGAGGACAAATATGACAGGTATTTTGTTGTTATCAATGGGAAAACTGCGATACGGGAAACTATGGGGAAAAGCCGGCTCAGGCCTCCAGAGAATTGACGCACCGGCTGGGTTATACCTACCTATTCCCCGCCAAGTTTGCTCGCAAGGCAAGGATTATGGCACCACCATAACTCTTGGAGGCTCGCGATGCACACCGCCTTGATGGAGAATTGGTATTACCAAAACCGCAGACCGGATCATCCGCGCTGTCAGCAGTGCGGCGCAATGGTGTCTGGGTCGGATGATACACGCCGGCAGAAGGGATGCAAAGCAAAAGCAGCGGCCAGGCAGACAGATCAGTGGCACATTCGGGAAAGAAAACGCGTAACTTTTCACAGATACGTATCGGGATATTTTCCGGCAAAAGTCTTTTCCGAGGCAGCGGTACCGACCATCAGCAGTTCATTATCCGCTTCCAGCACTTCGGAGGGGTCGGGGTTGATGCGTTGCCCCCCACCCTGGAAGATGGCGATCACACTGCAACCGGTGCTCTCGCGGATTCCGCTGGTCAGCAGATTCTTGCCGATCAGTTGCTGAGGTATCCGACAGCGGAAAATGTTCAACCCCTCGGTGAGCATCAATATCCGGTCAGGGGTCAGGATATTGATGATGGTATTGACGGCCATGGAGGCGTGCGACATCACCAGATCAGCTCCTGCGGCGTGGAGGAGACTGATGTTGCGATCCAGGGTCGCCCGGCTGATGATCTGGATATCCGGCCGCAATCTGCGGCAATAGATGGTGAGATAGATGTTGACGTCGTCGTTGTGGGTAGTGATGAACACCGAAGGAGCGGTTTCGATCCCGGCCCTGATCAGAATCTGATGGTCGGCCGCGCTGCCGATCACGCAATGCTCTCCTTCCTCACTGATCCGACGATTCTTCTCGACAATGCAGTAGGCCACCCCCTGTTCCCGCAGGGCACTCACCGCTGCCCTGCCCACACGACCGCCGCCCAGAATGAGCGCCGGCGCGGCGGCGGGCGCCCCGGTCTCGCCGATATAGGCGCCATAGGAGGTCAGTTGTCTCTCCGAACCCGCCAGTACCAGCACGGTGCTCGATTCGATCACCGTTTCCGCCCGGGCCAGGGTAAAGTGGCCGCGGTTCCACAGGCCGACAATGGTGATGCCGGTGGCCTGGCGCAAATCGAGCTGCCGGATCGTCTTGCCCACCAGATGGGTCCGCATGGCCAAAGCCTCCGCGATGACCAGATCCTCGAAACGGCCGATGACGTTGGCATGGGTACGCGCCCTCAAAGTGCGCCGGGCCAATGACCGCCCCAGCATGTCCTTGAATTGGAAGACGTGGCTGCACCCGGCCAGGGTGAGGATATCCACCGAATCATCCAAATCGGCGTCGGCGACGATGGGTACAAGGGGAGTGATTTCCCGCACCGTATAGACGATGCTGGTGTTTTTCATGTCATCGTTGAGGGTCACCACCAGGGCAGCCCGCTCGACATGTGCCCGTCGATAGGTTTCCAAGTCATCCAGATCGCCCACCAACACCTTGTAGCCCTGATCGACCAGGTCGAGAGCCTGCTGCACTTCGGGCACGAGCAAGACGTATTCGTGCCCGTACTGCTTGAGCCTTTGTGCCAAGGCGATGGCAATGGGGTCGTAACAGGTGATGATGACGTGATTGTTGATCGCCGCAGGCAGATGCCTGGGAACCCGTGACCTGTTATGGGCCTCCAGCCAAGGGGCGTAAAAAAACTGGATAAAGGTGAAAGGCAGCATCACCAGCAGGAGAATGATCCCGGACAACAGCACGACAATGGAAAACAGCTTGCCCAGGTCGCTGTGAAAGGTGATATCGCCAAATCCCAGGGTCGACATCACGGTCAGGGTCCAGTACAGGCCGGTAATGGCTGAAAAATCGCGGCCCTCATGGAGCATGATCACATGAAAGATGTAGCTGTAGACCGCCATGATCACGACCAGGAACAGGGCGAATTTGGCCAGCGAGCCGATATTGCGACGCGCTCGCCCGTCTTGGAGCAGAAAGACAAACTGGGCGATGAGGAGTTTCATGCCTGCCGAAGTTGTATCTGTTCGGGTTGATGGACGGGCACAAGACAACCACCTCTGCCCCGCACTGTCTGGAGCCGGACCGGCGACATCGCGGTACGGCGCCCACGGATAGTCCGCACTCCGAGAACATTGTCAGAGTGCCGATCGGCAACAGGCGGGCAGAGACTACCAGCCGGAACCGGCGACAGCATCCTCATTGTACAGCCCCGGCAATTGCACGCATGGCAGCGGCGGCGGCGGGCGGGGCTACCATGTCTCCCGGTGCACGCGCTCCGGCCTGGTTCTGTTGACCGGATGAAACGAGCCGGCCGGCCAGCCCACCGGGATCAGGGCGAACGGATGGATATGTTCGGGGATGGCCAGAAGCCGGCGGAACCCGGCTATGCGTTCCTCGATCGGATATATTCCCACCCAGACTGTTCCCAAACCGAGATCGCGTGCCGCCAGCAAGGCGTTTTGAGCGGCGGCGCTGCAATCCTGAACCCAGAACTCCGGCCACGCCCCACCGGCAGGGTCGCCGCAGATGAGGATCGCCACCGGCGCTGTGTGCACCATGCCGCTGTAGGGATGAAAGGCAGGGATGGCGTTGAGCTTCTCCCGGTCCGTGATCACGATGAAATGCCAAGGCTGCTGGTTGCCGGCCGAGGGCGCCAGCATGGCTGCCTCGATGATCGTTTGGATGTGCTCGTCGGCGACCGGACGTTCCTGAAAGCGGCGGATGCTTCGCCGGGTGTTGATGGCTTCGATGAGTTCCATGGATTTCTCCTGCGCGAGAGTTGCATATAATGAAACCCGGCGGCCCCAGCCGCGTCGACGGCCGCCGGGCTGGCAGATCCCTATCCGAAACAGCGCAGCGGGCCTCAGCGGATGAAGTTCATCCGCACCTTGCTTTCCCGCGCGGGCGGGATGATCGTGCCCTTGCCGTGTTCGACCATTCGCATCAGCCAGGCCATGTTTTTGCCCAGCGTCCGCATGATCTGGATGCCTTCCTCGTCCTTGGTGACCTCACCCGGCAGCATCCCGTGAATCACGTTCCAGTAGTTGGAGCCCGGGATCAGCATCTCGGCATAACAGAGGAAATTATTCAACTGGTTGAAGGCAGGCAGGCCGCCGGAACGGCGCACCGCTATTACGGCGGCGCCGACCTTGTGCCGCAGCATGCTGCCATTGCAGCCAGTGACGTAAAAGACGCGATCAAGAAATGATTGCATGGTCCCGGCAACGGCCGCGAAGTGAACCGGCGAACCCAGGAGAATGCCATCCGCAGCCTTCATCAGTTGGATGCACTCGTTGACCGGGTCATCTGTCTGGATGCACCGCTCGTTCCTCATCTTGAAGCACTGACCGCAGGCCAGACAGCCCCGCACCGCCTTATTGCCGACGTGGACGATCTCGGTGGCGATTCCTTCTTTTTCCAGCTCGTCGGTGACCATCTTGAGCGCGTGCCACGTGTTCCCTGTTGCATTGGGGCTACCGTTAAATGCGACGAGTTTCATGTTCGTCCTCCTTGGGTATACATGATGATATTTTCCCTTCCGCCGTTGTGCTGCTTATAATGCGCCATAGGCTGCGCCCCGTCAATATCGTACTGTTCCGAAAGGGCACGGCAGAACAAGAATCACCCCTTTGCTCGCGAAATAATTTCCCCATGTTTTTCATCCCTCTCCTGGTAGCTGGTTCTGGTTCGGAAGATCGCACCCATTTGCACGCGGATGTGGTAGAGTACCCTGCATACCGCGTGTCACCAAGCCTGCGTGCGTAGACAGGTTTTCCGAAAAACGCTTGCATCGATAAACGAGGATCACCCATGGCTGCCCACCCGCCTTCTTCTTCCCTCACCGCTTTCCAGGATCTGACCCCAGAGCGGATTCTGGAGGCAGCCGAAACAGCGCTGGGGACCGCCTGCACCAATCTCTGTCGGCCATGCAACAGCTACATCAATCGGGTCTATGAATTGAAGGATTGCGAGGGAAATGGGCTGATCGCCAAATTCTACCGGCCAGGGCGGTGGCCCTTGCAGGCGATCCGGGACGAGCATGATTTTCTGCAAGAACTGGCCGCCGAGGAGCTGCCTGTAGTTGCGCCGCTGCCCCTGCGGCAGGGGGGCACCATCGGCCGGTGCGGCGCGGTCTTTTTCGCCGTGTTTCCATGGAGGGGCGGCCGGTCCATCAATGAATTCAGCGCCGAACAGTGGCTGGCCGTCGGCCGCCTGCTCGGCCGGATGCACATGGTGGGAGCCAGGGCTCCAGCAGCGCACCGATTCCGTCTGCATCCGGCCACCACCACTGCGGCTCAGGTGGCATATATCCGATCCAGCGGCCTCATTCCCGATGATCTGTCCGAATCCTATGCCCAGACCGCCGACCGGCTCATCGCCACCATAGCTCCCCTATTCTCTGGCCTCGAAACCATCAGGATCCATGGCGACTGCCACACCGCCAATCTGGTGTACCGCCCCGACACCTCGTTTCTCCTGATCGATTTCGACGACATGGTCGTCGGACCGCCGATACAGGATTTCTGGATGCTTCTGCCAGGACGCCTGGGAGATGCTTTGGCAGAGGCCGACCTGCTGATTGAGGGCTACGAAACTTTCCGGCCTTTTGCCCGCAGCACGCTCCGGTTGATTGAGCCCCTGCGCGCCATGCGTTTCATCCATTATTCGGCCTGGTGCGCCCACCAGGTCGTCGAAGATGGGACAACGGCCGTAGTGCCGGATTTCGGCTCCCGTGCATACTGGCAGGCTGAAATCGACGATCTGCGTGATCAGCTGGCCCGAATCGAAGGGGCGCATCAGCCAACCGGCGATCTCTGGGGATAGAACGAAGCCACCGCGAAGGCCGGCATGAACAAGAACAGCGGAAAAGACTTTCGCAACTGACCAGTATCCAGTACATTACCTCGGCTTCCCGTAAAGCCACCGGAAGCAGGTCATCCGCCCGCGACCGCCGCTGTATGCTGCGGCGACGATACCGGGCACAGACAGCAATCATCATCGCAGGAGTACGAATCATGAAGAAAGTATGCGCCCTTGCCGCCTACGCCCTTGCCGCCTTATCCTTGGTCGGTTGCGGCGCAGCCACCATCGCCCCCAATTATCAGTCGACCAATCCCGACCTGATGCGTATCGGCGGGGATACCCCTGGGCAAAAAGAGCCGGAAATCGTCAATATGGGCTCCTATTGCCTCCAGGTGACCGACAAATGGAAAACCGACGGCAAGACCCCTGACGGCCAGGTGATCTGGACCAAGGACAGTTTCCGTAAAGCCACTCCCTGCCGCTGATCAGGCAACCGCGCCAGGAAAGGCAGATCCCGAAATGCCGCGGGCGGCGCTTGCGCCTCCTGCCGCGCGTTTCGGCGCAAAAAAAACGGGTTGTTGTTCGTCGGCACAACAACCCGTTCCCTTTGCCCGCCAACACCGATTGCTTACCCACTTTCCCCGAGCCGCGACCACGGCACGAAATCCGGCGGCCAGGATTTCTTTTGCTTCACGGCGCATCGACGCATGCCCGTGCCATTGCAGCCAGCCTCGGCCTGGGTGTTTGTTACCGACGACGTTACCGTGCCCTCCTGCTGCCGGCCAGGGCACGGAAGACGGTCGCCCCCAAAACCAGGGCCTGCAGAATGCCGACTCCCACCAGGATCAGTATGACGGTGGATTGGGTCTCGCTTTTTTCTCGCTCACCAACGGGATTGAAAAAATCCTTGAAGCTCAGATTACCCAATTCCAGATCCCGGCCTGAGGAAAGGCTGGTTGACTGAGTGACATCGTTCCGCACCCCCGACGAGCCTGTCCTGTATCCTGGCCCGCTGTCGATAGCACTTGCGCCCGCATACCGGGAATCTCCGAAGTTCGTGGTTGCAACGGCGGTGGCGGGACTTCCAGCCTCGGCCTGGGGTCTTCTGGTTGGGGCCTTGCCCCATAACTCTGCCTTCTCCGGTTCCTGCGCAGGGCTAGAGGAAGCAGAGTTGAGACCGAGGTCGAATCTGGGCAACGAGGGTATGGCCCATGTTGCCCTTGCCGGGTCTCCTGTGTTGCTGGGCATGGCGGCATTGGCCGTTCCTGGGACAGAGCTGCCAGCGCTCGTCGCATAGCTGTTGGAGACATAATTGTTGGAGACAGTCTCTGTTATCATGCCGCCGCCAAGAAGGACAGTATTGCCGCTGGTCCTGGCCGCGCCAGAACTCGCCACGGCACCAAAGATGGTGATGCCGCTGTCCTCATCATCGCTGTCGTTGCTCAAAGCCTGGACCCCGGCATCGCTGTCCTCCTCGGCGCCATCACCGCTTACAGCCGCCTGTTTGCTGGTCTTGTCATCCTCGGTGCCATCATCGCTTATTGCCGCCTGTTTGTTGGTCTTGCCTGCCTCGAAATAGCTCTTTACGTAGCCACCGAAGACAGGAGTGTCCATTATCGCGTCGTTCTTGCCGGCAGCGCTGTCGGAGCTTCGATTCTGCTCGCCGGGCGATGCGGGTTCACACTGCTTCCCGGAGGGGCAGCTGTCATCTTTTCTATCCGGCCCGCCAATGACGACAATTTTTCCTGCCAAGGATGGGGATGGGCCGGCAACCATCAACAAAACGGCGGCAAGAAGAGATATGCGGAAAAAAGATCCGATCCTGGGATTGTCTTTCTTGTTCATGGCGAATGGATTGAATGGCATGTTCGTGCTCTTCTGGTCGAGAAGGGATGATGATTGTATCTAATCAGGGACAACGGGGTCGTGCTTGTCGGTCTCGCACGATTCTCCCGCCTCGCCCTGACGACTGCGCGCCTTGGCACCCGGCGACCTTCGATCCGAGGTAAACGGCAACGATACCGGCCTCCTGTTCTTGGCGGAATTGGGAAACTTCGCACCGTTTAAGGCACTGTCGTTTCAGACTGTTTGTCACAAGACTGTTCCCAAATTACTTATGTTGTTATTTAGCTACGGAACACGCTTGTCGTCTATAAAAATCACTATCATGCCCAGCAAAAGACAACATCACCGGCCACTTTTTCCTCTTGTGGCGGCATCAGGCGTGATGGCCCGGACAGCAGCCCAACCTTGAACCAGCCTTGTCTGCGCACCGATCATCCTGCCATCCAACCGGCTGTTTCCTCCACAAAAAACGACAAGGCCTTGACGGACGCGGTGCCGTCACGTAAAAATTCATCAAAGACGCCACTGACTGAATGCGCCACGCATTGATCCTGACCCGCAACCTTTTCTCGTCCCAATCCGCGATGCCAATACGCCTGACTTGCCCAATCGTCCTCCTTTCATCGGCCTTCCTCGCTCTGCCTTCCGCTCTGCTAGCCGCCGAGAATGTCGACGATGCCGTCAATCCGCTGCGTTTCTATCACAGCGCCAACGGCAGCTTTCTTCAGGCCACCCTCGGCCTCGACCTTGCATTCTTCAGTCAGGGCAACGCCTGGTATGGCAACGACAAGGGTATCCTCAAGGGACAAACGGTCGACTCCTGGTGGGAATCGCTCATCCGCATCGGACTGGAAGGCAACTATGTACTGCCCAACACGCAAAGCCTGTACGCCAAGATCAATGTGGTCCAGGCCAACACCTTCGGCGGCATCGACGCCGACGGCACCAACGCCGGCATGGGCGACGTCAAGTGGCTGGGCATCGACAACGCCTATGTCGGCTGGCGTTCAGGCACATTGTTCAACAGCCTGGGCCAAGATTTCCTTGATCTCTCCTTTGGCCGCCAGATTTACACCGTCGGAACCGGTTTCCTCTTTGCCAGCGAGGGCGAAGCCGGATTCCAGCGGGCAGCCTACTACCTCGGCGGCCGCAATAGCGCCGACTATGCCGCCATCGCCCGCATGAAAAGCGGAGCTTGGTCCGGCGATCTGTTCTATTTCAAAGACAACAGCATCCTCCCCAGCAACACCCGGGCAGGAGGATGCTCCATGGAGTACGCTTTTACCGACATTGCCATCCTTGGCGGCAGTTTCTCGGCCATCGAATCCGACCTGTCCGACCGCGACGGCATGCAAGTGTTCAACCTGCGCGGCAGCATCAACCCCTTTGCCTTGATCAACGGCCCCATGATTCTGCGGCCGCTCACCCTCGAGGGCGAATTCGTCCGTGAACAACGCGACAACAACCTGCCCTCGGGTTTCGGCTGGTATGCAGCCGTCAGTTATCAATGGAGTGAAATGCCTTGGAAGCCTAAGCTGACCTACCGCTACGCCAGTTTCGACGAACACTACGACACCTTGTTTTACAGCTCCACCGACTGGGGTTCCTGGTTTCAAGGCGAGATCACCGGCGAGTACGACTTGTTCAACACCAACCTTGATTCGCACATGCTCCGCCTTAAGGTCCAGCCGGTAGAACCTCTGACCCTCAACCTGTTCTATTACCGTTTCAGCCTCCACAACCCTGGCTTTTTCGGAGTACAGGACAGCCACTATGCCGACGAATGGGACCTGACCGCCGACTGGACCGTCAACCGTCATCTGACTGTAAGCCTGGTGGGAGCCCTGGCCGTTCCCGGCAGCGGCGCCATCGCCCGGCTTGGCGGCGACAGCAACTGGACCGCCACCATGGTCATGATCACGGTGCGGTATTAACGGAGAGAATGCCTCAGAAAGATTAAGATGCGCAAACCCTGTACCAGCGACGCATCCGCGACTGTTGCCAATATCTGCCTGCAAATCAGCGCCCGGCTGACGGGGTGAGCACAACGCACAAGGGGATGAAATGGTTGCCTCCCCCCGGCCGTTGGTGAGAGGCAGACAAGGAAGCAGAAAGAAGAGTCCTCGCTGTACCTGACGGTATCATGCGCCCAAGTAGAGAGGGTGAACAACCACCAATGGTCAGGAGGGCTCGGATATGCGAGGTAAACATTCCAGCGGCCCTGGAGCAGTTGGAAAAGAGGCTGCCAGCCATGGTGATCGAAGCCTTGCGGGAGCAGATCAAGCGCACCGCTGATCTCGGGCAGGAGATTCCAAGATTGAGCGGAAGCTCACTGTCTGGAAGAATGAAGACCAAACAACCAAGAAGTTGCTGGCTATCCCCGGTGTCGGGTTGCTGCCCGCCACGGCAGCCTGGTACCGGCGGACGGGCGAAGCTGTTGGGCATCAGCAAACGGGGCGACCTATACTTGCACACCTTGTTGATTCACGGCGCCCGCTGGGCACTTCTGGCCCATGACCGGATATACCAGAGAGGTTACGTGGTCAAGGCCGCGTAAAAGACCAACAAACCAAAAAGGGAGATGGATCGCTGAAAGGTTGCGCAGGTTGATGTGCTGATGATGGCGAGACAGGTCCGGGCCGCAGGGGAACAAACTTGAATGGCTTCCAGTCCTTCGAGGGCGCTTAGGAGATGAGGCCTTCCCCGGCAAATTCGATCAGGCCCGGCAGATTGATCCGGTCTTGCACTGCAGGCCGGATAAAACTGCAGCTCGTTCCTCAAACGCCACACATCAAATCATCCCTTGCCAGGCCGGGAAGCCTCCATATAACATGTTATGCTCAAAGCAAAAGATATCATGACCCGCGAGGTGATCACCATCAAGGAAAGCGGCACGATACGGGAGTTGGCCGCGCTTTTGCTCGCCAACAATATCAGCGGGGTTCCGGTAGTCGACGAGGACGGCCGGGTTACCGGCGTGGTCACCGAAAGCGATCTGATTTTTCAGAACAAAAAAGTGCACCTGCCTACAGCCTTTGCCCTGCTCGACGCCTTTGTCTTTCTCGAACGGCCGGGCAAGATGGAGCAGGAGCTGAAAAAGATGGCGGGCTCCAAGGTCAGCGATATCTGCACCCGCAGCCCAATATCCGTTTCCCAGGAAACAGAACTGGATGAACTGGCCACCTTGATGGCCGAGAAGAATATTCACACCCTGCCGGTGATGGCTGAAGAGCGGTTGGTGGGCGTGATCGGCAAGTCGGATATCATCCGTACCATCGCCCAGGGGATGTAGCCTTATTCGGAGTAAATCTGCCAGCAGTTACGGCCTTTCTTCTTGGCCTCGTACATGGCGATATCGGCATGACGGAGCATGGTCTCGGCATCCTGGCAGTCGATGGGAAAGACCGAGATGCCGATACTGGCGCCGATGAAGCAGACGTGATCGCCCACCTCGATCGGCTCGTTGAGTGATTCGATCACCTTCTGGGCTACCAGAATGGCGCCGTCGAGCGTCTCGGTGCTTTCCAGCAGGGTGACAAACTCGTCGCCCCCCAGCCGACACACCGAATCCGAGGCCCGCAGGACGTTACGCAGCCGTTCGGCCACCTGCATCAGGACCATGTCGCCGACTCCGTGACCGAACTGATCGTTAATCGGCTTGAACCGGTCGAGATCGACGAACAACAGACACAGGATGCGGCCGTAACGCCGGGCCAGGGAGACGGCCTGGGGCAACCGGCGCCGGAAATAGTTGCGGTTGGGAAGATTGGTGAGCGGGTCGTGATTGGCCATATAACGGATCATCTCCGCCGCTTCCTGCCGCTCGGTGACGTCCTGGAAGACCAGCACCCCGCCGATCAGCCGATTCCCCTGGAGAATCGGCGTTGAGCGGAAATCCGCGGGAAAGCTGGTGCCGTCCTTGCGCAGCATCCTGACTTCGTCGAAGCAGGTCATGGTCTTCAAGTCCGGCTGGGTGAAATACGGGCAACAATCTTCGAAAAAATCCTCGCTGCCGGGCAGGGAGATCTTGAACATCTCCCGGTAGTCACGCTTCCTTGCATCCTTGATGCTGCAGCCCAGCATCCTCAGGGCGGCAGGGTTGACATAGCTGATCCGCCCCTTGTCGTCGACCCCACAGATGCCGTTGGCGGCGGCGTCAAGGATCATCTCGTAGTTGCGGGACAGCAGCTCCAGTTCCTGTTTGCCCCGATGCGACCCCATAATATAACGGATGCGGTTCTTGAACACCGGCCAGCGCAACGGCTTGCGGATATAATCGGCGGCGCCGGTGCTAAAGGAACGTTCGACGCTCTGCTCGTCATCAAGGGCCGTCACCATCAGAACCGGCGGCGGATCGGCCATGGAGGAACGGATGTGTTCGCACACGCTCAGGCCATCGATGCCCGGCATGGCGATATCGAGAATCACCAAGTCGAACGACTGCTCCGCCAGCTTTTCCAAGGCCGCATGCCCATTCTCAGCTTCAACCACAGTATAGCCCTCGCCTTCGAGAAACTGGCGCATGAGCATACGGATAACCTCGTCGTCATCGACGACCAGAATGACTGGAGCAGAGCCAGCGAGCAAGGAAACCGTCATAAGCGAAAACGGGAAGAAGGGAGAAGGATATCGGATAGATTACATCAGATAGATCGTGGTTCTTCTCTATCTATTCTATTGTATAGATTACGGTCAATCACGCAAGCAGTTCAGCAAAAAAACGTTTGACCCGGTCGGCAGCACGGATAATCTGACCGTGGAGCTGGTCGACCTGCTGCATATTGCCGCTCTTGCTCACCTGTTCCGCCGACAGACACAGCTGTGCCAGTTCCTCGGCTCCAAATTGGCTGCTGCTGCCTCGCATCGTGTGCATTATCTTGCTGACCGCTTCGAGGTCTCTGGTGCGCACAGCCCGTTCCAGCTCGGCAAGACGCCGGTCAAGCGCATTCAGGAAGATGCTGACCGCTGGCATGATGTTGCCTACATTATCGCGCAGACGCTGTAAAACCGCTTCGTTAACAGTCATCGGCGCCGGCGCGGGCTGTTCGGTCACGGCATCCGCCCTTGCTCCCGGAACGATGCAGTTGCGCAACTCAGGCAGCCACCGGGCAAGCACCGCCTGCAGTTTGTTGAAGTCCAGCGGCTTGACCAGATAATCCACCATCCCCACTTCCCGACACCGTTTTTGCGCGGCCGCCGTAGCATCGGCGGTCAGGGCGACCACGGGAGGAGCCGGATATGCGTGTTGCTCCGCCTCCTCCACAATGACCCGGGTGGCGGCAAAGCCATCGAGCACCGGCATCTGACAATCCATGAAAATAAGATTGAACCGGTTGGTCCGGCAGAGGTCGACGGCCTCCTGACCATTGCAGGCTATCACGATATCGACATCAGTCCGTTGAAAGGTCTCCGCCATGACGATACGGTTGGTTTCCTCGTCATCGACGATCATGATGCGCAGATTGCACGGAGATCCGGGAGCAGTCGGCGATGCCGCGGCTGAGGCCGTCGCATCCGCCGTTCCTGCCAGAGCCACCGGAGCGACTGTCTGGGGTCTTTGCCGTGCCACCGGCAGGGAGACAACGAACCAGAACGTTGCGCCGTGCCCGTATTCGGACTGCACACCAAAGGTCCCCCCCATCAGCTTGATGAGTCGGGCGCAGATCGACAATCCCAGGCCGCTGCCGCCATAGAGGCGGGTCGATGAACTGCTCGCCTGGCTGAACGGCTGAAACAGTTTATCGATCGATTCGCGCGGGATGCCCATCCCCGAATCTTCCACCTCGAACCGGAGCCGCTCTCTTCTGCTATCTGCCTCTTCCCGGCTTACCCGCAGGGTAATCGTGCCCTGCTCGGTGAATTTGACCGCATTGCCGAGCAGATTGACCAGCACTTGGCGCAAGCGATAGCTGTCGCCCAGATAGTGGTGCGCAAGTCCGGAGTCGATCTCGGCGGTGACCGCCAATCCCTTGCTCCTGCCGGTCACCATATGCAACGACAGCAACTGTTCAAGCAGGGCCCGCAGATCGAAGGGTTCGATGTCCAAAGTCATCTTCTCCGCCTCAATCTTGCTGAAATCGAGCAAATTGTTGATCAGGATGAGCAGACTGGAAGCCGAAGTGCGGATCAGTTGGGCAAAATGCTTTTGCCGGGGCTGCAGTTCGGTATCGAGCAACAGCTCGGTGATCCCGATGACGCCGTTCATCGGCGTGCGGATCTCGTGGCTGATCATGGTCAGAAAATCAGACTTGGCCCTGTTGGAGGAATCGGCCTGCCGCGCCTTGAGCCGCAAGGTGCGGTTTTCCTGCTCCAGTCGTTGGACCTTGGCTTCAAGCTCTGCAATCCGGTTCTGGGCGAACATACTGTCTTCCATGGCTCAGGAAAAAAGAGAGAGTTGGCGTACCGCAGGCTTTTTCCGCTGGGCCCGCGGCTGGAGGATCGGAGAAAAGGCGTCGGCCGGGAGCTCGTCCAGAAACCGGGATGGCTGGCGGGACTCGACCGGAGTGCCATACAAGGCGCGCGATCGGCACCATGTGCAGATCAGGTTGGTGGTGGTTCTGGTGACACCCACGTAGAAAAGGCGCCGTTCCTCTTCCAGTTGGCGGCGCTGCGTTTCCGGAGATTCCGATACATGCGGCGCCAGCGGCAGCAGCCCTTCCTCGCAACCGGCGATGAAGACCACGGGGAACTCCAACCCCTTGGCCGCATGGAGGGTCGACAGAGTCACCGCCTCGGCGCGCGGATCGTAGAGCACGGAATCGCTGAACCGGTGCAGATGGCTGGCAAAATCGGCAAGCGACCCAAAACTTAAGGCCAGTTCACGCAAGCGCTTTACGTCCGGCTGCTCGGGATCGAACCCGTACCGGGCGCAGAGGGCAACGAGCACCTCTGCCGCCGGCGCGGTCGCCGACAGGGCGCGCATCCGCGCAAGCATCTGATGAAACGGTGCGAGTACCGCGTCAATGGGACCACCCAGAAGCGGCATCGCGCCAAACTCGTTTTCCCGTTGCCGAACCATCTGGCACAGAACGAGGCGCACCATCCGCACGGCCTGCTCGTCGATCCCCTGTTCCCGGCGGACCAGGGCCAGCAGATGTTCCGGCTCGGCCCGGTTCGCGAGCAGCAGCAGCCAGCAATACAACAGGCGGCACTCTCCCCTGATGTAATAGGCTTCAAGGTCAACCAGCTGAAAAGGAATGCCCCGCTCCGTGAGCACCTTGCCGATCGTCTCGGCCTGGCGGCCGATACGGTACAGGATACCGATGTCGCGCAGACCAACGGCGGCGCCGCCGGTGTGATCGAACCGTTTCAAGCTGCGATGCGAGGTGCCGCCCAGGCGGATCTCAATCTGATCGGCGATGAAGCGGGCTTCCTGGTCGGGCGCGGCACATTCCTGGCGCTGGATGGTCCCCTGCCGCGAGACGTGGGCCTGCATCGATGCCGGCGGCAGCGAGTGAACATTGTGGCTGATCAGTTGGGCGGCGGCGCCGACGATAACCGGAGCGCTGCGATAGTTGCGGACCAGGGAGTGCACCTCGGGATGCATTTCCCGGATAAATGCGTACAACCACTGCGGATCGGAACCGCGAAACCCGTAGATCGCCTGATCCGGGTCACCGATGGCAAACACGGTCGAGGTCTGCGCCAGAAGCGCGACCAAGGCGTACTGCGCCTCGTTGACATCCTGGAATTCATCGACCAGAAGATGGCGGCCGGTGGCACCACGGATGGCGGCAGCCTCTTCGCCATCCTGGCGCAGCATCTCCACGGTACGTGGCACCACCGCCTCGATGTCGATCAAGGATCGTTCCACCAGGGCCGCGAGGTAACGGTGCGTTTCGGCGGTATGTTCGCCGGGATTGGAGCGGCAAAACAGATCGCCAAGATCGCGGGAAAAACGCTCCCGCTTTTTGGCATTCCATCCGGGAAAGATCTCTTCGATCAAGGCGGCCCGTTCCTCTGGTCCCGCCACCTGCAGACCGGGCGTGCAGCGCCTCAACTGGGCCAGGCAATACCCATGGAAGGTGGCGACCGTCACCGCCCCCCGAGCCGCGCCCGAGTTCTGCAAACGCTCCCTGACCTCTTCCGCCGCCTTGTTGGTGAAGGTGATCACCGTGCAGGCCTGCTCAACCTGCGCGCTCAGCCGTCGCACCCGGCTCACCAGGGTATTGGTCTTGCCGGTGCCTGGCCCGGCCTGGACCAGAATCAGCGCGGCCGCACTGTCCACCGCCTGCTGCTGCTCGCTGTTCAGTTGCTTGAGCGTTGGTCTTGTCCCCGCATCCTGCTTCTCCTCCCGTTGCCCCAGCCGCTGCCGTTTCTTGCCCATATTTTGGGACGGGCCGGCAACGGGGCCAAACAGGCTGGATTGTCCGCACAGTTCTGCGCGTTCTCCTTCGGAAAAAACAGTAATCACGCCGAACTCGCCATCATAGCCGGGCTTGCGGATCACCCGGTTCGATCGCACCCGCTCAATCGCCTCGGCCAACAGCGCGGACCCTTTGGCCTGGATTGCCTCCACAGGCGTCTTGAGCAGGAGCCCGAACTCGGAGCCGAAGATGTTGATCAGGCGGATATAGCCTTCCATCACCTTCTTACTCGCCGGCCCGCAATCGAGCAGCTCGGCCACAATCTCCGCCAGGGGAACGAGGCTGTGCACCTGCGGACTGCCCGGCGGCAGCACCGGCTGCTCCCGGTCGGCCAGTTCCATGACCCGGTGGAGCACTCCGATGGTCAGGGGCTTGCCGCAAACCGGACAGAGCCCTCCAGATGCGCGGGTTGCATGGGGTTGCAGGCAGACTTGACAGGTGCGATGCCCGTCGCAGTGGTACTTGCCTTCTTCGGGATAAAACTCGACCGTGGCGGCGAAAACCTGCTGGCCAGCCTCGTTGACCGGCATCCGTATCGCCTCGCGCATGGAGAAATAATCAAAGCCGGTGGTGAAAATATTGGCTTCGCGGCCCAATTTTGCCGGTGAATGACAGTCCGAATTGGAAATGAGGGTAAAACGATCCAAGGCGGAGATCAGTCGATTCATCTCCGGGTCCGAAGAAAGACCGGTTTCCAAGGCAAATATGTGGGGGCTGAGAGCGCCGAAACATTCCTCGATCGAGTCGAATCCCGATTTCGAACCGAAAAGCGAAAACCAGGGTGTCCAAATGTGGGCAGGGACGAGGAAACCCTGGTGAGCCTTTTCCAGCAAAATTTCCAGAAGATCGCGGGAGTCGAGACCGAGGATCGGCCGGCCGTCAGCGGCGATGTTGCCCAAGGTGGCCAGGGTGGTGTTGAGGCGGCGGGCAGCGTCGAAATCCGGCACATAGAGCAGGTTATGCACCTTGCGGACCTTGCCGCCTCGCTTGTAGATGGAGCTGATCTCGGCGCTGAGGACAAAACGGATGGCGGTCAACTCCATCGCCGGCCGAATGCCCTGCGGCAGCAGATCGCCAAGCTCTCCGGCCGGATCGGCCTTCAGGCGGAAGAATCCCGGTTCGGCCGGCTCCAGGCACTCGTAGAGATGGGCAAACCAGCCGGGATGGGTGAAATCGCCGGTGCCCACCACGCTGATGCCCTTGACCGCGGCCCAGGCGGCCAGCCCATACAGATTGCTGGCCTTGCTGGTGGCCCGGGAGTAGTGGCTGTGGACATGGAGGTCGGCGATGTAGTTCACAGAGGCTCCTGCCAGCCGTAGAGACGATGGCGCCTGATGTAGGCCAGCACCGGCGGCGGCAGGAAGACCGGCGCCAACCCCCGGGCCAGTTCTTCCCGGATGGCCGAAGAAGAAACCGGCAGCGCGATATCGTCGAGAAAAACCGCTGTTCGCCCGGCCTGGTTCTGCCACCGTTCCTGGCCAGCGTGATAGCTAAAGGGTGGATGCAGGGCGGCGAGCGCCCGGGCAACGGCCGCCGCGTCGATCGCTTCCCGTTGGATCACAATCAGGTCGATCAGGGTAAGAAGCTCCTCTATCCGGTGCCAGTGGGGCAGATCAAGCAGCGAATCAGCACCGATAATCAGGCTGTACCGGCATGATCCTTTTTCCTGGATCAGGGCCTGCACCGTGTTGTTGGTGTAGGAGGGCTCCGGCAACCGCGCTTCAATGCGGGAACAGCAGATACGCCCCTCGATTCCTTGGCAATCGGCCAAGGCCGCTTCGATCATGGCCGCCCGGTGGGCAAAGGATGCCATGGGTTGTTGTTTGTGCGGCGGCAACAGAGCCGGGATGAACAGCAATCCGTCGAGACGACAACGGATAACCACGTGAAGCGCCAGATCAATATGGCCCTGGTGGACGGGATCGAAGGTCCCGCCGAACAGCCCGACCCTCAGTTCTTCGTCTGGAGCAACCACGTCTCAGGACCGGGTCTCTCCGGCACCGTAGACGATGAACTTCTGCGTGGTCAACTCCTTCAACCCCATGGGACCATACGCGTGCAGCTTGGTGGTGGAGATGCCGATCTCGGCGCCCAGGCCGAACTGGCCGCCGTCGTTGAACCGGGTGGAAGCGTTGACCATCACCGCCGAGGCGTCGATCTCACGCAAAAACCGCTGGCTGTGCGCATAGGAACGGGTGATGATGACCTCGGTGTGCCTGGAACCGTATCGGTCGATGTAATCCATGGCCTCGTCGATGCCCGACACCACCTTGACCGTCAGGGCCAGGCCAAGGAATTCGGTGCCCCAGTCGCTGTCCGTTGCCGGCTCGATCATGTCGGTGCAGATCTGACAGCTCAAGCGGCAACCGAGCAGGCGCACCCCCTCATTTTTCAGGGCCAGGCTGACTTTGGGCAGGAACTCTCCGGCGATTTCCCGATGAATGAGTAACCCCTCAAGGGCGTTGCAAGCACTCGGCCGCTGCACCTTGGCGTTGACAATGATCGGAATGGCCATTGCCTGGTCGGCGTCGGCATCGACAAAACAGTGACACACGCCCTTGTAATGCTTGAGCACCGGGATCCGCGATTTCTCGGTGACCGCCCGGATCAACCCCTCGCCGCCGCGCGGAATGACCAGATCGATATACGCCTCCTGCTGGAGCAGGATGTCGACCCCTTCCCGATCGGTGAAGCCCAGTACCTGGGCCACGGCGGGATCGATTTCGTGTTTGACCAGCACCTTCTGCAGAACCTTGGCCAGGGCCAGGTTGGAATGGATGGCCTCGGAGCCGCCCCGGAGGATGACGGCGTTACCGGCCTTGAGGCATAGTGCCGCCGAATCGATGGTCACATTGGGCCGTGACTCGTAAATCGTCAGGATAACGCCGAGCGGCACCCGCATCCGACCGACGACGATGCCGCTGGGCCGGCGGCGCATCTCGCCGACCTCGCCCACCGGATCTGCCAGGGCGGCCACCTCGCGCAAACCCTGGACCATGTCTTGGATACCCTTTTCGCTGATCCGCAACCGTTCGAGCATGGCGGCGGACAGTCCTTTCTCCTCGCCGGCGAGCATATCCTTGTGATTTTCCCCGAGGATATACGGCTGCTGCGCGATCAGCTCCGCGCCGACATCAAGCAGGACAGCATTTTTCAAAGCGGTCGGCATGGCGCTGAGACTCCGGGCCGCTCCCCTGGCTTTCTGCACCATATCAAGGACTGTTGCTTCGATCTGTGCCCGTTCCATATCGGTTATGCCCTCCTGTCGCCTGCAAACATGATTCCCGCTCCAACCGCCTGTTCCACTATGCCGCGAAGCGGCGGCGTTGTAAAGCGGCGTTATATTTCTCCTTCGCGCCCCAGGACCACCAAGTTGTCGCGGTGGATGACCTCGTCCGTATCCTTGGTTCCGAGGATGGCGGCTATTTCTCCGGTCTTGCGCCCCTTGATGCGCTCGATGTCTGCCGCGTCGTAATTGCTCAACCCCGCGGCAATCACCGTGCCCTGGCGGTCGAGGCAATGGACCGGAGCGCCGACCGCAAAACTCCCCTGAACCTCGACGATACCCGAGGGCAGCAGGCTTCTGCCCTGTTCGACCAGGGCGCGGCGGGCGCCATCGTCGACCACCAAAAATCCCTGCGGCTTGAGCACATACGCGATCCAGTGCTTGCGCCGATTCAGGGCTCCCTTGCCGGGAAGAAAAAAGGTGCCCACCAATTCGCCGCTGAACAAGGCCTTCAAAATCTCAGGATGCCGGCCCGGTCCAATAAAGGACGAGCCGCCACAGGCCGCCACCATCTTGACGGCGCGCAATTTGGCCATCATGCCGCCGGTGCCCAGCGCGCTGCCCGCCTGGCCGGCCATCCGCTCGATCTCCCTGGTGACGGCAGCGACGGTGTACATGGGCCGGGCATCGGGATCCTCCACTGGGTGGCCGGTGTACAGGCAATCGACATCGGTAAGGATGATGAACATGTCGGCTCCGATCATGTTGGTCATCAACGCTCCCAGAGTGTCGTTGTCGGAAAAGCGCAGTTCCTCGGCTGAAACCGTGTCGTTTTCGTTGATGATCGGCACCACTCCGAATTCGAACAGGGTGCGGATGGTGTTGCGGACATTCAAGTAGCGGCCCCGGTGGGACAGATCGGCGTGGGTGAGCAGCACCTGGGCCACAGGCTGCCGGAATTCGGCGAAAGCCAATTCGTATGCCTGCATCAACAGGCCTTGCCCGGTGGCGGCCAGGGCCTGTTTGACCCTGAGCTCCTCATGCGGCGTCTTGACCACGCCCAGCCGTTTGCGGCCGGCGGCCACGGCCCCGGAGCTGACCAGAATCACCTCGCGGCCCGATGACTGGAGAAAGGATATTTGGCGGGCGATATTGGCGATGACCGATTCATCGAGACCGTTGTCGCCGGTGAGCACGGCGCTGCCGACCTTGATCACCACCCGTTTGGCTTGATCGAAGAGGGTCTGACGGTAGTAGAGCCCGTCGTCGTTATTCATCTGCAAGGTCATGGCACGCCTCCGCCCGCTGGCGCTCCAGCAGGTCTCCGAGCAGCACTCGCAACGATTCCAACCCTTCCTCTTCCTCCGCTGAGATGGCGAGCAGCGGCAGGCCGAGGCCGTCGAACTGTTTTTCGACCTGATAACGCCGCGGTGCATCGATCAGATCGATCTTGTTCAGAATGATCACATGACGCCGGTCAAGCAGCTCTTTTTTGTAGGCGGCCAGCTCCCTGGCCAGGATCATATAATCCTCGTACGGCTGATCGCCTCCGCCAGAGACGTCGATAAGATGCAGCAGGATGGAAGTCCGCTCGATATGGCGGAGAAACTGATGCCCCAGTCCCACGCCCTGATGCGCCCCTTCGATCAGTCCCGGAATATCGGCGATGATGCAGGGGTCGATGTCTGGAAACGAAAGCACCCCGAGCTGTGGCTCCAAGGTGGTGAAGGGATAGGGGGCAATCTTGGGATTAGCCGCCGAGAGCTTGGACAGCAGCGTCGACTTGCCGGCGTTGGGCAGGCCGATCAGGCCGACATCGGCCAGCAACTTGAGTTCGATCCGCAGCCAGCGTTCCTCGCCCGGCTGTCCCGGCGTCGCCTTGCGCGGCGCTCTGTTGGTCGAGGTGGCGAAACGGGCGTTGCCCAAGCCGCCTCTGCCGCCTTCGGCAACGCAAAAACTCTGCCCGTGTTCGGTCAGGTCAACCAGCATGGCGGCGGTTTCGGCATCCCTGATCAATGATCCCATCGGCACCCGCACCTCGCAGTCCCTGCCACTGCGACCGTGTTTGCCGCTTCCCTGGCCGCCGACCCCGGACTCGGCTTTAAAGTGAGATGCATAGCGGAATTCGATCAGAGATCGCAGATTGCGATCCGCCACCAGGATGACATCTCCGCCTTTGCCGCCATCGCCGCCGTTAGGACCGCCCTTGGGCACAAATTTCTCCCGCCGGAAACTGACGCAGCCATTGCCGCCGTCGCCCGCCTTGACGAAAAATTTGGCTTCATCGACAAAACCCACGATGCCTCCGCGACCTGCAAGGAAAACAATACGAAAAAACCCGGCATCAACGTCGTGATGCCGGGTTGCAACAATGCAGGGAAGCCGCGCCGTAGCCGCGCTGCGCCTCCCATGGGAAAACGATCAGTCCTGCTCGACGGGATAAACGGAAACGCGCTTGCGCTCCTTGCCGAAATCCTCAAATTTGACGGTCCCGTCAATCTTGGCGAACAGGGTGTAATCGCGACCGCAACCAACATTGGCGCCGGGGTGGATCACCGTGCCCAACTGCCGCACCAGAATATTGCCGGCCTTGACGACCTGACCGCCGAACCGCTTAACCCCGCGCCGTTGCCCGGCGCTGTCGCGACCGTTGCGAGAACTGCCGCCTGCTTTCTTATGTGCCATGGTATGCCCTCCGGATGTACGTGTTGCTTATGCCGAAATCGTCTCGATGTTCAGGGCGGTGTACATTTGCCGGTGGCCTTTTTTGACCTGATAGCCCTTACGCCGCTTTTTCTTGAAAACGATAACCTTCTTATGCCGGCCCTGCTCCACAATCTTGGCCACCACCTTGGCGCCATCGACCACGGGCTGGCCGATCTTGACAGCCTCGCCGTCAGCCAGCAGCAGAACATCCGACAACTCAACCATATCGCCCACTTCGCCCTCCAGCTTCTCCACACGAAGTGTATCACCGGCCTCTACCTGATACTGCTTGCCGCCGGTGCGGATTATTGCATACATGCGACTCCTCCTCTCTCTCCTCAACTAGAACGCCGTGCAGTGGAAATAATTAGTCGTAGAACTTTGTATTTAACTCGAAGATGCCCAAGATTGTCAAGAGTTATATTTGCCGGCAGACCTTTTCCCCAATCCCGCCGGAATTCCTCCCGCTTGCATCCCGAATTGAAAGGAGCGTCCACCGGTTGAGAACGTGCCACAACGCAGGGGATTTTTCCTGCCAGGCATGGTTTTTCTTGTCGCAACATGGAAAAAATTATACTGTGCGACCGATGAGACGGTCATCTCCGTCCATTCTTCTTCAGAAGGCCGACGGAAGCGTACATCGACCGGTATCTTTATTATCTTTTATCTCGTAAGGAGAAGCTCCATGCAGAAGATGGAATGTCCCTGTGGGTATATTTACGATCCGGTTGAAGGCGATTATGAACACGGCGTGGCTCCGGGCACACCTTTTGCCGGCCTGCCGGATGATTGGGTCTGCCCAACGTGCGGCGCGGAAAAAGAATATTTTTACGCCGTCGATTGAATGTTTGCGTCGCTCACTGACCATTTTCTTGTGCAAAAAAGATCGATGCAATAGCATCACCCGCTCCGGGAGAAAGAAACGCTTCCCTGTTGACCCAGAAGGTTGCCGTCATGTGTATTCCCCATCGCTCTTTTCTGCTTGCAGTAGCCCTCATTCTTGCCACGGTTTTTTTCCATGTCCCGGCCAGGGCCGACGATTACAGCGGCCCCGCCGAACTGGTGGACCGGGCGACCTCGGTGTACAAAAGGTTCTTGGCCGACCCCAACATGCAATGGTTCCGGAACAACGTCGGTAGCGCTCGCGGCATTCTCATTGTGCCGCAGATGCTGCGCGGCGGTTTTATCATCGGCGGTTCCGGAGGCCAGGGCCTGCTCGTCGCCCAAGATCCCGCCACCAACAAATGGAGCGCGCCGGCTTTCTACCGCATGGGCTCAGTTTCCCTGGGTTTTCAAATCGGAGCCGATGTCTCGGAGATCATTTTGCTGATCATGACCGACCGAGGACTCAACGCCATGCTGTCCACCGATTTCAAACTCGGCGCCGACGTGGCCATCGCCGCCGGACCGATCGGCGGCTCGGCCAAGGCTCAGACCGCCGACATCCTCGCCTTTGGTCGTTCGCAGGGCGCCTACGGCGGGATCAGTCTCGAAGGTGCCGCCATCTCCCCACTAGACGACTGGAACGCGCGCTATTACGGTCAATCGGTGCGGATCTTCGACATTCTCATCGACCTGAAATGGAACAACCCGCAGGCCGATGCCCTGCGCCGGCTTCTGCCCAAACCGGGCCCCAACGTGCAACCGATCGGCAGGTGAGCGGGCCATCCCCATGCACATGGAGCCTCGCCGCAACCCCAATTCCATGGATCGCCCGCCGGCTTTTACCCTCCAGCGGCCTCTGCCCGGAGAGCTCACCATCGTATTGAGCGGGGCCTGGACTCTGCACGCCCATCCCCCGCCGCCGGCCGACCTGCTCGCCGCCCTCGACAAGACCGTCCGTTGTCTGCGTTTTACCTGCGACGCCCTCGAAACCTGGGATACCCGGTTGCTCGTTTTCCTGAAAACAATCTTGGAAACCGCCGAACAACGGCACATCGACGTGGACCGCACCGGTCTGCCCCCAGGCGTGCTGCGCCTGTTGACGCTTTCGGAAGCGGTTCCCGAACAGGTCACCTACAGCCAGCCGGACCGGGAGTTCCTGGTGACCCGCATCGGTCGTCAGGTCCTGACCCTGGTCGGGCAGGCGTGCGAACTAGCCACCTTCACCGGCGAAATCCTGCTGGCCCTGCTGCACCTGCTGACCGGGAAAAAACCGTTCAAGCCCCGAGACTTCCTGTACTTCATCCAAAATTGCGGCGTCGGCTCCCTGCCGATCGTCTCCCTGATCGCCGTCCTGGTGGGAGTCATCCTCTCGTTCGTCGGCGCGGTGCAATTGCAGATGTTCGGCGCCCAGATCTATGTGGCCAACTTGGTCGGCCTGGGCATGGTGTTGGAAATGGGCGCCCTGATGAGCGGCGTGATCATTGCCGGTCGCATCGGCGCCTCCTATGCGGCGCAACTGGGGACCATGCAGGTGAACGAAGAGATCGACGCCCTGCGGACCATGGGCATCTCACCGGTGGGCTTCCTCGTATTGCCCCGGATATTGGCCCTGATGCTCATGCTGCCCCTGCTCTGCGTCTATGCCGACATCATGGGCATTCTGGGCGGCTCGCTGATCGGCGTGACCATGCTCGACCTCTCCCTGGTGGAATATCTGGAACAAACCCGGAAAACAATTCAGCTCAGTCAATTCGGTCAGGGCATCATGAAGGCGTCGATCTTCGGCATCCTCATCGGCTTTGCCGGCTGTTTGCGCGGCATGCAGTGCGGCCGTAGCGCCCTGGCAGTAGGCGAAGCCACCACCTCGGCGGTGGTCACCTCGATCGTGCTGATCGTGGTTTCGGATTCATTCATCACCTATCTCCTCTACCGGTGATGCCGCCATGACGCATCCTGTTCCCGCCATCACCGTCAAAGGGCTGACCATGGCCTACGGCAGTTACGTGCTCCAGCGGGATCTCGATTTCGCCATCAACCGGGGCGATATTTTCGTTATCATGGGCGGGTCGGGCTGCGGCAAGTCCACTCTGCTGCGGCACATGGTCGGCCTCAAGCAGCCGGCCTCCGGATCGATCAGCTACGGCGATGCAGATTTCTGGACCCTGGCCGAGGACGACCGGGCGACGATCATTCGCCGGGCCGGCGTCCTGTACCAATCCGGCGCACTGTGGAGTTCGATGACCCTGGCCGAGAACGTGGCTCTGCCCCTGCAGCACTACACCGACCTGAGGCCGGAGGTGATCGCCGAGCTGGTCTCCTTCAAACTGTCGCTGGTCGGGCTTGCCGGCTTCGAGGCCTTTTATCCGGCCGAGCTGTCGGGCGGCATGCGCAAGCGGGCGGCGCTGGCCCGGGCCATTGCCCTTGATCCAGATTTTCTCTTTTTTGACGAACCCTCCGCCGGACTCGACCCGATCAGCGCCCGCAACCTCGACCAACTGATCCTGGAATTACGGGAAAGTCTGGGGGCCACCGTGATCATCGTCACCCACGAACTGGCCTCGATCTATGCCATCGCCACCAACTCAGTCTTCCTTGACAGCGAGACCCGGACCATGCTGGCCACCGGCGATCCCAAAATCCTGTTGAGGGAATGCGCCGATCCCACGGTGCTCAACTTTCTCACCCGGGGGACCGGGCAACGGGAGGTTCGAACGGTTTGAGCAAAAAAGCCAATCCCACTCTGGTCGGCGCCTTCGTGCTGGTTGCCCTGGTCTTGACCCTGGCTGCGGTCATCATCCTGGGCAAGATCAAATTCAAGGACGACCGGCTCCGCTGCGTCGCGTACTTCACAGGCTCACTCTACGGCCTCGACGTCGGCGCGCCGGTGACCTTCCGCGGGGTGACCATCGGTCGGGTCACCGCCGTCCAGATCAGCTTCAACGAGGAGCACAACAACTACATTATTCCGGTGTATCTGGACATCCAGCAACAACCCGATTTTTCCGGTGGGCAGAAGGCTGACCAGGATCCGGAAGAACTCCGCGCCCTGCTCCGGCAGATGATCAGCCAGGGTATGCGCGCCCAACTGAAGATCACCAGCCTCCTGACCAGCAAGCTCTACATCGATCTCGCCTTTTTCCCTGAGACGCAACCGCCTCCGTATGCCAAGGACGGCTCCCTGCTTGAAATCCCCACTCAGCCCTCCGGTCTGGAGCAGATCGCCCAGAAACTGGAAAGCCTGCCGCTCACCGACATTCTCAACAAAACCGCCTCGGCCCTCGACGGTATCAACACCATCATCAATTCCAAGGAAACCCATAACATACTGGGGGCGCTGAGTTCCACTTTAGACAGGATCAACGGTCTGCTTACCCGTGCCGATGCGGAATTTCCTCTCCTGGCCGCTGACCTGAAAAGAGCCCTCGCCAATTTCACCACTCTCTCGGCCGCCGCCACCACCTTTCTCCGCACTGCGGACAAAGAAGTTCCGGAGACGAGCGCCGAATTGAAACGCCTGCTATCCGGGTTGAATGCCACGGCCGGGGCGCTGACCAAAGCCCTCAACAACATCGAGCAGCTGACCGCAAAGGATTCCATGCTCGCCTATCAGGTGACCGCCTCCTTGCGGGAGATCGAACGCGCTGCCGCCTCGGCCCGACAGCTGTCCGACTACCTCCAGCAGCGTCCCAATGCCCTGATCTTCGGTCCGCAAGAGGACAAACCATGAACAGCCACGACCTTTGCCCGCGCTCCCTGTGCCTGGCCGCGCTCTGCGCCTTGCTGCTCAGCGCCTGCCTGACTCCGGCCACCACCCTCCATACCCTGCAACCCGTCCGCCAACAGCCGTTGAGGCAGGATTTCGCCAATTTTTCCGCATTGATCCTGCTGATGCCGGTGCAGCTTGCGCCCCACCTGCAGGCACGCGGCCTGATCGACAGGCTGCCCGACGGCGCAGCCCATACTTCGACCACCCACCTCTGGGCCGGTCCGCTGGACGAGCAGATCGGCCAGCAGATGGTCAACGACCTCAGAGACCTGCTGGCCACCGACCATATCGGGCTCTACCCAGGCCCACGCTTCGGGGATATCCGTTATCAACTGGAGGTTGAGATGAGTGAGTTCAGCGGCGACGGTCATGCCTTCACCATCGTTGCCGTCTACACCATCAGCGACAGCGCCGCCAAGACCATCCTCACCAGAAAGGCCTTCCGCCAGACCCGAACTATCGCCACGCCTGACTATTCCGGTTATGTTGCCAGCGCCTCCCAGGCCATTGCCGATCTGAGCAAGGAAACGGCCTCAGCCCTTTTGGCCGCGCATCGTTCCCAACCAACAGCCAAGTAAGCCAGTGTTTCTCCGACGTATTGCTCCGATCCCGCTGTTTCTGCTGCAAGCGAGCGGCCCGGCGCCGGCTCGGCCATCGCATCGGTGATCGACACCCAGATGCAACCGGGTATGGCCTGCATTGCCATTGGTCGGACGCTCAAAAAGATCCCGGCCTGTTGACGCACGATGTCCTACCAAGAAACAACCGAAAAAAGAGACCATCACATTGCCCTGACAAGGATCGATATGGCCCGTTTCTACCGACTCCTGCTGCCGCTGGCAGCCATTCTCATCCTGACTGGCTGCGCCTTCATCAACTCGAACAACCTGCCCGATGCGCCCATGCCGGCTAATGTCCTCAGGGTGGGCACTGTCAACGATGCACCGCCGCTCGCCTACGCCAAAAACGACGCGATTACCGGATTGGAGTCCCTCTTCGCCGCCGGCCTGGCCGATTCCATGAACCGCCGCCTGGAGTTAGTGCCTCTGCCCAAGGAAGAGCTGTTCCTGGCTCTGCGGGAGCAAAAAATCGATATCATCATGGCCGGAATGACCACCACCGAGGCGCAACGCTCCAGGCTCGCCACCACCAGCCCCTATCTCTCCTCTGGCCTGAACACCCTGGTACGGCTCGGCGGTTACGACCGGCTGGGCAACGGCGTTCGGTACCTGACCGCGCCCTCAATCCGGCTGGGCGTAGTCGCTGGCAGCGCCGCCGACGTATGGCTCAAGGGGCTCCGCCCCCAGGGCGCAGTCAGCCGTTTTCCCACGGCTCCGGAAGGGGTGCAAGCCCTGATAAAGGAAAGCATCGATGTCTTCATCGCCAACCAGACCACCAATTACTATTACGCCTCCCTCTATATCGACCAAGGACTCACCCCCGGTAACATCCTGCTCACCAGGGATGAGCTGGCCTGGGTAGTACGGCCCGGCAGCGACGACCTGCGCGAGGCGGCCAACAAATACTTGGCCGCCATCAAGCAAAGTGGTGCCCTGCAGCAGATGCTGGACCAGACCATCCCTTTCTACCGCGGCACGGCCTACAGTCCGGCGCAATAGCGGTTCGCTCTGTCTGTTCCTGCGTGCGGCCCGGTGGTCAAAGTGCTGTGTGCTGATCAATAATGATAGGCCAAACCAACGTAGAAGTTACGGCCGGGCATGGGGTAGTCCATGACGTAGGCGTAGTCCTGATTGAACAGGTTGTTGATTGCGGCGCGCAGGCTCATGGTGCCTTTGTCTTTAAAATCAACCAGCTTTTGTTCAAGACTTAGGTTCACCACGGTGAATCCGCCGTAATAAATGTACTTTGTCTCGTAGGTCGGGTTGGTCGTCACATTCCAATCGTTCTGATAAGATTTGCCGAAGTAGGTGAGGTTCAGGTTGGCCGACAGGCCCAGGTCCGGATGATTGAAATCCAGACCGTATGAGGCCGTCATTTTCGGCACATAGGGCAGGGTGCCCGGATCCTGAGGCACGTAGTTGGTCTGGTCGCCGTTATCGCGCTGCGTCATGAGCGTGATATTGACATAGGGGCGCAGTTTGAATCGCTGCTTCATGGCCTTGCCCAAGTCCGCTCCAAAAGACAGCTCAAAGCCGGCGTAGACTGAGTCACCCGCCAAGTTGCCATAGATGTAGTTGGGTTGGGGGTAGGGCAAACCAGACGGCAGACCCGCGATTTTGTCTTTGTAGTTGGTATGGAAATAGGTCAGGCCGGCATTGATGCACTTCCATGACACGTCGGCGCCCACTTCGGCCCCCTGGCTCGTTTCAGGCTTTAGGCCAGGGCTGGGCGCATAGTAATACGAATCGCCGACCATCTGGGCGGGAGTGGGCATGTGAAAGCCTTCGGCATAATTGGCCCTGAGCTTGAGAAAATTGACCGGCAGCCAGGCCAGGCCTATCGAAGGTGAAAAATTGCTGTCGCTGAGGTTTTTTCCGCCCACTTCGTCCGTGTTTTCGTACGAGTCGTACCGTCCGCCGGCCGACACAATCACTTTCTCGTCAAACAGCCGGAGCTTGCCCAAAAGATAGCCGGCGTAGTCAACAGACTTGGCCTTGGAAGAATTGTAGCTGTTATCCGCATCCAGGTCGTACTTGATGGCGTCGAACCCGGCGGTCAGCATCAACAGCTTGTTGTCGAACGTGACCCGGGCCTGCCCCTGCTGAAGATCGGTGGTGGTAGCGCTCCGATAGTTGGGTACGGGATAGACGGGAGCGCCATAGGTATACGGGTAGTTCTGATCGTAGTAGGAAAGCGATTTGCTTTCGTATTGTCCGAAGGTGTAGTCGGCTGCCCAACTGAACATCTTGTCTCCGGTGTGCCCTTCATAGCTGAGGGTGGTGTTGTAGGCAGTGTTGTCGTAGTTGTCGAAATTATCCGGCCAGACTGAGGTATCCGGCCAGCCGCCGCCGGGCAGTTCGCCATCGCTCATCTTGAAATAATTGAAATGCGCACCGATCCGATGATTTTCCGAAAAGGTGTATCCGGCATCCAGGTCGAGTCCCAGGCGGTCGCCGACGCTGGTGTGTTTCCAGGTGGCACCGGTTCCGGTTCTGTAATCATCCACCTTGGAATTGGTGATGGCCCCGGCAAAGTCAAACCCATTTTTGGCCCCGGACATGCTCAGTTTCTGGTTAAAGCCGCTATAGCTCCCCATCCCCACTTCGGCGTCGACGGTATAGCCTTCCTCTCCACGCTTGGTGATGATGTTGACCACCCCGCCCATGGACGAGGTTCCATACTGTACGGCCGCCGGACCACGGATGATCTCAATGCGTTCCACGTTGCCCAAGTCTTTGAGATTCAACAAACTGGTGCCGGTACGGTGCCCATTGAGCAAAATCAGGGTGCTCCCTTCCAGTTCATTGCTCAATGACGAATTGCCGATACCGCGAATGTAGAGGGCGGTGCTGCCGCTCCCATTGCCGCTGGTGGCGTAGGTCTGAAAGCCGTTTTGGTTCAAGAGTTGCCCCAGGTCGCTGGCCGTGGATTTTTTGATATCCTCTTCCGTGATCACGGTGATGTTGGACGTGACTTCTTTCTTGGCTTCCTTGGCGCTGCTGGCCGTGACCACCATCTCGTCCAGTGAGGTCGAAGTTGTCGTGGTTTCGGCCCGAAGCCCTGGAGCGCCCATGAGGGTCAGGCCGAGAAGAGCCGAGGTACATCGAAGGTAATTGCCGGTCATAGGTTGTCCTCCTCGTGTGATGAGAGCCGATGGATGTTAGGCCCATCGGCGGGTTACCCTGCCGCCTCCGGTTGGCAAGGCGCTTGACGGTCACATCCGGCCTTCTTCCCAAAGGCCGGACCGCCAAAATCAGGAAAGTGAAACGACCGCGCCATAGGCCACGCTGAACTGCGGCTCGGCCGTCACATGAATATCCGTCAGCATTTCGTCTTCCAGCGCTTCCACCAGCCCCCGGTTTTGGGCCGGCCCGCCGTCCAAAAACACGGCCCCCTCCGATTGGCGGCGCCCCAGAATCCCAGCCACCCGACGGGCCACCGAGGCGTTGAGCGCCCAGATGATCTCCTCTCGTCCGACGCCCTGAGCCAAAAGCGAGATAATTTCACTTTCGGCGAAGACTGCGCAGGTGCTGTTCAATTCCACATGATTTTTCGCCCGCCGGGCCAGTTCGCCGAAATCTTCCAAAGGCGTATCCAGAAGCCGGGCAGCCAGTTCAAAGAAGCGGCCAGTACCGGCGGCGCATTTGTCGTTCATCCTGAAATCGGCCACCCGGCCTTTTTCGTCCAAAGTCAGCACCTTCACATCCTGACCGCCGATGTTGATGATCGTGCGGGCCTGACCGCCGCTCAGACGGAAGAGCCCCAAGGCGTTGGCGCTGATTTCGTCTATTTGCCGGTCGGTAGCGGCAAAGAGATTCTTGCCGTAGCCAGTGGCCACCAGGCTGCCGATTTGCTCTTCCGGCAGCGCCAGATTGTGCCGTCCTTTCTGTATCAAACCCATAGCCAATGCTTCCTGCCCCGGTACGGTGGCCGTCTGGCCTCGCCAAAGAATTTTTTCGTTTTCGACAAAGACCACCTTGATGGCCGTGCTCCCCAGATCCAAACCGATATCGACACGCATTTCAGAGATTCTCCAAGTTGTTGCCGAAAGCCTCCAGACGGGTCAGAAGATTTCTGCCATCTTCGGCCGCATAGTCTGTTTCCAGCCTGATGAACTTCAAGCCGGCCCGCTTCAGCGGCTCCTCTAAGGTCAGGCTTTCCAGATCATACGGATGACAACCCTTCAACACGTGGAGAATCACCCCCTTGATCGTCGTGCCCAATACCGCTCCCCGGATATTGTTGAGGCGGCGTCCGTTGTCGCCGAAAGTCGGGCACAAGCAGCCCTGGTGATAGCTTTCGGCCAGAGCCCGTAACAGCCCGAAATCCGTAGGGTCGTCCATGGTCACCTGGGCGGGAAGGAGCCGTTCCGACGAGCAAAGATCATCGCCTGTGACCGTCAGGCCGGCCACTTCCAGCAAATGAAGCAGCTTGAAGTTGGGAAAATAGATCGGCGAACCCGCCAAAAACACCAACCCCGCCGCCTTGGCCTGGGTTTGAAATGTTGGCAGGGCCGCGTCCAAGGCCGCTGTCCAGCGTTCAATGCGATCCAGAAAAAACGAATTGGCTATCAAAAAGAACCACACTGCCGGGACCCGACCAGCCCGCCGCGCTTCGATCAAACGGCTGAAAGTCTGCCTGGCCTGCTGGAAGGTGGTCAGAGAGTCTAAAAGCATTTTTCGGGTCGGTTTACGCCCCGACAGCCCGGCCAAAAAATCTTTCAGTCCCGCGACTTCGGCCAGCCAGCGCTCCCCGGCCCGGGCCGAATTCTTCAGATGCGGCAGCTCCAGCCAATGCAGTGGCGTGGACATGTCCAGGCCGCACAGACCCATCATTTCCCGAAATTTCACCACTCAGTCGCAGGTGGTGGGCAAAACCCACGGATGGCCAGAATCTGCCGCTGCCTCCGATTCCAAGGCGCCCAGAACTGATCTAAGCATGGGGCACATCAAGGCCGGGAGCTTGGGAGCCGCGATCTGGCCAGCGGCCAGGGAACCGCTGGAAAATTTATAAGGATGCAGACCACAGGCCAAAAAAAGCTCCAGCGGCGCCTGCAGACACAAAAGATTCACCACCGGACGATCCACCCGCCGAGCCACCGACGCTGGCGAAAATCCAGTCCGGAAAAGATCCAGGAAATATGCCAACTCTGGACGATAGTCGTCACGGGCAACAAGCATGTCCAATTCGCGAGCCAATTCCATCTGGCATTTTTCTTCCAGCCGAAGTTTCAACCTGCTCTGCCGATCCATATTGCCGGTCATAATTTTTTCCCCACCAGTCTCAAGGCCAGCCGCCGGGACGATGAAAAGAGACGGCGCCCGAACCAATTGAAATGCAGGGCCCCGTCGACCGGGCAAGATTCCAGGCAACGGCCGCAGTTCAGGCAGGTTCCGGCTTGGACATCGGTCTGTTCCTGTTCTTGGTAGACTTCTTCAATATCCATTGGGCAAACCCGTCGGCAGGTGCCGCAGCCGTGACACAACTGCGGCGTCTTGACCAGGCGCAGGGCGGTTAGAGGTTTCAAGAGGCGAATCAAAGCCAAGAGAGGACAGAATAGGCAAAAGAAACGGTCCTTGAGAAACATGCCCACCAACATGCCACCGGCGATCAAGAGGGACAGAGCGGTGAAGCCCAACGTGACCGCGTTAGTGCAGTCCAGCGACAAGTATTGAGGTTGGCCGGCCAGGAGCGGTAACAGCGGCTTGGCTGGGCAGATATTGCAAAATGGCAGTTTGAAATCGGGATGGAGCCAGCCAACTGTCACCAAGGGTGGAACCAGGATCAGATAAGCCAAAAGACCGTATTTGATCCAACCCAGCCGAACCATGGTGGAGGCGGCAATCAGGGCTTCCCGCCAGCCTAAGCGCCGGCGCAGGGCGCTGAGCCAATCATGCACCAGGCCGAAAGGACACAGCCAGCCACACCAGGCCTTACCCAGCAGCACCACCGACCCGGCAAAGATCAAAAACCAGATCAGGACCCGCCAGCCATCGAAACCGGACAACGCCGTCCAGGAAAGGCCAAAGCCGATATAGCCCTGCAGGCCCATCAAGTAACAGTGGCCGCCGCAACCGACCACATAGGGGCAGGCAAAACACGGCAAGGCCGGCCCTAGATTGACGCCGAAGCGCCCGCCATACATCAAAACGATAAAGCCCAGGTGTTGGACGAGAAAGCGGAGGGAGGTCAGGCGCATATTCCGAATTTCCGACGGGTCAGCCAGGCCAGCATGCCGCTGACCAAAGCGCCAGCGGCGAACACCCACAGGCCGGCGGACAAATTCCAGCCAGCCCTGCGGGAACGGTGGACGAAAAGCGTGAAGGCGACCGAATCGCCGTCGCCACTGTGGACGACGAAAACCAGGGGCTTGGAAGCTAAATCGCCGGCACGGTCGAGGATGGGGTCATGCTCGGGTCGGTATCGGAAACCTGCCGCTCCGGGTTTCACCTCGGCCACTTGGCGACCATTATCCCACACGGCCAGGTTTTTGGCCGACGTACCTCCGCTCCTCTCAATCTTCAAGGTAAATTCCTGACCGGTTTGAGGCCAATAGAGCGGGCCATCGGAACTGACCAAAAATTCCGGCCAGTCTGGTGCCTGGGGCAAGCGGTTCGGCTCTGGAAAAGCGCCGGCTCCTGAACCGCCATACAGATTGAAGGCTGTTTGCGCATAGTGAAGGCGGCCCCCGATCTCCACCCGGGCGAAAATTGAGGCACGTCCATATTCTCCGCTGAAAATGACGATTTTCAGTCCGGCCGTGGACCGCTCCCAACTCAGGCTATGGATTCCAGCGCCTTCAGGAGCGGTGGTTTCGTTAAAATGTTCCAGCCTGGTCAACCGGTAAAAAACGACCGGATTGCCCAACAAGACCCCGGGGCTGGAACTTTCCAAGGCCAAAATCAACTTGACCCTGCTATCGGCCAACCGCTCAATCGAAGCGGACGACCATTGCATAAATGCCCCCGCCGCCGGATTCAGTGTCTCGCCAGACGCACCCGAATTTGCGGTCAGAAATAGCAAACAGACAAAAAAAAAGATGAGCACGATATCGTTCTCACACCAAAATATACAAGGCGCCACACCGACCTAGGATTCCTCGTTATCCTGAAGCAATGCCAGGGAGACAATTGATGCGGCCGAATTTTCTGACTCGTCTCGTTTCCTCCCCCTTCCTCAACGAAGGTGGTGGCCGGCATGGTGAAAACGGCTCCAGCCATTTGCAGCATACAACTCTCGGTCAACGGGCCCGCCCCGACTCATATCAGCCCGGACAATCGTCACCCCTTTTTTGCAGAAACCAAGGTTTTCCCCTGGGCAACACTCGGGTCAAAGGTCAACATTCTGACCTGACCGCTCGCACCGGGCAAGGAGGCGAGAAGGCCCGATGCGAACGACGTCTGGTCAGAATCCATGATGTGCGCCGCCCAAGTTAAACAACAACCGCGTTGCAGGCTATGGCAGACGCCCCAAGCCGCTCAGGCCATCCAGAGTACCAAGTTGGCGGGGCGGGAAGCAAGCAAACCGCTGCCAGATGAACCACCGCCGCAAGAGTGAAAAGCGCAAGACACCCCCTCGCTTATCCGTTCACAGGCTCGCCAAGAGTGCCAGGCTGCGCAGCGCTCCGGCCAGTTGAACAGGGGAGTGATTGCCGATCAGCATCTGTTCACCCTTCCAGTTTAAAGGTAACGGTTTGCTCCACCAGAGCCTTGACCGCCATACCGTTGACCGTGCCCGGTTTGAACCGCCAGTGGCTAACACACTGCAGTACGCTCTGTTCGAAAATGCCTTTGGGCTCAGCCGCCAGCACCGAGATCTGCCCCACTTGGCCGTGTTCGTCGACCACGAATTTGACCTTGATCCAGCCTTCGATGTTCTGCCGTTTGGCGGCCGGAGGATAGGCTGGAGGCGTTCTGGCCAGCGCTGTCAGCGGCCCGTCGAGCTGACCGATGCTGAAGATGCCGCTGCTGTTGCCGCGCGTCTGGCTGGCCCCGGATCTTTGAGCCGAAGCGGGGGGGTCCGAGGACACCGGCGCACTGTCCGGTGACGCCGGGGCGTCCGCACCGGTGGTGACCGGAACCGTCTCCACCGACGGCGTCTCTTTGGCCGCAGACGGCAAAGATTTCCGGATGACCGTTTGTGGCGGCGGCGATTTTTTTCTGAGCGCCGGCTTGGGCGGCACCTTCTTTTCAACCATAGGAGGAGGCGGGGAGGCCGATTCCATCTTCGCAACCGCCTCCGCTGGTCCAGTTGATGCGAGGATGGAAAAATCAAGCAGGACCGGCGGTTGAATCAATTGGCTATGCTGCTTCAGGGTAACAACCGCCCCACATACCAACAGCGCATGCAACAGCAGAGATACACAGGCGGCTTTCGCTTGTCGATTCATGGCTGCTGTTCGGTTTGCAGGATTAACGTGATGAAACCGAGCCGTTTGATCGTTTCGTACAGATCGACGAACTGTTGCAGCGCGATGTCCTTGTCCGCCCTGATGGTGAGCGGCGTGGTCCGGTCCACAGCCGCCAAGGCCGATCCCAGTTCAGTCAGCGGTGTTTCGGTGGTTTCGACCCAGACTTTCCCTTCCTTGGTGATGGTGATGTTTAAGGGGTGCTGCGCTGCCGCCTCCCGGCTGGCTGCGGCTTGGGGCAGCTCGACCTTGATGCCGCCGATGGCGATGAAAGTCGAGGTGGTGAGAACGATAGTCAGCAACACCAGCATCACATCGACCAGAGGGATGACATTGAGATAATCAAATTCCTTTTCGTCCATGGCGGATATCCCACTGGATGAGGAGAACCTTGCAGCGGCGGAGCAGGAAGTTGTAGAAGGTGATCGCCGGAATGGCCACCAGCAGGCCAAGCGCGGTGGCCTTGAGCGCCAGTGCCAGCTCGGTCATGATCTTGGTGGTGTCAAAGCCGCTGGCGCCAATGTCGTAGAAAGTGAGCATGATGCCGAGTACGGTGCCGAGCAGACCAATATAGGGGGCATTGGCGCCGATGGTAGCAATCAGGTGAAGTTTATGGCTCAGATGCAGTTCAAGTTCCTTGCGGTCAGTGAATTGCTTGATGTCGGTCGAACGGTAAACCAGCCAACGTTCGATAGCCGTGGCAATGGCGATGACGCTCAACACCAGGAGCAAGCCGAGCACACCGTAATCGATCAGGGAATGCAAATGTTCCATGAGGGTCCTTGAAGGCGGCGCAATAGTGGCGCATGAAAAACGGACGCATCGTTTACCGCGGGCAGAACGGATGCGCAGGCGACCGACGGCGCGGTGACAACCCGGAAACGGCGCAGGAGACAACGCGCCGTTTTCAACAGGCGTTGCGGTCGTTGCGGTGCAATGACAGGGGAAAAAGAGGCATCCTTTGCATGGTTCTCCGCATGATACGCAAGCAGCGTCGACAATGAAGGATGGCCGGGAACCTGCGGAGGGGACAAAAAAAATCCCGGATCGAACAAATCGATCCGGGATAGCCCTATTTATCCACAGAAATGATGAAACCGGTACGATGCCGTCCTCGCAGTCGTCTCCTCTATCCGTCCAGGCAGGTCTTCTGACTTACGGTTCATCCCTACTGGCTGCGTCTTCCCAACCCTTTGGTCAGTGACATGGTGCAGCGTTCGTCCCCGAATACAGCGGCGGGCCCATCCCTGATTCACACAGGGTTCCCGATTAAGTTCTTGCGAACACCTGAACTGTCGAAAAATAGAATCCATGCGCCATGGATTGTCAAGCAGAAAATTTTTTCCGTTGGGCGCGCGATACGCACACTCTCTCTGCCCACGCATGCTGGCCATGCCCCGCCAAGCGGTTATCTGCCTGCCGCTGTTCTATCTCTTCTGCATATCCCCATCGCGCTCACTTCCCATCCAAGCGCACCAAGTCCCGGTACACACCCCCTTGGCCCATCAGCTCGTCGTGGCTGCCCTGCTCGACGATCCGCCCTTGATCCAGGACAACGATCCGGTCAACCCGTCTGATGGTGGACAGCCGGTGAGCGATCACCAACGAGGTGCGGTCGCGGAAACCAGCGGCGACTGCCTGCTCCAGCATATTTTCCGATTCGGTGTCGATGGAGGCGGTGGCCTCGTCGAGCACCAGGATGGCCGGGTCACGATATAAGGCCCGGACGAAAGAGAGTAGTTGCTTCTCGCCCAGACTGAGATTGAGTGCCCCCTCCCCGATACGGGTATCCATTCCCTTGGGCAGCCGGTCGACAAATGCCTGGAGGCCGGTCTGGTCAAGGATGGCGGCCAGCCGCTCCTCGTCCGGTTCTTGGTCGAGGATGATATTGGCCCGCACCGTGTCCGGCAGGATAAAAATGTCCTGCATGATCAGACCGACCCGTTGCCGCAGGATGTCCAGGGGCAGCGTGCGAATATCCTCGCCGTCGATCAGCACCTGTCCGGCCACCGGATCGTAGAAGCGGACCAGCAGGGAAATCAGGGTCGATTTGCCGGCGCCGGTGGTCCCGACCAGGGCCACGGTCTCGCCGGGTCGAATGGTCAGGTCGATCCCATGCAGAATCGACTGACCCGGTTCGTAGCCGAATTCCACGCCCTTGAATTCGACCAAGCCCATAACCGCTCGCGTCCCAGTGGTCAATGGCCGGACAGGCACCGTCATGACAGGACGGGTATCAAGCGTCTGAAAAATACGCTCCGCCGAGGCCATGGCCGCCTGGACAATGGAATATTTCTGGGAAAGTTCGCGCAGAGGCTGAAAAAAAAGCCGCATGTACGAAATAAAGGCGGCGAGTTCGCCGATGGTCAAGTGGCGGCGGATGACCTCGCCGCCGCCGTACCAAATGATCAAGGCGATGGCGACCGAACTCATCAGATCGATCAGGGGCATAAACAGACCAAATAGCTTGATCTGGTCAAAGGAGTGCACCAGGTATTCCCTGGTCAACTCGCCGTGCCTGCGGCTGCTTCGTTCCTGGCCGCCGAAGCACTGGATCACCGCTACTCCGGCCAGGGACTCGGCCAAGAAGCTGTTGATCCGGGCCAACTGCGAACGGATGGCACGGAATTGCTCCCGGGCGAAACGGGAAAACAGCATGGTGCTGATCGCGGCCAACGGGATAAAAACTGCCATCACCAGGGCCAGCCGCCCGTTCATCAGGAACAAGAACCAGAAGATACCCGCCAACTTGAGGCCGTCATTGAACAGAGTGACCATCACCGAGGTGAACATCTCGTGCATGTTTTCGATGTCGTTGGTCAGTCTGGTCACCAGGCGGCCGGCGGGATGGCCGTGAAAATAGTGCAGATCAAGGGTGAGGAGATGGGAAAAAAGATGCTGCCGCAGACGGTGCATGATCGACTGGCCGACCCATTCCAGCACCACCACCTGCAAAAAGGTGGTCAGAAAAACCACCCCAACCAGCAAGCCGTACAACAGCGCGACCCGGCCGAGTCCGGCAATGCGCTCGGACCGGCTGATCCCTTCGGCGACAATGGAGGTGTCGATGCCCATCTGCATCAGCCGCGGCAGAGCCAAAGAGGCCACGGTGATGACCAGCGCCAGGCCGACGGCCCCGGTCAGGGCCAGCCCATGCCCACGGCAGTAACCGAGAATCCGCCGCCAGAGCCGGACATCGCCTATCGTGCCGGGATGCCCATCTTCCGCATACCCGAAATTATGCATGGCTCTGCTGCTTCTCCGCCATGGCGCGATACAATGGGTTGGCAAGCAGGGTCTGGTGTCGACCCTCGGCAACGATGCGCCCGTCGTCGAGGATGACGATCCGCTCGGCATGGCGCAGGACATTGACCCGGTGGGAGACGAGCAACACAGACCTGCCGCGCAAATGGTCCAGCAGGCCGCGCAGCACCTGTTGTTCCGTCTCGACGTCAATGGCGGACAGGGCATCGTCGATGATCAGCATCGGCCGGTCGCAGAGCAGTGCCCGGGCCAGCGCCAACCGCTGCCGCTGGCCGCCGGAAAGTTTCACCCCCCGTTCGCCGATCACCGCCTGGTATCCTCCGACAAAATCCTGGATCTCGCCGTCGATGGCTGCGGCCCTGGCCGCAGCCACGATTTCGTCCATGGTGGCGCCGGGGCGGCCAAAGGCGATATTGGCAGCCACGGTATCGGCAAAGACCACCGGTTCCTGGCCGACATAGGCGATGCAATCGCGGATATCCGCCTGACTGAGCCGGTTGACATCGATCCCCCGGAAAAAGAGCATGCCGTCGGCCACTGGATACATCCTGAGCAGCAGTCTGCACAGGGTGGACTTGCCCGAACCGGTACGGCCGGTCATGCCCACCAAGCCTGGTCCGATCGTCAGGTCAATTCCGGCCAGCGCCGGCCGCGTACCCGACGGATAGGTGAAAGAGAGCCCTTGACACGCATAGGTGGTCGGCATGGCGGAAGGCAGAGTTTGAAGAAAGCTGCCGGCATTGACCACCGGCCGTTGCGCCAACAGGCGATGGATGCGGCGCAGGCTGGTCATTCCCCGTTGAGTGAGGTTGGCTACCCATCCCAGCGCCATCATCGGCCAGATAAGCATATACAGATAGCTGACAAAAGCGACGAAAGCGCCGATGCTGATTTGGCCGTCGATCGTCAGGATGCCGCCGTAATAGAGAACAAGCAGCATACCGACATTGCCGACCAGGGTGGCGATGGGAAAAAGCAACCCCTGAATGGCCGCCACCTTGAGATTGCTCCGCACATACGTCTCGCCCAGGTTCCGGAACCGCTCCTCTTGGAACCGTTCCAAAGTATAGGATTTGATCAGCCGGATCGAGACCAGGGTGGCGCGGGTGAACTCGGTGAGCAGGGCGAACTGTTCCTGAACCAGGTTGAAGCGATGATGGAGGCGGCCAGACAGGATGCGGGTGCCCACGATCAGCACCGGCATGGGTAACAGGGCCACCAGGGTCAGCTTGATGTTGATCGCCAGCATGAACCCCAGGGCCGCCGCCGACATCACCAGGGAGTCCACCGCCGCCACCAGCCCCATGCCGCAGGCCATTTGGATGGTGGCCAGGTCGTTGCTGGCGTGGGCCATGAGATCCCCGATGGTCCAGCGCTCGAAAAAGGGTTGATCCATGCGCAGCACATGCTCGAACAGGCGGTCGCGCAGCTTTTTTTCCAAAATGCGGGAAAAGCCGATGATCAGATAGCGCCAGACAAAGCGGAGAGCGGCCACCACCACAGCCACCGCCAGGACGTACACACTCAATTCGATCAGGCGGGCCGGAATAGCCGCCTGCACCGCCAGGACGTACACACTCAATTCGATCAGGCGGGCCGGAATAGCCGCCTGCACCGCCAGTCCGTCCACCGCCGACTTGACGAAGCGGGGGATGACCAGTTGCAGGAAGTCGACCGCCACCAGGGCAAAAAAACCGATGGTCAAACGTGGCCAGTGGCTGCGAAAGATGGGGACGAGCAACTTCAGCAGGGAAGCGGGGGGTGCCTCCTGACTGCCCGCGGCGCCTTGTCCGGTCCCGGAGCCGGTAGCTGAGACGGTCATCGCAGCGATGGCGCCAGCTCTTCGTAGGCCGCAGTCAGACGGATGAACTGTTCGCTGTCGCCGCCCTTGTCTGGATGCAGCTCATGGGCTTTTTGCCGGTAGAGACGGATCAGATCCCGTTTCCGCATCGTTGCCAGCTGTTCGGCATTGAGCCCGAAGATGGCGAAGGCCTGGCTGCGGGATACGGTTTCCGAAGGGGCCGTCGGCCGCCGATGAAAACGCCTGGAACGGAACCCATGGCCGAAGTTGGCCCAGGACACCGGCTCATCGGGAAGGGTGTCGAAATACATGATCAGATACCGGATCAGCGGATACGGCAGACGATTGCCACGGGGAAAACCTTGCCAGAACCGCTCGTCTGCCGCCACCCGGCATATTTCCCCGACCAAGACCGCATCAAGCCGCTTTCGGTCAAGGGCCTGGGGGATGGAACGGGCGTAACTTTCGTGGAAAAATCGCTGCAAATCGAAAATGGTGAACAGGTAGCTCTGGTATTCACGGGGCAGCAGCGCCTGTTCCTGTTCCAAAATCATCTGCTCGATCTCGTCACGGCTCTTATCGAGCAGCACGGTGTACATGGGCAGGGTCTTGTCAACGGTTTCCGCCGAGGTGCGGCCCATGCGCAAAAAATGGATGCGGCGCCGGTCCAGACCGTGCGTCTCCGCCATGATTCGCGCCAGCAGGCTCTCGGTTGCCGGCTGCCAGTTGCGGTAACTGTGCCGCTGGCGAAACGGTCGCAACCGGTTCTTGATGTACGGATCGACAAAAGGAAAGAGCAGATCCTCCAACTCGGAGTACGAGGCGCTCACTCCCTGCTCACGCAGACTGCGGAGAAGATTCTCATCAAGCTGGAAGGAGGAGTCATCGGTGTACACGATAGCGCGGCTGGGATCTGCTCCCAGTTCCGCCACTTCACGCGAGCAAAGGATACCGCCGCTGCGGTAGGATTCCCGGAGCACATACTGATACTGCCTGAAGCCGGTCTCCTTTCTGGCTAAATACATACGATCCACACACATGAAACGGGGAGCGAGAACGGCAAAGCCACCTCGTTTCCCTCGCAATTCAAAGAAAACGATCCACCAGTCCCTCGACCGTGTCGATGGAAAACGGTTTGACCAGGGCAGCGGCGAAATGGTGGGCGTCGTAGTAGCGCATGACCTCGTCGGTGCCGCTGTCACTGACGGCCACCAACGCGGCCTCGGGGTCCATCGCCGCGATTTCGCGGGCGGCTGCCAAGCCACGACCACCATCCGCCGACAGGTCCAACAGGGCTAAATCAAACCGTCCACCCTTGGCAAGCTGCTGCTGGTACAACTCGACCGCCTCTTCACTGCCGCTGGCCAGAGTGACCGTGCAACCGAAATGCTCGAACATCTTTTTGTTGATCAGTCGCATGACCTCCTCGCTGTCCACGACCAGAATCCGCCGCCCAGCCCCCTTCTGAACCCGACTCTGGAGATCGGTCGCCACCGCCACTTGGGACGGCAGATACATTCTGACCGCGCAGCCCCCATCGGGAGGCGTCTCGATCCAGACTGTGCCGCCGTGCTTCTTGATGATGGCATGGGCAATCGTCAATCCCAACCCCATCCCTTTCTGTGCGCCCTTCTGCTTGGTCGAAAAATAGGGATCGAAAACCTGATCAAGCAAAGCCGGGGCAACACCAGGCCCGGAATCGAAAAACACGATCCGTACCAGTTCGCCACTCGGCAGCGGGCGACTGGTTTTCGCCGCCTCTTCGTCACCGTTGACCCGGGCAATCACCACCTCGATCCGGCCGCTTCCCTCCATGGCGGCGACAGCGTTGCTTGCCAGATTGCTAAAAACTTGACCGACGAGGATGGGATCGACAGGAATCGCCGCTCCATCGTCGCTGCATGCCACATGGAATTCGATCCCGGTGGAGGCCAGTTCCTTCTCCAGAACCGCTTCGATGAGGGAGCACAACCGTACCTGCGATCTCTGGGGCAGATAATTGTCGGAAAAGGCGGTGAATTGACGAATCAGCTGGGTGGTCAGGTTGATCGCCTTACCGGCCTCGCGCAGCAGGTGGTTGACGTTCTCGTCCCGGCTGACATGATGGGCCATTTCGATATTGCCGCTGATAATGGTCATCAGGTTGTTGAAATCATGCGAGATACCACTGGCCATCACCGACATGGCCTCCAGCTTGCGGATCCGTTGCAACTCCTTTTCCAGATGGCGCTGACGCTGCTCCAGCATCTTGCGGCGGGTGACATCCTGCAAAATGCCAATGATGAAGAAGGTTCCCCCTTCCTCCACCGGCACCAGATCGTAGGTCACCTGTCGCTCTCCCATCCAGACCGGATCGTCGTAGGGAAAAGACAGAGGGCCAAATCCTGTTGACAGGCCGGTCTGTTGTATCCAGGCCTCAATCCTGTCGCTGGCTGGTTGAGGCACCAGAGAGGCGAGACGGCGCCCCAGTATGCGGGCCTCGGGCTCACCAAACAGGGAGATGGCGACATCGTTGGCCATCACGATCCGCCCCTCATGGTTGAGTTCGACCACGCCTTCGGTCATCCGGGCCAGGATCACCTCGCGATGCTTCTTGCTCACCAGTAGTTCACTGGTGACTTCGCGCGGATAGAGCCCTTCCATCCCTTGAATGATTCCGGTTCCGCCCCGATGGTTGGCATGAAAGCGCTCCAGAACCTCCTTGACGTGCACCTTCATGGTCGGAGTCGGTCCCTTGGCGATGCAGACATCGGCCTTGAGCCGCTTGACGATGTCGTCATCCTCCAAGGCAACGCCGGACAGGACCACCAGGAATATCTCTTCGAACTCCTTAGTGTTCCGGATGATGTAGCTGAGTTTCTCGCCGTCGATCTCGGGCATGATCAGATCGGTGAAGATGATGTCGGGGCGCTGTTCCGCTATGCGGTCCAGGGCTTCCAACCCATTTCCGGCCGTTCGCACGGAACAGCCCTCGGTCACCAGGATATATTCCAGAATCCGGCGAATAACGGGACTGTTGTCGACAACCAGTGCTTGAATCCTATTCATGGCTGAGCAGCTCCTTCACCGCTTCGGCAAGTTCGCGCACATCAAATGGCTTGCTGAACACCTTGTCAGCCCCCAATTCCCGGGCCGCCGGCAGATATGCCTCGGGCCCGATACGCCCTCCCCCTGAAATGGCGATGATCTTGAGATGAGGACATTCCTTTTTGAGCAGACTGATGGTTTCCAGCCCTTCCTGCTCGGGCATGATCAAATCGGTAATCACCAGGTCGGCTGTCTGCTTGCGGCATTTCTGTACCCCTTCCCGGCCGTTGCAGGCCTCAATCACCTCATAACCGCTCCATTCCATCACCTGGCGCAATAAAGTTCGAATCTGATCGTCGTCGTCAATAACCAAAATTCTCATGAGCTCCCCTCTCAGTAGAATTTTCCCAATGGCAAACGCAATCGCCGCATGACTATCGGCTTGACCAGAAGCCGGCACCCCCACCTCATATTGTCGGGCTTTCTGCCATAGCCAATAGTTTATTGTAGCCCGAGCAGAGGGTAATGGGCAAGTCCAGATGCAACGTATGGGGCCGATGCTGCCCCTATAAGCCGGTCATCTTCAGCAGGACACGAGCGGCAATCAGCAGATTATTGCCGCTCGGAACAAAACGCCCTGGGGGGTGTAAGGTTTCGCGGTATAACGCATCATGATCGAAGGCGTTGGCGCCCCTGCTCCGGCTCATCCGGCCCGACCATGAAGTCAGCCCCTCCCCCGGCCAACGGCTTGTCTCCCTCAAGACAACTTTGCGCACTGCCTCCGGAACTACGCAATGGCGGGCGAAATTTCCGGACGTCCCTGCTGAAGCGCAGGCAGTAAACCTCAAGTATATTTTCAGCGACAACACATCATCGAACCGAAACTTCTCTCTCTTTCTCACCACATCGCCTGTGCATCGCCAACCAGGGGCGTGGCCCGAAATGTATTTTCCATTATCGATTGTCAGCAACCCGCAGATGGTAATCGAGAAATATTCACCCAACCGCTCCGGAAAACGAGAGGGCACGCTGACGAAAGACACGTTCCCGGAAAAAATCGATGGTTCTGCGTCTGCGGGCAACAAGCTTGACCTGTTCAGGAATCAGATCGGAGACGGTGGTGCGCATGATGGACATCTTGTAGTCTATATTGGCCGCAAAACGATTATCCAGATACCAGGCATAAAAGAGGCCAAAAAAGAGGCCGGGGGGCGTGAATCCCTCGCCGGGATTGATCACCCTGGTATAGATATGGCCATCCGGCCGCAGTCTGTGCATCCGGGACAGCCTCAGGTAGTTGTCGATATCGTCTGGTTGCAGAAAACTCACCAGCTGTTCTTCATTTCTGACCTGCAGCCGATATGTTCGCCCCACCACCTCGTTGCCGCAGACCAGATCCTCCATCCGCTTCTCCTGGGTATAGTTGCCCAGAAGCGATTGTCCCAAGGCCACCAGAAAAATCATCTCGAAGCGATTGAGATTGCCGACCTGATCCTGGCAGATCTTGATGCGCTGATCGACAGGGTCGTAAAATGAGTAGATGTTGTCCCATTCCTGGCAACGCTTCCACGATTCCGGCTCCACCAGGGCGATGCCGCGGATGAATTGCAGATGATCCAGCGAGATGTCAGGATGCTGGAAAATGATTTCCACCATCCGGTCCAAGAGCCATTTCCTTTCCGTCTCCGTCATCTTGACCAGCTGCAACGAGCCAGCGACGATCAGCTCGGTGCTGAGGTATTGCATCAGTGACCTGATTTTTTCGTAACGCAGACAAGGAACCGGTTTGGCCGCATAATCGTCTGGGATGACAATCTCGGCGGTCGGCAGCGCTTCCTTGCGTTCGGGCTGCCGGCTATAACCAGCCTGCTGCAATGCCCAGAGTACCTTGACAGCCTGGGCCAGGGCATCGGGATCGTGCTGAATCGCTCCCCGCTGCCGCAGCAGATCATTGTTGAAGATCCTGGCTTCCACCAAACCGAATCCCAAGGACTGTACCCGATCGCGGTCGATGTAGATCGGTTCCTTGTCTTCCAGAGCGTATCGCTGGAGGGTCGAACCCGGGATATCGCTCATATCGAGGGCAATTACATGGGAAAAGAGGTCGTGCACCCCGTTGGGAATATTGCGGTGATAGGCCCGGATCAGATCGGAGACGTAAAACTTCCGGTCCGGTGCCTCGTGAATGGCGTCGGTCTCCCCTTTCTGGACCCAGATATTGGCGATGAGCACCTTGAGGGCGGCCGTATTGGTACGGATAGCTTCGGCCAGACCGGAAACTTGAAGGATGGGAATAATCGAGGTGTACAGACTGCCCGGAGCAAACAGGATGATGTCTGCCTGTTGCACCAGCCGAACCACTTCCGGCGGGAGAAAAGGTGGGCGGCTGAATTCGACCAGCACCCTGTCGACCGGGTAGCCGCGCCGGGCCTTGCTCGACTTGTATTCGCTGGTGACCAGCACGCCGTTGTCATAGAGCATCTGCAACTGGGACAAGGTGGTGGTGCATGGCAGCACCGCATGCTGCCGCGCCCCGATACAGGCCGAGATCTCACCCAGACCGCGGATTGTCGCTGTTCGGACCACCTGGTGCGAGGCGAGCAATTCGGTGGCGGTCAAGGCGGGATCCATCTGACGATAGATGGCGGCGGCCAGCAGCAGATTGCCCAGGCATTGGGGTCGGTACAGGGTCGGGATGAGTCGAGGATCCTGGGTGAGCAGCCTGGCCAGTTCCTTGAGATAGGTCAGGATCGGCTCGGGCAGGTCGGCCAGAGGCGCGCCGGTGTCGCGGAGCAACTCCTCTGCAGAGGCAGGCGGCGAGATAAAACGGTAATTGAACACCGAGTAGAGGGCAGCGGCGCAACGAAGGGTTCCCGCACGATCCAGGCCATAGGCCCGGATCAGATTTTCCTGACGGATCGAAGAAATAAGCACATGCCGGATATCGCCCAAGGCGATCAGCGGCACATCCTTCTGCAACTCGCCGGTGGAACCGCCGTCGTCGGTGACGCAAACCACAGAACTGACCTGAGGAAAGATCGCCTTCAAGCCGCCGAAGGGATGCCTCGCCCATCCCAGCCGGCGGGAATCGCCCCCGATGATATTGGAGAGCCCGGTTCCGCCTCCGAAAACCACCACTCTGACCGAACTGATATCGTGCCGTTCTATCTTTTGCTTCAGCTTGGCAAAAAGAGAGGCGATAACCGGAGGCAAGCCGCCAGCGGTGCTGCCGAGGACAATGGAGGTTACCTTTTCCTCCAAGGTCGCCTCCGGAAGGACATCAAGGATGGAAAATCCTTCCGAGGCCAGGAATTGCAAATGGTTCTTAAGCTGTTGCTGCCCAGCCATAACCGCTCGCTTCAGGAAAAGGAAAAAAGGCGGTTTCCACCCCTATACCGCTTGCTTCCGGAGCAACTGTTCCACCCGCAGCAGATCCTGAGGGGTATCGACCTCCACCGAATCGTGGCTGGTCAGCACCACCCGGATCGTATACCCGAATTCCAGGGCGCGCAACTGTTCCAGTTTTTCAAATCGTTCCCACTGTCCCTCGGGCAGACCGACAAAGGTGAGCAGGAATCCTTTACGGTAGGCGTAAAAACCCAGGTGTCGGTAATAGGTCGGCTGTTGCGGTTCTCCTGAATCGCGCTGGAAGGGGATCGGCGCCCGTGAGAAATAGAGGGCGTTGCCGTGGCAATCGAACACCGCCTTGACATGGTTGGGATTGGTGATCTCCTCGGGCCGGACGATCTTGTAGACCAGAGTGGCCATCGGCAGGGAAGGGTCGGCGATCAGCGGCCCGGCCACCTGGTCGACAATGGCCGGAGGAAAGAGGGGCTGATCGCCCTGAATATTGACAATCACGTCCTGATCCGCAATGCCGACAAGCTGCGCCGCCTCTGCCAATCGATCGGTGCCGGTGGCATGGCCGCGCCGGGTCATCACCCACAAGCCGCCAAACCCCTCCACCACCTTGGCGATCCGCTCGTCGTCCGTGGCCACCACCACTCGGGAGAGCGACGGAACCCGCCACGCCCGCTCAACCACATGCTGGATCATCGGCTTCCCCTGAATCAGGGCCAGAGGCTTGCCCTCAAAACGATTGGAGTGGTAACGGGCCGGGATAATAGCGACTATTTTCGGTTCAACCATGCTCATCAGCTCTTCTGGGGTTCTATAAGCAAACAGGCCCCATCACAGGGATGCCCAAGGATGTCTGCCCGACTGGTCGCCCCTGGACGCAGGGTCCGGGAAGTTACCGACATTGATTTGCTTTTTGTTATTTATTCATGATACAGTGTGCGCACTCAAAAGGCAATCGACAACAACCCCTCCTGCACCCGACAGAGCCCCTTGACCGCCCGCCTTCTTCCCTTGGCCCTTCTTGTCAGCCCGCACCGCGCCGCAAACGAACTGCAGCAACTGGCCTCTGCGCTGAACATCCCGCTGGTCGACCATCCGAAGGCGGCGATACTCCTGCTCAGGTTTGGACCGCAGGGACTGGAGATGAGCAAACCAAACGATCCGCTATTGTCGGGCGGACTGCGGGCGGAATTCTCTGCCCAGGATTTCCGTCGCCGCCTGCTACACCCCGGCCGGGAACTGCTGGTTCAGGCGGCCAAGGTGCGGGGTTGCCGCCAGCCGTTGGTCATTGACGCCACCGCCGGGCTCGGCCGCGATGGTTTTCTGCTCGCCGCCGCCGGATGCCGGGTGCGGATGATCGAGGCGAACCCGATGGTGGCCGCCCTGCTGGCCGACGGGCTCCAACGGGCCAAACGTACTCCTGATCTGGCGGCAACGGCCGAACGCATCGATCTGACCGTGGGCGATGCCCGGGAACATCTCCCCACCCTGCCCGAAACGCCGGACGTCGTCTTCCTCGATCCCATGTTCCCGGAACGGACCAAATCCGCTCTGGTCAGGCAGGAACTGCGGCTGCTGCAACTGCTCGACCCAAAAGACTGCGATCCCGATGAGCTGTTGCGCGCGGCACTGGCCTTTTCAGCGAAAAAGGTGGTGGTCAAACGACCGCTCAAGGCACCCTTGCTGGCAGCCGCACCGCCCAGCTACACCCGCAGGGGCAGGGCCGTCCGGTTCGATGTCTATGTGGGAGGGTACAAGACCGCCGGTTGATACAGACCGCCATTGTCGTCCGCATCAACCGGATAGGGGAGAGGCTCAGATTCCGGCCGCCTTTTTCAAGGCCCCGGCGATTTTCATTTTCTGCTCTTCCGGCAACAGGACCGGTATCTGGTAGGTCAAGGCCCGTTCCATGATTGCCGCAGAGGCGGGCAGGGCCTGCGGATCGTAGATCACCCGCCGTTTCCCGCCCACGCTGAAGGGCCAGCCGCCATGACAATAGGACTTGCCGGCCAACAGGTGTTCCCAGTTGGGATAGTAATGCCAGCCGTTCTCGCTCCAGCGCACCGCACCTGCGCCAGCCTCGCGCAGCACCTGGCTCACCGCCGTGGTCTGCTGCGCATCCGGCAGCAAAAAGGTGAGGAAGGTGGCTGAATCGCCGGCATCATCGAGGATTTCCCGGAATTGGACCCCTGGCAGCACGCTTGCCGCCTCCTGAAAAAAAACCTTGTTCTTTTTCTGCGCCGCAACGATTCCGTCCAGTTTGGCCAACTGGGCCAGGCCGATGGCACCCTGGATCTCCATCATCCGATAGTTGAAGCCGATAAAGGAACGGCTCTCGCCGCCACGGCCGCCGGGGTTGGGCACATGGTCATGCCCGTGGTCCTGATATTCGGACATGCGCCGCCACAGGGATTCGTCGTTGGTGATGCACATGCCGCCCTCGCCGGTGGTCATGGTCTTGACCGCGTCGAAGGAAAAGGTGCCCACCGCGCCGAAGGAGCCGAGGTGACGGCCGCCCAGGCGGCCGCCAGCCGCCTGGGCCGTGTCCTCGATCACCGGAATGCTGTGCCGGTCGGCAATGGCCTTGATTGCCTCGATACGCGCCTGGGCGCCCATCATGTGGACCGGAATGATCGCCCTGGTCTTCGGGGTGATCTTCTTCTCCAAGTCCGCAGGGTCCATGTTCAGAGTCAGATCGACCTCGGTGAACACCGGCACGGCGCCACAGTCGAGAATCGCCTCCCAGGTGGCGACAAAGGTGAACCCCTGGGTAATGACCTCATCGCCTTCACCCACGCCGAGCGCCGCCAAGGCGACCTTGAGGGCGGCTGTTCCCGACGTGACCGCCTGGGCATGGGCCGCGCCGGTGTAGGCGGCAAAGGCTCGTTCAAATTCGAGCACCTTCCATACCCCCTTGCGCTGGGCCGCAAACTCGTAGCGAAAGAGCACGCCGCTCTCCAGAACCTCCATCACCTGCGCTTTTTCTTCGACGCCAAAAATCTCGAAACCAGGCACAATCAACCTCTTTTCTGTTCGTGGGGAAGACCGGGACGCCAAATGCCCAGCCGCACCCTTTCACCGCTACTGCGGCAGGATAAAACCGTTATCGATCAAACGCACCTTGTTGCCGGCCTTGCCGTCAACATGTACGGCCAAGGCCAATACCGTCCGTTCGTCAACTGTCTTGACCGCCTCCAGGCTGTCGCAATCAACAAAGCTGGCATAGTCGATGGTCGTGCCGGCAAAGGAGTGGATGTGCCCCTCCAGCAACCGCCCCAGCTCGGCGGTGTCCCGCATGCCCCTGCCCGCCTCGGCACGAGTCAGGCGCAGGGCGGTGGACAGACTGAGCGCCGCCGCCCGGTTGGCTGGATCAAGATAGGCGTTGCGGGAACTCATGGCCAGTCCATCCGCTTCCCGAACGATCGGATGACCAATGATGCGCACCGGAATATTGAGATCAGCCACCAACCGGCGGATGAGCGCCAGTTGCTGAAAATCCTTTTCGCCAAACACAGCCACGTCGGGCCCGACGACGTTGAACAGCTTGGTCACCACCGTGGCCACTCCGGCAAAATGGACCGGCCGGCTCTTGCCGCAGAGATGAGTGGCCAACCGCTGCACCCGCACCTCGGTCTGAAAGCCCTCGGGGTACATCGAATCCGGGGCCGGCGCAAAAACCGCGGCAACCGACTCCTGGCGAGCCAGCTCCATATCGCGTTCAAAATCGCGGGGATAGCGATCCAGATCTTCGTTAGGCCCGAATTGGGTAGGGTTGACGAACAGGCTCACCACCACCGTGTCGCACAGTTCAGCCGCCCGCCGCATCAAGCTGAGATGCCCCTCGTGAAAATATCCCATGGTGGGCACCAGGGCAACGGTCTTGCCCTCCCGGCTCCTGGCTTGTGACCAAGCCCGCATCTCTTCCGGTTGCCGAAAAATATCCATCATTTTTTCAACTGATTGAGCCGCGATTGCACCATGACCCGCATCGGATCAGCCATGGTCGCCTCTGTCTGGATCGCGGTGAGTTCCAAATATTTGGTGTACATGGCTACAGCCTCTTCCTTTTTGCCCTGCTGTTCGTGCAATCGTCCTAGCGACTGATAGGCAACGGCGGCAAAATGGTCGTCAAGGGCTGCCAGTTCGATATTGAGCGCAACAGCCTGGTCGAACTGCCGCTCGTTCTCGCAGAGGCCAGCCAGTTTCATCAACACCAGCGATTTGAGCGGCGATTTTGCCGACAGTCCGGAGTTGACTTCCGTCAACCGGTTGATCGCCTGCATCCGCTGCCCTTCTTTTTCTTCCAGAAAAGCCAATTCAACCCGCGCCCAGAGCCCGGAGGCGGTGGAGCTATACTCCTGGGCCACCTGTTCAAGCAGCTTCCGGTTCTCCTCTTTGGCGACAAGAGCGGCATCTAAAGCCGAAGCCGCCTTTTCCTCCCGATATTCACGCCAGGTGGAGAATCCCGCCCCGGCAAGAATCGCAAGCACCACCCCCACGGCCGCCATCCCGAGCAGCCACTGATGCCGGCGGATGAAAAGAACGGCCTTGCGGGGCAGATTGAACTGCTCCAGCAGCCCCACAGGGGTGAGAGGCTGGTATTTGACTGCATTCTGGTCGATGGAATTCTGGTCCGCCATGCGGCGCAAGCTCCCTGCTGTATGTTGAGATGTTTCTGGCCGCATGCGACCACGAAGAAGAAAAATGGAACCGGCCAGCCGGAAAAATATCCGTTGCGCAGAGCCGGTCATGCCGGTACAAAAGGATATGTCCTGTCCCGTCCCGGCATACAGCGTGCCGATTATACCTTGACGGGAAAAAAAAGCACCAGGCAAAGGCGGCAATTCCGCAAAAACCGAGCCACGGCATCGCCAGCGTTGCGGATACAATCCGTCACGGGCATGACCCGATGGCGCGTTTTTTTGTTTTCTGAGCAAAACTCCTCCATGACCACACCGCGCCATCCCACCTTCCGGTCAACGCCCCGCTGTATACCTGCATCCCTCTCTGCCCACCAGCCTGCCCATGGATGACCGCCGCGTCCTCACCGTCACCGAGCTGAACGGCGCCATCCGCACCCTGCTGGAAGGCCGGTTTCCTTTTGTCAGTGTCGCGGGCGAGATCTCCAATCTCCATCGTCCCTCCTCCGGGCATCTCTATTTCACCCTCAAGGATGCCGGCGCCCAGGTCAGGGCGGTGCTGTTCAAGACGCAGCAACGGTACCTGGCTCATATTCCCAAGGACAGCATGCATGTGGTCTGCCGGGGCCGGATCTCGGTGTACGAACCGAGGGGCGACTATCAACTGATTGTCGACACTATCGAACTCCAGGGTACCGGCGCGCTCCACCAGGCTTTCGAGGCGCTGAAACGGCGGCTGGCCGCCGAAGGGCTGTTCGACGAACACCGCAAACGGCCGCTGCCGCCCTTTCCGGCCCACATCACCCTGATCACCTCTTCCCAGGGGGCCGCGGTCCACGACTTCATCCACATCGCCACCCGGCGCTTTCCGCCGATCCGCATTGCGGTCTATCCAACAACCATGCAGGGAGACCAGGCGGCAGCGGCCATGATCCAGGCCATTGAGGCCATCAATGCCCATCTTGCCACCGATCTGATCGTTCTGTGCAGGGGCGGCGGCTCCACCGAGGATCTGTGGGCCTTTAACGACGAACATCTGGCCAGATCGATCCGGGCTTCCGCCGTGCCGGTGGTCAGCGCTGTGGGCCACGAAATCGATTTCACCATCGCCGATCTGGCCGCCGACTTCCGCGCCCCTACTCCCAGCGGAGCGGCGGAACTGCTGATTCCCGACCGCGACGTCCTGCGCGCCGAAATAGATCGGCTGCGCGCCAGAATGCGCCGCAGTGTACAGCACCGGTTCGATCGGATCGAACAGCGGTTGGGCTACACCCGGCAACGGCTCGCCGCCATGCCGTATCCCCTGGATCTGATCCGGCTACGGCTCGACCACTTCAGCGTGCGCCTGGAACGTGGTCTGAATATGCTGCTGGCGAAAGGGACAAAACGGTTGGACCAAACCGTTCTCAACTTGGCGCATCTTCATCCCGGTCGTCTCCTGACCATGCGTGAGCAACAACTGCATGGCATCAGCGCCAGGCTGGCGCGCACCATTTTTTCCCGGCTCAAGGGCGGAGAAGAACAACTTGGCAGGATAGCGGGGGTCCTCCAGGCGGTCAGCCCGCTGGCGACCTTGGCGCGCGGCTATGCCATTGTTCGGACTTCAGGGAAAAAGCAGCGGCTTGTAACCGAAGCAACACAAGTCTGCCCAGGAGACGCGGTGGCGGTCCTGCTCCATCGGGGGCAACTCGTCTGCCGGGTGGAACGAAGCGAAGGAAGATCAGAACAACAAAAAGACGAAAAACAAGACAACCAAGCGGCGATCAGTTGAGCGCGGCGTCGACCTTCTGATCGATGAAGGCAATGGCCTGACCGATCTGCTGCGGATTCTTGCGGGCGGTGGCGCGGAGGATGTCGCCCCATGCCATCAACATGGCGGAATTAACCTTGCGCACCGAATTGGAGCGGCACCATTCCATGCCGATTTTCCTGCCCAGATTATCCAGCACCACCTTCTGGACAGACCGTTCTTCCGGCGAGGTCTTGGCAAGGATCTCGGCGGAAATGTCCTGCCACCCATCGGAGAGGAAATTCCCCTCCTGAAAGATCCTGAACCATTTCCGTTCCTCAGAATTCAGCGAGGCCGGTATCTCATACGCATGCCCAGCCGCCTGCCCCACCCCCAAGGTCATGGTCTCTCTGTCCGCCGCAGGCGTGACATTGCCGCTGCACACAACAACCGATAGTATGAGGATCGCAATAAGGTTTCTCACAACGTACTCCCCTGATTCAGACACCTAACTATAACACCAAGTTAACATGCCCAATCGTGGCCGTCAAGAGCCGCGCCACATGGAAATACAATTTTTTGTACCCTTTATCCCAAACGCATCAGCCGGCACTGCTGACACCGGCTTCGGTAAACGTGGCCACCTCTGTCAGCACAGCCACTGCGGCATCCACCAGATGCATCGCCAGAGTGGCGCCGGTTCCTTCACCCAACCGGAGGTTGAGCTTGAGCAGGGGTTTTTGCCGCAAACTCTCCAAGAGCGCACCATGGCCCGGTTCCGCGCTTTGGTGCGCGCAGATGAGGTAGTCGCGGACAAAGGGCTCCAGGGATACGGCGATCATCGCGCCAGCGGCGGTGATCAGGCCGTCGACGATCACCGGCTTGCGCTTGGCCGCCGCCCCGATGATTAAGCCGGCAATGGCCCCTATCTCGAAACCGCCCACCTTGGCCAGCACATCAAGCCCATCCTTGGCATTGGGCATGTTGACCGCCAGGGCTTTTTCGATCACCTCGATCTTGCGCCGCAGCCGTTGATCGTCAATGCCAGTGCCCCGGCCAGTGAGCTCCGCCACACTCCTGCCGGTGAGTACTGCGGCGATGGCCGTGCTGGGCGTGGTGTTGCCGATCCCCATTTCGCCGGTGGCAAACACGTCGGTCGTCGCGGACAGGCTGTTGGCGACTTCGATTCCAGCCTCCACCGCCATGACCGCATGGGTGCGGCTCATGGCCGGCCCCTGGGCAATGTTCGCCGTGCCCCGGCCTATTTTCTTGGCGATCACCGTTTTCGTGCGCACCTGATCGGCGAAATCGTCCCGGGCGCCGACATCAACCACAACAACCTCGGCTCCGGCACGCCGGGCCAGGGCATTGATCCCGGCCCCGCCACGGATGAAATTGTATACCATCTGGGTGGTGACTTCGGCCGGATAATGCGAAATTCCCTCGGCGACAACACCGTGATCACCCACCATGACCACAACTTTTTTACGGGCAACCGGCGGAGCGAGCGAGCGGGTCATCCCCGCCAGGGCAACGGCCAGATCCATAAGATCGCCCAGGGCCCAGTGGGGCATGGTCAGTTGATTGAGCCGCTCCTCGGCCTGTTGGCGATACGCGGAATCCTGGGGATAGATGGCGCGAAAGGTCGTGTCGAGAAAACTGAGCCCGCTCTTGTCTGACATGTCGAAATCCTGCAACAAATACTTGCTATTCTCTTTCCTCTGTCCGGAATGCAGCCCGTTGCCGGACCATCCGTCTCCTCATGCCAAGGTGCGGTCGTACAGTTTGCCCACGCCGTACTCCTTCCGGCGCTGGAATTTTTCGTAGGCAGGGCCGATCAACTGCATTTCCGGATACTGCTTCTGTATCTGGATGGCGATCTCCATCTCCTTGGTGCAACCGGTGGAGTAGGTGGCATCTTTGCCGGTCCATTCCGGCGGCACCTTTTTATCCACCAGTTCGAAAGATTTGACAATGTCGTCGACACTCTGGAACCGCCAGATGTCGATATTGCCCGACCGCTGGAAGATCTCCCACATGTACATGATGTCATCGGCGTCCATACCCTCGACAAAATGCTCTCCCGGATTGATGATGACCACGTCGTGGAGCGAGGAGCGCAGGTATTCGACAAAGACTCCCAAGATCTCCTTGGCGATGGTGAGTTGACCGGGGATCGAACCGACGATGGCCGAATAGAACATGATTTTCTTTCCCCTGGCCTTTTCCTGTTCAACCATGTCGATCAATTCCTGGGCCATATGCCGCAGCTCGGCGCGGGAGAAACGAACCGCCTTGGGATGGCGGAGCTTGAGCAGGATATCGACCTCGCCGTCGTCGGATGGAATGATGGAGACGATATCGCGGGTGAATTGAAAATGGTTGGAGATATTCTCACGGCCGCCCGGATTGCGGTAGACCACCAGATCGGCCTCCTTGAAGGCCCGGGCATAGGTGACCGATGTCAGCAGCGGGTTGAAGGGTTCGCGGGTGCCGTCAGAGATGGCCAGAAACCGGTTGTCGCTGTCGAGATGGCGCAGCAGTTCGTTTTTAGAAATTTTAGGATCACCAATAATGCGGGCATCCTCGATCAATTCGTCCAAGGTCGGGTCTTCGAGCAGATCGACAAAGGAAACCCGGTGATAGTAAAAATCCTGTTTGACTGCCAGGATGACCTTGATGCCGATTTTCATGAAAATGCGAAGAATAGCCAGATCAAAGACGATCTCGCCCGAGCGTCCACCCACCCAGAGGACACATGGCCGCCGCCGGCCGGCGATTACATCCCGCAGCCAGTTGCAGAGCCATTGCCACTCCGGAGTCTCCAGCGGCTTGTTCATCACCTGGCGAATGGTGTCGATATCCGGGGGCTGTTCCTGCCTCCAGATGGACCGCATCGAACTGAGCCGAAACAACCGGCGCAGCCGCAGCAAGTGCAGTTGCAGGTCAATATCGGTCAAGGTGGTCTCACTTGTAATGTCGAGACCTTCCGGCGAATTGAAGGTCTGCTCGAAGGCTTCCGACCGGAGAAAGGCGGCCACCCGTCTGTTTTCCATCTCCCGTTCTACCGCCAGCGGCCGGCTGATCTCGCTGATGGTGGTGAAAATGCTCAGCAGCCGTTTTTCGATCCGTCCCGGCAACTGGATCTTATACATGGTTTCGTGGTTGAACTTGATGGTCAGCAGGCTCAAAAGATACCGCTGCTTGTAAGGATCGGTGATGGTCTCAAGCACCAGCTTTTCCAAGCGGGTCCAGATGCCGATATAGGCCGAGGTCAGCACCGTGTCCGCCCGTTTCTCGATGATGGCGTGGAAGAGCTCATCTGAGCAGGGATAATAGATCTGCTCGTCCTCAAGTTGGACGATAAATTTGAGCTGCTCCGGCGAGGCGACTTCGTCGGGGAAGGTTTCGTAGGCCAGATGGTTTTCGGTGAAAAAATTCGTCAGCCAGGCATCCCGGTCTGGGTCCTGACCCTTGATGTAACGGGCGTTCTCTTCCACGGTCGTTTCTCCTTGATGCAGCGGCATCGCGCGACAAAGCCCCGCCAGATATGTCGTTGCCAGGAACCCGGCGGCACTTGTTCCCTTCTCCGGAATGCTCCGCCACACACCAATGACACCCACTGGTTGCTGTGGATTTTTGCAGGTTCCTCCTCTTTGCCTGCGCTGGCAAGCGGCTTCCGTTATACCTGCGGAATTGGAAAATGTCCAACTCTGTTGTACCGGTTGCCGCGGCACCATACAACCTCCGCAGTGTCGGCTGACACATCACCAATGACCCCAAACGGGGCAGCGGTCTACCCCCCTTTTTCCGGTACGGCGGCCTTGCCGTCAACAGGCGGAGAGAGCCGCCAGTCGAGGCAAACCTGACCCCGCCTCGCAATCAGGCCTGTTAATTGCATGAACGGAGCATGCAATCTTATAATCTCCTTGAAAAAAATACGCAGAAAGATGGGAAAGCAAACACCGGGCCGGATTCTGTCTGTTCCTACTGGGAGCCGGAAACCCGCTCCTGCCTGCTGGTCAGAGACGGGATTTTTCTCCCCGTTGGCACCCAGATAAGCACCTATTGCCTGACAAGCCAGTACACGATCTGCCACCAGTTCGAGCAACTGGCCATCCGGGACAGTCGGGACAAACAAGCCGATGCGGACAACCGCCGCCGCTCCATCCGGATTCCCTGTCATCATGTCTTCCGTTTTTCTGAAATGACCGGCAGCGATCAACTCCCTTCCATCCGGGAAGACGACGCCTGGACCGTGGATCTCAGCGCCCACGGCGTCTGTTTCGCAACCCGGCAGATGATTCCTCTTGAAACTGTACTCCAATTCGAGGTGTGCAGGGGCTCCGGCAAGGAATCCATCTTGGGCACCGGCCAGGTAATATGGTCAAAGCCCATTGAGAACAGCCCCCTCTTTCATTCCGCAATCGCCTTTACCAGACAGCCTTCTCCCCTGCATTCCTGATTTCCGCCTGCCGTCCCCCCGATCCGCCCTGATCTTCTTCGCTTCTTCCGTGGATTGTCCTCACTTTTTCCGCCGTTGTGAACGCGATCACCCTGCCCGGCTGCTATTTTCCAGAAAAACGGAAGCGATTTTTCCGGGTAACCCATTGAAACGACAGCAATAAAAAAGAAATTTCCACCATATTTCGCCTCAAAAACCCGATCATGTGGCGAGTGATGCCATTGTCTGCCTGGTGACAATGGTGACAAAAAAGGGCACAGGCGACAAAATAGGCTACTTCGCGGGCAACTGGCCATCTTTCGGCGTACATCCCATGGCAGCAGGCAATACGTTCTCCTCCGGCGGGCTCAACTGTCTCCATTTTTACCCACGATTGCGCGCTGCCCATTATCATTTTCCGGAATACCGAAACAGAGCGGCAACAGTAACCCATTGAAAGTACAAAGATAACAAGGCAATACTTTCATATTTTCTCACAGAAAACCAGATTTCCTCCTGCTCTCCCGCTCACACCACCCGCGCCAGCGATGGGCTGAACCAAGGCCAGAACAACCAGTCGTTATGTCAGCGATTAAATTTTTTCCAGTAAGATCCAAACGATATCAATGGACACGACAATATTGCCGCCACCAATCCGGCGTTGGCTCCGATATGCCCCATCCCGCATTGATATTATTTATCCGAAATTCCGGAACAAATTTTCATAAATAACATATTGATATTACACATATAAAATAGAAATTTCCGTTTTTCTATCTCGCGGCAAGAAACCGAAGGTGTATTCTTCTGGCAAATTATGTCCAAACCGACGCAATAAAGGGTCTCGATGGACAAAAACACGATTGAGCTGCCGAAAATCAGCGATTAGTTTCCCTATCAATTACTTGATATAAAACGATATTTTTCACAATCTCCCCATAAGCCGCAAAACTATCCAACGAATTGGCACGGAAGATGAATAAAGATTGGCAACGAAACAGATAGTTCAAATGCGTTTCTTACTTTCGCCATAAATCCTTAAAGGAGGAAAAAATCATGAAGAAGCAATTGTTGAAAGGTGCGTTGGCTGCAGTAGCTACGGTTGGCTTGCTGGCTGGAAGTGCAATGGCAGCCACATTGGATTTTAGCGTTGTCGGCACATGGTCCGTTGTGACTGGTGCCGGCGGCAACAATACTCTTTCATTGACAGATGGTTTGATTTTGAACACTAATCCTCCAGGTGACTCGGCCAAATTCGACACCATAGGAAATTTGTCTTTTAACTACAACATCAATACTATCTCGTCGCAAGGCGTCGTAACATTTGATCCAGGATTCTATGCCAATGGTTTTCAGATTTATGATAATGGTGCTCTAATATTGACCGCCGATTTAACAATGGCTAGCATGCAAATAAATGACTCCACGGCATCGCTACCGGGTACGATTTTTACAATGAACCTCTCGAATATTGCGGGCACCAGCAATTACGATGGGACGTCTTCTGTTCTAAACGCTTTGATAGATAACAATATAGGTGGTCTTTTATTGACTCTCCAGTTTGCTGATACCTCCATAAGCGATGCTATTATTAATGGTTATGATAATGGTACCTACTCGGGAACAGGCAAACCCGGCTCACCCGTTCCTGAACCGGCAACCATGATGCTGTTCGGTACCGGCCTGCTTGGCTTGGCTGGTGTAGCCCGCCGGAAAAGCTCCAAGTGAGCTAGAGCCTGAACCAACCACTGAACCAACCAGCCCGGCAGATTTCTGCCGGGCTTTCTTTTTTCAACTATTAATGAGTACGTTATTCACCGAACACTGACCAGAGTTTTTTCTGTCATTTCGACGAGCACAGCGAGGAGAAATCTATAAATATCTCCGTGAGTTCTCGCGCAAGCCCATGGAGATTTCTCTCTGGTCGAAATGACGAAACAAGGATTGTTGTTCGGTGATTAATGACCGTATTAATAAAACAAGCAAACGGTTCTTCCAGACGTCCTCAATTTCCCCTTTTCGAAAAAAGCAAAAAAGCTGGTGCGCAACCCACTTCCTTCCGCATAACCTGCTCAACCGTCACTGTGCTGCTTCTCGAAAACGGATTCCGCTTTTCCTCCTGTTTTCTCTGCATCCAATTCTGTAACCTGAATGCGGCTCTTGCTGAGCAATGGACCGAGAAGGCGCCGCTTACCTTACCGGGCATCCATCAAACAGATGCAAGCAGCATGGTCGCAGCCCCTACCCCGGCAGGAACAGCATGGCGGGCGGCAAAGCAGACAGAATCCGATACCATTGCGGGCCAGCCAGATCACTAAGACCAGTCCAGGTGCTGGCAAAGACGACCAACAAGAACAGCCTGGGAAACCGCATCAAGGTCGGAGAGATCGTGCTGTCATCGGTGGTGGGTTCGGCACATCGGCCAGGTCGTACAGAAACGGTGCCTCAACGCTTTTTTTCCATAAAACTGTGCACAGGTCGTATCCGGCGCACCACGTCCCCGGTCATCATCTTCCCCTGACAGTCACTCTGTCCTGACCGGAACGGTTACGGAGCCGCGTGGCCCTCCGGCCAATCGCCACCGTGCGCAACTTACCGGAGCCAAACCGATTTTTCCTCTGTTCAATCGCCAGCCGGCATGCTACAAAGAGCTACCTGATCTCCGTAACGACTTTCCACCTCACCGGCATGATCGACGCGATCCACTCCATCCGACTGCTGGATATCCTCGATATCCTTATTGTCTCAATCATCATCTACCGGACCATGCTGCTCATCCGCGGCACCAGGGCCGTGCAGATGCTGATCGCCATTGCCCTGATTATTGTCATCTATATCCTGGCGGGCAAATTCGAACTGCAGACCCTGCATTGGCTGCTCAAGGCCTTCCTCGGTTCGATCCTGCTGGTACTCGTCATTCTCTTCCAGGCCGATATCCGCCGTGTCCTCACCCAGATGGGCAAAACGCCGTTTCGCAAAGCTTCCGATACGGCTGAGAAGGATATCGAGGAAATTGTCCACGCCGCCACCTACATGGCCAAGCGAAGGATCGGCGCGCTCATCGTCATCGAACGTGACACCGGCCTGCGCGACCTGGTCGCCACCGGCCACCGTCTCGACGCCCGCCTGCGATACGGGTTGCTGGTGGCCATCTTTCTCCCCGCCTCTCCCATGCACGACGGCGGCGTGGTCATTCACAAAGGGCGTATCCATTCCTCCGGCTGCCTGCTCCCCCTGTCACAGAGCCAACGCATCGACAAACGCTACGGTACCCGCCACCGCGCCGCCCTCGGCCTGTCTGAAGAGACCGACTCCATCATCATCGTGGTTTCCGAGGAAACCCAAGAAATATCCCTGGTGCAGCACGGCCGGATCACCCCTTTTCATGACGACAAGTCATTGACCGCCACCCTCAAGACATTGCTGAATCCAAGCGCTGCCCCCGGCTATTGGATTTCCTGGCTGGCCCAATTGCGCAACCATGACCAGAAAGCCTGATCTCTCACTTTTCACCAAACACTGGCTGCTCAAGCTGCTGTCCCTGCTCATCAGCGCCGGTCTCTGGTATTTCGTCGTTGCCGAAGACCGCCTGGACCTGACCGTCACCATCCCTCTTGAGCTGCGCAATCTTCCGGCAAATTTTATCATCGGCAATCGGTACAAAAAGGACATCGAGGTGGTGGTCAGCGGTCCACGTCGACTGATTCAGGAGATGCGACAGCAAAATATTTCCCGTCCCGTCGACTTGAGCAAGGCCGAACCCGGATCGCTGGTGGTGGAAAACGACGCGGACTCCATCCCCTTGCCACACGGCGTTACCGTGCAACGGGTGCAACCGGCCAGCATCACCCTGCTCATCGATCGGCTGGCCCGCAAAGAGTTCCCCCTTGTTCCGATCACCGCAGGCAAACCGGTGGCCGGCCTCGTTCTTGACAGCGTGACCCTCAAGCCGCCGCGCATTACCGTAACCGGCCCCCAAACCGTTCTGGAAAAGGAAGACATGCTGAACACCTCGGTGATCAATTTGGAAGGAATCGCCAGCTCCACCACCGTTCAGGTGCGTCTCAACCTCAACGAAGCCCTGCTCAACCTGATCGGCGAGACCGTGATCGAGGCCAATATCGTGCTCAAGGACAACATGCTGAAGAAGATCGTGCGCGGCATCCCGGTCTATGCCGGGGAGAACGGTCCGCCGGTGAAATGTTCTCCAGCCACCGTGGCAGTCGAGGCGGATATCCCGGAACGGCTTGTCCATGGCACTCCGGAATTGTTCGTGCTATTCAGGGCCTCAGCCGAAATACCCCCAAACAGGAGCAACGACGAGGCCTCGGTACAGGTTCACGGCATCAGTCTGCCGGACCACAGTCCCATCGCCATCCACTCCGTCACCCCAAGCAAGGTGCGGATCTTGCCCTGAGTATGCGACTTTTTTTCTTTGTCTGCCCCCAATATTTCTTTTCTCCTCTCAACCGAAACAGGATCGCCCCATGAAAAAACTCTTCGGAACCGACGGTGTGCGCGGCGTGGCCAATGTCTATCCCATGACCACGGAGATCGCCATGCAGATCGGCCGGGCCATCGCCTTCATCGTCAAGAACAAGGTCAAGGGCAACACCATCGTCATTGGCAAGGACACTCGCCTTTCCGGCTACATGATCGAGAATTCCCTGGCTGCGGGCATCTGTTCCATGGGAGTCAATGTGCAGGTGGTCGGCCCACTGCCCACACCGGGCATCGCCTTCATCACGACCTCGATGCGGGCCGACGCCGGCGTGGTCATCTCGGCTTCACACAATCCCTTCCAGGATAACGGGATCAAAATCTTCTCCGCCGATGGCTTCAAATTGCCCGACGAATTGGAGGCCGACATCGAGGATCTGATCTTCTCGCAGAAAATGGCCGCGCTCCGGCCGGTGGCCGACGAGGTCGGCAAAGCCTCTCGGATCGAGGATGCCGCCGGCCGCTACATCGTCTACCTGAAAAACACCTTTCCCAAAGACTACGTGCTCGACGATTTCCATGTCGTCCTTGACTGCGCCCATGGCGCCACCTACAAGGTCGCACCTCACGTTTTCTCCGAGCTGGGCGCCAAAGTGACCACCATCGGCATCGAGCCGGACGGCAAGAACATCAACCACGAATGCGGTGCCTTGCATCCGGAGTTGATGGCCGCCAAGGTCAAGCAGGTGGGAGCCGACATCGGCCTGGCTCTGGATGGCGACGGCGACCGGCTGATCGTCTGTGACGAGCATGGCAACATCGTCGACGGCGACCATATCATGGCCATCTGCGCCAGCGAGCTGATGCACCGCCGCAAGCTGAAGAAAAAAACCCTGGTCGCCACGGTGATGAGCAACATGGGCCTGGAGCAGGCCATGGCCTCCATGGGCGGTCAAATGGTGCGCACCCAGGTCGGTGACCGTTACGTGGTCGAGACCATGCGGGCCAAGGGCTACAACTTCGGAGGCGAACAATCGGGCCACCTGGTCTTCCTCGATCACAACACCACCGGCGACGGCACCCTGGCAGCGCTACAGCTGCTGGCCATCATGATCAAGAAGAACAAACCCCTCTCCGAACTGGCCACCATCATGTCTACCTTCCCCCAGGTGCTGAAAAATGTACGCATGGCCTCGAAAATCGCGCCGGAGCATATTCCCGGTTTTTCCGAGGCGCTGACCAAGGCGGAACGGCGATTGGGCGACCGTGGGCGCGTCCTGGTGCGGGCCTCGGGGACTGAGCCGGTAATCCGGGTGATGACCGAGGGCGAGGACGAGCAGGAGATCACCGCCATTGCCCACGACCTGTGCGAAATCATCCGCAAGGCAGACCGGGGATAGTGACAAAACAGAGGGAAACACAAAAAACAACCAAGCCGTCTTCTGCGCGACCGCGCGGAGACGGCTTGGTTGCGAACAATCCGCCAGAGTTTATTTCCTGGCCAGTTCCATCGCCTTTTTGAATCCCTCGGCCGAACCAGCGATCACCTTCTCGCTGACGCAGAAGGACAGGCGGATATATCCAGACAGGCCAAAGCCGCGCCCCGGAACAGCCAGGATCTTCTGTTCGGCCAGCAGACGGCAGAATTCGACATCGTCGATCGGCGATTGCGGGAACAGATAAAAGGCTCCCTTGGGGCGGACATAAGTCATGCCCGCCTCGTCCAGCACCTTGCAGAACACTTCCAGCCGCCGGGCATAGACCGAACTGTCCGCCGAGACATCCTGCAGTTGCGCCACGGCCCGCTGCATCAGCGCCGGAGCATTGACAAAACCAAGGATGCGGTTGGCCAGGGTCAGCGCCCCGACCACCATCGCCTTGTCCGCCATGCCGGGATGAACGGCAAGATAGCCGATACGTTCTCCGGGCAGGGCCAGTTCCTTTGAGTACGAGGAGGCGATGATGGCATTGGTGGTGGCGGGCATCAACGCCGGCACCTGGTGGCCGTCGAAGACAATGTTGCGGTAGGGCTCGTCGGACACCAGGTAAATGGTCGTGCCGAACCGTTTGCCCGCCGCATCGAGCATCTGGCCAAGTTGGCTGAGAGATGCCGCCGAGTATATCTGCCCGGTGGGGTTGTTGGGTGAGTTGACCAGCACCACCTTGGTCTTCCCGGTCAGCGCCGCTTCGATGGCCGCCAGATCGAGGTTGAATTCCTTGTCCGTGGGCACTGTTTTGGCTACGCCGCCATGGTTGTCGATATAGAAACGATATTCGACAAAGAAAGGCGATACAATGAGCACTTCATCGCCGGGATCGAGCAAGGCCTTGAAGACCACATTCAATCCGCCGGCAGCGCCGCAGGTCATGAGGATGTCGTCCGCACTCAGCTTGACGCCCTGTTCGGCGCCGAGCCTCTTGGCCAAAGCTTCCCGGACAAACGGATAGCCCGCGTTGGCCATATAACCATGTATGCCTGGCTGCTCGTTGGCGGCCAATTCGCGGAGTACGGCGTAAAATTTGGCTGGTGGCGGCACATCGGGGTTGCCGATACTGAAATCAAAAACATTGCCGGCCCCAAACTCAGCCTTCATCCGAGCCCCTTCCTCGAACATCTTCCGGATCCAGGAGGATTGTTCCGCAAACGCCTGCATTTTTTTGGCCACACCGCTCATTGTATGCCCTCTCTCGTTTGGTTTGGTGAGACTGTCATGCGCCGGAGAGCCGCAGATGCAAACCGCAAGGTCTCCCGCTTTTCGTAGACCTATCTGTCGTTGGCGAACTTCTTCTCAAAATATCCGTACGCCACGTTGATTTCCTTCATTTTCTCCTCGGCCACCTTCTTGAATTCCTCGCCCAAATGGCCGACCTTGTCCGGATGGTACTGCATGGACAACTTCCGGTACGCTTTCTTTATTTCGACAAAATCGGCTCCAGGCTCCAGACCGAGCACGGCATAATACTGCTCCTCCATCTGCCCGGCGCTGGCGGCCTCCTGCCGCTGGCGGTATCTGTACTTGGCCTCTATGGTCCGTTGATCGTACACCGAGATGTGCAGGATCTGGGCGATCTCACGGGCAAGTTGCAATTCGTCGGCCGGAGGAGGCTGTTTGGTATAGATGATCTGGTAGATGAGTTCCAGCAGGATCAACCGGGGCTCATAGGCGAAGCCGTTGCGGAACTCCTCCAACAGGTCGCGCAGGTCGGTGGGATTATTCCGTGCCTCCTTCACCAACTGCTTGACCCAGTACATCTGCTCTTGATTATAACGGAGATGGTACTGAAAAAAGTTGAGGATGGCGTTCAGCTCTGCCCGGGTGAAATGACCGTCGGCCTGGGCAATTTTGACCAGGATGTTGATCAGGAGAAAAACAAAGCGGTTGTGGCTTTCAGTCTGCGAAGCTTCATAGGCGGAAACCCGCCGATGCATGTAATAGGAAAAGGCCCAGAATATGCCGATCAGTACCAAGATTCCGGCCAAACCGGAATACAGCAGAATGCCGAGCAGGTTGAGCAGGGCAGGCATACCGCCGGTGAGCAGGACCACCATGGCGAGAATCAGCAGACAGCCACCGCAGCCCGGTCGATTATTTTGCCGGTAATACTCCAAAATCAGAATCCATTAGCAAATTGGAATAATATGATTTTTAGTTCCGATCGTTTCCAGGGTTTGTCCCGCGTCACAATCAGGCAACTTTCAAAACCTACCCATTTACCACGGCATCAACTCGCTGTGCAAAGTAAAAAGAATCGCCACTGCGTTGCACAGAATCTACAGGGCCAGAAGGTTATATCACTGGCTCTCAGAGCGGTCTGTTCTCCCTGACGATCATGACGCTGCATGGCGACTTGTCGATCAGACCTTTTGCCGCTGAACTTTCCAGTAACCGCCGGAGCCCCGACACATACCGATGGCCCATGACAACCAGATCGGCATCGAGCCGTTCCGCCAAAAGCGCGATCTGCTCGATAACCGGACCTTTCAAAAAATGGCATTTCGACCCGATTCCCAAGAAATGCAGCTGTTGCTGTGCCTCTTCAAGCAACTTTCGGGTTTCCGCCTCCAGCGATTCGAAAATCTCGGGGACCGGCTCGGGCACACTCGCTTTCCAAAGCTGATTGAGGTCATACACGGAAACCAAGTGCAGCCTGGCACCGAAGCGGCGCGTTATTTCCGCCGCGTGGAGCAGGACAGCATGCTTTTGGTCAGATGCATCAACAGCAACAAGAATCGTCTCTAACATCAGCATTCACCCTTTTCCAATAGTTTTCACAGTTGTTCAGTTGGCTTGCCCCGGTTAGCTCGAACGCTTCCTCGCCCGCATGTACCAGGTAGGCAAGAGCGCGACAAAAAATATCACGGCCGCAAACAGGAAACTTCTTCGAAATCCCATAACATTGGCCTGCCCCGCGATCATGTACGACAAGAAGCGATGGGCTTCGTTGACGGCAGCGGATTCGGCCAGCCCAGCCCGATGCAACGCGCTGGCGATGAGATGCAGGGTCGTGGCGCCAGCGTGGCTTCCTGTTTGCATCGTGTTGATCTCATGCGCATAAAAAGTCGTTTGCCGTTCCAGATATACGGAGAGCACATCCACTCCGATTGCCCCTCCCAACTGACGGATAAAATTAATCGCTCCTGCTCCGTCGCTGATCAGATGAAGATCCAATACCCTGAGCGCACCGCTATTGAGGGATGGCAAAATGAATCCCAGACCGATACGCCCGATCACGACGTACCAGGCAAAGGTCCAGAATGCGGTATCCGTGTCCACGTAACTCATGAGATAGTTGGAGACCCCAAACAGAGCCATTCCCACAAAAATCAGGAGATACGGCGGGAACCGGTCGCTTAGCTGCCCGGCCAGAGGAAAGACCATGCCCAACACGATGCCGGCAGGCATCAGGAGCAGACCGGACTCGGTCGGGGTATATCCCTGGATCGTCTGGACAAAGAGCGGCACCAGATAGGTGGACCCATAGACTCCCATGCCGAGAATGAACCCGACGACCGAGGCGGCGACAAATCGTGGGTTGTAATACACCTCAAGAGCGAGCAGCGGGGTTGCACTGCGCCGCTCCTGCACCACGAAAGCGCTCATGGTGATCGCTGCCAGAAAAAACGCCCCTCGCACGAAGGTTGAATCCCAACCCATGCGCTGCCCATTGGACAGGCCTGCGAGAAAGGCGGCGATACCCACCGACAACAGGATGAAACCAAGCCAATCGAAGGGGGGACGTTTACTGTCCGTGGTCGTTGCCAGGAACATCGAAGAAAACACCAGACCTACGGCACAGAACGGCAGACCAAGAAAAAATACGTAATGCCACGAGTAGTTGTCGATGAGCATGCCGCCAACTGTGGGGCCAAGCGCCGGGGCCAGGATGACCCCCATGCCGTACAGCCCCATGGCGGAACCGCGCCGGTTGGCCGGAAAGACCTGGAACATGGCCACCATGCCCAGAGGCTGGGCCAACCCCGCCGCAGCGCCCTGAATGATCCGGGCGACAATCAATATAACGTCGTTGGTGCTGAACGCTCCCAGGAGGGAACCAAGCGCGAAGGCGATGAGCGCTGTACTGTAGGTTCCCCGGTTCCCGAACGACTTGACGGCCCACGTAGCCGCCAGCATGGCGGCGGTCATCGAGGCGAGGAAAGCCGTTGACAACCATTGGGCCTGATCCTGGCCCATGCCGAACTCGCCCATGATGTCGGGCATCGCCACATTGACGATGGTGGCTGAGGCTATCATCGCGATAAGCCCCATCAAGATAGTCAATGTTACGTACCATTTGTACGCTGCGCCGTAGCGGGCGGCGAGGTCTTCGGTTGTGACCTGCGTCACGGTACACCTCGATAGCCTGTGAACAATCGCATCACCATCCCCCGCCCAGCGATCTGAACAAGTGGACAGCAGCGCGGGCAGCGCCGGCTTGGGCATGGGGCAGTTCGCTTTCCGCGACAAGCAGTTGCCTGTCGGCATCCAGTACATCCGTCAGGGGAATCATTCCGGCCTGATAGGCTGTTTTCGAGTCCTCGTAGACCTGGGTCAGGGCATTGATCTGTTTCGTCACGTCTTGACGGTAGGCTTCAAGCTGAACGAGCGAGACGCAGGCATTCTCGACATCTTCGGCGGCGCGCAAAATAACCTGTCGATAGCGGATGAGGGCTTCACGGGTCGCGGCATCGGCCTGGGCGACTTCCGCGTCGACCCGGCCAAAATCGAACAGCCGCCAGCGCAGGCCAAGAATTCCAATTGGTTGGAATGTATCATTTTTGAACAGATTGCCGACAGTAAAAGCCTCATAGCCGAGCAGACCCGATAAGGAGATCGCCGGATAATAACCGGCAAGCGCAGCACCGATCCGCGCGTTGGCAGCGGCCAGCTCCCGCTCGGCGGCAATGACATCCGGGCGGCGGCGCAAGAAATCGGAAGACTGCGCGGTTATGCGCGGCACCGCGGGAATGGCCGAAGCAACGCTCAACTCCTTGGCATAGGTTCCCGGTTGCACTCCCATGAGGACATCAATGCGATTCAACTGCATCTCGAGATCAATCCGCAAAAGCGTACCCATCCCCTGGGTATGGGCCAGCAACGCCTCGCCCTGCGCCACCTCCCGATCGGTAGCCAGGCCATGGGATCGCTGCTCCTTCAGCATTGCCAGCAAGTCGGTCTCGTTGGCGATCCGGGCTCCGATGACCTGCAATTGCGCCTGATCCCCGCGAATCCTGAAGTAGGTATCGGCTGCCTCGGCAGCGATCGAAATCCGTACCCCCGCATGCATCGCCTCGGCAGCGCCAGCCACGGCCGATGCCGCCTCTTCCTGACGCCTGAGCCCACCGAACAGATCGACTTCCCAGGAGGCGCTGAGTCCTGCGCTGTACACTTCCATGTACCGTGGGAAACCTATTGTACTTGCCACGGCTGCAAGCGGGTCTTCAAGCGACGCGCGCTCGTAAGTGGCTTGCGCATTGGCATCGAGAGTGGGCAGCAGTTTCGCGCCCGATGCCTTGGCACCAGCGCGCGCCTGGGCAATGCGCTCCAGTGAGGCCTGTATGTCCAGATTTTGCTTGAAGACGCGCTCAATGATCCGGGTCAACTGTGGGTCCCGAAACCCCATCCACCATTGGTCGAGAGGCGGCTCCTCCGGAACGGATGGGCGGGATGCCACCGCCTCGGCATTGTGCAACGGGCCGAGCCCCACCTCGGGCTTGACATAATCAGGCCCCACTGCGCAACCGGCTACAACCAGCAGGCAGCCAAGCATGAGCATGACGGCGGTTTTCGCCCTGCCCGCATCATACCGCATTCCTGACATGATGCGCCGGGGTGCATGATTTCCGCGACGCTCTCCTCCTGGCATCCGCTCCCGCATGGAATTTCGACCGTATTCTGGATGCTTTTTTTCAATGCTGATGCGTGTCAATGTCCACCTCAACCATCATGCCCGGACGCAAAGGATTGTCATCGGGCTGTTCGACGGCAATTCGCACCGGTACGCGCTGAACGATCTTGGTAAAGTTGCCGGAAGGATTTGGGCTTGGCAACAAAGCGAATTCACCGGTCGCGGCATTGCCGATCCGTTCGATAGTACCGACAAAACGACGATCGGGATAGGCATCGACACTGATTCCGACAGGTTGCCCTGGTTGCAGATTATCCAGCTTGGTCTCCTTCATGTCCACATCGACCCATACTTTCTTGGGATCATGAATAATGAACAATCGCTGCCCAGGAATGACATATTCCCCTGGCTGCACAAATTTTTGATCCACTACCCCGTCAATCGGACTACGTACCCGCCGGTCGGCAATGTTAATTTCCTGCGCGCGAATCTGCGCGTCTATTTGGGCCGCCTCCTGAACAAGACTGTCCAATTCTTTGCGCAACATGTCGATATCGCCAAGTTTCGCCTGCGCATCAGCCAGGGTAGCCGATGCCGACAACGCAGCCGCCTCGCTCTGCCGCAACTGGGTCTGCCTCTGCTCCCACACCTCGCGGGAAACCATGCGCCCGAGCAGTTCCTCGGCCCGCTGAAATTCACGCCGAGCCTGTTCCAGCTTCGACGCCGCCGCCTTCTGATTGGCCTGGGCAGCAGTCACCGCATCATGGGCAGTGTTTTCCACCACCCGCAGTTGTATGGCGATCTTTTCCCGCCGCAGACGAATCGATTCGGCCCTGGCACGCAATTCCGCAAGCTTGAGGTCGGCTTCCCGCTGGTCGATGACAATCAGTTCTTGTCCGATAGTAATGAGCTGTCCATCGGTTACCGGACGCTCGATCACCCAGCCATCAACACGGCTGCTCACGATTATCATGTCTGCCTTTACCCGGGCATCATTCTCGGTGACATGCCCCAAGCGTTCATACCCCCACCACAACCCGATAGCCAAGAGCGCCGCAGCGACGACACAGAATAAGGCCTGTTTGCGATGACGGCGCACTGTAACAAACAAGCGCTGAACCCACAGAGAACGCATGCCACTGCGTCTCGCCAAACGGTTAGCAGTGTTTGAAGAATCCATAGAATTCAAATCGTTAGGTGCCATAACCTCAGTTTTTTACACAGTTTCCGGAGAGACTCATTATCCCTGTAAACGAACAATGAGATACGTTTTACTGTTCACCTCAAATATATCTACATAGCAACAACCATGCCACCTGGAAAAATCATACAATAACAAGCAAGACGGTCGACAAAGAGCAATATATTGAAAATCATTCAGCAGCATATTGCTCTTTTTGCTAAAATGTGCAACATACTGCTCTCGCACCTCACAGCATCTACAACCAAAACGCACAGGGCAACGAATGGGCGACAGAGACGATTTTTTCAGAGAAGTCACGAACAGAATTTGCAGCAGCCTTGATATCAAGACAGCCCTCAGAAAATCGTTTGACTACCTGAAGCTTTACTTCCCATTGGATATTCTGAGCCTGGTCATTTTCGATTCGGATATTTCAGCAATAAGGAGAGTCGCGCACTTCACTGCTGACAACACTGAAATACCAAATGAAATAATCCCGTTGCCAAAGAAAATATGGAAAATCGCACACAATCTAAGACCGAAAATTCCGACGATTATCAATACCGATACGAGCGAATATTACAGATTGTTAGCGCAATATATACAATCAGAAGGAAATTCAATAATATCTCTTCCCCTTCTCATTGACGATGACTTGCTCGGTTCGTTATCATTATGTGCATTTGGCGAGGGAAAATACAATAGTGAACATCTTGATCTTCTATCCACCGTTTCCGTTCCTTTTGCAATTTCACTTGCCAATGCCTTATCTTACGAAAAGGTAGTGAAATATAGAGATAAATTAATCGATGACAACCATTTTCTCAATAAAGAAATCGCAAAAAGAGTAAATGGCAATATCATAGGAGCAGATGGCGGCCTGAAGAATGTCTTTGATATGATCAACCATGTGGCTCCGCTCAACAGCACGGTGCTGCTTCTGGGAGAAACAGGAACAGGGAAGGAAATTATTGCCAACGCCATTCATTACGCGTCTCCCCGCCAGAACGGCCCGTTTATTAAAGTGAACTGCGGGGCGATCCCGGAACACCTGATCGACAATGAACTTTTTGGTCACGAAAAGGGCGCATTCACAGGAGCCATCGAAGGGAAAAGAGGACGCTTTGAACGAGCCGATGGCGGCACGATTTTTCTGGATGAGATCGGCGAACTGCCCCTCCATGCGCAAGTACGCCTCTTGCGTGTGCTGCAAAGCCATGAAATTGAACGGATCGGCGGCAACAGGTCTATCCCGGTCAATATACGCGTGATCGTCGCGACGCATCGCAACCTGGAAAACATGGTCGCCGAAAAAAGATTTCGCGAGGATCTCTGGTTCAGGTTGAACATTTTTCCCATCATCATCCCGCCACTTCGCCAGAGAAGAAACGATATTCCTCTGCTTGTTCACTATTTTATACGGCAAAAAACACTGGAACTGGGGCTGGATGCGCCACAAGGAATCACTCCGGGGGCCATGGAGCGCCTGGTCGCCTATGATTGGCCCGGAAATGTTCGTGAGCTGCAAAATCTGGTGGAACGCGAATTGATTCTGCACCGGGAGAGAGGGCTATTGTTCGGCGCGTCGTATCCTGCGGAAGACCCAACGGATGCGCTCGGCGGCAGAAGAACCGCCGACAGACAAGTTCCCATACAACTTGACGAAATGATTGCCTGGCACCTCCGCGATGTCCTCGCCCTGACCAACGGCAGAGTCAGCGGTCCCAATGGCGCGGCCGCACTCCTCGGGATGCATCCAAGCACGCTGAGATGGAGATTGGACAAACTCGGCATACCACATGGCCGTAAAAACGCCACAGATCAACGCCACGGCACGGGCCTCACACCTTTTGCCCGGTAAAGAGCGCCTCGACGAACTCGCCGGCATCGAAATCGCGCAGGTCATCGACCTGCTCGCCGATCCCGATAAACCGTACCGGTATCTTGAGTTCCCGGCAGACATTGGCGACAATCCCCCCCTTGGCGGTACCGTCGAGCTTGGTCAGAGCCAAACCGCTGACCCCCACGGCCTGATGAAAGAGTTTGGCTTGGGAAATGCCGTTCTGACCCGTGGTGGCATCGAGCACCAGCATGACTTCGTGCGGTGCGCCGGGCATTTTTTTGCCAATGACCCGTTTGATTTTCTTGAGTTCTTCCATCAGATTGACGCTGGTGTGCAGCCGGCCGGCGGTATCGATGATGATGACGTCGTGGCGATGGGCCACCCCATAGGTCAAACCGTCGAAGACCACCGAGGATGGATCGGTCCCCGGATTCTGGGCCACAAGATCGGCCCCGACCCGTTCGCCCCAGATCTTGAGTTGATTAATGGCAGCCGCCCGGAATGTGTCGCCGGCCACCAAAAGCACTGACTGCCCGGAACGAACGAACTTGGCGGCCAGCTTGCCGATGGTGGTGGTCTTGCCCACCCCGTTGACCCCGACCACCATGATGACGAACGGTCCCTCTTCCGGCATGACCAATTCGGCCGACTGGTCCGAGGCCTTAATATAGGCGAGGATCTGCTCGCGGATGATGGCCTTCAGCGCCTGGGGATCGCTCAATTGGTCGCGTTTTATTCTCTTGCGGGCCGTCTCCAGCAACTCCAGGGTAGTGGACACGCCGAGATCAGAGGTGATCAGGATCTCTTCCAACTGCTCAAACAAATCCTGATCGATTTCTTTCTTGCCCAAAAAAAGCCTGTCCAGACGATAGACCAAGGCATCTCTGGTCTTGCCCAGCCGTTCCTGCAATCGTTGGAACAGGGATTTGACGGCTGGTTTCTCCTGGGTCCGGACAGGCGTTCGCTCAACCTCCGATTCCAGTTCAGCGCCTTCCGACGCGGGGGACTCGGCTGCGGTTTCCAGCGCCTCTGTGGTCTCCGCCGGCGCTTCCGCGACGGCTTCGCCCGCAACCGGCAATGGGCTCGCCGCTTCATAGCCTCCGGGGTCGCCTCCTGCAACGGTTTGGACTGCCAGCCCCTCCGATTCGGCCGGTTCTGGGACCGGCTGAACCAACGGCTGCAGGGGTGACGGCTCCACCGGTTCCGGAAAAGACAACTCTGCCGTCAGTGGCGGCTGTTCCTCGCTGACCGCCGGTTCGTCCGGTATCTCCTCATTGACCGGGAGGACCGCTGCCGGTTCGGCCACGGCAACCGCACTCTCGCTGGCAATGGCGGCAATCCCCTCGCCGGCGGGATGCTGGGCGCTCTGCTCACATTCCACTGCCTCGGGCGAGGCTACCGGCTGCGTACTGAATTTTTTCTTGAACCAAGCCAGCATCAGTTCCGCGCCTCGCTTTTTTCCATGGTGATCTCCAAAAACTCACGAATGGTATGGGGATAATGGAACAGGACATCTTGCCGGACATCCTCTGGAATTTCCATGACATCCTTTTCATTGAGCACCGGCAGCATCAGCTCTTTGATTCCCGCCCGCAGCGCGGCCAGCACTTTTTCACCGATACCGCCCACTGGCAGGATATCGCCGCGCAAGGTTATCTCGCCGGTCATTGCCACGTCCTGCCGCACCGGCCGCCCCAGGAGCACCGACACCAGCGAGGCGACCATGGCCACACCGGCCGAAGGCCCATCTTTGGGAATGGCTCCCTCTGGAACATGCACATGCAGGTCGATTTCGGCAAACATTTCTTCATCCATGCCCAGCTCTTTGGCATGCGCCTTGATATAGGTCAGCGCGGCCGTAGCCGACTCCTTCATCACCTCGCCCAGTTTGCCGGTCAGGGTCAATCCACCCCGGCCTTTCATCTTCGAACTCTCGATGAACAGAATCTGACCGCCCACCGGCGTCCAGGCTAAACCAGTGGCCAAGCCGGGACCCCAGCTGCGAGCCTTCATCTCGGGGTAGAAACGTTGTGGACCGAGGAAATCGTATAATCTCTCGGGGGTGATCACCTTGTTCCCGATCCGGCCCCGAGCGATTTCGGCGGCCGTTCCCCGACAGAGCGCGGCGATCTCCCGTTCGAGATTGCGCACTCCGGCCTCGCGGGTATACGAAGCAATCAGGGCCTCGATGGCGGCCTCCGGCATTTCCAGGTCGTCACCGGTCAAGGCATGGGCCTCCAGCTGTTTGGGCAGGAGATGGCGGGTAGCGATGGCAACTTTCTCTTCCTGGGTATAACCGGAGAGCTCGATCACCTCCATGCGGTCACGCAACGGCCCCGGAATAGTGTCGAGGACGTTGGCGGTGGCGATGAACATGACCTTGGACAAATCAAACTCGATATTGAGGTAATGGTCGGTGAAAGTCGCATTCTGCTCCGGGTCAAGAACCTCGAGCAGGGCCGATGAGGGATCGCCCCGGAAGTCGTTGCCCAGCTTGTCGATCTCGTCGAGGAGAAAGACCGGATTGTTGGCGCCGGCCCTTTTCAGGCTTTCGATGATCCGCCCGGGCAAGGCACCGATATAGGTGCGCCGGTGCCCGCGGATCTCGGCCTCGTCGCGGACGCCGCCCAAGGCGATTCGCACGAACTTGCGGTTCATGGTCCGGGCGATGGATTGACCAAGCGAGGTTTTCCCCACGCCGGGCGGGCCGACAAAGCAGAGAATCGGCCCGTGGATATCTTCTTTGAGCTTGCGCACCGCCAAAAATTCAAGAATGCGCTTCTTGATTTTTTTCAAGCCATAGTGATCATGGTCGAGGTCGGCCTCGGCCTTGACCAGATCAAGGGTATCGGCAGTGGCGGCGGTCCAGGGCAGATCAAGGATCCAGTCGATGTAATTGCGGGAAACCGTGTATTCCGGCGACGAGGGAGGAATGCGCTCCAATCGGGCCAGTTCCTTCTCCACCACGGATCTGGCCTGGCTGGTGAGCCCTTTTTCGGCCACCTTTTCCTTCAGATCCTTGATCTCGACCTTGTCGTCGTCGCCCTCGCCCAGTTCCTTGCGGATGGCCTGCAACTGCTGGCGAAGAAAAAACTCGCGCTGGCGCTCGTCCATATCTTTTTTCATCGAGGCCTGCAACTGGTTGCTCATTTCGACGGTTTCCAACCGCTTGGCCAGTTCTTGGGCCACACGGTGCAGGAGGTCGTGCAAGGGAGCTATTTCCAGGATCTCCTGTTCCATATCGAGCTTGAGGTGCAACTGCGAGCTGACCAGATAGGCCACGTAGAAAGGGTTGGTCAGGCTGTTGATGGTGGCCATCAGCTCCTGAGGCAGTTCGGTGGCACTGACCAATTTGGTGAATTGAGCCCGGATATTGAAGAGCAAGACCTCGATCTTCTTGCCTTCCTCGATTTCCATCGGCACCTCGACCACCTTGGCCCGCATGTAGGGCGCGGATTCGACGAACTCGCTGATGGCGAATTTTTTGGTGCCGCTCACCAGGATCTGATAATGCCCTTCCGCAGCCTTGTTCAGCTTATGCAAATAGCCGACCACGCCCACCTGATGGAGATCGTCGGGGCTGAGGGTCGCGTCGTCTGCCACCTGTTCGTGGCGGCTGGACACCAAGCCCATCATGCGATCGCCCAAGAGGACGTCGTCAATCAGCTGTTTCGAGGCTTCGCTGGCAACCTGCAGCGGGAACCCCATGCCGGGATAGAACGCAAATCCGTGCAGCGGAAGGATGGACAGGGTCTCAGGGATGATCAACTCTGAAGGATCCATGGTCTTCCGAGCCGGTTGTTGTTCGCTTTCCATATTATTCTCCAGGCATTATCCTGATCTGTACCTTTCCTTTCCTGATCCGCTTCGGCAGGACGACCCTGAGAATGCCGTTGATATAGGTCGATTCGACCCCTTCGACCTCGACCGGCGCCGGCAGATCCAAGGTCCGCTGGAAGGGTCCCAGCTCGATTTCCAGTTGATGGATGCGGGCGATCGACGGATGCGGCGGTAATTGCCGCAGGCCGCTGACCTTGAGCCGTTTGCCGTCCACAGTTACCCGCAGGCTGTCGTTCATGACGCCTGCCAACTCGACATAGACATAGACATTCGCTTCCGACTCGTAGATATCCACCCCTGGTTGCCAGCCTTCCGTCTCCATCGGCATCATCCGGGACAGCGACATGGAACGCAGGATGCGGCCTGTATGCTGTTGCATCTGTTCCAGTTCCTCCAAAAGTTTCTTGCTGAACGGATCCACCGGATTCCTCCCTTGCACCTTTCTCCGAAAGGCCTCTGGTTGGTTTGCCTACCGTGACTCTGCATGCCGCACGGGTATCGGATGCAAGGCGGCCAAGGCCGGTTGCGAACCGACCAAGTTATGTACTACAAATAAACATTATAACTTTTCCGACAATCCCAAGGCAACAAAAACACAGGGAAATGGAGACCGTGACCGCAGCCTGCTCCCTTGTTTTTTTCTTTGCTTTTCAAACGGCTGGCATTAATGTATAGGCCCACATGACGACGAGTCCGCATTCCCGCGACATCCCCGGATTTTTCCGGCAGCAGGGCGTGAATTTCGTTCTTTTCCGGAATTTTTTCTTTTCTTTTGTCGGAGGCAATTATGAGCAGTTCTTGTGGAGGTTCCTGCGGGAGCGATCAAAAAAATGGCTGCGGTTCGGGAGATGCCAAGCTGGCCCAGCAGGATATCGCCATCACCAAATCCCTGGGCAAAATCAAAAACAAACTCCTGGTGATGAGCGGCAAGGGCGGGGTCGGCAAATCGACCGTGGCGGTCAATCTGGCCCTGTGTCTGGCCAAAAAAGGCCACAAGGTCGGCCTGATGGATGTCGATCTCCATGGCCCGGACGTCTGCCGCATGCTCAACCTCACCGGCAGCCTGAGTGCCCCTGAGAACCCCGGCGACCTCATCCCGCCGCTGATGTTCAACGACAACCTCAAGGTGGTCAGCCTGGAATATATGATGAAAAATCGGGATGACGCCATTATCTGGCGCGGACCGCTCAAAATTCAGGCCATCCGGCAGTTCGTGGCCGATATGGATTGGGGCGAACTCGATTATCTGATCGTCGACGCGCCCCCCGGCACCGGAGACGAACCCTTGTCCGTAGCTCAAACCATGCCCGGCGTCCACGCGGTGGTGGTCACCACCCCGCAGGCCGTGGCCTTGGCCGATGTCCGCAAATCGATCAATTTCTGCAAAATGGTCGGCATGCCCATCGTTGGCGTGATCGAGAACATGTCCGGTTTCATCTGCCCCCATTGCGGCGAAACCTCGGACATTTTCAGCAAGGGTGGCGGCGAGCTGACCGCCCGCGATTTCGAACTCCCCTTCCTCGGACGGGTGCCCATGGACCCGCGCGTGGTCATGGCCGGCGATTCCGGCACGCCCTATCTTTCCGCCGACGAGGACAGCCCGGCGATCAAGGCCTTTGATGCGGTGGTCGCCTCCATTGAAAAGCGGTTGCCGCCAGGCCCGGTCACCGTCAATCCCTTTGCCGCGTCGAGCTGTGCAAGCTGCGGCCCTGGCTCCTGCGGCAGCAACTAGGTTTGCAAGCGTCGAGGTGCCGGACAAATCGACACCGGCCCCGACGCATCCACCAGTCAACCATCAAAAGGATCGTGGCCATGCTTGTCAAACAATTCACCGTCGGCATGATGGGTGTCTGCTGTTACGTCGTTTCCTGCGAACAGACCAAGGAGGCCGCGGTCATCGATCCAGGAGGCGACGAGGACCGCGTGCTTGACCATTGCCGCGAAAACTCCATCAGGGTGACCCATATCATCAACACCCACGGCCACCCGGACCATGTTTGCGGCAACGCGCGCATCCAGCAGGTCACCGGAGCCAAAATCGTCATGCATGCCGAGGACGTGCGCTATTTCAACGATCCGCACATCAAAGGCCTCTTTTCCTCTCTCGGCCTGCCCGAATCGCCGCCAATCGAAGTGATCGTCAATGATGGCGACATGATCGCCATCGGCAAGGAGCAGCTCCAGGTGATCCACACCCCCGGCCACACGCCCGGCGGCATCTGCCTGTACAGCCCGCCCCACTGCTTCACCGGCGACACTCTCTTTGTCGGGGCGGTCGGCCGCACCGATTTCCCCGGCGGTTCCATGCGACAGTTGATCGACGCCATCAAGTCGCGGCTCCTGCCCCTGCCGCCCGAGACATTGGTCTGGCCCGGACACGGGTACGGCGGCTTACAGTCCACCATCGCCCGCGAGGCGAAAAGCAATCCCTATCTCGAATTGTAAGCCAGCTTCCGCGAAAACTGGCCCCTCCGCTCCCCCCCACGCCAACCCATGCGGGCAATCATCCTCGGCACAGCCGGACATGTCGATCACGGCAAAACCAGCCTGATCAGAGCGTTGACCGGCATTGAAACCGACCGGCTCAAGGAGGAAAAAGAGCGCGGCATCACCATCGAACTGGGATTTGCCCACCTCGACCTCCCCTGCGGCCGCCGGATCGGCATAGTCGATGTGCCGGGCCACGAAAAATTCATCCGCAATATGGTGGCCGGCACCGCCGGCATGGACTTGGTGGCCTTCGTCATCGCCGCAGACGAGGGTATCATGCCGCAGACCATCGAACATTTCGAAATCTGCCGCCTGCTCGGAATCCGGGACGGCCTGATCATCCTGACCAAAAAAGACACCGTTGATCAGGAATGGCTCGACATGGTCAGCGAGGAAGTGCGGAATTTTTTCAGCGGCAGCTTTCTTGCCGATGCGCCGATCGTTCCGGTTGACTCGCTCACTGGTCAGGGAATCGACGAGATTGTCCAGTTGCTGGACGCCAAGGTGGCTGCGATGCCCCTCCAGGAAGAATTCGGGCCGTTTCGCATGCCCGTGGACCGGGTCTTCTCAATGAAGGGGTTTGGTACGGTGGTCACCGGCACAGCGCTGTCCGGACGGATCGAGACCGGGGCTGAGCTGATGTTTTATCCGGGCGGCCTCACGGCAAAAATTCGCGGCATGCAGGTGCATGGTCACGATGTTGACGTGGTTGAGGCCGGCCATCGCACCGCGATCAACCTCCAGGGTATTGAAAAGGATCAAATCAACCGGGGCGACATGGCAGCCTCCCCGGGCAGCATGATCGCCTCCACTGTCCTTGACGCCGAATGCCACTGCCTGCGCTCAGCCCCAAAGGAACTCAAAAACCGCGCCCAGGTGCGGATTCACCTGGGAACCGGGGAGATTGTCGGCCGCATCCTGCTGCTTGAATCCGACACCCTGGCACCCGGTGCGGCTACGCATGTCCAGCTCCTCCTGCAAGAGCCGGTGGCCGCCTGGCCCGGCGATCGGTACGTGATCCGCAGCTATTCGCCCATCACCACCATCGGCGGAGGCGTCATCCTCAACAATGCGCCCCGAAAGCGCAAACGGACCTTGGAACGGGACCAGGAGGCGAACCGGATCCATTTTGCCGCGCTGAAAGCCGCCGACAACGAGCGCAGGCTGCTGCTGTTGGTCGAGGAGGCCGGCAGCAAGGGGATAACCGCCGATCACTTGGCGGCACAGGTTGGCCTGTCTAGCACCAAGCTGAAAAAACAGCTGCAACATCCCATTTCCACAGGCGCACTGCTGGTGGCCGACTCGGACAACCAGCGTTTGCTGGCCGCATCGGTGGCCGAAACGCTCAACCAACGGATTGTCGGACTATTGATTGCCTTTCATCAAGCCAATCCTCTGAAATCCGGCCTGGCCAAAGAGGAGTTACGGTCCCGGTTGCGGCCGCCAGTGGAACAGAAGGTGTACCAGGCGCTCTTGACCGGACTGGTCAGAAAAAAGATCATCGACCAGGAGGGAGCGGAAATCAGAATCAGCGGCCACACCGTTACCCTGCAGGTGGACGAGCAGGAAATGGAACGAAAAATCGACGCCCTGTACCTTGAGGCCGCCCTGACGCCACCCAACCTCAAAGAGGTGCTGGCCGTCTTCGGCGATCTCTCGGAAAAGCAGAACCGTCAGGTGATCGACCTGCTGGTCGGCAAGGGCCGGTTGATCAAAATCAACGAAAACCTGTGGTTCCACGCGCAGGCCATCCACACGCTCCAAGAAGAGGTGGCGGCCTACATCCGCCGCGAAGGGGAGATCGACGCTCAACGCTTCAAGGACCTCACCGGACTGACCCGGAAATTTTCCATTCCCTTGCTTGAGTACTTCGACAAGATCAAGCTGACCATCCGCATCGACGACAAACGTGTCCTGCGCAAAGGTTAACCCGCGCGCCTGAATCGGCCGTTTTTCAGGAATGAGGCCACCTGCTCCTGCACCTCCCGGTGACGCATGATCAGGGAATGACCGCAGGGCAGCACAAGGAAATCACCCATGCCGATTAATTGCGCCCGGGCGACGGAGACCTTGCCATCATTGGGGCCGGGAAAGAAACGGGCCAGACCGATGACCGGCCGGTTACCGGTCAGAATGCCCACCGGAAAGGTCGCCGGACCAAGGCGGGAAGGCAGATGCTCCTGGCCGGTTCCCAACTGGCATCCCGCCGGACCGAATAACACGCGAAACCAGGCGAAACGACCGAGGTGGTCGACCAACTCGCTGCCCTGGCTGGGCGGACAGAGCATCACCGTGCGCCCCAGTTCGGGCAGCGGCTCACCAGCGAGGAAAGCGCGGAGCAGGATACCCCCCATGGAGTGGGTGACAAAGTGGACAGCGTCGACCTTCTGCCGACGCAGGGCGGCAACCGCCGGGGGGATGGCCGACTGGGCCAGGGCTTCGATGGGATATCGACAGGAAGGATAGCCGACGTTGACCACCTGATAACCGCAGCGGCGAAGAAAAGCGGCCAGCGGCCGCATGGATCGGCGCGTGCGGGCCAAGCCATGCAGCAGGATCACGCCTTCGCGCGCTCCGGGTGCGACCTCCTTTGTGGACGGTTGCCGCCAGCCGCCGTCTTCCAGCCGCCCGAGATCCATCGACCGATATGGGGAAAAAATACGGCTGCTCCGTCTAAAGAATGACGGAGCAGCCAGAAGTGCAAAAGTTACTACAGTTAACAGTTAATATGTGACCAACCTGTCACTTTCCGCCATCAGGCGGTAGAGATCAATTTGTTTGGCCCGCTGGTGATACGATGCCTCCACCCCGTGGAGATCAAGCAGCTTGCCTCAGGCCAGGAGCACCCCTTCAGACAGGGTGAAAACTTTGGCCAAATCGACAAGAGGAAACTCCTCGGAGGCCAATGAAGTATAGCGCACCGCCGGGCCATTGAGAAACATGGTGACGTCGTCCATCTGCTCCAGCATGAGATTACCCATCCGAAAGGCATTCCACACCACCTCCGGATCACCGCTGCACACCATCAAGGTCGTTTTCACCTGCCTAATCCTCCCCTCAGTTATTTCACGAACCGAAGGCCGGCGATCTTCAGCGCCCCACGGTGATACCCATCCGGAAACAACCGCTCGAAGGTGTCCAGATCAAGGTCACAGCTTTCACAGGTTTCGTAGATATTGGGAATCCGGTGTTGTACCTGGTGGACATCGCGGAGATAATAGATGACCCGCCAGTGGTCATCAAACAACTTGCCATCCGACATGTGCATTTCCATGGCCCGATGAACGGCAAAGTTCTCGTCCCAAGAATCCGGATCCACGAGAAAACCGCGGACATCGGTGGCATAGGTCTTATCCCCGGACAGGGCCCGCAAATCGGCAACGGATTGCCGAAGGTGGACGCCGTAGGGAATGTTGCTGACCCGGTAGTGCACGCCGGCTACCCGGCAGATCCCCCGGTGGTACCCTGTGGGGAAGAGTTTCTGCAACTCCTGCGGCCGCAGGCCGTTTGCCTTGCATGCGGCAAAGATAGTCGGGCAGATTCCCGTTTTTTCATATACATCGCGGACATAATTGATCACGTCCCAATGTTCGTGCGAAAGGACGGGAACACCGCATTCCCGCGCCATTCCCTCGGCGAAATCCTTATTCCAATGCGCTGGATCAAGCAGATAGCCTTGGGAATCCATTTCGTAAGCCACATTTTTGTACTGAAAAGACTCCATCTGTTCTCCTTTTCCTGACCGACAAGACTGCAGACAAACAGCCCCCTCAGTTTTTCACCGGCGAATCAAGTCCGCTACAACTGACAAAACAGCCGTCGCTCTTTTCTCCGAAAGGAGCCAAACGCGACTACTTCACGAACCGTAGCCCGGCAATTTTCAGTGCCCCGCGATGATATCCATCGGGGAACAAAACTTCCAACTCCTCCAGTTCGAGCTGACACTTCTCACAGGTTTCGTAGAGGGTGGGAATACGTTTTTCCCGTTTGAACGTATCGCGGAGATAATAAATCACCCGCCAATGCGCTTCGGCCAGATCTCCTTGCGGGAGCTTCATCTCCAAGGCGCGGTGCATGGCGTAATAGGGATCCCAATTATCGGGATCGATCAAAAAGCCACGCACATCGACCAGATACTGTTTCTTTCCGGAAATGGCCTTGAGATCGGCGGTCGCCTGCAACGCATGGCTATTGTCAGGCACTCGGTCCAGCAGATAATCGACGCCGGCAATGCGACACAAGCCCCGGTGGTAACCGGCGGGAAACAACATCTTCATTTCACGGGGCCGCAGGCCAATGGCCTTACATACGGCAAAGACCGTGGGGCAGGCTCCTGTCTCCTGGCACAGTGTCCGCAAGGAGTTGATAGCGTCCCAATGTTCACCGGTCAAATGATCGATGCCGCATTCCTTGGCAGTACCTTCGGCAAAATTGGCATCCCAAAAACCAGGATCGAGCAGGAATCCTTGGTCGTCGACTTGGTAAGTGGTGTCCTTGTACGAAAAATGCTGCATACTTGTCCTCCTTGGATGTGAGCAAAACATGCGCCTTGCTTTTCCTGGTACAAGTCGGCGAATCCCCCCATCGATGACTTTCCGGAAAAACTCCTCATCAACTGCTGTGTAACTTCAAAAAAATATACCATCGGTTTGTTTTGCCTGCAAGAAATCTCTCGTGGCTCCTCGTACTGAGCCAAGGTTCGAACTGAGGACCACATGCGGTCCTTTTTCTGCTTCGGTCTCACCTGCCCCGCAAAATCGATCTCCCGGGCAAGCACTGGGACAACCTGCCGAGCCGAGCGATCTTTATGACCACAGAAGAGACGGTTTTTGCCTCTTCCGCAGGAAAGAAGCGGGCAGATCCTGGCGTCACCCCCAATTATCGGCTATACTATATTTAACATGTATGTGGTGTAAAAACTGGGGCTGACCAGGCCTCATATAGCAACCTAAGTGCTCAAGTGGAGGAAATATGCCAGATGGAACTTCAGTTGTTGTGCCCTTGCAGCTTGGACAAAAGATAAAAGATTTTGCATTCAGCACATACAATCCCGTGGGGAATCATTTTGAAGAACACAACCTGTTCCAATATATTCTGAAGAAAAAATGGATCGTGCTCTATTTTTATCCTGCTGACTTTACTTTTGTATGCCCCACGGAACTCTCGGATTTAGGGCAATACCAAGATCAACTGCAGCAGATGAATGTGGAGATTATTTCTGTTTCCACCGATACCAAATTCTCGCATCTGGCCTGGTGCAAGGCCGAAAAATTGCTGAAGGACATCAGGTTTCAGATGGCTTCCGATCCCACCGGCGAACTCGCGACTGTCTTTGGGGTGTATGATGCTGCGGGAGGCACCGCCTTGCGTGGCACTTTTATTATCAATCCGGAAGGCGTATTAGTCGGCTCTGAGGTCAACTACTACAATGTTGGCCGTAATGCCGCAGAATTATTGCGTAAAGTTCAAGCATACACCTATCTGCACGATCATCTGGATCAAGTGTGTCCGGCCGCTTGGACCGAAGGGCAGGAGGTGCTCACTCCTTCAGAAAAACTCGTCGGCCGCGTGTATGATTTTGTTGAGAAGTAGAACGGTCGAGGTGCTGCAATCGTGTGACAAGATCAGGCTACTCTTTCGCATGCCTGTCACTGGTTCATCCCGGTCCTGCAAGCGAAGGGCGGCGGTTGCACCATCAAATGGATGTGTCATGAACATCAAATTGCATCACCGAGTACGCATCAACCCGGAGATCCAAGAGGTAATCCGGCAATCAAGCCGTCCCGGAAGAACGCTTGCCCAGCAGCTAATACAATGGCCTGGTCGAACGATTCAACCGCAGAATAATATAGATGGTTATGGACGATAACGAAGCGCTTGCTCTTGCGCATCAGGTGCTTGCATATGTTGAGCTTCTGCAAAACGCTCCAGAAGTTCCGATGATTCCGGCGCCTTTTGCCAACGACGCCAACTTCATCAGTTATCATGAAAAAGCTGCAGAATTGCGCAGTATTGTCGCCGCGCTTGCCAGAGGCGATCTTTCTATACCCATAACCATGAAGGGCTTTATTGCCGGCGCTTGTAAGAACTTACAGGCAAATTTGCGTCACATGATTTGGAAAGTGCAGCAAGTCGAACAAGGCGACTACACTCAACGCATTGATTTCTTAGGTGAATTTTCTAAATCTTTTAACACCATGGCAGAAAAACTGGCAGTGACCATAGAAGAGTTGCGTCAGAAAGAGGAAGCCTTGACCGCACTGGCCATATCTTTGCAACAAGAAGCCAGAAGACGCAGTGATGCGCTGCATGAATTAAAAAAGAGCGAACAGAGGTTCAAGGAACTTGCCCAGCGTGACCCGCTCACCAACCTGTACAACAGACGTTCCTTTTTTGCTTTTGCCGAAACGGGAGTGCAAAGCGCAGCCGCCTTGAAAGAACCATGTTGCGTGTGCCTGCTCGATGTGGACTATTTCAAACGGTTTAATGACACATTTGGCCATCTGGAAGGCGACCGCGCGTTGCAGTATGTGGTGCAGCACAGCCTAAGCGAGCTGCACCAGCCCAACATTATGGGCCGGTATGGCGGCGAAGAGTTTATCTTCTTCTTTTCCAGCGTAGGGAAGGAACAAGGTTATGCTGAGGCTGACCGTATTCGGCTTGCAATCGAAAGAAACACGTTTCCCCTGGAAAACGGCGGCACAGCTTCTCTTACCGTAAGCCTTGGGGTTGCCGTTATTCTGCCTGATGAACAAACGGAAGACTACGCCAAAAAACTTCGCCTGGGAATCGCCCGAGCAGATACCGCGCTGTATGAAGCCAAGGCACAGGGGAGAAATCGAATCTGCCTGGCTCCACTTGCTGAGCCAACCATGGATTCTGCCAACCCTTCAATTTCTATGTAGCAGTTCCCCCCGCTCCAGGCGAGAAGCCGCCCGCTCGATGGCCGGACCAGGCAGGCAAGCGCCAGCAATATTTTTTTCACTCACTTTGGGTTGCGTTCTACCGTCCTTGTGCCAGGAGGGCACGGTATATTCTGTCGAATCAATCTCAGTACAAGAGAAATATAAAATAATTTCTTATTGATACAGTTATCCAAGAGCCGACAGAATTGTCGATAAGTAAAAATCAGCCGCCAATCAGGCGACCACGCCAAGGACCCTGTCCACAGGGGAAGGAAAAGATCAGATGATCGCGTTGCACAACCACCCTCAAGCCCCGGCTGAGATGCAACTCGCTACCTGTCCGGCCTGTGCCGGCAGCGGCGAGGAGGAGGAGTATCTGCCGGTAGCGGGCGGGGACTCCAAGCTCCCAAAGTAACCGTTCGAGCAAACGCCGTTGCAGGGCCGGATGGAGACGGCGAAAGGCCGCCCGGTCAAGACGGCGGGCGGGAGATTCTCCGGAATCCACTGGCGGGGGATCAACCACGGCCTCCCATTGTCCGGCCAGCAGAGATGCGAGCAGATCCTCGTCCTCGCCGAGATTGGCGGCGGTCTTGAGCAAGGCGGAGCGGATGCCTGGATCATATTCCGACTCCAGCAGCGGCAGGAGATCGAGTCGAATGCGGTTGCGGAGAAAACGGCGATCGTCGTTGCTCGAATCGTGACAATAGCCAACGCCCTTGTCCGCCAGATACGCGAGCACCTCCTGCTTGCGGACACCGAGCAGCGGCCGGATCAGACGGTCCGAACGCGGCCGCATTCCGGCCAGCCCCTTGCCGCCGCTTCCCCTGAACAAGCGCAGCAAGATCTCCTCCGCCTGATCGTCGGCGGTATGCGCCACAGCCAACATATCGGTCGACCATTGCCCGGCCAATTCGGCAAAGGCTCGGTAGCGCGCTTCCCTGGCCGCATGCTCCAAGGACAACCCGTCCGCAGCAGCAACACTGCAGACATCCGCTGTCATGCGCACGGAATCGATTCCAAGCCGGCTGGCGGCCTCGCGTACGCAAGCCCATTCGGCAGGGGTCTCATCGGGCCGCAGCCCATGATCAATGTATGCAGCCACGAGCGTGCAAGGCAACGCATCCCGCAAGGCAGCCAGCACATGCAGTAGGGCCATGGAATCGGCACCGCCGGATACGCCGACCAGAAGATGGATGCCGGCGACCGGCAGGGCCTCCCGGATAATGTCTTGATAAATCCGATATTCAAATGGATGCAGCACTGTTTTCTTCCATGCCCGATCCATACAGGCTTTGGAACAAGACCGGTCAAGCCGGATGGCCGAGTTGGGCCAGCAGCCGTTCGTGAATGCCGTCGAAACCGCCGTTGGAGAGCACGACCACTATGTCGCCATCGCGGCAGAGGCCGCCCAATTCGGCCAGGATGGCCTCGGTATCGGGAAAGGACCGGGCCGGGATACCCTGTTTTTCCAGATCCGCCGCCAGGCGGACGGACGAAAACTGCTCGCTCATCGGCATGCCGTCAAGCGGCACATGCTCGCGGACCAACACTGTGTCGGCGTCGCCGAAAACCCGGGTGTATTTCTCCTGAAACACGGCCCGGCGGCTGGAATTGGTCCGCGGCTCGAACACGACAATCAGCCGGTTCCCCGGCCAGGCCAACCGCAGCCCATGCAGGGTCTCTCGGACCGCAGTGGGATGGTGAGCGAAATCGTCGATCACGGTAATGCCCCGTGCCACGCCTCGGACCTGCTGCCGCCGCTTCACGCCCTCAAAAGTGGTTAAGCCGGCCACAATGGCGTCAAAGGCAAAGCCGAGATGGTGCAACAGGGCAATCACCGCCAGGGCGTTGAGTCCGTTGTGCCGCCCAGGCATGGGCAGGGTGCAGCGGCCCATCGGCTTTCCCCGGTGCGAAACTGAAAATTCGATGGACAAGCCTCTGGCCCGCAGACCGGTCAATTGCCATTCGCAGTCCGTGCCCGTGCCATAACCGACAATCGGACAACGGGCGGTTCCGGCCAATTCGACCACTATCGGGTCGTCCATGCAGGCGACCAAAACGCCAGCGGACGGAATGCGGCCGATGAATTCGGCAAAGGAGGATTTGATCGCCGCCAAATCGGGGAAAATATCGGCGTGGTCGAATTCAACCGAGGTGAGGATGGCGCCAAACGGACGATAATGCTGGAATTTTGACACCTTATTGAAAAAGGCCGTATCATATTCGTCGCCTTCGACCACAAAAAACTGACCGTTGCCCACGCGGGCATTGCGACCGAAAGCCTCGACCAGACCGCCGATCATGCAGCCCGGATCAGCGCCGAGGCGATAGAGGGTGGTGGCCAGAAGCGATGAGGAGGTGGTTTTGCCGTGGGTACCGGCCACCACCAGGGAGCGTTTGCCTGCCAGGAAAAAATGGCCCAGGGCCTGGGGCATCGAAAGGTACGGCAGGCCAAGCCTGCCCAACTCCGCTGCCTCGGGGTTGGTGATTCGGACGACATTGCCGACGATCACCAGATCGGGCCGAGCCGCGAGGTTGGTGGCGGCGTATCCAGACATCACCTCAATGCCCAGACGCGCGAGAAAATCGGACATCGGCGGATAGACGTTCTGGTCCGATCCGGTCACCGTGTAGCCCTGTTCCTGGAGGATAGAGGCCAGCGCGGCCATGCCGGTGCCGCAGATGCCGATCAGATGGATATGGCGAGGGTTGTCGGGCGCGCGGTTCAGGGCCGGATCGAGCAGCCCCATGCTCATTGGGAGCGGACCGTCCGCTGGATGGCCTTGTAGACCGAATCAAAGGTTTCCTCGAACGACGAGGGTGTCAACCGCCCCACCTCAATAAATTTGACCACGATCTCCTTGGCCACCTTGAAAATAGCCTCGTCGGTCACTTCCTGCCGTCCGGACTGTCTGTTTTTCTCCTCAACTCCCATGGATCACCTTTCAATTTCCTGCCAATAAAAAAACCCCCGTTACAGGAAGAAGGCCAGTTCAAATGTAACAGGGGCAACCGCCCGCACACGGAAAAAACCTCGTCAGCATTCTCCGGGAGGGTATGGTTTTTGTGTATGTTCAGAGAAAGGCTCTGTCCCTCCGTTCCGGAAATCAGTTCTTTTCCAGCATCCGGTAATCAATGGCCTCGCCGTAGGCCAGGAGATCTTCCTTGGCCGCAGGCCGTCCCTTGATGGTAATCACGAAGCGGGCTGCCACCACAATGTAGAGTTCGCCGGTCTTTTTGTCGCTGTTATACTTGAGGATCGCCCGCTGTCCTTTCACCATCTCGAGCTTGCCCCCGCCAGCACCGGCAAACATGGGATTGTTGACCATCATCAGCACCGACTGCAAGACTGGCGAATCAGAGACTATCTCTACACTGATGTTGTCCGGATCTTTCTTGTAATCGCGACTGACCGTAACTCCACCGCCGATGATGGCCGCACCCAGCGCCTGGGCGCTGGCTTCTTTCCCCTCCCATCCAGACAGCGGCTCGGGCAAAAGGGCCTTCATTCGTTCGCTTTTCTGCTGCCGGATCAACTGGGCCGCATAATCGAGATTAGAGGCCGCTCCGGTATAATCGCCCGCCCCATATTGCCGGGTCGCTTCCTTGATGGTGCTCAACACAATATCCTCAGCCCATGACGGTTGCGCGCAGACAACCAAGGCCAGGACAAAGACGATCCGAATCAGCATAAGCGCGGGCATAGTTTGATTAACCGGTGGTGGAACAGAAAATCAAGTCTGCACAGTGATACCAGGAGGGGGCGAAGGTGTCAAGCAAAGACCGGCTGTTCTCCGGCTGCATCCATTCAGAGAAATAATGAAAATACCTATAGATACAATATAAAACCACCGACAAGGACCTTACGGTTTCTGCACCCCTTGCCTCTTGATCTTTCCTGGTGCCAGATACACCGCTGATTGCCGGAAACAACAAAACCGGCTACCTTGCCTTCGAGTGCAGATGAGCAAAGCAGCAAACGCAAGAAGAAAGGACAGAGGGGCGAGCTATGGGCCGGGAGATCGAACGCAAGTTCTTGCTGACAGGGGACGGATGGCGCGGGCTGGCCGATGGGATCGAGTATCGCCAGGGCTACCTGTGTGCCGACCGGGAGCGGATCGTGCGGGTGCGGCTTGCCGGCGGCCGGGGTTTTCTCACCGTCAAAGGACCGACAGCGGGCGCGGGACGGGACGAGTACGAATACGAGATACCGGCCGCCGAGGCCCGCGCGATGCTCGACACCCTCTGCCTGGAACCGCAAATCGAAAAAAAGCGCTGCACCATTCCCTACCAGGGCCACATCTGGGAGGTCGACGAATTCTTTGGCGCAAACCAGGGCTTGATTCTGGCGGAGATCGAGCTCTCAGCGGAAAACGAGCCGTTCGAACGACCGGATTGGGTCGGCAAAGAAGTCACCGGCGATGTCCGGTATTACAACGCCATGCTCTGCCGTTTTCCCTACCGCGACTGGCTGGCTCCATCCGCGGAGTGAGGCCCCGCGCACCGTCCAGGGTGCCGGCTCTCGCAGAATGCCTACTTCTTCCGGTTGCTCCGTTCTCGGAACAAGAGCCGGATCGGCACCTGGTCCAATCCCAGCCCTTCGCGGAAGCAATTGGTCAGGTAGCGCTGGTACGAGAAATGAATTCCCTTGGGATCGTTGGCCACCACGGCGAACAGCGGCGGCGCTGTGCCCAGTTGGGCGGTGTAATAAAACTTGAGGCGACGACCGTGATAGAAGGGCGGCTCGTGCCGGGCCACGGCTTCAGCCAGAATCCGGTTGAGGGCGGCGGTGGCAAAACGCTGATGAAACTGACGGTACACCTTGCCGATCTCCGGAAAGAGCCGCTTGATGCCGGTGCCGGCCAGCGCCGAGACCTTGAGCACTGGCGCGAAGGGGATGAATTTGACCGCCATCCGCACCTCCTCCAGCAGCCGTTCCTGGCGCTTTTTGTCGTCTTTGATCAGATCCCACTTGTTGAGGCAGATGATCACCGCCCGCCCCTGTTCCTGGGTGTAACCGATCACCTTGGTATCCTGCTCGGTAATCCCTTCCCCGGCGTCAATGAGCACCAGAGCGATGTCGCAACGGCCCAGGGCCCTCAGCGACTTGAGAATGGAAAATTTTTCCAGCTTGTCGGTGGTCTTGCCCCGGCGGCGGATGCCGGCGGTGTCGATCAACAGGTAGGCGTAGGGGTCGCGGGTCACCAGGGTATCCACTGCATCGCGGGTGGTGCCGGAGATATCGGAGACCATCATCCGCTCCTGGCCGATGATAGCGTTGATTAGCGAAGATTTGCCCACATTGGGACGACCGAGGAAGGCGATGCGCATGGTGTTGTCCGGCAGGCCGTCACCGACCGCGTCCTTCCCGATATGGGGTATGAGGCCCGCCATCAAGGTATCGAGACCATACCCATGATCGGCGGAAAGCGCCCACAGCTCCTCGACCCCGAGTTCCCAGAAAGGAAGCAGCAGCGTGTCTTCGCTCTCCGGGCTGTCAACCTTGTTGACGATGTAAAACACCTTTTTCTCGGTGCGGCGCAGCAGATCGACGATCTCGATATCGCTTGGCGTCAGCCCTTCGCGGCCATCCATCAGGAAAAAAATGACGTCGGCCTCGTCAACCGCCAGCAGGGCTTGATGACGGATATGGTTGACAATGGTGTCGTCCTCGTCGTCGATGCCGCCGGTATCGACCAGGATGAACGGGTGATCTTCCCAGCGCACCGTGGCGTAATGGCGATCGCGGGTGACGCCCGGCGTCGGATCGACCAGGGCATCCCGGCGCCGGGTGAGGCGGTTGAACAGGGTGGATTTACCCACATTGGGGCGACCGATGAGGGCAACCAGGGTGGCGTTTTCCGTGGTCATGATCGTTGGCGAAGCTCCTGGCGGCATTGGCTGGTGAGGGTATGCAAGGCAGCATATCCGGCGGCCTCGGGTTTGGCAAGCAGGCGGTCGAGCGAGGTCAGGGCCGGTTCGAGGTAGTGGGCAAAAAACGGCTTGTCCCGCACCTGGCTTAAAAAGGCGAAAGCGCCCAGCATCTGGAGATGCCGCTGCAGGGCCAGCAGCAGGTATTCGTGGTGGAACTGATCGGGATCGTATGGCAGCTCTTCGCCCAAGGCCGCCAAGTAGACCAAAACGAGGCGATCCTGCATGGACTCGGGCAGGGCTGCATACGGATCGAACAGCAGCGAGGCCAGATCATAGGCCAGCGGACCAAGGCGGCCACCCTGAAAATCGATAAACCGTACCACGCCCTGCGTGAGCATGAGATTGCGGCACTGAAAATCGCGGTGCAGAAAAAAATACGCCGGCGCTTTGGCCACCTCGTCGGCCAGCCGGAGACAATCGGCCGCCACTGCCTGGCGGTCAAAATCAAGCCCAAGCAAATCAGTGCAGCAGGCTTGAAGAAAATAGCCTGATTCGCGCTCGATCATCAATTGGCGGTCATAGCGGGGCGTGTCCCAGCCCCAGGCCGGATCGAAACCAACGCTCCCCCGGACCTGCATCCGGGCCAACTGCTGCACCGCACTTTCATAATATTCCATACTCTGTGCCGCGCCCTGCTCCACCACCTGCTCAAACAGCCTCCGGTCGCCGAGATCCTCGCATAGCGCCAGGCCGGTGACCGGATCGAAACCATACAGTTCCGGGACCGGTGCGCCAATCCGGCGCAGATGGCGGCCAATCGTGGCAAAGGCGGCTGCCTCGGCCCGGCCGCGTTGGTCGCGCTCCGGCGGCAGCACGGCGATCATTTTGGGCAGGCCCTGTCCGGACAGCCGAAAAAATCGGCGCGTAGAGCCATCCGGCACACGTTCCTGCACCTGCACCGTCGTCTCGTTCCAAGTGCGCGGCGACGCGCCGAGCAGACGGCCGACCAGCACGATGAGCGCGCCGGCATTCATCCCCGTTCCCCTGTCCGCAACAATTCCGGCTGACCGGTGACGACGGTGACGATCCGGTCCGCCAGTACGCTGCCCGCCACCACCACGGCCCCATCCCAGACCACCGAGCGGCAAAGACGCGCGCCTGGGCCGATCACCGCGTCAGCGCCGATACAGCCCCACTCCGCCAGAACCGCATCGCCGCTGACCCGGGCGCTCGGGTCGATCAGCCAGCCCGATTTCTTCGCGAGCAGCTCCCGATGCAAATCAAGGTAATCGGCCGGCGTGCCAATGTCCCGCCATCGGGCTCCATCCACCCGGCAGAAGCCGATCCAGCCCTCCCGGGCCAGTTCACGGTAGAGGTCGATGATATGATAGAACCGGCCGGCCGGAATCCGCTCGATCACTTCGGGGTCGACAACCTGGATGCCGGTAAAGGCCAACTGTTCGCCGGTGGGCGCGTCAAAGCTCCGCACCAGGCCGCCCTCAATGCCGACATTGTTGAAGCGGGGATGATCATGCAGGGCCAGGGTGACACGATTTTTCGAGAGCAGGTGCTGATGGTATACGTACTCCAGATCGATCCCGTGGTACAGATCGCCGTTCATCACCAGCACCGGATCGTTTTCCAGGCGGTCCAGGGCCAGGCGCAGGCTGCCGCCGGTGCCCAAGATGACCGGCTCGCGCTGGACGAGCACTCCAGGCCAGGACGCCAACGCCGCCTCAACCTGCTCCGCCAGGTGGTGGCAGTTGACCACGACAATCCGGCAGCCGCAGTCCCGCGCCTGGCCCAGCAACCGGTGGAGCAATGGTTGGTTGAGGATCGGAAGCAACGGCTTGGGGCGAAAATCGGTGTAGGGCCGCAGCCGGACACCGTACCCGGCAGCGAGAATGATGGCTTGCATGGCGATGAGAAATGGACTTGACTTGCACCGGAAACTGCTCTACTAATCGCTTCTTCCGGCCGGTTGGCGAAAAATATGCAATCCTTCGGGCGCACAATACTGCTCTAGACAGAACTGCTCTTGTACCGTCTCCAGCCCATCCTTGCAAGCATTCGAGCAGAAAAACCATGATTACCCTTCTCGATTACGGAGCCGGCAATGTCCGTTCGGTGATCAATGCCATCGAGCGGCTCGGCGAGACCGTTTCCCTGGTCAACAGCGCCACAGACATCGACCAGGCCGAGCGGCTGATCTTCCCCGGCGTCGGCAATTTCGGTTCTCTGATGCGCACGCTGCGGGAAAAAAGACTGCGCGAGCCGTTGCTCCGCTACCTGCATGCCGGCAAACCATTCTTCGGCATCTGCGTCGCCCTCCAGGTTTTGTTCGAGTCGAGCGAGGAAGCCCCGGGCGAACCGGGTTTGGGCCTGCTTTCCGGCCGGGTGCAACGGTTTGCCTGCGATTTGGCCATCCCGCACATCGGCTGGAACGGCCTCAAGGCGCACCAACCCTCGCCCCTTTTCCATGGCCTTGCCGGCAATGAAAAATTCTATTTTGTCCATTCCTATCACGTGAGTCCGGTCGGTCGCGACGACATTCTCACCACCACCGATTATGGCTACGAGTTTGTCAGCGCCATCCAGCGGGGAGCCATGGTGGCGACCCAGTTTCATCCGGAAAAGAGCGGTCCCGCCGGGCTCAGGCTGCTGGAAAATTTCCTCGCCGGCACCCGCGATGCAGTCCGGCTTACGGCCTGTCCCCGCACCACCACCCTGGCCAAGCGGATCATCGCCTGCCTTGATGTCCGCGCCAACGACCACGGCGATCTGGTGGTCACCAAGGGCGACCAGTACGATGTCCGCGCGGAAGGCGAGGTGCGCAACTTAGGCAAACCGGTGGAACTGGCCCATGACTACTACGAGCAGGGAGCCGACGAGATCACCTTTCTCAACATCACCGGATTCCGGGATTTTCCGCTCCAGGACATGCCCATGCTCAAGGTCCTGGAACAGACCTCAAAAAATGTCTTCGTGCCCCTGACCATCGGCGGCGGCATCCGCGACTTCACCGACCGCGACGGCCGTTTTTCCAGTGCGCTGGAGGTGGCCTCGCAATACTTCCGTTCCGGCGCCGACAAGGTCTCCATCGGTTCAGACGCGGTGCTGATCGTCGAAGAGGTGCTGCAGACAGGAAAAGCCACCGGCTTGAGCTCCATCGAACAAATCGCCCGGGTGTACGGCAATCAGGCGGTGGTCATCTCCATCGATCCACGCCGGGTGTATGTGGCCAATCCAGAAGGCGTTGCGCACACGGTGATCGCCACCCGCTTTCCCGGCCCGAACGGCGAACAGTATTGCTGGTACCAGTGCACCATCAAAGGCGGCCGGGAAGGACGACCGGTCGATGCGGTCACTCTGGCCAAGATCTGCGAACAATTGGGCGCGGGCGAAATTTTATTGAACTGCATCGACAAGGACGGCACCAACTCGGGCTTTGACATCGAGCTGATCAATGCGGTGCGCTCAGCGGTCACCATCCCGGTGATCGCCTCCAGCGGAGCGGGCAGCGCCGAACATTTCCTAGAGGTTTTCACCCAAACGCAGGCGGAAGCGGCCCTGGCCGCCGGCATTTTCCACCGCAGGGAGGTGCCAATCGGTGCGGTGAAGGCATCCTTGCGTAAAAAGGTCGAGATCAGGCCGGGGTAATTGCGATCATCGCGCCCCTTCCATAGCTCCTTTGCCAAGCAGGCCCCCATCCTTTGCCCTCTTCTTTTCCTGGCGAGGCCCAGCCAGTGTTGCATGCAGTTCTTGCACCCCACATAACGTTTCAACCTGGGGCAGCAACATGGCAAAATTATAACCCCACGCCAGGCCAGCGGATCAAGGCAACCCATTACGCATTTCACACTTTGTCCCAACCGATCGCGACAAAGGCGCCTGTGTCCAGATCCTGTTCGCGACCGCGCCGTTCGATTTCAGGTATGGCTTCCAAGGAATCATCTTTGCGGAAGTGAATGGCTGTTTTGGTCACAACACGCGCGCCAGGCGCTATGGCACGCATCTCTTCGGGAGAACGGAAATGGATGTCGGCAAAGAGATCGTGCCCATCCAGGCCCTTCCGCCTGCGTTGCTCCGCCCACGGTCCAAGGCTGTTGAGGGTGGTGACGACCACGCGCCCGCCCCGTCGGGCAACCCGATCCAGCTCGGCCATCACCTTGCTGCCGTCGGCGACAAACTCGATGGCGGTCATGGAAAACACCTTGTCGAAACTGCCGTCGGCAAAGGGCAAGGCACACAGATCAGCGCATAAGGCGGCAAAACCGCTGCTCCTCATGCGGTCGATCGCCCCGGTCAGCATGGGGATTGACAGATCAATGCCGGTCAGCAAAGATCCCCGATCCAGAACGTCCTGGGTGAAGATGCCGGTCCCGCAGCCTGCGTCGAGCAGTCGCTCACCGGGCCGGGGATCAAGGAGATCGAACAGCAGGGCGGCCTCGTAATGTTTGACCAACCGGCCGACCGGCGTGGTGAACCAGTGATCGTATCGATCTGTCCAGGTGTCAAAACGAGAGGGCTGCATAGGCAAAACAACAACACATCCTGTACGCTACACTGAGGCACATACCCCAATGCAAGAGCAGGGAAAAGGTGGCGAACAACCACCCCGGCCTCTTAAAGAAAATCCGCCTCCAATCTCATGCAACCCGATAGCTAGTGTCCTGTTTGGTTAGTTGCGTCTCATAATTTTTAGAGCCCGCAAAGTCTATTCAGGGCTTTCCAATAATTAACTCACTGAATTTTCGTTTAGTGAGTGGTCAAAATTAAACGAAAGAATTAACCAAACAGGACACTAGAAGATGAATTTCACTCCCAGATTGGCCGTCAGGCCGCTGACATCGACAGTGTTGCCTTGATATCGGCCGTTTAATTCCTGAAAACGATAGATGCATTCCCCGAACAGCCTGAGGAAGGATACCGGCGACCATTCAAGACCACCGCCGAGATAGGTGCCGAAGCTCGAATCGACATCGCTGCGGTCGGCGTCGGCGTAGATGTAGGAAATCCCCGCCAAGCCATACGGATCCAGCTCGGCGTTCGGCATCAGGTGCAGTTGGATGCCGAAATCAAAAGGGATCATGGTCAGCTCGTTGCCGGGAGACAAGGAACTCGCTCCGATAAAATACACCCGGCCGTCGAGCCTGAGATGTTCAGATATCAGGGGCGTGCCGACTCCGATACCCAAGCCGCCCTTCCCCTTGACATCGCCCTTATCCCAATAACTGGCAAACCCATAGAGATCAATAGCCTGCGCCGGAACACAGGTCCCTGCAATCATCCAGCCTGCCACGAGCAGCACCCCGGTCACTGTCCTTTTCATTGTCCCGCTCCTTTTCCCTCTTCGTATCCGAACACCACCAGCCACACCAACTAGACGCGCGGATCCCGCCCGCTCCAAATTAAATAAAATATACCCAAGAGCTGCCTGATATTCCAGCAAAATATTACTTATCCCTCCATTGATTGCCACCACGTGCCGTTTCCCTCCACCCAGTTACCGCCGGATAGCAGATCATGGACAGGTCATGGACCAAACCCGGAGGCAATGTTGTTTTCGTCAGGGTACCCAACAGACGGGAAACGGTGAAAAAAAGACATGCTCCCGGCCGAATCATACTGTTTTTTCGGCAAACTGATTGATTTTTTCGATAAACGACGTATCAATTTGCCTGGTGCAGACAACCAGACAGCGATACCTGCGCCGTCTGGATACGCCAGACGCCGACCGATCCGACTCCTTGCACGTTTGCCTATAATCTCTTGCCCCATGCGCCCATCGTCCATCGAACTGCTCGCCCCTGCGAAAGATCTCGCCTGTGGCATCGCTGCCGTCAATCACGGTGCCGACGCTGTCTACATCGGCGGTCCGCTCTTCGGCGCCCGGGCAGCAGCGGCCAACAGCCTGACCGACATCGAGCACCTGGTGGGCTATGCCCACCAATTCCGAGCCAGGGTCTACGTGGCCTTAAATACTCTTTTGCAAGACGACGAGGTCGATCGGGCGGTGGCATTATGCCATCAGTTGTACGCCCTCGGCGCCGATGGGCTGATCATTCAGGATGTCGGCTTATTGGAGGCGGATCTGCCGCCGATCCCGCTCCATGCTTCCACCCAAATGAACAACCGTACGGTCGAAAAGGTTCTCTTTCTTGAGCAAACGGGCTTCGCCCAGGTCGTGCTCGCCCGGGAGTTGAGTCTGGCCCAGATCCGGACAATCCGCGCCGCCACAACCATCCCGCTGGAATTCTTCGTTCATGGAGCGTTGTGTGTCTGCTACAGCGGCCAGTGTTATTTCAGCGAGGTAGTGGCAGGCAGGAGCGCCAATCGAGGACAGTGCGCCCAGTTCTGCCGCCATCAATTCAGCCTTCTGGACCAGGAAGGGCAAACAGTGGCCGCGAACCGCTACCTGCTCAGCCTGAAGGATCTGGATCTATCCGCCCATCTGGCCGCGCTCGTCGATGCGGGCATCCGTTCGTTCAAGATCGAAGGCCGCCTCAAGGATGAAAACTACGTCAAGAACGTCACCGCGGCATACCGGCTAGCCCTGGATGCGTTGCTTGACGCGCGGCCGAATCTGACGCGCTCCTCTTCCGGACAGTGCCGGTTCGGCTTCGTCCCGGACCCGGAACGGTCGTTCCATCGGGGGGCCACCGATTTTTTCCTCACCGGGCGACGAGGTCAGATGGCGGCAATCCATACTCCCAAGTCGATCGGCAAACGGCTTGGCCGCGTGGCCGCGACCGATGCGGTTTCGTTCGCGATCTCCGGGGAGGAAACGGTCCACAACGGCGACGGCCTCTGCTTTTTCGACCGCAAAGGCACACTGGTCGGGATCAAGGTGAATCGAGCCGAGGGCAATATCATTTACCCCAAGGATGGCGCCGCCCGGTTGCGTCTGCCGGTGGGAACAGAAATTTTCAGGAACCGCGACACCGAATTCGACAAACTCCTGGCACGGAGCACCCTCTGCCGGACCATCGCGGTGCGGATGCGGCTTGCGGAAACAGCCGGAGGCTTGAGCCTGACTCTCACCGATGAGGACGGGATCGTGTCCACGGCGGCCTTGCCGATGCGCAAGGAGCAATCACGTACGATCGGCATGATCGAACTCATGGCCAGCCGGCAACTGGCAAAAAGCGGCGCGACCATCTTCTCGGTGACTGCGGTGACGGTCGATGTCCAACCGGACATCTTCGTTCCCACCGCCTCATGCAACGAACTGCGGCGGCTGGGGTTCGCCGCCCATCTGGAAGCGCGCTTGCAGGCATACACTCCGCCTGTCCGGGAACATCTCCCCACCACCGTCCCTTGGCCCGCCGCCGAGCTAGACTACCAGGACAACATCAGCAACAGTCATGCCGCCGCCTTCTATCGCCGTCACGGAGTGCGCCATGTGGATCGCCATCCGCTGCGGCCAGCCGATACGGCCGATTGCGCCCTCATGACCACCAGATATTGTTTGCGTTTTCAATTGGGAATCTGTCCACGACAGCACGGACAAAAGGCTGATCCGGCCACATCATTGACCCTGGTCGATAAAACAGGCCGCTATACCGTGGAGTTCGACTGCGGGATCTGCGAAATGACCATCCGGCCCCAGGCGAAACAGAACTAACCCAGCGTCTTCCCTCCCACGTCAAGGTGCCGGACTGCCTGCCGTCTGCCGCCGCAACCATTGCTGCACTTGATCAAATTCGCTCATAAATTGCGCCAGTGCCTTGCCCCGATGGCTGACGGCCTCTTTGCGCTCCAAGGGAATCTCGGCCAATGTTTTGTTCAATTCCGGGATGAAAAACAGGGGATCATAGCCGAATCCATGTACACCCCGCCGCTCAGCAATGATCTCGCCTCCGCAGCGCCCTTCCCATGACAGGATCGCGCCGCCCGGCATCGCCAGGGTGAGCACACAGACAAAGTGGGCGATCCGGTTATCAACATTGACCATTTCCCGGAGCAACCGTTCGCAGTTCGCCCAATCCGTGGCCCCAGGCCCTGCGTACCTCGCCGAATAAACACCTGGCCTGCCGTCCAGCGCATCGACCACCAGACCGGAATCGTCAGCCAGACAGGGAGCGGCAAACAACCTGGCGTAATGATGAGCCTTCTTATAGGCATTCTCCCGGAAGGTAACACCATCCTCAATCGCCGCAGGCACAGGATCAAAATCGTCAATTCCGCGAATCACAACCGGAAAATTGCCAAGCACTGCACGCAATTCCACAAATTTATTCCGATTGCCGGTAGCCAGTACGATCACGTTCTCCATTCCCTTCATTCCTCTGATTTGGCCCGGCCGGGCCCATTATCCGCCAAACAACTCAGGGGCGGCACATGAATACTGCGTTTCGCCCTGTTCAACCAACCATATGTTTCTCTGTAGTTTTATGCCATTTTATTCACCGCATACTTCTTTTCTTTGCCTTTGTCGCTTCCCTCCTTTATTATACCAGATGGTTGTGGCAACATTTCTCTATTTTCCCGGAAAAGCGCAATGACCTCTTCCCCTGATAACAACATGTCCATGCTGGATAACCCACCGATGACCCGTCTGATGAAGGTGGTGCAGCGGCGATGGCGGCAATCCACCGGCTTATTTCTTTCCCGGACCGATCAGGCAGCCGAAACCAGGCCCCCGGCATCCGCCTCGGTCCCGGTTGAGAACCGCTGCCACCCTCGCGTACCCGTCACGCCCACCCATGTGCAGGTGACCGACGGGTGCCTGTGCGCCACCGCCGAAATCGGCAACATCTCTCCCTGCGGTATCTGTCTGCGCAATCTGCCCGAAACACTCTACCGTGATGCCGAACGCCTGACCGTATTTTCCAGTGACAACCCCGGGCTGCCGGTTCTCCATATCAAACCGCGCTGGGAACGGACCGACTGGAGCGGCAAGACCATCGGTGCAGCGATCGTCAACGCCCCCGAACTCTGGCAGATCTTTTTCATCCATGCCGCCAGTCAGGCCAGGGGGCATGAAGCCTCTATGCAACTTGCCGGCCGCCCGCCTGTCCATCGTTCGGAAAGCGCGTAACAGCCACAAACAGGAACAGGAAAACAGACCGCTCCCCGTTCACCCTGACCAATCCAGCCCTGAAAAATCCCTCACCAATTCAACTTGTCCGCTCCCGGTGATTTTCCCTATTGCAACGTAGCCGGACAGGCAACCCCAGAAGCCCTTCCCGAGACGATCAACAACACCCCGCTCCTTTTTTCAGCCCGAGCGCCAAAGTCTTTCGGATGCAGCCACGAAAGAAATCCGCACCGATCTCATGCGAGACATGGCCGGCTGATGTGTTCTGCCATAAAAACATCCAGACCAATAACTATCCGAAGATGTTCCATTCCATCGAAATGGTTTTCAATATCGGTGAACAATGCTATAATAATTTTTTAACCAATTCTTGAACTATAGCGCATTGCGTGCAACCCTGGTTGCTCCGAACATTTTTTCCCACTGAAATCATGGAACAGAAATTGAACATCCCCCAGATGCGCCAGCGCATCGACCATATTGACGACACCATACTGGAGCTTCTCAAAGAGCGTCTCGAATGCGCCAAGACCATCGGTCTTCTTAAAAGCGAAACCAACAGGGCCAAGTGGGACCCTCAGCGTGAACTGGAAATTTACGAGCGCTTGCGGACAAATAACAGCGATATCTTTCCCTACAAGGCGCTGCGCTCGATCTTCCACGAAATCATCACTACCTGCCGTTTGTCGCAACACAAGACCTCAGTCGCTTATCTCGGCCCGGAAGCCACCTTTTCCCACCTGGCCGGGGTCAAGTATTTCGGCCAAACCGCCGACTACATGCCCATGGAATCGATCGCCGAGGTGTTCGAGGAAGTGGAAAAGGAGCGGGTCAGGTACGGTATCATCCCGGTGGAGAACTCCATCGAAGGAGCAGTCACCTATTCCCTTGACGCCTTTCTCAAATTCAAGGTCATGATCTGCGGCGAGATACAGTTGGCCATCACCCATAACCTGGTCAACCGCTCCGGCAACATAGAGGATATCCAGACCGTGGCCTCTCACTCCCAGCCGTTGGCCCAATGCCGCAACTGGCTACGGAAGAATTTGCCCAAGATCCCCACCCTAGATGTCTTTTCCACCGGAACCGCCGCCCAGATGGCCGCCAACAATCCCAATATCGGCGCCATCGCCAGTTCGCTGGCCATCAACACCTACGGTCTCCAGGTGGTGATTCCGGGCATTGAGGATTATCAAGGCAACACCACCCGCTTTCTGGTCATCGGCCGTAAATCACCCAAGAAGAGCGGCTGCGACAAGACCTCGATCCTCATCGGCCTGATCAATCGCCCCGGTGCGCTCAACGAAATTCTGACCATCCTCTCGGCCAAGAACATCGATTTGGCCAAGATCGAGTCCCGGCCGACCAAGGACAAGCAGTGGAGCTACATGTTCTTCCTCGACATGATCGGCCACATCGAAGATCCGGTCATTTACGAGGCATGCAACATTCTCCGGCAGATCTGCGCCTATTTCGAATTGCTCGGATCCTACCCACGGGCTGACGACATCAACCTCAACGGCAATCTCAACTAAAGAGACAGCCGAGTCATCCGGATGCGCCGCGTCCGCTCCTGTTATGTGCGCCCTCCTCAGCTGCCAAGGGTTGACCAAGGCCTTCGGTACCCAAGAATTGTTCTCCGGGGTTACCTTGGTCATCCATGCCGGCGACATCATCGGCCTGATCGGCCCCAACGGCTCGGGCAAATCGACCCTGCTCAACATCCTGTGTGGCCTTGAGCAGGCCGACAGCGGCGTTATCTTTGTCCAAAAGCTGCTCCGTATCGGCTACCTGCCCCAAGATGACGTCTTTGCCGAGGAAGCCGGCTGTACCGACAATCTCTTTGCCGCCTGCGCAGGGCTCGATCTCGACGAAGCCGAGCAGTACAACCGGGTGCACGCCCTGTTGAGCCGTGCCCAATTTCCTGACCCGCAGCAGCCGGTCCGCCTGCTTTCCGGCGGTTGGCGCAAGCGGCTGGCCGTCTGCCGGGCCCTGATCAACCGGCCCGATGTCCTGATCATGGACGAGCCAACCAACCATCTGGACATCGAAGGCATTCTCTGGCTCGAACGGCTGATGCGCTCCACTTTGCCCGAAAGTCCGGCAGCCGTGCTCGTGGTCAGCCATGACCGGCACTTTTTGGAGAACACGGTCAATCGGATGGTGGAACTGTCTCCGGTCTACCCCGAAGGGTCGTTCCAGGTACGGGGCGGCTACACCGATTTTCTCGAAAAAAAGGCCGATTATCTTCTCCAGCGGCAGAGCCTGGAAGAACGCCTGGCCAACAAGGTTCGCCGGGAGACCGAATGGCTGCGCCGCGGCCCCAAGGCCCGTACCACCAAGGCCCGTTACCGGATTGAGGAAGCCGGCCGCCTCCAGGACGAACTCGGTGAAATCCAAGAGCAAAATCGCTCCCTTGGCCAGGTGGGCATCGCCTTTGACGCCACAGGCCGCAAGACCAAAAAACTGCTTACCGCCACTGGCCTGGAGAAGGGCTTCAACGGCCAGATGCTGTTCACCCACCTGAACATCAACCTCACGCCCGGACTGCGTCTCGGTCTGCTGGGGCGCAACGGCAGCGGCAAATCGACCCTGATGCAGATACTTGCATCCGCCGCGAACCACAATAACGGCCTTACACCGGACGCCGGCTCCATCGCCCTGGCCGACTCCTTGCGTATCGTCAGTTTCGATCAACGCCGCCAGGCACTCGATCCCGACGTCACCCTGCGCCGCGCCCTGGCTCCGGAAGGTGACAGCGTCCTGTACCAAGGACAATCTCTACACGTGGTCACCTGGGCCAGGCGCTTCCTCTTCCGGGCCGATCAACTGGACACCCCAGTCTGCCGACTCTCCGGCGGCGAACAGGCTCGCATCCTCATCGCCCGATTGATGCTCCATCCTGCAGATATCCTCCTGTTGGACGAACCGACCAATGACCTCGACATCCCATCGCTCGATGTTCTGGAAGAAAGTCTGTGCGAGTTTCCCGGCGCTCTGGTGCTGGTCACCCACGACCGTTTCCTCCTCGACCGGGTCTGCAATCTGGTGCTCGGCTTCGACGGAGCAGGCCGGGCCGGGTATTTCGCTGACTACGACCAATGGTTGGCTATGCTTGAGGCAAAAGAGCGCGGAGAAGCGGTGAGCAGCCCGCCACAGACCGAAAAAAAACCGGCCGCAAAGCCTAGGTCAGGCAAGCTCTCGTACATGGATCAGCGCGAATACGATCAGATGGAAGGAAAAATCCTTGCCGCCGAAGCCCGGCTGGGCGAGATTGAGGCGCTGATGGCCGAGCCAGAGGTGGCGGCCAATCCGGGCCAGTTGCAGCGTTATTGGCAGGAGCAGCAGACAGTGCAGGCCCAGACCGAGCGGCTCTATGACCGCTGGAACGAATTGGAGCAACTCCGGCAGGAACAGACAACGGGATAAGAGGAATTGGCCGTATCCCAAAGGATCAGCCGCCGATGCGCGACATCCGCCCGTGACAACCGCCGCCGGAGCGATGCAGCCGCTCGTCGAGATGATGGCGCTCAGGCTTGTTGCGGATGGCGTCCAGCAAGACTTGGCGGAGCGCCTCGTCACCCGATCCGTCGCGTAGCACCGGGCGCAGGTCGATCTCGTTGTCATGGAGCAGGCAGAAACGGAGCCGGCCGGCCGAAGTCAGGCGCAGCCGGTTGCATCGATGGCAGAAATGATGGCTGAGCGGGCTGATGAAGCCAAGGCTCCCCACTGAATCCGTCCCGAGGCGATACACCCTGGCCGGACCATCATGCCATCCCTTGGTCATGGGAATCAAGTCGCCCAGGACGGCGATGCGAGCCATGATTTCGTCGGTGCTGATATAGGCGTCGGCGCTCCAGCGGCTGGATTCGCCCATGGGCATGAACTCGATAAACCGCACCTGCAACGGCAGCAGCCGCGACAGGCGGGCGAAATCGGCAATCTCATCGTCGTTGATGTGCCGCATGGCCACCATGTTGAGCTTCACCGGAGAAAAACCGAGGGCCAACGCCGTTTCCACCCCGCGCCAGACCTGCGCGAAACAGTCAACTCCGGTAATCGCGGCAACCCGTTCGGGTTTGAAGGAATCGAGGCTGATGTTCACCTTGGTCACGCCGGCTTCATACAATTCCCGGCCATAGCGTTCCAGCAGCACGCCATTGGTGGTGATGCGGACATCGCTCAGCCCTTCGATCCGGGTCAGAGCGCGGATGAACTGCATCACGTTGCGCCGCATCAGAGGTTCTCCGCCGGTGAGCCGGACCTTGGTGATGCCCATGGCCACCGCCACCCGGACCACCCGCAACAGTTCCTCGTATGAAAGCAGTTCGTCGTGACCGAGCTTGGTCAGGCAGCCGCTGGCCTCCTCTTCGGTGACGCAATACAGGCAACGGAGATTGCAGCGGTCGGTGAGGCTTACGCGCAAATACGAAATGGAACGAGCGAAAAGATCGATAAGTCCGTTTCTTTGTGGGGCGACTGTGGTATGGTTCTGTATCATTGCGTATAGTGGCGGGAAGAACTGGTTGCCTTGCCCAGAGCATATGGACAACCTAGGATGCAGTGATAACACCGATACGAGGCGATTGCAACCAGCGTGCTTATCCTTGCCATTGAAAGCTCCTGCGACGACACGGCAGCCGCTGTCTTAGAAGCGGAAAACCGGATTCGCTCCTCCGTGGTCAGCAGCCAGAACGAGATCCATACCCGCTTCGGCGGAATCGTGCCGGAATTGGCCTCGCGCCGCCATATCGAAATGATCCGTCCGGTGGTCGACGAGGCCCTGGAGCAAGCCAGGGTCGGCTTGGACGGCATCGACCTGATCGCCGCCACCCAAGGCCCGGGCCTGGTCGGTTCGCTCCTGGTCGGCTTCACCTTCGCCAAGGCCCTGGCGCTGGCGCGCGGGTTGCCCTGCGTTGGGGTCGATCACATGGCGGGACATCTGCTTTCCTGCCTGCTCGAAAACCCGCAGCCGGCCTTTCCCTATACCGCCCTGATTGTTTCCGGCGGCAACACCTCGCTTTTCGCGGTCGACGATCCCCTTACCTTCACCCGCCTGGGCCGGACCCGGGATGATGCCGCCGGCGAGGCCTTCGACAAGGTAGCCAAGCTGCTGGGCCTCGGTTATCCCGGCGGGCCTGTGATCAGCCGCCTGGCCGCCGAGGGCGATCCGGCGGCCATCACCTTTCCCCGCGCCTGGTTGGGCACGGACAGCCTCGACTTCAGCTTCAGCGGTCTCAAGACCTCGGTGGCAGCCCAAGTCGACAACCAACGCCGCCAGGATTCTCCCCTGTCAGTGCCCGATATCTGCGCCTCGTTCCAGGAGGCTGTGGTCGATGTCCTGGCGGACAAGACCCTGGCAGCGGCCGAACGGATGGGACACCAACGAGTGGTTCTCGGCGGCGGAGTGGCGGCCAATCCGCGACTGCGCTCCGTGCTGGCCGAACGGTGCGCCCGTAGCGGCCTGACGCTGTTCATGCCGTCGCCGGCGCTGTGCACTGACAATGCCGCCATGATCGGCCTGGCCGGCTACTACCGGTTCCTCGGCGGCCATCTGGTGGAAGCCGACGCCGACGCCTACTCGCGCTCGCCGCTCAACTGACGCACCATGTCACCTGGGCGCACACAGTATCTGCTGAAGCGGCAAGGCCTGGCCCCGCACAAAAAACTGGGACAGAATTTCCTGGTGCACGAGCGTACCCCGAAACAGATCGTCGATCTGGCCGGCTTGCACCCTGACGACCGGGTGATCGAGGTTGGGGTCGGCCTGGGCGCCCTCACCCGGCCGCTGGCGGCTGCCTGTGCCCATGTCGTCGGCTTGGAAGCCGATGCCGGCATCATCCGTATGCACCAGGAACATCAGGATCTTCCCGCCAACGTCGAATTGGTCCACGCCGATGTGCTCAAGATCGACTTGACCTCCTTGGTCGCACCGGGCCAGAAATTGAAGATCGTCGCCAATCTGCCCTACTCGATCTCCAGCCCCTTTCTCTTCCGCCTGATCGACCATGCCGAGATGATGGATTTTGCAGTGGTCATGCTGCAAAAAGAAATGGCCTTGCGGCTGATGGCCCAACCGGGTACCAAAGAGTACGGCGTCCCTACAGTACTGCTCGCCGCCTGCGCCGAAGTGCGGCCGCTTTTGACGGTTGACCCGGCGGAATTTCATCCCCGGCCAAAGGTCGACTCTTTGGTGATCCGCATTGCCTTTCAGCCTCCACCAACGCGGCTGCGGGCCTTGGGTGATTTCGACCGCGTCCTGCTCTCCCGCATCGTTCATGCCGCCTTTGGCCAGCGACGCAAAACCCTGCTCAACGGTTTGACCAGCGCCGGGCTGATGCCCGACAAGATCGCCCTGATCCGCTGCATCGAAGCAAGCGGCCTCACCCCTTCGGTTCGGGCGGAAACCTTGCAACTGGAAGATTTCGTGCACTTGAGCCGCGCACTTGCGCACAACATTTCCATCAACACCCGCACATCCCATTGACCGCCATGCCAGAGCAGAAAAAACCCTCCCCACCCCAAATCAGTCCCTATGTCTTTCCTGTCCTCCTCGCCGGACTCGGTCTCTGGTGCCTCTACGACGGCTGGCTCACCACCGATCCGGAGATGATCAAACACCAGCTGTTCAACCGGATCGCCAGCGGCGTCTTCCTGCTATGGGCGATTATCGATTTCATCCGCACCTACAAACGGGACAAGGCGGAACAGGCGGCCAAAAACACGGAATCGCCCGGCAATTGACCGCGCTCCCCAACGGGCCATGACCACCAACCGCCAGCTCCTGCTTCCCTACGCCCTGCCGTACTTGGCCTATGTGGGGATTGCCTTGATACCGCTCTCTCTCCTGGGCCAACCCTTCAACTATCTGTGTCGTCTCGCCGTCGTCCCCCTGCTGCTCTTCTGGGCCTGGCGCTGGTATTGCCCCCTGACCGGCCCCAGGTCATTGCCCGGGTCGATCGCCACCGGTGCAGCCGCCGGACTGGTCGGACTGTTGCTGTGGCTCGCGCTGCTCGCCCCTTTTGTCCATCCGGACGAAGCTAGTCCCTGGACCTTGCTGGCATTTCTTCTCCGCCTCCTCAGCGCCGGTTTGGTGGTTCCGCTGTTTGAAGAACTGATGATGCGGGGATTTGTCTTCCGTCTGGTGTTCCAGTGGAATCAAGCGAGGCGGACCGGGCAACCAGACCCACTGCATGTTGCCCTGGATCATCGCTCCATCAACGAGGTAACGCCCGGCAGCTGGTCATGGCCGGCGGTCATTGGCTCGACCCTGGCCTTCACTTCGGGCCATGTGGTGACCGAATGGCCGGCCGCTATAGCCTACGGCCTCCTCATGGCCTGGCTCGCCATCCGCCGGCAGGATCTGATCGCCTGCATCACCGCGCACGCGGTCACCAATATCTCCCTGGCCCTGTTTGTGTACGCCACCGACTCCTGGCATTTCTGGTGAACGGCCTCCCTATCGGGCCCGCCGTCGCTCTTCGCTGCTCTCCTTTCCGCCAACCGGCACCATGCACAATTTCGTCTTTCACAACCCAACCAAAATCCTGTTTGGTCAGGGCACCCTCGAGGCCATCGGCCCGGAAACCAGGATCTGGGGCAAACGGATACTGCTCGTTTACGGCCGCTCCAGCTTAAGGCGCAATGGTCTCTACGACCAGATTCTTGCCTCGCTGCGTACAGCAGGCCTTGAAGTGGCCGAGCATGGCGGGGTGCGCGCCAATCCGCTGCTCTCCCACGCGCGCCAGGGCATCAGAGAGGCCAGGGCCCGACAAGCGGAGGTGATTGTGGCCGCGGGCGGCGGCTCGGTCATTGATACCGCCAAGGCCATTGCCGCTGGCGTTCCGGTCGAGCACGACGTCTGGAAATTTTTCACTGGCAAAAAAAGCCTCAAGACCGCCTTGCCGGTGATCACGGTGCTCACTTTGGCCGCGTCCGGCTCGGAAATGAACTCGGGCATGGTGCTCACCAACGATGCAACCAGGGAAAAATTCGGTTTCGGACACCGGCTGCTCCACCCCAAAACCTCGATCCTCGATCCTCAGGCCACCTACACTGTACCACCTGATCATACTGTCTTCGGCGCGGTCGATGCCATCAGCCATCTGCTGGAATTTTATCTGACTGCCGCGGACCCCGATATTCCGGTACAAGACCGGATGATGGAAGGGCTGGTCGAGAACAGCATGACCGCCTGTCGCCGCTGCCTGCGCGATCCCCGCGATTACTCCGGCCGCGCCAACCTGATGTGGACCGCCACCCTGGCTCTCAATGGCCTGACCGCCGCCGGTCTCGGCCGAGTCGGTTTTCCCATGCACCTTATCGAACATTCCCTCAGCGCCCTCTACGACATTCCCCATGGCGCCGGTATGGCCGTGATCCTGCTCGGCTGGCTCCGTGCCCACCGGACGGCATTGGCCCATCGGATAGCCGGCCTCGGTCGGCGGCTGTTCCGTCTCACCGAATCCGATCCGCTCTTGGCGGCCGATCAGACCATTGCCCGGTTCGCGGACTGGCTTGCGGACGTCAAGGCCCCACTGACTTTGGCCGATCTCGGTATTGCAGCAGCTGAAATCCCCCACATCGCCGACAATACCCGCGGCCTGGCCCGGATCTGGAGGTTGGCCGAATATTCTCCGGAGCGGGTCGCCTCCATCCTCCTGCATTGTCTGGGCTCGGATGGACAGCAGACAACAATGAACCGCAGCAACACGTCGCACCAAGGCGCCCCTGGCGGCCAGTGCGGAGAAGAGAGCGATATTTCTCCATGACATTCACTGGTTGATGCGGTAAATTAGACACATTTTGCAACCTTGCAACAAAATGAGGCACGCACGGAACAATGGAGCACAATATCCCGGCCGGAAAGGCTATCCCGACAGAATGGTTCAGCCATTTTGACCGTTACCTGATCAGCGAAGGCACGCACGAACGTGCCTACCAAAAACTGGGGGCCCATCTGGTGCGCCATGATGGGGATGAGGGGGTCATTTTTGCCGTGTGGGCGCCTAATGCCCGCCAGGTCGAAGTGTTCGGCGATTTCAATGGCTGGAATCCCGCCCTGCATCCCATGCATTCGTCCGATACCGGAATCTGGACGCTTTTCATCCCCGGCCTGGGTGAACATGCGGTCTACAAATACCGGGTCACCGCCCAGACGGGTGAGCAGTTCGACAAGGCCGATCCACTCGGTTTCGCCATGGAGGAGCGGCCACGCACCGGATCAGTGGTCGCCGACCTCGACCGCTACCTGTGGCGGGACCAGGAATGGATCGCCGACCGTGCCCGCCGCCAGTCCCTGGAGAGTCCGATCTCCATCTACGAGGTCCACCTCGGCTCCTGGCGCCGGATGCCGGACGACCGCTGGGGCCAGCGCTATCTCACCTACCGCGAACTGGCCGCCGAACTGATTCCCTACGTCAAGGAGATGGGCTACACCCATATCGAACTGCTGCCCATCGCCGAGCATCCCTTCGACGGCTCCTGGGGATACCAGGTGCTCGGTTTTTACGCGCCGACCTCCCGCTTCGGCAGCCCCGAAGACTTCATGTTCTTCATCGACGAGTGCCATGCGGCCGGCATCGGCGTGTTGCTGGACTGGGTGCCGGCTCATTTTCCCAAGGATGGCGCCGGCCTGAACCACTTCGACGGCACCCAACTGTATGCCCATGCCAACCCTCTGCAGGGGGAACATCAGGACTGGGGAACCTTGATTTTCAATTACAGCCGGAACGAAGTCCGATCTTTTCTCATTTCCAATGCCCTGTTCTGGATCGACAAATACCACCTCGACGGTCTCCGGGTCGATGCGGTGGCCTCCATGCTGTACCTCGATTATTCACGGGAGGCAGGGCAATGGATTGCCAACGAGCACGGCGGCAGAGAAAACCTGGCCGCCATCAGCTTTCTGCGCAAGGTCAACGAGGCCCTGCACGGCGTCTTCCCCGGCGTGCTCACCATAGCCGAGGAATCGACCTCCTGGCCCATGGTCAGCCGCCCCACCTACATCGGTGGCCTCGGCTTCAGCCTCAAATGGAACATGGGCTGGATGCACGACACCTTGAAGTATATGACCAAGGATCCTCTGTACCGCCGGTTCCATCACAATCAGATGACCTTTGGCATGCTGTACGCCTTCCATGAAAATTTCGTTCTGCCGCTCAGCCATGACGAGGTCGTCCATGGCAAGGGTTCGCTTCTGAACAAGATGAACGGCGACGAATGGCAGAAGTTCGCCAATCTGCGCGCCTATTTCAGTTTTATGTGGGGGTATTCCGGCAAAAAGCTGCAGTTCATGGGCGGCGAATTCGGCCAATGGCAGGAATGGAACCATGATACCGGCCTGGAATGGCTGGCCTTGGAGGCCCCGAGCCACCAGGGCGTGCAACGGCTGGTGCGTGATCTCAATCTGGTCTACCGGTCTGAACCAGCTTTGCATCAAATCGATTTCAACTGGAACGGGTTCCGCTGGATCGACGCCAATGATCCCGACAATTCCGTTTTCTCCTTTCTCCGCTATGCCAAAAAACCTGAAGACTTCATCGTGGTGATCTGCAATTTCACCCCGGTGGTGCGCAAGCAATATCGTATCGGTGTCCCCAGGCCCGGAGCATACCGGGAACTGATCAACTCCGACCTCGCAGTCTACGGCGGCAGCGGAGTTGAGAACGGACCGGCATTCACCACCCTGGCTGAAAGCTGCCACACTTTTGGCCAGTGCCTGTCGCTGACCTTGCCGCCATTGGCCACGCTGTGGCTCAAACCTGTACATGACGAAATCTGAATTTTTCTTTCCGTGACTTCAACCCTACGACGACTCCACCATGAAAATCCGCCTGATTCTTCTCTCCGTCGCTGGCCTCATAGCCTATGTTGGGCTCGCCAACTTCAACAGCAAAATCATCAGAGAAGCCGAAGCTCCCAAGGACCGGGGGCAGGTCACGGCACCCCAGACCCATGCCGGCAAGCAACATGCGGCGGATGCGGCGCACAGCCCCGCCGCCCAGCCGCCTGAACAACTGCAAACGCGCGTGCCTGCCGGACCTCCGGCCACTGTGGAATTCCAGCAACTGCTGGACGAGCTGGCCCGGAAAGATCAGCAGATCAAACAACTGCTCGACGCCCAGGAAACCATCATCGCCAGAGAACGCCCCCTGCATGATGAAACGGCTGAAACCGCCGGAGCTTCGAATACATCTGCCGGGGAGAAGAGCAAGCAAACCGAAATATTGACCGCTGAAAAAGAACAGCTAACCGCCGAGCTGGACCGGACCAAAGCACTCGTTGAGCAGCTTCGTCAGGAATTCAGCCAGCAACAGATGATCTCCAGCAAGGCCAGCCGCAAAATGCTCAAGGAGCAGGCCGACAGAATCGCGGCGCTTTCCGCCGACAAGGAAAAAAATGCGGTCGAATTGCAACGTGTTCAAGCCGAATTGGACCAATTGCGGCATCGTGTTGCCGACACGCAACAAGCGACTGAAACGCGGACCGCAGAACTCATCAAAGAAAAAGAGGCGTTGCTCGTCACCGCCCAGCAGCGGCTCCAGGATCAGAGCAACGTGGCCAATCAACTCAAGGCGCAGTTCGCCGAAACTCTGGATGCGCTCGCCGCCGCCAAAAAAGACCTGCAAATTGCCGAACACAAGGCCGAGGAGTCGGTCCGGCTGAGTGCTGAAAAGAAACAGCAGGCCGATATCCTGAATGAGCAGAAGACAGCGACGGAACAAGCGCTTGCCGAGAAAAAGGAGGCACTGGACAAGGCGATCCTGACCATCCAATCGCTCAGGCAAGAGGTTATCGCCCAGCCTCAGGCTGTGGCCACGGTACAAGGCCTGCTCGATGAACGGACCCAGGAATTTGACCGAAAGAACAAGGAAGCCGCCGACAAAATCGAGCAGCTCAACAAACAGGTGGCCATCCTGAACAAAAACAATGCCCAGGCCGCCAGGGAACTGGAACAGAGTATCGCCGAGGCCGGGAACGCCCGCAAGGAGGCGGTCGAACTTGAAGCGGCCAAGACCAGGGCGCAAACCGATCTGGCTGAAGCCGAGCAAAAGCTGGCCACTGCCTTGGAGAGCAAGAAAATTCTTCAGGCCCAGCTCCAGGAAAAGGAAACGGCGCTTGGCGGCGTCCAGGCCAAAATCGATGATCTGACCGCCGCGACCACCTCTCTGCATGATGAGAAGCTCGGGCTTGCCAACCAACTGGAAGCCCTGCAGGCCGATCACAACGGTTTGCTGGCCATGAAACATACCTTCGAGGAACAGGCCGCCGCCCTGACCAGAGCCGAGGATAAGCTGCGGGAGATGGCCGCGCTTCAGGCCAAGAATGAGGAAATGAGCAAGTCCCTGGCAGAAAAAGATACCGCTTTGGAGCACGCTGCCCAGCAGACGGAAGCGTTGAGTGCGCTCCAGGCGCGACTAGCCGACGCAGGCAAACAGATCGAGGGCAATGACGCCACCATCAAGCAGTTGGAACAGGAGAAATCGAATCTGGCCAGTCAATTGGCTGAGGCTCAGGCACTGGCGCAGGATGTCGACGGCCTGAAGAAAACCATCGATGAAAAGAGCAATGCCCTGGCGCTTGCCGAGATTAAGGTCAAGGAACTGGACGGGATCAAGGAACAGATTGCCGTTGCCCAGGCCAAAGCGGCCGCCGCCGAGACCGCCCAGCTGACTGCGGAAAAGAATGCTGACGAAAGCGGAGTCGCGCTGAAGCGTTGCAATGAATCGCTGACCGCAAGCAGCGGCAAGGGGCAGAAGCTGGAGAGCGAACTTGGCGAGGCGCAGGCTCGGATCAAGGAGCTGACCGATAAAAATCAGTCGCAGGAACAACAGGATCTCGTCCCCATCCTCAACCAGCAGATCGCCACCCTGCGCGGCCAATTGGCCGAAATGACGGCGGTTGAGACGAAAAGCGACGAAATAAAGGCCGCCAACCAGAAAGCGCAAATTCTCCAAACCGAAAGAGACGGCTTGCGGCAGGAGCTCTCCGCCAGCCAGGATACGATCAGCAGCCTGCAGAAGCAGCTGGAGGCTGCCAAAATGCAGCCGTCACTGCCGACCGCCCAGGCGGAATCAGCCGGCAAACAACCTGCCGGGACAGGCACCGATAAGGTTACCGGCGGCGCCAAACTCTGCCCCGGCTCCCCGGCCGGTGCGCCGGTTAATGCGCTGGGCTGTCCGCAGGGGAAAGAGATTATCCTCGAAGGTATTGTATTCTCCTCGGGGACTGCGGCGCTCGCCCCGGAATCCCAAAAGGAACTTGACCGGGTCGTCGCCGCGCTTGCGTTGGCGCCTCAAGTCAAACTTGAGGTGGCTGGCTACACCGACAACGTCGGCGATACCAGACGCAATCAGAGGCTGAGCGCCCAGAGGGCTCAGGCCGTGAGCGACTACCTGGCCGGCAAAGGCGTTGCCGCCGCCCGTTTGAGCGTTAAAGGATATGGAGCCGAGAATCCGATCGGTGACAATGCCACGGCCGCGGGAAGGCAACAGAATCGGCGGATCGAGTTGCATGTGATGGCGCCGTGATTGTCATTACCCTGCGACCGCGTGATCAAAAAAGGCCCTGCCGTCTGGCAGGGCCTTTTTTGATGCCGTTTTTCATTACACCCAAGGCCCCACGCCATATACCCCAGCCTCACACCAATTTGACCAAAACCAAATTGATCAGGCCGAGCAAAAAACCAAGCAGCGCTCCAAATAAATTGATGTACTTGAACTGTCGCTCCATGGTCGCAAGCAGCCGCCGCTCAAGCTGGCGCAGGCTGAGTGCATCGACCTTGTCGGTCACTATTTCCTTGAAATCCAGGGATGCCGTCACTGCCGGTACTTCCTGAAGCAGCATCCGGTTGATGACGAGCACAAGGTATTCGACCAAACCCTGGCGGACACCGTGGGGCACGATATCATAAAGCCGACCGAGCGGATGGGTGAGCAGGGCGTCGATCAGGGAGTGCGTCATGGCATGGATCATCCGCTCGCTGGCACCCGACCGCAACAATGCCAACCCCGCCTGCACAATCGTCTCCTGCACCTGGCAGCTCCCCTGCCCAGGAAATACCTGATCGGCACACTCAGCCAACGTCCGTCTGTCTCCTGCAAGCAGTTGCTCCACGCCGAGGTGAAGCAATGCCTGCAGGCTACTGATAGCGCCCTCGCTTCTGCACACAGCCACTATCTGACCGGCGCATTCCCGGCAAATGCCGTCCAACCGATTCCCATCCAGATCCGCCAGGAGCGCGTCAAGCCGCCTGTGCAAAAGGGAATCAACGGTTTCCTCCAGCACAAGCGCCATGCGCTCTCTGACCTCATGACTGCCGAACCACGCCGCCAGCCACTCTTTTTTTTCTTCCAAATAGGCGTTGATTCTCTGTTGAAGCGCATCAGCCTCCACCAAACCCTTGGCCATCCCCCCTACGGGTCCCAGGGTGTCGAGGAAGCGATCCATACCGTCCAGGATGCCTTTGACCACCTGAGCGCGCAGCGCCGGATCAGCCAGCTGCATGCCCATGCGCTGCAAAAGAGGGCCGGCCTGTTCCCGCAGTGTGGATTGCGCCAGACCAATCAACTGAGCCGGAACAAGATCACCGATGGTGCTCCCACGAGAGGCTGCCTGTCGCAGCTTTCCGGCCAGGTATCCGCCCAGCCAGACTTCGGCCCGGTCACTGAACAGGATCGTCCGGATAACCGCATCAAGGGACAGATAAATGACCCGCCTGGATTCCCCGCCAAACAGAGTGTCGACTTTCTGGCCTCCGAGATCGTTCAATCGGTCGGCAACAGCGGCGATACATCTTTCCTCGAACTCCTTGCTGGTCAGATAGGAATTGACCCGCTCGCCCATCTGGTATTTCAGAGTTTTGACGCCCACCTGAAAATAGGAGCGGAAACGGGGAGGAATAAGCTCCGGCAGCGGGCCCAGATCCCGGATAAAAAGTTCGCGAACATGGCGTTCGGCCAGCAGGGCAAGGTGTTCCTGAAACGATTTATCGGAAATGGCGGCGCCGATGTCCTTGCTGATCAAGAGATGGCGCCCCACCACCTCGCCGATGTTGACCGCCAGGTCGTGCCGCCTGGAAGGGATGACGCCCGGGGTCATCGGAACGCGTATTCCGCAAATGTGCCAAGGCTGCAATGGCCGGAACAGCATGCGGATGGCGATCTTGCTGGCGAGGTAGCCGATGCAGGCCCCAATGCAGGGAGGGGCCAGAGCGATGAGCAGGGCGGGATCGATAGTGAACACGATGGGTTCTTCCGAAGAATACGGTTACGACGAAAAGACGAGCGGCAACAGATCCTCAGGTCGGTCGACGATGTACCGCGCCCCGGTTTGAATCAATTCGGCTTTATCCCTGAATCCCCAAAGCACGCCGGCCGCATCCATGCCGGCGGCATGCGCGGTACGCATATCGACTCCGCTGTCGCCCACATAGAGTATCTGCGAAGGTTGCAGGTGGAGCAGTTGGGCAATTTCGAACGCAGCGGCCGGGTCGGGTTTTTTGGGCACGCCGTCCCGTTGCCCCAGCACGGATTCGAAGCGCCAGCGGGGCAACAGCCGCTGCACACAGAGACGGGCGAACGCGTCGGGCTTGTTGGACAGGATGCCCAACCGTACGTTCCTGGCAGTTAAGCGGTCGAGCAGAGCGGCTATACCCGGATAGGGAGCGGACCGGGTGTACCAGGTTCGGCCATACACCTCCTGGAAAGCCGTCACGGCGGCCGCCACCGTGGCAGCATCGCGCCGGTCGGCCGGAAGCATGCTCTCCACCAGGGTACGGAGACCGTCGCCGACAAAATGCCGGTAGGCGTCGACCGGATGCGGGGGCAGTCCCTGATCAGTCAGCACCTGATTCGCCGCAGCCGCCAAATCTGCCAAGGTGTCGAGCAGGGTCCCGTCCAGATCGAACAGGACAGCATGATACCGCATAACCACATTCTCCTCGTTTTGCCTCGCTTCTCTCATCGCCGCGACTGCCGACCACGCCTCTGCCGAGGACAGGTCGGCAACCCCGCCACTATAACCGGGCATCTATCCAGGCGTAAACGTTTTTTCCCGCACCATGCCCGTGCATTCATGGAAAGAGATGGTCTCGTCCTTTTCTGTTGTCTCCCACAGTCAAGATGCTATAAACTTGAGAGGATACATATTTTACGATATACAGTGGACAGGCTGGGTACGAGGCCGGGTGTCCTGGTGTCTACTCTCCAGTTTTTGCCTGCTCTCCCTTATCCTTTTTCTGTGGCGCCCATCAATGAACCTGGAATGCTCTCCTCCCGCCACCATGATCGACCTGATCAAGGTGAGCAAGATCTATCCCCCTGATGTCCAGGCCATCTCCGATATTTCTTTGACCGTCACCAAGAAAGAAATCGTTTTCCTCACCGGCGTGAGCGGTGCCGGCAAGACCACTTTGCTCCGCTTGATCAGCCGGATGGAAAAGCCGACCAAAGGTATGGTCGATGTCGCGGGCATGGATGTGATTAAACTGCCGGAACGCGACATTCACCTGCTACGGCGCAAAGTCGGCATGGCCTATCAGGATTTCAAACTGCTGCCCGAACGAACAGTGGCCGACAACATCGCCATCGCTTTGGAAGTGGTGTACTGTCCCAGGTCCGTCATCGAAAAAAGGATCCGGGAGCTTCTCGAACAACTCGATCTGGTGAGAAAATACAACACCCGGACCGGTGATCTCTCGCGGGGCGAACAACAACGGGTGTCCATTGCCCGGGCCGTGGCCAACTATCCGGAAATCATTCTGGCCGACGAGCCGACCGGCAATCTCGACGCGGAAACCACCGCGCGGGTCATGGCCCTCTTTACCCAATTGAACCATAAGGGTGCCACCTTGCTCATCGCTACCCACGACAGGTCGCTGTTCCAGGACACGCCGCACCGGATCATCGAGCTCCGCTCCGGTCGGATTCTGTCCCAGAGCGAGGCGAGAGAAAACGACAGCGACGATCTTTTCGAGACCGCACCGTCTTTGCTCGAGGAGATCGAACCATGAGATTCTGGATTGTCACCATCCGTCACGCCTGCCGGAACATGCTGCTCACCTGGAAGGCGCAGGGCATGACCTTGTTCACCGTTTCGCTCTCGGTGCTCATCTTCTCATTTTTCTATCTAGTGTACATCAACGCGCTGCATGTCGGCGAAAAACTGGGCGACGATCTGCGGCTGGTGGTGTATCTCGACGAAGAACCCGCCCCGCCGCTCCAAGAGGAATACCGGCGCAGGATCCTCAAATTCGACCAGGTCGACCGCATCGAGTTCATTGGTCAGGAGCAGGCGTACAAACGTTTCGAACAGATTCTCGGCAAAAACAGCGATGTGCTCGCCGGAGTGCCCATCGATTTTCTGCCGGCATCAATCGAGGTGTACCCGGTTCGAACCCTGGACAGTCTCGCCAGGATCAAACGATTTTCCGACTACTTGCAAACCATGCCCGGAGTCATCAAGGTCCAGTATGGCAAGGAATGGATCGAGCGATTCTACGCCTTCATCCAGCTGATGCGGATCATCACGCTCCTTTCCGGATCATTGCTCATCATGACCACCACCTTCATGGTGGCCCACACCATCCGCCTCACCCTGTTCGCCCGACAACAGGAGCTGGAGCTGCTTCGCCTGGTCGGTGCCACCAACAATTACATCCGTACACCCTTCCTGCTCGAAGGGGCTCTCCAGGGTGGCATCGGGGCCTGCTGCGGCCTGGGTGCGCTGTTGCTCCTCTACAACTGGATCTCGCTTCAGTTTGCGGGCCCGCCAACCACCATGTCGTTGCCGACCTTCGCCTTCTTCGAATGGCCGGTTGTCGTTGCCATCATCGGTCTGGCCACCCTGCTCTGCATCGTCGGCAGTTTTTCGGCGATCAGACGGTTTCTCCACCTCTGATGCCACCCGCCATGCCGCTCCGCATCGCCTTCTTCTTCCTCTTGGGCGCCGCCTTGGCCATCGACGGTCTGTATGCCGCCGAACCAAAAAAGGGTCCTGCTGCGGGCGCCTCCACTGGCGTATCCGCTCAATCCTCTTCTGACCGACAGGAAATATCTCCGCCAACAAACATCATCTCCATCGGCAGACTCCAGGAGGAAATCTCCAGGCATCAGCAAAAAATCGAGCAGAGAGACAGTGAAGAGCATTCCCTCCTCGAAGAACTGGCGGCGCTGGACGACAAGATCGGCCAGCGGAAAGCCCAAATCGAGACCTTGCAGGTGAAGACTCGGGTCAAGGAGCTGACCATCGCCGCCAAGGAGCAGGAGCTGACAACAATCACCCAAAAAACCAATGCCTTGCGCGGGCATCTGATCAAACGTCTCCGGTCGTTCTACCTCAACGGCACAACCGGATTTATCAACGCCATCTTCTCCAGCACCGCTCTCCCGGATCTGGTGATAGCCAATGACGCGTATCATTCCCTGGTCACGTACGATCAAGCGTTATTTTCCGAATACCGCCGCAGCATCGCCGAAATTGACCGGGCCAAGCGGGCCCAGGAACTGGAGCAATCAATCCTGGAGCACCTCCTCGCCGAGACCGCTGCCGAACAGGAAACGCTTCAGCAAACCGCCGCCGAAAAGAGCCAGATACTGAAACGCATCCAGACCGAAAAAGGGTTGTACGAGCAGGCGTTACGGGAGATGAAAAAGGCGGAAAAAGCCCTCCTCGCCACCTTGGACAAACAGAGCCAATCCCCAGCATCCACCTCGTCCGGCTTCAGCGCCCAAAAGGGCAAGCTCCCTCCACCGGTCTGGGGCAAGGTGGTCCGCCGCTTCCGGGATCTCCCTCAGGAGAACGAAGATGCGACCTTCTCCCAAGGCATCACCATTCTGCCATCGTCCCAGGCAGAGGTCTTTGCCGTCTCTGGCGGATTGGTCATCTTTGCCGGATATATGAGCGGGTACGGCCAGGTCATCATCATCGAGCACGATCAGAACTACTACACCATCACTGCCCGGCTCGACGACCTCAGAGTCCAGGAAGGCGATGCGGTCAGGCAAGGACAGTCCATCGGCACCTCGGGCGAGACGCTCACACCCTTCGGCCAGGGCGCCTATTTTGAGATCCGGCATGGCACCCAACCAGAGGACCCCCTCGGCTGGATTCAGCCTGGAGCACTGCCCATCCGCTGAACAATCGCCCGCAGTCATCGTTTTTCCGGCAAGGGCACAATAACCGTTGCTACCCCCAATATTTCCTGTTAAGCTGAAAGATTATAGAGATTCTCGACAACTCTCCGCCCGTTGCGGATTCGCTGTCGCCCATAACGATCCTGCTTCCCGAGGTCGGATTCCATTTCTGCCATCCGCTCTCGCTGTCACCCCCACCATGAAACGTCTTCTTTCCTTCTTGCTCGTCGGTTTATGCTGTATCTGGGTTCCCGTTCACGCTGACGAAAACAAGCAGGAGCGTGACATCTACCGCGACCTGGAAACCTTTGCCAACGTACTGACCCTCATCCAGCAGTACTATGTGGATGACATCGATTCCAACAAGGTGATCATCGGCGCGATCAACGGCATGCTCGGTTCTCTCGACCCCCATTCGGCGTACATGACACCCGATGATTTCAAGGATCTGGAAGAGGAGACCTCGGGCAGTTTCACCGGCATCGGCATCGAGATATCCATCCGTGACGGCGTGCTGACCGCCGTGTCCCCCATCGAAGGCACACCGGCTGACCGCCAAGGCATCAAATCCGGCGACCAGATCATCCGCATCAATGGCGAACTCACCAAAACCATGACCCTGATGGAGGCCGTGAAAAAGTTGCGCGGCGCCAAGGGCACACCGGTCACCATCACGGTCTATCGGCAGGGATGGAAAGAACCCAAGGAATTCACCATGATCCGGGAGGGCATTCCCCTGGTGTCGGTCCGATACACTGAATTGGAACCCGGGTTTTCCTATATCAGAATTTCCAACTTTCAGGCCACCACCTCAAAGGATTTGCGCAACGCCTTGCAGAATCTCAAGAAAAAACATCGCATCCTCGGGGTGGTGCTCGATTTGCGCAACAACCCCGGCGGTCTGCTCGACCAGGCGGTCAAGGTGGCGGACACCTTTCTCGACAGGGGAATCATCGTCTCCACCAAGGGACGAAACAAGGAAGAGCAGATGGTGTTCGAAGCGCATCCGAAAGACGGCTACAGCGATTTCCCCATGGTCACGCTGGTCAACGGCGGCTCGGCCAGTGGTTCAGAAATCGTGGCGGGTGCGCTCCGGGACCACAAGCGGGCGGTCATTGTGGGCACTACCACCTTCGGTAAGGGCTCCGTCCAGACCATTTTGCCTTTGCCCGATGGCGCCGGTCTCCGGCTGACCACGGCCAAATATTACACTCCCAACGGCGAGTCGATCCAGGCCACCGGCATCAAGCCCGACATCGTAGTGCCCCTGGTCACCACGGCCGATACAACGAGCCCCGCGGCATCTCCTGCCAAGACTATCAGGGAAAAGGATCTGCCCCACCACTTGGAAAACGAAAAGAGCAGCAAAAAATTCCACGAAAGCGTGGATGAGGCGGTCGACGGCAACGACAAGGAAGGAGAGTTGCAACAAGTGGAAGATATCCACCAGATGACCAAAAGGATGGAACAGGACAACCAGTTGCAGGCGGCCTTCACCACGCTCAAAGGTCTCAACCGCTCTCCGGGGCAACGGCAGAAATAGCACCGGAAGGTGCGGTGCGGTCGATCTGGATCAGACCAGTCCCAGTTCGCGGAGCATGTTGGTGTTGTCTGTCCAGTTCCTGCTCACCTTGACCCACAAATGCAGCCAGACCCTGCAATCGAGCAGTTGCTCGATATCAGCGGTGGCGCTTTTGCGGATCGCCGCCAGCATTGCCCCTTTTTGCCCCACCAGAATACCCTTCTGTGAATTCCGCTCCACCAGAATCGTCGCCCGAATGATCACGGGCTCTCCTTCCTCAAACGTATCGATGATGACGGCGGTTGAGTACGGAATCTCGTCACGGGTTCGCAAAAAAATTTTTTCCCTGATAATTTCGGCGGCGATGAATCGCTCGCTGGCGTCGGTGGGGATATCGTCCGGATAATATTGCGGCCCCTCGGGCAGAAGGCCCACCAGTTCCGCCAACAGGGCATCGACCCGCATTCCGTTGAGCGCCGAGATGGGAACAATGGCGGCAAAGGCATGCAACCCTCGGTACCAATCGATTACCGGCAACAGCCGTTCCCGGGGCAACAAATCCATCTTGTTCAGGGCCAACACCACGGGACAGGTGATTCGATCCAGGTATCCCCGGAACTCCTCGGCCTGCTGTTCCCGTTTGGTTGCCAGTACGTCGGTGCAGTCCGCCAGAAACAAAACCGCGTCGGCCTCGGTCAGACTCTCCAGCGCCACCCGGACCATCTGCCGGTTCATTTCTTCCCGGGCCACATGCAGACCGGGCGTATCCAGCAGAATCATCTGATACCCGAGCCCGGTGACGATACCCATGATGCGATTGCGGGTCGTTTGCGGCTTCGGCGTAACAATGGCGATCTTTTGCCGGAGCAGTTGGTTGAGCAAGGTCGACTTGCCGGCATTGGGGGGGCCGATGATGGCCACGACCCCCGAGCGGTGTGGTGCGCTGTTCAATGGGGCTCCTTTGTTGTCTGCCACGGTCGTGTATGAAGAAAGAAAAGCATGACAAAGCATGGAAATCCTGCTATCCACTATGAATTTACCATGACCTCCCAACTTCGCAACGTGTTCCGATGATCGTTCCCGGCAGCCTCATAGAATTCATCGATGGCGGCAGGTTTTTCTGCGGCCTGGTTTCCGGCGTGGCCGAGAAAAAAATTCAGTTGCTCAGCCAGAACGGCCGCGAAACCCACCTACCGGAGGCCAGGGTCTTAAGCGTATCGCGTCAACTCTATCCCTGCAATGCCAGCCGGGAGGCAATCACCGCCCTGTTGCGGGAGCGCTGTGACAGCCGTCTCGCCCTGGCCGGAACCATTGATCTGGAGCCGCTGTGGGAAATCGTCAACGAGGAAACCGACAGCGAATTTTCCCCTAATTTTCTTACCGAATTACATTTCGGTGGCGCGGTAGACGACGATCACCGGGCCGCCTTTCTGCGGGCCGTTTTCTCCGACCCTCTGTTTTTCAAATACAAAAACGGCAAAATCGTCGCCCATACGCCGGAACAAGTCTCCCACCTGCGGCAGCAACAGCAGAAGGAACAGGAAAAAGCGTTGCTGCTGGAACAGGCTGTCCAGGGACTGCAGGCAATCATGCGGGGAACGCCGGTGGATGAATCCGACTGGCCAGATCGGCAACGGTGCCTGCAATGGCTGGCGCAGTCGGTCCTGTTCGGCAGCGAGGCCCCCGAGGACGAATTCATCCGCCAGATCCTGAAGAAGGCAGTCCTGAGCGCACCTCATGCCGGTCATGAACTGCTGATCAAGGCAGGGATCTGGGATGCGGACGAGAATCTGGCGCTGCTGCGCTCCGACCAGCCGGTCGAATTTCCCGACGCCTGCCTCCAGGTCACCGAAACCCTGCGGGAAGCAACGGTCGAAGAGTTGCTCGCCGACCCCAAACGAAAAGATCTGCGCGCCCTGCCCGCTCTGACTATCGACGGCGCATCCACCCGCGATTTCGACGACGCCATCCACATCGCCCACAAGGAAAACGGCCAGGTCGAGATCGGCATTCACATCACCGACGTCAGCCGCTATGTGCCGGTCAGAAGCCCGCTCTTTGCCGAGGCCAAGGAACGATCGACTTCGATCTATTTTCCCGAAGGGCACATTCCCATGCTGCCCAAGCAACTGTCGCTTGATCTGTGCAGTCTGATTCAAGGCAGGATTCGCCCGACGCTCAGCTTTCTTGTCACCCTCAATGCGGATGGCAGCCTGGTGCATTCCACCATCGTGCCGGCGATCATCGAGGTCAAGCGTCAGTTGAGCTACCGCGAGGCGGACAGCATGATCGATCGGGATCCGGAACTGGCGGCCCTCAACGTGGTCCGGCAGCAGTTGCGGCAGCAGCGGGTCGATCAAGGCGCGTTGTTGCTCTCCTTGCCGGATGTCAACATCGATGTCCGCGACCGTGAACATATCCAGGTTTATCTCTCACCGGTGGACACGCCGGCCCATAACCTGGTCTCCGAATTCATGATTCTGGCCAACGGCCTCGCCGCCGCCTACCTGGCGGCGAGAGAGGCGCCCGGCCTGTTCCGCTCGCAGCCGCCGCCACGCAAACGTATTATTACCGGTGTCCAGAACAGCCTCGCTGACATCGCTCATCAACGGCGCTATCTTGCCCGGGGCGAGCTGACTTCGCATCCCAAGCCGCACAGCGGACTCGGCCTGAACAGTTACACCACCGTCACCTCGCCGATCCGCCGTTTCCTCGATTTGGCCATGCAGCACCAGCTGAGCCACATGCTCCGCGGCCACGGCATTCTTTTTTCCAGCGAAGAATGCAAAACGTTCACCGGCACCATTCTGCAAAAACTTGCCCGGGTCAATGCCATCCAGCAGCAACGGCATCGCTACTGGATATTGCGGTATCTCGTACCCAAGGAAGGCCAACGGGTCAACGCCCTCGTGGTCGGTGCCGGTCCGAAGCGGGTCAATCTGTTGCTCTGCGATTGCCTGTTCGACGTCGATCTCCCGCCCAATCCGGCTTTTCCGGTCGATCCCGGCGACATCATCCGCATCCGGCTTGCCCGGGTGCGTCCCTTGGACAACATCCTCCGGATTGAATGGTAGGTCAGCCATGCGGCCCTGGCTGACCGGTCCTTGTCGTGGACAAATATCTGCCAATCAGGTATATGTCTCAAAGTATGTTCAGCTGATTTCTTACCGAGCACAGGCACTGCGGTCTCTATTTCATAGCATGAATTTTCTCGATATCCGACTGTTCTTCCTTTGTGCCTATCTGTTGGCATGCCACCTCGGGCCATCAATAGCCATCGCGGGAGAACCACCTGAAATCAAAGATATCATCGTCACGACCTCTGAAACCGATCTTCTGCTTTTTGCCACGGTGAAGAACGGCTTTACCCAAGAGATGCTCGACGATGTCCGCAGCGGCATCCCCGCTGTGTTCACCTATCAGATGGAACTGCTCAAGACTGACGGCAAATGGTTCAACACCACGCTAGTTGAATCGGCGGTTACGCGCACCCTTTCCTTTGACGCGGCCAGCAATACATACAAAATCGTTTTTTCCGACCAGGGTGACAAGACGGTGACCACCGACGACCTAGATCACGCCAAACAACTGATGGCTGAACTCAACGGCGTCAAGGTGATCGCGCTTGCCCAGCTTGTGCCCGACGCGCCCTATGCCATCCATTTCAAGGTGACCTTGAAGAAAGGATCGCTGCCTCTCGGCATGCACCGCCTGCTTCCCATTTCTGCCCTGTGGGATTTCGAAACCGACTGGCGAACCATCGAATTCAGGTACTGACCTCCCGTTCCGGCCACCGATGCTCACCGCGGAACAGAAAAAAAAGAAACAGCGGTTGGTTCGCTTCGTCATCGTTTTCTGCCTTCTGCTCATCCCTGTGCTGGGCTATGTCCAGCGCGGCCTGCTGAGGGGCGATTTCAATCTGCCCATTTCCAGCACCATCCTGATCTTCGCCCTGATCAACATCAACGGCCTGCTGTTGCTCCTCATGCTGTACCTGACCTTGCGCAACCTGGTGGAGTTGATCTTCGAGCGCAAGCAGCAAATCCTCGGCTCCCGGCTGCGAACCCGGCTGGTCATCTGCTTTATTTCGCTCTCGCTGATTCCCACAGCCATCCTTTTTTTCGTGGCCCTGCGTTTTGTTTCCACCTCCATGGATTACTGGTTCAACGCCCAGGTGGAAGATTCGCTCCAATCCTCGCTCAAGCTGGCGCAGGCAACCCTCCACGACAGCAGTAAGCAGGCTGAATACACGAGCCGCCAGCTTGCCTCGATCCTGGAGAGCGGCATCTTGAATCCAGCCGACATCAAAGCCTTGGAGCGCTTTTTTTCCCAGACGCTGGCGATCAATCTGCCGGGCGCGCCGGATTCCATCCTCCTGCTCGACGATAAACAGCAACCGCTCGTCTCGGTGGTGGGGCCGCGCCTCCAGTCCATGACGCCTCCCTTTCCCCCATCGGAGGCCTTGCGTCTGTCCTCCACGTCCGGCCTCGCAGAAATGGTCTCCCAAAAAACCACCCTGGGCGAATTGATCGAGGCGATCGTCCCCGTGCAGGTCAACCTGGAATCCCCGAGGACCTGGTTCCTCGTTACCTCCACCCTGATCCCAGCAGCCCAGCTCGAAGCCATGCAGTCCATTTCCGGAGGCATCACCGGCTATCAGCAGTTGGTCATGCTCAAGGCTCCGATCAAATTCAGCCTCATCATCATGCTGCTGATCATCACCCTGCTGGTGCTCTTCGGGGCGATCTGGTTCGGTTTTTACATCGCCCGTGGTCTGACCGGCCCCATCAAGAAACTGGCCGAGGCAACCAAACGGGTGGCTGACGGCGATATGGATTTCATCGTCGAGAAGGAAGCGGACGACGAGATGGGCATGCTGGTTGACTCCTTCAACTCCATGACCGCGGAAATCCTGGCCTCGAATCGACAACTGTCCCAGACCCACAGGGCGCTTCAAGACAGCAACGAGATATCGGAACAACGCCGCCGCTACCTGGAGACCATCCTCGAAAACGTGGCCGCCGGAGTCATCGCCCTGGACGAAAACGACCGGATCACCACGATCAACCGCTTTGCCGAAGAGTTATTGGCCATCGAGCCGGCCGCCTTCCTGGGCAGGGATTTCCATGACGCCCTGCCCAAACATCATGCGCTGATCGTCGAGAGTTTCATCAAGGAGCTGCTGGCCAGCGGCAAACCAACCATCGAGCGGCACCTGCGGGTGACCATCCGCCGTGGGGAGTCTCTGTCTCTCCAGGTCAATGTGACCCGGATGGCGGACGAGCGCCAGCAACCCATCGGCTTCGTCATCGTCTTCGACAACCTGACCAACCTGGAAAAGGCGCAACGGCTCGCCGCCTGGCAAGAAGTGGCCCGCCGCATCGCCCACGAGATCAAGAACCCTCTGACCCCTATCCAACTCTCGGCCCAACGGCTGCGCAAACGCTATCTGGACAGCATCGGCGACAACCGGGACATCTTCGACCAATGTACCGCCACCATCGTCAATCAGGTCGATGAAATCAAAAAACTGGTGGCCGAATTTTCCGACTTCGCCCGTATGCCGAAACTGCACAAGGAGCGGAAAGACCTGGGTCAGCTTATCCTGGAAATGGTGGTGCTATATCGGGAGGCGCACAAGCAGCTGACCATCGCCTGTCGGATCGACCCGGCAGTGCCTCCGTTTCTTTTCGATGGCGTCCAGATCAAACGAGTGCTGATCAACCTGCTCGACAACGCTGTTTCCGTTCTGGGAAACGGGGGCGCCATCACGGTCACCCTCGAACGCGATACCTCGACCGGCCAAATCCGGATGCTGGTGGCCGACGATGGACCGGGTATTCCCGATGAGGTCAAGGTGCGCATCTTTGAGCCCTATTTTTCCACCCGTAAATCGGGCACCGGGCTTGGTCTGGCCATTGCCCACACCATCGTCAGCGAACACGGCGGCACGATCCGGGTTGCCGACAACACGCCCGTCGGCGCTGTCTTTGCGGTTGAGCTGCCGCTGGATACTTGATATGATGCCGCTGTCATCCGGCTGAACAATCTCCCGCAAATCTCCATGGTTCGTTCCTCAATCTTTTTCTGCCCCGAAACCGCATGCCCGACACCATTCTGATCATCGACGACGAGGCGGCCATCCGCGACAGCCTCGCGGGCATACTGGCCGACGAGGGGTTTATCCCCCTGACTGCGGCGAGCGCCGAAGAGGGCATGCAGTTGCTGGATGAAAAGGATGTCAGCCTCGTCCTGCTCGATATCTGGATGCCGGGCATGGATGGCCTGGAGGCCCTGAAACTGATCAAACAGCGGTTTCCCCTGCCAGTCATCATGATCTCGGGCCATGGTACCATCGAAACAGCCGTGCAGGCCACCCGGAGCGGCGCCTTCGATTTTATCGAAAAACCGCTCTCGTACGACAAGACCATCCTTTCGATCAAAAAAGGGTTGCAACTAGCGCAATTGGAGCGTGAAAACAGGCTATTGCGGGAGAGCGGTCCAAAACCGGTCGACATCACCGGCTCCAGCCCGTTGGTGATGCAGTTGCGCCAGCAAATCGAACGGGTGGCGCCCACCGACGCCTGGGTGTTGATCCGAGGCGGTCACGGCACTGGCAAAGAATTGGTCGCCCAGACCATCCACCGCCTCTCCCGCCGGGCAAGGTATCCGATGGTGGCCGTCAACTGCGCCGCCATCCCCGAGGAACTGATCGAATCTGAACTGTTCGGCCATGTCAAAGGCGCCTTCACCGGGGCGACGGAGAACAAAAAGGGCAAATTCGACCAAGCCAACGGCTCGACCCTCTTCCTCGATGAAATCGGCGACATGAGTTTAAGAAGCCAGGCCAAGGTACTCCGCATCCTTCAGGAACAGAAATTCGAGCGGGTCGGCGGCTCACGAACCATTGAGGTCGATGTGCGGGTACTGGCGGCAACCAACAAAAATCTGGAAGAAGAAATCGAGCAAGGCAGGTTCCGGGCCGATCTCTTCTACCGGCTCAACGTGGTCCCCATCATGGTGCCCGACCTGGTGAACCGGCGCGAGGACATCCCCCTGCTGGTCGCCGATTTCATCAACCAGTTCAGCCGCAAAGGCATCGGCAGCAAACAGTTTTCCGCTGCGGCCCTGCATCTGCTCCAGCGGCATGCCTGGCCGGGCAATGTGCGCGAACTGCGCAACCTGGTGGAACGGCTGGCAATCATGACGCCAGGAAACGAGGTCGGGGTCGAAGATGTGGCCCTGTTCCTCGGCAACGCTCCCCTGCCGCTGCCGCCGCTTCAGCCTATCGGTCAAACCTATCGGCATCTCGACTATAAAGAAGCCAGGCGATGCTTCGAGAGCGAATATTTGCTGGCCAAACTGGAAGAAAACGACGGCAACATCTCCAAAACCGCCGAGCAGATCGGTATGGAACGCAGCCATCTGCACAAGAAGGTGAAGGCCTTGGGCATCGCGGCCAAATAATCTCATCCACCAACCGAGAACAGCCGACAGCGATTGCCTGATGCTGGTTCTGCCTTACGCGCCCCCAAACAGATCATTGATCGCAACAACCCTTTCTCCAATCGAGGTGCCCCATGACGTTTCCTGAATACCGTCCGCGCAGAATGCGCCGAACCGAAGCCTTCCGCGCCATGATCCGCGAAACCCGGCTGGTTCCGGAGCAGATGATCTACCCCCTGTTCGTTCTTCCCGGCAAAGGCCTCCGCCAGGAGGTTCCTTCCATGCCGGGCGTCTTCCGGCTGTCTGTCGATCAACTGGCCAAGGAAGCCAAGGAATGCCTGAGCTTGGGTGTCCGGTCGGTTATCCTGTTTGGTCTGCCGGAAAAAAAGGACGGACTCGGCTCCGGCGCCTACGCCAAAAACGGCATCATCCAGCAGGCGATCCGCGAGTTGAAGAACAAGGCGCCGGAGATGACCGTGGTGACCGATGTCTGTCTCTGCGAGTACACCGATCACGGCCACTGCGGCTGTCTGGCCGGAAATGAGGTGGACAATGACGCCACCCTCGAACTGCTCGCCAAGACCGCTCTGTCCCATGCCCAGGCCGGAGTCGATATGGTGGCGCCTTCAGACATGATGGACGGACGAGTGAGCGAGATCCGCACCGCACTCGACGAAAACTCGTTTCACATGGTGCCGATCATGTCTTATGCAGCCAAGTACGCCTCCGCGTTCTACGGCCCTTTCCGTGACGCCGCCGACTGCGCTCCCCAGTTCGGCGACCGCCGCAGCTATCAAATGGATCCGGCCAACAGCAAAGAGGCATTACGCGAGGCCATGCTCGATGTCGACGAGGGCGCGGATATCCTCATGGTCAAGCCAGCCTTGCCCTATCTTGACATCATCAGCCGGTTGCACGACGAATTCGACCTGCCGATTGCCGCCTACCAGGTCAGCGGCGAGTATGCCATGATCAAGGCCGCCGCCGAAAAGGGCTGGATCGACGGTAAGCAGGTCATGGCTGAATCCCTGATTGCCATCCGTCGTGCCGGCGCCGACCTCATCCTCACCTATTTCGCCAAGGACATGGCCCGCCTGCTGGCGGACGGAAGATAGTTCCGTCCGGGCATCGCCCGCTATACCGGCAAAAGCCGCCGGCGACAATTCGTCGCCGGCGGCCATACATGTCCTTCCGACTCATCGGGCGATTCGGTTGACGAAACAGGCCATCAAATCCAGGGTCAAGGCAGGGAAGTCGAGGTGAGGGGCGTGGCCGCACTCTTCGAGGAGCAGCGGGGTGGCGGGACCTCCGGACCGGTTGACGATGATCTCCACCTGGGCCGGAGTACCGTAGTGGTCATCCCGGCCTTGGAGAACCAGCAACGGTGCTTCAATAGAGGGCAGCAGTTCTTCGATCGACCAGGAACGGAACCAGGAACTGGTCCAGGTTCTGCCCCAGGATTGAAATAAGGCCTCGCTTTTTTCGCCATGATAACGGGCCAGTCCTTTTTTGATTTTGCCTTGTTCCCACGCCGCCAGCGCTCTCTCCACTCCGTCGACCGTCACCTGCTCGACCATGACATGGGCCGCCGCGGTGATGATCCCCAAGAGGTTGGCAGGCTTCTCCGCTCCAAAAATCAGGCTGATGCTGCCGCCGTCGGAATGTCCGATGAGCAGGAATCGCTGGCCGGGAATCAGGGCGGCGAGCACCTTTGGCAACTCGTCCAGGGCACATTCGTGGAGATAGTGACTGCTACGCGGACGGGTGAGCGCAGAGGACCGGCCATGGCCGATCCGGTCGTAGACCAGGCCGGGGCAACGGGTCCGGCGGCACAGTTCCCCGGGAAAGTCGCCCCACTGGGCCACGCTGCCCAAGCCTTCGTGCAGGAACACCAGCCAGGGACGATCGGCATCGCCGGCCAGCCGTTCGTAAAAAAGATGCTGCTGCTCATCCAGGACGAGATGGCTCATGGGATTCTCCTCTGTCCTTCATGATCGTTCGCCATCGCCGCCATCCCCAGTAGCCGGCAACCGCCAGCACGCCTCCGGCGGCATCGGCCAGCACATCGTCGAGACCGGCAAACCGGCCGGGGATGAAGGACTGATGGAACTCGTCGGTAATCCCGTACAGCAGACAGAACGACACGGTCGCCCAACCAGCCAGGGCAGGATGTTGCCGCCGCCATTGCGGCGACAAGGCAAACAGGAAGGCCAACCCCAGAACCGCATACGCCAAGCAATGGAACAGCTTGTCGATATTGTCGACATCCGGCAGGGTGAAGCTGTCCCCTGGCTGATGTGACTGATAAAAAAGCGCCCCCATAGCCAGCAGCAAGGGCAGCAGGCGATATGCCTTCCTTTGCCGACCCATGCCGGATCTCAGGCTTCAGCCTCAGTCTCGATGTCGCCCGATTCCATATGCATCTGGGCGAGCATCTCCTTCGGATACCGCCTGTAGAGGCGGCGGATGGCGGCGCGGATCTGCTTGGCCGGCGCCCGGTCGAGCCGGGTTTCCTCCTTGTCGGCATAGGCGGTGAGGAAAAGCTGGCGATCGCGGATGGCGAAGGTGTGGCTGAAGTTGATCTCGATGGTCTCGGGATTTTCATCGATGGGCACATCCAGCCGCTCGCCGCCCCGGGCGAGCTGCACCGCATCGGATTCGGTGGCCTCAAGAAGCCAGGCATCCCCTTCGTGGTCGCTGAAGAACAGAAAAACGCCCAGTTCGCTGAAGGCAGCTTTTCTCTCGCCAGCCTGGACCTGTATCTTCTCGATGGCCGCCATCAGCGAAATCTTCATCTGATTGGCCGGATTGTCGTTTTCCCCTGCCTGCTGGGCAGCCAGACAGCAGTGCTTGTATTTTCTGCCCGATCCGCAGGGGCAAGGTTGATTTCTCCCAATTTTTCCCATTGTTCTCCGTTCTGCTCCAATTTGGTTGATGCGGTGATGAACCATAGTTGCCTTCAGCCCTGTCTTCTTACCCTGACTGGCTGAAAAAATTCACGAAAAAACACCTGCCGTCACGACGGCGACGTGTTTTTCCGCCCCGGAATCCGTTTAAGTAAGTTGCCCGCCGGCAATATTGTGACGCTCCCAAATGGCTTGAAATTCCTCCCGGTTGTCCAGCAGGATATCCACCAGTTTGGGATCGAAATGGCGACCCCGCTGCTCCCGGAAATAGGCGAACACCTCATCCCAGGTCCAGGCCTCGTGATAGACCCGCCGGTTGGACAGGGCATCGAACACGTCGACCACCCCGATAATGCGGCCATAGATATGAATATCTTCTCCCTGCAGTCCCTGGGGATATCCGTGCCCGTCCCACCGTTCATGATGCTCGAGAATGATATTGGCCGCTGCTTGTATAATCGGGCTCGGCGAATTGATCAGCAGGTCATGGCCGCGATAGACATGCGTTTTGATGATCCGGTATTCCTCCGGGGTCAGTGGACCGGGCTTGTTGAGAATGGAATCCGGAATGCCGATCTTGCCCAGGTCATGCGGTGTGGAAGCCAACTTGAGCATCTCGGCCTCCTCCTCGCTCAAGCCGTATTTGAGGGCCAGCAGACAGGCATATTCGGCCACCCGCCGGACATGGCTTCCGGTTTCAGCGGAGCGGCATTCCATGGTTTCGGCAATATGGAAGATGATTTCCTTCTGGGTCTCCTCGATCTCCCTGTGCAGGAAAAAATTGTCATAGGCCAAGGCGACATTGGCGAAAAACAGCTCCAGTAAACTCTGATCGTTTTCGTCCAGCTCTCTGGCGGCCTCGAAGTACAAAAAGTTTTCCGCACCGGTCTGGCTCTTGAAATACCAGGCGCATGTTGTTCCCTCCCAGAAAAAACCGTGCTGCCGGGATTGCGCCTGAGCCAAGGTGGTCTGGACCAGGGCGGGCGCCACTTCGGTGAACGACTGATCGACGTATTGAGCGAAGGTGCCGGTGGCCGCCAGCACCAAGGCCTGGCCGTCGACATTCGACGCGGCCAGCCCTGAAGGGTATCGGCAGCCATCGTCATCCCGCAACCGCAGGAGCGAGATCAACTGATGGAGCACGCCGCTGCTGAGGTTGTGCAAAGATTGCCGCTCGAAAATATCAGAGGAGGCATTGACGATTTTTTTCAGCCCCCTGCGGTTATTTTCGAGCGTGGCGATGAAGTGGTAGCTACGGAGGGCCGAAATCACCGTGACCAGCATCTTGTCCAAGGTCAGCTCGGTTTTTTCCTTATAGTCATTGATATCGTACGCCACGATCACCTGGGCTGCGGGCGCCTTTCCGGGCTGGCCGGTTCGCAGTACGATCCGCACCGTGTGGTTGTTCAATTCCTCGCGGATATAGCGCACCAGCCGCAGGCCGCTGTCCTCGGTTTCCATGACCACATCGAGCAAGACCACCGCCATGTCCTGGTGTTCGCGCAGGATCTCCTGCGCCTCCCGGCCGCTGTAGGCGTGGAAAAAGGTAAAACCGCGTCCCAAAAAATCGATGCCCTTGATCATATAGGCGGTGACGCTGTGTACATCGGCCTCGTCGTCGACAATCAGAATCTTCCACGAATTGCCGCAGGTCGTCGTCTGGGAGTTCGGACTGTGGGCTGGCTCGGAGAATTCGTCTTTGAACAGGATTTCGTCGGATTCAGGCATGGGCTTCCCGCATCAAACCGGCATGGTCATGACCAACACGGTCCCTCGTCCTGGTGCGCTCTCGCAAACGATGGTGCCTCCCAAGGTCCGTGTAACAATATTGAAAACGATATGCATCCCGAGACCAGTCGATCCCTGGCTGCGGGCGGTGGTGAAAAAAGGTTCGAATATACGATCGCAGACCTCGGCGTCCATGCCTTTGCCGTCGTCTGCGTGGCGCAATTCCAAGCTCCCGTCCGTGCGGTGCACTTCGATGCGGATGCTGCCGCTTTGACCCGGGTCAAACCCATGGGTCAGAGTGTTGATGATCAGGTTGGTCAAAATTTGAGAAAAGGCCCCAGGATAGCTCTCGATGACCAGATTCTCGTCGCAGACGATCTCGACGCGAAGACTGGTCTTTTTGAGCTTCGGCCGCAGGCTGAGCAAAATCTCTTCAATATATTGTTTCACATTGAACGACCGCCGATGCTCCGAGACCTGGTCGGCCGCCACCATCTTGAAGCTGCGGATCAGATTCGAAGCGCGGTCCAGATTCATCAGAATCATCTCGGTTCCCTCGCGGGAATCTTCGAAAAATTGAGTCAGGTCTGAGCGTTTCATCTCCCCTTGGGTAAAAAGATTGACCAGAGTCCGATTTCTCTCGGCCAAGGTCGATCCAGCCGAGAAGGCCACGCCGACCGGAGTGTTGATTTCATGGGCAACGCCAGCCACCAGCTCTCCCAAGGCTGCCAATTTTTCGGAAAGGACCAGTTGTTTCTGCATCCGTTGCAAGTCATCAAGCGTCTGCTGGAGATCATGGTTGGCGGCGGCCAGCTCCTCGGTCCGCACCGCCACCCGTTCTTCCAGCTCCTCGTTCAGGCGACGCAACTGTTCTTCGGCCAGAGAACGTTCGCTTTCCTTCCGTTCCAACTCGCCAGCCATGCTGTCAAAGGCGGCGGCCAACTGCCCCAACTCTCCAGAGCCGGCCTCGGCACCGATGCGGGTGCTCAAGTCGCCTACTTTGACCTTGCCGGTGGCTTCGACCAGACGGTTCACCCGCCGCATCATGGTGAATTCGCCGACAAACCATGCGGTTATCAGGGCGAGGACCGTTGCCAGCGCCAGCAAACCGACATTGCGATTGATCACAAACCGGGCTTCGCTCAGGGCCCGTTCCACGGGAATCCCTACCCGGATCATCAAATAGGGGAAAGAGGCACCCTGGAAACGCAGCCGCTTGAAACTGTAGAGGCGGCTGACTCCATCCACGCCGGTTTCGATAAAGGTACCTTCTTCCTTTTGGCCTGACATGCGCGCCACCATCTGCGGCAAATCGCGGACCCAGGTGTATTTTTCGGTTTCCGGAAAACGGGTCAGCCGCATGCCTTCGGCATCGGTCAGGGTAAAAACCGAGGCTTCCGGCAGGTGGGTGTCGTAAAAAATACGGCCAAAATAACTCAGATCGAAATCAGCCACCAGGACGCCGACTGGTTGATTGCCTGCATCGAGGACGGGTTGGGCGAAATGGACCACCACCCGGCGCTCGATCGGCATGAACATGTAATTCCCCACCGTAAAGGAGCCGCTATCCATGGCGGCGCGAAAAAAGGGGGATGAACCGATTTCGGTGTTGATGGTGTCCGGAGCGGCAACGAGGACATGGCCGTCGGTATTGGCCAGGGAAAAAGACACGTATGCGGTATTGTTGGCGAGGATGCCAGGCAACAATGTCCGGCAGGCAGCGACATCGAGGTTGCGTACTTCGGAGGACTTGGCCAGGGCCATCAGCAGCAGTCGGGCGTTATCAACCACCCGCTCGTGATGGGCAGCCATGGCCTGCACCTGCCGCATGGCATAACTCTCCGCCTCCTGCACCCTTTGGCTGCGCAGCTCCCAGCCGGTATAGAGCAGGATGGCCAGCGACGGCAGCACGGCCAACAACACGAGAACGATCAGACTCTTCCGGATGGAACCAAAGAGAAAAAATTGCATTGACCTCTCTACAATACAAGGGTGCCTACACCACCGGAAATTTTGTGCGGCTTAATTTTTTGATTCTATCACATTCTTCCGTAAACCGCACACGTTTACGCCCCCTTGATCCAGCCGGGACAGAGCGGCAAGGTTGGGATGGCGCCAAACAGCGCCAGGATCAATCGACCGGGCGCAAGGACCGGGTTCTCTCACTTTGGGCCGCGCAAACTGAAAGCAATCTGAAGATGCCCCTGCTCCTCTCAACGGATGAACAAGGATGCCATTCCTTCTTCCAGCACCGATCCCACCCCGTTTTTACCAAGAAGGCATTACCTGCGCCGCGTTGTTGCCCGCCCTCACCAAGAAAGGCGCTCGGCGTTACTCGCCGGGAATCCCCGCTCGCCAAGCAAACGGATCGTCGTCTGCACATCGTAGGGGACAGAGCGAATGTCAATGGTCGCCGCCGCCTGGTCCCAGACCATGTATTTGGCATGCCAGCTGAGCGCATCCCGCGGCTGGCCGACACTGCCGGGCAGGAGCAGATAGCGCGTATCGGCGTCAAGGGCCAGGCACCCTATTCCCACTTTTCGGCTGGAGACACCTGTACCGGATTGCTGATGCCAGCCGACATGGTGCGTGTGCCCGGCAAAGCAGCATCGTTCCGGATACGCGGCGAACAGCCGCTGCAGTTGGTGTTCAGTGGGCATGTGCAGATAGATGGTCATAGACCGCGGCGGACAGCCGTGCACATACCGCACGCCGTCACCGCAATGAACCGCCGGAAGTTTCGTCAACCATGCCAGGGAAGCGGGGCTGAGCAAGCTCTGGGTGATGATGAGAGAATCGCGGGCCGCCGCGTGCAACCACGCGCAATAGCTCCGGCTGACCAGCGCCAATTCATGGTTGCCCATCACCGAGACGATCCGGTGCTCGATCAGGGTCTGGACCACTTCTTCGGGTTCCGGCCCGTAGCCGATGTTGTCGCCGAGGGCAACAATCCGGTCCACGTCGAATTGCGCCATATCGGCCAGCACCGCCATCAGCGCCTGGTAATTGCCGTGAATGTCGGCAAGGATTCCCAATCGTGCCGACTGTTCGCCAAAGCCGGAGACGGAAGGCATCAGAGCCTCCTGCCGCCGGTCTGTTTGAGCAGATAGCCGCTACGGACATTGCCCAAGGCGGCAAAAATATGTTCCTTGGCCCCAGGAATCTGCTGGTAGATGTGTTCGGCCAGGTAGTGGATATCCCGGCGTCTGGTTTGTTCCCGCAGAGGACAACCGGAGCGGACCGGCGCGAACCCCAACTGTCGGCCGATGGTTTCGATTTCGTGCTTGTCCAGATAAGCCAGTGGTCGGATGAGCGCAAGGCGTCCGCCAAACAGTTCCTGGCGGGGGACCATGGTGCTGATGTTGCCGGCACAGGTCAGATTGAGCAGGAAGGTTTCGATGATATCGTCGCGGTGATGGCCGAAGGCGATGGTAGTGCAACCGCTGTCATGGGCGTGGGCAAAGAGCTGGGCGCGCCGACTGCGGGCGCACTGAAAACAGAGATCATGGCTACCCGGAGCGGCGGCCGATGCCTCTGGATCAGGCCGCCATCGGGCGGGCAGGACATGAAGGGGCAGGCCGATCCGCCCAACGATCCCGCTGGTTACGACCGCCGCCTCTCCCGGCCCGTCGTCTCCGGGTTCCATATCGACATGGACAGCGATCAGATCGTACGCAATGGGAGCCTTTCGGCGCCAGTCGGCCAGCAGCCAGGCAAGCACCAGCGAATCGAGCCCCCCTGAAACCGCCACCAAAACCCGGTCACCGTCGGCCAGCATGGCGTAATCATGCATGGCCCGGCCGATCCGACGGTTCACATCCCTCGGCAATCGCACCGCGAAATCACGGCCGGACGATCCGGCTACTTCCCTTCAAGATAGGGGCATTGTCCCAATTTTTCCTTCAAGCCGTCGCGCGCCAGTCCTTCGGCGGTCAACCAGACAAGACCCCTGCTCTGGGTCTTGGGCAGGGCCAGCAGGTTTTCCATAAGTGATTGCTGCTGCTCATCGAACCTGCCGTGGCACAGCACCCTGCCTTCGCCCACCTCGTACAGCTTGTAGGCAAAGGTGACCGCTGCCGGCTGTTTGACGCTGTAATCGCCGCCAACCCGCTCGTTATAGCGGCTCAACGTAGTTTCCAGGACCGCATCGCAACCCTGCTCGGCGGCAATACGCCGGCTTGTTGCCAAATTGCGGCCAGCGCCTTCCATGTTGCCAACCTGGGCGGCGGAGATAAAGTGGACGCCAGCTTTGCCGGCCAACATCTCTTTCATCAGGCTGTCCATGACCAGGCTGCCGTTTTGGAGGATTGTTTGGCCGGTGGCCGGCTGACCGTCATCGCCCAGATCGGTGACCGGCTGCACAGGCAGCACGACAATCCCTGAGAGCGCAACCTTCGGTTGCTTGCCGGCCAGCGTCGCATTGTCCTGAGCGCATCCCGCTGCGGCGAGCAAACAACAAACCGCCATTCCCATCTTCAACTGTGCCAGTGCCTTCACCTTGTTCCTCCCTTTATAGTACCGGCCATCCCGGTTGTCGCATCAACGACCGCGCGAGCCATGAGCTTTTTTGCGGTGCTAGAGCATGCCTTTTGACGAAAGCTGGCCGCTGACCCGCGGGTCAGGCTTGATTGCTACGGCCAGGGCCCGCCCTAACGCCTTGAAAATCGCTTCAAGAATATGATGACTATTTTCGCCATGGAGCAATTCGACATGAAGAGTCAACCCGGCATGCAGCGATAGGGCGCGAAAAAACTCCTTGGCCAGCGCTACGTCGAAGCGGCCGACCTTGCTCTCCTTGATCTCCACCTGATAATACAGGAAAGGCCGGTTGGAACAATCGACGCACACCCGAGCCAGAGTTTCATCCATCGGCACGTAAGCGTGGCCGTACCGGCAGATTCCCGCCTTGTCGCCCAGGGCCCGGGTGAGGGCCTGCCCAAGGCAGATACCCACATCTTCAACCGTGTGATGATCATCGACCTCGATATCACCTTGCGCCGTGATCTCCAGGTCAAAGAATCCATGGACCGCAAACAGGGTCAACATATGATCCAAAAATCCGATACCGGTCTGAACGGAGGCTTTTCCACCGCCATCGAGTACCAGCGCCAGCCGGATATCGGTTTCCCTCGTGATCCGCTGCAGAGTTGCCGCCCGAGTGTTTTCTGTCATATTTTTACCCTCATCGCCCACCGGTCATCTCCGCTCGCTCTCTCTTCTGCCCATAGTGAATGCTCACGGTTCTCATTGCCCAGCAACACGAACGCCAGACATCCTTTGCCTTGCCGACCCGCAACCGTGTCTGCCCAGCCCTACGAAGAATTCCAGAATAATAAGCAAGTTAACCGGCATACTATTCCGCTTTTCTGGGATTGGCAACAGTTCTCCGCCTCGGAGATGCGGTTTTTCTCCGGGCTCAAACAGGATTTTGCTTACAGACTCAGTTTTTTATTGACACTGATCCTGCAAACTTGTTAAGTTCATCGGCTGTTATGAAGAATAACGGGCGGGAATAACTCAGTGGTAGAGTGCAACCTTGCCAAGGTTGAAGTCGCGAGTTCGAATCTCGTTTCCCGCTCCACAAGAGACTCCCAGGTTCGGACCTCTGTTCGAGCCTTTTTTTTTCAAGTGTTGAGGTGCAGAGCATGAAAACCTACTACACGCCGGTGAACGAAATTGAGCGCAAATGGTATGTGGCCGACGCCGACGGCAAGGTTCTCGGACGCATCGCCGCCGAGATTGCCCGCCGCCTGCGCGGCAAGCACAAACCGACGTTCTGCAATTTCCAGGACAACGGTGACTTTATCATTGTGGTCAATGCGGAAAAGGTCCACCTCACCGGCAACAAGTGGGACGAGAAGGTGTATCACCATCATTCCGGCTATCCCGGCGGCATCAAAAGCGAGACAGCCCGCGAGGTGTTGGTCAAAAAACCCGAAGAGCTGATCCGAATGGCCGTAAGGGGCATGTTGCCGAAAAATAAAATCGGACGCGCTCAATTGCGGAAATTGAAAGTATATGCCGGCAAAGATCACCCTCATCAAGCCCAACAACCTGAATTTTTAGAGATTTGATTAACGGAGCATCGATATGGCCCCTGAACAGACATACGCGACCGGCAGACGGAAAACAGCAACTGCCAGAGTCTGGATCACTCCAGGCAGCGGCAAAGTTGCGGTCAATAAAATGGAAATGGGCGAATATTTCGGCAACATCTTCTTCGAGCCCAAGGTCGCCAGACCTTTCGCGGTGACCGAAACGATCGATCAATACGACATTCAGGCCACGGTCAGAGGGGGAGGCAAGTCGGCTCAGGTTGACGCCTTGGTGCATGGCATCGCCCGCGCCTTGCAAGAGCTGAACCCGGAAATGCGCCTGCCCTTGAAACGAGCAGGTCTGTTGACCCGTGACCAGCGCGCCAAGGAACGGAAAAAATATGGCCAGCGTGGCGCCCGTGCCCGCTTCCAGTTCTCCAAGCGCTAATTGCAGGCAACGGAGCCGTCGCAACCATTTTCATCCTGCATCACCACGTATCCAGGGAATAACGAGGCTTCGTTATTCCCTTTTTTTATGGTCCATCCATTATCCCAAAATGAGGAAACCCTATCATGATGCGAGTCGGCATTGTTGGCGCCTCCGGTTACACCGGGGTTGAGTTGGCCCGGATTTTGGCCGGCCATCCGGACATCCACCTCACTGTCGCCACTTCACGGCAATATGCGGGCATGCCGCTGGCCGAAGTGTTCCCTAACCTGCGCAAGCGGGTGGATGTCATTTGCGAGAATCTACCGCCGGAGGAGCTTGTCGACCGCGCCGACTTCTTTTTCACGGCCGTGCCGCACAAAACCGCCATGGATATTGTCCCCATGCTGCTGGCCGCCGGAAAAAAAGTGGTCGATCTGAGCGCCGATTTCCGCATCCGGGATGCGTCGATCTATGAGGCGTGGTACCAGGAACACACGAGCCCCCATCTGCTCAGCGAGGCGGTCTACGGTCTGCCTGAGCTTTACCGCGCACAAGTCAGGAAGGCCCGGCTAACCGCCAACCCGGGCTGTTATCCAACTTCGGTTATCCTGGCGACAACCCCGTTGCTTCGCGCCGGGCTGATCGACCCATCCACCCTGATCATCGATTCAAAGTCCGGAACATCGGGCGCTGGCCGTTCTGCCAGCGTGGGCTCGCTCTTTTGCGAGGTGGCCGACGGCTTCAGGCCATACAAGGTGGGGGGCTCGCATCGGCATATTCCGGAGATCGAACAGGAGTTGTCCCTTGCCGCCGGCACGCCGGTGACCGTCTCCTTCACCCCCCATCTGCTGCCTGTCTCGCGGGGAATCCTGAGCACCATCTACGCCACGCTCACCGATGCAGGCAAGGCTGCCGATCTGCACGCCCTGTATGCAGAGACGTATCGCGACGAGCCCTTTGTGCGGGTTCTCCCGGCCGGAGCATTGCCGGCCACCCAACATGTACGTGGCTCCAACTGCTGCGATCTCTCCCTGATCCAGGATGTGCGAACCAGCCGGCTGATCGTGATGTCGGCCATCGACAACATCGTGAAAGGCGCCTCCGGCCAAGCGGTCCAGAACATGAATCTGATGAACGGGTTTCCCGAGACCACGGGATTGATGGGAGCCCCTTTCTTTCCCTGATGCACCGCTCGATCCGGCTGCTGATCGCCTACGACGGCAGTGGTTACCGCGGGTGGCAGAGACAGCGGCAAGGAGAACCAACTATCCAGAAAGAGCTGGAAATCCAGCTTTCCGACCTCTGCCGGCAGCCGGTCACCTTGCATGGAGCCGGCCGCACAGACGCCGGAGTCCATGCCCTGGGCATGGTGGCCCATTTCCACACCACCACCGCCATACCGTTGGCTGCTTTTTCTAAGGGGCTCAACGCGCTGCTCCCGAAGGATATCCGCATACTTGGGGCTGAAGAGGCCCCGCTGGATTTCCACAGCCGCTTCAGCGCGCTCGGCAAAACCTACCGTTACGACTTTTTTACCGGCCCGGTGCAGTTGCCGGCCAACCGCCTCTATCAAGCGCACTACCCCGGTTCTTTTGTTCCTGAACAGCTGGGGCCGGCCCTCGCCGCGCTCGTTGGCACCCATGACTTTTCCAGTTTTGAACGATCAGGTTCCAGGGATAAAATGGCATCGGAGGGGCGAGGGGCTGTCCGTATGCTGACGCGGGTCAGCTGTATTCCGGTGCTGGACCGCGCCGATCACTGGTCGATCCGGTTCACCGGGGATGGTTTTCTCCGGCAGATGGTCCGTATCCTGGCAGGCACGCTGATCGAAATCGGTCAGGGCCAGCGGCAGGCAGAAGAGATACCCGCCATGCTCGCCGCCCAAGATCGCACCGCAGCCGGCCACACCGCTCCGGCCTGCGGATTGTTTCTCGAAGAGATCCAGTACGCTCCGCCAATCTTCTGCCCATAATGCCCATGTTCAGAGCCTGCTGTCCCCTTGTCCTCGCTTCGGCCTCTCCCCGGCGGCACGAATATCTCATCCGGCTGGGCCTGGAATTCAGCATAGTCCCGGCCGCCATCGACGAGTCGTGCAATCCGGACGAATCATCCCGGGATTTCGCCCGGCGCATGGCGGCAACCAAGGCCAGGGCCGTCGCCGCCGCCTATCCGGCCGCGTGTGTCCTCGGCGCTGACACCGTCGTTGCCCTCGACGGACATATTTTCGGCAAACCCCAAAACCACGCGGAGGCGCTGACGATGCTCAAAACGCTTCAGGGCCGCACCCATGCAGTCACCACCGGTTTTGCCATTGTCGCCAAGGACCGGAACATCGAAGAGATTGACGCCATGACCACCCTGGTCACCTTTGGCACCTTTCCCGATCCGATCCTCCGGGCCTATGTCGATTCAGGCGAGCCCATGGACAAGGCGGGCGCCTATGGGATCCAGGGGATCGGCAGTTTTCTGGTCCACTCCATATCCGGATCGTGCAGCAATGTGGTGGGCCTGCCGGTCCACGCCGTTGTCCGTTCTCTGCTCAAGCAGAGCATTTTGCAGCCCTCATGAGAAGCTATCCATGATCTCTCTGCGGACCCGGTCGGATAGTTGCGCCATCATGCCAATCACGGCACCAGGCACCCTGCTTGACTTCTACCAAGACAGTTGGTATCGTTAATAATATCGTTGTGTTCTTATCCCTGCCTACCCCGGACAGCGCTTGTCTGCCGCCGGACGAGGAGTGTGTCGCCCGTTTTCAATGCCTGCGCCCCGACTATGATGAGCATCTGGAACGCCTATCTGCTGTTTCCGATCGACAGTCCGATTCCCTGCCCAATTTTCCTGGCACCTGCCGGCTCCGCAGACGCACGGTAACAACGGAGCGATCATGGTTTTTTCCCCCACGCCCCTGACACTCGAACGAAGCAATTTTAATCTCGGCTTTCCGATCAGGCTGTATACCGCTCTCCAGACAATCCGGCTGTATCCTCCCACGAGCCCTCAGGTGCAGCGCTGCAACGATTTCCTGTTCAATGCTTTTCAGGCGCTCCTGGCTGCCCATCCAGATGACGACTCAGTGACTCTTGCCTTTTCCGATGGCAAAATTTTCGTCTGCGGCGATCCGCTGCAGGAAAAGGATCAGACCCGCCAGCAGATTCAAGGGTTGATCGCCCTGTTCCGCCGCTTCAACATCCACTCTTTTACCTTTCATTCGTCCTTTTCTGCCGAGCAATGCGCCACCTTCATTCACACCGCCTCCGCTCTCCTCGGCGACAGGAATAGAACGGAGGCGATCTCCACCCTGTTGGCCAAAGCCGGCATAACCTCTGTTGCCGCCGATATCAAACAGTATGTCGCGATCCATGAAGGCGAACAGGTTGTCCAAGAAACAGTTCCCGACTCAAAACTTGCTCTCAGTGACGAAAAACCGGCTTATCTCAAAATGCTGGCAGGCACCAACGGACAGCAAAACCTGCCGGAAACGGTGCGCGACCTGTTGGCTGACCATCAGGATGAAACCGCCGACACTCTCCCTGCCCAATTGATCTCCGCCCTGCGGCATGAATCTCCCCCCCTGCGGACGGCTGCCTTCCACAGCCTGGCTGCCATCGGCGAATATCTGGTCCGGCTCGGTCGATGGGAACGGGTCGAAAGGCTGCTGCCGGTGCTCCAGGAAGGGTTGCAAGTGCAGGGCGTCAGCGAACACGCCGCGCAACAGGCATTGGCCGTCATCGGTGGGCTGGCCGATCATCATCTCGCCGAAGAGCGTTACACATCGGCCAGAAACGCCGTCCAAATTCTGCACCTCCTCGCCACCCAAGACACGAATGGCACAGCAGCGACAGATCCCTCGCTCCAACACCATGCCCTTGACGCCTTGGCAACCCTCTGCTCGCAAGCGGTGCTGGAAAAACTGATGCAGCTTTTCCTCCATTCCGAAACCCATCGGGAGGCGGCCGGCAACCTGTTGGTCGACATGGGCGTCGAGTCGGCAAAATTCCAGCTGCAGCAACTGATCAGCAATGAGAGCTGGTCCGAACGAAAACAAATCTTGGGCCTGATCAGGCAAACCGGCAATCCGGCACGCTCCATCCTCCATGAACAACTGCACAAAGAGCAGCCATGGTACGTTGTCCGCAATGTCATCCGCCTGCTCGGCGAAATCAGTTCCCTGGACCTTTTCACCACGATCAATCCATTCATCGGCCATCCAGACCTGCGTGTCCAGCAGGAGGTTCTCTCCACCGCCGGCAAGGTTAGCGGAGAGGATCTCAAGAGTTTCCTGCTCCAAGCCCTGCAAACGGTTGACGATTCCCTGAAGATCAGGATAGTCAACCAGATCGCCGCCAACCACGACGAGCGATTCATCCGTCCCTTGACCGACCTCCTCGAAGGCTCCACGCCGTTGTCGGGAAAAAACAAAAACGACCTGCAACGGGCTATCTGCAAAACCTTGGGAGTAATCGGGTCCAAGCGGGCTTCAGCATCACTGAGTAGAGTGCTCCAAAGCAAGAATGCACACGGAGGCGGCTACAGTGACGAGGTCCGGCAGGCGGCGACAATGGCCTTGGAGCGGATTCGGGCAATCTCTGTACCCCGGAAACACGGCGGAAAACATCCGCCCAGCTCTTCAGCCGGACAAACCCAGCCGGCTTCCTCGGTCGAGGCCAAGGAAGCGGCCATCTTTCATCTGCTTGCCCAAGGCGACAGGGAACAGGCAAAAAAACAACTGTTCGATCTGATTACAGCCACGGCACGCGCCGGGGATTTTAAAACCGCGGAACGGCTCCGGGAGCGCATGTACGAAATCGACAGTCAGGCACTGAGTGAGATTATCCGGTCAGGAGAAATCATCGAGGAGGCAAAGATGGGAGTCAAAGATGAAGCACTTGCAATCTGGTCCAATCTGACCGATCAGCTCACTGCTCAAGAATTCCAGGCCCTGTACCGTGCATTGAGCGAATGCAGGTTCAATCCGGAAGAGACCGTGGTCAGCCAGGGGAGCAAAAACGATGCGCTTTTCTTCATTACCCAGGGTAGCGTCAAGGTGTCCCATCAAATCGGTGCCCGCGAACTGTTCATCACCACCTTGAACCGCGGGCAGATTGCCGGCGAGAATTTCTTTTCGCCTTCCCTCTGGACCGTCTCCCTCACCGCGCTCACACCGTTACGCGTGCATGTCCTCCAGCAGGCAGCGCTCAATATTTGGCAGGAACAATTCCCCGGCTTGCGGGCCAAGCTGCATGCCTATTATCTTTCCTGCAATGTTATCGGCACCATGCTGGAAAAGAAAGGGCTGGAACGGCGCAGCGACCAACGGTTCCTCCTGGCGCGCAAAATCCAGGTGCAACCGATCAGCAACCACGACAACCCGATCGGCCGCGGATTCCATGCGGAAACCGCCGATATCTCGTACGGCGGCCTCGCCTTTCTCGTCCGCATCTCCCATCAGGGCAACGCCCGCCTCCTGCTGGCCAGACGGATGCATATCACGCTGCCCGTGGGCGGCAAGGACCCGTTTCTGACCTTCAAAGGCATGGTCATCGGCATACAACCGTTCAACGTCCTCAAAAACGATTTCTCCGTCCACCTCAAATTCGATCACCCTTTGGAGCGAAAGCAACTACAAGCCATTCTGGGGTGACTCGTTTCCTGGGATGATAGCCCTGCCGACAACTGCCATGACCGATCCCATCTCCGAATTTTACCGCCGCCAACTCCCTGGAGCACAACAGCGCAACGGATCATTGCAGGCCACATGCCCCTTCTGTATTCGGCAGGGTAAACAGCGAGCGTCCATGCTGACCGTCCATCTCAACCCGGACAGTTTTTTTCACGGATATTTCCATTGCCTCAACCACTGCGTTCCCGGCGGATTTGCCCTGCATTTCGCCAGAATCGGCGCCATCAACCTGTCAGAGGCACCGGGTTACGACCCCGATCGTGACTACTTCGGCCGTGAGATCGATTATCCAGCCGCGAACCTGAACCACGAACTGACTGGGTACGCCGAAAAACTGACCGAAGAAACGCTCGATTTTTACCGGAAGGCATTGATCGCGTCCGAAATTCTGCACGAATTGCGGATCGGTTACAACGGCCGGTATCTGGTCTATCCCTATGTCCAGGCCAACGGCAACTGCTATGCGGCCCGATGCGTCCACCCGGAGCGGTCCGAGGATTTTTTCTGGCACGGCGACGAGCGTTTTGCCGCCGAACAGTTCCGTCTGTTCAATATCCCGGAGATCGAGCATTGCGAAAACGGCACCCTCTTTCTGGTGGAAGGCGAGCACAACCTGCTGCCGCTTAAACAACTGGGCCTGCCTGGGATTGCCGTTCCCGTGGCTGCGGACCTCGAACACCTCGATCCCCAGCGGTTGGAATGGATCAGGACCATCTTTCTCTGGGTCAACCACACCGCTGAATCCGAAGCCATGGCCCGGAGTTTTGCCACCAGGACCGGATACAAGGTGCGAATCGTCCGCTGGCCGGAGCAGACCGCCCGCAACAGCTCCATCTTTCAATTGGCTGCAACAAGCGGCCCCCAGTTCCAACGGCAGGTTTTTACGTTGCTTAAACAGGCGCGGGCCTTTTCGCCCTTTGCCACCCCGACCGGAGAATTTCAGACCTTTCGTGAGCGCTTGCTCCAGGAATCCGGCACCGCCTATGCCAACCTGACCGGCGGATTCGCCAAAATGGACCGGGCATTGAGCGGCATCCACGGCATCAATATCATGGGGGGGACACCCAAGGCGGGCAAATCGGCATTTTTCATCCAAATCGCCTCAGACATGGCCCTGCGGAAAATTCCGGTTCTGTACTACGACTTTGAAAACGGCCGGCAAAAAATTTATCTCCGCATCCTCAGCCGGCTCAGCCGCCTCACCATCGCTCAAATCAAAGACCCCGCCCTGCCCGCCGACGAACGACAACGGCTGGCGCAGAGCGAACAGACGTTGCGCGCCATGCTCAACTGGCTGCGGGTCGTCAACGACCGGCGGCTTTCGCCTGAAACCATGCGGCGCCACATCGATTTTCTTCGTCACGAAACCAACAGCGACTACACCGTCGTGGTTATCGACAGCCTGCATAAACTGCCCTTCAAAGACATCAGCCAACAACGCAGCGGCATCGACGGCTGGCTGCGCCAATTGGAGGCGATCCGCGATGAACTGGGGGCCGCCTTTCTCGTGATCTCCGAACTTGAACGGAACCCGGACGGCCACTTCGACCGGGAGCCTCATCTCGGCTCATTCAAGGGATCGGGCGATATCGGCTATTCCGCCGACAACGCCATGGTCTTTCTGACTCTGTGGGATCCGTTTGCCGACGCCGTTCCGGAACATCGCCGCAACGACCTCTGGCTGGTGGCCAGCCGCGAGCAGAGTCCGGGGCGGGTCGCCTCGTACCGGCTCGATTATCCCTATTGGGGATTTACGGAAGAAGGGTAGTTCCACTCCCAAAACAGCCGCGCCACTGCCGCATCTGCGTCAAGGCCTGCTCAGACCGGACATGCCCCCGCATTCTCCGGGGAATTTTTCGTCCGGTGAGTGGCGGAAACAAGCCGAAGTTGACGTTGGACGGCTGAAAATGGGCGGGATCAGATGCGGTGAGGTGACGGATCAGGGCGCCATGGGCCGTATCGGGAGGCGGTCTTGTCGGTTCCCTGCCGAACGCGAGGCGGCCGGCATTGCCGCCGGCGAGCAATCCCATGGCCGCCGATTCGATGTACCCCTCCACTCCGGACAGTTGTCCGGCGATGAACAATCCTGGCCGCCCAAGCACCTGCAGGGTCGCATCGAGCACCCTCGGCGCGCAGACGAAGGTGTTGCGGTGGATGGAGCCCAGTCTGAGAAAGACCGCCCGCTCCAGGCCGGGAATGGTCCGGAAGATGCGTTGCTGCTCGGGATAGGTCAGCTTGGTCTGGAACCCCACCAGATTGTAGGCCGTGCCGTCGCGGTTTTCCGCCCGCAGCTGGACCACAGCATGCGGCATCGCGCCGGTGAGCGGATGCGCCAGTCCGACCGGTTTCATCGGCCCGAACCGGAGGGTGTCCATCCCCCGGGCGCACATCACCTCGATGGGCAGGCATCCCTCGAAATACTTCGGATCTTCAAAAGAATGCAGCGGGACGGTCCGGCCTGCGCCGAGCGTGTCCACAAACCGCTCATACTGTTCCCTGTCCAGGGGACAATTGAGGTAGTCGCCCGGCCCCCCCTCATCCCAGCGGGACTTGCGGTAAATCACCCCCAGATCGAGACTGTCGGCCTCGACGATCGGCGCAATGGCATCGTAAAAGGCGAGGTGCGCCTCTCCGGTCAGGGTTCGCAGATGATCGGCAAGCGGACCGGAAAGCAGCGGGCCGGCCGCCAGAATCACCGGACCGCACGTTGTCTCGGGTATGCGGACGACCTCTTCCCGACGCACCGTGATCAGGGGATGGGAGTCGATTGCCTCTGTCAACCGGGAGGCAAACTGCTGCCGGTCAACGGCCAGGGCGGTACCGGCAGGCACGGCCGTCTGATCGGCCACCCGCATCACCAGCGAATCCAACAACCGCATCTCCTCCTTCAGCAACCCGGCTGCGGAGTCGACCGCATTGGAACGAAGCGAATTGGAACAGACCAACTCCCCCAACTGCGCCATCTCGTGGGCCGGACTGAAACGGTGCGGCTTCATCTCGAACAGCGCCACGCGCGCGCCACGCTGCGCCGCCTGCCATGCCGCCTCGCACCCGGCCAGCCCGCCACCGATGACCGTGACTTCTCCTGTCTGAGCCATTGTGTTGCCTCTCCCACAAAAAAAGGCAGGGTGAATGCTCACCCTGCCCGCATCACAAAAAAACGCCTCAAGCAACCAACGCTAATAGCGATAATGTCCCGGCTTGAACGGTCCGTTGACCTCCACCCCGATGTAGGCCGCCTGTTCGGCGGTCAGGGTGGTCAACTGCGCCCCGATCTTGGCCAGATGGAGCCGGGCCACCTTCTCGTCGAGCTTTTTGGGCAGAAAATAGACCTTGTTCTCATAGGCCAAACCATTGGTCCACAGCTCAATCTGGGCCAACACCTGATTGGTGAAGGAGTTGCTCATGACAAAGCTGGGATGCCCGGTGGCACAGCCGAGGTTGACCAAGCGGCCTTCGGCAAGAACGATCAACCGCTTGCCGTCCAGAAAAATAACATGATCGACCTGGGGCTTGATATTTTCCCAAGGCAGATTACGAATGGAGGCGATATCAATCTCCGAGTCGAAGTGGCCGATATTACAGACAATAGCCTGATCCGGCATCACCTCCATGTGCGGCCTGGTGATCACCCGCAGATTGCCGGTGCAGGTAACGAAAATATTGCCTCTGGGGGCAGCTTCCTCCATGGTCACCACCCGGTATCCCTCCATGGCGGCCTGCAGGGCGCAGATGGGATCGATCTCGGTGACGAGCACCGTGGCGCCCATGCCGCGCAGGGCCTGGGCGCATCCCTTGCCGACATCGCCGTACCCGACGACCACCGCGATCTTGCCGGCGATCATCACGTCGGTGGCCCGCTTGATGCCGTCGATCAACGACTCCCGGCAACCGTAGAGATTGTCGAACTTGGACTTGGTCACCGAATCGTTGACATTGAAAGCCGGGGCCCGCAGCCTGCCCTGCCTGGCCATCTCGTAGAGCCGATGCACGCCGGTGGTAGTCTCTTCGGAAACACCCCGGATACCCGACATCAGTTCCGGATATTTGTCGTGCAGCACCTGGGTCAGGTCGCCCCCGTCGTCAAGGATCATATTGGGGCGCCAGTTGTCCGGCCCGAAGATGGTCTGATCAATGCACCACCAGAATTCCTCTTCACTTTCGCCTTTCCAGGCGAAGGTAGGAATACCGGCGGCAGCCATGGCCGCGGCGGCGTGGTCCTGGGTGGAAAAGATATTGCACGAGGACCAGCGCAACTCCGCCCCCAGATGGACCAGGGTTTCCATCAGCACCGCTGTCTGGATGGTCATGTGCAGGCACCCGGCGATACGGGCGCCCGCAAGGGGTCTGCTGGTACCGAATTCCTCGCGCAGAGCCATCAGACCGGGCATCTCGGTCTCGGCAATGGCAATCTCTTTGCGGCCCCACTCGGCCAAACCCATATCGGCTATCTTATAATCTGCCATTGGCTCTCCTATGCCTCATCCTGGTGAGGCAAGCGCATGGTTCAAACAACAATCACACTCCGGCCGCCTCACGCAGGGCATCGACCTTGTCGGTCCGCTCCCAGGTGAACTCGGGCAGCTCCCGCCCGAAATGGCCGTAGGCGGCGGTCTTGCGGTAGATCGGTCGCAGCAGATCCAGCTGCTGGATGATTGCCTTGGGCCGGAGGTCAAAAACCCGGTCGACCACATCGATCAGTTGCTCTTCCGGAATCTTGCCGGTTCCGAATGTCTTGACGTTGATCGACACCGGCCTGGAAATGCCGATGGCGTACGCCACCTGCACCTCGACCTCGGTGGCCAGCCCGGCGGCCACGATATTCTTGGCAACGTAACGGCCCATGTAGGAGGAGGACCGGTCGACCTTGGAAGGATCCTTGCCGGAAAAGGCGCCGCCGCCGTGTGAGCCGCGGCCGCCGTAGGAGTCGACGATGATCTTGCGCCCGGTCACGCCGCAGTCTCCCACTGGCCCCCCGATGACGAACCGGCCGGTGGGATTGATGAAGTATTTGGTATTGGCATCGACCATGCGGGCCGGCAGCACCGGCTTGATAATCTCCTCCATCACCGCTTCCTTTAAATCGGCATGGCTGATGTCTGGACTGTGCTGGGTGGAAAGCACCACCGCCTCGATCCGGATGGGAACATTGTTCACATATTCGATGGTCACCTGGCTCTTGGCATCCGGGCGCAGCCAGGGCAGGACGCCGGACTTGCGCACATCGGCCTGGCGCTTGGTCAGGGCGTGGGCATAGGTGATGGGCATGGGCATCAGCACACTCGTTTCGTCGCAGGCATACCCAAACATCAACCCCTGGTCGCCGGCACCCTGATCGAGGTCGAGCCCGGTCCCCTCGTTAACGCCCTGGGCAATATCCGGCGACTGCTTGTCAATGGTGGTCAGAACCGCGCACGACTGCCAATCAAACCCCATGTCCGAAGAATTGTAGCCGATCTCGCGAATGGTATTGCGGACGATCTGCGGCATGTCGACCCAGGCGGTGGTGGTGATCTCGCCGGCGATCAGAGCCATGCCCGTGGTGACCAGACTCTCGCAGGCGACCCGGGCAAACTTGTCCTTGGCAAGGATGGCGTCGAGGATGGCGTCGGAGATTTGATCGGCGACTTTATCCGGATGCCCTTCGGAAACCGATTCTGAAGTAAAAAGATGATGAGCCATACGGGTGTCTCCCTGCGGAGATGAAACGTTGAAAAGGGAAAAAAGCGAATCATGCCGCCCTGCTTGGCGCGACGATCCGGCACGGCATGAAAAAAATTTTATATACTCAACGGATGAGGAAAATTCAATGTAAACAGCAGCGCGGCCTGCCGGCCGTTTCGCCCTCGCTCCGCCTCAGTCCCTCTTGATGCGCACGGCTCACCGCGCCGCACCAACACGCAGAAACGCCCGTTTGATGGAACTGTTGACAAATCGAAAGGGATTGAACCGAATCGGCTCCAAAATCTCGGGCACCGCGAAATCATGGACAGCGCAATCGGCTGGATGCAGCAGGGGAAAGACGAGTCCCGCCATGGTCGTTCCGTCGAGACCAGCCCACCGGGCGGCATGCCAGAGGGGGCAACTGTCCGGATCGATCCCGAGCAGGGCGAGCAGAGCCGTATCGACCGCCACCGGATTGACGCCGCCGGCAAGCATCCCCAAGGGGTATGGATCGCCGTGAATAGGCCCGGTCCGATGCATGGCAATCACGCCGTCTACCACCGTGCAGCCAACCGGCAAGGCCGCCAGCAGATCGACCAGCAGGTCGGCAAAGCGGCCGCTATTCCCACCGTACGCCATGTGCCACCAGGGTTTATGGAAACCGGCGAGACAACCGAACAGGTTCTTTACCGCCAGGGTCACCCGCATCTGAGCGTGAGCCTTGACCTTGGGCAGATTGACGAGCAAATCGCACTCCAAAGCCGCTGTAGCCAGAGCTGCCTTCTGCCCGCAGGGCAGGACGATCTCTTTGCTGCGATGAAATTCGCGCACCGGCACACCGAGCCGTTGCAAGCCCGGCAGAGCGCCGATGTCCGCGAGAACGGCTCGCGCCGAACCAAAGGAAGGAGAATCTCCGACCGCGACCTGGGCCCCATGTGCCTGAAACCACTGGGCCACGGCAACGATGATCCGGCTGTCGGTACAGGCCAGCCGGCCATTTCTGGTGGTGATCAGATTGGGCTTGAGCAATACCTTGGCGGTGCGCAGGGTCGGATGTCCGGGCATTACGGTCAGCAGACCATCGACAGCAGCCTCCACCAGAGGCTGTTCGTACCGCGGCAAGGTGGTCAAGAAAACAGGGGAACTGGCCGATCGCATCGTGCAAAAAAAACCGGCTTGACCCATTGAGAATCAAGCCGGAAAAGGAGAGGAGAGGTGAAGAATTATTTTATATAAGCATTTATCGTGCCAAATTTTTAAATCTTCCCCATTTTTAAAAATAACGCCATTTCAACAGAATACGAGCGAGGACAGATTCAGGATTAAACACTCCCGGAAGGAAAAGTATAATATTTTAAACCCATTCTCGGCCAATATCGTATTTTTGCAAAAACAAATCGTACAAACAATGAATTAGGTAATCCATTTTTTTAAACGTTTTTCGCCTTCTCTTCAATCGAACTGAGTAGTTTTTACTCAATCGCTCACTGCTGTCCCCGGATCTCCAGCGGAATCACCCGGACACGCAGCACGCCTTCCTGCCGTACAATCTCCTGCTGCACATCCTCTGGTACCGGTCCGGCGCAATCAATGATGTTGTAGCCGACGGTTCCGTTGCTTTTATTGGTGTAGTTCACAATGTTGATGTGTGCGGCGCCCAGGATATTGCTGATCAGGCCGATCATGCCGGGCTGGTCGCGATTGATCACGGTCAGACGGGTGTGCACGTCTACGGTGGGGATGGTCTCGATATTGGGAAAGTTGACGCTGTGGACGATGTTGCCGAACTCGAGATAGTGCTTCAATTCGCGCGTCGCCATAACAGCGCAGTTCTCCTCGGACTCGGCCGTGGAGGCGCCCAGGTGCGGCGTGAGCAGGATCTTCTCGTGTCCCATGAATTTCACCGAGGGGAAATCGGAAATGTGCCCTCGCAGCCTGCCGCTTTCCAGGGCTGCCAGCACGGCATCCTCGTCCACCACCGGGCCGCGGGCGTAATTGATCAGCACGGCGCCATCTTTGACGAATTCAAGGAAATCCTTGCCGGTGACATACCCCCTCGTGTTTTTGTTGAGCGGAATATGGACGGAAATGAAGTCAGCGCTGCCCAGAGCCTCCTTGCGGGAACGGGCCAGGGTGACCTGGGGATCGAGCAGGTGAATGTTATCCATGGCCGGGAAAGGATCGAAACCCAAAACCTTCATGCCATGATGCAGGCCAGCGTTGGCCACGCCCACACCGATCTTGCCCAAGCCGATGACCACCATGGTCTTGCCGGCCATCTCCTCGCCTTTGAACTTTTTTTTCCGGGCTTCCACTTCGCGGTTGATTTCCTCGTCGGTCATTCCGGTCAGCCCCTGGCAGAACTCTATGCTCTTCTCAACATTACGCAGCCAGATACCGAGCGAAGTGTACACCAGTTCCACGACCGCATTGGCGTTGGCACCGGGGGTGTTGAACACGCAAATGCCTTTTTCCGTGGCGTCGTCCACCGGGATGTTGTTGACGCCAGCGCCAGCCCGCGCCACCGCCAGCAGCGAGGAGTAGAGAGAAAGATCGATTTTGGAGCTGCGGACGAGAATGCCGTCCGGGTCCTTCTCATCGGGATTGACCACAAACCGATCATTGAACAGCTCCAATCCTTCCTTGGCGATGGCGTTGATCGTTTTAATCTTGAATTGCTTCATGTTTTCTTCCTTTCCGATATAAAAAAGACACAGGGAAGCGAGGAGGAGGCTTCCACGCCTCGGTGCCGCGCGCAATAGTGCCATTCCCGCACCAACGGGAAGGGCAAAAAATTTTTTATGTTAATGAAAATATCAAAGATATGTCAAGTAAAAGGGACGGAAATACGCGCTTGAGGCAATCAACAACACATTGCCCCGTATTACGCATCGTCCGGTTTGCCAGACCAAAACATCAAATCCAGTCAACGGTTCACCCCAGAGCGATACATACCGAACAAACCGCCAGAAGTGGGGATGGATTCTGACTGTTGCTCATGCAGCCAACGCAGTTATCAATCGCAGGGCCTGCAACGTGGTCTGTACAGCATGCACCCGCAGGATGTCCGCCCCTTGCCGAACGCACAAAGCGGAAAGCATCGCGGTCGGCCAATCCCGTTCCCCAGGCGGGAGCCCAAGAAGCTGTCCCAGAAAGGACTTCCGCGAGTGGCCGATCAGCACCGGGCAGCCATGGCGTTTCAATGCCGCAACATTACGGAGAATGGCGAGATTATGTTCCAGCGTCTTACCGAAGCCAATGCCAGGGTCAACGATAATGCGCGAGCGGGCAACGCCATGTTGCTCCAACCATGCGATCCGTTCGGTGAAAAAGGCATGGATTTCGGCGACGACATCCTCGTAATGCGGACTGACCTGCATAGTGCCAGGCGTACCCTGCATGTGCATGATGATGACCGGGCCAGCGAACGACCGGGTGACCTCGATCATGTCCGGATCATGCCGCAAGGCGGAAATGTCGTTGATCATGGTGGCCCCGGCGGCAATGGCCTCCCTGGCCACCGCCGCCTTGGTGGTATCGACGGAGATGGGAACAGCGCTGCGCCGCCGTATTCTCTCGATAGCCGGAATCACGCGATCCAACTCCGTGTCCACGCTCACTTCTTCGGCAAAGGGACGGGTGGATTCGCCGCCGACATCAATGATGTCGGCGCCTTCGGTGAGCAACTGCTCGATACGGACATCAAGGGCGGTTGCTTCCAGCCATCGTCCCCCGTCGGAAAAAGAGTCGGGAGTGACATTCAAGATGCCCATAATCCTGACTTGCTGCGACATGATCAAATCTCCACAATCAGGCAGGCGGCGCGGGGCATGTTATCGGCGCCTTACCAGCTTCAATCTTCTTGGGCATGCCGTCAATCACTGCCGGCGTTCAGTTCCCTGCGGATCAATCAGGCGCTCTCTGGACTGACACCAGCGCCTGCAGCCGCATTCCGCATTGGAAAAATCCCGCGATGAAGCCTATGGTGTGGTGACGCCAGCACCGAACTGGCAGCCCAACCACTGCCAGAGGTCCCGCTTGCCAATCCTGATTTCTTGCTCAAACAGGTGTGGCCGCTTCTCTTTCCAAGCAAAAACAGGAACAACTTGTTGTTTTTCCGTAAATTTTATTACTGCCGAAAAACTACGGAGCAGAGATGATTTGTGTAGTGAATTTTAACCAACTGTTATTATACTAAATTAGACATTATGTGCCGTTCATTTTTCTTGCCGCGTATCCCACAGACACAAAAACAAGCCGCCGGATATAAACAGTTAAACAGTTGCAAACCCGCCGTTGCGCCGATCCGTCTTCGCCACCTGCCATCCCGCACTGAGAGAGGCGATTTCCCACCGCTTCGGACAAAACATCCGCAGACATCCGCTATTCGTCATATCATTTTCAGAAAAACGGCTCCATCCATGTCCACACAACAGCATAAAGGCATTTCGATCAAAACCCTTCTCGTCTGGCTCGTGACTGCACTTGCGATTGCCGCCGTGATTGCGCTTCCCATCTGGATCAAGAATAAAAACGCCGGCAATCCGCAGAACGGCAGCAGAGGTGGCGGACCGGGCAGCGGCCAGGCAACGCCGGTCGGCGTTGCCACGGCGCGTGTCGGCAATATGGATGTCACCCTGAACGCGCTCGGCACCGTGACCGCGCGTTTCACCGCGACAGTGAAGCCGCGTGTCGACGGTCTTTTGCTGCGCGTGCTGTTTGCCGAGGGACAGGCGGTCAAGGCCGGGAACGTGCTCGCCGAGATTGACCCGGAGCCATTCAAAATCCAGCTTGAACAGGCGGAAGGCCAACTCGCCCGCGATCAGGCGTTGCTGATGAACGCACGCCTCGATCTGGAACGCTACCGCGGCCTCCTGGCCAAGGATTCGATTGCCAAGCAACAGGTCGATACGCAGGAAGCGCTGGTGCGGCAGTATGAGGGGACGGTGAAAACCGATCGCGCTGCCGTGGACAACGCCCGCCTGCAACTGGAATACACCCGCGTCACCGCCCCGATTTCGGGCCGTATCGGACTGCGCCTGATCGATCCCGGCAATATGGTGCACGCCAGCGATGCTACGGGGCTGGCGGTGATTACGCAGACCCGGCCCATCGACATCGTTTTCTCGATCCCGGAGCAGGATCTTGCCGACGTCATCACCGCGACGCGCTCCGGCCCGCAACTGGAAGTGACCGCCTATGACCGCGACAATAAAGCACAGCTTGCCACCGGCAAGCTGCTGACGATCGACAACCAGATCGACGTTTCCACCGGCACGGTGAAGCTGAAGGCCGAATTCGCCAACGATGATCAATCCCTGTTCCCGAACCAGTTCGTCAATACGCGACTGCACGTGAAAACGCTCCAGGATGTGGTGCTGGCGCCCACGGCTGCGGTGCAACGCGGCACGCGCGGCACTTATTGCTATATCGTCAACCCCGACGGCGGCTCTCAAGCGGGATCCGGCGAGAGAGGCAAAGCCCAGCCCGAGGCCACGGTCGATCTGCGCCTGATCAAGCTCGGCCCTGCCGACGACAATATGGCGGTCATTCTTGAAGGGATCCATGCCGGCGAGCAGGTGGTGATCGACGGCACCGACCGGTTGCGGCAAGATGCGAAAATCGTGTTGATCGACGCGGAAGAACGCGCCCGGATACAGAATGCCGGCACGAAAGAAGGCGGAGGGAAAGAGAAGGGAACAGGGAAAGGCGACGGAAGCGGCAAGAGGGGAGGAAAAGGCGGTAAAGGTGACAGCGCTGCCGCCACGGATGGCGGGTCGCGTTCATGACATTCAGGTTTTTCCGGAAACGACAAAATAGACCGTGAACCCTTCCCGACCCTTCATCCTACGCCCAGTGGCGACTTCGCTCTTGATGATCGCCATTTTGCTGGTGGGGCTTTTTGCCTATCGCCTGTTGCCGATCTCGGCGCTGCCGGAAGTCGATTACCCGACGATTCAGGTGACGACGTTGTATCCCGGCGCAAGCCCGGATGTGACGACCTCGTCGATCACGGCTCCCCTGGAACGCCAGTTCGGGCAAATGCCAGGGCTGAACCAGATGTCTTCGAGCAGTTCCGGCGGCGCTTCGGTGATTACCCTGCAATTCGGCCTGGAAATAACCCTCGACGTTGCCGAGCAGGAAGTGCAGGCGGCGATCAATGCCGCCAACTCCTTCCTGCCGCAAGACCTGCCGATGCCGCCGGTCTACAGCAAGGTCAACCCCGCCGACGCGCCGATCGTCTCGCTGGCGGTGATGTCGGAGTCCTTGCCCTTGCCGAAGGTGGAGGATCTGGTCGACACCCGGCTGGCGCAGAAGATTTCGCAACTGCCCGGCATCGGGCTGGTCAGCATCGCTGGCGGACAGCGTCCGGCGGTGCGCATCCAGGCCAATCCGCGCGCGTTGGCGGCGCAGGGATTGGCAATGGACGCGGTTCGCGTCGCCATCACCAACGCCAACATCAATCAGGCCAAAGGCAGCTTCGACGGCCCGTTGCGCGCCTCGACGCTGGACGCGAACGACCAGTTGCAGTCCGCCGACGAATACCGCAATCTGGTGATTGGCTGGAAAAACGGCGCTCCAGTGCGGCTTTCCGACGTCGCCAGCGTCATTGACGGCGCGGAGAACGAGCAACTGGCGGCCTGGGCGATCATTGAAGGCAAGCAGATGCCGGCGATCATCGTCAACATCCAGCGCCAGCCGGGCGCCAACGTCATCACTACGGTCGACCGCATCAAGAAGATGCTGCCGCAGTTACGGACCAATCTGCCCGGCGCAGTGGATGTAAAAATGCTCACTGACCGCACCACGACGATCCGCGCCTCGGTCCACGATGTGCAAGTCGAGTTGCTGTTCGCCGTGGTGCTGGTGGTGCTGGTGATTTTCTTCTTTCTGCGCAGCCCCGCGGCCACGATCATTCCGAGCATCGCTGTGCCGCTCTCCCTGATCGGCACCTTCGGCGTCATGTCCTTGGCCGGATTCAGCCTGAACAACCTCTCGCTGATGGCGCTCACCATCGCCACCGGATTCGTGGTCGACGACGCCATCGTCATGATCGAAAACGTTGCCCGGTACGTCGAGCGGGGCGACCCTCCGTTGCAGGCAACCCTGAAAGGCGCGGAACAGATCGGCTTCACCATCATCTCGCTGACGATCTCGCTGATCGCGGTGCTGATTCCACTTCTTTTCATGGGCGATGTCGTTGGCCGCCTGTTCCGCGAATTCGCGGTGACGCTGGCGGTGGCGATCCTGATTTCCGCCTTTGTTTCGCTGACGCTGACGCCGATGATGTGCGCCAGGCTCCTGCGCCATGTGCCGGAGCATGAGCAGGGCGCGTTCTACCACAAGGTCGGCGCCTTTTTCGACGCGGTCATCGCGCGCTACGGCGTGGTCCTCACCTGGGTGCTCAAGCATCAGGGCGCGACGCTTCTGGTGGCGCTCGGCACGCTGGTGCTGACCGTGCTGCTCTATCTCTGGGTTCCAAAAGGATTTTTCCCCGTCCAGGACACCGGGATCATCCAGGCCATCACCGAAGCGCCGCAATCGGTTTCCTTCGCGGCAATGGCCGAACGGCAACGGAAGCTGGCGGATGCCATCGTGGAAGACCCGGCGGTGGAGAGCCTTTCCTCGTTCATCGGCATCGACGGAATCAACGCCACGCTCAATTCCGGGCGCATGTTGATCAACCTGAAGCCGAAGGGCGAACGCGATCTCGACGCCACCGGGGTCATCCGCCGCATTCAGGAAAAAATCGCCGCGGTGCCAGGAATCACCGCCTATATGCAATCGGTGCAGGATCTGACGATCGAAGACCGCGTCAGCCGTACCCAGTACCAGTTCTCGCTTGACTCTCCCAATTTAGACCAGCTTTCCACCTGGGTGCCGCGACTGGTCGAGCGCCTGCGGCAATGGCCGCAACTGGCCGACGTCGCCAGCGATTTGCAGGACAGCGGCCTGCAAGCCTATATCTCCATCGACCGCGACAGCGCCGGACGGCTCGGCGTTTCCGTTGCCGACATCGACAACGCCCTGTACAACGCTTTCGGCCAGCGCCTGATCTCGACCATTTTCACGCAGTCGAACCTGTACCGCGTCGTGCTCGAAATCGACCCTAAATTCCAACAAGGGCTGGCAGCGCTCGACACCCTTTACCTGCCCTCGACCTCCGGCGCTCCGGTGCCGCTGTCGGCAGTCGCCCGGGTTGTCGAACGGGCGGCGCCGCTGGTGATCAACCATCTGGGCCAGTTCCCGGCGGCAACCATTTCCTTCAACCTCGCCCCCGGCGCCGCGCTCGGCCAGGCGGTCGACGCAATCCGCGCCGCGGAACACGAAATAGGAATGCCGATCAGCATCAGCACGAGCTTCCAGGGCGCGGCGCTGGCCTTCCAGGCTTCGCTCACCCATACCCTCTTCCTGATCCTGGCCGCAATCATCGCCATGTACATCGTGCTCGGCGTACTGTACGAAAGCTATATCCACCCGGTGACGATTCTTTCCACCCTGCCCTCCGCCGGTGTCGGCGCGCTGCTGGCGCTGATGATCTCCGGCAACGACCTGGGCATCGTCGGCATCATCGGCATCATCTTGCTGATCGGCCTGGTGAAAAAAAACGCGATCATGATGATCGACTTCGCGCTGGAAGCCGAACGGCACCATGGCAAGTCGCCGGAAGAGGCTATTTTTGAAGCCTGCCTGCTGCGCTTTCGCCCGATCCTGATGACCACGCTGGCAGCCCTGCTCGGCGCCTTGCCGCTGATGCTCGGCAGTGGCGTCGGCTCCGAGTTGCGCCAGCCGCTGGGCATCACCATGGTCGGCGGGCTTCTGCTCAGCCAGGTATTGACCCTGTTCACAACACCGGTGATTTATTTGATGTTTGATCGTCTTGCCCGCCGCTTCGGAAAAAGCGCCTCCGGCGCGGCAGATCTTCAAAACGAAGGGGGCGCATCATAAAACAGCTTAGTGCCTCGCCGTAACGGATTCGGGAGAAACGGAAGCGCCTTCAGCAACGGGTTTTGATCTTTTTACTCTCCGGCTTCATCGCCGCGCCGGCCAGCGCATCCAAGATCGAGCCGGGGGAATGGGAGGAATCTAACGAGGGCGGGGTGAATAAAATCTGCCTGACTCCGGAAAGAGCAAAAAAATCAGTGAAACCGAAACACTGATGGAAAGGCATAGTAAAAGGACTTGATTCCAAGGCAAAAAATTCTTCCCGACACCCAAAACCACAAGCAAGTATAAAAAAATTAACGACCATGAATTTGTGATCCAGACAAACAGTACAGGGCGGTGATGAAGAATACGGTCGGGCAGACAGGAAAGTGATGGAGACTTCAGATACCTGGGGCCAACCTGCACCGGTCCGGACAAAGAAAATGTCCGACAGGAAGCGCCGCCCTCTGAAATGCCTTCAGTAAAGCCGGATTAAACACAAACGTCATCAGCCGACGCAAAAAACATGAACCCCAGCGCCCCCTTCATCGCCCGGCCTGTCGCCACGACCCTGCTCACATTGGGAGTGGCTCTGGCGGGTATCGTGGCGTTTTTTCAGTTGCCGGTGTCCCCCCTGCCGCAGACCGATTTTCCGTACATTTCCGTTTCCGCCTCGCTGCCCGGCGCCAGTCCGGAGACGATGGCCGCCACGGTCGCCACCCCGCTCGAACGCGCGCTTGGCCGCATCGCCGATATCACCGAAATGACTTCCAGCAGTTCGCTCGGCTCAACAAGGGTGACGCTCGAATTTGAACTCAGCCGCGACATCAACGGCGCGGCGCGTGACGTGCAGGCAGCGATCAATGCCGCGCGCAGCCAGTTGCCGACGGCGTTGCCGAGCAATCCGACCTACCGGAAGATGAATCCGGCGGACGCGCCGATCATGCTGCTCTCGCTCACTTCCGACACCCTGGGCCAGGGGCAGCTCTATGACATTGCCTCGACCGTGCTGGCGCAGAAAATTTCACAGGTCTCCGGCGTGGGCCAGGTCGATGTCGGCGGCAGTTCGCTGCCGGCGGTGCGCATCGAACTCAACCCCCAGGCGATGGCGAGGGCCGGCATCGGCTCCGAACAGGCGCGCACGGCCATCGTGACCACCAATGCCAACCGGCCCAAGGGATTCATCGAGGAAGGCGAACGCCGCTGGCAGGTCGGGGCTAACGATCAGGCGAAAACCGCCGCCGAATACCTGCCGCTGATCATCCACCAGCAAAACGGCGCCATCCTGCGCCTGCAAGACGTGGCCGAGGTGGATGACTCGGTGCAGGATATCCGCAACGCCGGCTTCGCGGACGGCAAACCGGCAGTCCTGATCATCATCTACCGCCAGCCGGCGGCAAACATCATCGAAACCGTGGATCGCGTCAAGGCGCTTTTGCCGCAGTTGAACGCCTCGATCCCGGAAAGCGTCAACATTGCCGTCGGCATGGACCGGACACCGACGATCCGTGCCTCGCTGCGCGAGGTGGAACGGACGCTGGTTATTTCCATCGCGCTGGTGGTGATGGTCGTGTTCGTCTTTTTGCGTAACGCGCGCGCGACGCTGATTCCGAGCGTCGCAGTGCCGGTATCGCTGATCGGCACCTTCTCGATCATGTATCTGGCCGGCTTCAGCCTGAACAATCTGTCGCTGATGGCGCTCACGGTGGCGACCGGCTTTGTCGTCGATGACGCGGTGGTGGTGCTGGAAAATATCTCACGCCACATCGAGGCGGGGATGAAACCGGTGCAGGCGGCGCTCGTCGGCGCGAGAGAGATCGGCTTTACCGTGGTTTCAATGAGCCTCTCGCTGATTGCGGTGTTCATCCCGCTCCTCTTCATGGGCGATCTGGCCGGGCGGCTGTTCCGCGAATTCGCGGTAACGCTTTCGGTGGCTATCCTGATTTCGCTTCTCATTTCACTGACGACGACGCCGATGATGTGCGCCCGGCTTTTGCGGGCGCCTCACCTCATCCCCGGGAAGGAAGGAAACGGGCAGGAAAACCGTCTGCAACGCTTAACCGCGAAAGCTTTTGACGCCATGCACTCCGGCTACCGCGTCAGCCTGGACTGGGCGCTCGAACACGGGCTGACGATGGTGATGATTCTGTTCGCGGTGATCGGACTCAACGTCTACCTGTACATCGCCATTCCCAAGGGGCTTTTCCCGCAGCAGGACACGGGCCGCATGATGGGCAACATCCAGGCCGACCAAAGCATTTCGTTCCAGGCAATGCAGCAAAAACTGGTCGATTTCCTGACGGTCATTCAGGCTGACCCCGCGATTGAGAGCGTAGTCGCTTTCACCGGCGGCTCGCGCGTCAATTCCGGCCGCATGCTCATCTCCTTGAAACCGCTCACCCAGCGAGATCCGATCGAAAAGGTGATGGGCCGCCTGCGCAACAAGCTCGCCCATGAACCCGGCGCGAGCCTGTTCCTGGTTCCAGTGCAGGATATCCGCGCCGGCGGGCGTCAGAGCAATGCCCAGTATCAATACACCCTGCAAGCCGACAACCTTGACGAACTGCGGCAATGGGAACCGCGCGTGCGCCGCGCGATGGGACAACTGCCGGAACTGGTCGACGTCAACACCGATCAGGAAGACAAGGGCGCACAAACCAAAATCGAGGTCGACCGTGACGCCGCCGCGCGGCTGGGCATCGACCAAAGTCTGGTCAGCTCGGCGCTGAACGACTTTTTCGGCCAGCGCCAGGTGTCCACCATCTACAACCCGCTGAATCAATACCGCGTCATCATGGAAGCAGCGCCGCGCTACCTGCAAGGGCCGGAAACGCTGGCGCACACCTATCTGGTCACCCCTGACGGCCTGTCCGTGCCGCTTGCCGTCGTCGCTTCCTACGCCCCCGCCAATACGCCGCTCTCAGTCAACCATCAGGGGCAGTTCGCCGCCTCGACGGTTTCGTTCAACCTGCCGGAAGGCGTTTCACTCTCGCAAGCCTCCGACGCCATCAACGCGGCAATGGCCAAACTTGGGCTCCCGACCTCAATCCACGGCAGTCTGCAAGGTACGGCGCGGCTCTTCCAACAAAACGCCAATAATCAGCTCTGGCTCATCCTCGCCGCGCTGGCGACCATCTACATCGTGCTCGGCATGCTCTACGAGAGCACCATCCACCCGCTGACCATCCTCTCCACACTGCCTTCCGCCGGCGTGGGCGCCTTGATCGCGCTGCTCTTCTTCGGCATGGAATTCACGATGATCGCCTTCATCGGCGTCATTTTGCTGATCGGGATCGTGAAGAAAAACGCGATCATGATGATCGACTTCGCCACCGACGCCGAGCGCAACCGCGGGATGTCGCCGCGCGAGGCGATCCGCGAGGCCTGCCTGCTGCGTTTCCGCCCGATCATGATGACCACTGTTGCCGCGATCTTCGGCGCGCTGCCCCTGATGCTCGGTCGCGGCGACGGCGCCGAAATGCGCCAGCCGCTCGGCATCGCCATCGTCGGCGGCCTGATCTTAAGCCAGTTGTTGACACTCTACACCACGCCGGTGGTCCACCTCTATCTCAACCGCTTCCGCCTCTGGTGTCTTGCCAGGCTCCGCCGGAAAACGCCGCGGGTCAGCATTCCGGAAGCGGTATAACTTTCCTTGGGGTTCTATCGGCCGCTCATCATGACGCTCTCTACCAAAACCGTAACGCCGCGCTCCGGCAGACGTAAAAATTTCAGGAACGCCGATATGTCCGCGCTATTCTCTTCTTTCCCCCGTCCATGTATCTTTCTCGCTCTGACGGTTTCAGCGTTCGCGCTCGCCGCCTGCGCCGTCGGTCCCGACTACCGGCAGCCCGAACTCGATATCCCCGCTGCCTGGAAGGAAGCCCCACCCCCCGGATGGAAAATCGCCCAGCCACAAGACATGGTTGATCGCGGCGAATGGTGGAAAATCTACAACGAGCCGCAACTCGACCATCTGGTGGCGCAGGTCAAAATCTCAAACCAGAACGTTGCCGCCGCTGCCGCCAGCTATCGCCAAGCATTGGCGTTGCTCAACGCCGCCAGCGCCGCCGCTCTTCCCACCGCGAATCTCGGAGCCGCCGCCAGCCGCGCCGAGAGCCCCGGCAACGTCAGCTCGGAAACGAGCGGAGGCGCCGGTTCCCGCACCAGCAACAGCTCCCAGGTCGCGCTCAATCTCGGGTGGGAGATCGACCTCTGGGGACGTATCCGGCGCGACATCGAAGCCAGCGAAGCCCAGGTACAGGCAAGCGCCGCCGATTATGCCGCCGCGCTCCTTTCCGCGCAGGCCACCCTCGTCCAGAGCTACCTGCAATGGCGGGTCAACGCGGTGCAACGGCGCCTGCTCGACGAAACCGCCAACGCCTACCGCAAATCGCTCGAAGTGATCACAAACCGCTATGAGGCCGGGGTTGCACAGCGCTCCGACGTCACCCAAGCCCAGACCCAGTTGAGCGACACCCTGGCCCAGGCAATCGACCTCGACGTGCAGCGGACCCAACTTGAACACGCCATCGCGCTCTTGGTCGGCATGCCTCCGGCGCGGCTCAAACTCGCGCCCATTACGCAGCCGGATCTGCCCCGGCTGCCGCAAACACCCCCCACCCTGCCGTCCAAACTGCTCGAACGCCGTCCCGATATCGCCGCTGCTGAACGGCACGCCGCTGCTGCCAACGCCAATATCGGCGTCGCGCAAGCCGCGTTCTATCCGACGCTGACCCTCTCCGCCGCCGGCGGCTATCAGCAGAACTCCGGCTTCGGCCCCCTTTTCACGCTGTCAAACCGTTTCTGGTCACTCGGCCCCTCGCTCGCCGCCACCCTCTTCGACGGCGGCCTGCGCAGCGCCCAGGTCGAACAGGCGCGCGGAGCCTACGACGGAGCCGTCGCCAACTATCGTCAGACCGTGCTCACCGCGTTTCAGGAAGTCGAAGACAACCTCGCCGCGTTGCGCGTACTCGAAGAAGAATCCGTCCATCAGCGCCAAGCCGCGCGCTCCGCCGCCGAATCCGAAGCGCTGGTGCGCAACCAATACCTCGCCGGCACCGCGAGCTTTCTCGAAGTCTTCGTGGCCCAGGCCTCCGCGCTCAGCGCCAAACGTCTGGATATCGGAGTCGAAGGACAACGCCTCGTGGCCAGTGCAACGCTTCTCAAGGCGCTGGGCGGAGGGTGGCACAGGGAAGGTTTGGCAAACTTGCCGAAAATGGAAAACAGGGAGGAACAGTATCCTGGGGAAGGATTAAGGGAATTGAACAAGCGATCTTCTCCAGAAGATTCGCTTTCCAAGGGTAGTGAGAAAGTGAATCTAAACGACATGCGAGGAGAAGGGCAATGAAGATGCCAAAACAGAGGAATAGACGGCGAGGTTCAAGACGTTATTCAAATGTTACTGCAACATAGCGCATTCGATAGTGATGGTTTCGGCTGAGATATATGGAATCAGCAGGAACAATAAGGGACAACTTATTGTAACAGAAGAACGACAAGAATATGCGTATTTTGTATTGAATAATCTATATTGACGCAATAACAACAAACAAAATACGCAGAGAGCAAAAAAGAAAAACAAGAATAAAATAACTAGAGCATTTTAATTTTGAATATGTACAATCTTAGAATTAAAATGCTCTAGCGGGTTGGCACAAATGGTGGTGTAACTCCGCTAACGATGCCGTGCGAACTTGACCGTTTGTCACCCGCATAAACAGTAATGCCCCCGCCTTCGCCAAGCCACCGCCTCGTTGTATGCAATTGGCGACAGACGGTGGATTTGCACCTCCAAGTTCCATGCTATAGGCTAGGCGCACAACAAAAAAGGCGGGCGCCCCTCACGCGAAGGCTTGCCCACCTTGACATTGCAACTCGCTGTTTTTTATTTCAGGCTTCCGCCGGTTCCGCTACCGTGTCGGCCTGCCCGTCGGCGGCACCATCCCGCAGCCCGGCAATGATCCGGTCCATGTCTTCCAGCATGATGGTTTCCCGATCCAGCAATTCATCGGCAATGGCTTTCAGGATATCCATGTTGTCCTGAAGCAGGCGGTTGACCCTTTCGTTGGCCTCGAACACGACCCGCCTGATCTCCGCATCGATCTTCTGGGCGGTGAGTTCGCTGTAATCACCACGGCTCCGGCCGATTTCACGGCCAAGAAAGATGTGCTCCTCCTTCTTGCCATAGGTCAGCGGGCCGATTTCCTCGCTCATACCCCACTCGCAGACCATCTTGCGCGCCAGTTCGGTGGCCCGTTCGATATCGTTGCCAGCCCCTGTGGTGATCTCATTGAAAACCAGCTGTTCAGCCACCCGACCGCCAAACAGGATAGCGATCGAGTTGAACAGATAGCCGCGGCCATGGGTGTATTTCTCGTCCATGGGCAGTTGCATGGTCAGGCCCAAGGCACGGCCACGAGGAATGATCGTCACCTTATGGATCGGGTCGGTTCCGGGTAAAAGCCGCGCCACCAAGGCGTGGCCAGCCTCGTGGTAGGCGGTGATCTCCTTTTCCTTGGGGCTGATGATCATGGATTTACGCTCCGCGCCCATCATCACCTTGTCCTTGGCCCGTTCCAGCATGTCGGCATCGACCTCGTCCCTGTTTTCCCGGGCCGCCATCAGCGCCGCCTCATTGACCAGGTTTTCCAGATCCGCCCCCGAGAAACCAGGCGTGCCGCGGGCGATCACCGCCATGTCGACATTCTCGGCCAGCTTGGTTTTCTTGCCGTAGATGCCAAGAATCATTTCGCGGCCCTTGACATCCGGGACCGGCACCACCACCTGGCGGTCGAACCGGCCTGGCCGGAGCAAGGCCGGGTCAAGGACATCGGGCCGGTTGGTGGCGGCGATAATAATCACGCCGTCGTTGTCTTCGAAGCCGTCCATCTCCACCAGCAACTGATTGAGGGTCTGTTCGCGTTCATCGTGACCTCCACCCAAACCCGCGCCGCGATGCCGGCCGACCGCGTCGATCTCGTCGATGAAGATGATGCAGGGGGCATTCTTCTTGCCCTGATTGAACAGGTCGCGCACCCGAGAAGCGCCCACGCCGACGAACATCTCGACAAAATCAGAGCCGGAAATGGTGAAGAACGGCACCCCGGCCTCGCCGGCAATGGCCCGAGCCAGCAGTGTTTTGCCGGTACCGGGCGCACCCGCCAGGAGCACGCCTTTGGGGATACGACCGCCCAGCTTGGTGAATTTCTGCGGATCGCGGAGAAAATCGATGATCTCTTCCAACTCCGCCTTGGCCTCGTCGATACCGGCCACATCCTTGAAGGTGACTTTCACCTCGCCTTCGGACTGCATCTTCGCCCTGGTCTTGCCAAAGGACAATGCCCCGCCCTTGCCGCCCATCTGCATCTGGCGCATGAAGAAAATCCACACCCCGATCAACAGCAGCATCGGAAACCAGGAAATGAAAATAGTCAGATACCAGGGGGTTTCTTCCGGTTTCTTCACCTGGATATCAACGGACGATTCCCGCAGCATCGGGATCAGACCGGCATCGTCGGGGGCCACGGTCTTGAATGGGCGGCCTTCCTTATCGATGCCGGTGATTTCCGCGCCCTGGATGCTGACCTTGTTGACCGCGCCGTTCTCGACATTGGACCAAAATTCGCTGTAGGTGATCGAATTACTCTGGTGTTGCGGCTTGTTAAACAACTGGAAAAGCAGAATCATCGTCAGACCGATGACCAGCCACATGCTGAGATTCTTGTAAAAGGTATTCAAAAAAACGTCTCCACTCGGTTGTCTATAGAAAACGCAGAGCCCTTCCGGGGTGTATCGCTTGACTGTTCGTCGACTGTATGCACTCTATAGTCACGATTCTTTCTCAGTCAATGAACTTTGCGAATTCCTGAATGGTCTTCACGCCCACCGCCTTGTGCCGCATCGATTCCATGGCCATGGTCATGGCCAAACCGCCGGTGATGGTGGTGGTGTAGGGAATGTGGTAATCGAGCGCCGCCCTCCGAATGATATATGAATCCTCCGTGGTCCGTGTGCCAGCGGAGGTGTTGAGAATCCACTGCACTTGGCCGTCCTGGATCTTGTCGAGGATATGAGGCCGTCCCTGGGAAATTTTGTTCACCTCGGAGCAGGCGATGCCGTTTGCCTGCAACCGTGCGGCCGTCCCTTGGGTGGCCAGAATGGTATAGCCTAATGCATCGAGTTTTTTGGCCACCGCCACCACCGCATCCTTGTCGCTGTGGCGGACGCTGACAAATACCGTACCGCTCTGCGGCAACTGGGAGTTCGACGCCATCTGCGACTTGGCCAATGCCAATCCCAAGTCGTCGTCGATGCCCATGACCTCGCCGGTAGACTTCATCTCCGGGCCCAACAGCGTATCGACGTTCTGGAACCGGTCAAAGGGGAAGACCGCCTCCTTGACCGCCCAGTGATGCAGCACCTTCTCCTTGGTGAAGCCGAGTTCTTGCAGGCTCATCCCCAGCATCACCTTAGTGGCGATGTTGGCCAGCGGCACTCCCGAGGCCTTGGAGACGAACGGCACGGTCCGCGAGGCCCGGGGGTTGACCTCAAGCACATACAAGGTCTGTCCCTGGACCGCGAACTGGACATTCATCAGCCCGATCACCCCCAATTCCTTGGCCATGGCCTTGGTGGCGGCGGTAATCTCGGCAATCATCGCGGCGGACAGGGTGTGGGGCGGCAGGACACAGGCCGAATCGCCGGAATGGATGCCGGCCTCCTCGATATGCTCCATGATACCGCCGATCACCGTCACGACGCCGTCACAGACCGCATCGACATCGACCTCAATGGCATCTTTGAGGAACTGGTCCAGCAACACCGGATGTTCGCCGCCGCTCATGCCGGGGATGCTCATGAAGCTGCGGATGCCCTGCTCGTTGTAGACAATGCGCATATCCCGCCCGCCCAGCACGTAGGAGGGGCGCATCACCACCGGATAACCGATCTGGGCAGCCACGGCCAGAGCCTCTTCCACGACATGGGCTGTGCCGTTGGCCGGCTGCCTGAGTCCCAGTTTCTGCAGCATCTGCTGGAATCGCTTGCGATCCTCGGCGCGGTCGATGGCGTCCGGCGAGGTGCCGACGATGGGCACGCCTCTTTTAGCCAGAGGAACAGCCAGATTCAACGGGGTCTGGCCGCCAAACTGCACGATGACCCCATCCGGCTTTTCCCGCTCGATGATATTGAGCACATCTTCACGGGTCAGCGGCTCGAAATACAGTTTGTCTGAGGTATCGTAGTCGGTGGAAACCGTCTCAGGGTTCGAATTGACCATGATCGATTCAATGCCGAGCTCGCGCAGGGCAAAGGAAGCATGCACGCAGCAGTAGTCGAATTCGATGCCCTGGCCGATCCGGTTGGGGCCGCCGCCAAGAATCATGATTTTCCGGCGGTCGCTCCGCTTGGACTCGTCCTCCTGTTCGTAGGTGGAATAATAATAGGGCGTGTACGACTCGAATTCGGCGGCGCAGGTGTCGACCAGCTTATAGACCGGTTCCAGGCTGGACTTGATGCGCCGCTCGCGGATATCGTCTTCCGCTGTCCCGGTCAGGTTGGCCAGCTGGACATCGGAAAAACCGTACTGCTTGATCTCGTAGAGGTATTCCCGGTCGAGGCCGGCAAATCCCCGGGTGCGGATCTCATCGCCCTTAGCGACCAACTGCTGAAAATTATGTAAGAACCACGGATCGATGTGGCTCAGCTCGTACACCCGCCCAATGGTCATCCCCCGGCGCAAGGCCTCGAAGATATAGCTGACCCGCTTGGAGTTGGGGCGATTGAGGCCCTGTTCGAGGTCGTCCTGATGGAGGCCGGACATATCATCCTTGCCATCGAAACCAAAACCCATCCGCCCGACCTCAAGCGACCGCATCCCCTTCTGAAAGGCTTCCTTGAAGGTCCGGCCGATGGCCATGGTTTCCCCCACCGACTTCATCGCTGTGCTCAGGATGTCCTCGGCCTCGGGAAATTTCTCAAAGGTCCAGCGTGGAATTTTGACCACGCAATAGTCGATGGTGGGCTCAAAAGAAGCGTATGTTTCCCGGGTAATGTCGTTCTTGATCTCGTCCAGGGTATAGCCCACCGCCAGCTTGGCGGCAATCTTGGCAATGGGGAAGCCGGTGGCCTTGGAGGCCAGCGCCGAGGAACGCGACACCCGGGGATTCATCTCGATCACCATCAGTTCGCCGTCAGCCGGATTGACCGCAAACTGCACATTGGAGCCGCCGGTTTCCACCCCGATCTCCCGCATGATGGCTATGGCCGCGTCGCGCATCTCCTGATATTCCCGATCGGTCAGGGTCTGGGCCGGCGCAACGGTGATGGAATCGCCGGTATGCACGCCCATGGCGTCGACATTCTCGATCGAACAGATGACGATCACGTTGTCTTTTTTATCCCGCATCACCTCAAGCTCGAACTCTTTCCAGCCCAGCAGGGAGCGTTCAAGCATAACCTCATTGGTCATGGAAAGATCAATGCCGGCGGTGGCCATCCTGTTGAGTTCGGCCCGGTTGTAGGCCACGCCGCCACCGGTGCCGCCCAGGGTGAAACTCGGACGGACGATGATCGGAAAGCCGATCCGCTCGCCGGCCTCCATGGCTTCGTCGACCGTGTGGACGATGGCCGACTCCGGCACCTTGAGACCGATCCTGCGCATGGCGTCGCGGAACTCTTCCCGGCCCTCGGCCTTGCGGATTACCTTGCTGTCGGCGGCCAGAAGCTCCACGCCGTACTGCTCCAGCACGCCCATTTCAGCAACCTTGATCGCGGTGTTGAGTCCGGTCTGACCGCCAAGGGTCGGCAACAGGGCGTCAGGCCGCTCCCGTTCGATGACCTTGGCCACGCATTCGGGGGTGATCGGCTCAATGTAGGTGCAATCGGCCAGGCCGGGATCGGTCATGATGGTGGCGGGATTGGAGTTGATCAGTACCACCTCGTACCCCTCCTCCTTGAGCGCCTTGACCGCCTGGGCCCCGGAATAATCAAACTCGCAGGCCTGGCTGATGATGATCGGCCCGGAACCGATGATGAGTATTTTATGTATGTCTGTACGCTTAGGCATTGTCCCTCTTCCCTTGTCGCCGAGCGCTCAGCTCGTCTGCGCCATCAGTTGCATGAACCGGTCAAACAGATATTCGGCATCATGGGGGCCGGATGCATATTCGGGGTGGTACTGGACCGAAAAGGCCGGCCATTCCCGATGACGCATACCTTCCAGGCTGCCGTCGTTCAAATTGATATGGGTTACTTCGACACTCTTGGGCAGACTGGCCGGATCGACACAAAAACCGTGGTTCTGCGAGGTGATCTCCACCTTGCCGGTCTGCAGATCCTTGACCGGCTGATTGCCGCCCCGGTGACCGAATTTGAGTTTGTAGGTGGTGCCGCCGTAGGCCAATCCGAGCAGCTGATGGCCCAGACAAATACCAAAGATGGGGGTTTTCCCAAGTAATTTCCTAATATTGTCCACCACGCTCCGTACTCCGGCCGGGTCGCCGGGACCGTTGGAGAGAAAGACGCCATCCGGCCGCAGGGCCAGGGCCTCTTCGGCCGGCGTGGTGGCAGGGACCACGAGCACCCGGCACCCTTTACGGGTCAGAAGACGCAACTGGTTGTATTTGATGCCGTAATCAAAGGCGACCACCTTGAAACCGGCGCCTTCGGCAAAATCGTCCGCCGCAACCAGCCGGTTGTCCTCCCAGCGGTAGCGCGTGGCGCAGGTCGCTCTCTCGACCATATCGCGGCCGACCAGCCCTTCCCACTCGCGCGCACGGCGCACCACCGATTCCGGATCGAGGTCTTCCGTGGTGACCAGGGCCTTCATGGCGCCAACCGTCCTGATCTTTCGGGTCAACATGCGGGTATCCAGCCCTTCGACTCCCAATACCCCATACTGTTTGAGGAAATCGACCAAGGTACCCGTGGTTCGATGATTGCTTGGCCGATCCTGGTATTCGCGGAGAAGAAAGGCGCGGGGATGCACGCCCGAGGATTCCATATCCTCCGGATTGACCCCTGTGTTCCCGATCAGGGGATAGGTCATCGTCACCAATTGACCGGTATACGAGGGATCGGTCAACACCTCCTGATACCCGCTCATACTGGTGTTGAACACGATTTCGCCCACAGCCTCGCCGGGTCCGGTAAAAGACCGTCCGACCATGACCGTGCCGTCTTCAAGTCCGATCAATGTTTTCATCATGTTGGTCCCTGAAAATACAGAAAAAGTGATCATAGAACAGCGCCCAACAGGTTGGCGGCATCATGATCGTCCTGTTCTGGTTAGAATACGCACGATGCAGAGCCTGCCAATGCACACTAGTGAAAAAACTGCGCCGCCACGTCAGCAGCCCGACAAGACCCCGCAGACCAATGCCACCTGCCGGGCGACCGCACCCCGCTGGCTGGCTGCCATGTCGGCAGCACGGGCACAGGCAATTGCATATTGTTCTGGAGCGTCCGCATGACTCAGAAGCAGGTCGGCCAGCGCATGACCATCGGCGACCTGAAACCCGCCGCCCATCCGCATGAGCAGGTCGGCCGCATCCTGACATCCCTTCATATGGGGGCCAAAATAGACTGCCCGCCCCCAGCGGGCCGCCTCGACGATATTATGTCCACCCACTTTCACCAGACTGCCGCCGCAGAAGACATAATCGCCGCCGGCATACAGGTCGGCCAGATCGCCGATGGTGTCGACCACCACGACATCCGCCTGGCGGGGTGCGCCCGCCGCCAGGGCGGAAAAACGATCGAACGCCATGCCGGCCCTGCGGAGCAGGGATTCCACCGCGGAGAACCGTTCGAGGTGCCGGGGCGCGATCACCCACACAGCCGGTCCCCGTGTCGCCAAGGCACGGAAACCTGCCATCAGCTGTTCCTCTTCTCCCTCGTGCGTCGAACCGCAGAGAAAAACCCGCTCACCGTCCACGGCAAGCCGCCGCCGGCTCGTCGCCCGCATCTCCTCAGGCGATGGCGTCTCAATGTCGTACTTCAGGTTCCCGCAGACCTGAATGCGCGATGCCGGTGCCCCCAAGGCCGCATACCGCTGGCCGTCGGCCTCGCTGATGACCGCCACATGGCGAAAGCCGTCCAGCAACGGGGCCAGGAAGCCGCGAATGCGCAGGTAACGGCGGAAAGACCGCGGCGATATGCGTCCGTTGAGCAACAGCATGGAGATGCCTGCCCGCCTGACCTCGGTGAGCATGGCCGGCCAGATCTCGGTTTCGAGGCACACGTAACAATCCGGCCGCAAGGTCCTGACGGCACGGCGCACAGCCTGGGGCAGATCGAGCGGCGCCATCAGGCAAACCGCCGTGGGGAGTCTGCTGCTGGCCAGTCGGTGCCCTTGTTCGGTCGTCGTAGTCACCACAATGGTGGCATTGCCTATGGTGTCGCGCAATGCGCCGATCAGGATAATGGCTGCCTGAACCTCGCCCACGGAGGAGGCGTGCAGCCAAACGGTCCGACCGCCGGACCGGGCCATGGCTTCTCTTCCCGTATACCGGCCAAGCCGTTGCGAGATTCCGTAAGCAAACCGACCGCCGACCGCTTCGATCAGAGGCCGCAGAAGGACGAGGAATGGATACGCTCCCCTGCCAAGCCCCATGTACAGTTGGTGCAGCAAGATTCCCTTGCCCTCCAGCAGCTTTTATTTCGTCAACATAAACCTTTTTATATAACCGGGATGTCCATTTCCAGTCAAGTTCATTTACTGGCTAGTAGCCATCTGCACAGCGATGCATCGTGCCGGTCCGGGGCCGGATCGATCCCTGTCGCACCAGGCCAGCGACGATTCCCTCTGGTCCGCCAGTCTTCATTTTCATTGACAAGGAATCGCCAGCTTTGTAAGCAGGCCCCTGATTGTCGTTCCCGCAGGAAAGCATGGCCACGGCGCCCCAAGTTCAGGGGTCCCTTGTGTCCCAATCTCGTTCGTCCCGAAGAATGGGAACTTCCATGCCCGACGCCACAACGCCCACCGGAGTTCTGCCATGAACAGATTGCTTGCCGCCCTGTTTCTGCCTGTACTGCTTCTCTGTTCTGGACACCCAGCATTTTCAGCCGAGGAAAAAAAAATGAAAGACGGACTCTATGCCAAAATAGCCACCAGCAAGGGGGATATCCTGCTCAGGCTTTTCTACCAAAAGACCCCTCTGACGGTCATCAACTTCGTCGGATTGGCGGAAGGCACCCTGCACCTGGGTGGCAGCAGTAAACCGACAGGGGTCCCGTTCTACAACGGCTTGACCTTCCACCGGGTGATCGCCAATTTCATGATCCAGGGCGGCTGTCCGCTGGGAACCGGTACCGGCGGCCCCGGCTACACCTTCCCCGACGAATTTGACCCGAGTCTGCGGCATGACGGCCCCGGCGTACTTTCCATGGCCAATGCCGGCCCCAACACCAATGGCAGCCAATTCTTCATCACCCATGTCGCCACCCCGCACCTCGATGACCGGCACACCGTTTTCGGTCGGGTCGTGGAGGGGCAGGATGTGGTCAACAAAATCGACAAAGGGGATGTTATCAAGGAAATCAAGATCATCCGGGTCGGCAAGGAGGCGGAAGCCTTCAAGACCGATCAGGCTGCCTTCGATGCTGCCCTGGCAGCCATCAAGGACCGGGAGGGCAAAGCCCTGAAGGTGCAGGAAGAAAGAATCAAAAAAATGATCAAGGAACAGTGGCCCAATGCCGTGCGGAGCGACTCCGGCCTCTATTCCCAGATCGAGCAGAAAGGCGAAGGCAAGCCGCCTGCCGCCGGCACCACGATCAAAGCGCACTACACCGGCCGGCTGCTGCTCGGCAACCGCAAGTTCGACAGTTCCTACGATAGGGGCGAGCCCATCGCCTTCCCCGTGGGCACCGGCCGGGTCATTCGCGGCTGGGACGAAGCCTTAAGCCAAATGACCAAGGGCGAGAAACGAACCCTGATCATTCCGCCGGAACTGGCCTATGGTGAAAAGGGCGCGGGCGGCGTCATCCCTCCCAATGCCTGGCTGGTCTTCGACGTGGAGATGGTGGATTTCTGATTGGAGCGCCATTGCAGCGGACAACAAAAAAGGCGGGGATGATCCCCGCCTTTTTTGTTAGTGCCTTGCTACGCCATTTGCAGGCAGGAACGCTTTCCCTCAACAGTGCGCCCGTGTCGCGTGCCGCCATCTTCTCAATAAGTCAGCCCCATCCGATCCCGCGCCAAATCCAGGGTCGCCGTGGCCCTGGCCCGGGCCTTTTCCGCGCCCTTGGCCAGCACCTGACGCAGATAGTCGGTGTTGTCCAGCAATTCCTTTTTCCTGGCTCTGGCCCCGGCGAAATAGTCGTTGATCAATTCGAACAAATCCTGCTTGAGGTAGCCGTAGGCCGCGCCTCCGCTGACATACAGTTCATGCACCTCGTTCATCTTCTCCGGCGGCGCGAACAGCTTGAGCAGGGCGTAGAGGTTGCATGTGTCCGGATTTTTTGGTTCTTCGACCGGGGTGGCGTCGGTCTGGATGGTCATCACCCGCTTGCGCAGTTGTTTTTCGTCCAAAAAAATGGGGATGGTGTTGTCGTAGGATTTGGACATTTTCTGACCATCGATGCCGGGCACGATGGCCGTGCTTTCGCTGATCTCAGCCTCCGGGACCACGAAGGTCTCGCCATAGGCGTTGTTGAAGCGGATGGCGATATCCCGGGCCACCTCGACGTGCTGTTTCTGATCCTTGCCCACCGGCACCACCTGCGACTGATAGAGCAGGATGTCGGCGGCCATCAGCACCGGATAGGCAAACAGGCCATGGCTGGCCGGAATGTTCTTGGCCACCTTATCCTTGTAGGCATGGCACCGTTCGAGCAACCCCATGGGAGTGAGAACGGACAGGAGCCAGGTCAGCTCGCAGACCTCGGGCACATCCGACTGCACCCAAAAGGTGCAGCGGTCCGGGTCGAGCCCCAGGGCCAAAAAGTCGGCGGCAGCCTCAATGGTGCCCTGGCGGAGCCGGTCGCGGTCATTGACCGAGGTCAAGGCATGGAGATCGACCACAAACACGAAAAGATCCGCCGATTCCATGTGGCGGATCATGGGCTGCATCATGCCGAAATAGTTGCCGATATGCAGTTTTCCTGATGGTTGGATGCCTGAGAGTATTCGTTTCATGGGATGTCCTGCTGTGAAGATGGCGTTGGAAAGATATGACCGGAGCGTTATACCATTTCTCAATCAAAATTTCCAAAATGCTCTCCGTCATTGCGAGCGCAGCGAAGCAATCCAGGGTTTATCTACTGGATTGCCACGTCGCTTCGCTCCTCGCAATGACGGAGACATAACTCCGGATAATTGCGGGTCGCTAGGATGCCGCCCCTACAAAAAACATCGCGGTGCGGCGGGAAGCCGTTGCCGCTGAGCCAGGCTGCGGGATGCAGAGCCGGAAACAGGGGCAAACTGTTCGAGCGCAGCGAGTTTTTGCCCCGCCGGTTCCGCATCTCGACGACCGGGGTCGTCTCAGCGACGCGGCTGTCCTTTTTTGGTTCTTTTTTTTGGGCAAGCAAAAAAAGAACGCCTCCCGGCGAGGGAGCGACCTCTTGTTGTTCGCATCCACGCCCATGCTACGATCTCGCCACACTGCGATGTTTCGTCATTGCAGGAGCGGCCAGGATTGCGTTCCCGTTCCGTTCTCACGCTGGAGCATGGGAACGATCAATCTCCGTGGCTTGTGCGAGAATTATCCGAAATATCTATAAGATTTCTCCTCGCTGCGTGCGTCGAAACGACAGGAACGGCGGGAGGCAAAATGCCGCCCCTATGAAAAACATCGTTGTTTTAGGGGCGTAGGGGCTGCATCCTAGCGGCCCATTTCCGTTTTCGGTGAATGACGCGCTCATTAATAGCGCACATGCAAAAAAATGGGAGCGCGGAATGCACCGCGCTCCACTCTGTACTCGCCCGCTTGCGGATGAGCAGGTTCTTTACTTCACTTCCTCGAAATCGGCGTCGACCACATCGTCGTCATCCTTGCGCTTGCCGCCCGCAGCACCACCCGCGGCGCCTCCGGCAGCACCGGCTGCACCGGCATCACCACCCTGGTTTTTGGCCTGGGCGTACATCAACTCGGCCAGTTTGTGCGAAGCCTGGGTCAATGCCTCCGTGGCGCTCTTGATGGCCTGGACATCTTCCGTCTCCATGGCCTTCTTGAGGTTTTCAATCTCTCTTTCCACGTTGCTCTTGGTTTCGGCATCCACCTTATCGCCCAACTCTTTGAGACTCTTGGTGGTCATGTGAATCATGGAATCGGCGTTGTTTCTGGCCTCGACCAGTTCCTTGCGCTTTTTGTCTTCCTCGGCGTGGAGTTCGGCATCCTTTTTCATCCGCTCGATCTCTGCCTCGGACAAACCGGATGAGGCAGTGATCCGGATCGACTGTTCCTTGCCGGTCCCCAGATCTTTGGCGGAAACGCGCAGAATGCCGTTGGCGTCAAGGTCAAAGGTGACGTCAATCTGCGGCACGCCCCGTGGTGCCGGAGGAATATCGGCCAGTTCGAACCGGCCAATGGTCTTGTTGTTGGATGCCATCTCGCGCTCGCCCTGAAGCACGTGGATGGAAACCGCCGGCTGGTTGTCGGCCGCAGTGGAAAAGACCTGGCTCTTCTTGGTGGGCACGGTGGTGTTCTTCTCGATGAGCTTGGTCATGACGCCTCCCAAGGTCTCGATGCCCAAAGAAAGCGGGGTAACATCGAGCAGGAGCACATCCTTGACGTCGCCCTTGAGCACCCCGCCCTGAATCGCCGCGCCGATGGCCACCACCTCGTCGGGATTGACGCCTTTGTGCGGCTCTTTGCCGAAGATGGATTTGACCTTTTCCTGCACCTTGGGCATCCGGGTCATGCCGCCCACCAGGATGACCTCGTCGATCTCAGAGGCATTCATCCCCGCGTCCTTGAGCGCCGTGCGGCAGGGCCCCTCACACCGGTTGATCAGATCTTCCACCAGGGCTTCGAGCTTGGCCCGGCTCAACTTCATGTTGAGATGTTTCGGCCCGGATGCGTCGGCGGTGATAAACGGCAGGTTGATGTCGGTCTCCATGGCGGAGGACAATTCTTTTTTCGCCTTCTCGGCCTCCTCTTTCAACCGTTGCAGGGCCATCTTGTCGTTGCGCAGATCAAACCCCTGATCACGTTTGAATTCGTCTGCCAGCCAGTTGACGATGCACATGTCGAAATCCTCGCCGCCAAGGAAGGTGTCGCCGTTGGTCGACTTGACCTCGAACACCCCATCGCCGATCTCAAGGATAGAAATATCGAAGGTGCCGCCGCCGAGATCGAACACCGCGATTTTCTCCTCGCCTTTCTTGTCCAGACCGTAGGCAAGGGAGGCAGCGGTCGGCTCATTGATGATCCGCTGCACATTGAGCCCGGCGATCTTGCCCGCATCCTTGGTGGCCTGGCGTTGGGCATCGTTGAAATAGGCGGGCACGGTGACCACCGCATCGGTGACCGTTTCGCCCAGATATTCTTCAGCGGTCTGTTTCATCTTGCCCAGGATCATGGCCGAAACCTCGGCTGCGGTATAGGTCTTGCCGCCCACCTCGACCACGGCGTCGCCGCCAGAGCCTTCGACAATGGCAAACGGGCTGACGCCTATCGATTTCTTCACTTCCTGGTCGCTGAATTTCCGGCCAATCAGCCGCTTGATGGCGAACAAGGTCCGGGTGGGATTGGTGACCGCCTGCCGCTTGGCAATCTGGCCGACCAACCGCTCGCCGCTGTCGGAAAAGGCCACAATCGACGGTGTGGTCCGGTTTCCTTCACTGTTTTCAATGACCTTGGGATCACCGCCTTCCATGATGGCCACGCACGAGTTGGTGGTTCCCAAATCAATCCCTATTATTCTCCCCATAATTCCTCTCCCTGTCTCTCCCGTATTGTATTTTCAATTGTCCCAAATAATTGGCAATTACTACCGTATACTGCAACCGGACCGGGTCAAGCCGACTTTCCCGGACCGCTGGACACGACCACCTGGGCATGCCGCAAGACTCTGTCCTTGAAACGATAACCGCGGGCAAACTCCCGCAGGACATGGTTAGCGGGCACTTCGGCGCTGGCCTCCATGGTCAGGGCATCGTGTTCATCAGGATTGAACGCCAAGCCAACGGCATCCAAGGGTTCCACGCCAAACCGCTCCAAGGTGGCGACCAATCCCTTGCGGGTCAGCTCCACCCCCTGCATCATGGCCTGTAAATTCTCGCCGTCTTCGGCAACGGCGTTGCCCTGCTCAATGGCCCGATCAAGATTATCCAAGGTGGTCAGCAGATCCCGGAGAATGTTCTCGCCGGCATATTTGAGCAACTTGCTTTTCTCCCGTTCCATCCGCTTCTTGAAATTGTCGAACTCCGCGGCGATCCGCATCATCTGGTCGCGAGTTTCTTCCAATTCCCGCTGCAAGACGTCTGTTTCGCTCTCCAGGCCAGCTTCAACTTCTGCAACGCCCGCCGCGTCATCCAGATTCGCATCCGTGTCCGCCATGCCGCGCTTGCCAGTGAGTTCCTGTTCTTTCGCCTCGTCAACCACCTATGCTCTCCTTGTCCCTGTTGTTGCCATCACAGTGATATTCAGGCTTGCCCCGACACGCAAAACCCGCCGTCGATTCAGGCCAGCCGAATCTGCTGCGAACAATAAGTATGGCAAAAACCAGTGTCAAGGGAAGGGAACAGAGGGTACGCGAGAAAACGGAGCAATAAATCTGAGGAATAACGAGGGGAAACAGAAGGGGACACCCGAAAAAAAGCCCTGAGCGCATCCGGCGGTCAGGGCTGTATACATCGGCAAGATCGGGGATCAGCTACAGTGGGGACAGGCCTGGGCCGAGGCGGTATACTGCCCGATGCTGTTGGCAATGGTGTTGAAGATCTCGATGAAATCCTCTTCGCTATTCTCCAGCAGGGTAACGCGAAACCCTTGGAGATCGGTGGCGAAAGAGGACAGCGGCACCACGCAGATGCCGGTCGCGGCCAGCAAATAGTAGACAAACCGTTTGTCCGGCTGGACGTTCGATCCCGAAACCAGATGTTCCACGGTTTCACGGACCTCGTCATTCTTTATCGGCAGTATCTGGTGGTGATTGAGCAAGCCTTCTTCGAAAACCACGCTCATGTAAAAGGCGCCGTTGCTGCGGTTGACCAGAATTCCCTTGACGTTTTTCAGGATATTGTAGGCCAGATTGGAATATCGCTCATACCGCCTGATCCGGCTCTGGAGATGTTCCTTGTACTTTGGATGCTGCTTGATCCGGGGCAGAACGACCTGCGGCAGGGTGGTCGAACACACTTCGAGCATCTTGGCATTGAGAATCGACTGGACGTAGGTGGCGAACATGGGATCGCGGTGGCGGTTGTACACCTCGATCCAGCCGCAGCGGCCTCCTGGCCAAGGCATTTCCTTGGAGATGCCGCGCATGCAGATCGCCGGCACCTTGTTGCCGATCACCGTGCATAGCGGTGCCGAGACCGTACCGTTGTAGGTCATATTCTGATAAATCTCGTCACAAATAATGAACAGGTCGTTTTTCTCGCAGATCTCGACAATAGCCCGCATGACGTCCGCCGGATAGACCGCTCCGGTAGGATTGTCGGGGTTGATCACCAGAATGCCGGCAACTGCCGGATTATACTTAATGTGGTTTTCGATGTCTTCGAGGTCCGGATACCAGAGATGGTTCGGATCAAGGAGGTAGGTCACCGGCTGGTCGCTGGCGTGGGCCGCCTCGGCCGAGCTGTGGGTCGTGTAGCTCGGCGTGGGCACGACGACGCGGGCGGTGGGTTTGAGGAAACCGTACACCTTTGAAATCGCGTCACCCAGGCCATTGAAAAAAATAACGTCGTCGACGTCGATCTGTGCCCCGCCGAGACTGTTGGTGGTGGCAACCACGTATTCCCTGGCCGTCAGCAACCCCTTGGTCGGGCTGTAACTGTAGGTGGCGTTTTCGTGGACCGCCTTGGCCACGATATCCTTCATCCAGTCCGGCACCTGCTCACCCTTGGCGACCGGATCGCCGATATTCTCCCAGTTGACCTGGACGCCCATCTTCTGGAGTTTCTCGCCGACATTGACAATATTGCGGATCTCGTAATTCAGTTCGCCCGCGCCGATGTGTAAGATATCTGTACGCATATCGAGTTGTTGATCAGGATTCGTTGGTAGGAGCAAAAAAAAAAATCAGGAGCCCGCCGCCGCAGCGGTTCCTGCTGTTGCGGAGCGATCACCGCTCCTTCAGACCAATCAAGTAAATTACCACAAGGGAGGAGTAACGTCAATCATCCATTGCCAGAAATCGCGGCGGAACAGCCGTTTGTCGGCCGAGAAACGGCGACGGGCAGAACGACATAGAAATGTGCGTTCTTTTTTGCTTCATCTATGATTCTATCGAGGAGTGGATAGTCTGGGCTTGATTCTCCATGTCGTGTATATATCTATTGGTTCCTTATGGCTTGCTGCCTCGCCTCTTCGTAAGATACTGGTCCAGATAGTTTCAAGAATTGCCCCAGGCGATCTTGATCCCTCCACCAACCCACGCTGGACAATTTCTGCCATTGTTGCTCGGTTGCCCACTTGGGCAGTCCCTTCTGCAATGCCTCGGTCCCCAAGATTTGCTGCCTCGCCGGTAACGGGAACGACTGGACCACTGATCCGCTGTCGGTTCCTGCGGTTGCCGTCCTTTCCGGATCTGCCGAAAGCGGGACACCACAGCCAGAGGAAGCCGGTTGCCGGCACTGAAACCCGTTCCACGGGAAGAAGCCGGCAAGTCCGGCCCGGCAAGGAGGGGGAGAAGCAAAATGCACCGCCCTGCATCCCGGCGAGTTGCAATCACGGCGTGTTCGGGCTTAGCCTATATGATAACTTTTGATCTTGTTCAAAAGCGTCTTCCGGGTGATCTGCAGGCGCCGGGCCGCCTCGCTCCTGTTGCCGCCAGTTTCTTCCAAGGTTTTGAGGATCAGCACCTTTTCCGCCTCCTTAAGGGTGGACGGCTCTTCCATTTCCTTGGGCGCGTTGACTCCGGCCCAGCGCTGGATAACCAGCGGCAGCGCCCCGATGTCGAGATAATCGCCGCGCATCAGAATCACGCCGCGCTCGATCGAATGCTCCAATTCGCGGACATTGCCCGGCCAGGGATAGCGGTTCAGGACATCCATGCACTCCGGACTGATGCCGCTGACCAAACGGCTGTTCTTTTCTGCGAAGCTGCGAAAAAAATAGTTGGTCAGCAGCGGGATGTCGCCCTGTCGTTCCCGGAGAGGCGGCACCCACAGTTCGACCACGTTGAGGCGATAATACAGGTCTTCGCGGAAGCGGCCCTTCGCCACCTCTTCTGCCAGGTCGCGATTGGTGGCGCAGAGAATGCGGACATTCACCTTGATGGTTTCCTGACCGCCGACCCGCTGCAGTTCGTGCTCCTGCAGGACCCGGAGCAGCTTGGCCTGCATGCTCGGCGACGTCTCGCCGATCTCGTCGAGAAAGAGCGTGCCGCCTTGAGCCTGAACGAATCGACCCTCGCGCCGGCGGTCAGCACCGGTGAAAGCCCCGCGTTCGTGGCCGAACAGTTCGGATTCCAACAGGGTTTCGGCCAGGGCCGCGCAGTTGACCTTGACTAAAGGCCCCTTGGCGCGCTGACTTTTGTGGTGCAGGGCCACAGCCACCAATTCCTTGCCGGTTCCCGACTCGCCGTTGATCAGTACCGTGGCCTCGGTGGGGGCCACATGGACGATCATCTCCCACAATTCCTGCATGGGGATTGATTTGCCGATGATGCGGCCATCGTCGCCAAACGGCTGACCGATATCCAGGGAGTCGTTTTCCCTTTGCCGGTGTCCCATGGCCACTTCAAGCGTGGTGCGCAGGCGGTCGAAATCGAGCGGCTTGGTCAGGTAGTCGTGCGCCCCCTGTTTGATAGCCGCCACTGCGGAATCCACCGAGGAAAAGGCGGTCATGATGACCACCGGAATGGCGGGATTGATGGCGTGGATTCTCCTCAATGCCTCCATGCCGTCCATGATGGCCATGCGTACATCCATGAGGATGGCGTCAAATGGCCCTTGCTCGACAGCGGCCACGGCGGTGGAACCATCATCCGCCTCGGTCGCCTCCCAACCCCATTCGGCGAACAGCGACCGCAGCATGAAGCGATGCACCTGCTCATCATCAACAATCAATATATTTACCTTCGCCTGGGCGGGCACAACCACCTTCCCCCTTCCCGTATATTCAACTGTCCATTGTCGGCCCAGCCTTCCTTGGGCCATCCATTATCGCCACCATGAGGATCAATCACAACTTGAATAGGGTAACATCGAACGGTTAGAATGCGCAAATGGAACATACGCTGACCATAAAAAAGGTGATTGCCGGGGGAAAAGGACTGGGGACACTGCCCGATGGCATGGTGGCAATGGTCCCGGGGGCATTGCCCGGAGAGACGGTCCTGATCCGGGAGAGCAAACGCTACCGGGGCCACCTGGAGGCGCGCCTTGTCCGGATTCTCGAAGCGTCTGCGGACCGGGTCGCGCCTCTCTGCCCCTATTACGGCCGCTGCGGCGGGTGCAATCTGCAGCATGCCGCCTATCCGGCGCAACTGGTTCTCAAGCGACTCATCCTGCGCGAATCGCTGGCGAGGCTCCACCTGGAACTGCCGCCGGAACACCCCACCCTGGCCTCGCCGCTGCCCTTCGGATACCGCTCACGCCTGCGGCTGCACCTCGACCGGTCGGGCCGGCTCGGCTTTCACCAACACGCCAGCAACACCGTGGTGCCCATCGGCCGCTGCCTGCTGGCGACCGAACCGGTCAATCTGGTGCTCGCTTCCCTGGCCGAGAGCGGCTGGCCCAAGCGGCTGGCAGCCGAGATCGCGGCCATCGAATTGATGCACAGCCCGACGGACGCGACCGTGACCGCAGTGTTCGCGCCTCGTCCTGGCCAGCGCCTGCGGCATGCGCCTGAGCTGGTCGATGGGATGCGCCCTCTGGCTGATGCCGTTGTCTTGTCCGCTGGCCCACCGCATGCCGTCTCCACTCCGGTCATCTTCCGTCAGGATTTCGCGCCCCGTGGGCTCAGCTACCATCTCTGTTGGGATCACCACTGTTTTTTTCAGGTCAACAGCCTCCAGAACGCCCGATTAATCGCATTGGCGCTCGACCTCTTGCCTGCGGCGCCGTCTCCCGCCACCGCCCTCGACCTGTACTGCGGCATGGGAAATTTTTCCATTCCCCTGTCCATGATGGGCCTGATTGTGACCGGTGTCGAACAGAATCGCGCCAGTATCCATTGGGCGCAAACCAACAGCCGGGCAGCCGGGCTGACCACCACCCGTTTTTTCATCAACGATGTCGAACGTCAGGTGCAAGCCCTGGTGGCAGCCGACGCCCATTTCGACACCGTTCTCCTCGACCCGCCCCGCCAGGGCGCGGGCAAGGCCGCGGCCCTGCTGCCCCTGCTGCAACCATCGCACATCCTTTCCATTTCCTGTGATCCCGCCACCCTGGCCCGCGATTTCTCCCGGATCGTTCCACAAGGATACCGCATCACCCGCCTCGTTCCCGTCGATATGTTTCCCCAAACCCACCACATCGAATCCGTCGCCCTTCTGGAAAGGGTTTGACATCGACAACCTGGCGGGATATTTTATCAATTTGTCTCAAGCTACGCGCTTGCTGTTCTCTGTCCCCTCAACGGTTCCGCCGCCGTATCGCCGGCCGGGCGTCACCGACAATCCTCCTTGCAGACTACCTGATGGAAACAACTAGCAATCTTCTCAAGCAACGGCGGGAAAAAGCCGAATCCCTGGCTGAAGCCGGAGTCAAACTGTTCGACAACACCTTCAAGAATCCCACCGCCATCGCCGACATTCTCCCGCAAGGGGAGATGCTGGTGGCGGAAGGCCACGACGAATCCGGCACGGTCTTCCGCATCGCCGGCCGGGTGATGTCGATGCGCAAGTTCGGTAAAGCCGCCTTTTTCCACCTGCAGGACACCAATGGCCGCATCCAGGTGTATGCCCGCCGCGACCTCCTGGGTGAGGAACAGTTCAATCTCTTCAAAAAATGGGATGTGGGCGACATCGTCGGCATCGAGGGCACACTGTTCAAAACCAAGACCGGCGAACTGTCGATCGAGGCCGCAACGATGCAGATGATCACCAAGTCGCTGCGCCCTTTGCCGGAAAAATTCCACGGTCTGACCGATGTCGAGACCCGTTACCGCCAGCGCTACCTGGATCTGATCGTCAATCCCGAGGCCCGGGAAGTGTTCAAGAACCGGGTGGAGATCATCCGGTTGATCCGTGAATTTTTGAGCAACCGCGGTTTCATGGAGGTCGAGACCCCCATGATGCAGCCCATTCCCGGCGGCGCCACGGCTAAACCCTTCCGTACCCACCACAATGCCCTCGATATGGATCTCTACCTCCGCATCGCCCCGGAGTTGTACCTCAAACGGCTGCTGGTGGGCGGTTTCGAAAAGGTTTTTGAAATCAACAGAAACTTTCGCAACGAAGGCCTCTCCACCCGGCACAACCCGGAATTCACCATGCTTGAGTTCTACCAGGCATACGCCACCTATCACGATCTGATGGACCTCACCGAGGAGATGATCTCCTGGCTGACCCACGAGGTGACGGGTTCCATGGACATCGTCTATCAGGGCGAGCCGGTCAATCTGGCCCCGCCATGGCGGCGCTTGACCATGGAAAAGGCCCTGGAGCTGATCGGCGGCATCGACCGGAGCATCCTTGGGGATGATGCCGCGGTCATGGCCCTCGCCAAGGCCAAGGGCATTGAGCTGCAACCCGGTTCCGGACCAGGCAAGGCCAAGACCGAGTTGTTCGAGCTGCTGGTCGAGGAGCAGCTGATCGATCCGACCTTCATCACCTCCTATCCCACCGAGGTCTCTCCCCTGGCCCGGCGCAACGAAGCGGACCCGTCGGTGACCGACCGTTTCGAGCTGTTCATCACCGGCCGGGAGATTGCCAACGCCTTCTCCGAACTCAACGATCCTGCTGACCAGTTGCAGCGGTTCCAGAAACAGATCGACGAGCGCGGCGAGGACGACGAGATCCATCCGGTGCTCGACCGCGACTATGTCCGTGCCCTGGAGTACGGCATGCCGGCGGCGGCGGGCGAGGGCATTGGCATCGACCGGCTGGTCATGCTGCTGACCGATTCCCCCTCGATCCGCGATGTCATCCTCTTCCCGCAGATGAAGCCGGAATCCGGCGAATGATCAGGAACCGCCGCCCATGGCCTCCTTTGAGTGGTTTGTCAGCCTGCGCTACCTGCGGGCCAAGCGCAAACAGAAGTTCATCTCGTTGATCACCATCATCTCCATCTTGGGGGTGGCGGTCGGGGTGCTGGCCCTGATCGTGGTGTTGTCGGTGTACACCGGGTTTACCGAAGGGCTGCGCGACCAGATCATCGGGGTCAATGCCCATGCCCTGGTCCAGCGGTACGGTATGACCATCGCCGACCCCGAGGCGGTCACTACCAAAATCGAAGCCGTGGCAGGCGTCGAAGCCACCACGCCCTACATCTACGCCCAGGCGCTGATCAGCTCAGCCACCCAATCCACCGGCGTGGTCCTGCGGGGCATCGACGCGGCCAGCTCCATGCGGGTGCTCAGTATCGGCCAAAAGATGGTGGCCGGTCAACTGACCGATCTCGACCGCCCCTCTGAAGTGCCGGCCATTGTCCTTGGCCGTGACATGGCCCGGCAACTCCAGGTCGGGATCGGGGACCGGGTCCGGTTGATCTCGCCCAACGGGCCGCTCTCGCCCATGGGTGTCCTGCCCAAGGTCCGCATCTGCGTGGTGGCGGGCATCTTTGCCACCGGGATGTTCGAGTACGACTCCACCATGGGCTATATCAACCTGGACACCGCCCGCAGCCTCACCGACCTCCGCCGGGGCGTGCACGGCATCGAAGTCAGGGTCAAGAATATCGATCTGGCCGACCGGACAGCCTCCGCCATCCAGCAAGCCTTAGGGGCAGACTATTCGGTGCGCGACTGGATGCAGCTCAACCAGAACCTGTTCGCCGCGCTCAAACTTGAAAAACTCGGCATCTTCATCGCCCTTGATCTGATCATCCTGGTGGCGGCGCTCAACATTATCAGCGCCCTGATCATGATGGTCATGGAAAAGAACCGGGATATCGCCATCCTCAAATCCATGGGCGCCACCACCCGCGCCATCATGCGCATCTTTTTCCACCAGGGCATGGTCATTGGCTTTGCCGGCACGACACTGGGCGTGGCTGGCGGCCTGGGGCTGTGCGCCCTGCTCAAGCGCTACAAGATCATCGAGCTGCCGAGCAACGTCTACCCCATGTCCACCATGCCGATCAAGGTGGTCCCCCTCGACGTGACCGTGATCGCGGTATCCGCCATTCTCATCACCCTGATCGCCACCCTGTACCCCTCGTGGAAGGCGTCGCAAATCCGGCCGGCGGAGGTCTTGAGTTATGAATGACGCCGCCTCTCTTCTCCGGGCCGATGGGCTCTGCCGCGCCTACCGCAGTGGCAGCGACACCATCACCGTCCTCGACGGGGTCGATCTTGCCATCCAGCCCGGAGAGATGATCGCCATCGTCGGGGCCTCGGGTTCGGGCAAAACCACCTTGCTCCAGATTCTAGGCACCCTGGACTCGCCAGACTCGGGCCGCCTCTTCTTCCGCGACCGCGAACTAACCGGTAAAAACGAACCGGATTTGGCCGGGCATCGCAATGCCCACATCGGCTTCATCTTCCAATTTCATCACCTGCTTCCGGAATTCACCGCCCTGGAAAATGTGATGATGCCCGGCTTGATCAGTGGACGGCCGCGGGCGGCCCTGGCGGCAAAAGCGCACCACCTGCTGGAACGGGTGGGCCTCGGAGAACGCCTGCGCCACCGCAGTGGCGAACTGTCCGGCGGCGAGCAGCAACGGGTCGCCCTGGCCCGGGCCCTGGTGATGGACCCGGCCCTGCTCCTGGCCGACGAACCCACCGGCAATCTCGACGCGGCCAGTGGCAACCGGGTCTTTACCCTCTTGCATGAATTGAGCAGGAATCTCGGCCTGGCCGTGATCATGGTTACGCACAACATGGATCTGGCCCGCGCTATGGACCGCTGCCTGACGCTGGAAGGCGGCCGCCTTTATCCCAACAGCCCTCTTGCCCCAGGAGACTGCCCATGTCCGACGCACGCCGTTGTCGATCGTTGATCATTCTTGTCACTGTCCTCTTTCTCGCCGCGGGCTGCGGCAAACACACCAAGCCTGCAGAGCAGGCACCTGCACCTCCCGAACCGCAACACCAACCTGTCGCCTCAGTTCAGGAAGTCTCTGCGGCGGACCGTACAGAGGAAGAACAGTCTTCCTCCTGCCGGGACGAACAGACTATCCGCAAAAGCGAGCACGGCCGGGCTGCCTGCTTTCACCTGCAACCGGCAACGACCATAACCAAGGTGATCAAGCGGGAGGTTCCGGGCAAAAACACCAAGAGCGCCAAGGCATCAAGCAAAGGAGAAAAAAAGGCCGCAGCGCCACACATGGTCACCGAAACGAAAGTGGTGCGGACCACTGGCCGCTGCCAGCCGCAGTGCGTGATGTACGTCCGCTGCCGCACGGGGTTTGCCACCTGCAGGCTCGGCGATACCAGCCCGGTACAGTGGTTTGCCTGTGCCGCGAAGAACGGGGCCACCTCTCCCCACCCGCACATCGGCTCGGTCCTGGCTCTTGCCGCCCATGCCGGTCACAACATGCCCACCGGCCATCTGCTCTATGTCGAGGAAGCGAAAAAGCAGGGGAACGGCACCTGGCGGCTTCGCACCAGTCATACCAACTATGACCGCAAATGCCATCTTGACCAGGATGCCATGGTCTTGTTCGACCCCAAACGGATGACCGCCTCCTTCGAGACCGGCCCTTGGGCGCGTTGGGCCAAGGATATGAAAACACTCGGCTTTATTCTGCGCTGACGGCCAATACGACGTGGGGTACATGAACAGCGACCAAGCCAGACCTTGATGACCGCAACCCAGCATGAGGGAAGGGCTTGCCGCAGAACGGCGCCGGCTGTTAATCCGCAAGCCGGCCTTTGCCTCACCCGCGCAACACAACCGGCCTGTCTGTGGTCGGCTTCTTTTCATCCTGTACAAAGGAGGATACGATTATGCGTTCCATATCCCGGATTCTGCTGCTGACCGCCGCCTTTTTCCTCGGTCCCCTTGTCGCGGTCCATGCCCAAGCCCCTCCGGCGCTGACCCAGGTACCCGGTTATTACCGGATACAGTTGGGCCAGTTTGAGATCACCGCCATCTATGACGGCACCATCTATCTCAAGACCAAGCTCCTGCACAACACTAAGCCGGAGGATCTGGATCGCCTGCTGGCCCGGATGTTTGTCGGCACCCCTGCGATGCAAACCGCGGTGAACGCCTATCTGATTAACACCGGCGAGCACCTGGTCCTGGTCGATGCGGGCGCGGCCAAACTCTTCGGCCCGAACCTGGGGCATGTCGTGGACAACATGACGGCCTCCGGCTACGACCCGGCCCAAATCGATACGGTGATCATCACCCACATGCATGGCGATCACGTAGGCGGATTGCGTGACCAGGAGGGCAAACCGCTCTTCCCTCAAGCTGCCATCCTGGTTTCCCAGGCTGAAAACGACTACTGGCTTTCCGAAAAAACAGCCGCAGCCGCCCCTGAAGAGGCCCGCCCTTTTTTCAAGATGGCCCATGACGCCGCCGCCCCCTATCTGACCACCGGCCAATGGAAGACGTTCGTCGAGGGCGCGGTCCTGGTCCCCGGGATCAAGGCGGTCAAGGCCCCCGGCCACACGCCGGGCCATACCGCCTATGCCGTGGAATCGGCAGGACAGAAGCTGCTGATCTGGGGAGACATTGTCCATGCCCATGCCGTGCAATTCGCCAAACCGGATATATCCATCGACTTCGACACCGACCAGAAGCAGGCCATCGTCACCCGCAAGGCCATAATGCAAGAAATGGCGGCCAGCCAGTCCCTGGTGGCCGGGATGCACCTGCCTTTCCCCGGCATCGGCCATGTCCGCGCCGAGGGCAAGGGCCACTATGCCTGGGTGCCGGTGGAATTCACCCCGTTGGGGCAGGCAGACACAAAAAAATGACCCGTATTCGTGAAGGCGTGATTTCCATCAAGGTGGTTGCAACGATCTGTCCGCAAACCGAAGGACACTGCCGATACCGATGCGCATAGAAACGAAACGGGTGTATGACCCGCCGGCAGTGGGCGACGGGTATCGCGTCCTGGTGGATCGGGTTTGGCCGCGCGGCGTGAGCAAGGAACACGCCGTCGTGGCGTTATGGGCCAAAGAGGTGGCGCCCTCGACCGCGCTCCGGCAATGGTTCGGGCATGACCCGGAAAAGTGGATCGAGTTTACGAGGCGGTATCGTGCAGAACTCGCGGCCAACGGCCAGGCGCTTGCTGCACTGCGCGCCGCTCTCAAAGGCAAGGGCACGGTGACACTCGTGTACGGGGCAAAAGACAGAGAACACAACCAGGCGCTGGTGCTGCGCGCCGTACTGCTTGGCGCGTGAGGCGGAAAATACCTTTGACCAGAAGCGAACGCCAAACGGGCAACAACAGTGGCGACGCTTGAAAAAACGATATCCCGATCCCTTTGAGGCAGCCCATAGCGCTTTAAGGACCCACCAACAAAAAAAGCCGCTTCCCTTCTGGAAAGCGGCTTTGTCGTTCATGGGGGATCGCTCGGCGCCCGCCCTTATCCGATCAACTCATCCAATGTGTTCCAAGGCGATCTTCAGCATCCGCCGGACCGGTTCGGCCGCGCCCCAGAGCAACTGGTCGCCCACGGAGAAGACGCTGAGGTATTCGGGCCCCAGGTTCATCTTGCGCAGACGGCCCACCGGGATATCGAGGGTGCCGGTGACCCTGGCCGGGGTCAGCTCCTTCAAGGTCTGCTCCTTGGTGTTCTCGACCAGATAGACCCATTGGTTGTGATTGGCAATGGCCTGCTCGATGTCGGCAAGCGGCACATCCTTCTTCAATTTGACGGTAAAGGCCTGGCTGTGGCAGCGCATGGCGCTGATGCGCACGCAGCAGCCGTCCACCGGAATCTGTCCGGGGGCAAGCCCCAGGATTTTGTTGGTTTCGGCGACGCCCTTCCATTCCTCGCGGGTCTGACCGCTCTCCATGGCGGTGTCGATCCAGGGGATGAGGCTGCCGGCCAGCGCCGCCCCGAAGTTGGCCGTCGGGAAGGCCGGGTTGCGCAGGGTAGTCACCACATTGCGGTCAAGATCAAGGATGGCCGCGGCCGGATCGTCCAACAGATGTTCGGCGTTTTCGCCGATGAGCCGCATCTGGTTGACCAGTTCGCGCATGTTTTTAGCCCCGGCGCCGGAGGCGGCCTGGTAGGTCTGGCTGCTGATCCATTCGACCCATCCCTGTTCGAACAGACCGCCCAAGGCCATCAACATCAGAGAGACCGTGCAGTTGCCGCCAATGTACTTCTTGATGCCCTTGGCCAGACCCTGATCGATGACCTTGCGGTTGACCGGATCCAGCACGATGATCGAATCCGCATCCATCCGCAGCTTTGAGGCGGCGTCGATCCAGTAGCCCTGCCAGCCCTTGGCCATCAGTTGCGGATGGATCTCGGCAGTGTAGCTGCCGCCCTGGCAGGAGACGATGATGTCCATCTCCGCCAGCAGGCCGGCATCGGCGGCATCCAGCAATTCATGGACGGCGCCGTTGACTTCAGGCCCTGTCTGCCCGGCCTGAGAGGTGGAAAAAAAACGAGGCTCGTACCCCTGGAAATCGCCTTCCTGCCGCATTCGCTCCATGAGCACCGAGCCAACCATGCCGCGCCAGCCAACAATCCCTACCTTTTTCATAGTCTCCTTATCCCCTTGTGGTCATGTATTGCGCCTGGCTCAGTGCAGGCGAAGATATCTCTTCAATTCGTCGGCAATCACCGGAGCCACCGAATACACCTGCAGGAGGTCGTCGCTGGTCCTGTTGGGATAGGTGTCGGCGCCGATTATACAGTCAATCCCCTTCTCGATGAATCGTTCCCTGGCGTTACCGGCCAGGACCAGATGGGTGGCCATGACCATCACACTCACCGCGCCGGCCTGGTAGCAGCGGTCCACGGTCTGGAGCATGGAGCCGCCGGTGCGGATCATGTCGTCACAGATGATGGCGTTGCGTCCTCGTACCGCCCCGGACAACTGACCAACGATGGTCTGGTCGATATCGTAGCGGTCCTTGTTGGCGGCGGTGTGCGGGCAATCGAGCAATCCGGCCAACCGCGCCACCCGCTTGGAGAAACCGTAATCCGGCGACACCAGCACGATATTGGCAAATCCCATCTGCCGGATCTTCTCCGCCGCCACCCGCTCGGTCCACAGGTGGCGGGTGCGCACCTCGCCGGTGTGGGCATGCATGACCGATTCGGAATGCAGGTCGAGAAAGGCGACGTAATCGGGCCGGGCCCGGAAGATCTGCCGGGTACGGGTGATCCCCTTGGGAATCTCGCCGGAATCGGGCCGAGCCCGCTCCATGGTCGAATATCCCAGGTACGGAATCACCACGTTGACCGACAACGCGTTCCAGTAGCGGGCCCCGGCGATCAGGTCGATCAATTCCTGGTGGGCGGCGTCATCCTCGGTATTGGCGATGATCACCAGGTCGCAGCCGGCGATATCGCGAGGAAAGGCATGGTACAGCTCGCCGTCGGCAAAACGCTTGACGAGCATCCCGGTCACCGGCAGGTCCAGCTCGCGGGCCACGCCGGCTGCCATGCGGGCCGCGGAACGGCCCGCTATCAGGACAATGTCTTCCCGCCGCGCCATGCGGTGTCTCCTGGGCCGACAGGGGCTAGGACAGAATTTCGCGGACGATCGCGTCTCCCATGGCCGCAGTCGAAACCGGGGTCACGCCGGAGGTGGCGATATCGCGGGTCATGATCTTCTGATCCAAGACCACTGCGACCGCCGCTTCGATGGCAGCAGCAGCCTGCTCATATCCGAGGCTGTACTTGAGCAGCATGGCCGCCGACAGGATTTGGGCGATGGGGTTGGCAATGCCCTGACCGGCGATGTCGGGGGCCGATCCTCCGGCGGGCTCGAACAGGCCGAACTTGAAGTTGTTGAGGCTGGCCGAGGCCAACATGCCCATGGAGCCGGTGAGCATGGCCGCCTCGTCGGAGATGATGTCGCCAAACATGTTGCCGCAGAGCATGACGTCGAACTGGTGCGGATTCTTCACCAGCTGCATGGTAGCGTTGTCGATGTAGATGTGGTTCAACTCGACATCGGGAAAATCCTTAGCCACTTCTTTGACCACCTCACGCCAGAAAACCATGCTGGTGAGCACGTTGGCCTTGTCCACCGAAGTGACCTTGCGGCTGCGCAGACGGGCGGCATCGAAGGCCATGCGGGCGATGCGCTCGATCTCGGAACGTTTGTAGACCTTGGTGTCCCAGGCCCGCTCATCGGGTCCGCTGCCCTCGCGGCCCTTGGGTTGCCCGAAGTAGATGCCCGAGGTCAGTTCACGCATCACCAGAATATCAAAGCCGTCGCCGACAATGTCCGGGCGCAAGGGGCAGGCATTGACCAGGGCCTTGAAGACCTTGGCCGGACGCAGATTGCAGAACAGATCGAAATGCTTGCGCAGGGGCAGGAGCGCACCCCGTTCCGGCTGCTGCTCCGGCGGCAGGCTTTCCCATTTGGGCCCGCCTACCGAACCGAACAGAATGGCCGCGCTCTGCTCGCACGCTTTCAGGGTCGAAGCCGGCAGGGCCTTGCCATGGTTGTCGATGGCGATACCGCCGACATCAGCCTCGGTGTAGCTGAGGGAAAGATCGAATTTTCGCTGGACCGCATCCAGCACCTTGATGGCCTCGGCCATCACCTCCGGGCCGATACCGTCACCGGCCAGGACCGCAATCGTGTGTGTCATAGTGAACCCCGCTCAATCATGGAGCAATTCCGTACGTATGGAGTGGAAGAGAGAGATTTGTTACTACCAGATTGGCCGCATTTATTCCAGAAAGAAGTATCACCCGGAATGCACGGTGGCCAGCAAGCGGGGCGCACCGGAAAATGGCAGGACGAAAGCGCGGGTGGCGATGAGCCGCCACGGGCCGGAAGCAAGATGATCGATGCCGGCCAGGGCCTCCTCGCGGGCCAGCATGAGCATCACCTGGGTCACTGGTGTGACCAGGGGGCGGACCAAGGCAAGCAAGACGCCCGGTTCGGCCACGGCCCGACTGGTGACATGGGTGAACCGTCCCTGCCAGGAGGCGGCATGGGGCTCAAGCCGGTCGGCCGTCACCTCGACGTTGTCCAGGCCCAAAGTTCGGACAATATGGCGCAGGAAACTCACCCGTTTCTGCCGGGGCTCCACCAGGGTGCAGTGGACATCGGGCAGGGCGCAGGCCAGGACCAGGCCGGGAAATCCGGCGCCGGTACCGACATCGAGCAGGCGGATGGGGCCGTAGTGCCCTTGCAGCAGCGGCAGCAGGGTGAGCGAGTCGAGGAAATGGAGATCAATGGTCTGCTGTTCCGGGGTATCGCGGGCGATCAGGTTGACCCGCCGGTTCCACTTCATCAGTTCGGTCAGATACACCGTCAGCCGGTCAACGACGTCCGCCTCCAGATCGATCCCCAGCCGCCGGCCGCCCTCGGCGAGCAGATGGCGGCTATCCCCGGTCAAGCCGGACCGCCACCGAGTTGGCGTGCGCCGTCAGCCCTTCGAGGCCGGCCAGCCGCCGGATGTGTTCGCTGTCGGCCTCCAGGGCCTGGCGGGAATAGCTGATGATCGAACTCTTTTTCAGAAAGGTTTCCACCCCCAGGGCCGAGGCGATGCGGGCTGTGCCCATGGTCGGCAGGACATGATTGGGCCCGGCCACGTAATCGCCCGCCGCCTCCGGGGTCCAGTTGCCAAGAAAGACAGCCCCGGCATGGCGGATTTTCGGCAGCCACTGCCACGGTTCGGCCACCTGCAGCTCCAGATGCTCGATGGCGGTCTCGTTGGCCAGGTCAACAGCCGCATCCAGGTTGTCGGCCACCAGAATCAAGCCCCGTTCGGCCAGCGCGGCCCGGGCGATATCGGCCCTGGGCAGCAGCGGCAACTGACGCTCCAGTTCCTTGCCGACGGCGGCGGCCAGTTGTCCACTGGTGGTGATGACCATGGCCAGGGCCTGGGGATCGTGCTCGGCCTGGGCCAGCATGTCGGCGGCGACAAAGGCGGCCTCGGCGGCGGCGTCGGCCACGATCAGCACCTCGCTCGGCCCGGCGAGCATGTCGATCCGCACCCGTCCCGTCACCTGCCGCTTGGCCTCAGCCACGTACTGGTTGCCGGGCCCGACCAGAACATCCACCCGGGGGATGGCGGCGGTGCCGTAGGCCAGGGCACCGATGGCCCAGGCCGAACCGATTTTGTAGACCTCGTCGATGCCGATTTCCCGCGCCGCAAGCAGCAGAGCCGGACTCACCCGGCCGTCGCGGCCCGGCGGAGTCACCATCACCCGCCGCCTCACCCCGGCGATCTGGGCCGGGATACCGTTCATCAATACCGAGGAAACCAACGGGGTCGATCCCCCTTTGCCGCCGGGAACGTACAGACCGGCTGAATCCACCGGCCGCACCAGCCGGCCGGTGACCACGCCGTCATCACGGGTCAACAGCCAGGAGTCCTCCAGCTCGCGCTCGTGGAACCGGCGGATGCGCTCCGCAGCAAAGCGGATGCTTTGGCGCAGGTCCTCGCCCGCCTCCTGCTCGGCCCGGTCAAACTCTTCGGCCGTGGCCCGCAGAGTCGCTAAGCTCATCACCGGGCAGTCGAATCGGCGGCAGTAGTCGAGCACCGCCGCATCGCCTTCCCGGCGCACCCGGTCCAGAATGGCGGCCACCGCCTCCCGGCAGGCGGCATCGGTGGCATCGGCAAAACGGTTGCGGATTGCCTCCGCAATCCTCCGGCCTTGCTCGGAATTGAGCAATACAGGTATGATCATGGCACTATTCCTTCACGCAGCTTCAGACTTGAGCCTGAAAATGAAAATACGGGGCAAGGGCACACTCATATTCCCGGCCTGGCCGGTTGTCAACCCAAAAGGGCTGCGCACAACGCACCGTATTCAAGACCAAAACAGCCACCTCGGCCCGAATCCGGGACGAAGCGCCTGATGGCGCATCCGGCGCAATCAGCCCAATCCGGCAGCCAGCAACCGCTCCGTCTGTCCGAGAAAATCCCGCCATTGTCCGGCGAGGCGTTGCCCTGTATCCAGGCTGACCCGGACAAAGCGCACCGTGTCCCCTGGTCTGGCCTGGCCAATCCGCCAGAGATCGGCAGAGAGCACCGTGGCAATGGACGTATAACCGCCGAGGGTCTGCTCCCGAAGCAGCAGGATCGGCTGACCGTCGGCCGGGATCTGCACGTTGCCCGGCACCACCGGCTCGGAGACGATGCCGGCCGGAGCGGCCGCATCCCGCTCCACCGCCGGTCCGCTGAGCCGACAGCCCATGCGGTCGCTTTGGGGGCTGATCGTGAACGTGGCCGCAAAAAAGCGGTCGATCCAGCTTTGAAACAGATGATCGTGCGGGCCGGCAATGGCCCGGAGCAGGTGATGTTCCGGATAAACCGGCGTCCAGGGCAGCCGGCGTGGCTCGGGAAGCAACGGCTGGCATCCTCCCGGCAGCAGATCGCCCGCTGCCAGGAAGCGCCCCCCAAGGCCGCCTAATTTGCCGCCAAGGCAGGTCGAACGGCTGCCCATCACCTCCGGCACGCCAATGCCGCCGGTGAGGGCAAGGTATCCCCGGCAGCCGTTTTCGGCTACGCCCAGTTCCAACACGTCACCCGGCCTGACCCGCAGGGAAATCCACTGCCGCCGCCCCATGCCGTTGAGCCGCAGGCCCATAGCGGCCCCGGTGACCGCGATGTCGGCCTCGCTCAACCATTCGATCCGGGCCCTGCCCATGGTCATCTCCAGGGTAGCGCAGGCGGCCTCGTTGCCCACCAGCCAGTTGGCCACCCGATGGGCGTAGTCATCCACAGCGCCCGATGGCGGCACTCCCAGATGACGGGCGCCAAACCGGCCCAGGTCCTGAACGGTGAGGCCCAAACCCGGCGACAGGATGCGCAGGCCCGGTTTCACCGGTTCGCCTCCCTGGCCAGGTGCAAGAAAGCCGCGGCCGGGATCGGCCGGAAACGGATGCTGTCGCCCGGCCGGTAGCAAACCGGCGGCTCGCGCTCAGGCGCAAAAAGCGACAGCGGGGTGCGGCCGATCAGTTGCCAGCCCCCGGGACTGGCCTGGGGGTAGATGCCGGTCTGAGCGCCGGCGATGCCCACCGAACCGGCCGGAACCTGGAGGCGCGGGGTAGCCAGACGCGGCGTGTGCAGCCGGGGATCAAGCCCGCCCAGGTAACAGAAGCCGGGCGTGAAGCCGATGGCATAGATGCGGTAGCTACTCCCGCTGTGCAGCCGGATGATCTCCTCCAGAGCGAGCCGGTTGTGCGCGGCCACCGCGTCGAGATCCGGCCCGAACTCGCCGCCGTAGCAGATTGGAATCTCAACCGTGATCGCCCGCGGCACTGCCGCTTCTTTGGCATGGGCCGCCAGATCGCCCAGCAGACTGGACAGCGCGGCCGGATCGATCTGGTCGGGATCGTAATGGACAGCCAGGGTGCAATAGGACGGCACCACCGCCTCGATGGCCGGATGGCGCATGGCCTCGATCAGGGCGCTCATCCGCCGGACCGACTCGTTGATTGCCGGGTCGATTCCGTCGCCATACACCGCGATCAGAGCCCGGTCGCCGCTGACCCGGAAGCGGACAACGGATGATGCATTTTGGTTGGCGGTTTTACTGCTGTTGTCCACGGCGCGATTCATACCGGCCGCATCGGCCGGACCATCACGCCGGCCGCTTCCAGACGCGCCCGGATGATCGCGGCCAGGGCCGCGCCCTGGGGATGGTCCCCGTGGATGCAGAGGGTCTGGGCGGCCAGAGGGACCACAGCGCCGCTGACTGCTTCCACTTCTTGGTCAAGGACCATGCGCAGGACCCGCAGCGCGGCTGCCTCGGGATCGAGAATCACCGCGCCGGGCAGGCGGCGGGAAACCAGGGTGCCCTCCGGGGTGTAGGCCCGATCCGGAAAGGCCTCGAACACCATGTGCACGCCTTCTTCGGCGGCCAGGGCAGCCATGCGGCAGTTATCCCGCCCGGCCAGCCCGACCAGGAGCAGGCCGCGGTCGATGCGGGCAATGGCCCGGGCCATGACCCGCACCAACTGCTCGTCATTCGCGGCCCGGTTGTAGAGGGCGCCGTGCGGCTTGACGTGGCGCAGCCTCACCCCCTGGGCCGTGCAAAAGGCCTGGAGGGCGCCTATCTGGTAGGTGAGGTAATCGGCGATCTCCTCCGGGCTGCAGGCCATGTCTCGCCGGCCGAATCCAAGCAGGTCGGGCAGGCCTGGATGGACGCCGACGGCAACGCCGCGCTCCTTGGCGAGCCGGACCGTCCGGTTCATCACGTGGGGATCGCCGGCGTGCAATCCACAGGCGATGTTGATGGAAGAGACCGAGGCGATGATGGCCTCGTCCTCACCCAGGCAATAGGCGCCGAAACTCTCGCCCATGTCGCAGTTGAGATCGATTTGCATGGCTGCGCTCAACCGCGGCGCACTCCCCGGCTGTCGTCCGGCTGCTCCCTGGGGCGCATGCGGCGGCCAAAGGCGTCCTGCAGCATCTGTTTGACGGCGATGCGGTCGCCGGCGGTCAGCGAGACGATCTTAGCGCCGGTCTGCATGAGCGCCATAGTCAGGAACGCGGCCGCCAGCGCGCCGCAACAGTACACCACCAGGGCGATGAGATTGGCCAGGGGAATCGTGCGGTCCGGCAACTTGATTTCAAAGGCGCGGCCGCCGAAGCTGTCCGCCAGTTCCTGGATAGGCCCGGCGAGCAGGGCCGGCGATTTCAGCATGGACAGGATGAGACGAAAGACATCGACGGCATAGTAGAGGCCGATGACGATGACGGCAAGACCGATGCAGGTGGCCACGATCTGCACGATTCGTTTGCATATTTCCAGAACTGGCATGGTTTCTTCATCCTCTGCGATCAGCATGTTGGCAAGCGCCTCCCTACAATGTTGACGAACACAAAATTGGTTGCTTCATTGCAAAACGCAGTGTGTCTTTGGCTCATTTCGACGAGTGCGGCGAACGCCGGTTGGACAAACCAACCTGCTGAAATCTCATCATGGCAAGAGCTTTCTCCCTGCGGTTGATATGACGCATCTCATCCACCAGGTTTTGCTGTTCGAATTATACCTTGCTTGATTTGAAAATGGAATTGCAAGCAATTCTTTGGAGTAAGCCAGGAGGAATGCGCGGTTTACCGGTTCCCTGGTCTACCGCTTTCCAGCACTATGCCACTGCTGGGCGCTCATTTTTGGTCACGCTGCATCTGTCCTAGCTTCGTCTGCGCGCCTGCATGCCCTTGATCCGCTGCCTTCTGGTACCACTCCATGGCCTTGCGTTTATCCTGGGGCACCCCGCGTCCGTTCTCGTACATCAGCCCTAAGTTATTCTGCGCGTCTGCATTCCCCTGATCCGCCGCCTTCTGCCACCACTCCCTTGCTGTACGCTCATCTTTGGCCACACCGCGCCCAGTCGCATACATCATCCCTAAAATGGTCTGCGCGTGTGCCTCCCCCTGATCCGCCGCCTTTTGGAACCATACCACTACCATACGGTCATCCTTGACTACGCCACGACCGTTCAAGTACATCCATCCTAAGTGAGCCTGCGCGTGTACTTCCCCCTGATCCGCCGCCTTTCGGAACCATTCCACCGCCATACGCTCATCCTTAGCCACACCGCGCCCCTCCATGTACATCCCTCCTAAATTAGACTGCGCGTCTGCAACCCCCTGATCCGCCGCCTTCTGCCACCACTCTCTTGCTGCACGCTCATTCTTAGCCATGCAGCGCCCGCTCTCGTACATTACCCCCAACTTAAACTGCGCTTGTGCATCCCCTTGATCCGCTGCTTTCTGCCACCATGCCACCGCCATACATTCATCCTTGGTCACGCCGCGCCCGTTCAAGTACATCGCTCCTAAATTAACCTGCGCTTGTGCATTTCCCTGATCAGCCGCTTTTTGGAACCATTCCGCCGCCACACGCTCGTCCTTGATCACGCCATGCCCTTGCTCGTACAGCATTCCTAAATTAAACTGCGCACGGGCATACCCCTGATCAGCCGCCTTTTGGTACCATTCCGCTGCCACACGCTCATCCTTAGCCACACCGCGCCCGTTCAAGTACATCGCTCCTAAATTAGACTGCGCACCTGCAACTCCCTGATTTGCCGATTTTCGGTACCATTCCGCCGCCGTGCGGTCATTCTGGGGAACGCCACGCCCTTGCTCGTACATCCATCCTAACTTAACCTGCGCATCTGCATACCTCTGGTCCGCCGCCTTTTGGTACCACTCCATCGCCATGCGGTCATTCTGGGGAACGCCACGCCCTTGCTCGTACATCCACCCTAAATTAACCTGCGCGAATGCCTCCCCTTGATCTGCCGCCTTCTGGTACCACTCCACCGCCGTGCGGTCATTCTGGGGAACGCCGCGCCCGTTCACGTACATCCTTCCTAACGCAGCCTGCGCTTGTGCATTCCCCTGGGCCGCCGCCTTTTGGAACCACTCCATCGCCGTGCGGTCATCTTGGAGAACACCGTGCCCATCCACATACATCCTTCCTAAATTAAACTGCGCGGCGGCATATCCTCGATCCGCCGCTTTCTGGAACCACTCCATCGCCTTGCGATCATCCTTGGTTACGCCGCGCCCGTCCATGTACATTGCTCCTAAAAAAGCCTGCGCGGCGGCATATCCCCGATCCGCCGCTTTCTGGAACCATTCCATCCCCTTGCGCTCATCTTTGGCTACGCCACGCCCATCCATATACATCCTTCCTAAATTAGACTGCGCGGCAGCATATCCCCGATCCGCTGCCTTCTGGAACCACTCCATCGCCTTGTGCTCATCCTTGGCTACGCCACGCCCATCCTTATACATCCTTCCTAAATTATCCTGCGCGGCGGCATATCCCTGATCCGCAGCCTTTTGGAACCATTCCGCTGCTGTGTGGCCATCCTTGGCTACGCAGTTCCCATCCACATACATCCTTCCTAAATTATTCTGCGCGGCGGCATACCTCTGATCTACCGCCTTTTGGAACCATGCCAAGGCCGTACGTTCATCCTTGGCTACGCAGTTCCCACCCACATACATCCTTCCTAAATTATCCTGCGCGGCAGCATACCCCTGAGCCGCTGCATTTTGGAACCATAACAGTGCCGTACATTCATCCTTGGCCACGCCGCGTCCGTCCATGTACATCGCTCCTAAAAGAGCCTGTGCGGCAGCATATCCCTGATCCGCCGCCTTCTGGAACCATGACAATGCCGTGCGCTCATCCTTGCCCACGCCGCGCCCTTCCATGTACATCGCTCCTAAAAGAGTCTGCGCGGCAGCATATCCTTGATCCGCCGCCTTCTGGAACCATGACAATGCCGTGCGTTCATTCTTGACCACGCCGCGCCCTTCCATATACATCGCTCCTAAAAGAGCCTGCGCGGCAGCATATCCCTGATCCGCCGTTTTCTGGAACCATGCCATCGCCTTGCGCTCATCCTTGGCTACGCCGCGCCCGTTCGCGTACGCCAGGCCTAAATTAACCTGCGCGTGTGCTTCCCCCTGATCCGCCGCCTTTTGGTACCATGCCAGTGCCGTGGGTTCATCTTTGGCTACCCCGCGCCCGTCCATGTACATCGCTCCCAAAAAAGTCTGCGCTCGTGCATCTCCCTGATCCGCCGCCTTTTGGTACCATTCCATCGCCTTGTGCTCATCCTTGACCACTCCGCGCCCGTTCATGTACATCACTCCTAAAAAAGTCTGTGCTCGTGCATCTCCCTGATCTGCAGCACTTTTGAACCATGTTGCTGCCTTGTGCTCATCCTTGACCACCCCGCGCCCGTTCGCGTACGCCAGTCCTAGATTAACCTGCGCGGCGACATACTCTTGATCGGCCTTGCGTTGTACCTCTCGCAAATCCGGGATTTGCTGCGGTGTTACTTCGTCAGGGGCCATAAAAACCCCGGTGTCCACGGAAAATTCTCCGGCCGTGGCATCCGAATCGGTTGGCGCTGCGACCGCGAAACCGTCACCAATGCTCAACCAGAGACCGCAGAGAACAAGACACAACCATCGATGCCGCATGGGAGACCTCCGAATGTTGCCCAACAAACATAGGCGATGCCAAGCCCGCCTGACCGCAAGCCTGGCGTATTCAACAAACACACACATACCGCTAGCGCATATCCACGCTACAGACCAAGAACGTCCTGGTAACGCTGCAACAACAAACAGATCGCACCCTACATTCGACGTGCGGTTCCATCCCCGGCCAAGCTGACCAGGGCACTGCTTGCTCACCGTTTCGCCGCCAGGATCCCGCCGCCGTTGGGCAAGGCAACGGCAACCCGGTGTACGTCTCTCAGTCCGGCCCGCCGCATCATACCGCTCAACTCTGCCTCGGTGTATGCCTGGCCTTCCAGGGTGCCGACCAGCATGTTCAGGGAGAACAGGGTGGGATGCAGCGGCGAGGTGCGGGTGTTGTCCAGGATAAACTCCTGAATGAACAGCATGCCGTCATCGGCAAGCGCCTGCGCCGCCTTGGCGACAATGGCCTCGCATTGCTCCGGCCCTTCGCTGTGCAACAGATGGGAAATCCAGATGACATCGAAGCCGTCGCCGATGGAATCGGCTTCCACGTCCCCGCCGGCGAAGCGGATGCGGTCGCTCAGACCGAACCGGGCGATGGTCTGCTCGGCCACGGCGCGGGTGGTGGGCAGATCGAACACCACCGCGTTCAATTCCGGATTGTGCAGGCAGAAATGGATGGCATAGGTGCCGGGTCCGCCCGCCAGATCGAGCAGCCGGCGCCGGCCGCTGAGATCAATGGAAGCGGCGACTTTCGGGGCCAGCAGCATCGCCAGGTTGAACATCCCGAGCAGAAAACTCTCCCGCTCGGCAGTATCGGCCTCGTGCGATGAACGCTTGCGTACCGGCCTGCCGGTGCGCACCGCCTCGTCCAGCTTGCTCCACGCCTCGACCAGATGGTGATGGTGCAGGACGATATGCCCCAGGTAGTCGGGAGATTGCCTGGCCAGGCGCTCGGCGCTGAGCGGGGTGGCGGCGAAGGTGTCGCCCTCTTTGCTCAACAACTCCATGGCGACCAGGGCGTGCAGCAGCATATCCAGCGCCCGGCCATCGACATCCAGATGCCGGGCAAGTTCCGCTGCCGTCATGGGCTTTGCCGCCAGATGACTGAAGACATCCAATTTGACCCCGGCGTGCAGGGTACAGGTCTGCCAGCAGCCGCCGGCCAGGGAGAGGAGTTCGGGAATTGTCATGGTCGATGTCCTTTGTGGTTTGTGGTTGGCTATAGCCGCTCAGCAAAAGCGCCTGAGGCGGGCCCTTCGCCGGTCGCAACGCTGCCGCTATGGCTGCAGAAGCTGTAGATTCAAGGGATGTTCCACCACGCGCCTGGCAGATGTACCCACCAGTTCATGGATGATGACCTCCAACACGTGCCACACCTTGACTCCGGAGCGGATGCAACCGGTCACCGTGCCGCCTCCCCGGCCGCAGGCCATGTGCATGTGGACCAGCGGCGTGCCGGCCTCGTCGCGGAACAGGGTGCCGACACCGGCTATTTCATGGACGTGTTGCAGCTCCCATGGCATCGGTTGCAGCGGCAGGCCACGATCGTCCCGCGGCCCGACCACCAGATGGCTGCCGGCATCGGCGCCGCCAACCGCAAGCAGCGAGGCCGCCTCGATCCCCTGTTCCAAGGCGAATCGCTCGATCATTTCATGGACGATCTCGCCGTCTTCCAAACGGAGAACAAACACCCTGCCCGGCCGGGCCTCGGAAAATCGCATCGCATCACCTCATCAAAAAAATATCCTCTGCCCCGGCCCCACTCCGCCACTCATGCACGGATCGCTCACCGCAGGCAGCAGCCGGAGAATATTGCCGCAGACCACCTGGTCGAAATCGGCGGCTGACAGGTTCAACTGTCTGATCTTGCGCAGCTCATGCGCTGGAGTGCCAAAGGGAAAATCGCTGCCGAACAGCAGCTTGCCCGGTCCATAGTGTTCGACGAAATGACGCAGGTCCACGGCCGAGGCCAAAGCCAAATCGGCGAACCGGAGGGTATTGGCATAGCTCTCTTCAAGCACCACCGGCAGGCGGCGGCGGGTGATGGCGTCAAGCATGGCGGCGCAGCGGGGGTCGTCATACTGGTATTCAGGTTCGTAGGAGTGGCGGTGCCACTTGATGCCGCGATAGGGATGGCGCAATTCGTCGATGGCGAAATCGTTCCAGACGAACAGATATGGAAAGACAGACTCGCCCTGGCCGGCCAGGTCAAGGAGATAGCGGTTGGCCGCCCGCCGGGTTTGTTGCCACTGGTCGTTGTCCTGGAAATGGAAATCGTCACGGTCATAGACATCCTCCACCGGAGCGAACAGGCAGGCATCGGTGATGCCTGCCTGGCGGAGCAAAGGCGTGATGCGCTCAAACGGCAGATCCGAATGCTGTACGCCGCAGTGGATATGGCTGTCGATGATTCGCGCCGTGCCCATGTCTCCTCCTTGCACGAACAGAGAGCTTCTTTTTTCGGTTCCTTGTTCCTTTTATTGAGCAAATGAGGTGCTCCCCATGCCCTTCTGTACAGCCTGAACGCGGGGAGCATCGCCAGAATTTATGACATTTTTTCGCTGCCTCTTCACGCTCCATCTTGTTCCGGTTCTGTTTTTTCCGTGCTCGTCCACGACGCTGGGCGCAGACTCACAACGCCTCTCTGCATATGCAAGCTGCGCCAGATGGCGGCAACAGGAGAGGGCATGATCAGCGCCAAACGGCTCAAATCCGTATCGTATTGGTTTTAGAGAATTTTTTACTTAACCTGAGACGTTTTTCGGTATAAGCTGTTCAACTGTCCGGAAGTGCTTCCTGTCTGCTTGACCCGCAAGGTGTATCCGGAACCGTGTCCTTGACGCGCTGGCACCCGGAGAACGTTCCGGCGCGGTCGCGTTCCGGTTTGCGGTCAGCAGGTTAGTCTATCACGCGACCGGGGCTCCGTGAACACGAAAACCCACTTAAAAACGCGTTAAGGATACAACTCATGACCGGAAAAACCGCTGGGATTCGTTACTTCGGGCATACTTTCAGCTTACGGCAGGCTGCGGGCTGGTTGGGGATTGTTCTCTTGATCGCGCTGCTCGGGGCTCATTTTTTCAGGGCCTCTGCATACGGACTTGTGCTGTGCTGTGCCGGAGTATTCCTGTTGCATTGCGGACACACGGAGTGGAAACGGTACGCTGTCAGTTTTTTTCTGCTCTGGGGCGCGGTTGAATGGGGGGAGACCGCATTGTTTCTGGCGCAAGCGCGTATGCAGGCAGGCATACCCTGGTTCCGCGCCGCGCTCATTCTGTGGGGAGTGGCATGCGTGACCGGACTGGGAGCCCTCGCTCTCTATAGGCAACAAGCCGGAACTGAGGGCAAAGATGACTACGCCCGACTCAAGGGCATCGTGTTTCTGATCTCATTTGGCGCGATTCATTATCTGGCCCGATACTCCCCCATACCACTCCTGCTGCTCGAACGTTTTTTCCCGGGCTGGGGCGGCGCGCAAATATTTTTTATCGCCTGGTACGGCGTCTGGGTCGCGACCCTGCTCCTTGACCCGAAGCGCAGCCGCAAAGGCAGGAAACTGGCTTGGCTTCTTTTTTCGCTGCTGTTCTACAGCCAGCTTGCATTGGGCATTCTGGTGCTTGAGCGGATGCTCATGACCGGGACCCTGCATATTCCCGTCCCGGGCTTTATCGTCTTCGGCCCGCTTTTTCGCGGTACGCTCAGCATGATGGCGGGGCTTGTGCTGGTGGCAACGCTGCTCACCGGCAGCGCCTGGTGCAGTATGCTGTGTTATTTTGGGCCGTTCGATGCAATTGCGGCGGGCAACAAACCCGTGAAGCCCCTGCCTCCATCGCTGCGGTGGACGATACGTTACGGCCGGCTATGCGTTCTGGCCGCGGGCAGCCTGGTGGCGGTGGCGTTGCCCTTGACGCACCAACCCTTGACCATTGCGTTGCCTGTTGCCGGTCTCTTTGTTGGCGCAAGTTTTTTCATCATGGGCAGAGCGTCAAGAAAGTATAACAGCATGATGCACTGCACGACCTTTTGTCCCATGGGTATCGTCATTAATGCCCTGGCCAAAATCTCGCCGTGGCGCATCCGCGTCGAGCCGGAACAATGTGACCACTGTGGCGCATGTGAAGCGGTTTGCAAGTACAGGGCAATTTCCGCATCCAGCCGTACTCTGGGCAAAACAGCATGCCAATGCTCGCTCTGCATGGACTGTATCCCGGCGTGCACCAAGCAGGCCATCACGCTGCGGGCGGTGTGTATTCCTGTCTCCAACCCGACAGCCAGGCATATTTTTATTGTTCTGCTTGTCGCCATCCATGCGATTTTTATAGCTTTTGCGCGAGGTTAGCGCACAGCCGTTCCAGTGGCAAAGAGGCTCCGTCATTTGGTGTGGGATTGAACTGCTCCTGGTAAACGGTCCAATTTCAAAATGAGGGGGCAACACTGTTCTCTCCCTTGGCCCAACAAGGCATTGAGGAAATGTTGCATCCCACGGCACACCGGGTCAGCAGACCGCCTCGTCCAGCACTTCCCTGATCTTGACGGCGAGCGCCTCGAGCGTGAACGGCTTCTGCAAAAAGTGTACACCCTCATCGAGCACGCCATGGTGGACAATGACATTGGCGGTATAGCCGGACATAAACAGACATTTCAGTTTGGGGTTGGATGCCAGCAGGTTTTCAGCCAACATACGGCCGTTCATCTCGGGCATGACGACGTCGGTCAGCAACAGGTGGATGGCGCCGGCATGCCCCTGGGCCAGGCGTATGGCCTCATCAGGCCCGGAGGCGACCAGAATGGTGTATCCCAACCGGCAGAGCATGGAGGTGGCGACCTCAAGAATCATGGCCTCGTCCTCCACCAGCAGGACGGTTTCGCTGCCGGAGGGCGCCGGCATGGCTCCGGCCGCCGAGGCCCGGTCGGCGGGGCTCACATTCCGGGGCAGATAGACCTTGAAGGTGCTCCCCTGCCCCGGCTCGCTGTACACGTTGATGAATCCGTTGTTCTGCTTGACGATGCCATAGACCGTCGCCAGGCCGAGCCCGGTACCTTTGCCCATCTTCTTGGTGGTGAAAAAGGGCTCGAACAGCAGGGAAAGCTTTTCGGCGTCCATACCGCAGCCGTTGTCACTCACCGCCAGCAGGAGGTAATCGCCCGGCACCATATCGACATGCTCGGCGCAGTACTGCTCGCCCAGAATCAACGCCGCCGTCTCGATGGTAACCTTGCCGGTATCACCAATGGCATCCCGCGCATTGGCAACAAGATTGACCAGGATCTGATCAAGCTGCGAGGGATCGATGCACACTTGTCCGACATTCCGGCCGGGCATCCAGGTCAGATCGATACCTTCGTTGACGAGCCGCTGCAGCATGCTCAGCGTCCCGGCCACCGTCTCGTTCAGGTCGAGCACCTTGGGGCTAATAGGCTGCTTACGGGCAAAGGCCAAAAGCTGCCGGGTCAGATTGGCAGATCGTTCCGCGGCCTGCCGGACACTCTGCAGGCTGGCATACAGCGGGTGCGACGCGTCCAATCCGTTGAGCGCCAGTTCGCAATGGCCGAGAATGACGACGAGCATATTGCTGAAGTCATGCGCCACACCGCCGGCCAGCCGACCGATCGATTCCATCTTGCGCACCTGGATCAGCCTCGCCTCCTGCCTATTCCTTCCCGCCTCAGTCCGCTTGCGGACAGAGGCATCGTTGAACAGCACCGCCATCTTGCCGGGCGATATCTGGAAAACATACAGTTCAAAGATCCCGGCAACCGTATCGTAGTTATATTCGAATCGTTCAGCCTGCCAGCTCTCGCCACATTCGGCCGCCCGGCGGAAATACATGGGAAGTTCGGTCTCACGGAGCGCCGGAAGGATTTCCTCCAGGGTCTTGTTGATAAACCGGGAGTGCTCCAGCCCCAGCAACCGGTCGGCGGCGGGATTGGCACCGCTGAGGACCAGGCGACCATCGGGTTGCAGGTCAAAGATATGGATGCCCATGGGCGAGGCCTGGAGGATGGTATGGAGGGCGGCCTCGCCGGCCAGAGGGGTGGCTTGCGCTTGCCGGTGTTCAGTGATGTCGATGGCGTATCCGGCGAGCAGGCCTCTTGCTCCCTGCCGGATCGGGAATTTGATGATGGTATACGTGCGTCCGTCGATTTCCTGTTCAAAACGAAGAATATCTCCCTGGGATACAGCCCGCCATTCGTCTTCCGCCATCTTGGCCACGTACTCCGCCGGGAACAACTCCTGTATGGTGGTGCCGAGTATTTCGGCGACCGGCATGCCGAACATGTCCTGACAATTGTCGCTGACTCGCAGAATTCTGCTTGTGGTAGGCGATACCTCTTTGATGAACGCATAGATGGGAGAATTCTTGATGAATTGCGTCAGCAGCTCATTGGTGGTCACCAACTCCTGCTCGGCCTGTTTGCCGGTGCTGATGTCCACATGGGCGCCAATCAGCACCAAGGGGTTGCCATCGGCATCACAGGTGACGACACGGCCACGATTTTGAATCCAGACCCAATGCCCGTCCTTGTGGCGCATCCGGAATTCATGGTCAAACACCTCGTCCCCGGCGCACCTGAGCAACGCCTCTCTGGTCTGTTCCACGTCGTCAGGATGCACCAGTCTTTCCCAGGTCGCGTATGTGCAGGGCATGAGTTCGGCAAGGGTGTAGCCAAGCATCTGCGCCCAGCTTTCGCTGATGACGATCTCATTGGTTTGCACATGCCACTCCCATGTGCCAAGCCCTGCTCCTGCGATCAGGCATCCCAGGCGCTCGCGGTCCTGCCGCAACGCTTCCTCCATCAGCCGGCGATCGGTGCTGTCGTTCCCCACGCACAGGATCTCGCGGACCCCGCCCTCCGGTCCACGCAACACCTTGCTGCTCCATGTTACCCAGACAGGTGACCCATCCTGGCGCACCATTGCATCTTCACTGAGCGCATGGCCGGAGGGGTGTTCACCCGGGTCGGCGGCGATCTCCCAGAACCTCCTGTCGGGAAGGCCGGGCGGCACAATGGTCCCCACCAGGTTCCGGCCGACTATTTCAACGAGGGTGTAGCCGAAAAACCGCTGCCCGCATTCGTTGAGATAAATGATCCGACCGTCGAGGTCCAGGCGCAGGATAATGAAGTCGGCGTTGTCGACCAACTCGAGATACCATGCCTCTCTGTCCCGCAGAGTCCGTTTGTTGCTTGCCAACTCGCCCGCGCGCTTTTTCACCGATGCCCGCAGGGTCCAATTCCAATACAACAGGCCGGCGATCATCAGCACCAGGCCGACGTCCACGAGCAGCGAGGCATTCAGCAGGCCCGGCAGAGGACTGTCCATCCCTTTTTTGTCGATGGGCTCCTGACCCTCGGCGGCAATCCGGGCAAGACCCGACTCGACCCGGATGCCGGTCTTCTCCTGCCGCAGCCGCCACTGGTCTGCCAAAATGCCCCGGATGTTCCCTATCTTGTCGGCCCAGATATAAGGCGGGTAGTTGTTCTCCGTCAGAATGGCGCGCGGGGAAACGGTATCCGAGGCCGAGGCGTTGCCTGCGGCGATCAGGACAAGATGGCAGAACAGCAGGAAAAAGCACCATATACCACCGTGCCTGTGCCTGCTGTTCCGGATGACGGATTGATTCATAACAGCACCCCTCCGTTCACAAGGCATTTTTCTGGGACAGGTTTCCATGCGGGATCCAGCCAGACGAAAACTGTGCCTGGCTGCGGTTCATCAGGTGCCATGACGGTAAAACCATTGCTCCACGTCGTGGGCGGTAAAGCATTTGAGCACCGGCCTGCCATGAGGGCAGTGGGAAAACATCGCGCCAGCCTCCATCTGGGCCAGCAGTTTGAGCATCTCCACCGGCTGCAGACGGTTTCCCGCCTTGACCGCTGCCTTGCAGGCCATGGAGGCGAGCAGGTCATCCACCGCCTGCGGCACGGGCTGAGCAAAATCGCTCCGGACCGGTCCTCTCAACCCGTCGAGGATCTCCCGCAGCAGGGTCCTCGGTTCGACATGGCTGACCAGCGCCGGGGCGGCCTTGATCGCATAGGTAGCACCGCCGAACGGTTCCACTGTAAAACCGAAAGCAGCCACTGCCTCGCCCCGTTGTTCCAGGGTCTCCATCTGGGCCGGAGTCAATTCGACGGTAATCGGAAACAGCAGGGCCTGCTGCGGCATGTTCGCCGCCAGATACCCCTGCCGCAGCTGACTGTACAAGAGCCGCTCGTGGGCCGCATGCTGATCGATCACGATGAATTGCCCCTCTCTTTCGCAGAGCAGATAGAGGGAGAACAACTGACCGATCAGGGTCAAGCCGCCATATTCGTGCCGGGGTTCAGGCCCAGAGGGCTGGTTGTCCGGCATGGGCGCCCGTGCCTCCGGCGGCGGCGTCAACACCGGCGCAGCGGGCGGCGGCGCGACCGGCAGGCGCGGCTGCATCGCGGGCGGCTCGGCCGTGGTCAGGGCGGGGAGATCCGGCAGTCCGGCGGCAGGCGGACGCAAATCAACCATCTGTTCCCTAAATGACCGGGCCGGCGGAACGAACAGGCTGGCGCGGAGATCCTGCTGGTACCCATCCATGGCCTGGCGAACCCCGTCGGCCACGAAACGGTGGACAGCCTCGCTCCGCCGGAAGCGGATCTCGCGTTTGGCCGGATGAACATTGACGTCCACCTGATCAGGGGCAATGGACAACCGCAGAACCCCGGACGGCTGATACCCTTTCATCAGCAATCCCTGCATGCCTTCGTTTACCGCGTGCCGGAGCATCGTATCCTGTATCGGCCGACCGTTGACCAGGAGACGCAGACGGGCGGCAGCGGCCTGGGTCGTTTCCGGCAGTAGCAAAAAACCGTCCACAGCCATCGCCGCAGTATCGGTCGCGGTCTCGGCCCGGATCGGCAAGAGCTTGCCTTGATAGCGGAACACCTCCCGGACCCGCTGTTCCAGATCAACGTCCTGCCGATAATCAAGCGCCGTCCGCCCGTCGGCCTGGAGCGTGAAACCGATGGCGGGATGCGCCAATGCCTGGTTCCTGACCACCTCTTCGATATGGTGCAGTTCGGTACGGGCCGATTTGAGGAATTTTTTCCGGGCCGGCATGTTGCCGAACAGATGACGGACTTCGACCAATGTGCCCCGGCCGCATCCATCCTGATGCACGTGCCTGAGCGTCCCGTAACGGATTTCGGCCCGGGTGCCCAGTTCCTGATCCTGCGGCCGGGAAAGGATGGTCATCCAGGAAACCGAGGCAATGCTGGGAATGGCCTCGCCGCGAAACCCCAAGGTGGCGATGGCGGTCAATTGGGCCTCCTCGCGAATTTTGGATGTGGCGTGCCGCTCAAGGCACAGCAGCACATCGTCGCCATCCAAACCCACCCCGTTGTCGGCCACCCGTATCAGTCCGCTGCCGCTGCCCTCGACCTGAATGTCGATCTGGGTGGCACCGGCGTCCAAACTGTTTTCCAGCAGTTCCTTGACGACCGAGGCCGGGCGTTCAACCACCTCGCCGGCGGCGATCTGATTGGCCAACTGTTCTGAAAGTATCCGTATGCGAGACACGACCTATCGTCTTTCTGGTAGAGAGTGCACAATAACCGCTCGACAAAACAACAAGCCTTGATCCGGCATACACGACAATCATCCCCGCAGCACGTTACCCTACAGCGGTCCTGAGGAAACAATCCCCCTCTTTGCCTGGTTGAACGGCGGCAGGCAAAAGAACTCCGTGCTTAAACGCTCCATTCATGGTAACAACGGAAACGATTATCGATATCCGGCAACTGATGCGTTGCCGGTCATGCGCAGCCTGCTTGCGCGAATATATTACTATTTTTTCAAATTATTGTCCATCGCTCCTTCAGTATCAACCGAACTTCCTCCCGAGCAGCCCCCTTTTCGCGGCTGGATTCTGCATGAACGCCACCTCACGAGGTTGGCACTCTCCATCGCCGCGCTGGTGACGCTGCTGCTGGGTACGGTATTAGCTTGGATCTCGTCCTTGCCCGATATCCGTTCGGTGGACGACTACCGACCTCAGGTGGCGACCATGATTTTTGATCGTTCCAACCGACCCATCGATGCCATTGCCAAGGAATTCCGGATCGTCGTCCCTTACAGCAGTCTGCCTCCTCTGCTGCCCAAGGCCTTTGTCGCTGCTGAGGACAGCCGTTTCTGGGAGCACGACGGCCTCGACGGCTGGTCAATCGCCCGCGCCGCCTTCAACAACCTCCGTTCCGGCCGTCGCGGCCAGGGAGGATCGACCATCACCCAGCAGGTCACCCGGGCCCTGCTCCTCTCCCCGGAGAAGAGCTATCTGCGCAAAGCGGCCGAGGCGGTACTCTCCTTCCGTCTGGAACGCATGCTGACCAAGGAGGAAATCCTCTCGATCTACCTCAACGAAATCTATCTCGGCGAAGGGGCCTACGGAGTCGAAGCCGCGGCCCGCACCTATTTCGGCAAAAAAGCCAGTCAACTGACTCTGGGTGAAATCGCGCTGCTGGCTGGCCTGCCCCAATCGCCAAGCAACTATTCGCCGCTCAAGCAACCCGAGGCGGCCCGCACCCGGCAGCGTTACGTGCTCAACCGAATGGCCGAAGACGGCATCATCACCGCCGACGCCGCCCGCATGGCCTACGAAGAAGGGCTGCCTCTGGCCGGCAACTGGCGCAGGTCGGTCAACGGCTATTTCACCCAGTATATCCGCCAACAGTTGCTTACCGTGTACAAGGAAGCTGACCTCTATGGGAAGGGACTGAATGTGGCCACCACCGTCGATGCCCGGCTCCAGGAAGCGGCGGTCAAGGCCGTCCAGATGGGGGCGGCCGGGATCGCTGCGCGTCATCCCGGCGAATCGGCGCCGCAAGGCGCGCTGGTGGCCATCGATACCGGCAGCGGCCGCATCCAGGCAATGATCGGCGGGGTCGATTTCACGGAAAATCAATTCAATCGGGCAATACAGGCCAACCGGCAGCCCGGTTCGGCCTTCAAGCCCTTGCTCTACGCCACAGCCCTGGAACAGGGAGTGGCGCCGGACGCGGTGTTCCAGGATGCGCCGATCACCCTGTACAGCGGCGCCGGCAAACCGTGGCAGCCGCATAATTTCGGCAACGAATACCGGGGCACCTTAAATCTCACCGACGCCCTGACCTACTCCAGTAACGTGGTCGCGGTCCGGTTGATGCAGCAGGTCGGGCCGCAGCAGGTGATCCGGACCGCCCGGAAGATGGGGATCGACACGCCGCTCAATGCCGACTTGTCGCTGGCGCTCGGCACCTCGCCGGTGTCGCTGCTGGAACTGACCGCCGCCTATGCCGCCATCGCCAATCAAGGCGTGTACCATGCTCCGGTCGGCATCACCAGGATCGGAGACCGGAGCGGCGGTTTCACCCCTTGGCCGCAATCCACGGGCACTCAGGTGATGACGCCGGCAACCGCGTCCTGGCTGCATGCGGCCATGACTCAGGTGGTGCGGCGGGGAACCGGCAAGAACGTTTCCGGCGTGCCTGGAGCCAGCGGCAAGACCGGCACCACCGACAACCAGATCGATGCCTGGTTCGTCGGGTCCGCTCCGGACCTGACCGCCGGCGTCTGGCTCGGCCACGACCGCGACACGTCGCTCGGCGCCGGCGAAACCGGCGGTCAGGCAGCGGCACCGGTCTGGAAACAGTTCATGTTGCAGACGATGAACTGAAGGATTGACCATGACCATCCGCAACCATCAGCTCATGCAAGGCTTGTACGAAGGCCGGCCAGCCGAGAAGCTGGCCTCGGCCGCAGCCCTGCATGCCGAACTGGCGCCCTATCTCCAGGATCTGCCGCAGTTGACCGGCGAACTCGGCCAGTTGCGTCTGGACTGTGTTGCGCTTGCCCGCCAGATGACGGGCATGGATCTGGGCCGGCTGTGCGGTCGCTGTGCCGCGCGGCCGGACGGAGGGTGCTGCAGCGCGTTCATGGCGGACAACACCGACGCCCTCCAGATCCTGATCAATCTGTTGCTGGGCGTCTCCGTGCTCATGCAACCGGACAACGGGCAGCATTGCTGCTTCCTCGGTCCCCGGGGCTGCCTCTTTGCGGTCAAGCCGATCTTCTGCCTCAATTACAACTGCACCCATATCCTTACCGGCGCCGCTCCAGCCGATCTGTCCATCCTGTACCAGCGGGCCGCAGCGGTGCTCAGCCGGCAGACCCGCATCGAGGATCTGCTGTTGGCAATGGCGCGGGACCAAACGATATCGGTGCCGTAGCCTGCTGTTCCCGTTCATTCTTCCTGCTGGAGGTTCCAATGCCCATCAGTGCCGCCCTTGCCACCTCGCTTGGCCGTTTCGTGCTGACCGCCGACGAAACCGGCCTCTTGCGCCTGCTCCTGCCCCGGGAATCATCCGCTGCCGACTCGCTGGCCCCAGTGGAACAGGTGGCTCAGCCGCTTCTGACAGAGGCTGCTAGGCAATTGCTCGCCTATCTCGATGGTTCCCTGGTCAAATTCGACCTGCCCTTGTCCATTTACGGCACCCCTTTTCAGAGACAGGTGTGGGCGCAGCTTCAGACCATTCCCTACGGCCGGACCATGACCTACGGCGAGTTGGCGGAACGGATCGGCGGCCGGCAAAAGGCCAGGGCCGTGGGGGGAGCCGCCCATGCCAACCCACTGGGCATCGTCATTCCGTGTCACCGGCTGATTGGAGCGGGCGGCGCCCTGACCGGTTTCGGGGGCGGACTGCCCATGAAACAAACCTTGCTCGATCTGGAACAACACACCTGGCAGCGGATGCGCAGCAGCGCGTCCCGCTGAAAACAACCAGACATCCCCATCCTTTTTTCAGGGAGGAAAATTCATGGTGGATATTATCATCGGTTCAGTCGATTCTCTTGGCCATCACTCCGGCACGGCCGGCCTCACCGGCGCGCTGGTGGAGGCGGAATTGCTCCATGTGCGCGATCCCCGCCAGCGCGTCGCCGGTCCACAGGGGCAAGAGCGGCGCAGACAGCCACGGAGAGACCCGGCCAACGGCAAGGTGCTCACCCTGCTGATCCCCGACAGCGCCATCCTGCCGAAGGATCTGGAGACCAAAAAATACAAGGTGCTGCTCCGGTTCATAAAGAAATAGAGGTGCCGGTCGCTAGCGCTAGGCCGGAGTTGCGCCGCAAGCCCGCCCCCCCAAAACGGCAAGGAGCTTGTCGTCTCGTGCATTCCCACGCCCGCCCGTGCGCGCGGATTCGGTCACTGGCCCCAGTGCCCGAATCCATGGCGAGCAGTCAAATAAAACTACTCAATCTGCCAGGACTGGAGTAGATTTTGCCGAAGAATGCCAACAGCCCGAAGGTGTGATGCCCACAGCGCCAATGTGCGGGCCAATCACCTGTCTGGGATGATTGTTTTTCATTGACCGCGTACAGCGCAAGGAGAAGGCAGTATGGCACCGGTAACCGTCTATTCCATGGATTTGAACACCAAGCGATCCCAGGGCATCCTCCCCAGGCTCCGCATCCTGATGCGCAAGGCCGGTCTGGAGAATGTCATCGCCAAGGATGACCTGACCGCCATCAAGCTGCACTTCGGCGAACTGGGCAATACCGCCTTCGTGCGGCCCCTTTTTGTCCGTCCGGTGGTGGAATCGGTCCAGAAGGCGGGCGGCAAACCCTTTCTGACCGACGCCAGCACCCTCTACGTCGGGCAGCGGGGCAATGCGGTGGATCATCTCAATAACGCGCTCTACAACGGTTTCGGCTACTCTTCGATCGGCGCGCCGCTGATCATTGCCGACGGCTTGAACGGCCGGGATGAAATCGAGGTGCCGGTGGAATCGGCCCATTTCCAAACAGCCTATATCGGCGCAGCCCTGGTGCATGCCAATGCCCTCATCTCGGTCGCCCATTTCAAGCTCCATGAAATGGCCGGCTTCGGCGGGGCCTTGAAAAACATCGGCATGGGCGGCGGCTCACGGCGGGGCAAGATGGCGCAGCACAGCACGGTCTCACCGGTGGTTGCCGCGAAAAAATGCATCGGCTGCGGCATGTGTTTGCGCCAATGTGTCCATGGTGCGCTCAGCCTGGTGAAGCGGAGTGCGACGGAAAAATCCCCCAACCCGAAAATCACCCGACTGGCCCGCATCGACGCCAAAAAATGCGTGGGCTGCGCCATGTGCCTGCACGCTTGCAAACAGGGCGCCATGGATGTGAACTGGGCCACCGACATCCCGGCTTTTCTGGAGCGGATGATCGATTATGCCGCCGCCGTACTCCACGGCAAGCGGCAAAAATCCCTGTTCATCAATTTCCTCACCCAGATCTCACCGGCCTGTGACTGCCACTCCTATGCCGACGCCCCCATTGTCGGCGACATCGGCATCCTGGCCTCCACCGACCCGGTGGCCCTGGACAAGGCCTCGGTGGATCTCATGCACAAGCAGCCGGTCCTGCCGACCTCCTGCCTGGCGAAGAAGGCGGACACCACCGACAAAATCCGGGCCGTCTATTCCTATATCCCGTGGGAGCACCAGTTTGCCTATGCCGAAAAAATCGGCCTGGGCACGACCGAGTATGTGATCGAGGCCATCTGACAGATGGCCCGGCGGTTCCCGCGGACTCTTTTCGCCTCTTCTGCGGCCGGGTTTTCCGGCCGCAGACGCTGCAAGGGCTGCGGTTGCGCCGCAAGAAACAAAGATGATGGACCATTGTTCCGGCGATGATCCCCCAAAACGGCCGATCAAGTTGTCAATCGCATTTATTCTTTCTTTTCGAGGAGAACAGCACGATGGAAGACAAGACCATCACCGTCACCTGCCCCAAATGCGGCATCAAGATGACCAATCCCAGCAGTTGGTTCAAAAAGCCTGGCAACTGCTGTCCTGGCTGTCAACTGCGCTTCTCGACCGAGCGGTTCAAACGGTGCATTGAGGAGGCCGAAAAGCTGGCCTGACCGCATACTCATTGTTGGCGATTTCAATCTGCCCAATTCCCGGCAATTCAGAGCGGAGTACTCTTCAGGCCATCCCCGCTTGGCGTCATACCAGAAAAGCTGCACCGTACCCTGCTGGGACGAGCATCTCTGCCAAGTCTCGCTGTTCAAATCGCAGCTTGCTTGATTTGCAACGAAATCCGAGCAAAATGTCCTCAATCAAAACCGCTCGAATCCGTCGGAGACCGGCAGACGGAACTGGCGCACCAACAGCAGTCCCCCCCACAGTTGCGCCAGTATCATCAGCAGCACTCCGAACGCATGCGTTATTTTGGCGATGACGTGGGCCTGCCGCAGCATCCCGAGGGAAGAGAGGATGTTGATCCAGTCGTGTCCAGGGTCTTCGACGCCGGTCAGGCCCGAGAGCAACGGTAATTTCGGGTTGAGCGCATCGTATATATAGGGCGCGATATCCATGAAGCTGATCGCGACCCACCACAGGCAAAACGAAGCGGCAAGCGGGTCGCGTTGACGGAACAGAAAGACGGCGCAGCAGGTGAGCGGCATGATGAGCTGCATCAGCGTGCCGCCCAGGAATTGCATGAAATCCCCCAGCGGCCTAAAAAAGATATGCCCGGATTCGTGGATGATGAGGAGGGGAGGATGAATGAACCAAGTGTTCCATATCCCGCCGTCCCGGTAACCGTATCCCGCGATTTTCCATCCCCAGACGAAAAGCGCGAAGAAGACGACAAGGCGCGCCCAGAAAAACGGATGCCGCGTTTGTGGGGCTTCGTTGTCGGTCAGTTGCAGGCAATCGGGCGCACGGGGCAGGCAAGTGCGGTCTCTGGGGCATTGCCGCAGCTCCTGTTTGCGGCGCTCATGCCGTTCCCAGCGGGAAAACAAGATGCCGCAGCCAGGACACTGGTCGGCAGGACCTTTATCCTGCGCGCGGCGGGCATAACCGCATTTGGGGCAGGAATCGTACATAGGCGGACGGCACCAGGCCGGTTCAGCTTTTTTTGTCGTTGTCCAGGGTTTTTGAGTCGTCTTTTTTGACCGCATCCTTGAAATTACGGATGCCCTTGCCGATGCCGCCACCGATCTCCGGCAATTTTCCGGCTCCGAAGATAATGACGACAATCACCAGAATGACGATCAATTCAGGCATTCCGAGTCCGAACATGACGGCACCTCATCGAAAAGAAGCAAAGGAAAGCGGGAGCATCTAACGATAGCACTCCGGCCGATTCCCTGTCAATTGCCACTACGGCCCCGGCGGAACCCGACCCCGACCGCAGCGGCACGGGCCAGAATGGCCGGCTCGTCGAGGGTCAGGAGGCGACGGTCTCGCATGACTAAACGACCGTTGATCACCGAGTGGATGACATCGCTGCCCCGGGCGGCATACACCAGGTGGGATGTTGGGTGATAAAGTGGGGTGAGGTGCGGCTGGTCGAGATCAAGCACAATGCAGTCCGCCTTTTTCCCCGGCTCCAGGCTGCCGATCAGGCGCTCGGCCCCCAGCACCTTGGCGCCGCCCAGAGTGGCGGCATGCAGCGTGGTCGCGGCGCTCATCACCGTGGGGTCCATCCGGTCGACCTTGTGCAGCTTGGCGGCGGTGCTCATCTCGCCGAACAGGTCGACATCGTTGTTGGAACCGCTGCCGTCGGTCCCCAGCCCCACGCAGATCCCCGCTTCCAGCATCTGCACCACCGGGGCGATGCCGGAGGCGAGCTTCAGGTTCGACTCCAGACAATGGGCCACCTTGACGCCCCGCTTGGCCAGCAGGGCGATCTCGCTTGGCGTCAGCATGACGCAATGGCCGGCCACCACCCGCGATCCGAGCAGTCCGAGCGATTCGAGATGTTCCACCGGAGTGCGGCCGTAGCGCTCAAGACAGGCGCGCACCTCTTCCTCGTTTTCGCTGAGATGGATCACATAGAGCGACCTCTCGTCCCAGGCCATAGCTCCCAGCCTGGTCAGTAGATCGGGTGAACAGGTGTAGACCGCATGCGGGCTCGCGGCGACGGTGATCAGCGGGTGATGCCGGTACCGGTCGAACAGGTCTTGCATGCAGGTGAAGCCGTTTTCCAGTGCGCCGTAATTGGGCGAGGGAAAATCGTACAGTACCTCGCCGACCCAGGCCCGGATACCCGCCTCTTCCGCGGCTCTGGCCACGTCGCCGGCAAACAGGTACATGTCGCAGAATGCGGTGGTTCCAGACTTGATCATCTCGCAGATCGACAGCAAGGTTCCCAGATGCACCACCTCGCCGGTCAGAGTGGCCTCCAGCGGAAAGATGGTGTCGTGCAGCCACCGCATCAGGGGCAGATCGTCGGCCAGGCCCCGGAACAGCGACATGGCCGCATGGGTATGGACATTCACCAGGCCGGGCATGATCAGCCCGTGCGCCTCGGCGATCACCCGCGTCTCCGGAAAACGGGCCAACAGTTCGGCGCCGCCACCCACCGCCAGAATGGTGTCGCCGCCGATGGCTATGCCACCATCTTCGATAGGCGGCTGGTCTGGAGCCATGGTCAACAGATACTTTCCGGTGAGGATGAGGTCAGCCGTGATTGTCTTCATGGGATCAGCTCCGCCATGGTGTGCATGATCAACTGTTGCAGACGCGGTTCGGCCTTGCGGGCCGCGGCGATAATGTCGTCGAGCAGGATCGGCTGGAAATGGTCGGGGTCGTTGACGTTGGCCACCACCGACACGCCCAGCACCCGCATGCCCGCATGCAGGGCCACCAGGATCTCAGGCACCGACGACATGCCCACGGCATCGGCGCCGATCATCCGCAGGAATCTGGTCTCAGCCGGTGTTTCCAGACTCGGGCCGGGGATGCAGGCATAGGTGCCGCTGACCACCTCGTCAAACCTCAGCCGGCTGGCCAGATCGAAAACGAGCTGCCGCAGGCCAAGGTCGTACGGAGTGGACAAATCGGGAAAACGGGGCCCCCATTCGTCGATATTCGGGCCGCGCAGGGGATTGTCGCCCAAAAGATTGAGGTGATCGGCCAGCACCATGATCTGACCGGCTCGAAAAGACGGGTTGAGGCCGCCGCTGGCATTGGTGATGATGGCGGTATGCGCCCCCAGCAGGGCCAGCACCCGGATGGGAAAAGCCACCTCCCGCGCGGTGTAGCCCTCGTAGCAGTGAAAACGGCCTTGCAGGATGGCGGCCCGCTTGCCGGCGAGGCGGCCGATGACCAGGTTGCCGTCATGACTGGCAACGGTGGAGCGCGGAAAATTGGGAATCTCGGCGTATGGCCAGGAGCGGTCCACCTGCATGGCATTCACCAGTCCGCCGAGCCCGGTCCCCAACTGGATCACCACCTCGGGCGGTTCGGCGACCTGGCCACGGATACATGCAACCGTCTCTTCGACCTGTTGCCGATATCGGCTCATGTCAATCACCGTGGTCGCGCTCCGGCACGGGCCATCTCATTTGAGGGCATTGGCCGCGACAAAATCCCTGACCGTGGCCAGGTCGGCATCCAGTACGGCACAGCGGCTCTCTCGGTTTTCGAGACCGGCCAGGGCAGGCGGCAATGGCGGCTCGCTGCCGATGGCCCGGACAACGGCTGCCCCGAATTTGGCCGGATGGGCGGTGGCCAGGCAGACCACCGGCCGGGCCGGGTCACGCAGTTCGAGCGCCGCCTTGACGCCGACCGCGGTGTGCGGATCGAGGAGATAGCCGTACTGCCGGTAGAACTCGCCGATGGTTGCCAGGGTTTCCTCTTCGGAGACCGACCGGGAGCGAAAATCTTCAGCCACCTGTTTTCTGCAGGCGGAAAGGTCGAGCAGGCCGGTGGCGGCGAAGTTGTCCATATCCCGTCCCACCGCGTTGCCGTCCTCGCCGCGCAAATAGTAGAGGTAGCGTTCGAAATTCGAGGCGATCTGGATGTCCATGGATGGACTGCTGGTCGCCTGCACCTGGCCGCGCGAGTAGTCGCCCTCGGCGACGAATCGGGCGAGGATGTCGTTGGCATTGGTGGCCAGGATCAGGGTGCGGATGCAGCCGCGCGGCAGCAGGGTCCGGGCGACATAGCCGGCGAAGATGTCGCCGAAGTTGCCGGTGGGCACGGAAAAATCGACGCTGTCGTGCCCAAGTTTGCGCAGCTTGAGATAGGCGTACACATAGTAGACCACCTGAGCCAGAACCCGGGCCCAGTTGATCGAATTGACCGCGCCCAGGCGATGGCGGTCACGGAAGGCAAGGTCGTTGAAGATGGCCTTGACCAGGGCCTGGGCATCGTCGAAGGTGCCGCGCACCGCCATGTTGAACACATTGGGATCAAGAACCGTGGTCATCTGCAGGGCCTGGATCAGGCTGGTGCGGCCGTGCGGATGGAGGATAAAGATATTGATGTTGTTCTTGCCGCGCACCCCGGCGATGGCGGCGCTGCCCGTATCGCCCGACGTGGCGCCGAGGATATTCATGAAACCGCCGGTGCGCTCCAGCACGTACGCAAACAGGTTGCCGAGCAACTGCAGTGCCACATCCTTGAAGGCCAGGGTCGGACCATGGAAGAGTTCCAGGATATAGACATCGCCCTGCCTGGTCATCGGCGTCACCTGGGGATGGGTGAAGCTGGCATAGGCCCGTTCGATCAAGTCTTCGAGATCGTTCTCCGGAATGTCGTCGATAAAGAGCGAGAGGATCTCTTTGGCCAGATATTGGTAGGGCAGGTACTGCCAGCGGTCAAGCATGCCGGCGGTTACCGTGGGCAGGGTTTCGGGCAGGAGCAGGCCGCCGTCCCGGGCCAGCCCCATCATCACCGCATCCTGGAATCGCAGGGGCGCAATGCCGCCCCGGGTGCTGATATAGCGCATGGTGTGTCCTTCGATTGAGGCGATCAGTCCAGCAGGCTCTTGCCTTCCATTTCAACGGGAAGAGGCAGCTGCATCAACGTCAGAAGGGTGGGGGCGATATCCCGCAGGGCCCCGCCATCCCGCAATTTTTTGTGTTGCTTGTATTGGTCCGCAACCAGAATGCAGGGGACCGGATTCAAGGTGTGGGCCGTGTACGGGCCGCCGGTTTCCGGGTCAACCATCTGCTCGGCGTTGCCGTGGTCCGCGGTGATCAGCATGATCCCTCCTCGCTGCCGGACAAAATGTTCGATCCGGCCAACGCAACGGTCCACGGTTTCGCAGGCGGCCACCGCCGCCGCCATCACCCCGGTGTGACCGACCATGTCGCCGTTGGCGAAGTTCAGGATCACCAGGTCATAGGGCGTGCCCGCCGCTTCCTTTTCGGTCAGAACCCGCAGCAAAGTGTCGGTCACCTCCACCGCGCTCATCTGCGGTTTGAGGTCATAGGTGGCGACATCACGGGGCGAATGAATCAACATACGGTCTTCGCCCGCGTAAGGGATCTCGTTGCCGCCATTGAAAAAATAGGTGACATGGGCATATTTTTCGGTTTCGGCAATCCGCAGTTGAAGCCGGCCATGCCGGCTGACCTCTTCCCCCAGAATCCGGGTCAGGCTGACCGGCGGGAAGGCGACGGGAAAGGTAAAGTCAGCCTCATATTCGGTCATGGTGGCAAGGCCGAGCAGGTTGGGCAGGCAGGCGGGATCAAAGCCGTCGAAAGCATCCCCAAAGGCATGACACAGTTCGCGTACCCGGTCGGCACGGAAATTAAAAAAAATCACCGCCTCATTATCCATAATCCGCCCAACAGCCCCATCACCGTCGGTCAACACCGTGGGGGTGATGAACTCGTCGGTCTCGCCCCGGCCGTATGCCGCCCGGATACACGCCAACGGATCGGTCGCTGTCTGCCCTTGCCCGCAGATCATGGCATCCCAGGCCCTTTTTACCCGGTCCCAGCGTTTGTCCCTGTCCATGGCCCAGTACCGTCCGGATACTGTCCCTACCCGACCGCAGCCAATGCGGTTCATGGCGTTAACCAGTTCTTCCATAAATGCCAGCCCACTGGTGGGCGGCGTGTCCCGTCCATCCATAAAGGCGTGGACCACCACCTCGATGCCCTTACCCGCCGCCAACTCGATCAAGGCGATCAGATGGCGGAGATGGCTGTGCACGCCGCCATCAGACACCAACCCACACAGATGCAGCCGGGAACCTGCCGCCCGAGCCCGGTCCATCATGTTGTTGAACACCGGATTGGCGGCAAACTCGCCTAACTCGATGGCCCGGTTGATGCGGGTGTAGTCCTGGTAGACGATCCGCCCGGCGCCGATGTTGAGATGACCGACCTCGGAGTTGCCCATCTGTCCCTCCGGCAGGCCGACCATACCGTTGTGGGCCGTCAGGGTGGTCATGGGGAATTCCCGGCTCAGCCGGTCCATATTCGGCGTATCGGCAACGAACACCGCGTTGGTGGCGGTAGGCGCACCAACGCCCCAGCCGTCGAGAATGGTCAGGATGATCGGGACAGGAACAGACATGATGCGCACCTCAGGAAACAGTATCGCACGATTCGTCGGCCAGCAGCGCTTCCACGTCCAACTTGGGGGCGTCGTGCCACAATCCTTCAAGATCGTAGAACTTCCTGTTCTCGTGATAGAAAATATGGGTCACCACCGTGCCAAAGTCGAGCAGAACCCACAACCCCTCGCCCAGACCTTCGCTGTGTCTGCCGCTGACCCGTTTGGCATGCAGCTCGCCGGCGATGGCCTCGGCCAGACCCTGGACATGACGGGTGGACCGACCGCTCATGATAACGAAATAATCGGTAAAGGATGCCAAGCCGCGCACATCCAGCACCATCAGCTCCTCGGCCTTGGTGTCCGAGGCAATGCGGGCACAGGCTGCCGCCAGCTCCTTCCCTTCTTTTTCCGCGTATTCTTTCTTTAACTGTCGCATGATTTTCCTTATTGGCGGACATTCGGGCCGCTGAGCCCGAACGGACAACGCCCTGTGAACAATCAACCCTCCTGGGAGGATGACGAAGAGCTCTTTGCAGCCTCTTGCGCTCGCCTCTTTTTCTCCCGGGGCGGGAACTCAAAACTCAGCTTGCCCTTGGCATCAAGGAGCAGGAAGGCGTCAAACGGCTTTTTCTTTTTAGAGATGAAGCCGCTGATCAATCCGGTGCGGCCGGTGGTCAGCAACTGGCTGACTTGCTCCCGGTCCAGCCGACGGCCGAGAATGATTTTCGATATCCGCAGACCATGCTTCTGATCCCCTTCCAGGGCTGATTCCGAGAAAAAACCCACCGGCGTCTCGAAGACCCTGGTCCGGTCAATGGGCGACTCGCCCAGCGGTTCATGGCTGCGGATCTCGTCGAGTTCGAATTCTCCGGAGTCAGCGAAAATAAACTCGACCTTGGAATGAACAATATGCACCGAAGCGGTAAAGGGCTTGCCTTTTTTCGAGCGGAAATCGTCAAACGGTCCCAAGGTGTCTCCCTTGATCAGGGCAACAATCTCCTCCTCGATCATCACCCGGCCACCAAGCACTTTGCGAACAATCAGCTTCTTGTCTTCCGACTCATAGGCCGAGGCGGTCTCGTAAAAGCTGACCCCGTCGACCGGGGAGAAGGAGGCCGCCTTCCGTTCGTCGCTGCCGCCCCGCCTGACCTTTTCCACGATGGCCCCGGTCATGACCCGGATCTCGCGCATGAACTGCGGCCTGGTCATGGCGCCCTTTAAGATCTGATTGAGCTTGTACTCCCACTCGCCGGTCAGCTCGGGCGACGCCAGGACATCGATCTGCCGTGCTTCCAGCAAGCTCAGCAATTCAAAGGCCTTGCCGGTGGGGACAAGTTCTCGCTGTTCACGGATGACGTATTTCTCGTTGATCAGCTTTTCTATGATCGCCGCTCTGGTGGCCGGAGTCCCCAAACCCCGTTCTTTCATGGCCTCGGCCAACCCCTCGTCGTCGATCAGTTTGCCCGAATTTTCCATGGCCGAGAGCAAGGTGGCCTCGGTAAATCTGGGAGGGGGTTTGGTCTGGTGCTCCTGTCGGTCGATCTCCTCGCAGCAGATCGGTGTCTCGGCCGGCAGGGCCTGCAATTCCTTGTCCCCATCCTCCTCGCTGCCTGCCCCGTAAATCGCCCGCCAACCCGGCTCCACCAGAATCTTGCCCTCGGTGAGGAAGCTCTCGCCCTCGACCAGCGACAATCGCCGGGTGTTCTGATAGATCGCAGGGGGAAAAAAAGCAGCCAGAAACCGCTGCACGATCATCTGGTAGATCTTCTGTTCCGGTTCGGACAGGGTCTTAGGCAGGCTGGTGGTGGGAATGATGGCGAAATGGTCCGATACCTTTTTGTTGTTGAAGATCCGTTTGTCGTTCTTCAGATATTTCTTTGTCAGGGCCAGGGCGGCAAACCGGCCGAACTGCCACTCCTTCTGCCGGGTCATCACCTGTTCGACCGTGGCCAGGTAATCCTCGGGCAGACAACGGCTGTCGGTCCGGGGATAGGTGATCAACTTGTGCCGCTCATACAGGGCCTGGGCCAGGGCCAGCGTATTCTTGGCGGAAAAACCGAAACGGCTGTTGGCTTCGCGCTGCAACAGGGTGAGATCATAGAGCGGCGGCGCTCCCTTGGTCGACTGCTTGCTCGTTTCCTCCACCGTGACCAGCCGGCCGGCACAGCGGAGGGTGATGGCCTTGGCCTGTTCCTCATCCCAGATACGATTACGGCGGCCTTGAGCCTGGTCGTCACCCTTGGCAAAGTCGGGGTCGATCCAGATCCCCTCGTAGACGACCGCGCCGCAGCCGAAACGAGCGTGCAGCTCCCAGTAGGTCTGGGGCACGAATTCGTGTCGCTGTATCTCCCGTTTGACCAGCAGCGACAGCGTCGGGGTCTGCACCCGTCCGCAGGGGGTCTTGCGGAACCCGCCGAACCGGGAATTGTAGCAGGTCAATGCCCGGGTGGCATTGATGCCGATCAGCCAGTCGGCCTCGGAACGGCACAGGGCGGTGTCCTCAAGCGGCCGCATCTCGCTGTCATCCCTGAGACGGCCCAGTCCGTCGCGGATAGCCTCAAGGGTCATGGACTGCAACCACAACCGCTTGATCGGCTTACGCTCCACCGAACTGTTCGCCGCCTGCCTGAGGATGTATTTGAAGATCAGCTCGCCCTCGCGACCGGCATCGCAGCCGTTGACGATCACCTCCACATCCTTGCGTCGGATCAGCTTGGTCAGGGCATTGAACTGGGCCTTGGTCTCGGGCAGCACCGTCAGAGGGAATGATTCGGGCAGGATGGGCAGGTTGTCGAGCGTCCATTTGTGCAACTCCGGATCGATCTCCTCGGGATAGGCAATGGAGACCAGATGACCAATGGCAAATGAGACGATGTGGTCATCGCTTTCGAAATGGGTCTTGGCCCTGGCGAATTTCCCGGGGAGGGCCTTGACGATGTCGGTGGCAACGCTCGGTTTTTCGGCGATAATCAGTGTTTTTCCCATGGAGCGGGTGATATCCTTAAAGAAGCAGGGCGGTGAAGAAGGTGCGAAGACTGGCGTGCCATCGTTCCGGCTGAGCCAGATAACAGGGGTGCGGGGCCCCGGGATACATTTCCCGGCGGACATTCTGCAAGCCATTCAGGAGGATCTCGCTGTTGGCCAGCGGCGAAACCTGATCTTCGCCACCCCAGACAACAAGACTCGGGACGGTGATAGTGGTCAGATGAGCCCGGTTTTCCTCCACGCCCACAGCCCCTGCCAGGACCAACCCGGCCACCCGATCGGGATGGGCGATGGCGAATTCGAGGGCGATGCGTCCACCCATGGAAGGACCGACGAGAACCGCCCGAGGGACTCCTTGCCGGTCAAGAAAACGTACCAGCGCTTCAACCGGTTGCACGGTGCTCGCCGGGCTCTTGCCAAAACCGGGCATATCCACAGCCAACACCCGCAAGCCTAACTCGGCCAGCACCTCCAGCGTACCCAGCTCCCGCCAAGTTGCCGCCTGAAACTTCATCCCATGCAGCAAGACGGCGGCCATGCCCTCTGGCTGGCCGCATTCGAGGCAATGGAGCCCCCATCCGGAGCAATCAACTCTTTTTTCCGTTACATTAAACAGTTCCATATCCGGCAACAGGTATCTTTCTTCTTTGAAACTGTCGCACGAAGCCCCCCTTATTCTTCGAGCAGTAGGCAGGATTCAGGCGACGGGCGCATGGTCACCGCGCGGTGCCGCCGTCAACCGCCCGCAGTTCGGCCTCGATCCGGGCCAGATTCTTCTGCACCTTGTCGGTCAAACCCGACTGAGGGTATTTCACCAGAATGCTTTGCAGCAAATCGCGCGAGGTCAGCAGCAGTTTACGTTTTTCATCGGAATCACGGCTGTTGCTGGCGCGGACAAACAGCTCGGCGGCCTTCTGGCGTAAATCCTGAGCCGCGAGCTTGGACGCCTCTTCAAGCTGAGGACGGGCCTTGGCCTCGTAAGATGTCCTTTGCAGCCGATTGAACCGCTCAATCGCCTTGTCGTACTCCTTGGTCTGGAGATAGGCCATTCCCCGGTCGTAATCCGCCTGCAGGGTTGCCTCGCCCCCTATTGTTATGGTGCCGCCGCCAATGACAACACCGGTATCCGTCCTGGCCGAGCCACCAACCGACGGCCCTGTTCCGGGAAGCTGGTTTTGCGGCATGCCCCGCTCGCCCGCCTGCACCTCAACCCGCGCGATCTCCTGGTTTATAAGATTATCAGCCTGTTGTTTCGCATTTCTCTTAATAAGATTCACATTAGGCGCCAGCAGCGAGGCCGGGTAGGCGCGCAGGAATTTATCCGCCCGCTCAATCACGTTATAGCTGTCTCGTTTGGGCACATAGGCCAGATAATTTTTGAGCAGGGCGCTGTATTCCTGCATTTCGACCGGCGGGATAGGGCTCGTCGGCATCAGGGCGGCGAGCTGTAATCCGGCCCATTCGTCCCGATGGGCCTCCTTTTCGATGGAGAGCCGGACCAGTTCCTCATAATTTTTCCGCGCCTCATCGTACGCTTCCATGCCGAAATCCAGATCGGATACGCTTTGCAGCAGCCGGAACCGCAACTCGTCCTGCCCTTGCTGCTGCCGCATCCGGCCAAGCAGTTCACTCAACACCTTGAACGCCTCGGCCTCCTGACGATTCTTCAACAACGCCTGCCCATATTGAAAGGTCGTTTCAGCCCCAGGGGTCTGACCAGAAGCCGTCACAATCTGCCCGTACAGGTTGATGACCTGGCTGTAGTCGCCGCTGTCGAACGCAGCCTTGATCTGAGGATCAGGTGGAGCGGCGACCGAGGACTGGGCAGCGGCCTTCAGTTCGGCCAGGAATTTGCCGCACCCGCTCTCAAGATAGTCAATATCCTGCTGATTCAACTGCAACAAGGAATTGCCGGCAAGTAACTGAGCCGACTCAATCCGCGTTTCCTGTTGCAGCTGTTTTTGCAGCGCATTGTATTCGATCAGGATGTGCTGCAGATTGGAGCGGCATTCGTCGATCCTGTTCAATTTCTCCTGCGGCAGGTTCATGGTCGCGGTTTTCCGTTCGACCTCATGCCACTCTTCCACCCGTTGCTCATAGGCACGAATGCGGCCGTTGATAGAACTCATCACCGGCATCAGCACGTCCCGCCGCACGACCTCGGTCTGAGGCTGCCCCGTTTTATCCTGCCGAATGGCGTTCTCCCGCCTGGCCCGGGTATCGGCAGGATCAATCATCCCGCTGTCAGACACGCATCCGGCAAGGAACATGCCTCCCAGACAGGAGACAAGCAGCAACAATTTATACGACGAAGAGATTGAGGGCATCATGGGTGTTGTCCGTTGAAGGAAGGTCGTAAATGATCCTGTCGCATCGTTGAAAAAAGCAGCGCGGAGAATACGGCGGCAAGATAGCAAATAAGCCGATGGCGAACAATCGCTTTCTCTATCCAAGTGAGAAAACATACTTCGGGGCAGTCGACTGGCACTGCCCCGATAAGACGATCAGCGGTTTTTCCAGTAGGGTATGAACAGACGCTCGGGCTCGAATTTGCCGCTCGAACCCACCGCGCCAAAGCAAAGGCTGGCAGGCGGTCCGGGCGGCGTACTCTGGCGCAGACCGGCGGAACCAGTCATTGCTCCGCCCTGACGGGGATCCACCGGCATGAAGACCTGCCGCACGTCGGGATATTGCAGGGCCAGACCGTTGAAGGTCAGATCCACCGGGTCGAGCCGATCGGCGATTTTTTCCGTATCGAGGATGGCCTGGGCAATGGCGCTCCAAGCCGGGAGCGCACCCTGCGCGCCAGTGACCCGGAAGCCGCGCTGCGCCATGACGGCATTGTTGTCATAACCGGCATACACTCCCACCGTATAGCCTCCCTGCAGACTCAGCCCTGACTGATCCGGCGCCAGCACGGGGACATAGCCGACAAAGGCCGCGTTGCGGTAATCATTGGCCGTACCGGTTTTGCCCATCAGCGGATACGACTGGTTCAGCTTGACCAGCATCTTGGCCCGGCCAGGATCATCACTCTGGAGCCGGACATGCTCCACAGCATATCGGCCGGTTCCGTACGGGATGACGTTTTGCAGGATATTACCGACCGCAGCCGAACTCTTGGCATCCAGCACCGGGGTCTTGTAGACTTGGCGGGAATAAACAACCACCCCATCCGGGGTCTCGATCCGGTCGATAATGGCGGCGCCATCGGGATCGACATGACCATCCAGTTCAGATTGGGCCAAGGTCGGGGCATCGGCCGCATCATGACGGCTACCAGTGATCAAGGTCTCATAGGTGCGGGTGAGTTCGGACAACGACACCACGTTGGAACCGAGCGCCATCGACAGGACCGGCTCGAATTTGCTGTTGATCCCGCATTCCTTGGCCAGTTGCACCAAATATTGCAGCCCGAGCATCACCCGAAAATCACGAACTTCTCCGAGCACGTCCAGGGAATAGAGCTTATCCGGGTTCAGTTTTTCCCGCTCGCTCCTGAGTTGCATGTTCACCTGCTGGATGGTCGTGGCCGAAATCTTCCCTTCGAGCTGGACCTGTTCCAGCCAAAAGGCATCAAACTGCCCCGGGGCGAGGGCAACCAGTCGATCAATCACCTCCTGGGTGCTCAGGGGTATCCAATTGGCGGGGAGATCCTGTCGCAGGGTGAAAATATACCGGCCATTCGTGTCCTGGACCAATCGGCCAGCGCCATCCGCTGTGGCCGGCATGACCGGAGCATCAAAAGCGTCTTGCGGATTGAGTGGACGCATCGATCCGCCAAGTGCCTGGCGGTAGGCCGTCAGGGCGGAAACCAGCGACCGCAACTGTTGAAACTCATCGTATCGCATCTGGGTGAGCAGCGTATATTCCTCATCGCGATGCTCGAAGACGAAATCGGGTTGCAGGACCCGTACCGCGCTGCCAAAGGCGGCATAATCGGCGTATTGACGGGAGAGAAGAATGCCGAAATAATCCCGCATCCGCTCCCGGTAATGCTGATACTCCTCGCTTCTGCCGTCTTCACCGATCCGCGGGGCCATGTCCACCTTGGCGGCCAGCTCGCGGATCATCGGCGACGTCAGGTGGTCTGTGAGGTGATAGAGCAGCCACACTGCGGCCACATTTTCCGAGGTGACACCGGCCCAGCTCAAGGACACTTTGCCAAAAGGGCTCTCATGGTCAGGTTGAGGCGCATACGGACGGTTCATGAAGATAAACGTGTCCCGGGTATTGTTGAGCAGGTCCACCGGGCTCCAGCCCAACTGCAGAGCTGCCGCGAACAGAAAGGTTTTGAACGTCGACCCCATGAGTCGCTTGGCCGTGGTGGCCCGGTTGAAATTCAGATTGGACATGCCACCGCTCATGGCACGGATCGCGCCTTCCTGGAGAACAAACGCGGCTCCTTCAACCTGCGGATAGCGTTCCAGGTCAAGCAGCATTTTCCCGTGCTCATCTTTTTCCCGGACGCTGACATACACCTTGTCATCGGCCTTCAACTGTCGGATCAGGGCCTTTCGGTCCGCAGGGGTCGCAGTCTGGGCGCCGCGACTGAACCTGGCATAGGCGTCTGCCAACCGGCTCAGCCCAGTGGCATCAATGATCCCTTCGAAGCGGCCGTCGTTGCAATGTACGCGCACTTCCGTGGTATGGGTTTCGTCGATCTCCCTGATCGTTCCGAAAACGAAATTTCCCGGCAACCGCTCCTCGTCTCCCTGGTATTCCATCGCCTTATATTCGGCCTGCACCATGGAGCGGTCATAGCCTCGCAGGCGCACGTCAAGTTGAGAGAGGTGGCGGCGTAGGCCATGGACTGTTCTCCGCTGCATTTCGGGATCAAGCGTGGTGATGATCCGGGCGCCGGAGGTCGCGATATTGGCAATGCCGTTCTGCTCGAGGATATCGGCGATGAACGGGATGCTGAGTCCTTCCCGGACCAGATCCATGGCCGTACTCTGGGCATAGGACATTCTTCCCTGCCTGAACACCAGGTCACCGATGTTCAGGCGGCTGTATTCCTCGTCACTGAGCATGCCGTTTTTGCGCATCTGACCAAGCACGTAACGCACCCGTTCTTCGGTTCTCTGCCTGACTTCAGCGGTATTGGCCAAGTTCTGCCGCAGAAACGGGTTGTAATAGTTGGGCCTTTTAACGCTTCCTGCAATGAAGGCGCATTCCAACAAGGTCAGGTCCTTGGGCTCCTTATCGAAAAAATAGCGGGCCGCCACACCGAGTCCGTGGCCATTGCCGCTGACAAAAAACTGGTTGGCGTAAAATTCGAAAATCTTTTCTTTGCTGTACTTGTGTTCCAGACGCAAGGCGTACAGCAACTCCTTGATTTTAGCCTGAAGATCACGCGATTCCCGTTTGAACAGATTCTTTGCGGTCTGCTGCGTGATCGTACTGCCGCCTTGCACCACTTTGCCGGCCTTGAGGTTAACCAGCATCGCCCGGACAATCCCTGGGACATCGACCCCGAAATGGCTGAAAAACTGACTGTCCTCCGCTGCGGTCAACGCTTTGACAAAATACTTCGGGATTTCGTTGTAGGTGAGGTATTGCCGGTGGACATCCTCAAACAGCACCCCCAACTTGTCCTGGCCGTTTCGGTAATACACCGGGCTTTCCCTCGCGAGGATTTCGCTGATGGCCGACTCTTCGATCTCCGGCGCGGGCACCATGGCGACCAAATAATAGAGCCCGCCGACTCCCATCGCGGCGGCCAACACAAAGAGCATCACAAAAAATATGCAACAATATTTCAACAATTTAAACATAAGTTCCATGCGTTCCCAACAAAACGCCCACATGTTTCACGGCGGGCGATCAAAACCACTCCATCACTCCAGCCGTCCGTTTCACAGGCCCTATTCGCACCACCAGCCGATTATTGATCATACAGCTTCCCATGCATGTGCTGCAGCCAACGATGCGATGGAATTATTATCATGTTCAGCAAAAAAAAAAGCGTTTTTTTCTTTGTCGCCAAAAACAAACGATCCCCTGCCGCGAGAAAAAAACGAACAAACGACCGCGCCAGGACTGGCGGACAAGTAACTGTCCACGATATTCATCGGAAAAATTATTTATTTTATAATATAATCAAATAATTAAATGGGGAATAACCTTGAGGCGGCCGCGAGGTCTTCTCCGACCTCGTCCCCCTGTTGTCCACCTGTACGAAAAATCGGAAAACATCACCCCCATGGTAAAAATTCAAAGAAAAAGTCGACTCTCCAGAAGAATAAAACAACGCAATCAGACACTTTTGCTTGTCATTCTTTTTGTTAAAAGTTAAAAAGGACTCACTATTTGCGCATATCTGTATCTTCAGCGCCGCTTTGTTCGCAGAAAAACAATATTATTTCAATGCAATATAAGGTTGCACAAACCCGACTACTCCATATGAGAATATTGCCGACTCTGCCGTTCTACTGTCTCATCGTCCTTCTCTGTTGCTCCCTTTCCGCCTGTTCATCGCATAATAAATCAGCACTGCGCTCATCCGGAAACGAGGTGGCCATCACCGACACCCCGGATGAAGAGGTCTCTTCGGCTGAACCGGAAGAAACCGCTGAAGAGGAGTTGGAAGCCCTCAATGCGCCCGGCGCCTGGGAATACGGCATCAACAAGACCTATTCTCTGGAAAAGCTGGGCATTGACCCCGCCAAATACGATTTCCCCATTATGGTGAACAAGCAGGTCCTGTACTATCTTGAGCTGTTCCAGGGGAAGCAAAGGAATTATTTTACCCAATGGTTGGCCCGCTCCTCAATGTACCGGCCTTATATCGAAGCTGAACTGAAAAAGGCTGGCCTCCCTTCCGACCTTGTCTTCCTGGCCATGATCGAATCGGGATACAATCCATCGGCTTATTCGCCGGCCAAAGCGTGCGGGCTGTGGCAATTCATCGAAGGCACTGGCGGCAGATACGGCCTCAGGATCGACTCCTGGGTTGACGAGCGTCGACAGCCGGAAAAGGCCACGAAAGCGGCGGTGCGTTATCTCTCCAATCTCCATACGCAGTTTGGCGACTGGTATCTTGCCGTGGCAGCGTATAATGCGGGCGAGAAAAAAATCGATACCGCCTTGAAGACAATAAATGCCAAAGATTTTTGGGAGATAGCGGCATCAGAAGGGATTTTCATGGAAACGAAGCGGTATGTGCCGAAGTTGATTGCCGCTATCATCATTGCCCGCAACCCGGAAAAATACGGCTTCACCGACATTGCCTACAAGAAACCTCAAGAATACGAAACGATCGCGGTTCCAGGCGGGGTGAGCCTTGAAGCTGTGGTCGTCACCTCCAACACTACAATCAAGGAATTGCGGTCCCTCAACAATGAATTAAAAAAAGGCCAAACCCCGCCCAAGCACGAGTATACCCTGCGTATCCCCTTGGGGACCAAAGAGTTGATCGCCGGCAATCTTGACAAGCTCCATCCTGTGACCACGACCGTGTACACCACCCACACGGTTAAAAAAGATGAGACCTTGGATACCATCTGCAGCCTGTACAATATCAGCAAGACCACGCTCCTGAAAGCCAACAACCTGAGAACCGCGCAGTTGCCGAGAGGGTTGCGGCTCCAGATCCCTACGACCACGACCAAATATGTCCTTGCCAAGGACAGGCTGTCGCCTGAGGAGCGCGTGGCCAGGAACAACGCTAAGGGCAGCAAGCGGCAGCAGATGGTGAAACACACGCTGAAACCTAACGAAACCCTGGTTTCTGTGGCCAAACAATATCACGTTTCGCCGCAGCAGATACTGCACTGGAATAACATTTCCCACCAGGGCAAGGTGAAACAGGGCCAACACCTTGTGCTTTACCCTGCTCTTGCCAAACCGGTTTCTGCCGAGAAACCCGAAGGCGCAACCGATGCCGCCAAGATTGTCGTCGCCAAGAACATGGGAGGAGACAAGGCATCCGCTGCTGTTCCGGTGCTGGAGTCAGCCAAAAAACGAAGCGTTGCCAAGGCGCAGCCACAACCAGCCAGCGGGCAAAAATCTGCCGTGCCGTCAAAAGTGGTGGCCGCACAATCGATGAAGGACCAGCCTCCTACTTGGTACGTGGTGAAAAATGGAGACACCTTGGCAACCATCGCCAAAAAATTTCAATCTTCACCCCAAAATATTCGAGACTGGAACAAGCTCAGCAGCAATGCTCTACAGACGGGTGATAAACTGATTGTCAAGAAAGGATAGGCTTCACCGGCAGAGGCCCCGGCTCTCCTTGGCCTCTGCCGTTTTTTCCGCAGCTTCTCTGCTCCTTCACTTTCCATTTCCTGCTCCGTTTCACCTGCTCAGCAGTTGGTGCGCGCCAGCCCCTCATCTCAAGAAACACAACCGCGCCGCAAATAGACGAGCAGGCCGCACCATCGCGGTTCGACACAGGCAAGCGTGCGGCTCCGCATCCCACATATCCGATTGACCATGTATCAGCGTGACAGCAATGAGTGAACAGGCCGACGAAACAGTCATCTTGACCAGTCAGGAGAAGAAAGCACTACGGAGTTTAGGGCACCACCTTGAACCCATGGTCTATGTGGGCAAAGAAGGAATGTCCCCTGCTCTGCTCAACTCGCTGCAGGCCGCGCTCACGGCGCATGAACTGATCAAGATCAAAATCGGACAGAACTGTCCGGTGGAGCGGAACCAAGCGGGACAAGAGTTGACCAGAAGAACTGGAGCCGCCTTGGTTCAAGTCATTGGCCGGATGCTTCTTTTGTACCGGCCCAATCCAGATCTTCCCGAAGCGCGGCGGATATCGCTGACATCCGGCTCATCCATCCATCATTCGGAGAAGATTATGCAAAAAACAGGCGGCAGAACTGCCGCCCGGACCAAAAGGCCATGACCAGCCCTCTGCACGGGGGCTGGCCAAATGTTTTCCAGGCTTGTCCCCGGCAAACGGAGATGAATCAGAGATCGCCCCGGTCAAACAGGTCCCGGCGGTCCTCGACAAACCAGTGAATAAACTTCTCCAAACCATTTTGGAGGAAGCGGTCAAAATCCCAAGGGTCGTCCGACAGCATCTTGCGGCAATCGTTTCGAATCGCATAGACATAGGCATCTTCCTGCGTCCCGTCGGCCATGGTCACCTGGACAATAACCCGTTCATACTTGTCGCCTTCAAAGTCATCGAGTTTTTCCATGGCCCGTTCGTCCAGCCCCCAATACAACTTGCCGGAAACAACCGAATCCGCCTCGCGGATGATGCCGGGATACTCGGAACCGCGAACGCGATACCGGGCCCAGTGACGCAAGGACGCCTCCTTGCCCTCATAGGACTGACCGGTGACGGCCTTCATCACCAGTGGCGACTGCAACGTTCCATAACAAAATAATGCTGTTGTCTCCATTCCACCCCCTGTTGTCCATTCAACATCCGTTGTTACTCACACGCTTTTTTCCGCGTCGCCCACTCTCTTTGCATCACCTCTTGGTTGCCGTTTTTCCGTAACAAAGCAATCTTCACTGCTTCGTGGCCTTCCGGATTTTCCCGCCCGCCATCTTTCGGATACAGACGCCAGCCACCGCACAGCGGCCTTCAAGTATCCCAAGATCGCTACGAACAGGATAGATATGACTTTCAAAATACTCTACCGACACTGTTTTTCCAAGGCCATAAGCGCATATCAAAAAAATCGAAAAACGAGCAACAGGTCGCAGGGGCCTTACACAGCTTTTTCCTCGTATGGGTTTCAAGGACCACATTGTTCCACCTCAACCTCATCGAGCCGGCCCAAAACGCATCTGTCATTTTCTCCTGTTCAACAGGGGGCAGGTTGGGTATGATATTTGTTTCGCAATACGGTTTTCCCAAGCTGCTATTCCATGCAAGCTGCGGAAAAACCGCACCGTATTGTCCCTTTCTTCGGCCGCCTCCGCAGGACAGACCGCGTCCAGCCAACATACTGAGCCATCCAAGGAGTCAAAATGAGCAGCTTACAACAATGTGACCCAGAACTCTTTGCCCTGATCAAGCAGGAAGAACAGCGGCAGAAAAACAAGATTCGCCTGATCGCCTCGGAGAACTACGTCTCCCGCGCGGTCATGGAAGCCACTGGTTCGGTGTTGACCAACAAATATTCCGAAGGATACCCCGGCAAACGGTATTACGAAGGGCAGCAATACATCGATCAGATAGAAAGCCTGGCCATTCAGCGGGCCAAGGATCTGTTTGGCGCTGAGCACGTGAATGTGCAGCCCTATTCCGGCTCACCGGCCAACCTGGCAGTTTACCTTGCCTTCCTCAAACCCGGCGACACCTTTCTCGGCATGGCCCTGCCCCACGGCGGGCATTTGACCCACGGCGCCAAGGTCTCGATCTCCGGCTTGTACTTCAACGCCGAATCCTATTCTCTTGACCAGAAAACAGGTCAGCTCAATTACGATGCCATCCGCGAAAAAGCCTTGGCCTGCCGGCCCAAGATCCTGATCGCCGGCCACTCCGCCTACTCCCGTATTCTCGATTTTCCCACCTTCCGGGAAATCGCCGACACCTGCGGGGCCTTGCTCCTGGTGGACATGGCCCATTTCGCCGGGTTGGTGGCTGGCGGCGTCCATCCCTCGCCCATCCCCTATGCCGACGTGGTCACCACCACCACCCACAAATCGCTGCGCGGACCGCGGGGCGCCATGATTCTGTGCAAAAGCGCGCATGCCGCCTCCATCGACAAGGCGGTCTTTCCGGGGCTCCAGGGCGGTCCGCACAACAGCACCACCGCCGCCATCGCCGTCGCCCTCAAGGAAGCCTCCACCGATGCCTTCAAGCAGTATGCGGCCCAAATCGTCAAGAACGCCCAGGCGCTGGCCCGCACACTGATCGACCGGGGTTTCAATCTGGTGACCGGCGGCACCGACAATCACCTGATGCTGATCGATCTCACCAACAAGGGCGTGACCGGCAAGATCGCGGCCAAGGCTCTAGATGCGGCCGGCATTGTCCTCAACTACAATGCCGTTCCTTACGATACGCGCAAACCCTTTGATCCGAGCGGCATCCGCCTGGGGACCCCGGCCGTCACCTCACGCGGATTCAAGGAGGAGCAGATGGTGCAGGTGGGCAAATGGATCGACGCGGTGGTTGCCGATCCGGCCAACACCGCCCTTCAGGCCGAAATCGCTACAGCGGTGCAGCACCTCTGCGCCGATTTTCCTGCACCGGGGCTGGAGTCTGTACGCTGATCTGGACGCTGACACGTAAAACTTCAATCAAAACATCATCAAAGACAAGATTAACCTTCTGAACTTGGCAGCCGAGCTGAGCAATATATTCAAGGCCTACCGGATTATATTCAAGGCCTACCGGATTATTATTTAATATCCATCGCGTTGAGGGGAGAACACATGAACAACGAAGCCATCCCCCAGCGAAGCGTTGCGTTAGGTGGTTATTGGCGTCGCTTCGGAGCCTTTGCAATCGACATGCTCCTGCTCTCCGCTGTGGCTCATCTCATGGCTTGGGCATTCCGAGATGGTTTCATCCATCTCGGACCCCACGGACGGCTAGTTGGCGGGCTACTTTTCCTCGCCTATTTCCTGCCGCAGGATAGTGCTCTCAAGGGAGGGCAAACTCTCGGCAAGCGGCTGCTCGATTTAAAGGTCGTCGACACGAAGAACAAGCCTCCAAGTGTTGTGCGTACTCTTGCACGTACCATGGTGCTGGCGGTTCCTGTTTTTTTGAACGGTTATTATTTTGCCTGCGACGGTTTTGCACCGTCGTGGTGGATGATGGCTCTCTCTTGTCTCCTTTCCCTAATCGTTTTTGGCAGCTTTGCCGCATTTGTGTATCTTTGGCTGTTTAACCGCAGGTCTAAACAGCTTTTACACGACCTGGTAACAGGTACTGTTGTCGTCCGCGCATCCTCCGAGTCCGCGACTGTTGTCACCGCCCATGTCCATAAAATCATTGCTGGTGTACTGTGCATTTTGGGGATTGTTCCTGCTTTGGTAGGGACGAACCTGGCTAAACAAATAATTGGCCAAGGTTCCTTCCCGGGCATGGTTGCCGCTCAAAAAGAGATTCAAACACTTCCCGAAGTAACGCAGGCTTCTATAACCGAGCAACATGCTTTCATCACTGACAGCACTGGGACACGCGAAAATGTGGTGCTCATCGTTACAGTTACGCTCAATCAAAAATACGATGACCTGAAACCGGAGGCTATCCGCGTGGCCTCAAAAGCAATTTCAAGCCTGAAAATAGCGGATAATATGCGGGTATCGGTAATCGTATGCTATGGCTACGATCTAGGAATCGCGACGTCATCCTATAACATGAGAGAGACACACACTGCCAAGACCTGGAAGGAAGCGGCCTCCAGTGGACTACTGCCTGACGAGACTGCTGCCCCACCTTCGAAAACTGTTCCCATCTGAAATGGGAGTCATACTTCGGCCAGAGTATACGGTTTGAGAGCCATGTTCTCAATGTCTCCAAGACATTGGGTTGAGCACTACCGATATTGAGATACAGACCGATCTAGATGCCTGGATAGAACACGGAAAGAACCCGTCAGGGAGAATGTGCTGCTTACTAGTTTCACCCCTACATCCCTAAGCCCAGAGTGAAACTCTTCTAAAAGGTGATTGAAAGGATTTATCGGAGCAAAACCCCTCGAAATGACGAAGAAAAAACGTGTCAATATTCGGGAATAAACACACTCAATACAAATTCTGCACCACCGTGCTGGCAAAATCGATGAACCTGGCGGGCAGGGCGCCAAGCAAGATAATGGCGAGCACCAGCACCACTCCGGTCAACTGAATGGCCGGATGCACATCAACCTGCGGCCGCTCTCCAGGTTCGGCGGTATAGGCCGCTTTCACCACGGAAAGATAATAGTAGAGAGCAATGGCCGTATTGATGGCGGCCAGACAGACGACCAGCACATGGTCGGCCCGCAGCGCCGAGGTCAGGATCATGAATTTGCCCATGAATCCGACAAAGGGCGGGATACCGGCCAGACCGAAGAGACCGACCGCCAGCACGAAGGCCAGCACCGGCTGTCTCTTGTACAGGCCGTTGCAATCCTCGATTGTCACGTTTTCCCCTTCCTTCGAGACATTGCTGATCACCAGGAAACAGGCGAGATTCATCAGCACGTAACCGGCGATGTAGTAGATGGCGACCCCATACCCGTCGCGGTCGAGCGCAAGCAGACCCAAGATAATGAAACCGGCATGGGCAATGCCGGAAAAGCCGAGCATCCGCTTGACGTCCTTCTGCATCAAGGCGCTGAGATTGCCGTAAAACATGGAGCAAAGCGCCAAGATCGCCATCAGCTCGATCAAAAACTCGGTATGACCGGTTGGCACCGTGAGGAACCGGATCAAGAGGGCCACCGCGCCGAATTTCGGCAGCGTGGCGATGAAACCGGCGGTTTCGTTGGAAGCGCCCTGATAGACATCAGGCACCCAGAAATGCAAAGGGAAGGCCGCCAGCTTGTAGAAAAAACCGGCCAGAACCAGGAGCACCGCCACCGTCACCGTGGGCTGCAGTCCCCCCTTGGCGAGAAAGGCGATGATGTCCTTGAGATAGGTGGTGCCGGTGAGACCGAACAGCAGGCTCATGCCGTAGAGCATGAAGCCGGTCGCCATGACGCCAAAGAGCATATACTTCATGCCCGCTTCCATCTGCGCGCGGCTGCCGGTGCGATCGTCGCGCATGGGGACCAGCAGATAGAGCGCAAAGGAGGAGAGTTCAAGCGAAATGAAGATGGCTATCAGTTCCACCGAGCTGACCAGCATCATCAGGCCGAGGACGCTGAGCAACAAAAAGAGGTAATACTCCGGCCGGATATCCGGATCGATCCCCTTGAGGTTCTGGCCAAAGACCAGCAACAGGACCAGGGAGGATCCGATCAACGCCTTGAACAGTTGCGAGTACTGATCCACGACATACGCGCCGTAAAACAGGCTCCCCTGCGACTGAAACGCGAACAATGCGGCCACGCAGGTGGCAAAGCCGAAAACCATGGCCACCGCTTTCGCCATTTGGGCCGAAGGCGTCTTGCTCAGGCTGACGAGGAAGATCGCCAATGCACCGGCAGCCAGCACCAATTCAGGAAGAATAACCATACATGTTGCCTATCTTCGTGTTGTCCGATCGTTCAAAACGACCGGGACAGTGACGGGGCAATGCGGATGACACCGCACAATTAGTACCACAGTACAGCCGCAACCTGTTGTTGTTGCTGCCAGTGGTGCAGTTGATCGATCAGCGTGCTGACCGAGGTGTGGATCAAGTCGAGGAACGGTTGCGGTCCGAGGCCGATCCAGAAAACAAAAAGCAGAAAAGGTGCAAGCACGACGATCTCGCGCACGCCAAGATCTTTCAAGTAGGACTGATCCGGATTGGCGGTTCCTCCCCAAACGACTTTTTGCAGCATGCGCAGCATGTAGGCCGCGGCCAGGACAGCGCCGGGGATGGCGGCCAGTGCCAAAAATGTATTGTGCTCAAAGGTTCCGGCCAGCACCAGAAATTCGCCAATGAACGAGTTGGTGCCCGGAAAGCCGAAGGAGGAGAGGGAAAAAAAGGCCAAAAAGGTGACAAACCAGGGCATATATTTCCCCACGCCCGTGGCCAACGCCAGCTCCCGGCTATGGGTCCGCTCGTAGATCATACCCACGCAGAGGAAGAGCGCCCCTGTGGTGACGCCGTGATTGATCATCTGCAGCATGGCGCCTTCGATCCCCCGGGTGTTGAGGATAAAGAGACCCAAGGTGACGAAGCCCATGTGCCCTACCGAGGAGTAGGCAATCAATTTTTTCATGTCCTGCTGGGCAAGCGCGGTGAAGCCGCCATAGAGAATGCCCGCGATCGACAGCCAAAGGATCGGCTGGGCCAGGAGCATGGTGGCATCCGGGGTGATCGGCAGGCAGAAGCGGAGCATGCCGTAGGTTCCCATCTTCAGCAATACCGAAGCCAGGATGACCGACCCGGCGGTCGGCGCCTCGACATGGGCGGCCGGCAACCAGGTATGGAATGGAAACATCGGCACCTTGATGGCAAAGGCCAGGAAAAAGGCGAGAAAAACCAGAACCTGAAACACGAGCGAATAGGGCTGCCACATCATTTCCGGGATGAAGAAGCTGCCCGACTTGAGATAGAGGGCGATGATGGCCACCAGCAGCAGCACCGAGCCGGCCAAGGTGTAGAGGAAAAACTTGATCGAAGCGTATGCCTTGCGCGGCCCACCCCAGACAGCGATCAACAAATACATGGGAATGAGCATGAACTCCCAGAAAATGTAGAACAGGGCAAAGTCCAAGGCGACAAAGACCCCGATCATGGCGGTCTCCATCGTCAGCAGACAGAACATGAAGGGCGTCACCCGTTGCTGGATGTACTTCCAGGAGGCCAGGACACAGAACGGCATGATCAGGGTGGTCAGCAGAACCAACAAGATGGAGATACCGTCCATGCCGACGATGTAGTTGATGTTCAGCCGGGGAATCCAGGTATAGGCTTCCGCAAACTGATACTTGCTGCTGGCCGGATCAAAGCCGGACAGCAGCGACAGCGAGCAGATTGCGGTCAGCGAAGTGATGACCAGGGTCCACAGCCGGGCAAAGGTCTCGCCGTGGCAGAAAAGCAGCACCAGCGCTCCGACCAGCGGCAGGAAGATGAGAAAACTGAGCAGGGGAAAACCTTCTTTGATAAGTAGCAGATCCATTCTCTTTTCCCCTCAGAGCAACTGGGAGACAACAAAAGTGACCAAGACGATCGCAGCGAGCGAAGAAACGTAGAACAGGGCGATCTGAATCTGGCCACTCTGGAGGACGCGCACCTTGCCGCCCAGTGCCCGCACACCGCGGGCGATACCGTCGACCACCCCGTCGATGGCGTTCCAATCGAACCAGCTCCAGAAACGGCTGACCGTCATCAGGGAGCCGAGTCCAACCACCCGATACGCCTCGCCCCAAGCGGTGTCGCACCACTGTAGCGGACGTCTGATCAGCCAGAGCAGGGCACGGCCAGCCTGACGGTACAGCCAATCGATGTCGAGACAAATCCGATCCACCGGTTCCACGTACCGCTTGAGCAAAAAGAAGGCCAGCGCGGCAAAACCGAGCAACTGCAGGGTTTCCATCAGATGATAGACCGTGTGTGGCGTGTAATCGACCGGATAGGGCAATAGGGCATAGAGGAAGCCGGGCGCGGTCCCCACCAGGATGCACAGGGTGGCGCCCAAGGTCATGGCGATCAACATGTTCCCCGGAGGGTCGCCCGCCTTCTCCCAGGTGGCCTTGCTGCACCTGTTGCCGCCAAAGAACAGGAAATAGGGCAGCTTGAGGCCGTTGTACATTAAGGTGCCGGTGGCGCCGAACATCAATAACCAGCCGGCCCAGTTGAGATGGTGCTCAAAACCGGCGGTGATGATCATCGATTTGCTGGCATAGGCGGCAAAGAAAGGAGCGGCGGAAATCGACAGGCAACCGATCATGGTAAAGAAAAAGGTGGCCGGCATCTTGCCATGCAAGCCGCCCAGTTCGGTGAATTTGGTTTTGCCGGTCATATACAGGACCGAACCTGTCCCCATGAACAGCAGGCTCTTGTACAGAATGTGGACCACGGCATGGGCCACGGCACCGTTTATGGCCATGTCCGTACCGATGCCGATACCGGCGACCATATACCCCACCTGAGAGACGATCGACCAGGCAAGCAGCTTGCGGATGTCATTTTCCATCACCGCGTAGATCACGCCGTACAGCGCCATGATCACCCCGAGCACCACTAGGATCTCCATGCCGGCACAGGCCCGGGCCAGGGCGTAGACCGCAGTCTTGGTGGTGAAGGCGCAGAGAAAGACCGCGCCGTTGAACGATGCCTCGGAATAGGCCTCGGGCAGCCAGGAGTGGAGCGGCACCATGGCGGCGTTGAGGCCGAAGCCGATCATGATCAGCCAGGTGAAGGGCTCGGGATGGGCAACATCGAGCAGATCAAAGACGATGCTGCCTGTCGCTTGGTAGCGAAGCAGAATTCCGGCCAGAAGGATGATGCCGCCGATGGTGTGAATGATCAGATAGCGGTAGCCCACTGCCAGCGAATTCGGCCCCCGTCTGAACCAGACGAGAAAGACCGAGGCAAAGGCCATCATTTCCCAGAAGAGGAAAAGCGTCAGATAATCGCCGCCGTATATGACTCCCAGGGAACCGGCCGCATAGAACCACGCGGCCATGTGCTCACCGGCCCGGTCCACATGCAGCCCATAGAGCGTGCCAACCACCGCCATCAGGCTCATGATCAGGGCAAAGACCGAGGAGAGCTTGTCCACCCGGCCGAAAACCACTTGCCAGTCCAGGAAGTTCATCAGGCCGTAGTTGTCGGCCGACAAGGTGGTGTTGTACAGTACGGCGAACAGGCCCAGCAGCGGCACCAGGAAAAGATAGGGCCTGCGCAGCGGTCCCCGGATGAACGGCAGGAGCAGCGCGCCCGCGATCAGGAACGCGGATGGATGGAGAAAGCCGGTGGTCATGCGTCCTCCTCGCAGGGTAAAAGGGTACGGTCATACGCATCGGCCGGGGCCTGAATGCCGGATCGGCCGAACCAGCGAGCAGCCCCGATGATCAGGGCCGCAGCCGCAAAGCCGAACCACGACCAGAAAAAGGGCACATGCTGCTCGGCCCAGGTATGGGCGTGGTGCGTGTCGATCAACAGCGAGGCTACGGCAATCACTGCCAGCAGCACGACGCAGACCGCCACCACGGTTTTCATCCTGGCCTTAAGATATGCGATCAGCGTGGTCATCCTGTCACCATCCAGACGAATTGCATCATGAAATTGGGGTAAATGCCGATGATCACCGAAACAGTGACCGCGATCAGCAAGGGAATCAGCATACTCAACGGCGCCTCCTTGATCCCGGTCTCGGCCTGCCCGGCCGGGCGCTTGCCGAAAAAGGCCTTGTAGGTCACCGGCACGAAATAACCGACATTGAGTACGGTCGAAGCAATGAGAATCAGCAGAATGCCGACCTGGTGCGCCTCCATCGAGCCAACCAGCAAATACCACTTAGAAACGAAACCGGCCACAGGCGGCGCGCCGATCATCGAGAGCGAGGCCACGGCAAAGGCGCCAAAGGTGAACGGCATGGTTCTGCCCAGGCCGCTCATCTCCGAGATATATTTTTTGTGGGCGGCGATGTAGATGGCGCCGGCGCAGAAGAACAGGGTAATCTTGGAAAAGGCGTGATTGACGATGTGGATCAGGCCGCCCTCAATGGCATGGGGCGTCAACAGCGCCACGCCCAGGATGATGTAGGAAAGCTGGCTGACGGTAGAGTACGCCAGCCGGGCCTTGAGATTGTCCTTGGACAGGGCGATCATTGAGGCAACGATAATGGTGAAACCGACAAAATAGGCGGTGGGAATACCCAGATTGAGCCGATCCATGGTATCGACGCCAAAAACATAGAGCATGGTGCGGGTAGTGCAGAACACGCCGACCTTGACCACGGCCACCGCATGCAGCAGCGCCGAAACCGGCGTTGGGGCCACCATGGCTCCGGGAAGCCAGTGATGAAACGGCATAACGCCGTTTTTGGCAAAGCCGAAGATACAGAAGATGTACAGCATGGTCACCATCCAGCCGGAGGCTGAAGCGGGGATGATGCCGGTATTGATGTTATGCGGAAAATCCAAGGTGCCGGCCAGGACGTAGATCAGGATCAGGGCCGGCAGGAGGAAAAATTTGGCGGTGGTGGTCAGATAGACGATGTACTTGCGCGCCCCTTCGTAGGACTCTTCGTCCTGATGATGGGCGACCAGCGGATAGGTGCACACCGAGACGATCTCGTAGAAGAGATAGAGGGTCAGAAGGTTGTCGGAAAAAGCCACGCCGATGGCCCCGAAGATGGCCAGGGCGAAACAGGCGTTGAACCGGGTCTGACAGGGCTCGTCATGAGCCCGCATGTATCCCATGGAATAGAACACGGCGATCACCCACAGCGACGAAGCGACCATGGCGAAGATCATGGAAAAGCCATCGGCGCGCAGGGTGATCGACAATCCGGGCAGGAGCTGAAAAATCGGATAGACCAGGGTTTTTCCCGCCTTGAGGGCCGGGATGAAGGAGAGGACCATGCACAACAGCAGAACCGAGGCGCTGGCAGAGACGAACTCGCGCAGGTTCGGGTTGTTTTTCATGGTCATGACTACCAGGCTGCCGAACAACGGGATGATCACCGCCAGCAGCAGGTTGGCGTTTGCGACGATGTCGGTGGTGGAGGCAACGAGATCCATGGATATTCTCCCCGCTTATCCCTGCAGATCGACCAGGTCGTCGGTCTCGATGGACTTGTAATTTCTGTAGACCGCGATCATGATGCTGACGGCGATGGCCGCCTCGGCGGCGGCAATGGCCATGATGAACAGGGTGAAGATCTGTCCCACCACTGGATTGGGGGCCAGAAAACGGTTAAAGGCCATGAAGTTGGTGGAGGCTGCGGCCAGGATGAACTCCGAAGAGATCAGCATGCCGATCACCGTGCGACGGGCCACCATGCCGTAGACCCCGAAGGCGAACAGCAGGGCGCCGATCACCAGGTAGGTCGACAGACAGTTGCAGAGATTCAGCAGTTGCATCGATTAGTTTCTCCCCCTCCGCGCGAGCACCAGGGCGCCAATGATGGCCAGGAGCAGGACGATGGAAATGAGTTCGAAGACAAAGCCGTGGGTGGTCAGCAGCGACAGCCCCACCGCCTTGATGTCAAAGGTTCCTTGCCTGGGGAAGACCTGCCACTCGGTTTTCAGTCCGAGCACGGTCAAGGCGGCGAAGATCAGGGCCGCAACGCTGAAGCCCAGCGGACCGGCTAGGGCGGCGCGGTGTTTCATGCCCGCCGTCTGCTGCTCTTCAGGCGTGGCCATCATGATGCCGAAGGCGATCAGGATGGAAACCGCGCCGACGTAGATGAGCAGTTGCATCATGGCCAGAAAGGGGCTGAGCAAAAAGTAATAGACGCCGGCCAAGCCGGTGAAGCAGACGGCCAAGCCGGCAACGGAGCGGACCAGCCTCCGGGTGCTGACCGCGATCGCCGCGCCGGCCACGACCAGGGCCACAGTGAGCAGAAAAATAATCCCGACCATGCCCTCGGCGGAAAAAAGGGCCGGAGAACCTGTCGGCTGACAGATTAGCGCTTGCATCTGTTCTGTTCCTCCAGCCTTTTCATCAGATCCATGACGAAGTCATTCTTGTCGAAACTGGCCAAGTTATATTCCTTGGAAAACCGCAGGGCATTGAAGTTGCAGCTCTCCACGCAAAAGCCACAGAGGCTGCACTTGGTGAAATCAAGCATATAACTGGTCAGCACCTTGCCCTTGCCGCCCTCGTTCTTCTTGCCGTCTAAGCTGATGCATGCGGATGAGCAGGCGCGTTGGCACATGCCGCAGACCACGCAGTTGGGCTCGCCGGTCTCCTCATTGCCGACCAATTCGATATGCCCCCTGAACAGCGGCGTCATGGTCGGTACTTCCCATGGATACTGTTCGGTCACCACCGGCTTAAAGAACTCGCGGGCGGTGATGGCCAAGCCGGTCACCAGACTTTTACTGCCGGTCACGATATCATGCCAATATCCGCTCATACTCAGAACACCTTGATGAGGGCTGCCGTTACCAAGAGATTGGCCAGGGAAAACGGAATCAGTATTTTCCAGGAAAGGTTGAGCAGTCGATAAACCTGGACCCGCGGATAGGTCCAGCGGATCCAGATGAAGGTAAAGATCAGGACGTAAATCTTGAGCAGGAACCACCAGATGCCGGGAGTCAGGCCAAAGGGGCAGTCCCAGCCGCCGAGAAAGAGGGTCGCGGTCAGGCAGGCCCCGACCACGATGTTGAGATACTCTCCCATCATGAACAGGCCAAAGCCCATGGAGCCGTATTCGGTCATGAAGCCGGCCACCAGTTCGCTCTCGGCCTCGGCCATGTCGAAGGGAGCGCGGTTGGTTTCCGCCACTGAGCAGATGAAGAAGATGATGAACGAGATCCACATGGTCAGAAAATGTCCGTTCTCCACGCGGAAGATGTTCCAGTGCCAGAATCCTCCCTGCTGATTCAGGGCGATGTCGCGCAGGTTCATCGACCCGGAGATCATCACCACGGTAATCACCGTAAGCAGCATGGGAATCTCGTAGGCCAGGCTCTGGGAGACCGAACGGGCCGCGGAGATGAGGGCGTACTTGTTGCCCGAGGCCCAGCCGCCGAGCAGAATGGCGATCATGCCGATCGAGGCCAGGGCGAACAGGAGCAGCACCGAGAGTTCCATGGCCCGGGCGCCGACATTCTCCGCAAATGGGATCACCGCCATGGAGGTGATGGCCGGGATCATCGCCAGGATCGGCGCCACCCGGAAGATGATCCCGTCTACGCCCTGGGGCACCAGCAACTGCTTGCTCATCAGCTTGAGGCCATCGGCCAGAGGCTGGAGCAGACCGGCGAATCCGGCCTCGCACGGTCCGATGCGCCGTTGGATACGAGCCGCCCCCTTGCGCTCGCACCAGCCGAGCCAGGCGGCGTTGACACCGGCAAAGGCCATAAGTCCCACCAGGTACAGCAGGGCTCGCCATATACTTGTTTCCATCTTCTCCTCTCCCGGTCAGCGGTCGATTTCGGGGATGACCAAATCCAGACTGCCCATGAAGGCCAGGGCATCGGCCAGCAACATGCCTTCGGCCACCTCGCCGAACAGGCTCAAGTTGGAAAAGGTCGGCGACCGCAGCTTGAGCTTGTAGGGGCTCTTGTCGCCGTTGCTGACCAACCGGTATCCGAGCGAACCCCGGGCGGTCTCCACCGCGACATAGTAGTAACCGGCCTCGGGCTTCAGCACCTTGGGAGCCTTGCCCATCACCGGTCCGCCGGGGAGTTTGTCCAGGGCCTGCTCGATGATCCGCATCGATTGCTCGATTTCATGCATGCGCACCATGTAGCGGGCCATGGAATCGCCCTCGCCAAAGACCGGCACGTCGAAATCAAATTCCGGGTAGACCGAATAGGGCTCGTTTTTACGGATGTCGTAGCTGATGCCGGAGCCCCGGGCCACCGGGCCGGTGGCACCGTAACGGCGGCACTGTTCGGCGGTGATGAAACCGATGTCCTTGATCCGTTTGATCAGGATGATGTTATGGGTGACCAGATCGTGGTAGAGGCGGGGCAACCGTTCCCGAAGACGCTTGATGATGGCGCGGGTACCCGTGATGAACTCTTGGTCGATGTCATTGTAGACGCCGCCAAAACGCATGTAGCAATAGGTCAGGCGGGAACCGGTGACGCGCTCAAGGAGATCGATGATCTGTTCGCGATCGTCAAAGGCGTAGAGCAAAGGAGAAAAACCGCCCAGATCGAGCAGGAAGGCCGCCCACCACAGCAGATGGCTGGCGATGCGGTTGAGTTCGACAGTGATGACCCGGATATACTCGGCCCGTTCGGGCACCTCGATGCCGGCGGCCTTCTCCACCACCAGGGCCCAGCCATGGTTGAACGCCAGGGCGTGCAAATAATCCATCCGGGCAGTATTGGGCATGAATTGGGCAAAGGTGCCGCCTTCGGCCAATTTTTCGTGCATGCGGTGGATGTAGCCCAAGACCGGCTCAGCCTTGACGATGTACTCGCCGTCCATGGTGAGTTTGACCCGCAGGACGCCATGGGTGGCAGGATGCTGCGGCCCCAGGTTGAGGACAAAGGTCTCATCGTGTCGCAGATGAACGGGGACGGTCATGGCATATAGTCCTTGCGAAGGGGATGAAAATCGGCATCCTCCGGGAGGAGTATACGAGTCAGGTTGGGATGTCCCTGAAAATGGATGCCGTAAAAGTCGAAGGTCTCGCGCTCATGCCAGTCAGCGGCCGGAAAGACACCGAATATGGTCGGGACCGCCGGATCACTGCGGTCTGTCAAGGTGCGGACCATCACCCGGCAATGCTCGCCGTCCAGCCGGTTATAGTCGTAGATGACCTCGAATTGGCCCTTGTCCAGCCAGTCGACTCCGGAGATGGACTCCAGGAAGTAGCCTTCGCGATCCAGCACGCGCGCCACTTCTACCACCTGGTCAAGACGGCACAAGACATCGAGATGGCTGCCATGCCTGGCTTGGTCTGTGACCAGCACCCCTGCCTCTCGCGACGCCGCCCCCTGACAGCCCTCCTCTGTCTGCGGCGCGGCAGGGGAAGCCGGTTCGGGAAATAATCCGGCCAAAGCCGCCTGTGTTCGCTCCACCAGACCCATTGCTCACTCCCCTGTTTCAGACCGGATGAACCCGCGGCCAGCGGCGTTTCCCGGTGATCTTTTCCTCAAGCATCATGATGCCCTCGAGCAAGGCCTCAGGCCGCGGCGGACAGCCGGGGATGTAGACATCCACCGGGAACAGTTTGTCCGCGCCCTCGACCACGTTATAGTTTTCCTTGACCTTGAACGGGCCGCCGGAAATGGCGCAATTCCCCATGGCGATGACCCATTTGGGCTCAGACATCTGGTCATACAGCGTCTTAACGGCCAATTCCAACTTCTTGTTGATGGTGCCGGCCACGATCATGACATCGGCCTGCCGGGGCGACGGCCGGAAGACCTCGGCGCCGAAGCGGGAGATGTCAAAACGGGAGCCTCCGGTGCACATCATTTCGATAGCGCAGCAGGCCAGCCCGAAGGTCATGGGCCACAGCGAGTTGGCCCGGCAGAGATTGAGCAGTTGATCGAGCTGGGCGAACTGCACTATTGATGCAGGTACGTTTTCTTCTCCCACGTGAACACTCCTTTACGCCAGGCATAGACAACGGCTAAAGACAGAATGGCGACAAACAGCAGAATCTCGTAAAAATCTCTGAGACCCAGCTCCGGGTTGTTGTAGGCCACGGCCACTGGAAACAAAAAAAGAACATCAACATCAAAAGCGAGAAAAATCAAGGCATAGAGATAATAGATGATCCCGAACCGAATCCAGGCGCTGCCGATGGGCTCCATGCCGCATTCGATCAGCTGCCCGCTCCTGCCGGCGGATTGCCGGGTATGGGAAGACGGGCCGAGCAACTTGACAATGATGATCGGTCCGAACCCGAACAACAGGGCGCCGATCAAAAAAATGGCGACGTATATGATATTTGTCAGAAGAATCTGATCCATTTCCATTCTCCCTGTCAAGGGCCACCGAGTGGCATCAATCAGACTGATGCGTTTAATCAGCGCACTTTATTAGACTACTGAAAATTCAATGTCAAGAACAATTTTAGCCATTGCTGCAAAAAATATACTGCCTCTTTGCCCGCAACGTCCGGCAACCCGAGGAATAATGCCTCCTAACAGCCACGGTGTGGTTTAAAATTCAGGCCACAGCGCCCGTCAACGCAAGGAATAATACCTCTTGATTTCGGAAATTGGTTGACCTATTTTTCGGAAGTGTTAGTTTGACCTCCAATTTCCATCGGGAATATATTCAGTTGAGTTGATACTAAACGTTTTTCATGGCCATTACCTTCAGACAACTCGAAATTTTCATTGCGGTCGCCGAAACGCAGCAGGTCACGCGCGCCAGCAAAAAATTGCTGTTGACCCAATCGGCCGTGAGCATGGCCCTGGGTGAACTGGAAAATCAGTTGGGCGGCCCGCTTTTTGACCGGCACGGCCGTAGCCTGCTCCTCAACGACCGGGGCCGCTACCTGTTGCCCCTGTCCAAAAATATTCTCCATCAGGTAGCCAGCATCGAAACCGTCCTTACCGAACAGCAAGGGACGGTGGCCGGAGTCCTTGAGATCGTCGCCAGTTCGACCATCGGCAACTATGTCCTTCCCTATCTCGTTGGCGCCTTTATGCAGATCCATCCTGAGGCGCATATCAACATGCTGGTGGTCAACACCATGACCGCAGAGAAACTGGTGGCCAACGGCCAGGCCGACCTGGGATTTGTCGAAGGCGAGATCAACGTCGATGCGCTGGAGGCCATCCCTTGGTTCGCGGACGAACTCGGGATTATCGTCAGCTCCAACCATAAGTTGGCCGAACGCTCGACCTTCCAGATTCCCGACGATCTCAAGGAAACCAGCTGGGTCATGCGCGAAGAGGGCTCGGGGACCGCTGAAGTGTTCACCAAAAAGCTGGGCCGATACACCTCCTTGCTCAAGGTGGTGACCAAGACCGGTCATACCGAAGCCATCAAGAAGGCGGTGGAATCAGGGGTCGGCGCGGCCTGCCTGTCTATGCTGACCGTATACCGGGAAGCGGAAGAGGGATGGTTGAAAATTCTGCCCATCGAGGGCATCGACATGCGCCGCCAGCTCTGGATCATCCAGCACAAGAACAAGATCATCACCCGCCTCATGGCCGAATTCCTGAAATTTTGCGAAATAGTGGCGAAAAATCACCTGGGCCGGGAGTTCCTCTCATCCCCATGGAAACTCCAGTCGCTGCGGATGGACAACAACGTCAATCAGGAAAACGGTCCACTTGTCGGGGAAGGAAAATAGACGGGCCATTCATCGGGAACAGCACAAAAAACAGCAAACCCGGACAGAGCGATACCGCTCTGTCCGGGTTTTTTTTATGACTGCCGGCTGCGGGATCGGCTATTGCAAAGCAGCCAGGGCTCGTTTGATCCGCTCCATGCCTTTTTCGATAGTGGTGATCGAGGTGGCGAAGGAAAAGCGCACAAAATCATCAGCGCCGAAAGCGGCTCCAGGTACCGTGGCAATCTGGGCCTCGCTCAGAAAATAATCGGCCAAGGCAACGGAGCCGTCAATCACTTTGCCGCTGAACCGCTTGCCGTAATAAGCCGAAAAATTGGGAAAGACATAAAAAGCACCCATCGGCGCCACACAGCTTACCCCGGCAATGGATTCCAGGGATTCGACAAAATAGGCCCGCCTGGACAAAAAGGCTTCGCGCATCTGCCGGGGAAAATCCTGCGGCCCGGTCAGCGCGGCCAAAGCCGCATATTGCGAGGGAGCCGCCGGATTTGAGGAGGATTGGCTCTGGATTTTATTCATCGCCTTGATCACCTTGCCCGGGCCGGCGGAATATCCTATCCGCCATCCGGTCATGGCAAACGACTTGGACACCCCGTTGGACAGCACTGTCTGCCCCTGCAACTGCGGATCGGCGTGCAGGATATGCGGCACTTTCCCCTCGCCATAAAACAGCTCCTCATACATGTCGTCACTGATCACCAGCCAGCCGCCCGCAAGCGCCATCTTGGCGATCTCGGCCAGCGCCGCCAGCGAATACACCGCCCCGGTCGGGTTTGAAGGACTATTGAGGATAATGGCCTTGGTCCTGCTGGTGGCGTATCGGGCCACCACGGCCGGATCGATATCGAACTGCCGCTCCTGCTGCAGGGGAACGAGCACAGGAGTGCCTCCGGCCAGCAACACCATGGGCGGGTAGGACACCCAATACGGCGCGGGAATGAGCACCTCGTCCCCTGGGTTGAGTATGGCCTGAAAGATATTGTACAGCCCATGCTTGCCGCCGCAACTGATCTGCACATCCTCCGGCTGGTACTCCCACCCCTGCTCTTTCTTCAATTTCGCGCAAACCGCTTCCCGTAGCTCGGGAATACCAGGCACCGGAGTATAGCGGGTATGCCCGGCATCGATAGCTCTCTTGCCCGCTTCGCACACATGGGCAGGAGTCGGCATATCGGGTTCGCCCACACTGAAATTCAGGATATCCGCTCCCGCGGCCCTCAGAGCCTTTGCCTTGGCATCGACCGCTAACGTTGGCGAGGATGGCACTTTCAACACTCTATCTGCAAGTACAAACTGTTCAGAAAACATCCTCAACTCCTCCCTCGTATCCTTAAGTGACAAAAAACAGTGCGCTGTAACGCTTTCATTCAAATTCCACAAGTATAAATCGGCTGTGAAACGAACATTTTTCCACGGGTCGTCACCATTCACGGCCCCTTGAATACCGGGCAGGGACGCTGACGATCGTAATTGCGATAGACCGGGTCGCCAGCCTCGCGGTGGCAATCGAGGCAGAGACCGACGCGCAGGATACGCCGCAGCTCCTCGCCGTTGAACGGCCGCAAATTCGGCCGGGAACCGTGTTGGAGCGGTGTGCCGTCGATGGTCACGAAGGTATCGAATCCCACCGTTTGCCCTTGTTCGCTCCGCACCCCCCGATCCACCGGAAAAAACTGCCATTGCCCGTCCCGCACGGCCACGGTGCCCTCTCCCAGCCCAACGGTCTTCGGTTCGGCATGGCAGTCCTTGCAGGGGCGCCCCTTGGCCTGAATCGTGTGCGGATTGATCGCCGCCATGGTGAACCGGTTGAACCCTCCCTCGGAATCACCATGTTCATCGATCAAGGTCACCATATCCTGACAGCCGGGCGTCACCACCACCACCTTGTCTCCCCAAACCGCCAGCATCGGTTTTTCATAGCGGATATAGGAGCGCCCCTCCTCCCACCAGCCGGCTGTCTCCTTGAAGGTCAACTTGTCGAGATGCGTCTCGCGCTTGTCCCGTTTGATATGACAGCCGTAACACTGCGGCACGGTTGTGGAATGGCAGGCAGCGCAGGTAAGGCGCTGGTGGCCGGGCGCCAGACAGGCCTGTCTGGCCGGTGGCTGCAAGGGATGCTGTCTGCCGTCAATCTTGCCGGTCAGGATGGACTGCCCCTGGTGTTTAGTGACATTGGTCAGCGGTTTCCCTTGGCGCGAGACACCCGGTTGGGCGTCGTGACAACTCCGGCAGGTGATCTCCACCTGGTCTTCGTAATGGGCATGGTTGGTGCCGTCTCCCATGATCTCGTCGCGGATATGGCAGTCAATGCAAACCATTCCCTTGGTATGATGGACATCTTCGGCGATCTTGAGATAAAAACGGTCGCCAGCCAGCCGTTGCGACGAAGGCTGTCCCTGCTCGTAGGGCGTCCCATAGCCCTCTGACTCGAATATGCCGACGTAGGATAACCCGATGCGGCCGGAACGGTTATGGCAGCGAATGCAGTTTTCCTCAGGAACCTGCTTGACCACTTGGGGATGCGGCCGGTCTTTTCTGTGCTCCTCCTGGACGGGTTGTGCGCGTTCCGAGGTGATAGTGGGCTGCGGCGCGCCCGGCGGCAAAATGTAATGGCAGGCAGAGCACCCGCCGCCTTTTTCGTTGAAGAAGGCTGGAGCGCCTGGCAGATCCCCTTTCTGTTTCCATAGATGGCAGGTGGCGCAGAGCTTCCGGTAATAGTCAAGCGCCACAGAGGTCTCGCCACTGGTCAGTAAACGCTCGACCGTGATATCGGCATACTGGTCTTTCCTCTCTCCCCAATAATAGAGCAACGTCGCCAGAATGCCGCGATTCGTGGCCATAAGGGAATTCTTCACCTTGCGGATGTCCTCCGGGTGACAGCCTTCGACGCCGCACGTCCTGGCCGCCCATCGCAGATCGCCGGGATTGAGGACCATGCCTTTGTGCGCCTTGTCCTTGTCGATGGCCAAAGGGTCACCCAAATGACAGGGCGAACAGCCGACCACCTGGTTGTCGTGGGCGCCGTCCAGTTTTTCCTTGGTGTGGCAATGCAGGCACATTTCCACCATACCCGCCGTAGTGACAGCCAACTGTCCGGGGCGCTCGGTGGTTTGTTCGCGGAAAACGAGGTAGCCGATCAACAGCAGGCAGGCTGGGACAAAGAGAACGGCAGGGATGAGACGATGGGGTGTTCGGGTCATGATACGTGCCGCTTGCTTCGGATAGAGTTCTTGCATCCAGGCAGGGTCTGACCACAATAACGGGGGAAAGATACGCCGTCAAAAAAACTTTGAATGGCCCGCCTGGCATGCCAGGGAACGCTCACTCCACAAAGCCATGGACCAGGGGATAGCAGCGCCTCGGACCGAACGCCCTGCTGGTGACCATGATGCCGGGCGGGGACTGCTTGCGTTTGTATGCACTGAGCGTAAACCGGCGGATGATATCCCGCACCAATCGGATATCCACGCCACCGGCGGCAATCTCCGCGACGCTCTTGTGTTCTTCGAGATAGGCATGGAGAATCGCATCCAGCACATCGTAGGGCGGCAAATCGTCTTGGTCGACCTGATTCGGTTTCAGTTCAGCGGTCGGTGGCCGGGTGATGATCTGCTCGGGAATAATCTCCCGTTCCCGGTTAATCAGCCGGGCCAACGCGTACACCATCTTTTTGGAAAGGTCGGCAATCACGGCCAGAGCGCCGCTCATATCGCCGTACAGGGTACAGTAACCCACGGACATCTCCGACTTATTGCCGGTGGACAGCAACAGCCGGTTGCATTTATTGGACAGGGCCATGAGCAGATTGCTCCTGATCCGCGCCTGGATGTTCTGCTCGGTAGTGTCCTCCGCCAGTCCGGCAAACAAGGGCGCCAAGGCCGTTCGATAGACATCCATGGCGGCGGCGATATCGATGATCTCAAAGTCGCAGCCCAGATTGTTCGCCAGCTGCCGGGCGTCGTCAACGGATTGCCGCGATGTGTATGGAGAGGGCATGCCCACGCAGAGCACGTTTTCCGGCCCTAGGGCCTTGCAGCCGATCACGGCTGTGACTGCCGAATCGATGCCGCCCGACAACCCAAGCACCACCTTGGTATGGCCGGTCTTGCGCAGGTAATCGCATACCCCGAGCACCAGCGCCGCCTCCACATCGGCGATACTGTCCTGCAACTGCTCGCCCAGGCCCATGCCATACCATTCCCCGCTGTCGACAACCAGCATGTCCTCGGCAAAACCAGCGGCGGCTTTACCCAAGGTGCCGGCCGGCGTCATCACCATCGAATGGCCGTCAAAAATCAAGCTGTCCTGGCCACCGACCTGATTGACGTAGAGCAAGGGCACATTGTTCTGCCGGCACACCTGGCCGAAGACCTGTTGGCGCGTCTGTAATTTGCCGTGATAATAGGGCGAGGCGGCGATATTAATCAGGCAGTCCGGCACAACCGGCCCGATGGCCATCCCGGCCAGGGGGTTGGCAGAGGGTGCCGTACTGCTCCACCAGCTATCCTCGCAGATGGTCAAACCATAGTGCAGCCCGTGCCAAGGAAAGACTGTGGCCGTGTCCCCGGGTTCGAAGTAGCGCGTCTCGTCAAAGACATCGCAGGTGGACAGCAATTGTTTGCGTGCCCGGCAGACGATCGTGCCGCGTTCGATGACATAGGCGGCGTTATACAAAGGCTTTCCCGCCCCTTGACGTCGCTCCGGCACGCCCATGATGCAGGTGATGCCGTCCACTCCCATGATCAGGTCGGCAAGAACACGATCATGGGCTGCCATGAAGGCGGAACACGCCAGCAGGTCACGCGGGGGATAACCGCACAAGGTCAGTTCGGGAAAAACCGCCAAGGCGCATCCGGCCTGTTTGGCTTTCTCGATCCAGGCAGTGACTTGCCGAGAATTGCGCTCAAATGCGCCAATGACTGGATTCGTCTGGATAAGGGCGATTTTCACGATACGTACAACCGGCAGGCACTATGCGGTTTACTGTTTGCCGGAGACATTCGCCACGCACGACAAGCGTCTGCGGCGCAGGGGACAAAAAACCGACAGAAAGAAGGGATGAGGCCAAGGGCCGACATCCCGCCGTGCTGTTGGCAAAAAAAACCCGGCAGAGGGTCCCGCCGGGCACAAACAACAGGTCTGAATTATTGCTTCGTGACGTTGGCGGCCGCCGGTCCCTTGGGTCCGTCAACGATTTCAAATTGTACCTTATCCCCTTCATTGAGTGTTTTGAAGCCCGCTCCTGCAATCGCGGAGTAGTGGACAAAAACATCCTTGCCAGATTCCTGCTCGATAAAACCGAAACCTTTCGACTCGTTAAACCATTTGACCGTTCCTTTCAGCATTGCTTCCTCTTCTCCTTGTCTTGGACTGAATGTTCCATCTACGCGATATTACCGGCACAGCTGACCGTAATCTACTCCGCTACGATAACGTCTATTCTGTTTCTGGGCGCGAACATACCATTAATTGAGTGAAAAACAAGGAATTTGATAACGGCTTGTCTGTCTCGCGCATTTTTATCGCCCAGCCAAGGCGATAGCATGCCTGCCGGGAAAGAATCGCGCCGGATCAACTGGCGTTTCCCTGCTTCCCGGCGGTGGCTCAAGGTGGTGGTTGCTGCGCCCGCTGGTAGCGTTGCACAGCCCGGTTATGATCGGCCAAGTCAGAGGAAAAGATGTGCGTGCCGTCGTTTTTCGAAACAAAATAGAGGGCGTCGGAGTCAACGGGATGCAGAACCGCTTCCAGGGCTGCGCGGCCTGGATTGCAGATGGGTCCGGGCGGCAGACCTGGAATGAGATAGGTGTTGTACGATGTCTCCCTTTTCAAATCCGCCTTGGTCAGGTTGCCGCTGAAATCGGGAAGACCATAGATCACGGTCGGATCGGATTGCAGGCGCATCTTTCTCGCCAGCCGGTTGCAAAAAACCCTGGCAATGAGCGGCCGCTCGGCCCCTATTCCGGTTTCCTTCTCGACAATCGAGGCCAGGGTCAGGAGCTGATGACGATTCAGTTCGTGGGCCCCCGCAACATTCAGAGTCTGCCAGACCTGCTGGAAGCGCGCGACCATCATCCGGATCACCGCAGCCTCGTCGGTCTCGTTGCGGACCAAGGTATACGTTTCAGGAAAAAGATACCCTTCCAGACTGCGGGCCTCTATCCCGAGTTGACGAACAAAGGCGTTATCTTCGACCAGGGCAAGGAACCGCTCCCGCTTGACCCAGCCGTCCTGTGCAAAAACAGCGGCGATCTGGGCCGCGGTCATGCCTTCAGGAATGGTGACATGATGCCGGAGGGTACGGCCCGAAGCCAGCAATTCCAACACATCGGGCGGAGTCATTCCCAGGGGAATGCTGTATTCTCCGGCCTTGAGCCTGGTTCTCAGGCCGGAAAAATAGACCAAGGCGAGATAGCGGAGGTCGTTTTGCAGCACACCATGCGCCGCCAACAGGGAACCGATGCCCCGCACCCCGGTTCCCTTGGGGATCTCGACCACCGCCTCGCCGTGCCCCGGAGCAGGAGTGAGCAAGTAGGACCGATACCAGAGCCCGGCCCCTCCGAGGGCAACGAGCGCGATCAGGAACAGAACTGTCAGCAGGCGGCGCATGCGAGGCGGACGGATGAGAAAAATGAGGGAGCGCGGTACAAACGATCTGCCTACTTTTCTTCTTTTCCGGTCTGCTTGGCAGCCGCCTTGCTTTTGAGGATATTGCCCAAGGTCAGTTCGATGACCTCATCCATGTGCTGAACCGGAAAAAAGGTGATTTTCTTGCGCAACTCTTCCGGAATCTCAACCAGATCTTTTTGGTTTTCCTCGGGGATGATGATCTTGGAGAGACCGGCGCGCAGGGCCGCCAGGGCTTTGTCCTTGAGCCCGCCGATGGGAAGAACCCTGCCGCGGAGGGTCACCTCGCCGGTCATGGCAATACCGCGCTTGACCGGATTGCCGCTGATGGCTGAGAACAGGGCCGTCGTCATGGTGATGCCCGCCGACGGCCCATCCTTGGGAATGGCCCCGGCCGGGACATGGATATGAATATCGACCGTATCGAAATAGTCGGGCTCAACTCCGAGCGCCTGGTTGCGGCTGCGACAATAGCTGAGCGCGGCCTGAGCGGATTCCTTCATCACCTCGCCCAACTGGCCGGTCAGCAGCAGCTTGCCCTTGCCGGGCAGGACCGAAGTCTCGATATGCAACAATTCGCCGCCCACCTCGGTCCAAGCCAGACCGATCACCAGACCGGGCTGGCCGCTGGTGTCGATATCCTTTTCCGGTATATATTTCGGAGGCCCCAGATATTTTTCGATGGTTTTATCAGAGATGACATAGGCGCCCTTGCCGCCCTCGGCCGCCTTGCGGGCGAGCTTGCGGCACACCTTGCCCAGTGCCCGCTCCAGATTGCGCACGCCGGCCTCGTGGGTATATCTGCTGATGATAGTCTTCAAGGTGGCATCGTCGATCTTGAGTTGACTGGCCTTGATGCCACTCTCCTTGATCTGCCTCGGCAACAGGAATTTGTTGGCGATGACCACCTTTTCCTCCAAGGTGTAGCCGGAAAGCTGAATCACCTCCATGCGGTCGAGCAGAGGCCCGGGGATGGTATCGGTGCGGTTGGCCGTGGTGATGAACATGACCTTGGAGAGATCGAAGGGCAGGTTCATGTAATGATCGGAAAAGGTATTGTTCTGCTCCGGGTCGAGCACTTCCAGCAGGGCCGAAGAGGGATCGCCCCGGTAATCGTCGCCGACCTTGTCGATCTCGTCCATCATGAACACTGGATTGTTGGTGCCCACGCTTTTGAGCCCCTGGAGAATCCGCCCCGGCATGGCACCGATATAGGTACGGCGATGACCCCGGATTTCGGCTTCGTCGTGCATGCCACCCAATGACAGCCGGTAAAACTTGCGCCCCATGGCCTTGGCGATGGCCTGCCCGAGCGAAGTCTTGCCCACGCCGGGAGGGCCGACGAAGCAGATGATCGGCCCCTTGGTGTCGGCATTGAGCTTGCGCACCGACAGATATTCGAGGATGCGCTCCTTGATCCGGTCCAGACCGTGATGATCTGCGTCGAGCACCTCTGCCGCCACCTTGAGATCAAGCATATCGGTGGAGGATTGCCGCCACGGCAGGTCGAGGAACCAGTCGAGATAGGTGCGGACAATGGTGGCCTCGGAGGCGTCGGGATGCATCATTTCAAGCCGCTTCAGCTGCTTGCGCGCCTCTTTCTTGGCGTACTTCGGCATCTTTTTCTTCCGCAGCTGCTTGCGCAATTCATCGATTTCCTGGGAGTAGCCGTCCTCGTCGCCCAATTCCCGCCTCAGAGCCTGGATCTGCTCGCGCAGGAAGTATTCCCGCTGGCTGCGCGACATTTCCTCCTTGGCATCCGACTGAATCTTGGCCTGAACTGTGGACACCTCCAATTCCTTATGGAGCAGATCGGCCACCAGGCGCAACCGTTCCGACGGATCGACGGTCTCAAGGATCTTCTGTGATTCCGATATCTTCAACCGCAGATTGGAGCCAACCAAATCGGCCAGACGTCCCGGTTCTTCGATATTGTTGATGATCATCATCAAGTCCGAGGAGAGCAGACCGCGCAGTGACATGATCTTCTCGGCATGCTCGCGGACGGTTCGCATCAGGGCCTCGACCTCGACCGTGATCTCCGGAGGTTCGGGCTCCTCGATCAGATCGATCTCCACCCGGTAGAACGGTTTCTTCTGCTGAAAAGACCGGATCTTGGCTTTGGCAAGGGCTTGCACCAGCACCTTGAGCCGGCCGTCGGGTAGCTTGAGGGTCCGCATGATCATCGATACCATGCCCACCTGATAGAGATCCTTCTCCTCAGGTTCGTCCTTGGTCGGATCCTTCTGGGTCACCAGCATCAGCAGCTTGTTGCTGTTCAAGCCATCGTTGACCGCCTCGATCGATCCGGGCCGGCCGACAAACAACGGGATGATCATGTAGTTGAAGATCACGACATCCCGGACAGCCATCATGGGCAGAGACTCAGGAATCTCCAGATCCTGCGTCTGTTCGCCGAAATCTCCCATGCTGGTCGATAGTGAATCGTCAAATTCCACCTTTTCCCTCCTTGTAAAACCGCCTGATGCGGTGACGCGTCCGTTGAATTGTCCCCCGACAGTAAACACAACCTCATCCGAAGTCAAGGCAACGCTCCGCCGGGACCGGGACGAAGATTTTTCTTGAATAATTGCCGGGCCGCCAATATAGAAAAGGCTGTTAGCTCACCTTTTGTCCACCCGCATTTCTGGAGCCGATCATGCTGACCATCGGGTCACTTTTCGATCTTGCCGATTTCCCCGACCACGAGCTCTTCGCCGACTGTCCCACGGTCTGGACGCCTCTGCAAAGATTGAAGGCCTATATCGCCGGCCAGGCTATCCCCTCTTTTCAGCACCTCTGCATCACCGACGGGGTGCCCCTGGACAGCCCCTATATCTGGTTCAACGGCAGGCTGCGCAATGCCCGCGAATGCATCATCACCTACGGCGACGCGACCAAAGGCAGTCTGACGGTTTGGGAGAACGGCCAACTGCTGCGAGGGGCTTCGGTGATCATGGCCGGTGCGGTCATCGTTGGTAAAAACGTCAAGATCGGCAAAGGAGTTTTGATCGAATCCGGTGCCATGATCAAATCTCCGGCCATAATCGGTGATCAATCAGAGATCCGCCAGGGAGCGTATCTGCGCGGCAACTGCCTGGTCGGCAAGCGCTGCGTGGTGGGTCATGCCACCGAGGTCAAGCACAGTATCCTGCTCAACGATGCCAAGGCAGGCCATTTCGCCTACCTGGGCGATTCGATCCTTGGGAATCGGGTCAATCTCGGCGCCGGAACCAAGTGTGCGAATCTTCGATTTTCCTCTGGAAACATCACGGTACGGAACGGTGAGCTTACCCTGGACACCGGGATGAAGAAGCTGGGAGCCATCATCGGCGACGATTCCCAGACCGGATGCAACTCCGTGACCAATCCTGGCACCATCTTGGGCCCAGACAGCCTGCTCATGCCCAATACTACCGCACCCGCCGGAGTATATCCTCGAAAAAGCGTGCTGCGCTAGAGTCCGACTGCAACACGCGGTCCTCCAAGGGCTTGCCTTGCCCAGCGTATTCGTAGAGCGCAAAAAAAAAGGCAAAAAGGATGCCGACGGTGAAAAAAATCCGAAACAACCGGTCCCAGGGCAGCCATCCCTTGCCGGCGAGCCTCCGGAACACGACGGCGACAATATACGTGAACCCCAAGGCATAGGGAGCGGTGAGGAGCATCTGGTACGCCGTGCCGCTCGCCACTGTGCCGATGTCGGCGCCCAGGCGCAGATGAAAGAGCAAATAGGCCAGGGCCGTCAGAATAAATGTGATCTTTTCCCGTAGTGTACTCATATCATGAAAAACAGCATTGCCTGCGTGTTTCCGGAAACCCTGCCCACCGAGCGCTTCCTGCTGCCCCTTGTACAGGTTTTCGGACAGGTTGTCCACATGCAAGCCATTGAAAACGAGCCCCCGGAGCAAAGAACCGCAACCGCGTTCATCGAACAGTGCCGGCAACAGGGACGCCTTTGCCCATTCACGCCCGTACCCCTTGGGGACCAACGGGAGCGATTTCTCGCCCTGGCACAGGAGTTACACCGTCGTGGCGACGCCAAGACCAGTCAACTGAGCATGCTCACCCTGGCTGGTCTTGGCCGGCGGGACAATGCCGAACCTGCCCACACAATCCTATCCCGCCTCCTGCACGGAGCCGAAATTCGGGAGCGCGAGCAGACCGAACTGATGCTCTGGCAAGCACGGTTGCTGATCAAGCTGGGAGAAGCGTACGACATTGAGCAGGCCGAACTGCACCACGCCTTGCATGCCATTTCCCGGAAACAGGACAGCCTGTTTGCCGAGTTGTGCGGAGAAAAGGAAAACCCCTTTGTCCTGTCCGTTACCGGGCAGGACGACGGTCCCGAAACAGACAACATCCTCCGCCATCGACTCAAGGCCTGGAGTCGGCTGTGTTTTCACGGCAGCATTCCTGCCCCCGGACTCCTGGTCACCCACCACCGGACAGCTGTCGACCTGTTACAGGAAGTGTATGAGCGAAGGTGGCGGCAGAGCGCTCGCCTGCTGGCCTCTCTTCCGATACCCATCCCGGCATCGGCGCCAACGGCCTGTCCCGGTGAGCCGCCTGGACGAGCATGTCCCGATTTGGGCAGACTGCTGGCCGGGATCGCGGCAGCTGGTTCATACCTCCGGCTCGCAGGTGAGTGCGAACTGCTGCTGCAAGCAGGGCTGGAGGAATGGTCACGGGTTGCGGCCGACCCGGCGGAACCAGCCATTCTTGATTTGTTCTATTTCCCCCAAGCGCTCCCGGCTCAATTATTTGCGGCAAGCTTCGCGGACTCGGTCTCCAGCCGTTTGGACAGCGGTGAAGAGGGTACAGGTGGCGTTGTCGGGCTGCTCAGGATGTCCTGAACAGGTTCTCTAAACCGTTCAGCGGCATTCCGGGGCTCCAGCGAACGCACATATCCAACCCCGAAACCATTCCCCGCAGCCCGTAGACATATCGCTGCCCGTGTCACTGATCGTCATGCGCCGATCTCGGTGTTTTTCCACACCATTTTCTCGAGAACTGTCATCGCCGCTAATCAACCGCCAGCGCTGCAACCCGATCGCGGCCTTCTCCCCGTGTTCGCCCTCTGAAAGGCGGATTATGCCGTATGGCTCTCACATTCCTCCCGGTAAGGATTGATCGTCATCACCGGGCAGCAGGCTGATTTCACGACTTTTTCGGCAACGCTGCCGAACATGATCCGTTCAACCCCCTTGTAGCCATGCGTTCCCATGACGATCAACTGCACCTTCTTCTTGGCCGCATAGCTCAAAATTTCTCCGGCAATGTCCCCGGCCAGGACCTTGCCGATCACATTCGATACACCAGCCTCGGTAAATTTCGCTCTGTTTTCCTCGAGATATGTTTCCATCTGCTGCTGCGCCGAAGCGAACAGTTCTTCCTCTAAATGGGGCAGATTGATGGGCGGAACGAAAAAACCGCTGTAGTCCTCGAAGGTCTGAGCCACAAACACCAGATAGAGTTCCGCCTTGAACGTCCCGGCCATGTAGGTCGCCGCCTGAATAATTTTGCCGACATTGTCCGAAAAATCCACCGGGGTCAAGATCCGCTTAATCGCCTGCATACACGACCTCCTTATCTGGGCATAGATGAACGAATTCAGATTGATTCCATTAGATTATATCGTTTGCGCATTTTTCACCACGAATAACTACATCGGCCTCGCCGCAAGCCGGGGAATCAGTCAAAGCTGTTGACCATGACTTGCATCATGCCTATACTGCCTTCCATTCGTCGCACATCGTCATGCCGCTGTCATCCGCCGGGACAGGAACCCTTTCCTGCTTCGCTTGTTGGCGGCACCACCCAGATTTTCTTGCTCTCCGGTCATGCGGACATCACTATGGAATTCACCCCGAAATGGATTGCCTGGGAGATCACCCGCCGGTGCAATCTCAACTGTGTGCACTGCCGCTCCTCGTCCCAGCTCGAGGCCAAGGGACACCCCGACTTTCCCCTGGCCGAGGCCAAACGGATACTGGACGAAATCAGCAACCGGGCCAATCCGGTCATGGTGCTGTCCGGAGGCGAACCGCTGCTGCGCCCGGATGTCTTTGACATAGCGGCCTACGGCACCGACCTGGGATTACGCATGTGCCTGGCCACCAACGGTTCCCTGGTCACCGGCTCCGTTTGCCGCGCCATCAAGGAAACCGGCATCAAGATGGTTTCCTTGAGCCTCGACGGGGCCACAGCCGAAGTGCATGACGACTTCCGCAGCCAGGCAGGATCTTTTGCCGGTGTGATGCAGGCCATCCGCCTCTTCAACGAGCACAAGATCGAGTTTCTCGTCAACTCCTCCTTCACTAGGCGCAATCAAAAAGAGATCCCCAAGATCTATCAGCTGGTGAAGGGCCTGTACGCCACGGCCTGGTACCTGTTCATGATCGTCCCCACAGGGCGGGGAGAGGCGATCATGGAGGAACTGATCCCGGCCGACGAGTACGAGGATATTCTCAATTGGCATTACGACATGGAAAAGGAAGAGCGCGAGATCCTGGTGCGCCCTACCTGCGCTCCCCAGTATTACCGCATCGTCCTCCAGCGCTCAAAGGCTGAAGGGGAACAGTTCACGCGGCGTACCCTCAAGTTTTCCACCGGTGGCTCCAAGGGATGCCTGGCCGGTCAGCTGATCTGCATGATCGATGTCGACGGCAATGTCCTGCCGTGCAGCTATTTTCCCCTGCCGGCAGGCAACCTGCGCACCCAGTCGTTCTGGGAAATATGGGAAAATTCGAGACTTTTTCTCGACATGCGCGACTTTGCCGGATACAAGGATCATTGTGGCCGTTGCGGGTATGTGCGCGTTTGCGGCGGCTGCCGGGCCAGGGCCTATGCGGTGACCGGCGACTACCTGGCCGGCGAGCCGTTTTGCTCCTACCGGCCCGGGCGATAAGAAAACGCGCCGCAACGCACCGGATTGCCCCGGCTCGCTAATTTCAACCGACATCTCCCCCATGAACGAGACCTTTCTTCAAGCCTGTCGAGGCGAACATACGGCCTACACCCCTGTCTGGTTCATGCGTCAAGCCGGCAGATATCTGCCCGAATACCAGCAAGTCCGCAGCAAGGTGAGCTTTCTCGAATTGTGCAAGACACCGGAACTCGCCGCCAAAGTCACCCTCCAGCCCGTTGACATCTTCGGGTTCGACGCCGCCATCCTCTTTTCCGATATCCTGATTCCGATGGAGGCCATGCGCCTTGACCTCGAATTCCATGAGGGCAAGGGCCCCATCTTCTCCCGGCCGGTCCGCAGTCAGCGGGCAGTCGATGATCTGGTGGTTCCGGTCCCGGAGGAATCGCTGCCCTTCGTGCTTGAGACCATTCACCTGCTGCGCGGCTGTCTGCGCGTGCCGCTCATCGGTTTTGCCGGAGCGCCCTTCACCCTGGCCACCTATCTCATCGAGGGCGGCAGCTCCAAGGTATTCCTGCACACCAAAAAGATGATGTATCAGGAGCCTGAACTGTATCATAACCTGCTGACCAAGATCACCGCCTGCACCAGCGCCTATCTGCAGGCACAGGCCCGGGCAGGCGCCCAGGCCCTGCAGTTGTTCGATTCCTGGGGTGGAATTCTCGCCCCCTGCGATTACGAGGCCTTCGCCCTGCCCTATGTCCGCTCGATCATTGCTGAGCTGCGGGCCATGACCGATGTGCCGATCATCTATTTCATCAACAACGGCGCCACCCTCACTGCCCTGACCACCACTGCGGGCGCCGATGTCCTCGGCTTCGACTGGCGATTGCCGATCGTCGAGGCCGTGGCGTGCTCCGGCCGGCATGCCGTGCAGGGCAACATCGACCCCCTTGCCCTTTTCCTGCCCAAAGAACGCCTGGAAGAACGGATCAGAACCATGCTGCTCGATGCCCGCGATGCCCGCGGGTACATCTTCAATCTCGGCCACGGTATCCTGCCGGAGACTCCCCCCGGGCAGGTCCGGATCGCTGTCGATGCCGTGCACCGATTCAGCGGCAAGCCCTGACCGGGGCCTTATCGGAAAACACCGCCATGGATCAATCCGGCTCTGCCATTCCCTCGCTCGCCGACTGCATCGATTTGATGGAGCAATACGGGATGTTGCCCAACATCCGCCATCATTCGCTGACCGTCGCCCGGCTGGCGGAGCAGTTGCATCGTGGCCTCTGTGCCATGGCCCCGGAGCGTCCTCAAGCCGATCGCCACCTGGTCATCAGCGGTGCCCTGCTCCACGATATTGCCAAAACCCCCTGCCTCAACAGCACCTGCGACCATGCCAAGGCCGGCGCCGAAATCTGCCGTCGTCACCATTACCCGGAGATTGCCGCCATTGTCGAACAGCATGTCCGCCTCTGGGATTTTGATCCCGCCCGCTACGAACAGGGCTGCTTCACTGCCCGCGAGATCGTCTACTATGCTGATAAACGGGTGCAGCACAACATGGTGGTCGATCTTGACCAGCGGCTGGCATACATCCTCGACCATTACGGCCAGGGGAATCCCACGCGGCAGGAACTGATCCGGGAAAACTTCGGCAAATGCCTCACCTTGGAACGCTACCTGTTCCACTGGTTGCCCTTCGCCCCCGCTGACTTGGGCCAATTCTGACTGCCCACTGTTTGGCCCGAATGAGGAGACAGGATACCCGGCGCAACCTCGCCTATTGCGCGACCGGAGGCGTTGCCGGGGCGGTCGGTTCAGCGGGCGGATCCGGGGCGGTCGCCTCGTGGATCAGCGCTTTCCCCTTCTCCCAGGCGTTCTTTGATCCCTCCTTGGTCGCCTGCCAGGCCTCCTTGGATTTGTCCCCCACCATCTCGTACGCTTCCCGTGACCCGCTTTTGGTCTTTTCCCACATTGATGACGATTCGCTTTTCACGGTATCCCAAGCTGTTCCCGTGCTTTCCCTGGTGGCTTCCGCCACCGATCCGGCCGCCGCCTTGACGTCCCTGCCCGCCTCGCTCCACTTGCTCTCCTGTTGCGGAGTTGTGGCCGGCTGATCCTGTTGCGGAATTCCGGCTTGCTGATCCTGTTGTGGGGTTCCGGCCCGCTGTTCTTGTTGCGGAACTCCGGCCTGCTGTTCCTGTTGCGGGGTTCCGGCCTGCTGCTCTTGTTGCGGAACTCCGGCCTGCTGACCCTTGGCAACGGCTTGTTCATCCGCCTGACTCGCAATCGGGAGACTCACCATGGCCACGGACCAGCCGTACAACAACGTCTTTTTGAGCGCACACTTCATGTTCATCATTTCTCCTCAACCTTTGCGGGAAAACAGGTTCTGTTTCAAGGCTTGATACGCGTTATTCCTGCAATATTCAAGCGAAGAATCTCTTGTGGACCTGTCTCTGACGACAATCTGCCGCATACGCGGCAGCAGATAGAGTATCGGGCATTGGGCAGTACAGACGAGCGCGGCGCGGACGCCGTTAGCGTTGCCGCGCCGCGTGTACGAATAAGTGGATATACTCAGAAGTCGTAGCGGAAGAGCAAAGTGCCGCTCACCCCCTCTCGCGTGCCCCCATACCCCTACCCGCCCAACTGTCGCCGCAATGCGGTGAATTGCCCAGGATCAATACTCCGGCCGCCTGGTTGTTGTTTACTTACCACCGGAGTTTGGCTATGGTGCAAACCGGTTTTACTCCATGACCTGACCGATTTGCGGCTGACCACACGCCGGCGCGGGCCGGGTTGGTCATACCGGCTTATTCCTTTTTGCCAGGCGATGCGGCTGGCCAAGGTGCTGTTGCGGGGGCGTTTTCGGCAATCCGCTTTCGATCTGGTCCCTGGGCGCATCCCGCCATCTATCTTCCGTTCAACCGCCACCTCAAAAATTCATGCAGCCCGCTTCCGCCACCGCCAGAAAAAAGAAAAAACAGCCTCTGTGCTTCACGGCTACCTGCGGCTTCGGCCTGGAACCATTGGTGCAAGAGGAAATCACCGCGACCGGCGGTGAAACGATCTCCGTGCACCCGGGGGCAGTCACCTGGAGCGGCAGCCTGGAGACAGGTTATCGCGCATGCCTCTGGTCCCGCTTTGCCTCGCGCATCCTCCTGGAATTAGCCCGTTTCGACGCCCCAACCACAGACGCCCTCTACGCGCATGCGAGCAGTATCCTCTGGGATGACCATTTTACCTGGAAATCGACCTTTGCCGTGCATACCACTTTGGTCAACGCCGCCTTGTCTCACAGTCAATTCGCCTCGCTGCGAGTCAAGGACGCCATTGTCGACCAGTTCCGCAAGCGGTTCGGCAAGCGACCGGACGTGGACGCCCTACATCCTGATCTCCGCTTCCACCTCCATGTCCAGGGGACCGGCGCCGTGCTGTCTCTCGACCTCTCCGGCGACAGTCTCCACCGGCGCGGCTACCGGGTCGGCAGCGGTGATGCGCCTCTGAAGGAAACTCTGGCGGCTGCCATTGTCCGCCTTTCCGGCTGGCTCGACCGGACCGGAAACGAGCCGGTCTTGCTCGATCCGATGTGCGGCAGCGGCACCCTGCTCATCGAGGCAGCTCTGATGCTCAGCGACAGCGCCCCTGGCCTGCTCCGCAAAACCTTCGGTTTCATGGCATGGAACAAGCACGATCCGCAACTCTGGGACCGGCTGATACAGGAGGCGGTGGAGCGGGAAAGTCTGGGCATGCCTGCCGTCTGGCCGCAGTTCATCGGCTACGACGCCGATCCCAAGGTGGTCGCCGCAGCCAGAAAAAACGTAATCGCCGCCGGCCTGCGCGAAGTGATCGTCATCAAGCAGCGTCAACTGGCCCGGCTGCACAGTCCGGCCCCTGCCGGCTGCCTGCTGACCAACCCACCTTATGGCGAACGGCTCTCAGAAAAGGAAGCGGTCAAATATCTCTACCGCTGCCTGGGCCGCGTCTTCCGGGACCAGTTCGCCGGCTGGACGCTGGCCTTTTTCACTGCCAATCCCGATCTGGCCGAAATGACCGGCATAGAGTGGCAGGAACGGCACCGGCTGTTCAACGGACCGATCAAATGCCAGTTGCTGGCGGGTCAGGAAAATACCTTGCAGGAACATCCCGCCCACCGCTGGACTCCGGTCCCCTTGCCTGCCGGTATGCCCGGCCAGGATTTCGCCAACCGGCTGCTCAAGAACTGCGAGACTATCCTGCGATGGGCGCAACAGGAGGGTATTGCCTGTTTTCGCATCTATGACGCCGATATGCCGGAATACAATCTGGCCATCGATTTCTATGGGGAATGGGTTCATGTCCAGGAGTATGCTCCACCGGCCACCGTTGATCCCACCAAGGCGGAGCAGCGGTTCACCCTGGCCTTGCAGGTTATCCGCGCCGTTTTCGGCGTCCCGCGCAGCCGGCTGTTCATCAAGACCAGGAAAAAACAGAAGGGCTCGCAGCAGTATCAGAAAAAAGATGGGACCGGGACGCTCCACGAGGTCCGGGAAGGCAACTGCCGCTTTCTGGTCAACTTCACCGACTATCTCGATACCGGCCTGTTTCTCGACCATCGCCTGACCAGGGAACGATTGGGGCAACTCGCTGCGGGCAAAACGTTTCTCAACCTGTTCGCCTATACCGGCACGGCTACGGTCCATGCGGCCTTGGGCGGAACCACAGCCACCACCTCGGTCGACATCTCCGCCGCCTATCTCGCCAGGGCCCGGACCAATCTGGCGCTCAACGGGATCGGCGGCCCGCAGCACCAGACCATCGAGGCCGACTGCCTCACGTGGTTAACGCACTCCCAGGAACGCTACGGGCTGATTTTCGTTGACCCGCCCACGTTTTCCAATGCCCGGCACCGAAAACAGACCTTCGAGGTCCAGAACGATCATCCTGCCCTGCTCCGCCTGGCCATGCAGCGGTTAGCCAAAGACGGCATTCTGCTGTTCTCCAGTAACTTCCGCACATTCACCCTGGAGGCATCACTGGCCCGCGATTTTGCGGTCCGGGAAATCAGCGACGAAACCATCCCCTTTGATTTTCAGCGCAATCGCCGCATTCATCGATGCTGGGAATTTCGTCATCATCCGCAGCCTCTTGCCACCGGACAGGATATGCCGTGACCGCCGATCTCGCCGCCAGAGAACTGGTCGAAATCGTCGACCGAGACAACCACTCCATTGGCGCGGTCACCCGTCAGATCATGCGCCAGCAGAATCTGATCCACCGGGCATCCTATGTGCTGGTGTTCAATCGGAACGGACAACTGTTCATCCAGAAACGGACCCGCACCAAGGACATCTATCCTGGCTGCTGGGATCTGGCCGCCGGGGGCGTGGTGCTGGCCGGAGAATCGTACCTGGAATCGGCGCAACGGGAACTGCGGGAAGAGCTGGAGCTGACCGGGGTCAAACTGACCCATCTGTTTGACCAGTATTTCGAGGAGAGCGACAACCGGGTGTGGGGCCGTATCTTTTTCTGCGTCAGCGAGGGCCCCTTCACCCTCCAGAAAGAGGAGATCGACCACGGCCGGTTCATCGATCTCGACGATATCGAGGCGCTGCACCAAACAGAACCGGTCACCCCGGATGGCATGGCCCTTCTCCGACGCCTGCCGCGCAACCGGCGGTGATGGTGGAGCGGATCGAATAAACGTTTGCGTTTCCTGCTGTCTCGAATTATTCAACAATGAAAACTACGGAAAAACATCACGTTGAATTGGAAGGGGGTTAAGCAGTTCGAGCAAATCTCTTCTGGCGCAGAACAGGCGTCTACCCTCTCCAGCCTTCCTGCTCCCACAGCATGAACAACCGGCGGATGCCTTCCGTGGCCAGATCTGCCATGGCGGGAAACAACTCCGGACGAAACGGGGCGCCTTCGGCGGTGGCCTGCACCTCGATCCAATATCCATCGCGGCGCATGACGAAGTTGGCGTCAACATCGGCAGCGGAATCCTCGCTGTATTCCAAATCCAAGACCGGCTGTCCGCCGACCACGCCGACGCTGACGGCCGCCACCGGCAACAGCGGCGGCATGGCGGCCAGCTTGCCCTGTTGCACCATCTTGTGGATCGCCATTCGTATTGCCAAAGCTCCACCGGTGATCGAGGCACAGCGGGTGCCGCCGTCGGCGTTGAGCACATCGCAATCCACCCGGAGCGTATGCTCTCCCAAAAGCCGCAGATCAACCATCATCCGCAGGGAACGGCCGATCAGACGTTGGATCTCATGGGTCCGGCCGGAAGGACCGGACATCGTCTCCCGCCGGCTGCGCCCATGGGTGGCGCAAGGCAGCATGCCGTATTCGGCGGTGATCCATCCCTGTCCCCGATTCTGCAAAAAGGGTGGAACCTTCTCCTCGACACTCACGCCGCAGAGTACATGCGTCTGTCCCATTCGGATCAGGACCGAACCGCCGGCATGGGGCTGGACACCGTATTCGATACTGACCGGGCGCAATCCGTTGGCCGGGCGATGACCATTTCGCATGGCTCCTCCATTAATGCAATGTGGTTATCCCGCTGCCGGAATCAGAGAATTACCAGGGTAATGCCGGGGTTGGCGCGATTGAGATCACGGTGTCCGGCTAGGAAAGGAAAGCGGCGCAGCAGGTGCCTGCCACGTTTGGAACGCCCCTTGAATTCTTCACTGTACACGATCTCCTTGATCCGGCCCTGCAGGAAAAGAAGGTGCAACTGCCGTTGGACCGCCGCCTTGATGGCCCCACCTCTACCACTGGAACCGTAACCATGGATCAAGGTGAGCACTTTGGCGCCCTGGCTGTTGGCCTCGACAATGGCCATCTCAAGCCGGTCAAGCGCCTGTTGCACCAGCGGCATGCCTCTTTCCAGGTTGATCACCCGATGGAACGGGCCAACCGCGCTCATCCTGCCGGAGCCGCAGGAGGCCTGGCAATAGGGACATCGACCCTGGCCGGGGTCGAACTCGTTCCCGCAAATCTCGCACAGCAGCGATGCCATGTCTAGTTCACGCAGGCTTCCGTGTGCGCATCGCTACCGGCGCCGGACCTCGATCACATCGGGCATCTGCAGCAGATGCTGCTGCAAGGTGTGCAAATGTTTGATATGCGTCACTTCGAGCAGAACATCGAACTCGGCGATGTTCTCCACCGTGGTGCGGGCATTCAGTTCGACGATATTGGCATCATCGACGCTAATGGCGGCACTGATGTCGGCCAACAAACTTTTTCGGTTTTCCGCCCTGATACGCAGCGCAACCCGATACACGCCCTGCGGCGATCCAGACCAGGAGACTTCCAGCCAACGGTTAGGATCGACGGCCAGCAGGTTGGGGCAATCGGTGCGATGGATGGAGACGCCGGTGCCGGTGGTGATGAAGCCGATGATCGGATCGCCTGGAACCGGATGACAGCATTGACTCACCTTGACCAGTATGTCGTCGACACCATCGATGTCGATGGCGGTACGCCGGGCTGAGACAGCGGCGCGCTGCTCTTCGCCCGCGCGTTGGGCCCGCTCGACCATTTCCGCCATCCGCCGTTTTTCCTCGGTTTCGCGGAATTCCTCGGGTTGCAGTGTCCGCAGCAGATGGGGCACGGTAATGGAGCCGTTGCCCACCCGGGTCAGCAACTCCTCCAGGGATTGGCAGTTGAGCTGCTTGAGCAGCAGGCGCAGCTGCCCGCTCTTGAGCAGCCGGTGAAAATTGATATCGTGCTTCTTCAGCTCACGCTCGCAGATTTCGCGGCCCAGCTTGAGCGACCGTTCCTTTTCCTCCCGCCTGAGATACTGGCGGATCCGGGTCCGGGCCCTGCTGGTCTTGACCAGTTGCAGCCAAGCACGGCGGGGATGCTGATTCTTCTGGGTCAGGATCTCGACGATGTCGCCGCTCTGCAGCTCATGTTTCAATTGGACGATATGGCCGTTGACCTTAGCACCGACACAGGTATCGCCGATCGCCGTATGGATGGCGTAGGCAAAATCGATCGGCGTGCTACCCTTGGGCAGTTCCCGGACCTCGCCGGTGGGGGTCAGAGCGAAGACATCGGGCTCAAACAACTCGCCGCGCACGGTTTCCATGAACTCGTTCGGGTCTTCGACTTCCTGCAGGGACTGCACCAACCGCTTCAAATTCTTGAACAGCTTGGCATCGTTGCCGGTAATCTTCTGCCCTTCCTTGTAGGCCCAATGGGCGGCCACGCCCTCCTGAGCGACCCGGTCCATCTCCTCGGTCCGGATCTGAATCTCAATGAATTGACCCAGCGGGCCAGCCACCGTGGTGTGCAGCGACTGGTAGTTGTTCGATTTGGGCGCGCTGATCCAATCCTTGATCCGGCCGGGGACTGGCGTCCAGTCGGCATGGATCGTACCCAATACCTGGTAGCACTCCTTGACCGTGCGGACGATGATACGGAAAGCCACCTTGTCATATACCCGCTCAATCGATATCTTCTGCTCCACCAATTTCTTGTAGATCGAATAGATGTGCTTGGGCCGGCCGACCATCCGCACCGGTTCGATTTTATTCGCCCGGAGTTTGGCGGCCAAGACGCCGATCACTTCATCAACATAGGCCTGGCGTTCGTCGGTGGTGCTCTCCAACTGGGCGGTCAGATCGGCATATTCCACCGGCATGAGATACTTGAAGGAGAGATCCTCCAACTCGCGCTTGATCCATTCGATCCCGATGCGGCTGGCCAGCGGAGCGTATAGATCCATTGTTTCCCTGGCCCTGATCCGCCGCTCCTCCTCATCGACCGCGTCGAGGTTGAGCATATCGTGCAGACGGTCGGCCAGCTTGACCAGGAGCACACGGATGTCCGCGCCCACGGCCAACAGCAGTTTCCGAAGGTTCTCCGCCTCATGGGCCAGTTGGGAATTGTAGCGGACGTTGGTGATCCGGCTGGCACCATTGACGATATTGGCGATGGTCTCGCCGAACTTCTTCTTCAGCTCATCTAAGGTGGCGACCTGTTCCTTGATGGTGCCATGCAGCAGGCCGGCGACAATGGTGTCCAGGTCGAGCCTCATCGAGGCCAGGGTCGAAGCCACGGCCAGGGGATGATCGATATACGACTCGCCGGTCACGTAGCGCTGCCCGGCGTGCCGTTCTTTGATGAATTCGTATGCCCTGATCAGTGGCTCCAGGTCAACCCCATGGAGGTAGGCCGAGGCAAGAGAGAGAAGATGCTTGATGTCTGACATGGCGCAATTGGATATGATCATCCGGCCAACCGCCTGCTTGATCAGCCAGGCGATATTCCAGAAAAATTTTGTTTTTCCTGCCCGTTTTCTTCTTTGCTACACGTTCAAGCGGGTACTTGCCGGACAAGTCCGGCAATATGGGCAACCGCTTCATCTAAGGCCCAGACCTCGGTCGCGCCGGTTCTGCGTGACCGCAACTCCACCTTGCCTTCCTTTTCGTAGGTCTTGCCCACGGTCAGCCGGTAGGGGATGCCAAGGAGGTCGGCGTCGTTGAATTTGGAACCGGGCCGCTCGTCCCGGTCGTCATAGAGGACATCCAGCCCATGGGCTCGCAGATCGTTGTAGAGGCCATCCGCAACGCGGCAGAAGGTCTCGTCTTTGGGATTGAGGTTGAGGACGATGACCTGAAAGGGCGCCAGGGGTACCGGAAAGATAATGCCCTTGGCGTCATGGTTCTGCTCGATGGCCGCCGCCACCACCCGGCTGACGCCAATGCCATAACAGCCCATGATAAAGGGGTTTTGCTGGCCGTCGCTGCCCTGGAAGGTGGCGTGCATGGCCTCGGAATAGTTGGTGCCGAGTTTGAAGATATGGCCGACCTCTATCCCTTCCTTCAGCCGCAGGCCGCCGCCGCAGACGGGACAGCGGTCATCAGCCGCGATCTGCCGCAGATCGCCCGCCACATCGGGTTGGAAATCGCGGCCCGGATTGACGCCGGTGCAATGGAAGCCCTTTTCGTTGGCGCCGGCTACCGCATCCACCATGCGCATCACCTCCTGATCGGCCACCACCTTGATGCCGAGCCCCATCGGCCCCAGGTAGCCGACAGGCAGGCGGGTCCGCTGCCAGACCTGTTCCTCGTCGAGAACCTCGACCTCATTGGCCCCCAGCAAGTTCTTCATCTTGACCGGCTGCACCTCACGGTCGCCGCGCACCAGGGCGGCCACCGGTTCACCGTCCGCCAAATATATCATGGTCTTGATCACGCCGCTCTGGCTGATCTTAAAAAATTCCGCCACCTTGTCCACCTGCTTCAGCCCAGGAGTGGCCACCTTGCGCACCTCTGACCGCATGGAGTCCGCACCGGTCTCGTCCGGCGGAGCAATGGCGGCTTTTTCGACATTGGCGGCATAGGGGCAGGTATCGCAGATAACCAGGGTATCCTCGCCGGTCTCGGCTAGGACCATGAATTCATGGGAATAGGAGCCGCCGATGGTGCCGCTGTCGGCCTCCACCGCCCGGAACTCCAAGCCGCACCGCGCAAAGATGCGGGTATAGGCCTGGCGCATGATCTCGTAGCTGCGGTTGGCGCCGGCATCGTCGACATCAAAGGAATAGGCGTCTTTCATCATGAATTCGCGACCCCGCATCAGACCGAAGCGCGGCCTGATCTCGTCGCGGAATTTGGTCTGAATCTGGTACAGATTGATCGGCAGTTGCCGATAGGATTGCAGTTCCCGGCGGGCAATATCGGTGACCACCTCCTCATGGGTGGGGCCAAGGCAATAATCGCGGTCGTGCCGGTCCTGGAAGCGGAGCAGTTCCGGACCATATTTTTTCCACCGGCCCGATTCCTGCCACAGGTCGCCGGGCTGAACCATGGGCATGAGGATTTCCTGGGCCCCGGCTCGATTCATCTCCTCGCGGACAATCCCAACCACCTTCTGGAGGGCGAGAAATCCCAGGGGCAGATAGGTATACATCCCCGAGGTCAATTTCCGGATGAACCCTCCCCGCACCAGGAGCTGGTGGCTGACGACCTCGGCCTCGGCAGGGGTTTCCTTGGTGGTGGGCAGCAACAACTGTGAATAGCGCATATCTGATCTCCGTCCCAGGCGGACAAAACCGATGCGTCAGGCGGCGAATTGTTCACGCATCCGCGTTCCGCTCGGCTTCCAGTTTTTTCAATTCCTCAAGCAAGACCGGCAACAGATCCGCTTCCACGACTTTCCGGTAAATTTTCCCTTTCTTGAACAAAATACCCACGCCATGGCCGCCGGCGACACCGATATCAGCCTCCCTGGCCTCGCCCGGACCGTTGACCACACACCCCATCACCGCCACCTTGAGCGGTGAGCGCATGGTTTGCAGGTAGCGCTCCACCTGTTCGGCCAGGGTGAACAGGTCGATCCGGGTGCGGCCGCAGGTGGGGCAGGAAATCAACTCCGGTCCCCGTTCGCGGATGCGCAGGGCGCGCAGCAACTCAAACCCGACCCGCAACTCCTCCACTGGATCACGGGTCAACGAGATGCGCAGGGTATCGCCGATGCCCTCGGCCAACAAGATCCCCAGAGCCACGCTCGACTTGACCGTGCCGGCGATCAGACCGCCCGCCTCAGTCACCCCAAGGTGGAGAGGGTAGTCGGTCCTGCCCGACAGCAGACGATAACCGGCGATGGTGGTCAGCACATCCGACGACTTGATCGATATCTTGATATCGCAGAAACCGCGCTCCTCCAGCAGGCGGACATTATTGAGCGCACTTTCGATCAAGGCGTCCGGTCGCTCTGGAGTGGGATAGCCGTAGCGGGCAAGCAACGCTTTTTCAATGGAACCGGAGTTGACCCCCACCCGGATCGGCACTTGGTGCAACCTGGCCGCGTCCACCACCCGGGCCAGCTTGGCCGGCCCGCCGAGATTGCCCGGATTGATGCGGATGCCTTGGGCGCCATGTTCCATGGCTGCCACCGCCAGCCGGGCATCGAAGTGAATATCGGCGATCAGGGGAATGGCGATCTGCTCCCTGATCGCGGTTATGGCACAGGCAGCGGCCGTGTCCGGCACCGCCACCCGGATAATCTCACATCCGGCCTGCTCCAGTTCGTGGATCTGCCGGACCGTGGCCTCGACATCATCTGTCATGGTATTGGTCATCGATTGGACGGCGATGGGCGCGCCGCCGCCGATGGCCACCGGCCCAACATGAATCTGACGGGTTGTTTTGCGCATGATCATAGCGCCTCCTGGCCTCCCTCCCGCATCGTTCCTCCCTGCAGCTCAGCCTCCGAAGCCCGCACGTACAGGGGAACCGCCCTTGCCGCCGGATGGGCAGTCCCGTCGGCCAGCATCTGGCCGGCGCACAAACCGATCGTTGCCGCCCTGGGATGGAATAAACCCGTACCGGCGATCCGGGCCAGCGGCTGGGCGGCCACTTCGGCCCGGCAGGCTTGCAGGCCGGGACCAATCAGCAGGGTCGGCTCCAGAATGACCCGCCGGACCAAATCCGTGGGACTCACGACAAAAAAGGGACTGATCCGCTGCCATTGTGCCTGCCGGAATCGGTATACTCCAGCGTAGATCTGTTGTTTGCGCGCATCGAGCAGGCAGCAGACAGGCAAATCGCCCGGAGCGACCTGCGCGGCCAATCCGTCCAGAGTGGGCACGGGCACCAGGGGAGCGGCCAAGGCCATGGCCAGTCCCTGCGCGGCCGCCATGCCGATCCGCAATCCGGTGAACGAACCAGGTCCCTGGCTGACCGCCACAGCCGTCAGATCCCCCCAGCCGACCCCGGCGGCCGCCATGACCGTGGCAACCGATCCCAGCAGGCACCTTGCATGGGTGATCTCGGGCTGCAGGGTGTACTCGGCCAGCACCTTGCCCGCTGCGCCGGCTCCCCGAGTCAGGGCCACACTCCCACAGCCGGTTGCCGTCTCAATGGCCAAGATCAGGAGATCAGCCATCGCTTGACCAGCCGCAGGATGTCGTTATAAAAAACGAACACCATCAAGGTGCCCAGGATAGCGATGCCGATCTGCTGGCTGATTGCCATGGTCCGGTCGCTCAAGGGCCTGCGCCGGACAGCCTCCAGGGAAAGAAAAACCAGATGACCGCCGTCAAGCACCGGCACAGGCAACAGGTTGAGGATACCGAGGTTAACGCTCAACAGGCCCATGAAATAGAGCAGGTTCATCCAGCCGGCCTCCATCTGCTGCCCAGCCAGCTCGGCGATCCGGATCGGGCCGCCCAGTTCGCTGGCCGGGATAACCCGCTGGATCATCTTGACGATCCCCATCACGGTCAGATAGCCGAGGTTCCAGGTCTGCAGCAGGGCCGCCTCGCCCGATTCGCCGATGGTGGCCGCCCTATAGCGGACCTCGTCGCTACGGACAATGCCAAGCATGTATCGCTCGCCCACCTCCTCGCCGAGCAGGTTCTTTGCCTTCTGCAGTGTAGGCTTGGCAGTAAAAGTCAACTCCCGTCCCTGACGGTCCACGATCAACGTCACAGATGCGCCGCCGCTGTTTTTGATGCGTTCAGACACATGCTCCCACGAGGTGACCGGGGCGGAGTTGATGGAACGGATCACATCCCCGGCCTTCATGCCGGCCTGATCAGCCACTGAACCGACGGTAACCTCACCAACCCGGGAGGAATCGATCGGTTCGGGAATACCGGCAAAAGCGAACATGCCGAAGAAGAGGACCACGGCAAACAGCAGATTGAAGAGCGGTCCGCCAAAAACGATGCCGAACCGTTGCCACACCGTTTTGTGGGAAAAGGAACGATGACGCTCCGCCGGCAGCACCTCTTCCTCTTGATGTTCGCCATACATCTTGACATACCCCCCTAAAGGGAAGGCGCTGATGAGGTATTCGGTTTCGCCCCATTGTCGGGCAATCAGCTTGTTGCCAAAGCCGAGGGAAAATTTCAGCACCCGCACTCCGAAGGCCTTGGCCAACAGAAAGTGACCCAGCTCGTGCACAAAAATCAGGACACCGAGAACAATGATGAAGGAGAGAACAGCATTCATACCATGCGCAAACAGTCGGATAAAAAATAGATACGAGGAACAGGAAAAATGGCTCAGGCCGCGCCAATGGCCCGCTCGGCCGCCAGCCGCGCCTGCTGATCAGCAGCCAGGATCGCCTGCAGATCCATCTCGTCTCCCTGATCGCTTGCTCCCAAGACGGTGGAGACGACGGCCGCGATCTGCGTGAATCCGATCCGGCCGGCAAGAAAGGCTTCCACTGCGACCTCATTGGCGGCATTGAGCACCGCTGGCTTCACGCCCCCCATGGCCAGCGCCTCGTAAGCCATCCGCAGGGCGGGAAACCGCTGATGATCCGGCTGTTCGAAGGCAAGGTTGCCGCATTGCGCCAAACTGAGGCGGGACAGTCCCAGCTCCAGCCGCGCGGGATAGGAAAGCGCATAGGCGATGGGAATGCGCATGTCCGGTATGCCCAATTGGGCCATCACCGAGCCGTCCCGGTATTCCACCAGGGAATGCACGATGGATTGGGGATGTACGACCACTTCGATCTGCTCCGGCAGGACATCGAACAGCCAGCGGGCCTCGATGACTTCCAACCCTTTGTTCATCAGGGTCGCCGAATCGATGGAAATTTTGCGACCCATGCTCCAATTGGGGTGGGCCAGGGCCTGATCGGGGACGGCCGCGGCCAAGGCGTCGGTATCCCAAGTGCGAAATGGCCCGCCGGAAGCGGTGAGAATAATTTTGGACACATCCTCCCGGCGTCTGGATTCCAGGACTTGAAAGATGGCGCTATGCTCGGAATCGATGGGCAAGAGGCGCACCCCGCGTGACCGTACCGTCTCCATAATCAGCCGGCCGGCCATCACCAGGGTTTCCTTGTTGGCCAAGCCGAGATCCTTATCGGCCTGTATGGCCGCCAGTGCCGGCAGCAATCCTGCTGAACCGACCACCGCGGAAATGACCATATCCGCCGAAGCAAGGGAGGCAACCTGGCAGTTGCCTTCCGTGCCCGAGACTATCCGCGAATGATAACGGGGAGGCAGCAGCGCTGCCAGGGTGGCGGCCAACTCCGGCTCCGCCACCGAAATGCATTCCGGCTCAAATTCCTTCACCTGGGCGGCCAGCAATTCGACATTTCGCCCTGCCGCAAGGCCAACGACCTTGAATTGCTCGGGGAACTGCCGTGCGACGGCTAACACGTTGCGCCCGATGGAACCGGTGGAGCCGAGCAGGGACAGGGCTTTCATCACACCACACCAAAACGCAGCAGATAATACAGCACCGGCGCCGTGAGCAAGAGGCTGTCGAGGCGGTCCAGAAGGCCGCCATGGCCAAAGAGAATGGCGCCCGAATCCTTGCAGTCCACCGACCGCTTGATCATCGATTCGGTCAGGTCACCGGCAATACCGACCACAACCAGGACAAGAGCCACCAGCAGCAGCGTCCCTGGATTGACCGGATGCGGGAATAGCAGGTTGATACCCTCGGCCGCAACCACTCCGGCAACCATGCCGCCCACACCGCCCGCCACCGTCTTTTTGGGGCTGAGGAGAGGAAAGAGCTTGCGTTTGCCAAAGGCCCGGCCCGCATAGTAGGCGCCGGTATCCGACCCGGCTACAATCGCGACCAGCATGATCAACCAGAAGCTTCCCTGCGGATGCGCGCGCAGAAGCACCATATGGGCCATACATCCTGAGATATAGATGCAGGAAAAACCGGCATACCCGGCATACCGCAGCGAATCATCCATGCTGCCATAACCGTGAAGCGCCAGCGCAGCCAGCGCCAGCAGGCTGAACATCATCCCGGCAAGGACCGCGTCGCCATGCCCCCAAAAGGAAGTCAGGACAGGACCAAGGCAGCAACCGATGGTGACTGCCTGCCGCCAGCCCCACCTCATTCCCAAAGTCATGCGAAAAAATTCATGGAGCGCCAGCACGGCTCCGAGCAGGGTCACGCCCCAAAACAGCGCAAAAGGCCCGTAAAGCAGCAGAAGGAACCACCCGGCCGCCATGCATATCCCGGGGATGACACGGCTCATAGCCTATGCCTCCTTCACCTGCACCCCGGTCCGGCCAAAACGGCGCTGTCTGAGATGAAAGGTATGAATGGCGTCCAAAAACTGCTGTTTCCTGAAGTCAGGCCAGCGGATTTCGGTGAAATAGAGTTCGGCATAGGAAGACTGCCACAGGAGAAAATTGGACAAACGGTGCTCGCCGCCGGTCCGAATGAGGAGGTCAGGGTCAGGTTGACCGGCGGTAAACAGATGGTCACTGATGCTGGCTTCGGAGATCGCGCCCCAATCGAGCACCCCTTCCTGACATTTTCGCGCCATCTCCCGAACCGCGCCCAACAGTTCACTCCTGCCACCATAATTGAGCGCCAGGTTCAGGATCATCCCCTGACAGGAGCAGGTGTCGGCAACGGCCTGCCGCAGCACCGCGCCGACATCTGCGGGCAGACGATCCTGCCCGCCCAGACAACGCAGCCGAATGTTATTGCGCATCATGGTTCGCAGCTCCGACCGCAGATAGCTTTTCAACAGACCCATCAGCCCGCTGACTTCGCGCGTGGGACGATTCCAGTTCTCCGTCGAAAAGGCATAGAGGGTCAGGATTTCGACTCCTATCTCGCTGGCCGTTTCAACGATCTCCCGAACCGAATCCACCCCCACCTTATGCCCGAACAACCGGGGACGGTGCCGCTCCTCGGCCCAGCGACCGTTGCCGTCCATGATGATGGCCACATGGCGAGGGGCGGGTCTATGTACGTCTGGCGCATCCACGATCACAGAATGGACGGGATCACACCGCCATGACTTCTTTTTCTTTGCCTGCGCCGATCTCGTCGACTTGATTGATATAGCCGTCGGTCACCTTTTGCGCCTCTTCCTGGAACCGGAACAGCTCGTCCTCGGAAATGGTTTTATCTTTCTTCAGTTTCTTCAAGGACTCGTTGGTATCGCGCCGGACATTGCGGATGGCGACCTTGTATTCTTCTCCGATCTTCTTGACCTGCTTCACCAATTCTTTGCGGCGTTCACCGGTAAGGGGAGGGATCGTCAGCCGGACGACATTGCCGTCACTTTGCGGGGTGAGCCCCAGCCCGGAACCCAAGATCGCCTTGTCAATGGCGGGCAGCAACTGCGGATCCCACGGCTTGATGGCGATCATGTTATTTTCTGGGATGGTCAACGTGCCGACCTGATCCATAGGCATCTGCGAGCCATAGGCGTTCACTTTGATACCATCAAGCAAGGACAGTGATGCCCGCCCGGTCCTGATCTTCACCAACTCCCGTTTCAGCGCTTCGATGCTTGATGCCATTTTCTCTTGCAATTGATCGATGAGTGCGTGTGTCATAGCATCCTCACTGCAGCAGCTCGCTATCCTAGAAGAAGAGTTGTCCGGGAGGCTCGTTACGCGCCTTTCCCGATTCAGCGGACCTGTTGTGGTTGTTAATTGGAGATGAGCGTGCCGACATCCTCGCCCATGACTGCCTTGACGATGTTGCCGGGCCTCGTCATGTCAAAAACAAAAATGGGCAGGTTATTGTCACGGGCCAGGGAAATGCCCGCCGCATCCATGATTTTGAGGTCATCGCGCAGGACAGTGGAGTAGGTCAGGGTATGATACCTGACGGCATTGGCGTCTTGCTCAGGATCACGATCATACACGCCGTCCACCCGGGTCGCCTTCATAATCACGTCGGCTTTGATTTCCAAAGCGCGCAAAACAGCGGCGGTATCCGTGGTAAAATAGGGATTGCCGGTCCCGGCCGCGCAAATAACGATTCGCTTCTGCTCCAGGTGCTCAATCGCCTTCAGCCGTTCATAGGGCTCGCACACGTTGTGCATGGTGATAGCCGACATCACCTTGGTCGGTATACCCAGGCTTTCCAGCCTATCTTGCACGGCAAGCGAGTTCATCACCGTGCCCAGCATGCCCATATTGTCTGCGGAACTCCGATCCATGCCGCTGGCGGCGCCGGCAACTCCACGAAAGATATTGCCGGCCCCAACCACCAGAGCCAACTCGATTTTGAGATTGTGCAAGGCCTGGATTTCCTGAGACAAAAACTTGACCACTTCAGGACTGATCCCGTAGGCCTTCTCACCCATCAGCGCTTCACCGCTGATTTTCAAGAGCACGCGTTTAAATTTCATCTTGCCGCCCTCTGCAACGTATCCGATTCCGATCCAGGAAAAACCTCGCCCTTGTCCTGAAAGCTTCTCGAACAGCCAATTATCCGATCTGGAACCTGGCAAATTTCTTGATCGAGATATTCTCACCCATCTTGGCGACCAATTCGTTCAACAAATCCTGAACGGTCAGGTCGGGATTCTTCACGTATTTTTGTTCCATCAGGCAGACTTCGGCGAGATACTTCTCGACCTTGCCGGCCACCATCTTGTCGACGATCTGCTGAGGTTTGCCGGAATCAAACGCCTGATTGACGTAAATATCCTTTTCCCGCTGCAGGATATCGGCAGGAACCTCTTCCCGGGTGACCGCAACCGGGTTGACAGCGGCAATATGCATGGCGACATTCTTGGCGAATGCCTTGAAATCATCCGTCTTGGCGACGAAATCGGTTTCACAGCCGACCTCCACCATCACCCCCAATTTCCCGCCGGCGTGGATGTAGCTTTCGACCACGCCTTCCTTGGTTTCGCGACCCGCCCGTTTAGCAGCGACCGCCAACCCCTTCTGCCGCAACAGATCGACAGCTTTCTCCATGTCACCTGCGGTTTCCGTCAATGCCTTTTTGCAATCCATCATCCCGGCATTGGTCTTATCACGCAGCTCTTTCACCATCTGGCTTGTAATCGTCACGTTCCCTCTCCTTATCCCAAAACTCGTTTTCTGCAATATACCAACAAATACTCAACCTCGCGGCAAAGAACCAGCAGGGACAAGCTCCCTACCGGTTTCCCGTACGCGCAACATTGCCCGTCTTCAAGAGCGGCGCTCACTCTTCCTCATCCATTTTTGCCGCCAACTCTTCTTCGACCCCGGCACTCATGGCCGCTTCCAGACCATCGACATTGGCTTCGGCCTCTTCGCCGCGCCGCACTCTTCCCTCCAGGACCGCCTCGGACATCATTGAGGTAATCAGCTTGATGGCGCGAATCGCGTCGTCGTTGCCGGGAATGACGAAATCCACGCCGTCCGGATCACAGTTGGTATCGGTCAGAGCAATCACCGGGATGCCGAGTTTGTTGGCCTCGCCTACGGCAATGTCTTCCTTTCTCGGATCAATGACAAAAAGCGCATCTGGCAGGCTGCGCATATTCTTGATGCCGCCGATGTTGCGATCAAGTTTGACCCGCTCCTTTTCCATTTGCAATACTTCCTTCTTGGGGAAGCGATTAATCGACCCATCGGCCTGCATGGACTCGATTTTTTTGAGCCGATCAACGGAATGGCGGATCGTCTGGAAATTGGTCAGCATCCCGCCGAGCCAGCGATGGTTGATGTAGAACATGCCGCAGCGTACGGCTTCTTCCTGGATAATGGCCTGTCCCTGCCGTTTGGTACAGACAAAGAGCACCGAGCCGCCGTTCGCTACGATATCCACCATGGCGCTGCATGCCTTTTTAAACAGGCGCATGGTGATATCAAGATTGACAATATAAATGCCATTGCGAGGGCCGTAGATGAAAGGTTTCATTTTGGGATTCCATCGCCTGGTTTGGTGCCCAAAGTGGAGCCCTGCCTCAAGCATTTGCCGCATCGTGACCGTTGTCATACCTTCTCCTCTATTTTGGTTGTTCCTCCATCCCCCAGCCAATTCCACACTCAACACGGTGGAACACCAACGGCTTGTTTACGGGGATGTGTGTGATAATGCCGGCGACCGTCTTTAACCTACCGGCTCCTGCAAAACAAATTTTTTTTCTTATCACGATAAATCATCAATTTCAAGAGAGTCTTGCCACCTTGCTGCATCAGCATACACAAGAACGGCTGCCTCACTTGGATCTGGTCAGTTTCCTGCGTCCTCCCAGAATGGTCTCCAGCCAATCAAAGCCAAAGCACAACAGGGCGCCATCATCCTTCTCGATTCGGCGCCTGTCTTCCTTTGCCAGCCTGTAGCGGGAGAGAAGCCTTTGCTTTTCTGCATAGGAACGAAACTCGTCGATATTGTAGCACACCATGAATGCCAATTGCTGATACGGCCCGGCAGCGCCTTCCCCGGCCCAGGGATTTGAGGCGAACAAGGCATCCATCTCTGCCCAGAGGTTGTTATATTGATTGCATGCATCAAGCATTTGATCCCGTTCCCATTGCCGGACGGAATAGCTGCGGTCCTCAAAATGGCCCAGACAGTATGGATGATGCGTCAGGAAATAGTGAATACGAAGCGGCTGCCCACTGCCAAGGCGCTCCACCGCACGCTCAAGAGGATATGTCCGGCAGGCCGAGGGGCGATTGGCGTATACGCTGCAGCCCGCTTCATCCAGGAAAGGGCATGAGCGATCCTCCCGCATGTTCAGCTGCAATCCTGGAAAGAAAGGATGGCTCCCGGCACAGAGTCGGGTGTGTGCCCGGAGGAAATCAGACGAATGGATGCCTAACTGATTTTTCAATAAGATTATGTCATACGGGAACAAGAGCAACTCGACATTGCAGCAACAGCTCCGGAAACAACGCACCCCTGCATGACAATGAAACTGAAACGTTCCGTCCGAGATCAAAGTGCGGTCCGGCGGCACAAGATGATCACAATCCATTGCGGCTCATACAAAAATAAAAAAAGCTGGCATGAACAACTCATGCCAGCTCAGATCAAGAGAAAACAACGACACATTTATTGGGTCTGCTCGACTTTCGCGCCACTTGCTGATTCGCTATAGTCAACCAACTCGAGGATAGCCATTGGCGCAGCGTCACCCATCCGTGAACCGGTACGAATAATGCGTGTATATCCGCCCTGCCGTTCAGCATACTGGCTGCTCAACTGGTCGAACAGTTTGGCAACAATGCTTTTAGAACGGATATAGGCCAGTGCTTGTCGCCGGGCATGCAAATCGCCCTTTTTCCCAAGCGTGATCATCTGCTCAGCGACTCGCCGGGCTTCTTTCGCTTTCACTACAGTGGTTACGATCCGCTCTTGATCCAAGAGCGAAGTGACCATATTCCTCAACATGGCATCACGATGCGAAGAAGTTCGGCCAAGTCTACGGCCAGCTTTTCTATGTCTCATGGTCTATCCTTTCGTCGTTAGCAAAAATTATATCCTGGGCGAAAAAGAAAAGATTATTCCTCGATCCTGTCTTCTCGTTTTTCAGGGATAACCCAACCGTCGTACTTCATTCCCAAGGTCAAGTTATGTTCCGCCAGCAGCGCTTTGATCTCGTTTAAGGACTTGCGCCCAAAATTTTTCGTCTTGAGCATCTCGGCGTCTGTCTTGGTCACAAGCTGACCAATATACTGAATCTGCGCATTTTTCAAACAGTTAGCAGACCGCACCGACAATTCGAGATCTTCAACGTTTTTATCCAGAAAGGGCGGATAGGCCTTGCCGTCATCGTCACCATCGGAATTATCAGGTGCTTTGGCGATTTCTTCGTTGAAATTAATAAAGATGGTCATCTGCTCCTTCAGAATTTTGGCAGCGTATGCCAATGCATTCTGCGGTTCGACACTGCCGTCGGTCTCGATCTCCATGGTCAGGCGATCATAATCCGTTTGCTGTCCCACCCGAGCCTGGCTGACAACATATTGCACCCGCTTGATGGGCGAAAACGCTGAATCAACAGGAATAACACCTATCGGCTGCCCTTCTTTTTTATTATATTCAGCAGAGACATAGCCTTTGCCCCAATGCACTTCCAGTTCGGTGCGAAAAGTTGCTTCATTGGTTATCGTGCAGATCACCAATTCGGGATTCATAACCTCGACATACGCGCCACCATTAATATCACTGGCGTATACTTTTCCCGGACCCGTTTTTTCAAGCACAACAGTACGCATTTCCGGACCATTCAATTTCAAACGGACCTGTTTTAAATTCAGAATTATTTCAGCGACATCTTCATGGACGCCGTCGATGGTTGTGAATTCATGCAACGCATTGTTCAACCGGACAGAGGTAATGGCCGCACCTCTGATGGAAGAAAGCATAATGCGGCGAAGAGAATTACCAATGGTGGTTGCAAATCCTCTTTCCAAAGGTTGACAAACAAACTTACCATACCGACTGGTCAATGATCCATCATCGACCTCAAGTTTTTCAGGAACGATAAGGGTATGCCAATTATTGTAAAAGGGATTCTCATCCAATAGTTCTTGTGGCATGCGCTACCTATAACGATAAGAGTTACTTGGAATACAACTCTACAATGAGTTGTTCCTGAATGGGCATCGTTATTTCATCGCGATTCGGCAATGCTGTAACAACACATCGAAATTTAGTTTGATCAAGATCAAGCCAACTCGGCAATCCTCTGCGGACAGCGCCTTCAAGATTATCGGCGATAACGGGATTTTTCTGATTCTTTTCCTTCAGAACAATCACATCTCCAGCCTTAACCTGATATGAAGGGATGTTGACTTTTTTCCCGTTGATCGTGAACAGGTTATGCCGAACCATTTGCCGGGCCTGGTCGCGTGAACTGGCAAAGCCCGCTCGATACAGAGCGTTGTCAAATCGGCGTTCCAGCATGACAAGCAAAATCTCACCAGTTACACCCTTTGCTCGATCGGCTCTTTCAAAATATCGACGAAATTGCGCCTCAAGCATGCCGTAAATTTGCTTTACTTTCTGTTTTTCCCGGAGCTGCACCGCATAGTCCGAAATCTTTTTGAAACGATTCTGACCATGCTGCCCTGGTGCAAATGAACGTCTTTCGAAGGCGCATTTATCCGAATAACAACGATCTCCCTTGAGAAACATCTTCAGATTTTCTCGTCTGCACAGCCTGCAGGATGCTCCTGTATATCTAGCCAACTTATACCTCCAATAATCGCCTTGGATCACCAACAAGACATCAATAACAGATGAAAATGAAAGACCGTCTACACCCGCCTTCTTTTGGGAGGCTTGCAACCGTTGTGAGGCAAGGGGGTGACGTCGATGATGCGGGTAACATCAAGCTCAACTGTGGTCAAAGCGCGCAACGCTGCTTCGCGTCCCGGACCGGGCCCCTTCACCCGAACCTCTACTTTCCGCAGTCCATGTTCTTTGGCTTTGGCCACGGCATCGCTCAATGCGTTCTGAGCTGCAAACGGGGTTGATTTCCTCGATCCTTTAAAACCAAGAACACCGGCGCTTGCCCAAGACAACGTATTGCCTTGGCGGTCAGAAATGGTGACGACAGTATTATTGAACGTCGAATAGATAAACACTATCCCTTCCGGGACGTTCTTCTTGTCTTTTTTCTTAACTTTTACGTTAACTTTCCCTGGTTTTGCCATGTTCTCTCCTGATACCCCGCCTTCGTAAAGCGATCAGCAAAATATTCACTTATTTCTTCCGAACAGCCGCCCCTCTGCGAGGACCTTTCCGTGTGCGGGCGTTTGTCTTTGTTCTCTGTCCGTTGACAGGCAACCCTCTTCTATGTCGCCGCCCGCGGTAGCAGCCGAGATCCATGAGGCGCTTGATATCCATGGATACCTCGCGCCGCCGGTCACCCTCGACGACGTAGTCATTTTCAATGATGGTTCGAACCCGATTGATATCGTCAGCACTTAAATCATCGCTGCTCATCTGATAGGGAAGATCAGCCTTATCGAGAATTTGACGGGCCGTTGTCAACCCAATGCCGTAAATATAAGTCAGCGCTCGATCCATGTGTTTGTTGCGTGGTAAATCCACACCAGCTATGCGTGCCAAGTTCGTGCTCCTTTATCGAAACTTGCTCAGATGAATTACAAGAATGTTATCCTTGACGCTGCTTATGCTTTTTATTGGCACAAGCAACTCGAACGACACCTTTCCGTTTTAAAATTTTACATTCGCTGCATATCTTTTTAACAGATGACCGGACTTTCATAGCACGCCTCAAACTCCATTATTTACTTTTTCCCTTTCCGCCCTTCGCTCGAAAAGTCACCCTTCCCCTGGTCAAATCGTAGGGGGAAAGTTCGACTGTCACCCTGTCTCCGGGTAAAATCTTTATATAATGCATCCGCATCTTCCCGGAAATATGCGCCAATACCTTATGCCCATTGTCTAACTCAACCTGGAACATGGCATTGGGCAGGGGTTCGATGATAGTACCCTCAACTTCGATGGCCTCTTCTTTTGCCATATATGTATGCTACTCCTGATCAATCGAACGAAGCTGTAACTAATATCGGACTAAGATTGTTTTTTCAAGTTTTTTTAATTGCCGTCCGCAAAGCTCACCGAGACGGTCTCATACTGAGAATCCTTGGACCTTGGGAACCAATCGCAACAGAATGCTCAAAATGCGCCGAAGGCTCTCGGTCAGTTGTCACCACTGTCCATTGGTCTTGAAGAATCTTCACTTTTGCCGCTCCCTTATTGACCATAGGCTCAATGGCCAAAACCATCCCTTCCATTATCCGCGGCGAAGCTTGTCGATGCTGATAAAAGTTAGGAATTTCTGGGGGCTCGTGGAGATGGGAGCCAATACCATGCCCAACAAATTGGCGAACCACAGAAAAACCGTGCACTTCAACATGCTGTTGGATGGCGCGAGAAACATCGGAAATTCTGTTGCCAACCTTGGCTTGCTCAATGCCCTTGTACAGCGCAGTCTTTGTTACCTCAATCAACAGTGCGACTTCAGGGGCAACAGTTCCAACCGCAACGGTGATTGCTGCATCTCCGTAAAAACCTTTATAACAAACACCAAAATCAAGAGAAACGATATCGCCTTGCCGCAGTACTTTTTTCTTTGAAGGAATACCGTGTACAACTTCTTCATTCACGGAGGCGCATAAGCTGGCCGGAAATCCCCGGTAGTCTTTGAATGCAGGCAACGCACCATGGTCGCGGCAGTATGTTTCAGCCAAGCGATCCAGCTCAAGCGTGGAAATACCCTCAACAACTCTTGATTCTAAGAGATCAAGCACCTCAGCAACAATTTGATTCGCCTGAAAGAGAAGTTCTATTTCTTCCGATGTTTTTATGGTGATTACTTGATCAGAATGACTATTAACCACAACAGCTCAATACCTTCCTCTGATGCGTCCAGATTTCATGAATCCATCATAATTGCGCATAACTAAATGAGATTCAATTTGAGCAATAGTGTCTATGGCAACACCAACGACAATGAGCAACGCCGTCCCGCCAAAATAAAATGGAACATTAAGCTGTTGAATGAGCAATGTCGGCATAACGCATACTGCGCTCAGATACACCGCGCCTACGACAGTGAGTCGAACGAGAGCATGATCAAGGAATTCCGCAGTCTTTTTTCCAGGTCTGATACCCGGGATAAAGCCACCGTTCTTTTTCAAATTTTCCGCCACATCGTCTGGCTTAAAGGTAACGGCGGTATAAAAGAAACAAAAGAAAACGATCAAGGCCACATCTATCATGTAATAATATAAAGTTCCCGGCGAAAGAGCGGCAGAAAATCGCTGCACCCAGTCAACATGAATAAAGGAACCAATGGTGGCCGGGAACATCATGATTGATGAGGCAAAGATTGGCGGGATAACTCCTGACACATTAATTTTTAATGGCAGATGCGAAGATTGACCACCATAAACACGTCGGCCCACAACGCGCTTTGCATATTGGATAGGGATGCGTCTCTGTGAAGTTTCAATGAAAATGATCAACCCGACCACCAGAAACATCATGGCCGCAATGATCGGAAGAAAAATCAATGACAGCTCACCTGATTTGATTAATTCAACCGTATTGCCGACCGCCGCAGGCATTCGTGCCACAATACCGGAGAAAATAATCATCGAAATGCCGTTACCAATGCCGCGTTCCGTCATTTGCTCGCCAAGCCACATGATAAACGCTGTCCCCGATGTAAGCGTAAGAACCGTCATCAATCTGAATTGAAGACTGGGATCGATCACAATGGGAATCCCTGTCGGGCTGGCCATGTTTTCCAGGCCAGTGGCAATAAAAAAACCCTGGATTACAGAGAGGACGACTGTTCCATATCGAGTATATTTTGTGATTGTCCTTCTACCCGCTTCTCCCTCTTTGGAAAGGGCTTCGAGTTGAGGCACGACGACGGTGAGCAGCTGGATGATAATCGAAGCCGATATGTACGGCATGATCCCCAAAGCAAAGATTGAAAAATGCTCCAGCGCGCCACCGGAAAACATATTGAACATGCCGAACAGCGTGCTCGCGTTTTTTTCAAAAAAAGCAGCAAGAGCTTCGCCATTGATACCGGGCGTAGGGATTTGCACTCCCATTCTATAGACCAAAAGCATCAAGAGAGTGAAAATCACTCTCTTGCGTAATTCCGGTATACTGGCTGCGCTGACGAGACCGCTCATCCGTTACTCCTCGACCGAACCACCTGCGGCGATTATTTTCTCTTTTGCCCCTTGGCTGACCTTATCGACCCGAACTGTGAGCGCCTTGCTGATTTCTCCGTTCGCCAAAATTTTGACCGGCCCTGGCTTGTTCACATACCCTGCGGTGACCAATGCCGCATAGTCCACAACAGTTCCAGCGTCAAACGCGTTGAGTTGATCCAGCGATACCAGGTTGCAGACCTTCTTGAAGATATTGTTAAATCCTCTTTTGGGAAGCCGGCGGTGCAGAGGCATCTGGCCGCCTTCAAAGCCTGGGCGAGCGCTGTACCCTGAACGGGCGCGCGCTCCCTTATGACCACGGGCCGCTGTCTTGCCGCTGCCGCCTCCTGGCCCGCGTCCCACACGCTTTTTGGCTTTTCGTGCCCCATCATTTGGTGCGAGATTATTTAGTGTGAGCATGCGTTACTCCTCAATCTTGACAAGGTGTTGGACCTTGGAGAGCATCCCACGCAATTCAGGCGTGTCTTTTCTGGTCACAACTTTGTGCATTTTCGTAAGCCCAAGTCCAATGAGAGTTGACCGGATGGTCTTGGTGCTACCTATGTAACTTTTTATCTGCGAATATGTGATTGTGTCCTTCATGATACGTTTCTTCCAGTGATAAGGATCTCAGGCAACCATTTCCTCGACCCTCAGATTGCGCAACTTCGCAATCTGCTCGGCGGTCCTCAGTTTCCTCAATCCGTCTAGGGTTGCCTTCACCAAATTGTGCGGATTATTCGAGCCAAGACATTTGGTCAGAATATTTTGTACACCAGCTGCTTCAAGCACCGCGCGCACAGCGCCGCCGGCAATGACACCGGTACCGTCAGAAGCCGGCTTCAGCATCACACTCCCCGACTTGAATTTGCCGACAATATCGTGGGGAATGGAAACAGTGGTCAACGAGACCTGCTGCATGTCCTTTCGTGCCTGCTCAATCCCTTTACGAATTGCTTCAGGAACCTGGTTGGCTTTACCCAAGCCGTACCCCACATTACCGTTGCCATCGCCGACCACGACAATGGCACTGAAACTAAAACGGCGCCCGCCCTTAACGACTTTTGCAACCCGATTGATATAAACTATTTTTTCAATGAGTTCTTCCTGAACCCCTTCTTTTGCGCGCTTAAATTCAGCCAAGAAACACCCCCGTTCGCTTTATGTGATCAATGAACGATAGAATACTGTTAAAATTCCAGCCCACCCTCGCGTGCGCCATCGGATAACGCCTTGACTCTGCCATGATACAAATAGCCGCTGCGATCAAAAACAACTTTATCGATTCCCGCAGCCTTAGCCTTTGCAGCTATGAGTAGGCCAACCTTTTTGGCTTGTTCACATTTCCCATTCAACTCATTGCCATCAAAGTTCTTGTCTCCAGTGGACAGGGCAACCAACGTTCGATGTTGCATATCGTCAACAAGCTGCACATAGATGTGTTTATTGCTCCGATACACACTCATCCGAGGCCGTTCAGCAGTTCCGAAGATTTTGACGCGGATTCTTTGTATCCGCTTTTTCCTTGCTGTAACTTTTGGGTTTGTCTTAGCCATGCTTGTTGACCACTTGTGTGATATTATTTTTTACCGCCAGCCTTACCAATCTTGCGGACGATGTGCTCATTCTCATAACGAATACCTTTGCCCTTATATGGCTCAGGTTTTCGGATGCTCCTGATTTGCGCCGCGGTCAAGCCAACGAGTTCTTTATCAATCCCTACCAAGGTGATCGAGTTGTCTTTATCCACTGTGGCCGAAATGCCTTCGGGCAGGACAAAGTCAACCGCACTGGAATATCCGACGCTCAAGGAGAGGGTCCGGTCAGCGACGTTTGCCCGGTAACCAACACCCTCGACCATGAGCTTTTTTGAGAAACCTTGGTGAACCCCGACAACCATGTTGCTCACAAGAGAGCGAGTCATTCCCCAAAACGCCATAACTCGCTTGCTCGTTCCTTTCGGAGTGCAGACAAGAAGATTATCTTGCAATACGATTTCGATCTCAGGGCGAACTGACCGCTCAATCACTCCCTTGCTTCCCGAAACCTTAATAGTTGTCCCCTGTATCTCAACCTTGACACCGCTAGGAACTGGTACCGGTTGTTTACCGATTCTGGACATGCCGTTCTCCTTTTACAAAAACCTTTCGGATCTCACCAGATCTCGCACAGCACTTCGCCGCCTACATTCCGCTGCCGCGCTTCTTTGTCTGTTATTACACCTTGAGAAGTAGTCAGAATAGCGATACCGAGACCGCTCATGACTTTCGGAATTTTATCGCTCGGCCTGTATCGACGATGTCCTGGCTTGCTGACTCGACGAACCCCACTGATAACACGTTCATTATGGGCGCCATATTTCAAATCGATCTTCAATGTGCCCTGAGGCCCATCACCAACAATGTGATATTCCTCAATAAATCCTTCACACTTCAACACATTGGCAACGCTTACTTTCAGCTTCGAAAGCGGCATCTCAACCGAACGAAATCGTGCCTTGGTAGCATTCCGTATTCTTGTCAGCATGTCTGCCAACGGATCACTCATGGACATTGAACCTTCCTCTTGCTTGGATTAACACTGATAGCTCAAAGCGGATCAAGCTCACCAACTGGATTTGGTGACACCGGTAATTTCGCCTTGGGATGCGAGTTTGCGGAAGCATAGTCTACATAACCCGAATTTGCGAAAATAGGCCCGGGCACGTCCACACAGAGGGCAACGATTGTATGTGCGCACAGAAAACTTGGGTTTGCGACTCGCCTTGGCAATGAGTGATTTTTTTGCCACAGATTCCTCCTCAACAGCAGACAAACTGCAAATATTATTTCTTTCTGAATGGCATCCCCAGAGCATCAAGTAACGCTCGGGCATTTTCATCGTTTTTGGCAGAGGTGACTATGGTAACATTCAAGCCACGGATCTGATCGATTTTGTCATAATCAATCTCCGGGAAGATGATATGTTCGGTAACTCCCATGGAGAAGTTGCCTTTACCGTCAAACCCTTTTGGAGAAACACCACGGAAGTCACGAACTCTCGGCAGGGCGATATTGATGAGTTTGGAAAGGAAGTCATACATTCGTTCCTTACGGAGGGTGACTCGTGCCCCAATAGGCATACCCGCGCGCAGTTTAAAAGTGGCTATGGACTTTTTCGCTTTGGTCACCACAGCTTTCTGTCCTGCGATCAACGTAAGTTCCTGGGCAGCTTTCTCAACAATTTTGGGATTCTGAACTGCATCCCCCAACCCCATATTCAGAACAATTTTTTCAATTCTAGGTATATCCATCACGTTGGTGACACCTAGCTGTTTCTGAAGGGCTCCTTTCAATTCATTGTCATATTGTTCTTTCAGCGTAGCCATCATGTACTCCGTAAACAGGCAAGACTATTTGCTCGCAGTTGCAATTGTCGCTTGGCATTTTTTACATATACGGACTTTTGTTCCGTCTTCCAGCAATTTCTTTCCAATTCTAACTGTCTCAGCACACTCAGGGCAAACAAGCATCACGTTTGAGAGATGAATCGATGCTTCTTTTTCAACAATCTGCCCAGCCTGGCCGGCAGCAGTTGCCTTTTGATGTTTTTTAATCATGTTGATCCGCTCGACAACAACCCGGCGCTTTTCCTTGTCGATACGTAACACTTTTCCTACTCTTCCTTTGTCCTTGCCGGCAATTACTTCTACCTTGTCGTTGACCCGCAAGTTCGTATGTCCTTGACGCATTAGTATATGTCCTCAATCGCTCTGATGATAAAAGTTCAATTAGAGTACTTCTGGAGCAAGGGATATAATTTTCATAAAGCCGAGTGAACGAAGCTCACGGGCAATCGGCCCAAAAATACGTGTACCTATAGGTTCACCGTTATTTGCCAACAGAACCGCAGCATTTTCGTCAAATTTAACGTTGGTATCCTCGGGGCGTTTGATTGACTGAACGGTACGCACCACAACCGCATTCAACACGTCGCCTTTTTTTACTTTTGCATGCGGTATCGCTTCTTTTACTGTGACAACAATAATGTCACCAATACTGGCGTAACGCTTCCTGGTTCCACCCAAGACTCGAACACAGAGCACTTTTTTGGCACCGGAATTATCGGCAACATTCAAAACGGTTTCTGTCTGGATCATGACCTCACCCGATTATCGACTCAAATCGACACGTAAGCTGTTCGTTTGTTCACAAGCACATTAGGCGGCGCGTTCAATAACACTACGCACCAGCCATCGTTTTCTTTTAGATAATGGACGGCATTCCTCTATCAGAACCAAATCACCAATCTGACATTGGTTCGCGGCGTCATGAGCCATATATCTTACCTGTCGTCGAATATATTTTCCGTAAAGTTTATGCGGCATTTTTCGCTCGACAACCACGACAACACTCTTATCCATCTTATTACTGACCACAAAGCCCTGTCGTGTTTTCTTTACCTGTTCGCTCATTTTTTCATCCAAGAACAATGATTGAAGTTAGACAATTATTTTTGATTTTTATCGGCAAGCACGGTTTGGATTCGAGCAATATCTTTTTTCAAGAGTCCAAGCTTTGCAGGGTTTTCAAGTCGGCGAATACCGTGTTGAAAGCGCAACTTAAAAAGACCTTCGCGCAATTCGGCATCTTTCTTCAGAAGATCTTCAACAGAAAGAGAGCGCAATTCTTTTGTTTTCATATCGAATTACTCTTGCTGATGACTGTAGTGGGGAAAGGTAACTTAAAACTTGCCAATCTCAACGCTTCAATGGCTAATTCTTCAGGTATCCCTTTTATTTCATACAAAATTCTTCCTGGACGAATTGTTGCCACCCAGTATTCCGGCGATCCTTTCCCCTTGCCCATGCGGGTTTCAGCAGGCTTTTTGGTAATCGGCTTGTCCGGAAATATGCGGATCCACAGTTGACCACCACGCTTTACCTTCCGGTTGATCGCGATTCGCGCAGCTTCTATCTGTTGGGAGGTCATCCGCCCACACCCCAAAGCTTTTAGGGCAAATTCACCAAAAGCCAGATCAGAACCACGGTCGGCGGCTCCGCGCATCCTTCCTTTGAATTGCTTTCTATGCTTAACTTTGCGAGGACTTAGCATGATTTCGAACTCCTAATAGGCATCGCCAAATCAGACTGCACACGTGCAGATCAATTTGTTTGCGAAATTTGTTCAGTGGTCGGCGTGGCGTCTGAAAGAATTTCACCTTTAAAAATCCACACCTTAACGCCGATGATTCCATAAGTGGTTTTCGCTTCGGCCGTACCGTAATCTATGTCGGCCCGAAGAGTGTGAAGCGGCACCCGCCCTTCCTTAAACCATTCGGTACGAGACATCTCAGCTCCGCCTAGACGACCAGAGCAAGAAATTTTGATCCCTTGTACGCCAAAACGGAGGGCAGAATTAATGGATTTCTTCATTGCCCGACGAAAAGCAATACGCCGTTCGAGCTGCGTTGCGATATTTTCGGCAACCAGTTGGGCGTCGGCTTCCGGCCGGCGCACTTCCTGGATATCAATAAAACAAAAACGGTTAAATTTTTGTTCCAGTTCTTTTTTCAGCCCTTCAATCTCAGTGCCTTTTTTGCCGATAACTATCCCAGGGCGAGCTGTAAAGAGTTTAATCTTCACCTTATCGCCTGTTCGTTCTATCACAATCCTTGAAACACCGGCATGATATAATCTTTGTTTCAGGAATTTACGAATGAGCTGATCCTGATGGAGATTATTGGCATATTCCTTATCAGCATACCAGATGGATTCCCAAGATCGCGTAATATTGATGCGCAGTCCGATGGGATTAACTTTTTGTCCCAAGATATTCCTCCGTTCCCTCTACAGTTAATCTCGAAATATTTAGCTTGTATGGGCTAAGCTTCGGCAACAATTACAGTAATATGACTCGTTCGCTTAAGAATACGCGTAGCGCGACCTTGTGCACGCGGGCTGATACGCTTCAGCATGGGGCCACCATCTATGGTAATCTCTTTGACATACAGGGCGTCAACATCCACAGATTCCATTTGATCTGCATTGGCCACTGCTGATTCGAGCACTTTCCGTATAATCCTGGCTGCTTTTTTCGGCATAAAACGCAAAGTGGTTACCGCTTTCTCGGCATTCATTCCACGAACAACGTCTGCAACCAGACGTGCCTTTTGGGGAGAAATGCGAATATATTTTGCGACGGCTTTGGTCTCCATCATTTCACTCCTAGAAGGGACTTACAGTAAAATCAAGCAGGCTCTATTTGCCTTTTTTGTCCGAAGCATGACCATAATAGGTTCTGGTTGGTGAAAACTCCCCTAATTTATGCCCAACCATGTTTTCCGTTACATAGACTGGGATAAATTTGTTGCCGTTATGCACCGCAAAAGTCAATCCGACCATTTCAGGCAAAATGTCAGAACGGCGAGACCAGGTTTTAATGACCTTGCGTGATCCTGTTTCTTGAGCCTGCTCGACCTTTTTCATCAGATGATCATCGACAAACGGACCTTTTTTTATTGATCGGGCCATAAATTTTTTCTCCTTTCACTAGCTCCGCTTGTTGACAATATCACGATCAGAGGTCTTACGTTTCCTTGTTTTGAAACCCTTGGTCGGCACACCCCAAGGCGAGCAAGGATGACGCCCGCCGGAGCTTTTCCCTTCGCCACCACCCATCGGATGATCAACAGGGTTCATCGCCACGCCGCGTACTGATGGACGAATCCCTTTCCACCGCGCCCGTCCCGCTTTTCCGAGTTTCTGGCTGCCATGTTCAGTGTTGCCCACCTGGCCAATACAGGCCCGGCAATCTTTATTGAACCGCCGCACCTCACCGGACGGCAACTTGACGAGCACCTGATTGCCGTCCTTTGCCATCAACTGGGCAGCCGCCCCGGCAGAACGCACCAACTGGGCGCCCTTGCCAATCTTCATTTCAATATTGTGGATCACCGTGCCCAGAGGAATGTTAATCATGGGCAGACAATTCCCCAATTTGATATCCACTCCTATCCCAGATACAACCGTGTCACCCACGACCAATCCATTGGGCGCCAAAATATAATTTTTCTCACCATCGGCATAGGTAAGCAAAGCCAAATTCGCCGACCGGTTGGGATCATACTCAATGGCAGTAACCTTGGCGGGGACATCTGTCTTGCTCCGCTTCCAGTCTATAATTCGATATTTCCGCTTATGACCGCCACCTTTATGCCGAGCTGTTACCCTGCCATAGGCATTGCGGCCACCGGTCTTTTGCAAAGTAGTGACGAGTGCTTTCTCCGGCTCCTTATCTGACAGTAAATTCTGCAGAACTGATACGTGATGCCGCTTACCAGATGATGTCGGTTTATGGATTTTTATAGACATTGCAATTCCTATAATCTAATCTTGGCAGATTTAAATCAGTTCAGACTGGATCAAAGTTCGTCAAGGAAATTAATTTTTCCTTCTGCAAGAGTAATGTAAGCTTTTTTCCAATCACTCGTTCTGCCAATGGATTTAGCACCTACCCGTTTTTGTTTCCCTGTCATATTAGCTGTCGACACTTTAGAAACCTTAACATTAAAAAGTTTCTCGACAGCTTTCTTGATTTCTATCTTGTTTGCACGGTCATCAACTTCAAAAACGACCTTATTTTGTGATTCCTGTAAAAAATTGCCTTTTTCAGTCAAGCAAGGACATTTTATTATATCATATATCGCTTTCATACCATCAGCCTCTCTTCGATTTTTGCAAGACTTGACTGTACAAGCATCAATTTAGAATGTTTCAGAATATCGTAAACATTAAGTCCTGCAACCGGTAATACCTTGAAGCCAACCACATTTCTTGCCGATAAAAGCATTTTGTCGTCCACCTCGCCAGTGACAATCAAACAATTGTCAAACTGAAAGTTTTTCATAACTCCGACAAAATCTTTTGTCTTAATCTCCGCCAATTCAAAGGTGTCAACAACCACCAGATTGCCTTCTTGGTGGCGGGCGCTCATTGCCATTTTCAGGGCAAGCCGCTTGACCTTCTTGGGCATCGTATAGCTGTAATCGCGCGGCTTTGGTCCAAAGACAGTCCCACCACCTCGCCAAACAGGGGATGTCCTGCTGCCCGACCGCGCACGCCCGGTTCCTTTTTGCCGCCAAGGCTTGACACCACCTCCACTCACTTCGCCCCGCGTCTTGGTGCATGCATTGCCGCTCCGACGGTTCGCACGCTGCATGCAAACCACCTCATGCAAAATTCCGGTCTTCACCTCTACGTTAAACAGCAGGTCGTTCAGCTCGATTTCGCCAATTTTTTCGGCACGAGTATTTAAAACATCACAAACTGCCATGAGAATCTCCTTAAAAGCAGTTCTGGCGATTACGCTTTGGAATAAATATTAAGAATGCCGTTTTTCGCCCCAGGTGTCGCACCATGGACAAGCAAAACATTTTCTTCAGTCCTTATATCAACGATCTTCATTTTTTTTTGGGTAACAAGATCATTGCCCATGCGGCCAGGCAACCGCTTTCCCTTCAGAACCCTTGAAGGCCATGCACTGCAACCTATCGATCCTGGGGCGCGGTGGAAGTTGGAACCATGCGTTTTTCGGCCGCCAGCAAAGCCATGCCGCTTAATAACACCCTGAAATCCGCGGCCTTTACTCTTCCCGGACACATCAACAAAATCCCCAATCGAAAAGACATCCGTGATGGTGACCTGTTGCCCGACTTCGTAGGATTCCGGGTCAGAAACCCTGAATTCCTTGATGTGATAGTATCCCTTGCCACCGGATCGCTTCACGTGTCCTGCTTCCGGTTTATTCAAACGTGATTCCTTCTTTTCGATGAAACCAACCTGAATAGCGTTGTATCCTTCCTTTCCCACAGTCTTTTTCTGCAGTATCGTGCAAGGTCCCGCTTCGATGACGGTCACAGGTATGGAACGACCATTTTCGTCATACACGCGGGTCATTCCAACCTTTCGCCCTAATAATCCTTTTGTCTTCGGCATCTGTCTACCTGAATTCAGTTCTTAATCACTCGGATGATTGCGCGCTTTACCTACAAGCTGCATTCCTTGCCCGACATCCTCAAGGAAGCTTAATCTCCACATCCACACCTGCTGACAGCTCAAGCTTCATGAGCGAATCAATCGTTTGCTGAGTAGGCTCTAAAATGTCCAGCAAACGCCGGTGCGTCCGCATCTCAAACTGTTCGCGAGACTTCTTGTCAACATGCGGCGATCTCAATACGGTGTATTTGTTAATACTGGTAGGCAGAGGAATCGGGCCGACAATGGTGGCGCCGGTTCGCCTGGCGGTATCAACTATTTCCTTGGTAGAAAGATCCAGCAGTTTATGATCGTATCCCTTGAGCCTGATACGAATTTTATCCGTAGGAATCATCGGATCTCCTCTTATTCTATAATATCGCTGATAACGCCGGCGCCAACTGTACGCCCGCCCTCACGAATCGCAAAACGAAGACCAGCTTCCATCGCGATCGGAGTAATCAGCTCGCCCGCTATATGAATATTGTCCCCCGGCATCACCATCTCA